>Ga0307378_10000139_pt1 | contig 133322 bp, 101 predicted proteins | sample UN1MG_FD_202238 | JGI IMG/M metagenome (GOLD analysis project Ga0307378, IMG submission 202238) | Soil microbial communities from Risofladan, Vaasa, Finland - UN-1 | ecosystem: Environmental > Terrestrial > Soil > Coastal area > Acid sulfate soil | place: Finland: Risofladan, Vaasa... | reverse complement strand
TAAGAGCCGCTCTGGTCAGATTGATTGCCAGTTCCAGATTACACCGGTTTATCATATAAGGCTCTTTAAGAGCCGCTCTGGTCAGATTGATTGCCAGTTCCAAGTTATACCGGTTTATAATATGTGGCTCTTTCAGAGCCGCTCTGGTCAGATTGATTGCCAGTTCCAGGTTACACCGGTTTATCATATAAGGCACTTTCAGAGCCGGTGAAAACAATATATATAGCTTTATACCGAAATTTATGACAAAAGATTTTATTGCCTTATATTCAGGACTTTCGTAACTTTATCACAATGAACCACTAATATGGCCGGCATACTCCCTGGATACAATTACGACATTTTCATCAGCTACCGCCAGAAAGACAACAAAGGCGACAGGTGGGTGAGTGAGTTTGTTGAAGCTCTAAAGACAGAACTCGAATCCACTTTCAAGGAAGAAATAAGTGTTTTTTTTGATATTAATCCTCATGACGGACTTCTTGAGACACACGATGTGGATGAGTCGCTTAAAGAAAAACTGAAATGTCTCGTCTTTATTCCCATCATTTCACGTACATACTGCGATCCGAAGTCATTTGCCTGGGAACATGAGTTTAAAGCATTTATTGAGCAGGCCTCACAGGATCAGTTTGGATTGAAAGTAAAGCTGCCGGGAGGTAATGTGGCAAGCAGGGTGCTGCCGGTACGCATATATGATCTGGACAATCCTGATATTAAACTATGTGAATCAGTACTTGGTGGAGTATTAAGAGGAGTTGAGTTTATTTATGCAGAACCAGGAGTCAACAGACCACTTAAATCCAATGATGATGAAAAGACAAACCTGAACAAGACTAAATACATAAACCAGATAAACAAAGTTTCTAATGCCATAAAAGAGATTATTACTGCAATAGGACAATTTAATCCAGAACAAAAAGAAGTACAAAAGGAAGTTTTTAAACCAATATCTGCATCTCAGAAAAATAGTAAAACAACAATCATTGTAGGATCTCTTATAGCTCTGGCATTAATTATTCTTGGAATTTTATTTGTTCCTAAACTTATTAAGCCGCCTGAACAGCTTGAAAAATCAATAGCTGTATTACCTTTTAAAAATGACAGTCCTGACCTGGAACGTATGTATTTCATCAACGGGACCATGGAAGCCATTCTCGATAATCTTTGCAAAATCAAAGACCTCAGGGTACCAGGCCGGACCTCCGTGGAGCAATACCGGGATAATCCAAAACCTATTCCGATTATTGCTAAAGAGCTGAATGTAAGCTATATACTTGAAGGCAGCGGGCATAGAGATGGCAATAATGTCCGACTGATCGTCCAACTACTTGATGGGAAGAAAGATCAGCATATATGGTCCCAAACATATAATGCAGACATTGAGGATATTTTTTCAATGCAAAGCGAAATCGCACAACTAATTGCAGGTGAAATAAAGGCAATTATTACCCCGATTGAAAAACAACTCATTGAGAAACCTCCCACGACCAGTCTGAAAGCCTATGATTTCTACCAGAGAGGAAGAGAAGAGCATGCAAAATATCAATTTTTAAGCGGTAACATGTCAACATTGACAAAAGCCGAAGTTCTATATAAAAGAGCATTGGAATATGATTCCACTTTTGCCCAGGCATATACTGGTCTGGCAGCGATCTATTGGGATAAATATTATCGGAAGGAATATTTCTCAGAAAATTTTATGGATTCTATACTTATTCTTACAACTGTGGCTCTTTCTTATAATGATCAGCTGGATGAAGCTTATACTATCAGAGGAAATTATTATTACGAAAACAAACAGCCGGAAAAGGCAATTAAAGAATTCGATAAGGCATTAAATATTAACCCTAATTCCTGGAGAGCTTATTATGGGAAAGGAGATCAATCTGAAGAATTGTTAATTTCACTTGAGAATTTCCTAAAAGCAGAATCTCTGAATCATGGGCCAGAATTACCTGATATCTTGACGAGAATTGCTGAAGCATACTGTGATGCCGGATTCATTGATAAAGCCCGATATTATACTCTTGAAGCTTTTAAATTAGATGGGGATTCTGTTCAATATTTTGCGGAATTAGGATATTTAGAACAAAAAATGGCTAACTACGAAAAGTCTGTTGAATTTCTGGAAAGAAGTTATAGTATAGATACGTCGAATCTGTTTACACTTTTTTTGCTTGGAGAAATGTATGGGTTCGGAGGGCAGGTTGAAAAGTCATTGAAATACTTTAAGAAATTTCTTACAAGAAGGGACGCCATCCTAGGAACGGAGTATTTTACCGAAGGATCAATTTATCACAGGATTGGATATGTTTATTGGGAAAGTGGTTATATGGAAGAATCTGAATATTACTTCAATAAGCAATTGGATGAATGTAATAACGTTATCAAATCCGGGCGCCCATGGTCTCAATTATATTATACTTATTACGATATTGCTGGAATATACGCTTTCAGAGGAGAAAAAGACAAAGCATATGAGAATTTAAGAATTTTTAATCAAAGAAAAGTGGAGTCTTTATGGATGTTATCATTAATAAAAAATGATCCATTATTTAACAATATAAGGAATGAACCGGAGTTTCAGCAGATTGTCAGGGATGTGGAAGCAAAATACCAGGCAGAGCATGAAAGGGTAAGAAAATGGCTTGAGGAGCAGGGGATGCTGTAGGAATTTATTCAATTACCTGATCTCCATCCTAACTGGATCTTTCTCAAACAATGGCCACGAAAAAAACACCACTCCCTGCGAGGGTGCCTTCAGGGCCGCATCAATGCACTCTCTGAAATCCTCAACAGTAAAAGGATCATCAACATAATAGGGATACACCTGGATGCTGGGCAAAATTTTCCCCTTAGCTTTCTTATCCATCTCCGTCACAACTGATCCAATCCAGTCGGCATCACGCCTGAGCATCTGTGAATAACACATGGGGGATATGTAATCGGTGAAGGGTGCAACCTTCTGTAAATCCTGTGCAGCCACCCTGATGTTCGCACCGCCAAAATCCTCGTCCCTCCATGGCACAGCATGGACATTGATCTTAACATCTGGTTTGATGCCGCGTGCTTTATCTGAAATTTCCTTTATCATTGAAGTGATCAGGTCACAGCGGTATTCGTTCCATCCTTCTGAATAAGAATTCAATATATAGGCTGCCTTTTGTGCAACCGCTATACTGGTATCAGGCAGGGTAATTCCTTCCAACTTGCAGAAGCTTCCCACACAGCTGTCACAAAAGCATGCTATGTCAATGCTTTCTGCTGTCCTTTCGGGATAGATCATTTCCCAGAATACAAACTGACGGATGAAATCGATGCTCAGGCCATCCGGTTCAAGTGTTCTGATCAGATCAGCGGCTTCATCAACTTTCAGTTTACGAAAGGCAGTACGTGACGGACAGACAAACTCGACCCAGTCGTCTCTGGCTATTTTGCCCTTATCGGTAATTGCATACAGCGTACTGTCCTGCTGCAGTCGTTCAGGATCATAGAACACCGGGAAGATGATATAAACCTGGATATTGTTCTCCTTTAATAACTGCCTGAAGATTGTATCGGTTGCCAGCTCTATACTGACAAAGGCTGTATTGATGCCCATCTCTTTCCACTTGTCTATGAGTAAATTAAAGTCACCGCCATACTCATAGATCTTAATACCTATAATTTTTTCAGCATCTCGGCTGCAGCTGAAGCATGCCAGCATAACCTGTAAAACCAGGAAAACAATGGCCAGCTTTTTCATGACAAGATATTTAAGCAATAAAAATATGTAAAAATATTGTTCTTTTATATTTGATTTTGCAATTGACTTAAATGAATGGAATAAAATTACCTTTAGCTCAAAAACATTGTACCTTGGAAAACAATACTGATTAACTTTTCTTACCATGGAAAATATTCATCAACTAAAACGCGATACATTATCATCAAACTATTCAGGCAATGACCATTATGACCTGATCATTATCGGTGCAGGGCTAAGCGGACTCTCTTCCGGATTAATGTGGCTGAAAAATACCTCAGGGATGAAAACCCTCATAATTGAAAAGAACAGCTACCCTGGAGGTTACAGCACTGCATACGAAAAAGGAGGATATGTCTTTGAAACAACCCAGCTCTTCCCGGATATCGTTGATATCATTGATTACCTTGAAATCGAACTGCCCCTAAAAAGATATGAAAAGAATTTCATGCGAAGACTGGTAGTCGACGGAGACCATGTGGATGAATACAAGATCCCTGCAGGTTCTGAAAACTTTACCAGGTACCTGACTGAAACATTTCCTGCTGATGCAGAAAAAATAAAGGCACTGATGGAATACTCAGTTGACCTCTTCAAACAGGTGAGAAAGATGAAAGCCAATGCCACCTTAAAAGATACACTGGCGATTCCGTTCATGGCGCCGAAAGTAATTGCAAACCTGAACCGCACATACTCTGGTCTGCTTGATAAATTCAAAATCACCGACCGGAAGTTAAGAGAGGTGATGGAAACATTTACCTCTTTTTCAGGAGTCCCCTCCGATCGCGCTTCAGCAATTCTGGCAACAGGAGCCATGCTTTCATCAATGACAAGGTGCTTTCGTCCCTATGGATTTTTTGATGAGTATCCTGCAAGGCTGGCAGAGAAATTCCAGTCGCTGGGAGGTGAAATGCGTTTTAATGCCGAAGTTGAAAAAATAGATGTTAAAGACGGTGTTGTATCGGGAGTGAAAGTAAAGGGTGATAATACTTTGATAAGCACTGAAAAGGTGATCACTACAGTCGATCCGATGCTGGCAATGCGCCGGCTGGTTGGCGATGAGCACCTGCCGGAGGATTATATTAAAAAACTTGAAAATACCATAATGTCTCCTTCTTCGGTAAACATTGCCCTGGGACTTGATGACAAAATTGACATGACTAAGCTTGATTTAGATTATCCTTACAATGTGGTTTCTACAGGACTGGGAACTGCTGAAAAGCTGTTCAATGCTTTTCTGGCCGGGAATCACGGATTTTCAAAGGATTGCTTCCATGTAGCGGTTATCTGTCCCTCTCTGACGACAGGAGCAAAGAATACAATTACTATCCGCAGTACACCCTGGGCCCTTGACGGATGGAAAGATCTGCGTGAAACCGATTATGAAAAATACCGGGCAGAAAAAGAAAAGTGGGCTGATTTCCTGATAGATATCGCAGAAAAGTATTTTATACCCGATCTGAAAAAACACATTGTGATAAAAGACATATCAACACCTGCAACTTATGCCCGTTTTTCGGGCTCACCGACAGGCAGTATTTACGATATAGCCTCCCTGGTAACACAGTTCGGACCGAAACGGCTGCCAATGAAAACACCTATCAGGAACCTCTATCAGCCGAAATTTGCCCATGGTCTTTATGGTACAATGATGGGTGGAGTGCAGGTTGTGGATCTGATTCTGGACAGGAAATTCAACAATGGTAATTCTTTGTTTATTCCTCCAGAGTCTGTTAAGACAAAATCCTGAAGACAAATCCGGAAAAAATATTATACTGGCAGTCTTCCTATATGCAACTCCTTCTGTGCTTTTGACAAATTGTCAAACAGCGGCAGGTTGCGCATCTCATCAACGTCTTTATGCTTGTTGATGTTCACAATTACTATGTCACCTTTCCCTTTGCCGTATTCTCCCCTGAAATCGTAGAAACCGGCCATAATTGTCAACTGTCCTGACTGAACCAGATCTCTGTATTTTTTAAATGCAATGTTCACCTGATAATCGAGGTTCTTCTCAATAACATGGCCGTGAAGCTTCTCAATATCCTTGCTGGTTTCCAGCTCTCTTATTGTAGGCCTCAGGAAATCAAGCTCATGCTTTATATTGTATGTCTCGTTTTCGAATCCCCTCAGGTATGCCTTAATAGCTCCGCAGTCGGAATGTCCCAGGAAGAACAACATGGGAGTTTTAAGATGATAAATACCGTAATCGACAGAACCTTCGGTCGATAATATCTGGTTGCCTATATTCTGGATTGAAAAGACCTTGTTGGAAGTATCCGGCATCAGCGAATTCAGAGGCACCCTTGAATCGGAACATGTAACAAGGGTAACGTAGGGTTTCTGCTCGAAGCTGAAGCTTTCAAAATATTCACGCGGATGAGTTTGAACGAAATAGTTATTACCTAATACTATTTGTGCAACAATCTCCGGCGGAAGAATAACCTTCGGTTTTACCGGTGCTTTTTTGATATCCGGTTCTCTCTCCCCGATTGCAGTCACAACAACGTCATGGAGAGTGTCTCGCCTGCTAACGTGTCCAAGCAGATGTTCTACATCCTCGAACCTTAATATATCACGCACTTCTGAATGTGCTTCAGCCACTTTCAGTTCAATACCTCTGGCCATAAGATTCTCCTGAAACCGCTTGATCAGTCTGGCACCGCTTGAATCTATTGTGGCTGAAGTGCTCAGATCAAATATTACGACTTTCAGCGATGAACCCATCCCCTTTACTTTAGTCCATACTTTGAAATATACACTTGCCACATTGAAATATACCAGGGGTGATTCCACCCTGAACAGAAGTACACCCGGCAGCAGCTCATTATCGGGATGCCTCTTGATATCCGTATATCTGTTCGTACCGGGAATCCTGCCAAGAAAAGCAACATGAGGGCTTGAAACATTCCTGATTATGAGAGTCAGGGAGAAAAGTGCTGCTATCAGAACCCCTTTTAAAATACCGAATATTATCACTGCAACAAGCGCCGTAATCATAATAATGAAATCAAACTTGTTAACCTTGTACAGCCGCTTCATCTCTTTAATATCGAAAAGGCCCCTTATGGCAACCATGACTATTGCCGCCAGGATTACAGCAGGCAGGTTTTTCAGCAATCCTGTAAGGAATAAAAGACAGAGTCCAATAGCTAACGAAGCTACTACCAGTGATAATGGCGTTTTGGCTCCTGCTTTGTCATTTACCGCCGATTGCGACAAGCCGCCGCTTGTAGGATATCCTTGTCCCAGAGAGGTTGCCAGATTGACGATACCAAGAGCTAGCAGTTCCTGTCTTGCATCAATTTCATAACCATTCTTCTGAGCCAGGGTTTTTGCCGCTGAAACGCTCTCAATATACGCGAGAAGGAAACACGCGAATGCCAGCGGGATTATGTTACCTAAGTCCTTTATATTCAGATCCGGTAAACGGAATTCCGGCAGTCCGCTTGGTATAACGCCTACAGTTTTAAATCCCATTGCACCGAGCGGCGTAAATGAAATGACCAGGACTGATATTATCACGACAACGATCGCAACGGGCTTACCCGGGAAAAACTTTTGGCCGGCTGCCAGCAAAACAATTGCTGTAACTCCAAATATCAGTACATATAAGTTTGTCTCAGGAAGCTGTTTTATAAGGAATACCAAACGGTCGATAGAACTCTCTCCTCCTGAGGGAACGCCAAAAAGCTTTGGAAGCTGGGTTAGTCCTATTGCTATAGCTGCTCCTGCCTTGAAGCCCAGCAGCACTATTTCACTGATGAAGTTTATTATACTGCTCAGGCGAAGCAAATATGCCAGTATACTTATGGCAGCAAACACAAGTGCTGATAACGATGCCAGGTCGACCCATCGCTGAACGTCGCCTTCCGCAAGAGTAGCAAGAGTAACTCCGATAAGCATCGAGATTGCAGAAGTTGGTCCTACTGCAAGCTGCTTCCCCGTTCCCAGCATGGCATAGAATATGCCGCCAATAAGATATCCGTAAATACCGTACTGTGGTGGCAATCCGGCCAGCGTTGCATACGCGAGTGCAACAGGTATTGCATAAGCAGCCAGGGTAAGACCGGCTATCGTGTCACCTCCAAAAAGCTTCAGAGAATATTCAGGAAGCCAGGCAAGAGCAGGAATACGATTGTTCAACCCAGCTCTGAAAGAATCTTTATTCATAAAGGACAGTATAGAAATTTAAACACCTTATAATACTAAATTAATATAATTCAATAAAAGTGGATACCTCAATTAAATAATTAACAAAATTTATTAAAAATTCATTTTAAACGAGAATTGCTATTCTCTTTAGTAATCGTAATTTTATTGACTTATTCTGAATCCTATGCAAAAATTATTTGTTACCGGAAGAAACAAGACAATAACTAAGGTGATTTTTTTTGCTGTATTGATTCTTTGCTCAAAACAAGCAATCCCTCAGTCATCGAATACTATGCAGAACTTAACTGAACATCAGAAGCTGGCCCGCGATATTTTCCGGGAACTGATCGAAATCAATACCACGGTCAATATGGGAAGCACAAAAGCCGCTGAGGCTATGGCAGCACGACTTAAAGGTGCTGGTTTCCCGGAAGCTGATATAAATATCGTGGGACCTTCACCCCGGAATATGAACCTGGTCGCCCGCCTTAAAGGCAAAGGCACCCTGCCTCCTCTCCTTTTTATCGGGCATCTTGATGTTGTTGAAGCGCTTCCGCAGGACTGGTCGTTCGATCCTTTTGAATTCAGAGAAATTGACGGCTATTTTTACGGACGCGGCACAACTGACATGAAAAATGAAGATGCTGATCTTATTGCTAATCTCATAAGACTTAAAAAGGAAGGATTCATTCCTGATCGCGATATAATTGTCGCCCTGACTGATGATGAAGAAGGCGGTCCGGCTAATGGCATCCAATGGCTTATTGCGAACCGGCTTGATCTTATTGACGCTGAATATTGTATCAATCCCGATGGCGGCGGCGGAAGTATAAAGAACGGAAAGGAGATTTTAATGGCTATCCAGACAAGCGAAAAAGTTTACACTGATTTTACGCTGGAAGCTCATAATAAAGGCGGCCACAGCTCTTTACCGGAAAAGGATAATGCAATCTATCACCTTGCAGGCGCTCTGATGAGCATTGCCGGTTATGAATTCCCCCTCAATCTTAATGAGACTTCGCGAATGTTCTTTGAACGGAACGCCCGGCAGGAAACCGGTCAGACCAGGGCTGATATGCTGGCTGTGGCTAAAATACCTCCTGATACCTTGGCAGCAACCAGGCTTGCAAAAGCCTCAGCTCATTACAATTCTTTGATGCGCACAACCTGTGTTGCAACTATTGTGACTGCCGGTCATGCAAATAATGCACTTCCTCAGACTGCAAGGGCCAATGTTAACTGCCGTCTGTTACCGGATGACAATCAAAAAAGTGTATTAAATACACTTATAAGTATAATTAACGATCCTCAGATCGATATAACATGCTCTTATGCTGCAAACCCCGGGCCTCTTTCTCCATTGAGAAAGGATGTTCTGGATGCTGTTGACCGCCTTACAACCTCAATGTGGCCGGGAGTTATTGTTACACCAATCATGGCTACGGGTGCTACTGACGGGAAAAGGTTGCGTTCAGCAGGTATTCCTGTTTATGGCGTATCAGGCATGTTCGGTGATGTTGATGATGTCCGCGCCCATGGAAAAGATGAACGCATGGGAATTAAACAGTTCTATAACGGAATAGAGTTTATGTATAGATTAATGAAAGAACTTTCTTCCGTTCAGCCTGGTAAATAAAAATTTACTAATTAAATCTTTATGATCTTGCAGGTAATTATCCCCCGGGCCATTTTAATCCTGACAAAGTAAATCCCGGGATCAAAGTTCCTCATATCAATCTGATACACTTCTGAGTCCACCTGGTCTTCTGAGATGATTATCCTGCCGGTTAAATCAAGAAGGCTGACAGATCCTATTTCGTAACCTGCAGATATTTCCAGGAAATCATTAACAGGGTTCGGGTAGACAAGGATATTTCTTTCTGAAGGAGTGTCTTCACCTGAGATCAGCAATTCATTCGTTGCAGTCCAGTTTTCAGCAACACTATTATCTGACAGGGGATCCGTGAGTTTTAGATGATATCCGTTGCCATCTGCCTCAGGCCATGGGGCAGAGTCATTATAGGTAACACTGTCAATTACATTTCCAATAGCATCTGCCAGAACCAGCTTTTCGCTTTTATTTGAGAGGTGCCGGGTAAACTGACCATAAGGGGATTTCTTGTACTGGCTAAAAAAAACTGAATAATTGCTTGCCAGGATGACTGAAGCATGAGGATCAAGTGAAGAGCCGGCAGGAAACTGATATACCACGCCAGGACTGCTGAAATAGATTCCGGTCAGGCCGACGCTTTGATCACCGGTGTTTGTAATTTCAATAAACTCACGGTCATCATTATCAGGATATGTAATAGTTGTATCTGCATGGTACATGATCCTTGTGATCACAAGCGGAGGAACATCAACGCTTCTGCATCCTGACCACGATGGAAGATTGGAAGTTATCCATGGGATTCTTATATCAAGCCATGATTTTATTTGTGCAATACGTTCCTGAAGGTCCTTTACATTGCTCCATTTTGTATTTTCCCTTACAACAGCCTCACTGATTAACACGACAGTCGAATCAATGAAGTTCTTTAATGTGTTGATATTCAAGGGCTGCCCGGGTTGAATTAACTCATTCCATCTTTTTGAAAGATAGCATCTGAATTGATTTTCATTATAAAGATCCCTCCAGAATCTGGGGCCTTCATTATCGCCATTGGAAAATTGCCATACATTTGCCCAGCTTCTGTCAAATCCCCAGAAAAAGAGATCATTGCCGAAAGTAAGATCTGAATCCCACACAGGTCCGGCTCTTATCTTGCCGTTCCTGTCTTTATGATAATAGGTGCTGAACTGGTACGAGTCGCAATTCGATGAGAGCTCGCTGATTATCATATAGTGAATGAATGATGGTATATCAATGACTGAAGGGTAACCTGTGGTCACAGAATAATCTCCTGATTCTGCTGCTATTCCCAGCAGATTAAACTGGTGCTTGATATAGCTGGTCTGAAGCTCAGTAACGTCTTCAGGTTTCGGAAACTCATGGATAAAATCGACCAGCGAGCCGTTCCAGGCACTCATTCTCCAGGCAACAGGATCACCGCCGGTGGTTTTATCAGCCTTGATGATATAGCCGCCGGAAACCTCAGGTACGTAATTATCATTGAAAGTGATCTTATAGACATCAACCCGGTTATTATCTGGCTTGATCTTTTCCTCCAGCATATAAAGCCCTCTGTATGATCCATTTACGACTACTTCACAATAGGCCGTCCTCGAAGCATATTCCCCTATCTGCCTTGAAAGATTAAAGCACAGGTAATCACGGATAAGGGCTGAATCGAAGACCATGCTGTTGAGAATCCAGTCGTTTTCGGCAGGCATTCCCAGGAGGCTTACATTATTGTTTGTATCTCCGTCAGCCAGTTTTGTGGAAAAGCCATATTGCTTCTTCTGCGAATATTGCGAAGATGATCCTCTGATCTCTATGTCTATTCTGCCATTGTAATCAAGATAAGCTGCTGTATTCTGGTCAGTCAGGTAGTTTCTCTCACCCTCACCTTTGTAAATTATTTTCATATTTGCCTTCACTCTCGGATCATCTGGAATAGGAACACCCCCATCAGTATTGATAATAACAATGGGAAGGTTGCTGTCGGTGAAGGTCTGGGCTGCCGACTGAATGACTGTGAGAAAAAGGAGACCTATAAAAATGAATTGCCTCATCCTGTTATCCGGTAAAGAATACCAAAAATAGTGTTTTTTATGGAACCCCCCGCTATTGCGGGGCAGGCTCTCCGGGATTTTTCAGTATTTTATACCACGGAGTGGTTCCATCATCTTTCAGAGCAATTAACCGCAGTTCATATCTTTCTCATTGTTTTCATATTCTCTCTTTACACCTTTCCAAATTGATTTTTTATCTTGCCGGCCAAATTCCGAACCTTAATGCCGCGCAGGGACGATATAAAAAAAGTGCTGATTATAGGCTCAGGACCGATAATCATCGGGCAGGCCTGTGAATTTGATTATTCAGGGACACAGGCATGCAAAGCATTGCGATCACTGGGTTATAAGATTGTCCTCGTAAATTCAAACCCGGCGACGATAATGACTGATCCGGGAATGGCAGATGCCACCTATATAGAGCCCCTTAATGAATATGCTCTTACTGAAGTTATCAAAAAGGAACGTCCCGATGCCCTGTTGCCGAACCTGGGGGGACAAACAGGTTTGAATCTCTCATCACTACTCGCTAAAAAAGGCATTCTCAAAAAATATAATGTAAAAGTTATAGGCGTTAACATTGACGCCATTGAACGGGGAGAAGACAGGATAGCTTTCAAGGAGACTATGACCCGTCTTGGTATTGAGATGCCGAAAAGCAAGGCGGTAAATACAGTTGAAGATGCCGAAATAGTAGCATCAGAATTAGGATACCCGGTGGTGATACGTCCTGCATACACCATGGGCGGTACCGGAGGCGGGCTGGTCTATAATCTTGAAGAGCTGCGGACTATAGCCAGCAGGGGACTGGCCGCGAGTATTGTTCACCAGGTTCTTATTGAGGAGTCTGTCCTGGGCTGGGAAGAGCTTGAGCTCGAAGTGGTCAGGGATGCCAGGAACCAGATGATAACTGTCTGCTTCATTGAAAACGTAGATGCAATGGGTATCCATACCGGTGATTCTTACTGTACCGCTCCGATGCTTACAATATCTCAGGAGCTTCAGAAACGCCTTCAGAAACATTCCTATGATATAGTCGAGGCTATTGAAGTAATCGGAGGAACAAATGTTCAGTTTGCCCATGATCCTGAAACCGGGAGGGTGGTGGTTATTGAAATCAATCCCAGGACATCCAGATCATCGGCCCTTGCCTCAAAAGCAACCGGATTCCCTATTGCATATGTTTCTTCACTTCTTGCAGGAGGCATAACACTCGATGAGATACCTTACTGGCGTGAGGGAACGCTTGATAAATACACTCCATCCGGCGATTATGTCGTTGTTAAATTTGCACGCTGGGCTTTTGAGAAATTTGAAGGTCTCGAAGACAAGCTTGGAACCCAGATGCAGGCAGTGGGTGAAGTTATGAGCATCGGTAAAAATTATAAGGAAGCATTTCAGAAAGCGATCCGTTCTCTCGAAATAGGCAGGTACGGTCTTGGTTTTGCAAAAGACTTTAATAAAAACCCTCTCGACGAGCTTATGACCCTGCTCAAGAATCCTTCGAGCGAACGGCAGTTCATTATGTATGAGGCATTGCGTAAAGGGGCTGATATTGAAGAACTGTACAGGAAAACACATATCAAGTCATGGTTCATTCAGCAGATGAAGGAGCTGGTTGAAGAGGAGGAAAAGATCCTTGCCTTTAAAGGCAGGATGCCTCCTGATGAAATCCTGATACAGGCGAAGAAAGATGGATTTGCAGATAAATATCTTTCCAAAATACTGGGAATTTCTGAAAAGGAGATCAGGGAAAAAAGGATTTCTCTCGGGCTTAAGGAAGCCTGGGAGTCTGTACCCGTAAGCGGTGTTGAAAATGCAGCATATTATTTCTCAACCTATAATGCACCCGACAAGGTTAAGGTAAGCGACAGGAAAAAGATCATGGTGCTTGGCGGAGGCCCCAACAGGATTGGGCAGGGTATTGAATTTGACTATTGCTGTGTTCATGCAGCTTTTGCGATCCGTGATGCGGGATACGAATCTATAATGGTGAACTGTAATCCGGAGACCGTTTCGACGGATTATGATACTTCAGATAAGCTCTATTTTGAACCTCTTACTGCAGAAGATGTCCTGAGCATTTATGATAAGGAGAAACCCGAGGGGGTTATAGTCCAGTTCGGTGGACAGACACCATTGAATCTTTCCAGGGAGCTGGCAGAGGCTGGTGTTAAAATACTGGGCACAACTCCCGAGACAATTGACCTCGCGGAAGATCGTGACCAATTCAGGCATATAATAGAGAAACTGGGAATCCCGCAGCCCGAATCAGGCATGGCGAGCAACCTTGATGAGGCTCTTGCTATTGCTGAAAAAATCGGTTATCCTCTGATGATAAGACCATCCTATGTGCTCGGCGGAAGAGCTATGAAAATAATCCTTGATGAACAGATGCTTGCGGAATATGTTGCAAAAGCAGTCGGTGTTTCTCCCGACAGGCCTCTTCTTCTCGATTATTTCCTTGAGGATGCAATTGAATCAGAGGCAGATGCAATCTCTGACGGATCAGATGCCTTCGTTCCTGCCGTCATGCAGCATATCGAATATGCAGGCATTCATTCAGGCGATTCAGCCTGTGTTATACCTCCGGTTGTAATTCCTAAAGAACACAAGAAGACAATCTATGATTATACCCGAAGACTCGCGATGGAGTTAAAGGTTGTGGGGCTGCTTAACATACAATATGCAATTTATGAGGATGTTGTTTATATCCTTGAAGCTAATCCCCGTGCTTCACGCACTGTACCTCTTGTTTCGAAAGTCTGCAATGTTTCAATGGCAAGGATTGCAACCCAAATAATGATGGGACGGAATCTTGCCAGCTTTAACCTTAAGAACAGGAGCATTAAGCACTATGGAGTCAAGGAAGCTGTTTTCCCGTTTAACATGTTCCCGGCAATAGATCCTCTCCTTGGTCCTGAAATGCGTTCGACTGGTGAAGTTCTTGGCATGGCTGATTCATACGGCATGGCATTTTTTAAATCGCAGGAGGCAACACAATCGCCTCTTCCCATAAAAGGAACAGTTTTAATTACAATTGCTGACAGGGATAAGAATCGAATCATTGAAGCTGCAAAGAATTTCAGGGATATGGGATTCAGTATCCTTGCAACAGTGGGAACAGTCAAATTCCTCGAAAAACACAGTATCCCATCAACACTGATATTGAAGGTTCACGAGGGCAGACCCAATATTGTTGATGCAATTAAAAACGGGGAAATAGACCTGGTAGTAAATACGCCTGCAGGACGCCTCAGTGAATATGACGACTCATATATCAGGAAAAATGCAATTAAGTATGGTATCCCTTATATTACTACCACCTCCGCTGCTCTTTCTGCAACAAAGGGTATCAAGGAAAGGCAGAATGGCAAATACGAGGTGAGGTCGATACAGGATTACCATGCTGCTATAGAATAGTGATCTGTATTATTTTACACCCATCCTCCAAAACGGGTTGGGGGTAATATTCATCAGCAATCAATATCCCCACTCCTTCATAATCTCCAGGTCGGCTTTTACGCAGTCCATAGGAGCTTTCCCCTGGTATGATTCCTGCTCAATGATATAAACCTGCGTTCCTCCTATCTTTTTTGCCAGTTTAAGAACTTTTTTGGCTTCAACTATTCCTTCACCGATAATACAGCTCTCATATTCCTCGTTACCGCTTTCAGATTTGATCTCATCCTTGACATGAAGGTTTTCGAATCTGCCGGGATACTTATTTACAATCTCAAGGGCTACAGCACCGCCATTATACATATTGCCGATATCAAGCTGGACTACAACCAGCTCGGGATCCATGCTCTTCATCATTATGTCGAACAGTCTAATATCATTCAGCTTTTCGCTGAATTCAAAGTCGTGATTATGATACCCGAATTTCATTCCGTTCTTTTTGCAGAGCTCGCCGCATTTGTTGAAAACTCCCATATAACGCATAAAATCGTCATATTGCTTCCTCATACTGTTATCCATTGAGGGGCTTACAACATATTTCTGCCCGAGTACTGCGGCATCCTCCACGGTCCATTTCCAGCTGTCGGAGAAATCCTGTTTTGCCTCATCCCAGTGCTCGCGTTCCATTACTGTATGTCCGCTGATCATATTAAGTCCCAGATCGTCAAGTATTTTCCTGAATTCGGCAGCCGGGTATCCGTAAAACTTTCTGTTCCTGTAACTCGCATGTTCCACGTATTCATACCCCATGGCTGCAACCTGTTTCAGTGAGCCTAATGGATCTTTCTCCATCTCATCGCGGATTGAATAGAGCTGAAGTCCCACAATGCCTTTTTTCTTTTTCGGCGGAATTGCGAAAGCCTCATTTCTTATTAAAGCAGAACCTGCTATTGCCATAGCGCCGGTCCTAATAAACATTCTGCGTGATGTTTTCATATTTTTCTGTTTAGATTATAATAATAACATACTGTACCTCCTGTCAATTTACAGAGGAGGTCTATAAATGTAAACAAATAATTTGAAATATCGGATTATCTCAGGCCGACTACTCCTTTATCCTGCCCTTCAGTTCTTTTATCTCCTTCTCCTTCTTTTCTGCTTCTTCTTCAAGCTTTGTGATCTTTCCGTTCAGATCATCAACCTTGCTGTTCAGCTTGCTTACATTATCCTTCAGGTCGGCAACCTGTTTCTGCAGATCAGCCTTTTCTTCTTCCAGTTTTTTGATAATCGGTGTGTAAACTGATTTGGCATAGAACCATGCGGTAAGATAACCTATGATTGCTGCAACCAGGAGCAGGGCTATGATTGTAATGACTGCCCCGGTGACAGATGCGAGTGGTATAAATGATAGTGTCATGTTAGTTGAGTTTAATAGTTATTTCTGTTCTTCTGTTCTTTGCTCTTTCCTCTTTTGTTATATACCCTGCGGCAGGTTTGCTTTCACCGAGTGATTCCGTCACAATCTTCCCGGCATCAATTCCTTTGCTTTCAAGGTACTTGCCTACAATTTCAGCTCTTTTAGCTCCAAGCTCCAGGTTGAAATCAGGGGTTCCCACAAGATCTGTGTGACCTGTCACTGAAAGCTTCGAACCCGGATACTTATCCAGCCATGCCCCAAATTCGGCAATGCTGTTGTCATATTGCGGATCAGTTTTGAATTTTGCGTCATTGAATTCAAAATAGATCGTCAGGTCCTTCGGCATCATTGCTTTAAGTTTCATTAAAGAATCTGCCTCACTGGTCCGGGCTTCCGGAGCTGTAACAACGGCAGCCGGCTTTTTCAGAGCAGGCAGCAGATGGTCGTTGTACAGCCATGCGGAAACAAAGCACCAGATGACAAATACAATAAATCCAGTAATAAGAATTTTCATATTAATAATTATTAGTTACAGATCGGATTTTGATCTTACAAGTTAGGAAAATATTATAACATTAATGTGATTCTTTCCAATAATTTATTCAGAAAGACCAGTTATTAAAATTTAACTCTTTCTTGTCAGCCATCAGTCTTTCTGGTCTATCTTCGGCGGTATGATCTTATACATTACAGGCGTGACCAGCCTTGCAAGGAGAGTCGATGTAATGAGTCCGCCGATTATTACGAAAGCAAGTGGCGAATAAAGCGCCGATCTGCTCAACGCTATAGGTAGAAGACCGCCTATAGCGGTCAGCGTTGTAAGCAGAACCGGCAGAAACCTTATCTCCCCGGCTTTTTCAATAGCCTCATCCAGGGGAGTCCCCTGCTTCCGCAGCTGGTTTGTAAAATCAACCAGCAAAATGGAGTTTTTGATCTCAATACCCAGCAATGCAACAAAACCAATTGCAGCGGCAAATGAAAGAGTATAATCAGTGATCCATAACATGACCAGACCCCCGATAATACCTAATGGAATAACCGAAAGTACGATAAGTGTGCTCTTGAAAGTCCTGAATTCAAGGATCAGCACTGCAAATATCCCGAAAATGGCTATGATTATCGCACTCCCGATACCTTCAAAATTCTCTCTCCTGCTTTCTATTTCTCCTGCTTCAATTATTTTGTATCCTTCAGGAAGTTTCAGTTCCCTGATCCGTGATATTATTTCCCTGGCAACCCTGTCGGTATTGTACCCTGTTCTGACTGATGAGGAAACAGTCATGGCCCTTTCATTATTATAATGCTGTATGAGAGTAGGTGAGTTTGAAAATCCCAAGCTGGCGAGCTGTGAAAGAGGGATCTGTGATCCTGTCAGCGATGCTATATAAATATCATCCAGAACAAGGGATGAACCTGTTTTATCTACCGGCATCCTGACATTTATTGAATATTCGCTGCCTTCAGCATTACGATACTTGCCTGCAACAATACCTGCAAGCGAGAGCCTGACAGTCCTGTCGATCTCGGCTGCAGGAATTCCGAAAATACCGGCTTTACCAGTATTAATGTTGATCCTTATGTCCGTAAGAGACTGACTGAGAGGATTTTTTACATATGTTGTCCCATCATGTGACAGGAAGATATTCTCAATGAGGACTGAATAACGCTTGAGAGTATCAAGGTTATTCCCAACAATTCTTACGGCTACGGGAGCATCAACCGGAGACCCGTTTTCAAATTCATTAACATATATTCTGGCATTCACATAGGTGCTGAGAGTATCCCTGAGATCATCGATGAATTTGCTTATTTCAGGAACAAGATCACGTTTTATCTCGCAGAAGACTTCTCCCATAGTAGCCTGTTCGTTTTTCTGAAATGAATTATAATAGATCATCGGATTACCTTTACCGATATTAGACATATAATAAACCACTTCTGGTTTCCGTTCAAGCACCGATTCAACAAATTTTACGGCTTTGTCGGTTTCATGAATATTGCTCCCCCTGGGCGTTTCAATTGTTATAAAAAACTGAGGCAGACCTGCCTTCGGGAATAAGCTGAATCCGATTATATTAATGATGAAAAGAGATCCGAGAAACATTACTCCTGCAATAAGTACGGTTTTTATCGGGTTGCCAAGCGACCAGTGAAGTGCCTTTGCATAAGTAAAATCAATTACTTTATGAAAGCCTCTCAGCACTATATTACCTCTTGGATCTACATCGCCCCTGAATAGCTTGCTGGTTATAAAGGGTATTATTGTAAGGGCAACGAATAACGATCCGAGTACTATAAATGTTACAGCTGTAGGAAGTACACGCATATATTGTCCGGCTTTCCCGGGGAGGAACATTAGCGGAAGAAAGGCAAGGATAAGGGTTGCTGTACATCCTATGACGGCAGGACCTATCTGTTTTGTTGCGAGTATTGAAGCATCAACAGGTTTGGTGCCTCCCCGCACCCATCTTGATATATTTTCCACAACGACTATTGAGTCGTCAACCAGCAACCCGAGTGCAATTACTGCACCGACAATACTAAGCTGGTTTATGCTGAACCCGGTTAAATAAAGACCTGTAAGACCGATGAGAACAGAGAGAGGAATTGATATCACTACTATTCCGGAAGCGCGGAAACCAAGAGGCAAAAGAGTGATCAGCACGAGAAGAAATGCGAAAAGGAAGTCACGCTGAAGGCGTCCGAGCTTTGCCTTTACGTTTGCTGATTGATCAAATCCTCTTTCAAGAGTAACCCCGGCGGGCAATTTCTTCTCAAAAGAATTGAATACATCATAGACCGAATCTCGAACCCTGTGAATGTTCTGCTCTTTTTTCATGCTGGCAATGATAAAGGCAGCTTTTTTGCCATTATATCTTCCATAATATCTAAGATCTTCATATTGCCAGCTCACATCAGCGATATCTTTGAGGTAAAGAATCTGTCCCATGCCTGCACCCACAATTGTTTTCTCCACTTCATCAATACTTTTGTAGCTGCCGCTTGCCTTGATATTGAATTTCTTCGGACCTATCTCAAGGAAGCCTGCCGGGATGTTGGCATTTTCACTCTGAATAGCGCTTATCACCTGATTGACAGTTATATGCAGTTGCGCCATTTTGGGAAGATTTATTTCCACCCTGAGCTCCTGCTGCGGATATGCAACGGCCTGGGCTTTCCTAATCCCGGGAAGAGCCGAGATTTCATCTCTGAGGTCCTCAGCCAGCCTTCCAAGCTCATAGTATTCTGTCGTTTCCGAAACAAGAGCACTCTGGATTATATTGGTATTGCCGGCCTGTATCTTTAATGCCTCAACACTGTAAAGATCCTCAGGCAGCGAAGGTCTTAAGGAGTTTATCTGCCGCTGCAGGTCATCAAATTTTATGTCGGGATCAGACTGTGGTGAAAATTCGATGACTATAATCGCAACATTCTCTTCAATCTCGCTTGTGATCCTGTCAATATCCTCAAGTTCCTTGAAGCTCTTTTCCAGTTTATCCGCCACAAGCTGTTCAATATCTGCAGGAGTGGCACCCGGGTACACTGCTATAACAGGGAAGATAGTTACGGGGAATTCAGGATCTGCCGCCTGCGGTATCTTTATATAGGCATAGATCCCTAGCGAGACCAGCAGAAGAAAGATTACTATGGTGAACTGGTAATTCTTAACCGATAATTCTGAGATCTTCATTTTAGTTCTTTTTTACCATGGAGCTACACTGAGTTTTACATTGAGTTTCACAGGTTCTGTTCCATTTCATTTATCACACGTACTCACCCCCTTGGTCCCCCTCTCTGCTCACGCAAAGAGGGGGAAAACAATAGGATAATCTATTGATATCCAATAATATTACTTAATCTACTCCCCCTTCTTTGCTTCAGTAGAGAAGGGGGTCGGGGGGATGAGTACATGAGCTCTTGTATATTTATTTCTTCATGTCTTATTTTACAACCTCCACCTTCATTCCATCCTTAAGATATGCTGCTCCTTCTGACACTATTTCATTTACGCCTCCAGGTATACCCCTGACCACTGCTTCAGAGCCTTTGATCGTCACAATTTCAATTTCATGCTTTTCGGCTGATCCTGAATCTGAAACTGACCAGATAAAGCCTTTTTGTCCGTCAGCCTCAACGACAGCTCCGACCGGCAGCAGGATAAGAGTCTGTCTCTTTGAAGGGTAAATATCAACATCTGCAACAAAACCGGAAGCCAGCCGGTATCCCATTCCGTCAAGACTCATTTCTGTCTCATAGGTGCCGGTCATTGGACTTGCCATTTCGCTCATGAGATCAACAACTGCCGAAAATCTGACACCGGGCCATGCATCAAAAACGACCACTGCTGAATCACCGGGATTTATCCTTACCACATCCCGGTCGGCGAGGCCTGTCTTCACTTTCCAGAATTTTCCCTTTGTCCCGAACAGAAAAACCGGATAACCGGACCCGATCAACTCATTCTCTTTTACAAGCTGTTTAAGAACGATTCCCTCAGCAGGAGCCTTTATAGTTGAATGTAAGAGATTGAACTTTGCAATTTCCAGGTTTGATTTTGCAACATTAAGGGCTGTTGTTGCATTCTGGAACTGCTCCAGCGTTGCAACTGTGTCGCTGTAAAGGCTTTCAGCTCGGGTCCAGTCGCGAAACGCCTTTTCATATCCGTTTTGGGCCAGATTGACATTTGCATTTATTTCAGACAGGTTAAGTGCCGCCATGACTTCTCCTTTTTTTAAATTGTCGCCCTCCTTTACTTCTATTGCAGCGACAATACCTCCCGTCTTAAATGATAATTTTATCTCCTCCTGTGAAGCCAGTATTCCGCTCGAATGGATGGAAATACTTACATCTTCGGGGGTGATTTTCACGACTCTGACCCTTGTGGCTTCATCCTTTACGGTTTTTATTGTTTCATTCCTGCAGCTGCCAAGCAGTAACAGGAAAAAAAGTCCGTATTTAATTGCTCTTTTCATCATCAGGTATTGTTATTCTGTTTTGTTCATTCCGGTAATTTTTTCAAAATCAGCAAATGCCGAAAGATACCTGTACCTTGAAATGATCAGGTTTTCCTCAGCCTGTGTCATACTGGTCCTTGCGTCAATGTATTCAATCAGACTTGCCTGACCTTCTCCATACTTTCTTTCCACGATCCTGTAGCTTTCCCGGGCATTTTTCAGCTGGCTCTCTGCTGCTGAAATTCCCTTATCGGCAGCAGACAGTTCGTTAAGTGCCTTAATAACCTGAAGCTCAATCTGCTTTTTTGCCTCTTCGAGCTGGCTTTCGGCTATCTCCTTTTGTATCACAGCCTGCCGTATCCTTGCCCTGTTGCTGAATCCCTCAAACAGGTTCCAGGTAAGAACTGCAGAAGCCTGCATATAGTCCTGCTCCCTGTTAAAGGCATACTCTTCACCCTGAAATCCGTAATCTGCAACGGCAAAGAGGTCGGGCAATTTTTGCGACTGGTTCATCTTAACCTGCAAACCCGATATCTTCCCGTAGTTTTCAAGCTTCCTGATCTCTTCCCTGTTCTCAATGGCAGTAGTGGTATAATCATATGTCCTTTGTGAAAGAGACGGGAATACTTCAGGCTGATGTATTATTATGCTGTCTCTTAACGGCCTGTTTAACAGGAAATTAAAATACGCATTGGCTATCTGCCTGTTCTTTTCGGCATTGCGGAGCTCCTGGTCAAATTTGTTAAGCTCCGCCTCAGACCTGTACACGTAATCAGCTGTTACCTTATCATTGCTTAAGAGCTTGCGGTTTACCCTGATATTTTCAGTCAGTAGCTTACGGGTATCTGTGAGTATCGATATCAGGGCATCTGCCATGGCTGCATTATAATATGCTATTTTGATTTCAGCCGTAAGTTCTCTCTTATACTGCTCAACATCCATCTCACCGATAAGCGTCATCTCCTTTCTGATCCTGGAATTGTAATAAATATCCGTATTAAAGAGAGGCTGAACTATCCGCATTTTTGTTTCATGCTCTGTAGGACGGAGAAAGTTTATTCTCTGGTTATCTATCACCGGAAAAAGGCTTGAAGAAGTGAGGCTGTTAAGCGTTGCATAAACCGGATTCAGCAGGTCGCCGACAGGGAAATCGATTACACGTCCTCCTTCGGATACCGTGTAGCGTGCATTGAAGCTCACTCCCGGATAAAACAAACCGCGTGCTTCCTTCAGCGCTTCAATGCTTCTTTCATAATCAGACCTCTTCTGTTTCAGGGCCAGGTTATTTTCGATTCCGTAGCTTATATAACTCTCCAGTACAGGCTGTGCACCAAGCAAGGAGGGGATCATCAGAATAAGTAGCAATATACTTTTTTTCATGCCTTTGCTTTTTTGACTGCTTCCATGACTCTTGCCCTTTCCTGCATGTTATGGATGATAGCCTCAAACAAGCCTTTGACCAGCTCCCTGTTCTGGACTGATCCTTTTTCATAGAGTGTTTCAGCAAATGTGAAGATCTCCCTCTGAAATGACATCTGCCCTTTATAAGCAACCAGTCCCTTTTCAGAGAGCCTCAGGTTGAATTCCTTTTTGTTGATGGTATTTGATTTCAATACCAGGTTTTTTGAGACCAGCTTTCTTATTGTCTGGGAAATCGCTCCTCTTGTTACTCCCATTTTTTCCGCCAGGCGCGTCATGTTTATCTCCCTGTTTTTGCCGACAGTTGTAATTGTATGTATCTCGGTGAAATATAAAAGGTCGCCTGTCCCGTAATCAACAGGCTTTCTGGCAATGACAGAGTAGAGATGAAGGATTTTGAGGAACTGGTCGATCAGTAGCTGCAATTCGTTATCCATGGTCATTTTGTTTAGATGCTAAACAAAATTACAAATTGTTTAGATACTAAACAAATTTATTTTTCAGTAATAATTTTAAAAATGAGAGATTACTCATTGCGATGATCCTCCGCCCCTAATTAATATTCAAAAAGAGCCAATCTGAAATTCGGGTCAAAGGAGAAGGAGATTCCTCATTGCGTCCCGATATATCGGGACTCCATTCGGAATGACATATGCAATGTGTGGCAGGGAAGGAGCGGCGGCAATTTGCACATGCAAATTGCCGCCGCTCCTTTACCCCTCTGTTTGCCATGTCATTCCGAACGAAGTGAGGAATCTCCCTCTTCTATTACCCTCAATCGGTCTTGCTAAAGGTCATTCCGAAAAAAATCAGGAACCTTCCTGCTTTTTTACCCTCAATCATCCCGACAAAAGTTGTTCCGGGCGAATTAAGGAATATCCGTTTCTTATCTTAGTCTTTGAAAAGGTGTTTTTTCCTGAATTCTTTCAGCAGCTCTTCTTCAGATTCATTCTTTCTGACGCCTTCAAAAAGTAATTCAATCAGCTTTTCAATGGTTTTGTCGCTGAAGCCTGCCTCAATGGCAAATTTTCTGATCATTTTCAACTCGCTTTCTTTGACTACCTCATCAGCAAGTATCATCTGGGCAACCTGAAAAAGATGTTCGAACTTTTCGTCGAGGCTGTAGGGAGGGTGATAGTGATGACCTCTCTGGGCATGTATCAGGCTGTCAATTTCAGGATCGGTGAGTCCGAATTTTCTGCCCTCCTTATGAAGAAGCGTGAACTCTTCCCTGCTGACTGTCTTATCGGTCCTTGAAATCTGTACAAGATGAATAAAGGCCTCCTTATTCACTCTTTTCCCATGATGGGTTATAAAATCTGAGAAGTTCATGTTACTGCAATTGATAGATTTATATCTTTCCGGATTCCTGGTCTAAAATTAAAAAAATAATACCAGTTTTATCTATTATTCAATTTATTTATAGGTTAGTTCCCTGATCTTAAAGCGGCGGTTCTTTCAATCCAGAATTCATTAAAACTCCTTACCGGATCTTCACAGAGATAAACTGTAGTACCATATTCCCTTGCATCAGGATCAGATATACTACCCACTTTAATGACCCTGGCAAAAAGCTGTTTAACATCATCCCCCGGCTCTTCATCATTTATATAGATAATGGATTTAATATCAGGATCAAACTGCTCAGGGAACCAGTACATGAAACTTTCATGAAAACTAATCGCCTCAGGCAATCCGTATTTTTTACCAATAACTGTTATTGCTCCTGCCTGACCATAGTTTTCGCAATAGATGAAGCAGGCTTTTTTATCTTCAATCATCTGCCATGCTTTGTCAGTAATGGCAGTAAGTTCTTCCCACCCCAGCATATCGGCATAATCCTGTGGCAATGAATGTATTGTGCCGTCCTCAAACCTGCGGCCCGGAGTTACCCCGTATTTGTCCTCAAGGTTCTTAAAGTACCTTACAAGCTTATCAGTCTTATAAAGCGGTATGCCAAAAGGCATTGCCGGTATAGTAAGAATTAAAAGCATTACAATCAGCAGAATCCGTGCCCACAGTTTCTTCAATAATTTCTCCCATGATACAGCGCCTGCTGCGATAAGTAATGGAAACACTCCCTGGGTATAATAGCTTTTCCCCTGTAAAAGCATAAGAATAATTATTATGAGTATGGAAATAATTCCAAGGAACCTGAATTGTTTAACCGATTTGTTGACGAAAAGGAAAATGATCCCTGCTACAGTAAGTACCGAAGCAGCCATTGGAGAAAGGAGCTGGTCGATCAGAAAACCGGTTTTATCGACATTTACCAGCTGCGTCCGCACAAGTTCCGAAAAATGATTGATGACTGGCAAGCCATTGGCTATCTGCCATATTATGTTAGGAAGAAAGATCACTGTTCCTGCCAGGATGCCGGTCCAGAATTTCCTGTTTCTGAAAATATACCTGTATTGAGTGAAAGGAATAATGATAAGAAATGAGAAGAAAAGCAATCCTATCAGGTATTTATTCAATAATGCCACACCGGCTGTTATCCCAAAAAGTATCAGGTACCTGTCTGATTGAGTGTTTATGTATTTAATTACCAGGTAAAAAGAGAGCGTCCAGAATATGAGGTCGATATGCACAGGCTGGTATAATATAAAGGTCCTGAGACCAAATCCGGAAATGATTATCCCTGCACCTGCAAGGATCCTGGAAAAATTAGATCCGCCCAGCTCTTTTGCCAGAGCTGAAATAAGAAAAATCATCACTCCTCCCAGCAATGCCGGAAAGATCCTTACCGCAAGAAGGGAATAGCCAAATATGTTCTGCATCAGCCATGCTATCCATCCTATAAGCGGGGGCACAGTTGCATATCCAAATCCCGGGTGGAGGCCGAGAGAAAAATATAATAACTCATCCCTGTGAAATTCAAGATTATATGAAGCTGCAAGGTGCAGAATTACATTTAACAACGCCAGTGCTGTCAATGCCAGGACCACCCCGTTTTGTTTAATATATGTTTTCAATTCCATCAAATAAATTATATTGTAACCATCGGAAAGTTATTAAAAGAAAATAAATTGTGTTAACTGATAAGAAACAGAATTTTTGATTACGGAATAAAATGAGGCTGATAAATGTCAAATAATTTTAGCTTTGCTATATGAATTTTATCTTTTATGCCATGGAAAGAAAGTTTGTAACGGTTGTTATATTATGGATGATCCTGGTCATGCATCTCAATTTATCGCCTGCTTCAGCCCAGGCTTTAAATTCAAATCCTGCCCTTGACGAAAAAGTAAAAAAGTTTCTGAACGATCATTCACGAAGGTGGTACGATATGAACATACCGCTGGCAGACGGACAGCTTCTTTATGATATTATAATTAAGAACAATTATAAAAGCGCTCTTGAGATCGGCACATCAACAGGACATTCAGGTATCTGGATCGCATGGGCATTAAGCAAAACAGGCGGTAAGCTCATCACCATTGAAATTGATGAGGGAAGGCACAGGGAAGCCCTGCAGAACTTCAAAGATGCAGGCCTTTCGGAATATATTGATGCCAGACTGGCTGATGCCCATAAGCTGGTGAAGGAACTGAAGGGACCATTTGATTTTGTTTTCAGCGATGCTGATAAGGAGTGGTATAAAAACTATTTCATTGATGTTGATCCGAAGCTTAAGCCGGGAGGTTGCTTCACAGCCCATAATGTTTATGACAGCGGCCGTGGATACAGAGGCTACGGAGGACAGGGGATTTTCCTGGAATATGTCAGGAGTCAGCCGAACTATGAAACTTCCGTGAATTCCAACGGGGGCGGCGTTTCTATCAGCTATAAAAAATCAGATAAATAATCCTGTTCATTTATGGCTGAAGAAAAACTGCAAAGGAAGCTTGGCCTTTTCCCTTCCACCAATATTGTCATAGCCAATATGATAGGCGCCGGGATATTCACCACATCCGGACTGCTGATGTTGGGTTTGAATGATCCGCTTCTTATGGTCGCGTTATGGTTTGTCGGAGGAATTATTGCCCTGTGCGGTGCATTATCTTACGGAGAGCTTGGTGCTGCGATGCCCGGCGCTGGCGGAGAATATCTTTTTCTGACAAAGCTTTTTCACCCGCTCTTCGGGTTCCTCAGCGGATGGGTGTCGTTTATTGTCGGATTCTCAGCACCTATTGCCGCGTCAGCAATGGGATTCAGCGAATACTTTCTGAGGGCTCTGCCTGCTCTTCCTGAATGGCTGTCAGATGCCGGAATAATGAATGTAAAAATGACGGGCAAGCTTATCTCGATAAGCGTAATACTGATTTTCACATTTATACATTACCGCGGTATAAAAACAGGCGCCAGGATCCAGAATGTCCTTACAGTGCTTAAGGTTCTCCTGATTGTGGTGCTTATTTTCGCCGGATTATCGTCAGGGAAGGGCGATATGGGAAATTTCAGCAGGGACAGTATTACCGGTAACGGATTTGCAGGATGGAAAACCATTGGCCTCTCGCTGATGTGGATTATGTTTGCCTACAGCGGATGGAATGCTTCAACCTATCTTGGAGCCGAAATAAAAAATCCTTCAAAAATACTTCCCCGTTCATTGATCTATGGTACCGGAATAGTGATACTGCTCTACCTTGCCCTGAATATTCTTTATGTCTATGGCATTAATCCCGAAGAGATGAAAGGAGTGATTTCAGTCGGCGGACTTGCAATGGGAAATCTTTTCGGCAAATCAGCTGAGGTGCTTTTCTCATTACTCATTGCATTTGCACTTTTCTCATCACTGAGCGCATTCATTATTCTTGGTCCGAGAGTATATTATTCGATGGCAAAAGACGGGCTCTTCTTCAAATCAGTTGCAAAGATCCATCCGAAATTCCAGGTTCCGGCCAATTCCATCATCCTTCAGGCTCTTATTGCGGTGATCCTTGTACTTTCAGGATCATTTGAGCAGGTGCTTACCTACATGGGATTCTCATTGGGGATATTTCCAATCCTTACGGTTATCGGGGTCTGGAAGCTGAGAAAAAATAATCCGGAAGCTTTACGCTTAAAAGGATTTCCGATACCACAAATAATTTATGTTGCCGCTGGTATTTCTATACTTGTTCTTTCATTCCTGGAAAGGCCACTGGAATCATCAATAGCTTTGCTTACAGTCCTTATTGGTATTCCGGCTTACCTGATCTTTAAAAAGAATGCATCAGGCTGATTCTGATACAACCTGATACAATAAGAATCTGGTTTAGATTCATTCGTCCGGCATAAGCATCCCCGGCATTGCAGAAGGTTCCCCGTCCCGGGGATTCATCATGCTTGGTTTCCCTGCAAGCTGTGCTGCTGCATCAACACTGAAAGTCCCGCTTGTTACTATTTCTTCGCCTTCAAAAAGACCGTCAGTAACAACATAGCTCTCTCCAAGCATCGGACCCAGTCCAATTTCCCGAATTTTAAATATTGGTTCATCTGTCCCCTTATCTTTAACATACACTATGGAACGCTTGCCCGTCCACAGCACCGCAGATTTCGGTATGATCAGGTTATTTCGGTATTCGCTGAGATTAGCTGTTACAATACCAGTTGCAAACATTTCGGGTTTCAGCCTGCCTGATTGATTCCCTGTTTCAATCCTTATTTTAGCCACTCTGGTAACCGGGTCAATTACAGGATCAATAAAAACAATACTGCCTGATAACTCTGTCCCCGGTAATGCCTGAAGAGTGAATGTGACTTTTGCACCTTTGCTTATAAACGGCAGATCACTTTCATAGGCATCAAATACTACCCAGACTTTTGAAAGGTCGGCAATTTTAAACAGAGGGGTGCCCCGAGTGACATAATCGCCGGTGTTTACCAGCTTCGATGTGACAATACCACTTGTATTTGAAACAACTTCAATAGTGGTCTGGGCACTACCCGCCCTTTCGATCGTTTCAATCTGATCATCCGTGAGTTTCCATTGACGCAGCTTTTCTTTTGCTGCTTCATAAATAGCCACCTGAGATTGTTTTGTTCTGGCGGCCTCAAGCAGCTCCTGCTGTGCTGTGATAAGTTCAGGAGAATAGATCCGCGCAAGTACCTGTCCTTTCCTGACCGATTCGCCGGTAAAATTAACATAAAGTTGTTCTATCCGGCCGGAAATATGCGCTGCCTGACTTTGTAACAATCTTTCATCGGCCTGTACTTTGCCATAGAGACGGACCTCTTTGACAGGTTTTTGCCTGGTGACTACCGATGTCAGAACATTTGCCAGCTGAGCAGCCTCTTTGCTAAGATGAATCGCATCAGGATCTAAAGATGAGGTGTCGCTTTGAGCAAGAGGAATCAGGTTCATGCCGCATATGGGGCATTTACCTGGTTGTTCCATTCTGATCTGCGGGTGCATTGCACATGTCCATATAGTACCCTGGACAACTTCTGTTGAATGATCGTGTTTCTCTTCGCTTTTTTTCGAAGGATTGAAAATCAACCATCCGATAAAAACACCAGATATCAATAAAAGGCTATAATTCACATATTTATAAGAGAATATTTTAAAATGTCTTAATTTTTTCATTGTATTTCAGATTTATTGTACCTGTGAAAATGCCATTAATCGTTTAAGCCATGCCACAGCCGTATTGAAGTCAGCAACTGCTTCGACCTGCTTAAGTTCATAATCGAGTGTCTGCTGCTGTACTCGCAGGACCTCTGTAAGTTCAACAGATGATGTTGAGAAGCTTTTCAGTATAAGATCAAGAGATCTTGAAGCCAGATTATATTGTTTTTCATATAGTTTTACCCTGCGCTGTGCATCCTGATACAGCTGAACTGCCTGATAGTATTCTGTTTGCAGTGAGTTTACGGTGGCCTTATACTTTTTATCTGCCGAGGCACCAAGCAGCTCTGCTTCAGCTTGCATTGCTTTATATTTTTTACGATAAACCGGTAAAGTAAAGGTTACCATGGGCATTATCATGTCTTTACCATTCATTGCAGATGCCGACATCCCGCTCTTGCTGATAAGTGAATAGTCCAGGCCCAGACCAACCATCGGATAGCTCATTCCGGCAGTCTTTTTCTCCTGTGCTGAATAAGACTGCTTTTCAAGTTCAAGCATGCTCAGCATGGGATTTTTTGCGAGCATACTGTCGGAGACAGCGATCAATGAAATTCCGGAAGAATCAGCTGCCAGATCTTCTCCGGTAAAAACCGGGGAAAGAGGATGCTTATCCAGGTAACTGTTGAATTGAGCCAGGAGTGTCCTTTCCTGATTTTTCAGAAGTTCAATGCTATTCTCAAGTTCCCCGATCTCTATCTGGATCCCGTACAAATCGGCGAGTCCGGAACTGCCCGATGATGAAGTTCCTCCATCCGTTGAAGGAGCTGCTTTGAACTTTACAAGAGCAAGTTCTTCAATTGATTTCAGTATCACAAGGTTGTTTTCCGAAATACTGATTTCCTCCCGGACTTTATATAAATCGTACCATGTACGCTGTACATCATAAAAAACCTGCAATTTGGCATCGCGGAAAAGTTCAAACTTCGCATTTGCCATCAGGCTCATTTCGTCTCTGGCATGCTTCAGAACACCGAACCATGGAAACATCTGCATTAATCTTATATCTGCGGCCTGATTTCCGTTGACCAGTTCCATAGGTTTCAGAAATACACCAAGACTTAATTCAGGATCAGACAGACTGCCAGCCTGCGGTACTTTCTGTAATGCTGCCTGATATTCAGTGAATCTTTGCTGAATTGTTGGATTGTTTTTTGCTGCAATTTCGAGATATTGAAGAAGCGAATCAGGAAATTGCTGGCTGTTGCCGGCAATCCAGCTGCCAAGTGCAATAAATATAACCAGTAGTTTTTTATACGCTTTTGTTTTCATCTTCCGGTTAGTTATTAATTGTTTGAACAGCCGTTTTCTGTTTATGATTTACATCTCTTTCCCGCCACATTGCCTGAAACAGGGGGACAACAAAAACTGTCATTACCTGTATTATCATTCCGCCAAAAGCCGGGATGGCCATGGGAACCATTATATCAGCTCCTTTGCCGGTGGATGAAAGAACGGGAAGGAGGGCAATTATTGCCACAGCGGTAGTCATCATTGCCGGACGCACACGTTTCTTGCCGGCAATAACAACTGCCTCACGTACATCATGAACGGTAGCAGGTTTCTTATCCTGAAATACCTGGTGGATATAGGTACCCATTATCACGCCGTCGTTGGTTGCAATACCAAAAAGAGCTATGAATCCAACCCAGACTGCTACGCTGAGGTTGATGGTGTGCATCTGGAACATATCTCGAAGGTTCATGCCTGCAACTGAAAAATTCATGAACCAATCCTGTCCATACAGCCAGAGCATTATGAAACCGCCTGAGAAAGCTACGAAAACACCTGAGAAGTGAATGAATGATGCAGTAACAGTGCGGAACTGAAAATACAACAGGAGCAGGATCAGAAATAAGCTAAGAGGAATAACTATTGCCAGTCTTCGAGTAGCTCTCATCTGGTTTTCATAATTTCCTGCAAATTTGTAACTGACTCCGGGAGGTAATGTTATCTCTCCCGAATCAATTTTCACCTTTAAGGTTCTGCCTGCTTCCTCAACAACATCAACCTCAGCTTTCCCTTCCATTTTATCAAAAATTACAAAGCCTGTAAGGAAAGTATCTTCACTTCTAATCATCTGTGCACCGCGTGTATAATTAATATCCGCAATTTCTCCCAGCGGTATCTGGACGCCATTCATTGCAGGTATCAGGATACGCTTTAAATCCTCGGGATTATTACGTAATTCCCGTGCATACCTTACCCTTAACGGGAACCTCTCACGGCCTTCAACAGAGGTTGAAAGTGTCATACCTCCTACAGCAACCTGAAGTATCTCCTGTACATCACCGACAGTCATTCCGTAACGTGCCATTGCTTCACGGTCAAGTTTTATTTCAAGGTAGGGGGCACCCACTGCACGGTCGTAGAAAACTGAAGAGACCTTTATTGAAGGAACATCTTTCAAAGCTTTTTCAAAAAGCATTCCTGCCTGTTCGATTGCATTAAGATCCGGACCAAATACTTTTAAGCCCATAGGAGCTCGCATTCCTGTGGAAAGCATTACAAGACGGGTCTCAATCGGCTGTAATTTAGGTGCAGAGGTCAATCCCGGGATATCGGTCACTTTTACGATTTCATTCCAGATATCCAATGGTTTTTTTATCTGAGGCCGCCATTGACGAAAATATTCTCCTTTACTATCCGGAACAAGGCTGTCAGCAGGGATAACTCTGAAAGCCTGCAGATGAGGATTATATTTTGAATTGTCCTTCAGGATGTAATTGCCTTTTTTGTCCACCTTAAACTGCATGCGGTGGCCGTTTTCATCGAGTATATACTCTGAACGGTAGTTGATTGTATTTTCGAACATCTGGACAGGTGCGGGATCAAGCGCTGAATTTACACGACCCCATTTGCCGACGGCAATTTCGACTTCAGGTATGGATGAAAGACGCTTATCGAGTGTTTTGATGTATTCAAGGTTCTTTTCAATTCCCGAATGTGGCATGCTGGTTGGCATAAGAAGAAATGAACCCTCGTTGAGCGATGGCATAAATTCCTTGCCGGTACCGGGAAATGTTTTAATCGCACCCTGCCATACTGAAGTCTGACGAAAATTCTTCCAGCCGGTTTTTTCAGCTCCTTTTGCGATGAACCCGAAAACCTTATCTATGCCCTGCCACGCCAGCAGACCAAAAAGCAAAGTAAAGGCAGGGATCATCAGAAACTTCCATTTATTAAGCAAGGCCCAGCGAAGAATTTTTTCATAGAAATGCACCATCGAAATTAAAGCAAGCAGAATGACTGTTATTAGTCCTGTAACAAAAAGGAAGTTGACAAATTCACTGTTGTGGGCACCCAGGGGCAACCACTCTTTGGAGAGGTACCAGGTGGCAAACAGAACTGTAATAAATATGTTTATATAATTCGGAAACTTTTTGTGTTTTTCCGGCCATCTTCCATCAAGCAGATTATTTATTCCCACGGCTGTTATAGCCAGTGCAGGCAGCACATGCCAGAAGATAGTAATAAATAAGCCTGCGGCAATGAGAAATCCATTCCACAATCTCCTGATTCTTTTCCTGTCGAACGAGATGTTAAATAAAAAATGGACCAGAGTAGGCAGAACGACTATTCCAAGGATAAATGCTGAAAGAAGTGCAAATGTTTTAGTAAAAGCAAGAGGGTGAAATAGTTTTCCTTCCTGGGCCTGCATGGCAAATACAGGAAGGAAGCTTACAATTGTAGTAGCTATTGAAGTTACCACTGCTGCTCTTACTTCTGTTGTTGCCTGGTAAATTACCTGCATTAATTTTTTAGCTCTTATTCCATGATTTTCAGGCATTTCGAGATGTCGGAGAATGTTCTCCACATCAACAATTCCAATATCGACCATAACCCCGATAGCTATAGCGATACCTGACAGAGCCACAATATTGGCATCTACGCCGAAAAAACGCATCAGTATAAAGGTCATCAATACACCAATCGGCAACAGGCCAGCCACAATCAATGAAGCCCTGAGGTTCATCACCAGGATAATAATCACAATTATACTTATGAGAATCTCATGTGAAAGGGCTGATTCGAGTGTTCCTATTGTTTCTTTGATCAGTCCTGTCCTGTCATAAAAAGGTACTATTGTCACCTTTGAAACAGAACCATCAGGCAATATTTTTTGAGGCAATCCGGCTTCTATTTCCTTAATCTTGCTTTTTACATTATTAATTACCTCCAAAGGATTTGAGCCGTACCGTGCGACAACTACTGCACCGACAGCTTCTGAACCGTCTTTATCAAGTCCGCCACGGCGTGTAGCCGGACCAAAAGTGACCTGAGCCACATCTTTGATCCGGACCGGGACATTATTACGAACTGAGACAACAGATAACTCAAGATCATTAAGACTTTTAATATATCCCAGTCCGCGGATTATGTATTCAACTTTATTTAGCTCAATGGTTTCGGCTCCAATGTCAAGATTGCTTTTCCTGACAGCATTCATGACATCCATGACAGACACATTGTAAGCCTTGAGTGCATCCGGGTTAAGATCGACCTGGTATTCTTTTATGAATCCTCCTGCAGAAGCAACTTCTGAAACGCCTTCGGCAGTGGAAAGACTGTATTTTACATAAAAATCCTGAATGGTTTTGAGTTCCTGGGGATCCCAGCCGCCATTCGGAGCCCCTGTTTCCGGGTTGCGTCCCTCAAGAGTGTACCAGAATATCTGACCAAGCGCAGTTGCATCCGGTCCCAGAGAAGGCTGCACACTTTCAGGCAGCGTTCCGGAGGGCAGGGAGTTAAGTTTTTCAAGAATTCTTGACCGGCTCCAGTAAAATTCAACATTATCCTTAAAAATGATGTAGATGAACGACATCCCGAACATGGAGGTGCTCCTTATTGTCTTAACACCGGGAATACCTGTAAGGGCTGCAGTTAAAGGATAAGTTATCTGGTCCTGGATATCCTGAGGTGAACGACCCATCCATTCAGTTGCAACAATCTGCTGGTTTTCACCAATATCAGGAATGGCATCTACAGGCACAGGATCTCTGGGTAGTAGTCCGGATTTCAGATTGAACGGCATGGTTACTAATCCCATGATCACAATAGCAATCAGGAAGATATAAGTTATGAGCCTGTTTTCCAGGAAATATTTTACTAACCTGTTAAACATCAGACTGTATGCTATTATTGTTTTTCAACCAGGGCCATGCCGCATTTGGGACAATCCCCCGGCTTATCACTGACAACCTCAGGATGCATCGGGCAGGTGTACTGAACCTTTGTCACCTCCTCTGTCGCAGGTTGTTTTTCTTTAGATGAGCTGCTTCCGCATGAGTTGAACATTAAAACTGCAAACAGAACAAAACTAATAATTATAAGACTCTTTTTCATTGTTTTAAGTATTAAATTTTTAATTACCAATTGATTAACTGCAATAACGATTAATACAAATGAAAAGCTTTTCTCATTTGTAAAAAAGGAGAAAATAAGAATATCAGATACGGAAGGCACAAATGCCGGAGAGGTCCACACAGGTGGACATTAGTACGCCCGGTGGTCTTGCTTTGAGAGATAATGATATTAAAGATGATTCCGGGTATAAAGGATACCCTGCAGTGATCGGGAAAATCTTATAATTGTATTGATCAGAGTCAGAGATATCATAAAAAAATGGTTTATAATTGCTGTCGGTCCGGCACAAAGTTACTACATCATCACAACAGTTGGTGGTAATACTGTTCCCGGGGAGGGCCGGCCTCTTTTCCGGACCTTCCATCCCGCAGGAAGCAAGTTTACCTGAAATTGAAATTTTTGAAGCAGCAATCTCTCCTTCGCAAAAGTGTGTCGCGACAGTAATGGGCAACATTGTTGACGCCATCAAAAGCACCAGTAATATGGAAAAACCTTTCTTCACTGGTTGTATAACAAACAGATTAAGAAAATGTTTTGCCGGTAAGTTAAATTTACCCTCAAAATAATGAAATCTCTTTTCTGATCCATCAGTTTTATAAGTTGTTGCTGTTTAACATGCCATCTCACCTGCATTCTTCATGGCTGAGAGAAGGTTATAGGCTCCTTTTATGACAACTTTTGCAGAACTGATATCAAATCCATCGGGCAGTGATATCCGTGTATATCCTGATGATGAGACTCCCTTTTTTACTTCAATGATGCGATACTCAGTGAATGGTTTTCCCTCTTCTTCCTTTTCCTTGTCAAAGACAAAGATATAATCCTTGTCATCGAAACTTACTATTGCCTCTGAAGGAAGTGCGGTGACTGTTAAATCGGATTCCTCAATCAGCGCATTTACATACATTCCCGGTAAAATATTTTTACAGGAGCTTATTACTGTTCCGTAAACGCTGAATGTCTTATCCTCGCTCACTGATTTCCCGGTTTGTGTTATCACAGCCTCATGCTCTTCTGTTTCATTGTTAATGTAGAATTTTATTTTCTGCCCGGTGGTTACTTTATCTGCATCCTTTTCGAACAATGTCAGATCAAGGAAAAGCCTGTCGTTGTTTACAATTTCGAAGAGAATATCAGTCGATGAAACATATTTCCCTATATTGACATTGACAGCTTTCAGATAGCCTTTAATGGGGGAAACCAGGTTGACAGCATTGCTTATATTGTCTTCATTAAGCTGTTCAGGATCAATTCCTATGAGAAACAGCTTTTGTTCCAGTGATTTTACCAGTGCCTTAAGGTTTTTGTACTCAACAGTTACCTGTTGTACATTTTTCTCTGAATACACGTCGTCTTTGTACAGATCTGTATGACGTTTAAATTCTGCTTCTGCATAAACCAGCTTGTTTTTTGCTTCCAGATAATCCTGCTGAATATCGACGAAATCCTGATTTTCTATAACAGCAAGTGTCTGACCTTTCCTGACTGCGTTCCCCGGAAGAAGAGAAGCATTCTTGACAAAACCACCAAGAGGCATACATACGGTTGCCTGATTCTGCGGCGGAACAGATACAATTCCATTTACTTTAAGAGTGTTACTGACTGCACGGATCTCAACTGAGCCGGTCTGAATCCCTGCGAGCTTTATCTGATCTTCACGCATTTCAACAATATCCTCCGGGAGTATTTCAGCCTCTGTATTTTCTGTAACGGGTTTTTTGTCTCCAATAATACAAGAATTTATGGATACAATTAAACCCAGGATGATCATTGATAATTTAGTACTGATTTTATTCATGATATTCATATTTTAAAATATTTTACCTGTTATATATTCAACAGTGATTATAGTCTGGTTGAAATTATTAAGTGCATCAAGATAGTCCCGCCTGATGGCTAATGCCCGGTTAAGAGTCAACACATAATCGAGGTAATCTAACGCACCGGCTTTATAGCTGCGAGTTGCTTGATCAATTATCAGGTTAGCCTCAGGAACGGCTTGTTTTTCATAATAATTGACACTCGAATAGTATTTATTATACTCATCAATTAATGACTGGTAACTACCAGTAATTGATCTGGTATAATTTTCAGCATTTGTCCGGGCAATATTTTCAGATATTTTTGCGGCCTTCGCCCTTGATGTATAAGGAATAAACCACAATGGAACAGAAATACCAGCCCGGACACCGGTAAACCGGTCTCCGTTACCGAAATATTGAGGTGCTCCATTTACATCCTGGCTTCCGATAATGGTCTGACTGAAATAGCCAATATTAAAATCAGGCAACATTTTACTTTGCTCAATTTTTTTCTGAATCTGAGATATCTCAACTTGTTGCTTTATATAACCCAGATATGGATTCTGAAAAATTGAGATACTATCAGGATCAAGAGCAAAATCAATTCGGTGTAACTCCTGAAATGATGGTATCAAGACAGTTTTACTATTAAGTAATACCATAAGTTTACGACTGCTTATAGCGATATCAGAGGTTACCTGGTACAACTGGTTTTTAATTTCAAGGCTTTGAGAACGGGCAGTGATCATTTCCAACCGGTTCGTTTCTCCTGCTTTTGCCCTTAATTCAGCTGCTCTTAAAAAACCTGAATAGAGGCTGTCCTGGTATGATAGCAGTTTCTGTTTTGATATCAAATAAACATACTGCCAGTAAATCTGCTTAACCTGCGTGGCTATTTCAAGTTGAGAAGTCAGATATTCCAATTCACTGCTTTTAATATTTGCATTAGCCAGCTTATACCTGTTAAGATACACCGAGGGGAATGCAAATGATTGAGAAACAGCAAAACTGTTATCATTCGTATATGAGTTGAATTGGCCGTATTCCCCGTCGATAACTGTTTTAGGGAGATCAAGAGCATTACCTTTGAGAGCTTTCTGAACATCTATCGACAACGCTGCTGATTTAACAGAAAGGTTGCTGTCCATCGCCATTTGGATCGCATCATGCAAACTAATGATCCTGGTTTTCTGGCCGTTCACAGTATTGAATGCTGATGCAACCACCATAAACAGAATAATAGCTCCAGGTTTTTTAGTCAATCCTCCTTTAAATCTGAATTTAAATCTGGTTGAAGAAAAAAAGATATAAAATACAGGAAGAACAACCAGTGTAAGAAGAGTTGCAGTAATTAGTCCGCCGATTACAACGGTAGCCAGTGGTCTTTGTACTTCTGCACCGGCAGAAGTTGATAAAGCCATTGGCAGGAAACCTAAAGATGCGACAGCGGCGGTCATAATAACGGGGCGCAACCTTGTCCGAAGGCCTTTAAGCACCCGCTCTGTAATGTCTGTAACACCTTCCTTTTCGAGTCTGTTAAACTCGGCAATAAGCACTATACCATTCAGAACTGCAACACCAAACAGGGCAATAAAACCAACCCCCGCCGATATTGAGAAATTCATGTCCCGCATCCAAAGGGCAAAAATTCCGCCAATGGCTGACATGGGAACCGCTGTGAAGATCAGTAAAGATTGTTTTGCTGAATTAAATGTAAAGTAAAGCAAAACAAATATTAAGAGTAATGCAACGGGAACTGCAACGGCAAGCCTTTTCTGGGCAGCCTCAAGATTCCTGAACTGACCACCATAAGAAATGTAATAACCCGCTGGAAGTTGAATCTTCTGGTCCATCTGAGCTGTTACATCATTTATTACACTTTTGATATCCCGGTTACGGACATTGAACCCTATTGTTATCCTTCGTTTTGTATTTTCCCTGGAAACCTGGGCAGGACCTGATTTAATTGAAATGTCAGCTACCTGGTCAAAAGGGATCTGATGTCCGTCAGAAAGGGCAACAGTAAGATTCCTGACATCATCAAGGCTCTGTCTGTAATCTTTATCGAGACGGACTACCAATCCGAATCGTTTTTCCTCATCGAATACAACACCTGCCTGGCTGCCTGCAAAAGCTGCGCGTAACACCTGATTTACATCTTCAACAGAAAGACCATACTGCGCCAGGCGATCCCGGTTGTATTCCACCTGTATTTGAGCAAGACCAGTAACCTTCTCAACGTTAATATCCTGGACCCCGTCAATTGTCTGAATAGTTTTTTCAACATCAGTAGCTTTTTCAGACAATATTGACAAATCATCGCCGAATATCTTAATGGCTATATCCTGTTTTGAACCAGTCATTAATTCATTAAACCGCATTGCTATAGGCTGTTGAAATTCAAATTTGACACCTGCCAGCGGAATCAGCTTTTCTTCCATCTTACTTACGAGTTCTTCGCGGGAAGCAGCTGAAACCCATTCACTTTTATCTTTAAGCGTAATGATATAATCACCTGTTTCCATGGGAGTAGGATCTGTAGGAATCTCCCCTGCTCCTATTTTACAAACCGTATGTTTGATCTCCGGAAAATTTTCAAGTAAAATTTTATTTGCTTTAATAACATTATCCACTGTGTGGGTCAATGATCCTCCCTGAAGAGTTATAACACTTGAAGCAAGGTCACCTTCTTCCAGCTGAGGAATAAATTCACCTCCCAGGCGGCCGAATAACATCAGGCTGAACAGGAACAAGGCGATAGCAGAAACCGAAACCAGAAGTTTTCTTTTCAGTGCAAAAGCAATTACAGGATTAAATCCCTTTCGGATCCAATCCATTAACCGGTCAGAAAAATTTGGTTTATGACTAGTGCTCTTGCTCAGGAAAAGTGCAGATGCCATCGGGACATATGTCAGTGAAAGGATTGCTGCACCAATCAATGCAAAAGTAACTACCTGTGCCATCGGACGGAACATTTTCCCTTCAATGCCTATAAGTGCCATTATCGGAAGATACACTATCAGTATAATTATCTGTCCGAAAGTTGCTGAGTTCATCATTCGTTTTGCAGAATCAAAAACATTTTCATCCATCTGTGCCTGATTCAGTTTCGAAACTCCCGGATGGTGATGTTTGCTCATGGATATCCTGTGAACAACGCTCTCGACAATGATTACGGCACCATCAACTATAAGTCCGAAATCAATGGCACCAAGACTCATCAGGTTCCCGGACACTCCAAGAAGGTTCATCATAGAAACAGCAAAAAGCATTGAAAGAGGGATGACCGAAGCTACTATAAATCCGGCCCGCATATTCCCAAGTAATATGACAAGGATGAAAACTACAATCAATGCACCTTCAATCAGGTTTTTTGAAACAGTCCCGATGGCACGTCCCACCAGATCAGAGCGATTAAGAAATGGCTCAATCTTAACTTCCCCGGGCAATGATTTCTGAATTGACTCTATCCGTTTTTCCACATTATCTATCACCTGATGTGCATTTGCACCTTTCAGCATCATCACAACACCTCCGACAGCTTCCGCAGTATCAACAACAAATGCACCATACCTGGTCGCACTGCCAAACTGTACTGATGCAATATCCCTTATCAGGACAGGGACTCCAGAATCTGCGGTTTTGACAACAATCTTTCCAATGTCTTCAAGAGATTTAACCAATCCTATTCCCCTTATGAAATAAGCAGTCGGATTCTTATCAATATAAGCGCTGCCGGTATTTTCATTATTTCTCTCAAGAGCATTAAATATATCGGTCAGTGTCAGGTTCATACCCCGGAGCCTTTCAGGATTCACGGCAATCTCGTACTGCTTCACAAATCCCCCATAACTGTTAATATCCGCAACACCTGCTGTGCCAAGCATTTCACGACGTATGATCCAATCCTGAATTGTCCTTAGTTCCATTGGATTATACACATCCTCATAACCTTTCTCCACAACCAGCCGGTACTGAAAGATTTCACCCAATCCGGTGGATATAGGAGCCAGTGATATCTGTGCCAGACCTGACGGAATAGACTCTTCGGCTTCCTTCAGACGCTCACTTAGCTGCTGCCGTGCCCAATATACGTCCACACCATCTTTAAATACCACCGTTATTACCGACAATCCTAACCGTGAAATGGATCTGAGTTCAATAATATCAGGGATATTGGCTACGGCAACTTCTATCGGAGCAGTGATAAAACTTTCTACCTCCTGGACTGCCAATGAAGGTGCCAGGGAAATTACCTGAACCTGGTTATTTGTAATATCCGGTATGGCATCAATCGGTAGTTTTGTTAACGAGTAAGTTCCCCATCCGATCAGCGCAAAAATGAATAATCCGACTATGAATTTATTCCTGATCGAGAAGGAGATTATCCGATTTATCATTCTAGTTAAATTAATTAATAATCAATATTTTATGTCTTTCATTATATTAAAATAATCATAGAAATTATACCCATCTGCATAATGATAAGTACAGGGATTTCTAAAATCCCTTTTATAAAAATGCATTATGTATATTATTAAACCCGGGAAGGAGGTGCTCTTAACAGAAATAACTCAAGAGCATGTGAATCGAAAAGCGGCTTTTGTAAGTCAATGATTATTACACAGGATACCTGTAAATCAACATTAGTTTCTCCAGAAGGGCATATGATTGGATTCAGGTCATACTGAAGATAAGGAAGAATATTATTAATCCTGGACTTTTCTGAAACCAGATCATTAAATGCATGGCAATGCACCGGAAAACCTGAGTTGTGATTGGATTGATTATCTGAAGCAGGACAATCCTTGTCCTGGTTTGAATAAGAATCAGCTATATGATGATCATGAGGAATAAGCTGATGAGCGCCCAGTATGAGGCCTGCAAGTAAAAGGGGAAAAACAGAAATGTGTTTAAGTAACTCATTCATCATCAAAGAATCCTTTGATATTTAAATTAACACGCAAATATAGTAATTAGTTCATGGAACACTATTGCAATGATATAATTTACAAATTGAATCAATATAGTTTATAATATTTCAATCAGCCCTGACAAGGCAGGCTTTTTACCTGAAAATTCCTGCCAGATCGCGGATAACGACCGAAGCACAGGCTATACCAAATGCGGCAGGCATATAGGAGATTGTTCCCACTATCGAAGCTTTATTCCGTTCTACGGATGACGGGACAATTTTGGTTTTATCAGTTGTCTCTGGAGAATAGACTGCTGTAAAACCCTCTCTTACACCAAGTTTGTGAAGTCTCTTGCGCAATATCCTGGCCAGGTTACAGTCGGTTGTGTCAGAAATATCCGCTATCTCTATTTTGAGGGGATCAAATTTGCCTCCTGAACCCATTGAGCTTACAACCGGGTATTTTTTCTGCAGGGAGTGATAAATGAGGAATACCTTCGGTGAAAGTGTATCTATTGCATCAACAACATAATCAAATCCGGCATCCAGCACCTCAATCATTCTTTCATCCCTTATATATTCATTTACAACAGTAAGATTAAGGTCAGGATTTATATCATAAAGCCTTGTTCTCATCACTTCAGCCTTTGATTTTCCTTCAGTACTTTTAAGTGCAGGAAGCTGCCTGTTCCGGTTGGAAGCATGGATAGTGTCCCCGTCAACAATGGTCATGGAACCAATACCAGCACGGCAGATCATTTCAGCTGCATAAGCCCCTACTCCGCCAAGCCCCACAACCAAGACGCTTGCTGATTTTAACTTTTTAAGTTTCACAGCCCCAATTAATAATTCCGTTCTTGATAACCAATTGTCCATTATAAATGAGTTTCCCTTTCTGGTTCTCGCCCCTAAATCCCCTAAAGGGGACTTTTTTAATTTCTCATTTTAGCCCCCTTTCTTCGCCTTCGCGCCGCGCCGTCGGTAAGCCTATGGCGGCTGATGGTAGCCGCTTCGGCGGAGCAAGGCAGGGGGGATGGGGGGCGTTTTACTCCGTGGTTAAATTTCTCCTATTTATTTTAAAAAATTCAATAAAATTTGATAGAAGAATCTTTTTAAGCTCTACAAATGATATTCCAAGATCAGCAGATACCTTATTATATATATCTGCAATATTCACATCAGCACCGTCGGTCTCCAGGAAGACCCTGTTCTTTGGAAGTTTTCTTACCAGTTCAGATGACTCCGGCTTTAAAATGAAATCGAACCAGAAAGAGATATACATTCCTTTTGAAATCAGCTGCATTGCAAGATCAGGCTTCCCCCTGAACCCATGAACCAGCCACGGCATCCTGGGATTAAATTTTTTGTGTTCCCGGAGCAGTTCATCCCATGCCCTTACGCAGTGGATAATAACCGGCTTGTTTAATTCTTCAGCAATTATAACCTGCTCTTCAAAGGTTTTTCGCTGCAGATCCAATGAAGGACCTTTTATCTTGTCAAATCCTGTTTCCCCAACAGCGATGACAGAAGGATGTGCTGTTAATTTAATGACAGATGCTATCAGCCTGTTATGACTGGATTCATCAAGATGCCATGGATGAATTCCGCAGGTATATAAAATCCCCGGAATATTCTCAGGTTCCCTTTCTTCATGAGCCATAAGCACTTCGACTGAAAAAACACCCTTGACCGGACTGGCATCATGTGTATGAATATCAATATAGTCGTCTTTCCCGGGAAGATTCATTGTAACTGACTTCCAATAACAGAAATACCCTTTTCGATTCGGTTGAGTGTTTCTTCCTTCCCTATCCAGGAAATAATGTCAAACAGTTGAGGCCCTCGTAAAGCTCCGACAATGATAAGTCTGAAAGCGTTCATTACAGTACCTGTAATATATCCTTTTTCTGTAATCCAGCTTTTAACAGTCTGTTCGGTGATTTCAGGTGTAAACTTATCAATCCCCTCAAGAATTGATTTAAGTTCAAGTAATTGAGCAGGTGTTTCAGGCAACCAGCGCTTCTTTATGACCTCTCTGTCGTATGAATCCGGACTGCGGAAAAAGAAATCTGCCTCATTCCATATATCTTTTACAAAGCTTACCCTTTCCTTGACAAGATCTATAATAGTTTCAAGATCACCGATATCGTGATGATAACCCTGTGCTCTGAGATAATCCCTGAATTCGAGGGCAAGCTGGTTATTGCTACGCTGCTGGAGATAATGGTGGTTGAACCACCTGGCTTTTTCAGGATCAAACCGTGAACCCGATTTATGCACTCTCTCAATGGAAAAGAAATTGATAAGCTCATCAATACTGAAGATCTCCTGTTCAGTTCCGGGATTCCATCCCAGCAAGGCAAGCATGTTTACAAAAGCTTCAGGATAATATCCTTCCTCCCTGAAGCCTTTTGCTGTTTCACCATACGGCCAGAAGAGCGGGAAAACAGGAAATCCCATTTTATCACCGTCACGTTTGCTTAGTTTTCCTTTCCCGTCAGGCTTCAGGAGAAGAGGAAGGTGTGCAAAGAGAGGTGTTTCCCATTCAAAAGAGCGGTAAAGCATGAAATGCAGCGGAAGTGATGGCAGCCATTCTTCTCCACGTATAACATGGCTTATTTCCATAAGGTGATCATCAACCAGGTGTGCCAGGTGATAGGTCGGCATACCGTCCGATTTGAAAAGGACCTTATCATCAAGAGTGCTGGTATTCACTGCCATGTGTCCGCGTATCATGTCATCAAAATGAAAATCCTCATTCGATGGCATCTTATATCTGATTACATAGGGCTCACCCCTTTTAAGAAGGTCTTTCCACCGGGATTCAGGGAATGATAACGAATTGTGCAGCTTACTCCTGACCGATCCATTATAGATAAAAGTTCTGCCCTCTTTTTCTGCACTCTTCCTCAATTCTTCAAGCTCGTCAGTTGTATCAAAGGCATAGTATGCATCACCCTTATCCACCAGGATATCAGCATATTGCCTGTAAATTTGTTTTCTGTCGCTCTGACGGTAAGGACCGTAATTCCCTCCTTCATCAATCCCTTCATCAATCTTTATTCCGCACCATTTGAGCGACTCAATAATATATTCTTCGGCGCCTTCAACAAATCGCACCAGGTCAGTGTCTTCAATTCTCAGTATGAAGACACCCTTATTCTTTTTTGCATATAAGTAATTATACAAAGCAGTCCTGACACCTCCGATATGGAGAGGACCCGTAGGACTTGGAGCAAAACGTACCCGAACCGGTTGCATAGATTGAAAATCTTGTTAATACGATACAAAGATATGTAAACCGTGACATAAATTAATAGTATGGCATTAGTCTGGCTTTGATACAGTATAATTGTATTAAATTTGTAATCAGCCTGAATATCACAAAGCTTTAATAATTCAGCCGTATGAAGAAGATGAAAGCTCTGGTAAAAGCCCGCCCGGAAAGAGGTCTGTGGATGCAGGAGGTCCCTGTTCCCGAACCGGGAGTGAATGATGTCATCATAAAAGTTAAAAAATCAGCTATTTGCGGTACAGATCTCCACATTTACAGGTGGGATGAATGGTCACAGAAAACCATTAGAACACCCATGGTGATAGGACACGAATATATGGGTTATATTGAAAAGATCGGGGCCGGTGTAACTAACCTTAAGATCGGCGACCGTGTAACAGGCGAAGGTCATCTTGCCTGCGGACATTGCCGTAATTGCCGGCGCGGAAAGGAACATGTATGCGAAAATTCCATCGGGATAGGTGTCCATATTGACGGATCCTTTGCCGAGTATGTAAAGATCCCTGCAATAAATATTGTACCTCTTGATAAAAGGATTCCTGATGAATGGGCAGCAATAATGGATCCGTTCGGCAATGCCACTCATACCTCACTTTCTTTTCCTCTCCTTGGTGAAGATGTACTTGTCACGGGAGCAGGACTTATCGGGAGTATGGCTGTTGCAATCGCCAGATATTCAGGTGCAAGATTTATTGTTGCCAGCGATCTCAGCGATTACCGCCTCGCTATAGCAAAGAAAATGGGAGCAACACTTACCGTGAATCCTGCAAAGGGAGAAAAGATCTCCGATGCCGTTAAAAAGCTGGGAATGAGAGGATTTGATGTGGGACTTGAAATGTCTGGGTCTCCAAAGGCTTTTATCGAAATGATAAGCAATATGTATAACGGTTCAAGTATCTCGCTTCTCGGAATACTGCCGTCAGATTTTGAAGTTCCATGGAGTGATATCATCTTCAAGGCCATCACCCTGAAAGGAATCTACGGGAGAGAGATGTGGGAAACCTGGTACAAAATGGAAATGATGATAATAGGCGGCATTGACCTTAATCCTGTAATAACTCACCGCTTTCATATCGATGATTTTCAAAAGGGATTTGATGTCATGGAGGAGGGAAATTGCGGAAAGGTTATCCTTAACTGGGATTAATTGAGTCAAAAGTCCTTAAAGTCAAAAGTCCTTAAAGTCGAATTTTAAAAATCGCGGATTCTATGAAGATTGATCAGTTTGAAGATATTTTAGCGTGGCAAAAAGCTAAAGTGATGACTTTGAGGATTTATTCCTCATTGAAATACTTAAGGGATTTTGGATTTAAGGATCAGTTGTGCAGAGCTTCTGTCTCTATAATAAACAATATTGCTGAAGGATTTGAAAGGAGATCAGATAACGAGTTTAAACATTTTTTGTTTATCGCCAAGGGATCCTGTGGGGAAGTAAGATCTATGGTTTATCTTGCTTTTGAATTAAAATATATAAAAGAAGAAGAATATATAACTCTTCTCAACTCATCAAAAGAGATTTCAAAAATAATATCCGGGCTGATTAAAACACTAAATTAACTCCCTTAGACTTTACAGACTTTATGGACTTTACAGACTTTATAGACTTTATAGACTTTATGGACTTTATGGACTTTATGGACTTTATGGACTTTATGGACTTTATGGACTATATTCCTTCCGAATAAAATAAAATGATAGATGTCTTGGCTTCAAAAAATTATATATCTTGGAAGGCAAGGTAAATTAATAATGCAATTTATATGTCAAATTTTGGCCTTTATAAGGAAAGGATCAAAGATTTTGATTGGTCCATTGCTGAAGCGGAGCTTGAGTACAGGGACGGAAGTGTATTAAACATCGGATGGTATTGTTCCGACCGTATTTGTTTACAAGGTAAAGGTGGTAAAACCGCTCTCATTTATGAAGGATTCGGGGGGATAAAAAAGAAATATACTTTCAATGATATCCGCATTGCAGGTAACATTATCGGCGATTTCCTGCGTAAACTGGGGATTAAAAGCGAAGACAGGGTGTGCCTTTTCATGGACAGGATCCCGGAATTATATTTATCGTTCCTTGGTGTACTCAAAATAGGAGCCATCGTACAACCGCTCTTTTCCGCTTTTGGTGATGAATCTCTTTTTATCAGGCTTGAAAATGCACAGACCAGGGCAATCATAACGCAGAGCAAACATTTATCAAAGGTCAGGAAGATCCGGGACAGACTCCCGTTTCTCGAATTTATCATCATTGTTGACCACACCAGTACAAAAAAATCCGAAAGCAGGGAAATTGCATTCAGCTTGCACGATTCGACGCCTGTTGAGAATCTGGAAATATTTCCTTCCTCTGCAGAATCACCTTCTGTACTACATTATACCTCCGGGACAACCGGACAGCCGAAAGGAGTAAAACACGTTCATTACTCAATTATCGCTCAGTATCTTACAGCCAAATGGGTGCTCGATTTACAGAAAGATGACATATACTGGTGCACTGCCGATCCGGGATGGGTGACAGGTACGTCGTACGGTATTATAGGACCATGGAGCCTTGGGATTACCCAGTGTGTTCTCGATGCAGGATTTTCAGCCCAGGCATGGTACAAATTCATCAGTGATTATAAAATTACAGTGTGGTATTCCGCTCCGACAGCAATAAGATCGCTTATGAAAGCAGGAGATGAAATTGTCCGTGAATTTGACCTTTCAAGCCTGCGCCACCTTGCAAGTGTAGGAGAACCTCTTAATTCCGAAGCAGTCCTCTGGTCTATAAAAATGTTTGGAAAACCTTTTCATGATACATTCTGGCAGACTGAGACAGGTTGCATAATGATCACCAATTTCCCGGGAATGAAAGTAAAACCGGGATCCATGGGCAGATCTTTCCCCGGAATTACAGGTGTGGTGCTCGACCCCCAAAAATACGAACCTATTACTGAGCCTGGGAAAATCGGGCTTATTGCATTTCGTCCTGGATGGCCGTCAATGATGAGAAATTACTGGAATAACGAAGAGAAATACAGGGAAAAATTTATCAATGGCTGGTATCTTTCAGGTGACCGGGCGAGTATTGATAATGAAGGGTATTTCTGGTTCATTGGCCGTGATGATGATGTTATAAATACCGGGGGACATCTTGTAAGTCCTTTCGAGGTAGAATCTGCCCTGCTGGAACATCCGGCTGTCGGAGAATCAGCTGTAGTAGCTAAACCCGATGATATAAACATGGAAGTGGTTAAAGCATTTATAACTCTTAAACCAGGATTTTATCCGAGTCCTGATCTTGAACTGGAGATAATGAATTTCGTAAGAAAAAAACTATCTCCTCTTGCTATGCCGCAGGCTGTTGAATTCATCGAAAAGCTTCCGAAAACCCGGAGCGGTAAAATAATGAGAAGAGTGCTGCATGCAAAGGAATGGGGTGAGGAAATCGGGGATATTTCTACCCTTGAAAATGACTAATTCATATAAAGCTAAAATTAAAATCTTAACTGTATAAAAATTATGGAAGATATTAAAGAACTCGTCCGGGAATATGTCATCCGGGAATACCTTGATGAAGGTGAAGAAATCACTTATGACTCACCTCTTATCTCCAGCGGATATGTTGATTCCTTTTCGATGGTCTCCCTGCTGGTTTTTCTTGAAAACAAATTCAAGATCAAAATACCTCCTGAAAAAGCTACTCCGGAAGCATTTGATTCTGTTAATAAAATTATCGAGCTTGTGAACCAGTATATAATGAAATAACATCAATTATGAGCTACAGCAATAAAGTCAAAGACTTATACAGGCATCAGCTGTCAGAGATCCGGAATGCCGGCATTTACAAAGAAGAGAGGTTCATTCACTCTTCCCAGTCAGCTGATATCGAAGTGGAATTTCCTACAGGAGCCGATATCAGGAAAGTAATTAATATGTGCTCTAATAACTATCTTGGATTATCAAGTCATCCTGATGTTCTTAAAGCTGCTCATGAAGGACTTGAAAAAAGAGGTTACGGAATGTCGTCGGTGCGTTTCATCTGCGGGACCCAGGATATTCACAGGGAACTTGAAAACAGGGTTACAGAGTTTCTGGGGACTGAAGACACAATTCTATTCCCTTCATGTATGGACGCAAATGCGGGTGTTTTTGAAGCTATACTGACAAGCGAGGATATAATGATATCCGACAGGCTTGCTCATGCATCCATAATAGATGGAATGAGACTGTGCAGCGCTCAGCATGATACTTTCAAACATTCCAACATGGAACACCTTGAGGAGAAGCTCCAGCTTCATGCGGATAAAAGAATCAAGCTGGTAATAACCGACGGAGTATTTTCGATGGATGGTGATCTGGCAAAGCTTTACGAAATGGTAAAGCTTTGTGAAAAATATGATGCCATGATCCTTGTTGATGATTCTCATTCCTCAGGGTTTATCGGCAGAACAGGACGCGGAACACACGAATATTTCGATGTAATCGGGAAAATTGATATTATAACCACCACATTTGGCAAAGCTCTGGGAGGAGCTTCAGGTGGATGTGTCTCCGGCAGAAAGGAAATAGTCCAGATGTGCAGGCAGAAAGCCCGTCCATATCTGTTCTCCAATACAATATCACCAGTAATTGTTGCAGGCGTGCTGAGGGTTTTTGATATACTTTCATCAAGTACCGAAAGGCGCGATAAACTTGAAAAAAATGCTACCTGGTGGAGACAAGGATTGACTGAAGCCGGATTTATTTTAAAGGAAGGGAATAGCCCTATTGTTCCAGTTATGTTGTTCAATGCAAAACTGTCCCAGGATTTTTCAAGGGATCTCTACAATGAAGGTATCTATGCCATCGGATTTTTCTTTCCGGTGGTTCCGAATGGCCAGGCAAGGATAAGAACACAGATCTCCGCCGGACATGAGATTCACCATCTTGAAAAAGCATTGAACGCCTTTATTAAAGTCGGGGAGAAATATGAAATTCTGGGACTGACAAAAGAAGAAATCATAGCAAAATACGGTTTGTGAACTTAATCGTTTTTATAATTGAAATGATTATCATCATACTTTAGAATTCCTTATATTCTGATTCTTGCATCTTCTTTTTCATGTAAATAAATTAAATGTATACTGCTTTTAAGGATCATCTTGTAAACCAGCTTAAGGAAATAAAAGAGGCTGGCCTTTATAAAAACGAACGTGTTATTATTTCTCCACAGGGAGCTGAAATTGAGCTTGATACAGGACAGAAAGTCCTGAATTTATGTGCCAATAATTATCTTGGCCTTTCAAATAATTCTGATCTTATCGAAGCAGCAAAAAGAGCTCTTGAGGATCATGGTTATGGAATGTCCTCGGTACGTTTCATCTGTGGTACATCAGATCTTCATAAAAAGCTCGAAAGAAAAATTGCGAATTTCTTTAATAGCGAAGATACAATCCTGTATGCAGCATGCTTTGATGCCAATGGGGGTCTGTTTGAACCCCTTCTTACAAGTGAAGATGCAATTATATCCGACGCATTGAACCATGCTTCAATCATTGACGGGGTGAGACTTTGCAAAGCCAAGCGCTACAGGTATGAAAATGCCGATATGGAAGATCTTGAAACCCAGCTGCAGCTGGCTCAGGAACAAAGATACCGCCTGATTGTTACAGATGGTGTTTTTTCCATGGACGGGAATGTCGCTCCTCTGAAAAAAATAACAGAGCTGGCAGATCTCTACAATGCCATAGTTATGGTTGACGAATCGCATTCTGCAGGAGTAGTTGGTGAGACCGGCAGGGGAGTAACCGAACTATTTAATATCATGGGACAGGTTGAAATAATTACAGGTACTCTTGGCAAAGCATTTGGCGGTGCAATAGGCGGTTTTACTACAGGAAGAAAAGAGATAATTGAGCTCCTCCGCCAGAGATCACGTCCTTATCTTTTTTCAAATTCTATTCCTCCCCTGGTCGCAGCTGCAGGTATTAAAATGCTGGATATGATGATTGGGACAAATGTTCTTCAGGACAAGCTTCACCGGAACGCTGAATATTTCATAAGCAGGATGACCAATATCGGATTTGATATAAAACCAACTAAATCAGCAATCTGTGCCGTAATGCTCTATGATGCAAAACTCTCGCAGGAATTCGCTGCAAAGCTGCTGGGTGAAGGAATTTATGTTATAGGATTTTATTATCCGGTCGTCCCGAAAGATCAGGCTAGAATCCGCGTTCAGCTTTCAGCAGCCCATGAAAAGGAACATCTTGACAAAGCTATAAAGGCATTTGAAAAAATAGGGAAAGAACTAAAAATTCTTAAATAGACAATCGGACCGCAACTTTATGAGTGTCAATGTAACAACATGCCTGCTATGCGGCAATGCGGCAGAACTGAAGCATAAAGAATATCCTGGCTACCAGGAACCTGATATCTTCAGTATTTATCATTGCAGGCATTGCAATACAGCCTTTTCACTGCCGAGATCAGACGCTTCCACTATTTATGAGAATATTTATAAAAATGAAGAAAAAGTCCCGGGATATAGCAGGTACAGGAAATATGCAAGATCCGTCGTGAAGGTTCCTGATCCCTTAAAATATCTCGCAGATACATCGGAGGTTTACTGGGGAGTAAAGGAAGCTTTGTCAATTTCAACTGATCATAGTAAGCCTGTCAGGATTCTTGAAATTGGCAGCGGACTAGGTTATCTTACATTCTCGCTGGTGAAAAATAACTACAATGCTACAGGCATTGATATTTCCGGGAATGCTGTCAGCAAGGCAATAGAAAGATTCGGAGATCATTATGTCTGCACAAACCTCTCTGAATATGCACTTGACAATTCAGGATCATTTGATTTTGTTATAGCTACTGAAGTAATCGAGCATTTTGAAAATATTTCAGATTTTCTTGACTCAGTAATGATGCTTCTCAAACCGGGCGGAAAGGCAATTATAACCACTCCCAATAAATCGCTTTTCTCTGATGATGCAATATGGGCAACAGAGCAGCCTCCTGTACATTACTGGTGGCTCAGCGAAGAATCGATGAAATATATTGCTGAAACTTTTAATGCCGGTATAAGCTTCATTAACTTCAGTAATTATTACAGGAAGAATTATAAAATCGTCGGACAAAAATCACAATACAGCAGCCGGCTGCCGGCGCCACGTTTTAATAAAGAGGGTGAGCTGATTAAAAGTTCATGGGGATTTTTAAATTCTGCTAAAGCCAATTTACAAATCCTCTTTTCAGGCATTCCTGTTTTGAGCTCTGTCGGCAGCTTCTTTAAAAGATGTTTTAAAATGGTTGTCGGAGTCTTCAGAAAACTTTTTGAGAAAGATATAATTGTTTGCGGTGAGCGGGGAATTATCCTGTGTGCATTAATCAGCAAGCGGCAGGGTAAAAAACTACAGGATGGCATCTGATGCCATCCTGCGGGACATATAATTGCTTAATCGTTGAATCATCAGGATTAGCTGCATTTTGACGACCCGCAATCCTTGCAGATCAGGCATCCTTCCTCATATACGAGGTTTTCAGAATGGCATTCACCGCATCTGCCCTTTGCCTTGGTACCGTTGGGAATATATTTTTTCAGGGCACGTTCCACTCCATTCTTCCAGTTATTTATGGATTCGCTGTCAAGCTTCAGCGACTGGACAAGGTTGACCACGTCGGCTATAGGCATCTCATGGCGTAGCACGCCTGATATAAGTTTTGCATAGTTCCAGAATTCAGGCTTGAACATATGAGAGAGTCCGCCGATCGTTTTCTTGTAACCATATTTATCGGTATACTGAAAATCGTAGCGGGTCTTTCCGTCTTCATTCTTGATCTTTATTATCTGCCCTTTTACAATGCTTTTAGGGATTGGAAATATTTCCTCATCGGCCAGCCCCGTGAAAATCTCGTACGGTCTGGATTCTTTCAGTCCCACAAAAGCCACCCATTTCTCTTCATTTATATTGAACCTGATCACATCACAATTCAGGACTTTCGGGCGTTTCGGTCTTTCTGTCCTTGTTTCAGGCTTTCCCGTAATAAGCACGCCGTCCCTTGATCCGTCGCGGTATACTGTTGCACCTTTGCATCCTGATTTCCATGCTGTGAGGTATAATTCGCTTACCAGCTCTTCTTTCGCGTCGGCAGGAAGATTAATGGTAACGCTTATGGAGTGATCCACCCACTTCTGAATAGCTCCCTGCATCTTTACTTTTGCAATCCAGTCAACATCGTTGGCTGTTGCCTTATAGTACGGTGATTTTGCAATAATAGATTCAATTTCCTCGTCGTTCATTCTTGTCACCTCGTCAGGATCATAGCTGTTAAGTCTGAGCCATTCGACGAACTTGTGATGGAACACATTGAACTCTTCCCAGCAATCGCCAATCTCATCTTTAAATGTCACCCTGACATCCTTGTCATTGGGATTGACTTTTCTTCTGCGCTTGTAAAAGACAGAGAAGATCGGTTCAATTCCGGATGTCGTCTGGGTCATCAGGCTTGTGGTGCCGGTCGGTGCAATAGTCAGAAGGGCGATATTCCTGCGTCCGAATTTCACCATGTTGTTATACATTACCGGGTCGTTTTCCTTCATCCTGAGAATGAAAGGATTGTTCATCTCGCGTTCCGCATCAAAAATTGTGAACGGACCTCTTTCCTTAGCCAGGTATGTGGATGAATTATAGGCTTCGAGCGCCAGTGTCTTATGAACTTCGACCGAACAGTTAGTTGCTTCCTCACTTCCGTATCTCAGTCCAAGTGCAGCAAGCATATCGCCTTCTGCTGTGATCCCGATGCCGGTTCTTCTTCCCTCTTCTGATTTTTTCCTGATATTCTTCCACAGGTTTCTTTCAACCATTTTCAGTTCATCCGGTTCAGGATCTGAATCGATCTTTGCAAGTATCGAATCAATCTTTTCCATTTCTAGGTCAATTATATCATCCATCATTCTCTGAGCCAGCCCTACATGCTCCTTGTACAATTCAAAATCAAATTCTGCCTGAGGTGTGAACGGATTTTTCACATAGCTGTAAAGATTGATGGCAAGCAGTCTGCAGCTGTCGTAGGGGCACAGGGGTATTTCGCCGCACGGATTTGTCGATAAGGTTGCAAAACCGAGATCGGCATAGCAGTCCGGAATGCTTTCCCTTATTATGGTATCCCAGAAAAGGACACCGGGTTCAGCCGATTTCCAGGCATTATGGATTATCTTGTTCCAGAGCTGGCCTGCATCAATATCGTTAATGAATTTAGGATTGTCGGAGTTTATCGGATATTGCTGCCGGAAGATTGTTTTCTCCTCGACTGCCTTCATGAATTCATCTGTGATCTTCACCGATACGTTGGCTCCTGTGACCTTTCCGTTTTCCAGTTTTGCATCAATGAATTTCCCTGAATCCGGATGCTTTATGGATATTGAAAGCATCAGTGCCCCTCTTCGTCCATCCTGAGCGACTTCACGTGTTGAGTTTGAATACCTCTCCATAAATGGCACGACGCCTGTTGATGTAAGTGCGCTGTTCAGGACCGGCGTTCCCTGTGGCCGGATATGCGACAGATCGTGTCCGACACCGCCGCGGCGTTTCATCAGCTGGACCTGTTCCTGGTCAATCTTCATGATGCCGCCATAGGAATCGGATGATCCGTCATTTCCGATAACGAAGCAGTTTGAAAGGGATGCGATCTGGTAATCGTTGCCTATCCCGGTCATTGGTCCGCCCTGTGGTACAATATATTTAAAATCTTTAAGAACACTGTACAGGAGATCTTCCGGGAGAGGATTTTTATATTTCAGTTCTATTCTGTGTATCTCGCGTGCGAGCCTCCGGTGCATGTCATCAGGAGTTTTTTCATACAGGTTCCCGAAGGAATCCTTCAAGGCATATTTATTTGCCCAGACCCTTGCTGCAAGTTCATCACCCATGAAATACTCAATGCTTGCCTGCACAGCTTCATCGTGAGAATAAACAACTTTCTTGTTTTCCTGTTTCGACGCTTTTATTGTTTCCTTCTTCTCAGCGTCCCTCTGAACCCCGGTTGTTTGTTGTTCATCTTTTGGTTTCTCAGATGTAATAGCTGATTCCTGGACAAAAAGTTCTTCCATATCTGATACAATATTCTGTTATTCCCTGATAATAATGGGATTAAACGACCACTGATTTTTTTAGCGGGTAGTTGCTAAATTAGACAAGCCCTGATCTCAATGCAAGACAAAATTTTTAAGTTTATTAACATTTGGCAGTATAGTTATTAACTATCTGTTTTTTGCTGGTTTTCAACATATTATATATTGAACCAAAAAAGCGTAATTAATTCCTGAAGCGAAGTTACTAGTATTCTGAGGATTAATAGTATTTAAGAAATTCACTGCCAGAAAAGAAGTAATTATCATGGAGATTTCTCGTTGCGGCTTGGAATGACACAGGGCGCTCGTGAACAGAGAAGGAGATTCCTCGCTAACGCTCGGAATGACATGGTAATTCGGGAGAGAAGAGGGAGGAGGGGGGGTTTTGCCAGCAAAACGCCCCTCCTCCCTCTATTTAAAAAGAATGAAATGTCATTCCGAATTGCTCCGCCTTGGAGGCGGAGGAATGAGGAATCTTTAAGTTATGAAGTATACAATCCATCATTAAACTTATTTGTGATTCCCGATAGCCATATTATAAAAAGTAAAAAAAAGAGTCTTGAATGTTTCTATTTGTTGATTAAGAATTTTAAATAATTGGATGAAAAAGGAATATTAATAATATTGAATGTCATTTATTAACATTTATAAGACTGATTATGAGCGTGTTGATAAAGTGATTCTAATTTTGTTAATATCTCAATAATTCAATTAAATTCCTTTTTATTTAATTTTGAAATGAAAAGCAGCAAAGTTTAAAACTTTGCTGCTAGTTAAGGGAGAGAAGTGAGACCCTAATTTCTTCACTGATGAGATGATTCAAGTGGATCACCGCATTTATTTACGGGTTTCCTTCTCTCTGTTTTTACAAAATTAACTTAGACAATAAGTTATAGCAAGACAAAATTTTTATGTTTATTAACATTTGGCAGTATAGTTATTAACTATTACATAATTAGTTGTCTGTCTGTTGTTTACGTATTTTTTTACTGTGAAACGAATAACACAAACCTGCTTATCTGTTCATATAACACCATACCGGAAATTATTCCACTATATATGACTGAAAAAAGAGGCTGCCTTAAAAAAGCAGCCTCTATAATTAAAATAAATATTATGCTTAGTTGAATATATATCTAAGACCAATCTGTAGCATCCAGCACTGATTAATATTCAGATAAGTAGAGTAGGTTTTGGTCGGGTAAGCACCGTCAACCTGCACCGTCGAGAAGCTGGGAACGTTGTTTACATCACTTCCTGCATACCTTAGGATTGCACCATAGTTGCTGGCAGCCATGTTTTTGTAAACTCCCCAATTTGAATTCAGCAGGTTGCCTGCGTTAAGCACGTCAACGCTCAATTGCAGGGTATTTCTTGTACTTCCGGCTTTGATGGAGAAATCCTGTACAAAGCGGAAATCGAACTTGTTCACCCAGGGTGAACGTGCAGCATAAGCTTCAGCATATTCGCCCATGTGTTTGCTCAGGTATTTATCCTGTTCAATGAAAGCAAAGAATGCGGTTTCGTCGGCTGCCGATACAAATGCTACTTCACCCTTTTCTTTCGGGATGTAAATCAGGTCGTTAGTAACACCATCGCCGTTCATATCGTTGTTATAAGTGAAGCTGTTTCCATAAGGAGTGAATCCTGAATAGAACAAGCTGAAGGTTGAAGCCATATGTTCGTTCAGGTAAGAAATACTGTATGATACTGAAGCGATTAACTTATTGGGAACTACGTATTGCGAACGCTGTACGGTGGCGTTATTTGGTCCGTTAACAGTGACAAGGCCTACCCAAGCCGAGTTGGCATTGCTACCGGGCATACCCGATACTTCTTTCATTTCGGTTTTTGTATAGGCAGCCATTATGTCGAGGTTCTTTACCGGTTCGGCATTAAGAGTCAAGTTTATGGTGTAACCATAACCTTTATTCGTATTATTAAGAACGCAAGCATCCCTTACAGTGGTATAATACAGATCAGTTGGGAAAATGTAACGATCGTCAGGTCCTGCAAATTTTGTCCAGGTTGCAGTAGGATTTCTTATAGCGTAATTATCCAACATTACAGCATTAATATTTTTTGTAAAAATACCTTCAGCTGTTACAGAGAACGGGAAATCAACAGGCACTTTATAATCAACTGCTGTTGAAGTTTTCCATACCTGAGGCATCCTGAAATTGGAACTTACACCTGCAATTGAACTTGGTACGCTACCATCTTCAGGGGTTACCACGGTCTGGAAACCAAGCCTATCAATTATTTCATTAACATCTGTAATCATATCGCCTGCCAGCAGGGCTAACCGTGGGTCACTGGATTGTACAGTTCCATCGGGATTGAAACGGGTATTTACCTTCATCAGCAACTGGTTCATACCGGCGTTCGAAGGCATGTTGGTGAAGAATACCAACGGCAGACGACCAGTGAACATCCCGGTTCCGCCACGTACCACCAGTGATTTGTCGCCGTTAACATCCCATGTAATACCAACGCGGGGCGACAGATTGACTTTTGTCGTGGGCCATTCACCGGTATTAATATGGCGACCGCCAAAGTCGAGATTTAAAATGGCATTGTTGGTCATAATATCATCGACAAATGAAAGATTATCGGCGCGTAAGCCAATAGTCAGTTTAAAATTTTGAACAGGATTCCATTCATCCTGAATGTATGCGCCAATCTGATTGAATTTAACAGCATTAGAAGGCACTAGTTCTCCGTTGGCTCCATAAGTCAAAGCAAAGTCAACCGGTGCAACTCCATTCATGAAATCACTCATACTTGCATAACGATAGTAACCTGTTCCGCTACGCATATAATTATTGTCAGCCATTTGGTATTCGTAACTGACACCTGCTGTTAACTTATGAGCATCAAGATAATAGGTAAAATTGTCGGTAGCAGTAATAATTTTGTTTTTTACACCATTATTCCACGTAAACAATTCGTATCCGGCAGAAATATAGGGGGCTAATGCATCCACTCCTGTAGCAATATCCCCACTCATAATATCAATAAATGGGAATGGTTCGGAAGTCGATCCACGAACATCTTCAATAGAGGAGTATGTCAATAAAAATTGATTGGACATATTTTTGGTGAATCGACTATTTAATTCCAAAGATCCGGAATTAACAATATTATCCATCGAATACATCGAATTGGCATATGACATAGAAAATTCTCCAACACGATTTTTAGAACGATCACGATAACTACCATCAGTTGAGTTTCCATTGGGTGGATTCCAAGCGGTATTTTTGGTGTGATTGAAACGCATGCTTAATTTGTTGGCATCATTAATGTTCCAGTCAAGGCGAACCAGGTATTTCAGGTTTGACATGTCAGCGGGAAAATTTGTATACGAACCTGTTTCGTAGCCGTATTTAGTTTTCAGGTAATCGGATACTGTTTGCAAATCGGCTTCAGTTACACGCGAAATGGTTTGTTGATCGGAAATTCCATTGGTCGAAGCCCGCCAGTAAATTACTTGTTGCGGAGTTTTTTCGTATTCAAGGTTGCCAAATAAAAACAACTTATTTTTAACGACTGGGGCGCCTAGTGAAAACCCATATATAGATTTTGATTCTTCAGCACGGTCGCCAAAGTCGTGGTCGCCAATCTTGTTACCCCGCATATTTTGGTTTGTTTGATAAGTATAAGCCGTCCCCTTGACTGTATTTGTCCCCGATTTGGTAATGGCATTGATACCGCCACCAATAAAGTTGGTTTGCCGAACATCGAAAGGAGCAATAACAACCTGCACTTCTTCGATAGCATCCAACGAAATAGGATTGCCTCCTCCGGGTAAATTACTGCTCAAACCAAAGTTGTTGTTGAAATTTGCGCCATCGACAGTGAAATTTGTCGAACGTCCGTCACCACCGGAAAAACTCATTCCGTTGGTATAGGGAGAGACCCGTGCAATGTCGTTAATGCTACGGTTAATGGTGGGTAACAATTTCATTTGTTCACCCGAAATGTTGGTGGTAGCACCGGTTTTTGTAGTGTTGAACTTTGAAGGTTTGGTTCCGACAACAACAACTTCGTTGAGCTCAGTGCTCGATTCGGTCAGTCCTGTGTTCAGCACAAAGGTTTCTCCAAGGAGAAGGTTGACATCCGTGAAGGTCTTCTTGGAGAATCCGATAAAGGATACTTCTACTCTGTATGGTCCCCCTGGCCGCATGCCCTGAATTGTAAACAATCCCTGGTTGTTGGCTGTTGCACCGTACATGGATCCCGAAGGTACATGTGTTGCGACAATGGTTGCTCCTGCCAGGGCTTCTCCCTGACCATCGGCTATCTTGCCGCTCATAGAGGATGTTGTTGATCCCTGCCCGAGGATCACGACAGAGACAAGCATAAACAACAGCATCGTAAATGTGTGTTTTAATTTTTTCATCATAGAATTAGGATTAAGGATTAATAATTATTTTAGTTTTTTATCGTAATAAATTGATTATTTGATAAATCCGGAAATGATTCTAAAAAAATCCGGAGCATCAATTTACATCTCTTTGAATGATCGCCGGTAATTTGAAAAAGATTAGTTTTTAACAAATTATGAGCATAATCTGTTAGTATCTTTTCATACGATTCCCTGCATGATTTTACCGGTGGCTCCGGTGTTTTCCCTTACATATTTTCCTGCAGCCTCAGCCGCTTTTTTGTAGGCTTCCTCATCCGTCAGCCACCAGTCAATAATCTTCTCAAAACTTTCATAATCCCTGAATGAACAGGCTCCATTAAGTTCTGTCAGTTCAACGGCTTCACGGAATTTCTTATGGTTAGGGCCGAAAAGAACAGGTATCCCCCAGCATGCTGGTTCAAGGATATTATGTATCCCTTTGCCGAATCCTCCTCCAACTGCTGATATATGAGAATACCTGTAAGCTGATGAGAGCATGCCGATGTTATCAATGATCAGCACTCTTTCATCAGCAGGGGCAACAGTTAACTGTGAGAACCTGACATATTTTACTTTGAGAAGCTTTTCCAGTCTTTCTATATTTTCACTTTCAATTTCGTGCGGTGCAAAAATCCATTTCATCCTGTCAGGGAATTTGTTGATGTATTCTGCAATTATCTCCTCATCCTGCTTCCAGCAGCTGCCGGCCAGGAATACCTTTTCCTTTCCCCTGAACCGGTCCAGCTCAGGAATCTCCCTGGCCGTGCCTGCAATCTGCATAACCCTGTCAAACCTGGTATCTCCCGCAACAGTGACATTTTCAAGTCCTATTTTGCCAAGAAGCTCAAGAGAGTGCTTATCCTGTACAAAAAACCAGGTGAAATTTCTTAGCATCAGGCTGAAAAAAGACCCGTACCATTTGAAAAAATGCTGGTCCCTGCTGAAGATACCTGAGATGAGATATAACGGAATTTTTTTCTTGCCAAGGATCGTAAGGTAATTGTGCCAAAATTCATATTTCACGAAAATGACAACTGCAGGATCAACTATACTTATGAACTTATCTGCATTTTTCGGAGTGTCGGGTGGCAGATAGCAGATGATATCGGCCATCTGATAGTTTTTCCTTATTTCATAGCCGGATGGCGAGAAAAATGTAAGAACAATCTTAACATGAGGCTTTTCCTTTTTAATAGCTTCAATTACCGGTCTCCCCTGTTCAAATTCTCCAAGAGAGGCACAGTGCATCCAGACATATCTTTCTTCAGAACTGATTTTTTTTCTTAATACTTCAAACCAGTTCCTGTTTCCGTTTATCCATAGTTTTACCTTTTTGTTAAAGGGGGATATTAAATGTGCCAGCCCGAGTAAGATGTATATACCTATATTATATAATACTGACATATCTGAAAATTAGAATTGTCAAAGGTAAGAAAAAGGTATAAAGGTGCAATAGCCCCCCCCTGGTGGGCATTCCGCGAAGCGGAAGGGGATTTTATTCCTGCAGGGAGCAACCCTGACCGAAGGTAAGGGCGGGAGTTCTTTATTCACCCTTGAACCTTATCAAAAATAACTTCTACTTTTGTATGATATAATAACCGTACAATGATAAGACTCGTCGCCCTTATTATCTCTATCGTCCTGCAGATTATTGCAGCCTCAATTGCCCTGGGATTCATTAAAATGACAAAATACAGGGTATCCTGGATCCTTCTTTCCCTGTCGTTCGTTTTTATGGCCATCCGGAAAATAATCCAGCTCTTTGAATTTTTCCGGGGCACACCATCATATACATGGCAGATGATTGATGAATGGATAGGTGTTCTTGTCTCGTTCATGATAATCGTCGGAGTGGTACTTATACGCGAGATCTTCTATTCTCTTAAAAGGTCAGAGATTGACCGTCTCAGGACAGAAAGAAGGGTACTGAATGCAATAATAAATACAGAAGAAAACGAGAGGAGAAGATTTGCAAAGGATCTGCATGACGGCCTTGGCCCGCTACTGTCAACAGTAAAAATGTCAATCTCCACTCTATCCGATAAAATAAAGGATCCTTCCGGTATTGATATTCTGAATAATACCAACCACCTGGTAATTGAGTCACTGAATACTATAAAAGAAGTGTCAAATAACCTGAGCCCGCATGTTTTGTCAAATTTCGGATTGGCCAGTGCCATAAGCGCTTTTAGCACGAAGATCAGTCAGGCCGGAGTCGTAAAGATTGATTTCAAATCAAACATGGAAAACCAGCGACTCGAGAATGACAAAGAGGTTGTTCTGTATCGTGCTGTATGCGAGCTGATTAATAATTCCATCCGCCATTCCGGCGCCTCCAGGATTGAGATCGAGCTTCATAAACATGAAAAATTTGTTACCTTGCAATATTATGATAACGGACGTGGTTTCGACACATCCAGTCTGAACACGGAAGATAACAAGGGCATGGGGCTCTCCAATATTGAAACACGGGTAAAATCGGTGGAAGGTGTGTTCATACTTGAGAGCTCTCCCGGAAAAGGAACAACAGCATTGATTAAAGTGATCGACGAAAATTCATAAATGGAAAAAACTCGTATTATAATAGCAGATGACCATCAGCTTTTCAGGAACGGTCTGAAATTACTTCTCAATTCCTTTCCGGAATTTGAAGTGACCGGAGAGGCTTCCAACGGTGAAGAGTTCCTGAAATTACTGAAAACGGCTCCGGCTGATATTGCACTTATGGATATAAATATGCCGGAAATGGACGGGATCGAAGCAACAAGGAGAGGACTTATAATTTGTCCCGATATTAACATTATTGCCCTGTCAATGTACGGTGAGGAAGAGTACTATTATAAAATGGTCGATGCAGGTGCAAAGGGATTTTTACTTAAAGACTCAGATATTTCCGAAGTCAAGGAAGCAATTCTTACAGTAATAAAAGGCGGAAGCTATTTTTCGCAGGAGCTGCTTTACCATGTCATTCAAAAGATAAAACACCGCGAACTTGAAAGTAAATCAGCCAACCTTTCAAAAAGAGAAAAGGAAGTGCTCCTGAAAATCTGCGAAGGCCTGTCAAACCAGGAAATTGCTGATTCTTTGTTCATAAGCAAAAGGACAGTTGATAAGCACAGGGCAAACCTGCTTGGAAAGACAAATTCAAAAAATACTGCCAGCCTTATTCTTTTTGCGATAAGAAACAAACTGATAGAAATATAATGTCAGAATCGCATAATCTCGGGAAAAAAGGTGAAGATGCCGCTGCAGAATACCTGAAAAAATCAGGTTACAGGATCCTTAAACGCAACTGGAAAGCAGGAAAGCATGAAATTGACATAATCTCGGAAAACAGGGATTTCATCGTATTTGTTGAAGTTAAAACACGCTCCGAAGATTTCCAGGAGGATCCCAGGAGTGCCATAAACAGGGAAAAACAGAGATCAGTAATTCTTGCTGCTGATAATTATATCAGGTGGAACAAAATTGATAAAGAGAGCCGTTTTGACGTGATCATTGTGATAATGAAGGATGACCTGCCGCAGATCGATCACGTAGAAGATGCATTCTACCCGACATTAAGATAGTTTTTATTCATTTATTATATCTTTGTATCCCTTTTAAAGTATGAGTTTATAAAAAATAAATAGTCAATAATAAATCAAAGCGAATTATATGAAAATACGTCTTTTAGCAGCTGCTTTGATTGCTGCTGCAATCCTGCCATTAAGTGCACAGAAGAAAAATGCAGCTCCTCAGCAAACAAAAGCCGGGGAGGGCTATAAGTTCACTCCTGTTGTTGATCTGAAAGCCACTCCGGTGAAGAACCAGTCTGCAACAGGTACATGCTGGTGCTTTGCCACAACATCATTCATTGAATCTGAATTATTGAGGATGGGCATGGGCGAATATGACCTTTCAGAAATGTTTGTTGTAAGACAGAATTATATTGACAGGATGAAAGACAACTACCTGCGGAGGGGAAATGGCAACCTTGGTCCCGGAAGCCTGTCACACGACTGGATGAGGGTATTTACAGAATACGGGATTGTACCTGATGAGGTTTACCCCGGATTGAATTATGGTTCTCCCACTCATAACCACCGTGAGCTGCAGGAATTCATCAATGCTGTTGCAGCTGTTCCGTTAAAACGCAAAAATGAAAGCAAACAATACCACGAGATAGTTAATTCCGTACTTGATGCATATCTCGGAGAATATCCTGAATCATTTACATACAAAGGCACAACTTATACTCCAAAGTCATTTGCAGCATCCCTGAATATCAATCCCGGTGATTATGTACAGATAACTTCATTCACTCATTTCCCATTCTATACACAGGGCATTCTTGAAGTGCCGGATAACTGGTCAATGGCGAGATTTTACAACGTCCCGTTGGATGAGCTGATTGAAATAATGGACTATTCATTCGATAACGGGTATACAGTAAACTGGGACGGCGATGTAAGTGAAAGCGGATTCTCACATACAAACGGATATGCTATTATCCCCTTTATCGCAACAGGTGACAGGGGGTCTGTAACCGACAGGGCCAGACTGGAGAGAAGAGCTGGTCCGGGACAGCCTTCTGCACAGGCATTACCTTCCAGCCCGGGTCCCGAGGTTAATGTGACACAGGAGATCCGTCAGGCGGGTTATGAAAGCTTTACAACTACCGATGACCACCTGATGCACCTGACAGGGATTGTGAAAGACCAGAATGGTACCAGATATTACAAAACCAAAAACTCCTGGGGAACCGAAAGAAATGCATTCGGGGGATACCTGAATATGTCGGAAAGCTATGTGAGAGCCAAGACGCTGTTTATCATGGTACATAAGAATGCAATACCTCCGGAAATTAAAAGTAAACTGGGTTTGTGAGACGGTCTTGCAGGTCTTGTAAGTCGTTCCCGGAAAACGTCTTGACCTGCATGACTGGCAGGACTATTATTATTCGATCATAAGATTACACCCCCTGATATCGCTGTTATCTAACCGGCCCAGCACCTCAAAACCTCCGTCTTCATGGATCTTTCCCAGGTCGTCGGTTGCGATAAAGGAGCATGAATGGATGTTTGCAAGATCAATTACATTAATCCCGCCTGTTTTTCCGGATTCAGTGATTATGGACAGAGGATCCTGCGGATCTCTGATAAGTATCATCATCCATGGAGGTGGATAAAATATCCCGTCACCTTTTGAATATGCCTGACTTAAAAGTTCCGTCATGCCATATTCTGAATGTATATTTTTTACATTGAAATTCTTTTTCAATACTGAATGCATCTCCCATCTTGTTACCTCCTTCCTCATTCCTTTCATCCCGCCGGTCTCCATAACAATAGCTCCGGACAGATCGGGATGATATCTTTCAGCAAGGTCAAGAAGTGCAAAGCTTACACCCATCAAAAGGATTTTCCTTTTCCTGCTTCCGGCAGTTTTGATTTGAAAAAGCAGTTCTGAAATATTGTCCCTGTAAAAACCACTGCCGGGATAAGCGCTTCTTTTAATTATGTCATCCATCATAAAAACAAGGGAGGAATTTTTTCTTTCTGTGTAGGATGGCAGCAATGCTGCTATAAAATAATCTTCAGGAGCGCCATACAGCAGAGTGAAGGCTCTTAAAAAACTCTCCTTATATATCTCAGGATCAACTACATAATGTTTGCTTGCCGAAACACCCGAGGTACCGCTGCTTTCGAAAACCAGCACCTCCGGCAGGTCGCCTGTAATTATTTTATGATCCTTGAAAAATCCGGCAGGAAGGAAGGGAATTTTCGCCAGTGAAGATACTGAGCCGGGATTTGTTCTCAACAAGTTTATAAAATCTCTATAGACCCTGTTATTATCTGCTTGATAGTTAAAAATTTTCAGGGCTATCTCCTGAAAGTCGTCCTGATCTTTAATATTAAATATTCTATTTTTTATATCATGCATCATTTACCGGGGAAAGTTAATGATCCGTCCGGCTGGTAGACCCATTCAAAGGTGCATTCGGCATAGTCGCGGTTTTCTCTTTCTTCTGATACAATATCAATAATCCTGATCTTGGCATAGCATTCCTTGCCTGAACGGTAAATCCAAATCTGATTCTCCTTTAAAGGACTTGCCAATCCAAGCCATTGTGTAACATTAACAGTTGTCAGTTTGTAAAACGCATCTTTGGCTGAAGCTTCATCATCATAATTTCCGTTCAGACAGTATGAATTCTTGAGATTATTTGTCTGTAAAAACAGGTTTGTGCCGTCACTGTCAACAGTTATATCGGGAGGAGGATTGTCAAGAGTTGATACCAGTTCAGCTTTTGAGAACAGGAAACCGAAAGCAAAATAAGCCTGATTTGTCTGGTCGAATCCCAGAATATTCTCTATTGTTACTGTTCCTGAAGTCGGGATTACATCATTCTTCGTGCAGGAATGCAGGAATAACAGGACGGGGAGTAATATTAGGGCCGTTTTTTTCATTCTCCTCTGATAGCAACAATACCTGGAAGTTTTTTCCCTTCCATATACTCGAGCATTGCTCCTCCTCCGGTAGAGACATAGCTTACCTTATCGACAAGATTGTTTTTATTGATGGCTGCCACGGAATCACCTCCTCCGATAAGGCTGAATGCCCCTTTTCCGGTTGCTTCAGCTATCGCTTTTGCTATAGCGGTTGTGCCTTTTGAGAATTTCTCCATTTCAAATACTCCCATAGGGCCGTTCCAGAGTATGGTCTTTGAATTTTCAATGACAGCTGTGAATTCACTGATTGTTTTTTCAGCAATATCAAGGCCCAGCCACTCATCAGGTACAGCATCAACTGCTGTTACATTCGTATTGGCGTCATTCTCAAATTTATCCGCATTAAGGCTGTCAACAGGTAAATATAGTTTGACATTTTTTTCCTTGGCCTTTTCAATGATCCTGAGAGCCAGTTCGAGTTTGTCCTCCTCACACAGCGATTTGCCAATCTTACCGCCCTGCGCCTTAATGAATGTATATGTCATACCGCCTCCTATTATGAGGTTATCCACCCTGTTCAGCAGGTTTTCAATCAGCAATATCTTATCGGAGACCTTTGCTCCGCCCATGATTGCCGTAAAAGGATGCTGTGCATTGTTAAGAACCTTATCCATGGCTGCAAGCTCGCTGTTAATAAGGAACCCGAACATCCTCTTATCCTCAGAAAAATAATCCGCAATTACTGCAGTTGTTCCATGGGCTCTGTGGGCTGTACCGAAAGCATCATTTACATATATTTCAGCATAACCTGACAGTTTCTTTGCCATTTCTTTCTGTCTTACCTTCAGTTCTGCTTTTGCAGCTTTCTTTTCCTCATCAGTAGCTGTTTCGGGAAGGATGGGTTTGCCTTCCTCTTCAGGATAAAACCTTACATTTTCAAGTAACAATATTTCTCCGGGTTTCAACTCATCAGACATCTTTACAGCTGATTCTCCAAGGCAGTCATCGGCAAAAAGTATTTTTTTGCCAAGGTGTTTTTCAAGTACCGGAAGCACCGGTTTCAGTGAATACTTTTCCATTCTGCCTTCCGGCCTGCCGAGGTGTGACATCAGGATCAGGCATCCGCCGTCACTGATAATTTTGTTTATTGTCGGCAGCGCACCCCTGATACGTGTGTCGTCAGTTACTACAAAGGTTTTCTTGTCAAGAGGAACATTGAAGTCAACTCTTACAATGATTTTTTTGTCTTTGAAATTGAAGTCCTGGATCATTTTCATATATCAAGTGATTTTGGTTATTAAAACTGGTAACTATGGTATGCAAACATACTTAATTTTTGGAAATAATGAATCACATGAAAATATATGTAACCCCTCCGGGGTTAGATGATTAATGAAAAATTTGTTCAATCATTAGTGTAACTCCTCCGGGGTAAAATTTAACTATATAAATTTTACCCCGGAGCGGTTCCACCAGTTTAGGTAATGATATTCATGTAAAAAGTTTAACTAATTTTGTAAATAAAAATCATGGCAAAAATCACATTAAAAGGAAACCCGGTAAATACATCAGGCGATCTTCCTTCAAAAGGCAGCGCTGCACCGGATTTTTCGCTCGTTAAATCTGATCTTGGCACTCTTTCATTATCGGAACTTAAAGGTAAAAAGCTCATTCTTAACATATTCCCGAGCCTTGATACCTCAGTATGCGCGACATCAGTAAGGAAGTTCAACCAGCTGGCTGCAGGCAAACCTGATGTTATGGTCCTGGCAATCTCGAAGGATCTTCCGTTTGCACACGGACGTTTTTGCTCAACGGAGGGGATCACGAATGTCGTAACTCTTTCAGGATTCCGTGATACGGCTTTCGGCAAAGCCTACGGTATTGATATAATTGACGGTCCTCTTGCCGGACTCTATGCCAGAAGCGTTGTGGTTGTGGATGAAGCAGGAAAAGTAATCCACACCCAGCTGGTTCATGAAACAACCAGCGAACCTGATTATGATTCAGCACTTAATGCCCTTTAAAATCCGATGAATTTCTCACAGATCCCCGGACATAAGGAAACCATAGCAAAACTGATAAAGTCGGTTAAGGAAGAGAGGGTCAGTCATGCACAGCTTTTTTCCGGTCCTGAGGGATGCGGTTCTCTTGCCCTCGCCCTGGCCTATGCCAGGTATATAAGCTGCGAGAACCGTTCAGATAAGGATTCGTGCGGAACCTGCAAATCATGCGTGAAATATGAAAAGATGATCCATCCGGATCTTCACTTTGTATTCCCGGTGATAAAGGACAAGAAAAATACTGAGCCGGTAAGTGATACATATATAGAACAGTGGAGAGAGATTGTCAGGCAATCACCTTATTTTACCATCAATAGCTGGCTTAATTCAATAGAGGTTGAAAATGCCCAGGGATTGATATTTGCATCGGAAGCGGGTGAGATAATAAAGAAGCTGAGCCTCAAGACTTATGAGTCTGATTTCAAGATAATGATCATCTGGCTGCCCGAAAAGATGCATCCGGCAACGGCAAACAAGCTTTTAAAGCTTATTGAGGAACCGCCGGAAAAAACGCTGTTCCTGCTTGTTTCAGATGAGCCTGACAAGCTTCTTCCGACAATAATTTCGCGCTGCCAGATTTTAAAAATACCCGGATTTGCTGATGAGGAAATCATACAGTTTCTTAAGACAAAGCTCCGTACGGATGACAGGAAAGCCTCTGATATAGCCCGGGTTGCCAACGGGAATATAATCAGGGCAATTGAGCTGCATGACAATGAAGATTCGTCGCTCCGGAACCTTGATCGCTTCAAGAGCCTCATGAGGTTTGCATGGAAACGGGATATGCTATCTCTGACCAGCTGGTCGGAGGAAATGGCCTCAACCGGTCGGGAAGCACAGAAGAATTTTCTTTCTTTCTCCCTGAGGATCCTCAGGGAAAACCTGATGCTTTCGCTCGGTCAGATGAAAAACAACCTTGTATTCCTCGCCGGCGATGAAGCTTCTTTCTCCGACAATTTCCATCCATTTATCAATAAGAAGAACATATACTCCCTGACAGATGAATTCAATCTTGCCCATTCCCATGTGGAATCGAACGGAAATGCTAAGATCATTTTTCTTGACCTGGCTCTTAAAGTTACCAGGCTCATCCGCTGATTACCTGTCAGGTAATTGAAAATGTAGCATTTATTCACTATTTTTGCGAGATTATTATAAAGTAGAATTGGTTATCTATGACAGAGAATGATGAATTACAAGGGCAGGCGGGTGAAGAGATCCGGGTGCCTGACATAAAATATAAACCGGGTAATAACAAACTTGATTCCTTCGACTGGCTGAAAGACCTTCCGGAGTGCCCCGGAGAAAATGAAATAGTTGAGATCAGGTTTAAAAACACGCGCAAGGGATTTTACAGGAATGTAAACAATCTCAGGTTCGAGATAGGTGACCTGGTTGCTGTTGAAGCTTCTCCGGGACATGATATCGGAAGGATATCCATGACGGGAAGGCTTGTCCGGGAACAGCTCAAGGAATGTAAGGCGCCCCTTTCACCGGAAGATCTGAAAAAAGTATACCGCAAAGCCAAGCCTGTTGATATACAGAAATGGGAAGAGGCAAAAAAGCTTGAGATCCCTACCATGCTTCGCTCCAGACAGATATCCGAAGAGCTTGAGCTGAATATGAAGATCGGGGATGTGGAATACCAGGGCGATAAAACCAAGGCAATATTCTATTATATAGCTGATGAAAGAGTCGATTTCAGGCAGCTGATCAAAGTACTTGCCGAAGAATTCAAGGTAAGGATAGAAATGCGCCAGATAGGTGCCCGGCAGGAAGCCGGAAGAATAGGCGGAATAGGAGCCTGCGGCAGGGAACTCTGCTGTTCAACATATATCACTAACTTCATGTCTGTGACAACGACACATGCAAAATACCAGGAACTGACTCTTAATCCCCAGAAACTTGCAGGACAATGCAGCAAGCTTAAATGCTGCCTTAATTTTGAAGTTGACTGCTACGTTGATGCACAGAAACATTTTCCGCCAAAGGATATACCCCTTGAAACCGCTGACGCTACTGCTTATTTCCATAAAATGGAAGTCCATAAAGGTATTTACTGGTATACCACTGACCCACATTCAACTGCTAATCTCATCCCGGTGCCGGTTGAGAGAGTAAAGGAAATCCAGACAATGAATAAAAAGGGAATAAAAGCCGAACGTCTCCTTCCTTCTTCCCAGTCCTGGGATGCTTCTCCTGTATCTGAAGATCTGCTTAAAAACAACAGTCTTACAAGGTTTGATCCTTCACCTTCCAAAAACCAGCAACATAAACATTCGCACAAAAGAAAAAACAGGAGATCTCATGACAAGAAAAACAAATAGAGGCTTATTACTGATCCTGTTGTTTTTCATTTCATCATGCAATAGCGATATTATGTTCACCGACAATGTGGCGATGGATGATAAAATATGGGGACTGTCACATGTGCCTGATTTCAGTGTACCTGTTATTGATACCACTCAGCTTACAGATGTTTATTTCACAATCCGTACAGGTTCAGATTATCCGTTCCGAAATCTGTTTCTTTTTATAATCGCATCCTCTCCTGATGGAAAAAGTGTTACTGATACTCTTGAATATGACCTGGCTGATGAAAAAGGAAACTGGTACGGCAAGGGGTTCGGTGACATCCATGAGCTTGACCTGCCCTACAGGTCAAATGTGTTTTTCCCGCTGAAAGGCACTTACAGGTTTAAAATACAACATGGAATGCGCATCGGCGACCTCAGTGGCGTTTATGATTTCGGACTGAGAATCAAAAAAAGCATAAAGTAAATCTCGGGGGTGGGAAAAAACAAGCTGGCACGATGGGCCGAAATGGTAACATTCAATAATGTTATTCAGCCTGAGACAGAAGGTCTTTTCGGCAAAGATCATCCTGTAAAGGGTAAATGGAAACCGGAGATCTTCCGGAATACAAATCCCGTTATTCTCGAACTCGGATGCGGAAAAGGTGAATATACCCTGGGGCTTTCATCAAGATTCCCGCATAATAATTATATAGGTATCGACATTAAAGGCGCAAGAATGTGGCGCGGAGCAAAAACAGCTTTTGAAAACAGGATCCCAAATGTTGCTTTCCTGAGGACCCGTATTGAATATATTAACTCGTACTTTGCTGAAAATGAAGTTGATGAGATCTGGATCACTTTCCCTGATCCGCACTCCGGAAAACGAAATTCCAACAAAAGACTTACATGTCCCTGGTTTCTCAATATTTACCGCAGCTTTCTTAAAGACAAGGGAATTATTCATCTTAAAACGGATAATTCCGAACTTTATAATTATACCAGGAACCTGGCTGAAAAAAATAATCTTCCGGTAATCTTTGCCACTACCGATCTGCATGCTGATAAAAAAGGAGATGAAATCCTTTCCATAAAAACACATTATGAAAATCTCTTTTTGTCTGAAGGAATGAAAATAAACTATCTTTCCTTCATGCTTGAAAAAAACAGGATCATTGAAGATGACACGGCAAAAATCAAAAAATAATGACGATTTCTTCAGCAGTGTTTATAAAGTAACAATGCAGATACCTTACGGCCGGACAACATCCTACGGAGCTATAGCACGTTACCTTGGATCAGGGCTTTCAGCCCGGACAGTCGGATGGGCTCTGAACGCCAGCCACAACCACCCGGGCTTTATCCCTGCCCACAGGGTGGTGAACCGTAACGGTCTTCTCACCGGAAAACTTCATTTTGGTAACACAACGACCATGCAGCAACTTCTGGAAAATGAAGGTATTATAGTTGAAAATGACTGCATTGTAAATTTCAGGGAAAAATTCTGGGATCCCTCGTCCGAACTTATCTGAATATTTTGCATTAATAAAAAAAAGTGGTAAAATTGCAGGTTGTTTATAATTAAATTAAATAAAAATAAGGAGGCATATGTTCTCCAACGATCAGATATTAACCGCATTAAGAAAAGTAATCCATCCTGAGAAAGAAAAAGATATTGTTTCTCTTGGCATGGTAACGGAAATTCATTCTGATGAAAACGGGATCTCGATAATTTTGGAACCCGAAAAGTCAAATGATCCTTTCCTGTCATCAATAAAAAGCAGAGTCGCAAGAACAATAAAGGATACTCTTGGTGCAAATGCAGTGATCGCAAACATTGAGGTAAGACCAAAAGCGGAAGCTCAGAAAAAGCATGAAAAATCGGAAGAACTTCTGCCGGGAATAAGCAACATCATTGCTGTATCATCGGGTAAAGGAGGTGTAGGAAAAACAACTGTTGCAGTAAACCTCGCAATTGCCCTGGCACGAAAGAATTATAGTGTCGGGCTCCTTGATGCAGATGTCTTCGGACCATCAATCCCGAAAATGCTTGGTGCTGAAAATTTCAGACCCGAAGTAAAAAGGGAAAAAGGTACCGATTTTATCATACCGCTGATGAAATACGGGGTGAAAGTCCTCTCTCCAGGGTTCTTTGTTGATCCTTCGGATGCTGTAGTCTGGAGAGGTCCCATGGCATCCAATTTTCTGAAACAGCTTATCGCACAGGGAGAATGGGGTCCCCTTGATTTCCTGTTGATTGATCTTCCTCCCGGAACCAGCGACATTCATTTAACACTGGTCCAGGAAGTGGCTGTAACAGGAGCAATTATAATCAGCACCCCTCAGGAAGTTGCTCTTGCCGATGCCGCCAAAGGAATATCTATGTTCAGGAACGAAAATATCAATGTCCCGGTACTCGGTCTCGTTGAGAATATGTCATGGTTCACCCCTGCCGAGCTTCCGGAGAATAAATATTTTATTTTTGGCAAGGATGGCGGAACAAAGCTTGCCGAAAAAATGAATGTGCCGCTCCTTGGACAAATCCCTATTGTTCAGAGTATTTGCGAGAGCGGAGACAAGGGGAGCCCTGTAGCTCTTGAAAAATCTCCTGCAGGCGAGGCTTTCATGTCGCTGGCTGATGAGGTTATTGAAAAAGTGAACAGGAGAAACAGGGAACAGAGACCAACAGTAAAAGTCCATATAAACAATAAAAACTGAAATTAAATGTCAGATATTAAAAACATCAGGGAACGTGTTGTAAAAGCACTCGACAGGGTAAGGCCTTATCTCCAGTCAGACGGAGGTGATATAGAACTTCTTGAAATAACTGATGACCTCTCGGTAAAAGTGAGGCTAACCGGCGCCTGCCATGGTTGTCCGTTCAGCATGCAGACTCTTAAAGCCGGCGTGGAGCAGGCGATCATGAAGGAGGTTCCCGAGATAAAAAGTGTTTTCGCCGCCTGACAAACGCAACTTCCCAATTTTATTTACCTTTGAAATACTATACCCGGGTTTGGTAAGTTTATAGTATTAAAATCTGTTTATTGCCTTCACTTAAAGGATCATATAGAAACATGTTGCTGCTGGGATTAATGCTTGTCCCGGGTAGTTGTTCCGTAGAAAAAAACACGGGGGCGACCAGGTTTTATCATGGCATGACAGCACGGTATAATATCTATTTTAATGGTTATGAGAGCTTTAAGGCAGGACTTCTTAAAGTCATAAACGGACATACTGATGATTATGCCGAATTGCTGAAAGTATTTGAATACAGTGATCCTTCTTCAGCGACACGCTGCAGCTCAGATATGGAAAAAGCAATTCAGAAAGCCTCAAAGCTGATCTCATTAAAATCAATAACCGCCAGGCCCGAAGGAAAAGAAAAGGAGAGGATGACGACCACTGATGAGGAACTTTTAAACCGCAAGGAATATAATGAATGGGTTGACGACAGTTATCTTCTTATTGCCAAATCACGTTTTTACAAGCAGGAATACAATGAATCCGCTTCAGTTTTTGAATATTGTATTTCCCAGGCCAATGATCCCAGGGTAAGGAAGGAAGCATCAATCTGGCTTGCCAGGATCTACAACGAAAAAGGAAAATACAGCGAATCATACCGGACACTGACAGAACTTGAGATCCCTTCAAAATCTTCCAAAGGATTGAAAGCGATGTACTACACCACAATGGCGGATCTTTTTATAAAACAGCAGAAATATTCCGAGGCTATTGACCCGCTTGAAAAAGCCATTGACCTGGTATCCGGAAAACGGACAAAATACAGGCTTAAATATCTGCTTGCTCAGCTTAATGAACAGGCTGGCATTGCATCAGCAGCAATTTCGCTCTACCGCGATGTTGTTAAAATGAAGCCACCGTATGATGTTGAATTCAATGCCAGGATAAATATCGCGGGGGTATTCGATGTCAATGCCGGAAACCCCAGGGAGATGAGGAAAGAAATGGAAAAAATGCTGAAAGACTCAAAGAACAAGGATTTCCTTGATCAGATTTATTTTGCGCTCGGCAATCTGTCGATGAAAGAGGGCAATGATTCTGAAGCTCTTGAGTTCTACAGAAAATCTGTTTCATCATCATCCGTTAACCAGAACCAGAAAGGGAAATCCTACCTGGCGCTGGCCGATTATTATTACAGGGAACAAGACCTGATGAAAGCGGGTAAATACTATGACAGCACTGTTTTTTTACTCGATAAAAATCATGCTGATTACCAGGCATTAAGATCAAAATCACTAAACCTTAATACTGTAGTTTCTCAACTGACGATAATTCAAACAGAAGACAGTCTTCAGAAAGTCGCCGGAATGCCTGAATCTGAAAGAAATGCCCTGATATTATCGATAATCAATGATATAACCAAGTCAGAAAGTGAGGGTAAAACCTCTCAATATTCCGACAGGTACAATCTCGGTCAATTTTATGAGAATGAAAGAAGGTTCCAGGATAATATTGAACAGGAGGGCAAGTGGTATTTTTATAACCAGGCAGCTCTCACTTTCGGCCGTACAGAATTCAGACGGCGGTGGGGAGACAGAAAACTTGAGGATAACTGGAGGAGAATGAATAAAGCCAGGTCTTCCGGCTCCATGTCTGCAACTGAAGAAAGCGATAATACCCAGAATGTTGCTGATTCATCTAAAACCGAAACCCTTGATTACAAGAAGCCTGAGTTCTATCTTAAGAATCTGCCGCTTACCGATTCATTGCTTGCTTTGTCAGACAGCAGGATAGCAAACGCCTATCTGAATGCAGGCAAGGCGTATGCCGAAAAGATCCTTGATCCGGAAGGTGCCACAGAGTCTTTTGAAAAAATCCTTGCCCGCTATCCCGGTAGTGAACTTGTGCCTGAAGCCATATACAACCTTTATAAAGTCAACAAAGATATAAACTACACAAAGTCTGAAACATACCGGCAGCGCCTGATAAAGATGTTCCCGGAAACTGAATTTGCCGGGATGATATCTGATCCGGATTACTACAACAAGAAGATGGAAGCCCTGAAAATGGCTGAATACATTTACCAGGAGGCATATAATACTTACATCCGTGAGAATTTCACAACCGCTGTATCGCTTTGCGACAGTGCCCTGAAAAAATACAGTCAGGACTACCTGGCTCCAAAGTTTATACTTCTGCGTGCATACTCGATAGCCCGTATAAGTGATGAAAGGACTTTCAAGGATGAGCTGAATGCACTTATCAAACAGTGGCCTGACAGCGAGGAAAGTAAAAAAGCGGGTGAGATTATTGCATTCATTAACCAGGAGATCCCGGAACTGAAGATTGAGGAAGAAAAGGAAATTGCAGAAACATTGTTTTTAGCAGATACTTCGCTCGTTCATATATTTGCTCTCATTATCGAAAATCCGGCATTCAACATTAACCAGGCGACATTCGATGTGATAAGTTACAATATTGATAACTATACAAATATGAATTACAGGACTGAAGGGACCCTGGTTGACAACAAATATATCATGATCACTGTGTCAGGATTCCGGAAATTCGCAAAAGTATTTGAATATTATAATGCATTTTCAACGGAGAACCTTGTAAGGAATCCGTCATCTTCAAAAATGTATTCCTTTGTCATAAGCAATGATAACCTGAAGGTGCTGAACAACGATAAAAAACCGGAGAGGTATCTGCTGTTCTTCAGAGAGAACTATCTGCCGGAAGAGGAAAAAATGGAGCAATAACATGAGGAAGATCAGGATATTATGGACAGATGATGAGGTTGAGGTACTTCGCCCGCATATCCTTTTCCTCCAGGAGAAAGGCTATGAAATAGACACCTGTTCAAATGGCAATGACACAGTGGATCTTGTCAGGCAAAACTCCTATGATCTTATTTTTCTCGATGAACATATGCCAGGGCTGAGTGGGATTGAGACACTGCGGCTGATCAGAGAGGTACGGACCGATATACCCGTGGTAATGATAACAAAAAGTGAAGAGGAAGATATCATGGAAGCGGCTATCGGATCCGAAATAGCTGATTATCTGATTAAGCCCGTAAAGCCCAAGCAAATCCTGCTGGCAATAAAAAAGATCCTTGACCAGAAAAGACTAGTTACTGAAAAAACCACAACCGATTACAGACAGGAATTCAACCGCATAGGCTCCATGATAACATCCGCCGTAAAATGGGCTGACTGGACTGAACTGTACCGCAAGATAACTTTCTGGGAATCGGAGCTTGAAAAATCGTCCGATCCCGGGATGGCTGAAATACTGAAAACTCAGGAGAACGAAGCTAATAACTCATTTTCAAAATTTGTGACAGGTAATTATATTTCATGGCTCGATCCACGGAATACTGATGCTCCCATTCTATCGCCCTCGCTCTTCCCGAAAAAGATATTTCCCTGTTTGAGCGCCCGGAGGCCCCTGTTTTTTATCCTTATTGATAATATGAGGTATGATCAGTGGAGGACCATCTCTGCCGAACTGACCGGTTTTTACAGAATCATCGAAGAGGATCTATATTGCAGCATCCTTCCCACTGTTACCCAGTACAGCAGGAATGCCATCTTTTCAGGACTCATGCCGGCGCAGATTGCCGATCTTATGCCTAAGTACTGGATAGAAGATGATGATGAGAGAGGCAAGAACAACTATGAAAAGGAGCTGTTCAGCAATTATCTTGCGCGCAAAGGATTGAAATACAAATGGTCATATACCAAGATCAGCAATAGCAGCGAGGGCAAGAAAATAAATGAGAGGGCCAGACAGCTGCTCGAAAATGATATAAATATTCTTATTTACAATTTCGTTGATATCCTTTCACATGCACGCACCGAGGTAGGTGTAATAAGGGATCTTGCTGATGATGATACAGCTTACAGGAGCCTGATACGATCATGGTTTATACACTCTTCCCTGTTTGAGCTGCTTAAAACACTGTCTGCGCACCATGTTAAGATCATTATCTCTACAGATCACGGAACAATAAGGGTTCAGAATCCGGTCAAAATCATTGGTGACAAAAAAACTTCTGCCAACCTCAGGTATAAGACGGGAAGGAATCTCGATTATGATCCCGCGGAGGTATTTGAAGTGAAGAATCCCGAAAAAGCATTCTTGCCAAAAACAAATATAAGCTCGAGATATATTTTTGCGATGAACAAGGATTTTCTTGTTTACCATAATAGTTTCAATTACTATGCCGGCTATTACAGGAACACGTTCCAGCATGGAGGTATTTCGATGCAGGAAATGATGCTGCCGGTTGCATGCCTGGATCCGGTGTCATGAAAATAGTGATTAAACATAAAAGATATCTTCCCGCCGCTGCCGGAAAACTGCTGGACCATGCCGGCGAAAGCAGGATATTTGCATTTTACGGGTCGCTGGGTGCAGGTAAAACAACATTCATAAAAGTAATATGTAAATTACTTGGCGCATCTGATATCACAAGCAGTCCCTCCTTTACCCTGGTTAACGAATATAAAACGAAAACAGGGGAATCATTATATCATATTGATTTCTACAGAATAAAAAATATCATCGAAGTGTTTGACATAGGAATTGAAGAGTATTTCTACGGAGGAAGTTATTGCTTTGTGGAATGGCCTGAGCTGGCTGAGGAGGTACTGCCTGAAAAAACATTGAAGGTCCACATTACTGTCAGAAAAAATAAAGATAGAATTATTGAATTTGATTAGACTGATCTTATTTTGCTCCTGTGTTCCATTTTTTTTAACTTTGAAGAAATAACACTATTCCTGAAATGAACATGAAATCCAGGAGCGGAAAAGTGAATTTCGGCAACGGTGAGTTTATGCCCAAAGAAGAGCATCTTGAGACCGCTGTCAGGTTCAGAAGAATATCTATCGGCATCCCCAGCGACACAAAGGATGATGAGATGAGAGTTGCACTGACACCGGAAGCAGTAAATCTTCTGGTTGAATCTGACAACGAGGTAATTGTTCAGAAAGGCTCCGGCAACGGGGCTAATTACAGTGACAAGGATTACAGCGAAAACGGGGCTGTCATCACTGATTCCCCCGCCAGGGTATTCAGCGCCGACATGGTTATTAAAGTTGCCCCCTTCACTGAAAAGGAGACTGATTATCTGAAGGGCAACCAGGTTATCATGTCATACCTCAATGTGCTTAAGCTGAATGAGGAAACTCTTGCACGTCTTATCAGGAAAAAAGTAACTGCAATCGCCTTTGAAAAGATCCGTGACACCAACGGAACACTGCCTGTCATTGAATCGATGAGCGAAATCAGCGGCGTAACAGCGGTGCTTCTGGCATCCGACTACCTGAGCAACCATCATGGCGGGAAAGGAGTTATGCTTGGTGGTATAACCGGAGTCACACCTACCGAAGTAATTATCCTGGGGGCAAATACAGCTGGTGAATTTGCTGCCAGAGCGGCTCTCGGGCTTGGATCTGTGGTCAAGGTATTTGACAGTTCATTGCAGCAGCTGAGAAAATTTGAAGCAACAATCGGCCAGCGCCTCCAGACCTCAGTATTTCATCCTCAGGTATTAAAAAAAGCATTGAAATCTGCTGATGTCCTGATAGGAGCCATTGAGCTGGAGGATCTCCGCCCCTGGTATTACGTGACTGAAGAAATGGTCAGCTCAATGAAGAAAGGCGCCGTTATCATTGATCTCAGCATTGACAGGGGAGGCTGTATTGAAACGACCGAATGCCGGGCGCTGAGAGATCCGGTATATGAAAAACACGGAGTAATTCATTTTTCTGCCTGGAATCTTCCTTCACGCGTTGCCAGAACTGCATCAATAGCCCTCAGCAATGTCTTTGCACCCCTGCTTCAGAAAATGGCAGATGCCGGGGGAATAACCCAGCTTCTTAAAAATGATCACGGAGTCTGCGCCGGAGTATACCTTTATAACGGAATTCTGACGAACGAAACCCTGGGGCAGAAATTCGGAATATTATCGAAAGATCTTGGCCTGTTGCTTTCAGCATTCTGATTATCACGCATAAGCAAGTATCGTCTTCCCATTCCTGATTTTAATTTCAGCCTTCCCTCCAATATAAAAGGCGCGGTTGTCACTTATATGGCCGGCCGGGAAATTGAAGAATACCGGGTAATCGTAACAGCTGACGATATCGGAAATAATTGATTCAGGACTTTTTCCCCAGGGGATCTTTGTCTCATTCATCTCGTTCATTCCTCCTGTAATAAGTGCTGCCAGGCCTTTCAGCTTTCCCGCAAGCTTAAGGGATGTCATCATCCTGTCAAGATGATAATAGTACTCCCCTGTCTCCTCAATTATCAATATTCTTCCTCTTGTTTTCGGCTCACCCGGCGTTCCAATCAGGCTGTAGATAAGCGACAGATTTCCACCGGTAACCTCTCCTGATATCTCCCCTGCTCTCGCTGAACCAGCATCCCATTTTACCGGATGACAGCCTTCAAACAGCGCTTTATATAATGAGTCAATGGTTTCAAGGGATCTCTCAGGATTTGAATAATTCAAGGGCATTTCTCCATGGATGGAAATCATATTATGTTTTTCGCTCAGCCATATATGCAGAACTGTAATATCGCTGAAGCCCACATACCATTTTGGATATCTGCGCAGAGGAGAGAAATCAATCCTGTCGATAATCTTCAGCATACCGTAACCACCTCTTGAACAGAATACCGCCTTGATTCTTTTATTGTCTGTCACTGCCTGGAAATCCCTCAATCGCTCCTTATCGCTGCCGGCAAAAGGTCCTGTTTTTTTCAGTGCGTTCCTGCCAACATGGACTTTAAGCCCCCAGTTTTCAAGGAACCTGACAGCAGATTCAACTTTTGCCTCGTCGATGGCAAATGCCGGCGTAACAATTGCAGTTTCATCACCCGGTTTCAGAAACGGAGGCTGGATTTTTTTTACAGACATACCTATAATATATTATACGTAAAAATAGATGATATTGTTTCGTTTTACAAACATCCCGGTTTCATTTCCTGCCTTTGTGCCGTTGCACCGTTATGTCTGGGTGCCGTTATTTTATTATCTTTGGAAGTTTTTTAAGATATTAGCAGTTCATTATCAGATTTATGAAGAAGTACAAAAGATATCTTATCACCTCTGCCCTCCCCTATGCTAACGGCCCGATCCATATCGGCCACCTGGCCGGGGTTTACGTGCCTTCCGATATTTTTACAAGGTACCTGAGGATGAAGGGGGAAGATGTGATTTCCATCTGCGGGTCTGATGAGCATGGTGTACCAATAACACTTAAAGCCCGGAACGAAGGGGTATCTCCGCAGGAAATAGTTGACAGGTATCATTCAATCAACAAGAAGGCTTTTGAGGATTTCGGAATTGCCTTTGATATTTATTCGCGCACATCGAACAGGGTGCATCACGAAACTGCTTCTGATTTCTTTCTGACTCTGTATAACAAGGGAGAATTCATCGAAAAAATCTCAGAACAGTACTATGACGAGGAAGCCGGCTCTTTTCTTGCAGACAGGTACATAATGGGGACCTGTCCCCATTGCGGCAACGAGAGTGCGTATGGCGACCAGTGTGAAAAATGCGGTACTTCGCTCAGTCCTTCCGATCTGATTGATCCTCATTCCACAATCAGCGGAAGCAAGCCTTTATTGCGCGAGACATTGCACTGGTATCTTCCTCTTGACAAATATGAACCCTGGCTGAAAAAATGGATACTTGAAGATCACAAGGAATGGAAGGTAAATGTTTACGGGCAGTGCAAGTCGTGGCTCGACCAGGGTTTGCAGCCAAGGGCTGTCAGCCGTGATCTCGACTGGGGAGTGCCTGTCCCGGTGAAGGATGCAAAAGGAAAGGTTCTTTATGTATGGTTTGATGCTCCGATAGGCTATATTTCTGCCACAAAAGAGCTTACTGCTGACTGGGAAAAATACTGGAAGGATGAGGAGACAAAAATGGTTCATTTTATAGGAAAGGACAACATTGTCTTTCATTGTATAATATTCCCGGTGATGCTGAAGGCCGAGGGGAGCTACATCCTTCCTGACAATGTTCCTGCAAATGAGTTCCTCAATCTCGAAAATGACAAGATTTCGACTTCGCGGAACTGGGCAGTGTGGCTGCACGAATATCTTGTGGATTTTCCGGGAAAGCAAGATGTCCTCAGGTATTCTCTCTGTGCCAGCGCACCTGAAACAAAAGACAATGACTTTACATGGAAAGAGTTCCAGGCACGTAATAATAATGAGCTCGTGGCAATCCTGGGTAATTTCATAAACAGAACTCTTGTACTGACAACAAATTACTACGAAGGGAAAGTTCCGGAAAGAGGAAAAACAAGTCCTGAGGATGAAGCTGTACTTAATGAGATCACCAATATAAGGCAAAATGTTGAAAACAGCCTTGAGATGTACAGATTCCGGGAAGCTCTCCGGGAAGCTATGAATCTTGCAAGGCTTGGAAACAAATATCTTGCTGATGAAGAACCGTGGAAGGTTATTAAAACAGATTCTGAAAGGGTAAAGACAATACTTAATGTAGCGTTGCAGATAACTGCCAACCTTACTATCATACTTGAGCCTTTTCTGCCTTTTTCCATGGGAAAATTAAGAGAATCAATCAATTTCGGCTGCCTTAAATGGGACAATGCCGGAAAGGCCGATCTTCTTGCCCCCGGCCATCTGATCAATAAGCCTGAACTGCTTTTTGAAAAAATCGGGGATGAAGAAATAGCTAAACAGGTAGAAAGGCTGCAGACAACAAAAAAATTAAACGACGAAGCTTCCATGAATACAATGCCACCCAAAGACCCTGTATCTTTTGATGACTTTACGAAAATCGATATCCGCACAGCAACAGTCCTCGAAGCTGAAAAAGTCCCGAAAACCACCAAGCTTCTAAAGCTCAGGATTGATACAGGTATCGATATAAGAACCATTGTATCGGGCATTGCTGAATATTACGAACCCGAAATACTCATCGGAAAACAGATTTCAATAATTGCAAATCTTGAACCAAGGAAGATCAAGGGCATAGAATCAAAGGGGATGATCCTTATGGCAGAGGATAATGACGGTAAGTTTGTTCTTGTCTCACCGGTTGAGAATGTCAGTAACGGGAGTATTATAAAGTAAACAGATTACAATTTCTTCACCCAGGTGCCCGGGAATTTTTTGGAAATTGTGCTTACCCTTTCAAGGGCAGAATTAAGATCCCTGTATTTTACAGCACTAACCCTGAAGAAGTTATTGGGCGCATCAAGTATTTCGGGATCATAACCTTCTTTTCTCAGTATTTCTGCCTGATTATAGGCATTTTGTTTCAGCTTGAAGCTTCCGGTAATCAGACAATAAAGCATTTCTTCCTCAACTGCAGGCGGAGCCGTTTCAATGGCCGGTGGGATATCCTGCACTGATACGGCGGTTTCGTCGACAGCTTTCCTGTTGTCTTCAAATTCAGCGGTTACGAGAGGATTTAATGTCGTCGCTTCCACATCCGATCTGAAAATATCCTTGCTGAAAGGTATAGCTGCCAGTACTGCGAGTATGGGCACAACAATGGCGGCCCTCCACAATATCTTTTTCATGGAGGCACGCTTCACCGGTTCTTTACTGATATGCCTGGTTATCCGTTTCCTTACATCATACCCTTCAAGAGCAGGAAACTGGAAGGATTCAAGTCCGTATGAATCAAGATGATAATTTACAGACCTGTCAGGTTCAAACTGGACATTGCCCTCCTGGTTGTTTATAAAACTGCCTATATGATCAAAAACGACCTTCTCTCCCCATTCAAGCTTTTTCTTCAATGCAGCAACAAATTCATCCACCATACTCCTTGCATCACCATAGTTTATATCAGAGGACCCTGAGATCCTTCCAACAAGGAGACCGTCATTATGATTAAGGTTTCTGTTAAATGAGATCTGTTTTACAGGCGGATAGAAAGTTGCTGTGTTCTTATCAATACGTGCAGGGGAATAGTTCCCGACAAAACCTCCGAATCCAGGGACAATCACACAATCGTGGCTGAATAACAATTCCCGTATGAAAGCTGTAATGTCCATTTTTCTATCTTGCTTCCTTACAAAAATAAGTAAAAACTTGCAACTATTGTAACATAAGGATCATATTTAACGTTTAAGAATCCTTTATGTTCTTAGTAGTTAAAAAATAGTATCTTCGTAATTTCAAAATTTCTGCTTCTGATGAGAGAAATACAAATGGTTGATCTTAAGGCTCAGTATGAGAAGCTTGGATCGGAAATTGATGCTGCAATAAAAAATGTCCTTAATTCCACTGCCTTTATTAAAGGTCCTGAAGTAGGCCTGTTCGAAAAAGAGCTTCAGAAATATCTGGATGTCAGTTATGTTGTCTCATGTGCCAATGGCACTGACGCACTGCAGATATCAATAATGGCGCTGGGATTGAAACCCGGCGACGAAGTAATTACCACTAACTTCACTTTCATATCGACGGTGGAAGTGGTTGCCCTGATGGGCCTTAAACTGGTTCTTGTCGATCCTGATCCCTATACATATAATATCTCATTTGAAGCGGTCAGAAAAGTTATCTCTCCCCGTACAAAGGCAATAGTTCCCGTTCATCTTTTCGGACAATGCGCTGATATGGAGAACATTATGAAGCTCGCAGGAGAACATGGCATTTATATTATTGAGGATACGGCACAGGCTGCCGGAACCGATTATATCTTCAGTGACGGGACCAGGAAAAAAGCAGGGACTATGGGCATAATCGGCACCACCTCCTTCTTCCCCTCAAAAAATCTTGGATGCTATGGCGACGGAGGAGCACTTATCACAAATGATGAAGCACTCGCTAAGAAAATAAGGAGCATTGCAAATCATGGAATGAAAATTAAATATCATCATGACGATATAGGGATCAATTCAAGACTTGATACTGTCCAGGCAGCAGTTCTGAATGTAAAGCTTAAATACCTTGACCGGTTCAATGCTGCAAGAAGATCTGTTGCAGATTTTTATGATGAAGCTTTGTCAGGATGCAATTCAGTTATCCTTCCTGAAAGATCTTCTTTTTCCACACATATTTTTCATCAGTATACCATAAGGGTGAAGAACTGTAAGAGAGATGATCTGAAGAAATACCTTGAGTCTGTTAAAATTCCTTCAATGGTCTATTACCCCGGACCTTTGCATATTCAGAATGCCTATCGTTATCTTGGCTATACAGAAAATGATTTCCCTGTTACAACCATGTTGTGCAAAGAGGTCCTTTCTCTGCCAATGCATCCCGACATGGAGCAGGATCAGCTTGACTTTATTGTAATGAACATTTTGAAATTCTTTGAAAAACAATGATTATGGAGAAGGAGTATTTTGCTCACGATACAGCTGTAATAGATGAAGGCTGTATCATCGGAAAAGGAACTAAAATATGGCATTTCAGCCATATCATGACCGGTTCGGAAATGGGGGAGAACTGCAATATCGGGCAGAATGTGGTGGTCTCCCCCGGGGTGAAGCTTGGTAAAAATGTAAAGGTTCAGAATAATGTCTCTATCTATACCGGCGTGATCTGTGACGATGATGTCTTTCTGGGCCCATCCATGGTATTTACAAATGTTATCAATCCGCGAAGTGAAATAATACGAAAAGACAGTTACCTGACGACAATAGTTGAGAAAGGCGCATCGATAGGTGCAAACGCAACAATCATATGCGGCATCATTATTGGCAGATATGCCTTTATCGGAGCAGGTGCAGTTGTTACAAAAGATGTCAAACCATACTCTCTTGTTGTGGGAAATCCAGCACGGCAGTCAGGCTGGATGAGCGAATTCGGACAGAAGCTTTTCTTTGATGAAAAAGGATTTGCAATATGCCCTGAAAGCGGTGACAGATACAGACTTGAACATGGAAATGTTTTAAGGATAATTTAGTAAATTTGCGCTCCAAAAAACCACAAATGGATACAACTCCCAAAAATTTCGGCCTGATAGGCGTAGCAGGTTACATAGCCGTTCGTCATCTTAAAGCAATTAAGGATACAGGGAACAACCTGCTCGCCAGTCTCGACAGGTTTGACAGTGTGGGGCTTATTGATAATTATTTTCCGCAGAGTGATTTTTTCGTTGAGTTTGAACGTTTCGACAGGCATTTTGACAAGCTTAAAAGAGGCGGTACAAAGATTGATTATGTCAGTATCTGCTCTCCGAATTATCTTCACGATTCTCATATCAGGTTTGCATTGAGGCATCACGCGGATGCTATATGCGAGAAACCGATCGTATTAAATCCCTGGAATGTGGATGCTCTGCAGGAAATTGAAAGTGAAACCGGACATAAAATTTATACCATACTCCAGACCCGGCTTCATCCGCGTATCATTGAGCTGAAGAACAAGATTAAAAACAGCCCTGCCGACAAGATCTACGATATTGACCTTACATATATTGCAAGCCGCGGAAACTGGTATCATATTTCATGGAAGGGTGATATCCAGAAGTCGGGAGGTGTCGCTACCAATATCGGCATTCACTTTTTTGACATGCTCGGCTGGATTTTCGGAAGTACAAAGAAAAATATTGTCCATATGTCCGAATCAAATAAAGCTGCTGGTTATCTTGAGCTGGAAAGGGCCAGAATAAGATGGTTCCTAAGCCTTGATCAGAACGATCTGCCACCTTCTGTTGTTGAAAAAGGACAGAGAACCTTCAGGTCAGTAATCATCAACGGTGAGGAAATTGAATTCAGTGAAGGATTTACAGAACTGCATACACTGACGTATAAGGAGATACTGGCAGGAAGAGGTTTTGGTCTTCAGGATTCCCGCCAGTCAGTTGAAATTGCCTATACAATCCGTAATCTGAAACCTGTAGGGATTACCGGAGAATTCCATCCTTTGCTAAAAACAATTTCCCATCACGGGTCATTTAAATGAAAAAGAAAATTGTTGTCACCGGCGGAACAGGATATATAGGTTCACATACCGCTGTTGAACTTATTGAAGAGGATTATGAAGTAGTTCTGATTGATAACCTGTATAACTCCGAAGCTGTTGTGGCAGAATGGATCGGGCAGATTACGGGAACAACGCCTGATCTGGAAATATTTGATCTGTGCGACAAAACTAAGCTTGACATCTTCTTCAGAAACAATAAAGATGTAGCCGCGATCATTCACTTTGCTGCATATAAAGCTGTGGGCGAGTCAGTTAATAAGCCGCTGGAATATTACAGAAACAATCTCGTTTCCCTGATGAATATTCTTGATTCAATGAAACAGTTCAGTGTCCCTTATATGGTTTTTTCCTCATCATGCACAGTTTACGGGCAACCAGAAAAACTGCCGGTGACAGAAGAGGCACCGTTTCAGCCGGCTGCTTCACCATACGGGAATACAAAGCAGATAGGCGAGGAAATAATCATGGATACAGTTTCGGCAGATGAAAACATTAAAGCAATTTCATTGAGATATTTTAATCCTGTAGGGGCACATCCTTCAGGATTGATCGGAGAGCTGCCGCGGGGAGTCCCGGAAAATCTTGTACCATTCATTACACAGACAGGATACGGATTGAGGGATGAACTAATAATCAACGGGAATGATTATAACACTCCTGACGGGACTTGTATCAGGGATTACCTTCATGTTGTGGACCTGGCCAAAGCACATGTAATTGCAGTAAAGAGACTGATAGAAAAGAAAAACCGAAAGAGCTATGAAGTTTTCAACCTGGGGATGGGAAAGGGAGTTTCAGTTCTTGACGCTGTTAAATCATTTGAACGCGTTTCCGGAATAAAACTTAACTACAGGACAGGAGGGAGAAGAGCCGGAGATATTGAAAAGATATGGACCGATCCGACATATGCCAATAAGGAACTTGGCTGGAAAACCCTGAGCTCACTGGATGAAGCAATAGGCACTGCATGGAAATGGGAAAATAATATCAGAAAGAAAAACAGGTAATATGAATTTCGAAAAAACGATCCTTATAACGGGAGGAGCAGGATTCATTGGATCACACGTGGTCAGAAGGTTTGTCAGTAATTATCCTCATTACCTGATAGTTAATGCCGATAAGCTTACCTATGCCGGCAATCTTGAGAATCTCACAGATATTGAAAAGAAAGAAAATTATGTTTTCAAAAAGACGGATATAACAGACAAGAAGGCAGTTGCTGATCTTTTTAACAGATATAATTTCGACAGGGTAATACATCTTGCAGCTGAATCGCATGTGGACAGGTCAATCACCGGACCTGATGAATTTGTCTTTACCAATATTGTCGGAACGGTGAATCTTCTTAATTCAGCCCTTAACTGCTGGAAGAATTCTTTCGGAGGAAAGCTGTTTTATCATATTTCCACCGATGAGGTTTTTGGATCGCTCGGAAAGACAGGAATGTTCACAGAGGAAACTGCTTATGACCCTAAGAGTCCTTATTCGGCTTCAAAAGCCAGCTCTGATCATATGGTGCGGGCTTATAACCATACATACGGGATACCTGCTCTTATCTCCAACTGTTCAAACAACTATGGACCTAACCAGTTCCCTGAAAAGCTGATACCTCTGGCAATAAACAATATCAAAAACAACAAGCCGGTGCCGGTTTACGGAAAGGGTGAGAATATACGCGACTGGTTATACGTAGAGGACCATGCTTCAGCCATTGATCTTATTTTTCACTGTGGGAAAAGCGGCGAGACTTACAATATCGGAGGCAACAATGAATGGAAGAATATTGACCTGATAAAACTGCTGTGCCGTATCATGGATAATAAGCTCGGCCGTCCCGCCGGAACATCCGAAAAGCTTATAACATTCGTCAAGGACCGCCCGGGACACGACCTCAGATATGCCATTGATTCGTCAAAACTTCAGAAAGAGATGGGATGGTCACCTATCCCGAGTTTTGAAGCCGGACTGGAAAAGACTGTTGACTGGTATCTTTCAAACAGCAAATGGCTTGAGAACGTAATTTCGGGCGATTACGGCAAATATTACGATTCAATGTATTCCGGAAGATAAAGCTTTAAGACTTTATTTTTTGCAGTCTCTTAATAAGCCTGTCTCCAAGAGCTGTTTTCTTTTTGATATGATCCTGGATTGCAGCAACCACTGAATTGGATTCGAATTCACCCCTGACCTGTTCAAAATCAAGCTTTTTGATCTCATCGCCGCCATCGATTCCGAAACCTGTCATTGAAGATAATGTGAATTCCTTCCGTGCATCGTCATAAAGCATTTTATCAAGATCAACAACACTCTTTTTCCATCTCTCAACGATCCTGATAACATCGTCAGGAGTGAATTTATCGACCGATTTGCCTTCTTCTTCTTGAATTCTTTCACATGACCATGTCCACTCCCATTCATAGTAGGATTTATGCATCTTTCTGAAAGCTTCTTCAACTGATTCAATTGTCTTCAGTTTCCCCGACTCAATATCATCAAGAAGATTGTCGACAGCCTGCTTGGGAGCTATCAGTCCGGCGATATCTACCCACTCACCTGAACCCGTTTCGTGGTCAGGAGAAAGTCTCTTTCTCAGCTCACTGGTCGTTCGGAGATCATTGTTTTCAAGTCTTTTTATTATTGAGTTGCCCAGAAATTTATTTATACCTGTCTGGTAAAGTTCAATACCCCTTTCCAGGGATGCTCCCTTTATAAGCATGTTTTTATAGGTATATAAAGTTGAAACGGCTCCGGATAAATATCTCAGGTTTTGAAGCAGGTCCCTTCCTTCGATCATCTTGCGTATCGTATAGGGACTCAGCAGGTTAAAGTTCACCTGGTCGATCTTCAGCGGGTCTTTTCTTCTGTCGCGTACCGGCCATTTCTGGGCATCTCTTATTGTTCCCACACTCCTCAGGTTTATCCCCGGAACAAGAATGCTTTCATCGTTGCTTTCAATAAGATATGAGAACGGGAGGGATGAGGTATCCACATTCTTGTAATGACGTCCCATGACCAGGGTAAATGGCCCGATGCGTGCAGGCCACAAAAGATAGGAATCACTGGTTGTTTTAGAACCTCGTTCCATGATGCCCTGGTGGATCGGTCCCAGCTTGTACATATGGTTGCTCTGATTTGACCCGCTACCTGCATTCATGAATGAAAAAATCCCGGCTATAAGAAGTGTTGACTTATGATGTGTAACTGTATAGGGCCCTGCAAAGATTGAACAGGCCTCGCCATGATATCCGCCACAATTGGCAAAGAAGAGTGAGTTCTCCGCAGAATAATGTTTGCCCAGAACACATCCCTGTCCGATAAAGCATTTATCGATGAGCGTTGATTCGGTTACTATTGCACCTGAACAGACAATAAAATGTTCCATAATAACTCCCGGGCCTATATGGACAGGGTCTTCTTTACAGCTGTTTACTGATCCCTCATTGAGGCTGACTGCTCCTTCAATGAGGCTCCAGGGACCAATCTTAACGTTCCTGATGTTGCTGCAGTTGAATATTCTGGAATTCCTGCTTATTATGCCTGTCCGGGATGCTATCGAAGCTGAATAGTCATCGATCATTTTTTCAATCACCTTTATTGCCTTGCTGCGATGCCTGTACAGAGCAATTATATATGCCTCATGGGCTGAGAGACGGTCCCATATCTTCACCATCCTGCCGCCTGCTTCATTAAGAACTGCAACATTTGTCCCGTTGCCGAATTCCGATACGCCTTCAGTATGTATCTTTCCGCAGTTCTTTATAACAGCCCCATCCTCAATAATATAATTGGCAATGTACTCACCTATGTTATTTATCACCACATTTGATCCGATGGTGCAGTTATGAAGCCTTGCATTAAGTATCCCGCCGGGAGTGCTTACACCTGATTCATCGGTAAAAGGCTTATCAAAAATTCCCATGTTAATGTCACCTGAGAAGATGACATTTTTGCATTGCAGAGGATTGAATCCTTCAAGAACCCTGATTTTCTCCCAGTCATCACAGCTGCAGCCGTTTGATATAAGAGACCGGATCTCGGCTTGTTTGAGTTTCCTGTATTTTTCCCCCATAACTGTTTTAAAAAACCGGATACGAATTTAGAAAAATTGGATTGAATATTCAGAACCTGGTGTATGTCAATTCGAATTTTACGGGATTTGTGCTGCTATTGGCCTTCAGGATAGCATTCTGAATTGAGCCTGAAGGAAGGGCCAGCTGAAATTCCGGCAAGTATGTATCGGTAGAATCATCCAGGAAAAGCTGAACATAGCTGGCTATATTAAAACTGTAAGTCCCGGCAGTTGTATCAATTATTCCGTCAACGAAATTTGAGCTCACCACTTTATAATCAGGTATAAGATATCTTACACCGGATTTATCATAATATCCCATAAATAATTGTGACGGAAACGATGAACCTGTATATGTGCCGCCGTCATAATGAACAGGACAGATTATCCTGGCTTTATTAATGTATATTCCTGACAGTGAAGGATCGTTTTTTACTTTTTCCAGTCCGGGCAGTGAAAGCTTGGTATATAACCCGTTCAGACATTGTACATACGTCAGTGTGTCTCTTACTCCGTCATTGACATGTACGATTTTTTTCCCGGGGTCCGCAGTACTGAAATCATGGGTGAATTTGTTGAAGGCGGCGTTTGTGGCTTTTGCATCCAGGGCAAGAGATAATACTGTAACTGCTCCGTCCGCATCGTGCATATAAATATAGAATTGATGTTTGTAATATTCGTAAGTGCCGGGAGCTTTAAGGCTTAAAGTAATGAAAACAGGGTCTCCGGTTGGTTTCAACTGGAAATACAATCCTTTGAAATATGACCGGAAATCAGGTTCGTCGTCGCTGTGAAACAGCATTGAAGTATCGCGCATGATATATTCTCCGAACGAAACAGGCAGATCAAGTACAATATTATTTATTGTGTCGGCCTGAAGTTGCGGCAGAGGCATCTCAACACTGAATCCGGTAAGCGGGACCGGGCTGCTTGAATAATATGTAGAATTGGTATATATCTCTTCGGCAATCTCCGACATTTCTAAGATATGACCGGCTGATACATTTCCCGATACATCAGAAAAAGTAAGGGAAAGCTTTACGGAATCTACTGTAAAAGCGCCTCCTCTCCATTCACTGCTCATTCTGAGCTGCGAAACAAATTCAGCCGTAGTGGTGCCAAAGTAGGGATCATAAAGCTGCCCCAGAAAAGCAATTTCGGGATTGTCAGACTCCAGGGAATCCGAATACATCGTATATGAAATGACACTTATCGTATCTGTTGAATGAAGGGAAACGAAATCGCTTTCGGGCAGGATATTCATGCCAATTATGGTCCCTTCTTCTTCACATGAATTAAAAAGATACAATATCCCTGCAAGAATGGCCAGGGGAAAAATTTTTAGGGAATAAAATAATCTGCCGGATTTTGTTGAACTATGATAAAATCTTGTCATAAAAGTCATTATAGGCATCAATATATTCTGTTTCATTCTTGTATGGAAGGACAGGTTTGTTAATTGTTTTTAGGTACTTGTTTAATTCACTGTTTATTTGTTCACTTCCGATAATGATCCCGTCGGAATATTTGATTGCCAGTTTTGAAACATTAATAAAATCGGGTTTTTTAACCAGTTTGAGGTTCTCCCCGTCTATCCCGTCAAAACGCAGTTTATCGGCGAACGTTGTTCTAAACGGCGTTTTAAAATCATTATTGTAAACTGAATAAATGATTTTATAATCATGGAAAAGCGGGTCGTCACTGTATACACTTCGCAGGTATACCGGCACAAGAGCTGACATCCAGCCATGGCAATGCACAATATCGGGCGCCCATCTCAGTTTTTTCACTGTCTCTATAACGCCCCGCGCGAAAAAGAGCGCTCTTTCATCATTGTCTTCAAATTCTTTTCCGCTGGCATCGGTAACAATATGTTTTCTCTGGAAGTAGTCGTCGTTATCGATGAAATAAACCTGCATCCTGGCACTCTGGATTGAAGCAACCTTGATTATCAGAGGATGATCGGTGTCATCAATTATAAGATTCATCCCTGAAAGTCTGATCACCTCATGAAGCTGGTTCCTCCGTTCGTTAATACATCCATAACGGGGCATAAAAGTGCGGATCTCCTTGCCCCTTTCCTGAATCCCCTGGGGCAGATACCTTCCGATCTTTGATAACTTGTTTTCCCCTAAATACGGAGTGATCTCCTGTGAAATGAATAATACCTTTCTGCTTTCCATTTACCTGACTAGATAACCGCTTCGTAATAAGGTGCAAAGGTAATAATAAAAAACGAGATAAATTACAAGAAGTCAATATTGATATGGTACTGGTAATCTCCAGATTATTCTATCCTTAACCTGAAAGAATGACTTTCAGATTATTGTTTCTGGTTGCTGGTTGCTGGTTGCTGGTTGCTGGTTGCTGGTTTACATTGATTAACAGGAAAATATACAGTTTTTTTATTTATATGCAAGGATTTTCCGGAAATGTAATTGTGCTCAAATTAAAATAACCAGCAACCAGTAACCAGCAACTGGCAACTATATATTAGCTTTGTATGTTAAAAATTCTTAAATGAAGGTTATAAGCACAATTAAGAAGCTTCAGGCACAGATAAATGAGTACGCACTGTCTCCTGTGGGATTTGTTCCGACAATGGGAGCTCTGCATAAAGGACATCTTTCCCTGGTGAAGAGTGCTGCCAGTCAATGTCCTCTTGTTGTGGTAAGTATCTATGTCAATCCAACCCAGTTTAATGATAAGAAAGACCTGAGGAATTATCCAAGACATCTGAAGAAAGATCTTTCACTGCTCAGAAAAGTGCTCAGAAACAATGATATGGTTTTCACTCCTGATGATAAGGAAATGTATCCGGCCGAAGATAAAAGAGTGTTTGATTTTGGTAAACTCGGCACTGTTATGGAGGCTTTTTGCCGGCCGGGGCATTTTAACGGAGTCGCCCAGGCGGTCAGCAGGTTCTTTGAAATAATCAATCCTGATATTGCATTCTTTGGATTAAAGGATTTTCAGCAGGTAGCTGTTATTAAGGAACTTGTACGGCAGAACAGGTATAAAGTAAGGATTGCAGTAAATCCCATTGTACGCGAACCTGACGGCCTTGCTTTGAGCAGCAGGAACATTCTGCTTGAGCCTCAGGACAGAAAAAATGCCCCTGTGATATTTAAAACAATATCTGAAGCATCAGCCATGCTGAAGAAATCCGATGTCCCGGATATCAGGGATTATGTCATAAAGACAATTGAAAAAACATCTGGCTTCAAAGTTGAGTATTTCGATATTGTCGATGATAGAAAGCTTATTCCCGTCAGCTCAAAAAATAAAATGAAGAAAGGGAATTGCTATTACGGCTGTATTGCTGTAATAGCAGGGAAGATACGTCTTATTGATAATATTGAATTCCCGTTGGTGTGAATCAAAAGGTTAATTAACTTTGCGGCATATTACTGACACCTCTGATGCCATGATGATTGAAGTATTAAAGTCAAAGATCCACAGGGTCTCCGTTACGGAAGCAAACCTGAACTATATCGGAAGCATAACCATTGATGAAGACCTGATGAATGCATCAAACATTATTGAAAATGAGAAAGTCCAGGTTTTAGACCTTAATAACGGAGAACGTTTTGAAACATATGTTATAAAGGGTAAAAGAGGTTCAGGTGATATATGTCTGAACGGAGCTGCTGCACGCAAGGTCCTTGTTGGTGACATTCTTCTGATAATGGCGTATGCGTTCATGGATATCAAAGAGGCGAAATTGTTCCATCCAGTAATTATTTTCCCCGATACTAAAACAAATAAACTGATCTGATTTTGAGGAAAAAAATCATACAGGGACTGAAGTTCCTTGCTTTTCTTGTTATCGGGATCGTTCTTCTTTGGCTGGCATTCCGCAATGTCAACTTTAAAAGCCTGGCCAATGGTCTTAAAGAAGCAAATTATTTCTGGCTTCTTTTATCGGTTATCTTTGGCCTCGTCGCATTTCTAAGCAGGGCAAGGAGATGGATGATACTTATTAATCCGCTTGGTTTTAAACCAACCTTCTGGCATACTTTCCATGGAATGATGACAGGTTATCTGGCAAACCTCGCTCTTCCAAGAATAGGTGAAATAACCCGATGTATGACCCTGGGGAAAAAAGAAAAAATACCGGTGGATCAACTCTTTGGAACAGTGGTTGTTGAAAGAACTATTGATTTTATTTCATTGCTTCTTATTATGACTGTCATGGTAATAACAAGCGGTGAAAAGATAAATGAATTCCTTAAAGTCAGCATTTTCATACCTCTCCGTGATATGGTCTTTTCAGCATTCGGTTTTACATGGATAATCTGGGTGATCCTTGTCGTTGCATCTGTTATTTCTTTGCTTCTTTTGATACGATACAGAAAAAATCTTCGTAAGATCAGATTTGTTGCAAAGATTTTCGACCTTTCAAGAGGCGTAATAAACGGACTTAAAACCATAATGTCGCTGGAAAGGAAATGGGAATTTCTTTTTCATACTGTTCTCATATGGCTCAATTATACCCTGATGACGTGGGTTGTCGTATTCTGCATTGACAGTACCTCACATCTTACTTTTGGAGATGCTGTTTTTCTGCTTGTTATTGGAGGACTGGCAATGTCGGCTCCGGTTCAGAGCGGACTCGGGGCTTTTCACTATATTATCTCAAGAGGGCTTGCATTTGTCCAGGGGGTCAATCTTGAAGACGGCCTGGTATATGCAATCCTGACACATGAGTCCCAGCTTGTTTTTGTAGTTATCGTGGGGACAATATCTTTTTTTATTATGTTTGGTTGGCATCGCAAAAGGGAAACACCCCCCATCCCCTCCATACCTCCGGTCGGGACAGGCTCTGAAGGGGGGCTAAAATAGTTTTTTTAAGAAAATTGTACTATATTGACAAACCAAATTAACCCCCCTTCAGGGGAGCAGGGGGGTAAAAATTATGCCTAAATCCAAAACTGTTTTTGTATGTCAGAACTGCGGTGTAGAGTCGCCGAAATGGATAGGGAGGTGTCCTTCATGCAAGGAGTGGAATACATACCATGAAGAGATAATTGCTCCCGCTGCATCAAAAAATTTGTCATTTGCCGCAAACCTGGAAAAAAGCAAGCCTGAGCTTCTGGATAATATCAGTGCGGATGAAAAAAACCGTCAAAAAACAGGCATCTCCGAGCTCGACAGGATCCTTGGAGGAGGGATGGTAAGAGGTTCCCTGATCCTTCTCGGAGGTGAACCCGGTGTGGGCAAGTCAACACTCGCGCTTCAGCTGGCTCTTGCATTGAAAAATACAAAAATACTGTATGTGTCAGGCGAGGAGAGCAACGAGCAAATAAGCCTCAGGGCCCGCCGGCTGAAAAGCTCCAATCCTCTATGCTATATTCTCAGCGAAACAGAACTTGAAAATATCCTTGTCCACTCTGAGAATCTGAAACCGGGACTGATAATCATAGATTCCATTCAGACCATCAGCACCGGTATGCTGGAATCATCTGCCGGATCTGTATCACAGGTCAGGGAATCTGCTGCCCAGCTTCTCAAGTATTCAAAAATAACCGGGATCCCTGTATTTCTTATCGGCCATATCACAAAGGACGGGACACTTGCCGGACCAAAAGTGCTCGAGCATATAGTTGATGTAGTCCTCTATTTTGAAGGAGACAACAATTATGTTTACCGTATCCTGCGTTCAGTGAAAAACAGGTATGGATCAACTTCAGAACTTGGCATATTTGAGATGGGTGAATCAGGATTGACAGAAGTAAACAATCCGTCGGATCTGTTCATAAATCAGCATGATGAACCCTTAAGCGGAATTTCAATTGCTGCCACTGTTGACGGACTTCGTCCTTTCCTTATTGAAACACAGGCGCTTGTCAGCAGTGCTGTTTACGGAACACCACAGCGAAGCTCAACCGGTTTTGATATTCGTAGGCTCAATATGCTGCTTGCAGTACTCGAGAAGAGAGCAGGTTTCAGGCTGGGAATAAAAGATGTTTTCCTGAACATAGCCGGAGGTATAAAAGTTGTTGATCCGGCTATCGATCTTGCAATAATCAGCTCTGTCCTCTCCTCAAATCTTGATATCCCATTATCAAGGGAAATCTGTTTCGCAGGAGAAACGGGACTTTCCGGGGAAATCCGTCCTGTATCGAGGATCGAACAGCGGATAAGAGAGGCTTCAAAAATGGGATTCAAAAAGATATATCTTTCAAAGTATCACAGGAATATCACTGTAAAAGGATCCGAAATAGAGATAGTGCATGTGGGTAAGATTGAACATCTTGTAAGATCGCTATTCGTGTGAATAACCCCCGGCAACGCTGAAGCGTTGCCTGCCCCCCAAGGGGGGCCTAAATTGTACCCTTAAATAAGTTTCCGTTTAAGATTGGGTTTTATCCCCCCTTCAGGGGGGTGTCCTGCTTCAGCAGGACGGGGGGTGTTATTGTCTAGTACCTGCCTCTCAGCGTGTTATCCCTCCTTGAACTTTCTCTTTTGACCTTCTCACAGTCGAGTTCCATATTGAAGCCTGAAGGACGCTCGAACTCGTCTGCTTCCATGATCCCGAACTCAGGATCGTCATATACTTTTCTGAGGAATATAGCCATGATAGGTAATGCCATATTTGCTCCCTGTCCTTCACCGAGTGTTTCAAAGTGGATGGACTGGTCTTCCCAGCCGCTCCAGACACCTCCGACAAGGTTGGGAGTGATCCCCATGAACCAGCCGTTTGAATGGTTCTGAGTTGTTCCTGTTTTTCCACCTATCTGATTTAAAAGGTTATATGGTTCAATTCTCATTCTTCTTCCCGAACCTGTAAGGACTACTCCCTGTAAAAGGTTAAGCATAAGATAAGCTGTTTCCTCACTAAGAACTTCCTCTATTTTTGGTGTGAATCGTGAAATGACATTACCGTTTTTATCTTCAATACGGGTCACATACATGGGTCGTGTATAGACTCCCTTGTTTGCATAGGTTCCGTATGCCCCCACCATTTCTTCGAGCTTGATATCCGAAGTGCCAAGGAAAATGGAATATACAGGGTCGATGAAACTTCTGACTCCCATTTTGTGCATAAGATCTGCTACTGCAGAGGGTCTGAACTGTTCCATTAGCCATGCTGATATATAGTTCTCTGACTGTGCCAGTCCCCATTTCAGAGTTACCATTTTTCCATGATATGCTTTAGGACCTGAGCTCCTTGGGGTCCAGGTTGTATCGTTAACCACATCCTCGAATGAACGCGGAATGTTTTCCACCTCATAACAGGGGGAATAGCCATTCTGCATTGCAATGGTATAAAGAAACGGCTTGATGGTGCTTCCCACCTGCTTTCTCTGTTGGGTGCATGCATCCCATTTGAAATACCGGAAATCAGGTCCTCCGACATATGCTTTAACATAACCGTTATGCGGATCTTCAACCATGAAAGATGATCTTATAAAATACTTATAATACCATATTGAATCGAGCGGTGTCATCACTGTATCAATCTCCCCTTTCCATGAGAATACCTTCATTTTAGCCGGCGTGTTGAATGAAAGCAGGATAGAATCTTCGGGAACACCCCTGGCCCTCATAATATAATATCTGTCACTCTGCTTCAATGAATTCATTATCAGCTCATCAATAACCTCCTTCTTCAGATCGTCTGAATAGGGAGGATTCTTGAATGATTTTGCCCTTTCATAAAAATCGGGCTGGACTTCATTTGAAAGATGTTCGGTAAGAGCCTCTTCGGCATACTGCTGCATTTTTGAATTAAGCGTGGTATATATCTTCAGGCCGTCCTTATAGATATCATAATTTGATCCGTCGGGTTTTTTATTCTTGTTGCACCAGCCGTAAAGAGGATTATTTTCCCATTCCCATAATGCATCTTCATATGAGGATTCCCTGACATATTTGCTTTTGTCGGGTTCAGGGCGCCGCATGGTATTGCGGAGATATTCACGCAAATAAGTGGCCGGACCCGTATTGTGATCTTCAATCCGGAAATCGGTTTCAATGGGCATATTTTTCACTGAGTCGGCTACAGCATGGTCAAGATATCCGTATTTTGCCATTTGTGAGATGACCACATTCCTTCTCTGCATCATCCGGTCATAATTCCGTACCGGGTTATAAAGTGTAGATGCTTTCAGCATTCCAATGAGGACTGCAGCCTCCTGAATATTCAGTGAATCAGGGGTAGTGTTAAAATAGACCCTGGCTGCTGATCTGATACCGATTGCCTGGTAATTGAAATCATATTTGTTGAGATACATTGCAATGATCTCTCCCTTTGTATAGCTTTTTTCAAGCTTGACGGCTGTCTGCCATTCCTTGAATTTAGACACTCCGAGTCTTACTTTTCGTGTTATGGCAGAAACTTTTACCGTATCCCTGGGATAAAGCTGTTTTGCCAGCTGTTGTGTGACGGTGCTTCCGCCTCCGGTATTCTGGCCAAGGAGAATGGTTTTGACAACGGCCCGCACCAGTCCGCGGATATCAATCCCGGAATGCCTGTAATACCTTATATCCTCCGTGGCAATCAGTGCATCAATCAAATAAGGTGACAGTCCCTTGTATTCAGTCCATGTTCTGTTTTCAATGCTGATTTTGCCAAGCAGCACTTCATCTTCCGAATAAACCTCAGCTGCCAGAAAATATTCCGGATTTTCAAGCTCACTGAATGAAGGCATCGGTCCAAGCTTCTCTTTCGAAATAAGAATAAATAAAATGATGACGATCACAAAGGGTGATGTGAATATGCTCCAGAACCATATCAGGTACTTTCTATTGCCCGCATTGCCTTTCATCAGGAGGGAATATTTGCTTCAAAAATAGTAAATTCTTAAAGAAACTTAACGGTTTATTTTGAAGTTTGGTCTCTAAATGATTTACTTTGTCGTGTTTTTTAACAGAAAAAATCTCGCTATAAATGATCGAAAATCTCGTGATTGTTGAATCCCCGGCTAAGGCAAAAACCATAGAAAAGTTTCTTGGAAAAGATTTCCGTGTCATTTCAAGTTTCGGGCATATCAGGGATCTCTCAAAAAAAAACCTGGGTATTGATATCGAAAATGATTTTACTCCCGATTATGAGATCCCGAAAGAAAAGACAAAAGTTGTAAGTGAACTCCGGAAGGCAGCTGCTGAAGCAAAAAATATATGGATCGCTTCTGATGAGGACCGTGAAGGTGAGGCAATAGCCTGGCATCTAACCGGTGTCCTTAAGCTAGATCTGTCGACCACCCGCAGGATTGTATTTCATGAGATCACCGGGGATGCAATTTCAGGTGCAATTGAAAATCCCCGCCAGATAGATATGAACCTGGTCAATTCCCAGCAGGCACGCCGCATTCTCGATCGCCTCGTGGGTTTTGAGATCTCCCCTGTTCTCTGGAAGAAAGTCCAGCCAGCGCTTTCAGCAGGGAGAGTGCAGTCTGTGGCAGTACGTCTTATTGTCGAAAGAGAAAGGGAGATAATCTCATTTAAGTCCGAATCCTCCTTCAGGGTCAATGCAGTTTTCAGGGTCGATGAAAAAAATGGAGAAAGTGCTGTTATAAAGGCCGAAGCATCAAAACGCTTCAATGACGGGAATGAAGCCCTGAAATTCCTTGAGCTTTGTGCTGAATCGGAATATAAGGTTGCCGGTATTACAGTCAAACCGGGGACCCGCTCGCCTGCACCTCCATTCACCACTTCAACACTTCAGCAGGAAGCATACCGGAAACTTGGCTTTTCAGTTGCCCAGACAATGGCTGTAGCACAAAAACTGTACGAAGCCGGAAAGATCACATACATGAGAACTGATTCCACCAACCTTTCAAAGCTTGCTCTGGCAAAATCACGTGAAGTGATAATTGCCGGATATGGCGCCAGGTATTCCAGGACCCGCCAGTTCAAAACTAAATCGAAAGGAGCCCAGGAGGCGCATGAGGCCATACGCCCAACATACCTCGAAAATTCTGCGATACAAGGAAATAACAATGAGAAGAAGCTCTACGAACTTATCTGGAAAAGAACCGTGGCATCACAGATGTCAGATGCCGAAGTGGAAAAAACAACGATCTCCGTTGAGCTGAATAATTCACCTGTCAATTTCAATGCAACAGGGGAGGTGATTAAATTTGATGGTTTCCTAAGAGTTTATGCAGAATCGACTGATCAGGAAAACAATGACGAGGAGAAGTATATTATTCCGCCGGTTACCACTGGAATGCCTCTGTATTATAACACAGTTACAGCTTCGCAGAAATTTACCACGCCTCCTCCCAGATATACCGAAGCAAGCCTTGTGAAGAAACTCGAGGAACTGGGAATCGGACGTCCTTCAACCTATGCTCCGACAATATCGACAATTCAGAACAGGGGATATGTTCTCCGTGAAGACAGGCCGGGAGAAAAACGGAACATAAGGATAATAACTCTTGAAAAAGGGAAGGTGACAACATCCTCTAAGACAGAAATTGCCGGTAAGGAGAAATCGAAGCTTTTTCCCCAGGATATCGGGATGATCGTCAATGATTTCCTTATTGAAAATTTTTCGTATATCGTTGATTATCATTTCACTGCTGAGGTAGAAGAGCAATTTGACGAGATTGCGCTGGGAAATCTGAAATGGACAAACATGCTTCATAGCTTCTATGGTCCCTTTCATAAAACCGTTGAAAATACCCTTGAAAAAAAAGACCGGAAGACAGGTGCCAGGGTGCTTGGCAATCATCCAGAAACCGGAGAGCCGGTTTCTGTCAGGATGGGCAGATTTGGACCCGTTGCACAAATCGGAAGTTCTGAAAACGGCAGTAAGCCAAGATTTGCCAGTCTTGCAAAAAACATGCTTATAGAGACAATCACACTGGAAGAAGCTCTCGGGCTATTTCGTCTCCCAAGGTCATTAGGCATACACGAAGGCGAAGAGATGATTGTCGGAGTCGGAAAATTCGGCCCCTATATACGCTATAAGAATAAATTCTTTTCATTGAAGAAGGGTGCAGATGATCCTTACTCCATAACTGCTGACAGGGCTTTTGAGATAATCAGGGAAAAGAATGAAAATGAGCAGAAGAAGACCATAAAGGATTTTGGCGATATTCTTGTGCTTAACGGGAAATACGGCCCTTACCTTACCCGGGACAAACAAAATTACAGGCTTCCAAAAGGCTCTGATGCTGAAAAGCTTACCAGGGAAGATTGCATCAGGATAATTGAAAAAAGCAATAAATCCAAAAAAAGCTCCTGAAAAGCGCCATGACAGATATCAATGATTATTTCAATCCCGTCAGTATCGAAAAGCCCGGCTTTGAACACCTGGCAGGGCAGGCAGGTTTTCCCCATAATATTTTTGTCCATACCGAGAACGTACAGGTTATTGACATCAGGAAATATAAAATAGCATTATTCGGGGTTCCGGAGGGTCGGAATTCTGCGGGAACAGGGACAATGAAAGGCCCCGACAGTATCAGGAGACAGCTTTACAGGCTGGCAAGGATCCCGGGAAAATCGAAGATCGTTGACCTTGGAAATATGAAACAGGGAGTTACCTTCAATGATACAGTTGCAGGACTTACAGATATTATCTGCTGGCTCATCGGTGAAAACATCTTTCCGGTGATATTGGGAGGGAGCAGTGCCCTGGTATCTGCAATTGACGCCGCCTTTACACGCCTCAAAACAAAATATTCACTTATTGCCGTTGATCCAAGGATCGATTTCATCAATGAAAATAAAGAAGCTGATTCCTTTAACTACCTGTACAATATTCTTCATAGTCATAAAAGTACCTTTGACCATTATATTAACATAGGGTACCAGACGTATCTTAATGACCAGCAGGTTATTAACCGGTTCCTGAAGCGCAAGTCAGAACTTGTCAGGATAGGTGATGCCAGGAAGGCCATTTATCTTACAGAGCCTTTTTTCAGGGATTCGCATATTGCAGTCTTTGATATTTCAGCGGTCAGGCAATCAGATGCTCCCGGAACTATAAGTCCTTCACCCAATGGATTTTACGGCGAAGAGATCTGTCTCCTGGCAAGATATGCCGGCATATCTGATAATCTCAGGGTATTCGGTCTGTTTGATGTAAATCCCGATCTTGATATAAGGAGTCAGACTGCGGGCCTGGCGGCACAGATAATATGGTTCTTCCTGGAGGGATTTTCACAAAAACAATATGAGACTCCTGTTTTAAGCAATACCAACACCGGAAGATTTATTAAATATCATGTACGGGTAACGGATCTTGATGATGACCTGATATTCGTAAAGAGCAATATGACAGACAGATGGTGGATGGAACTGCCTGCCGGGGATGGCAGGAACCTCTATATTGCCTGCTCGCATGAGGATTATCTGAAAGCTAACCGCAATGAAGTTCCTGAACGGTGGGTACAGGGATATGAGAGGCTGAAATCCTGAATGTCCTCCGCTTTCTCCCCTTTTATCATCTCTTAGGTACCATTCATCTATTCAATAGTGTATGCTCATCAAAACAACTTTTTTTTACCTTCAAATAAATAAAAGTATATTTGTTTACGTTTTATATTATTATTTATTTTACTGTTTCTGTTCCCGCATATTTGGATCTATAGGAGAAGAAATGAAAAAGCTAAATATTGCATTTCTTTTTTTAACACTGATACCCTGTTCTGTGTTGTCACAGCAGGATCCTCTGTCAAGTCATTATATGTTCAATACGATGACCTATAATCCGGGTATTGCAGGGACTTCCGGAATGATATGTGCGACAGCCCTGAACAGGCAGCAATGGCTGGGATTTGAAGGCGCTCCCTCAACAACGGTTTTCCATATCACGGCACCTGTTTCTCCCTTCAGGATCAAAAGCGGTATCGGCCTCATGATAATAAGCGATAACATTGGCTTTAACAAGGATATAAATATCTCTGCTGCATATTCATACCTGATGGATGTGGGTATGGGGAAACTGGGACTGGGCATAAACCTCGGGATAATGAATAAGGCTCTTGAGCCAAACTGGTACATACCCACCGGGGACGGATTCACGCAGGCCAATGAAGATCCGCTGATACCAGTAAACAAGGAAAGCGTCATCGCATTTGATGCAGGTATCGGGGCATATTACAAGACTGATAAATATTATGCCGCTCTATCTGTTACCCATATCAACCAGCCTAAAATAAAATATACAAAGGACAACTCTTCTGCCATCACCTATATCAGCAGGCATTATTACCTGACCGGTGGATATACCATTCAGCTGCCCAACCCATCGCTTGAGCTTCTGCCTTCGGTTTTTGCGTTCAGCGACGGCAAGGTTATACAGTTTAACATTACATCCCTGGTACGATACAATAAAAAGATATGGGGAGGCGTTTCATACAGAGCCGGTGATGCTCTTACAGGCATGGTTGGTTTTGAGCTCTATAACGGGATCCGTATTGGTTATGCCTATGATTTTCCACTGTCGGACATAAGGAAGAATACAAGCGGATCACATGAATTTATGGTAAACTATTGTTTTGATCTAAGTCTGGGTAAAAGTCCGATGAAATATAAAAGTATCAGATTTTTATGATTATTTAAAAAAAATAACTTACTTGCATTATAAATTCTTGAGAAATATGAAAAAGGTTATCCTATCTGCCCTGATAATAATAATCTTGTTGAGCGGGTGTGGTTCTAAGAATACCGGTGAACTTACCGGTGTACTGGGAAGGAAGAAGTTTTTTGAGCCTGTACCCATGGAAATGGCATTTATACCCGCCGGAAGTTTCGTAATGGGCCCCAGCGACCAGGATGCTGTATTTGCGATGAACAGCCTTTCAAAGTCTGTAACCGTTGATGCATTCTGGATGGACCAGACGGAAATAACAAATAATAAGTACCGTCAGTTTGTATACTGGATACGTGATTCCATCCTCAGGACAAAGCTTGGCGAGGCAGGCATAGCTGACAGGGAATATTTTCTTGTTGACGAGGAAGGTAATGTCATTGAGCCGAATGTCATTAACTGGGAAGAAAAAATTGATCCTGAAGAAGAAACAACCAAGGACATTATTGAGGAGATGTATTATCCGCCTGAGGAGAGGTTCAACGGCAGGAAACAGTATGATGTCCGTAAATTCAACTATTCTTATTTCTGGGTTGATTACCAGCAGGCTGCCAAGTCAAGATATGTCTATGATTATGAAAATAATACAGGAAGATATGAAGGGCAGGTGACCAATCTTGATGGTTCCAGGACCGATGTAAGGGACCGTTCTTCGTTTATCAAACACAGGATAATCAACATTTATCCTGACACTCTTTGCTGGATCAGGGATTTCACCTATTCATTCAATGATCCGCAGGCCGATCTTTATTTCTGGCATCCTTCATTTGATGATTATCCTGTCGTTGGTGTAGACTGGCTTCAGGCTACCGCCTTCAGCAACTGGAGAACTGATTTCATGAATTCAGCCCTTAGGAAACAGGGTATTGTTGATGTTCAGAGATACAGGCTCCCGCTTGAAACGGAATGGGAATATGCAGCAAGAGGAGCTCTTGATCTGTCAATGTATCCCTGGGGCGGCCCTTACACAAGGAATTACAAGGGCTGTTTCCTGGCAAACTTTAAACCTTTACGCGGTAACTACATCGATGACGGAAATGTATATACAGGAAAAGTGGCATCGTATTTACCCAATGAATACGGACTTTTTGATATGGCAGGGAACGTGGCGGAGTGGACATGCTGTGCATATCACCCCTCAGCTTATATATTCCAGCACGATCTTCAGCCTAACTATGAATATAACGCCACACCCCAGGATCCGCCAGTTATGAAGCGGAAAGTGATCCGCGGAGGTTCCTGGAAAGATATTTCATACTTCCTTCAGACAAGCACAAGGGACTATGAATACCAGGATTCGACAAAACCTTATGTCGGATTCCGTAACGTAAGATCTTATATCGGAGCAGAAATTTAATTGAAATAACCCTAAAATTTTCAAGTATATGAGCCTAGCAGAAATAGTACAAAGCAGCGGATGGAAGAATTTCATCGCAAAACTTTATGGTTTGGGAGCTTCCGTCGTGATTATCGGTGCACTGTTTAAAATACAACACTGGCCACTGGCAGGAACAATGCTTACGATCGGTCTGTTGACAGAAGCTGTCATTTTCTTCTTTTCAGCATTTGAACCATTGCATGAAGAGATAGACTGGACACTTGTCTATCCCGAACTTGCAGGTATTCCCGAGGAAGGTGAAGAACTCCCGGCAAATACCGGCGGGAAACAGCGTGATACACTTGGTCGTGGAGTGGGCGGAGGCGGTTACGGAGGTGGCGCAGGTTCTGCAGCACTGGCTAAGTTTGATGAGATGCTGGAAAGTGCTGAGATCACTCCCGATTTGTTCAAGAACCTCGGAGTAGGGATGAAAAAACTCAGCGAGACAACTGCCAACATGAATGCGATGGGAGATGTAACCGCTGCTTCAACAAAATATATGTCTTCAATTGATAATGCCACTGAATCACTTAGTAAGCTTACAGAATCATACCAGACAACCACAAAGGCAATTAATGATACCGGTTCGACATACAGGAATATGGCTGATTCATTCTCGATAATTGAAGTCGGAGGTAAGTCATACCAGCAGCAGCTGGAAACGCTTAATAAAAACCTTTCTGCCCTTAATACAGTATATGAACTGCAGAAAAAAGGAGCAGATGATCATCTTAAAGAATCTGAATCACTTTACAAAGGCCTCCAGGATTTGATGAAAGACCTGACCGATTCAGCTGGTGATACCAAAAAATACCGTGAACAGATTTCAAAACTTAATGATAATCTGTCAGCTCTGAATAATGTTTATGGAAATATGCTTGCTGCTATGAATGTTAAATAATACAGCATTTGTTTTACTTAACTAAACTACCTGAAAAATGGCTCACGAAAAGCTATCTCCACGACAAAAGATGATCGGTATGATGTACTTGGTGCTTACCGCCATGCTTGCTCTTAACGTATCAAAGGATGTCGTGAAAGCGTTTATGAAAGTTGATAAGGGTCTTTCACTTACTGTTGAAAATTATGCTAAGAAGAATAACCTTATTTACAGTGAATTTGATAGATCTGCAGCCGAAAATCCGGCAAAAGCAGGCCCGTACAGAACAAAAGCATATGCAGCAAAGGAACGGGCGGATGAACTTTTCAATTTTATCCAGGACCTCAAGATTGAAATAATCAAAACAGCTGAAAAAGATGAAAATACACCGGCTGTTACTGGCACAACTTATGACATTGAGCTGGTAAAAAGATATGATGAGAACAACGTGCCATCTGAAATTCTTGTTGGGGCAAATGAAAACGGGAAAGCTTATACTTTAAGAGCTTTATTAAATGAGTACCGCGAATTCCTGATTTCGACCCTTGAAGGGAAAAATCCTACATCTGAAGAATCCCTGAGACAAATGCTGAATACTGACGATGCAAAAAATGAAGACGGTGAAATTGAACAGTGGCCAAATCTTATGTTTCAACTTCTCCCTGTTGTAGGAGCCACTGCTCTCCTTACCAAAATGCAGGTTGATGTCAGAAATGCAGAAACCGAGGTTCTGAACTTTCTTTACACACAGATAGATGCTTCGTCCTTCAAGTTTAATAAACTCAATGCTATTGTAATTCCCAAGTCAAATTATGTTACACTTGGAAGCAACTATGAAGCAACGGTGTTCATTTCCGCTACTGATACTACACAACAACCTAATATTACAGTGGGCGATCAGATGCTCCCTATAGATGAAACAGGCAAAGGTCTCTATGCTGTCAAGGCATCATCCCTGGGACCAAAATCCTGGGGCGGTATAATATCAATGAAATCTCCTGACGGCACTGTCAAATCATTTCCGTTCTCGGAAACCTATAATGTGGGAGAACCTAATGTTATCTGCTCCCCCACCGCAATGAACGTGATGTATGCTGGTATTGAAAACCCGCTTGATGTTTCCGTGCCAAGTGTCAATCCTGCGAACATCAGGGTGAGAGTTGTCAACGGAACCTATTCAACTCAAAAGATTAAAAACCCCAGAGGTGAATATTTCAGGGGAAACTGGGCTGTCAAACCTGAGGCTGTGGGGAGAAATGTTCAGGTGATAGTTTCCACTGATATTGACGGCAAAGTCACCAACTATGCACCATACCCATTCAGGGTCAAACCGATACCGCCACCTGAAGCAAGATTTGGAGGTAAAAATTCCGGATCAATTTCAAGAGCAGTTGCTGTTGCACAACAAGGTGTATTTGCGGTACTGCCTGATTTTGACTTTGACCTGATATATGAAATAACCGGTTTCACAATTCTCTATTCCGACAGGATGGGTGATATTGAGAGATCAAGTAATTCAAGTACTCTCACCAGCGATCAGAAGGATCTTCTGAACAGGCTTACAAGAGGAAAAAACCTTATTATCAAGGATATAAAAGCAAAAGGGCCTGACGGAATCAAGGAATTGTCTTCAATTGTACTGAAAATTGATTAGTCTAAATAAAATCTGCATTATGAACAAGAAAATAGGTTTTGGTCTTATCGTTCTGGCTTTAACGGGAGTGGCCCGGGGTCAGTCTTTCGGCGATATCTACCAGAAATCAATACCGGATGCCAAAAAGATTGATTATTCCTTCCTCAGGGAAGCCGAGGTGATATGGTCAAAAAGGTATTACCGCCTGATCGACCTCAGGGAAAAAGTCAACCATCCGTTATATTATCCTACTTTACCAACCAAGGATGGTAGAAAAAATTTTATTTCAGTTATACTCGAAGGTATAAAAGCAGGAACAATTACTGGTTACGATCCAATTAACGATAATGTTCCTACCACGTACGAGGACATTGAAAATAATATGGGCGCTGAAACACGGATACAGCAGATCCAGATTGACGCATACGGGAACACACGTGATTCAATGATCACTGAAAGAGCAAAACCTGAAGAGATAAAACAGTTACTCGTTTATGAAGAGTGGTATTTTGATAAGAAGCTCGGCAAACTTGACGTAAGAATTATTGCAATCTGTCCGTATTATATGGGGTATGATGCTGAACTGGGTAGAAATATGAGAACACCTTTATTCTGGGTCAATTTTAATGAAATCAGGGATGTTCTGGCAAAAAATGAAGCATTTACTTCTAATAATGATGCCCAGAGAATTTCTTTCGATGATCTTTTCATGCAGAGAAGATTCAGCAGCATTATTTTTGGCGAATCCAACGTATTTAACGACAGATATGTAAGTGAATATACAATTGGCAAATCTTCACTTTTTGAAGCTGAACGAATTAAGACGGAGCTGTTCGATTTTGAACATGACCTCTGGGAATACTAGAATATAAAAGAGGCGGTTTTTGACCGCCTCTTTTTTTTGTCTTTACCCCTGATCCCTCAAGACCCCCGGTGATGGTTTAATAAGATACCAAAGCTTCCCAATCCTGTGAGGATAATACAGCAATGCCTTCAAATTGCTGCTGCAATTATATCTTTTCTTCATGAAATGAATTGATGGAAAAAGGTCACCCAGAAGATAAATGATCTTACGGTGAATTCCAGGGATCTCCCTTAATGTGCTCCTGTATGGAACTGCTTTATCAGGAGGAGGATTACCTTTAGGACTTCTGAGAAAAAACACAAACTTCGCGGTTGAATCAGGATCGTTCCATTTCAGAATAAAATCATTAATCTGAGCAGGGAAAGAAATCCCCCAGAATTCTTTCAGAAGTCCAATCTTGCATGCAAATACTTTTCTGATCCCGGCTTGATCTGCCAGGGTGATCAGGCCATCATTTAAGATATCTTCCCTTAGCTTTTCAATAAGAACAGCCAGATCGGTATAAAGCCTCAGCTGTGACTCATTGTTCATCTCATGGTAATTGAGATGTTTCACAAGGTAAATTAAGAATATCTGTGTTGCCGGGATAAAAACCTTTTCATTGCTTATTTCCGTTTCAATACTATTATTATATAGCACCCTGGTCAGATCTCCTTTCCCTGTTCCGAAAAGCTCATGATGAATCTCAACTGAAAATCCGTTCTTAACAAGGGATGGCAGGTGTTTCCCGGTGTGAGTAATTATCAGCTTATGAAAAGGAGATTTAACGGGCAGTGAAGCAAATCCCCCGGCCAAAAGAATCTTACGTGCCCTGATACAATTTTCCCTGGAAATAAGAACATCCACATCTGTCATTTGCCTGATACCTTTATTCCCATAGACTGATATCTCCAGAGCCAGTCCTTTCAGAAGCACTGTTTTAATGCCGGCTTTATTCAGGAGATTCAGGACCTCTTTCATCTCATTTAGATGGCGGGTATTCCGGGCCAGGCTCAACATCATCACATTCCTCAGGAATTCAGCCGCTTCCTGCGGCACATGCTGAAGAAATCCCAGCTTCTCAAGATTATAGTATACGAGTGCTCCCACACCGTGTGAATTGGCAAGGTCAGCAAAATATCTCCAGTCTGCTATCACTGATGCAAGAATTTTCAATTTTTCAGATTCTTCCCCGCTGAATTCAAGCCGGCACAGCCTGATAAGAAATATTTCTTCGTCCCTTATTTTAAAGTCGCTGTTCATCTGACAAACCTGGAGGTTTGTTTTGTATACATTGCGCAGTACATTCCGTTTTTCTTCATCAGCTCATCATGTGTCCCCGTTTCGATGATCTTTCCCTTATCAAGCACAATGATCCTGTCGGCGAGGCTTACGTTGCTGAACCTGTGACTGATGAGTATTGTAGTTCGTCCTTTTACAATATTCCTGAACCTGCTGAAGATATCAAATTCAGTATCCGCATCAAGAGCACTTGAGGGTTCATCGAGGATAAGCACAGGAGCATTTCTGAAGAGAGCCCTGGCAAGAGCCAGCTTCTGCCACTCACCCCAGCTGAGCTCACGGCTGTCGTCAAAGAGGTTTCCGATAACTGTTGAATAACCCTCAGGAAGATTACTTATAAGGTCGTGTATTCCTGTGACCGATGCAGATGCAGTGATTTTCCCGTCAGGATCTGATTCATCTATGTTACCCAGCCGTATGTTCTCTCCCGCATTCAGATTATAGAGCATGAAATCCTGGAAAATAACTGACAGGAATTTCCTGTACTGCCCGGGATCCATGTTTTTAATATCATTCCCGTCATATTTTATTGATCCGGAATCAGGCTCATAAAGCCTGCAAAGAAGCCGTACCAGTGTGCTTTTTCCGGCACCATTAGGCCCGACCAGTGCAATTATCTCTCCTTTTTGTATCTCAAATGATATATTATCAATTGTTCTGGCTTTATTGCCAGGATAGGTAAAAGAAAGATTTTCAGCAGACATGAATTTTTGAAGATCTCCGGGTATTACGACCGGCGGGTTTGCCTGTATATTTTCTTTGAGGTTCAGGAATTCAAATGTATCACCAATGAAAAGCGAGTCTTCATAAAGTCCTGCCACAGAACCGAAAAGATCCCTGATATAGACCATGCCCTGCCTGAAAGCCAGAAGGAACATTGCCATCTGACCGAGGGAGATGCTTCCATTGATTGTACGGTTTGCGATGAATAAAAGGGTTATCAGCACGGCGGCTGCCTTGAGAAGATCGGAAGTAAGCTCTATCAGCGCCCTTTTCTTGACGATGCTGATCTCTTCCTCCTTTGTTTTCAGGAATGATTTTCTGAAAAGTGAGATAAAATAATTTCCCAGCCCGAAGAGTCGTATTTCCCTGGAAGGCCGGTCACCGGTAATCAGCCAGTTGAAATAGGCAGTTTTTCTGGCCTCAGCTGTCTGCTGCCGCTGAAAATTATAAAGGACACCGGCATAATGAAGACGAAGCCAGATTCCGGGGATGTTGAAAACCAGCAAAAGAACTGCAATGGTCCAGTGCAGGGATACAAGTACCCCTGCCATAAGGAGAAGGGAGAGCAGCCCCCTGAACATTGAAACCAGGTTATTCAGGATGCTGTTCGGTCTCCATGGGGCTTCCCGTGAAGCACGGGCAAGACAATCAAAATATTCAGGTCTTTCAAAGTTTATGAGATCAAGCCTTACAGCTTTTGCATGAAGCAGGCTGTACATATAAGCTTCAAGCTTCATTGACTGCTTTTTGCGAATGAAATTGCCAAAGTCGGAAGAGGCTTCATCGAGGAACCAAATGATAACCACAGCTGCAATAAACCAGATAACATCATCAACTGATGTCTGAGGTGCTGCTGATACTGCCCTGGTTATGCCGTCAATCAAACCTTTCAGGAGCCAGATCAGGATAAGGGGCAGAAAACTTCGGAGAAAAGAGATGGAAAAGTTTGTCAATGCCCAGCCCGGTGCACTTTTCCATACGAGTCTGACTGCCTCCCTGAAGTATCTGATAGTCCGGTCCATTTCAAATTTGTCTTATAATTCTGCTTAGTTTATATAACCTTATTATAAACCAAACCAGTAATCTGTTATAAAGATAACCGGGTTTACTGATATGTTTAACCCTGGCTTCTTTTCTTTTTCCCGAAGAGCTTTCTGTATGGATTACCTTTCCTGCAATCTGCTCTTTTAATACCGGCTTATCTTCATTCACACAGCTGTCACCCCTTGTAATGAAACGTATATTATTCTCCTCTCTTAATATCCTTATCAGCCTGTGAACAACAAAACCGGTTTCCCTTTTCCATGCTATAATATCGCCCGGAGCCGGATTCTGTTCATCGGTCAGAGGTTCTATATATATTACAGATCCGGGTTTAATGGAAGGGAACATGCTGTAACCATCTGCTCTGATCCTGACGGTTTTACCCTCAGCCAGCAGGGAAAATCCAACCTCCTTTATTGTGCTGTGATTATCTCCGTTCATTTTCAAGAATAAAGTCAATTATACTTTTGTCGGATCTGAAAAATAGTTTTGCAACCGGTATTGATTCACTCATTTGGGATACTGAATCAAGCAGTCCTGCAACGATTTCGGGATTCCAGTTATGCTGAATGCAGTTTGCCATGATAAGGCTTATGCTCTCAGCGCCCCGGACAGGAATTATTTCGTTTCTGGTGCCATGTTCAATGATAAAGATCCTGTCCAGCCTGGATTCGATTGGTTTATCATTATCATATACCGGTGTGTTGAACATATAATATCCCTTCTCTCCTTTACGAAGGATCAGCCTGTCATCATGAACTATCTTAGCGCCCTGCTTATCCCAGAGCTTTGCCATGGTTGTTTTCCCCTTGCCGGAGACACCGCTGAACAGATATCCGCGACCCGCATGGTTTACACCTGAAGCATGTATCATGATATCGCCAAAGACCACAGAAAGGTAGTAAAGTATAAGACCATCGAGCGGATATTCCATGGGGTTAGTTTTCATGCCTTTTCCGTTGATCCACAAGTCCCATTCCCTCCCTGTAAATGAAAACCTCAAAACGGCCTGCTTCTCGTGTCCGGTATGAGGAAATATAGTCTTTATAAAAAGATGATCTCCGTGCTTTAGTATACTCCAGAACTCGTCATTTTTCTTCAGCCGGATGCCATTTGTCTCCTCAACATACGGGGCATCGAAAATCATTTTTGCATCCAAAGGCATATTGAACTTGCCGGAATGCACCCTTATAAGAATATCCTGATTAGCTTCAGAAACAATAAAACTATGGAATCTTTCGGAAGGGAACATCTCAGGTCCTCTCTCTGCACTTTCAAACCTTATCTTATAACCTGCGATATTTAAATTAAAGCTCCTCACTTAATAATAAATTAAATAAAAACTTGCCACCAAGACACCAAGACACAAAGGTTCACCAAGAATTAAACAACCATCCTCCTGATACCATTCTTTATTAATGGAACATTAAAATTAATAAGATAGCCTAAACGTTTCCCGGTCAACTTAAGATGACTAAGCAACTGGGCTTCCCAAACGGGATTTACGTTCTCAAGTGCTTTTAATTCACAAATAACCAAATCATTAACTAAAACATCCAATCGGAGACCTTCATTGAAAGTAATTCCTTCGAAGACAATTGGTATGTCTAACTGTCTTTTTATCTCAAACCCCTTTTGCTCTAATACATGGCAGAAACAAACTTCATACACTTTTTCCAGTAAACCCGGACCAAGTTCTTTATGAACATGATAGGCTGAATTTACAATTTCCTTTCCTATCCTATCTTCCTCATCTGAAACTTCTTTGTACATTTCTTAGTGTTTCTTGGTGCCTTAGTGCCTTGGTGGCATAATTTCTTTATTCATTAATAATAAGGTATCTGCTCATTTCATTGATAAATTCTAAAACATCATTTGTCGCGGTCTTTTCGTCAATATCATATTCTCTTATAAGAGCTTCAATTATATCTTCGATATTGTTTTCACCGTCAATAAGTTCCCAGAGAAAAGCACCGGTTTCATTGAGAGTATAGACACTGTTCATATCAGCGATATTATCGGTAACGGGAACCAGAATATACTCATTTCCGGTTTTCCTGGTGACGACAGAAGGTGATTGTAAAGGGACAGATTTCAGATCAGCCATATATATCATATTATAAATCAAATTTATGAAAATAATAGTTCATTTTCTTACCTTCGCAAAAACCAAAATTTATGAGCAGGAAGAAGGATAAGGGGGGAAAGAGGTCAGGGATTTCCAGGGAGTCAGCCACAGAACAAATAGTTACAATACTATCCGGAAGCCTTCAGCAGGGTTTCAACTACAAGCAGATCGCCAAAAGACTTAACATCAATGATCCGTCTGAAAAGCAGATGATCTCCGAAATATTAAGGGAACTGACAAAGAAAGGTACCATCAAGGAGATCTATCAGGGAAAATTCAGCGTCAGGGCAAGCCGTGGCTATATCACCGGTACGGTTGATATGACCAGGATGGGATATGGATTTGTCACCTCCGATGACATTGAGGAAGATGTTTTCGTGTCGGCAAGAAATCTGCGCACAGCCCTTCATGGTGACAAGGTAAAAGTATGGCTTTTTGCCAGGAGAAAGGGCTCCAGGCCTGAAGGCGAGGTTGTTGAGATCATTGAAAGATGGCGCAGTTCATTCGTGGGGACTGTTGAGATAATGCCCAACTTTGCATTTCTCATTCCCGACAATAAAAATATGCCTTTTGACCTGTTTATTCCGTCATCAAAGCTGAACGGAGCAAAGCAGGGACAGAAAGCTGTAGCAAAAGTAATTGACTGGGATCCTAAATCGAAAAATCCGGTTGCAGAGATAATAAATGTCCTCGGTGAGCCGGGACTGCATGAAACAGAAATGCATTCCATACTGGCGGAATTTGAACTTCCTTATCATTTTACCGAAGATGTTGAACAAGATGCTGAAAAGATACCTTCAGGGATAACTGAAAATGATATTGAAGGACGCCGTGATTTTCGTGACGTACCCACATTTACGATCGATCCTGCAGATGCACGCGATTTCGATGATGCCCTGTCGCTCAGGAAACTGGAAAACGGCAACCATGAAATTGGTATACACATTGCTGATGTTACACATTATGTAAAACAAGGATCTCTCACTGAAGAAGAAGCGAAACAGAGAGCCACTTCAGTTTATCTTGTTGACAGGGTAGTGCCTATGCTGCCGGAAAGACTTTCAAATCATATCTGTTCACTGAATCCATCTGAGGATAAGCTGACCTATTCTGCTGTCTTTGAGATGAATGACAAAGCAGAGGTGATAAATGAATGGTTCGGAAGAACTATCATCAATTCAGATAAGAGGTTTTCATATGAGGAAGCGCAGGATGTTATTGACACAGGAGAAGGCGACATGAAGGAACAGATACTGGTTCTCCACGATCTTGCACAACAGCTCCGCAAAAGACGTTTTTCAGGAGGGGCGTTTCTATTCGAAAAATCGGAAGTGCAGTTTGATCTTGATGAGGAAGGGAAACCTCTGGGGATAAGGTTCCGCGATATGGGCACCGCAAACCAGCTTATTGAGGAATTCATGCTGCTGGCAAACAGGCATGTAGCAGAACTTGTCGGGAAAAAATTAAAGGTAAAAACCTTCGTCTATCGTATCCATGACAAACCCGACCCTGAAAAAATTGAAAGCTTCGGTCATTTTATTACCCGTTTTGGTTACAAGCTGGTTGAAGACGAAAGAATATCTCTGCCAAAGGCAATGAACAGGCTGTTGAATGCCGTGGCCGGCAAAAAAGAGCAGAATATAGTTGAAACGCTGGCTTTAAGAGCAATGGCCAAAGCGGTATACTCAACCGACAATATCGGACATTATGGTTTAGCATTTAAATATTATACTCATTTTACATCCCCTATAAGGCGATATCCGGATATGATGGCCCACAGGCTGCTTACAGAATACCTGAATAATGAAAATCCCGGGGGAAAGGAAAAGTACGAAAAGCTGTGTGAACACTCATCAAAGATGGAGCGGCTAGCAGCCGAAGCGGAGAGAGCATCGGTCAAATACAAGCAGGTAGAGTATATGAGCGATAAGACAGGCAAAGAATTTGAAGGGATCATTTCAGGTGTCACTGAATGGGGCATTTACGTGGAAATTATTGAGAATCAGTGTGAGGGGATGGTCAACATCCGTGAGCTTGGAGATGACTACTATGAGTATGATGAGGATAATTACTGTATCAGAGGCCGGTCAGCCGGAAAAGTATATACGCTCGGCGATAAGGTTACGATTGAAGTTGTAAGGGCTGACCTGCAAAAGAAACAGCTGGACTACAGGTTGGTGTAGTCACATGTACCCACCCCCTTTGTCCCCCTCCCTGCTTCGCAAGGAGGGGGATATATTATTGATTTACTGTAATATAGGCCCCCTTCCTTGGTTTACCAGGGAAGGGGGAAAATCCTGAGTGGAGCGAAGGATGGGGGATGGGTTCATGAAAACCTGCAATCCCCCTTAATTATCTTTAGTAATTCATTAACAGCATTTTCTTCCGGCACATTTTTTCTTACAGGTACGATACCCCTGTAAATATGCACTTTCCCTTCTCCCGCTCCCACGTATCCGTAATCAGCTCCTGCCATTTCTCCGGGTCCGTTTACGATGCATCCCATAATTGCGATCTTAAGTCCGGTCAGATGGCCGGTTGCCTCTTTAACCTTCTTAACAGCATCCTGAAGGTTGAACTTTGTACGGCCGCAGGTGGGGCATGAAATATACCGGTTCCGTGTTATTCTCGCTTCCGTTGCCTGTAAAATGGAGAATGACAGTTCTTTCAGTTTTTCTCCCTGAACCTTGCCGTTGTTGGTGATACAAATCCCGTCTGCCTGTTTTAAGATGAAATACCGTCCAAGCAATGCAGCGGCATCAATGACGAGCTTCTCAGGATCATCTTCCGAGAAAACGGGGCTGAGATAAATTTTCTTCTCCGATTCGTCTGACAGAAGCGGAGGAGTTTTAAAGCTGAAAATCAGCATTTCTCCCTGGAACGGTTTGCTGTCTTCATTCAGGTATCTGCCATCAGAATATGTCAGGACTTCAGGTTTATAAAGTCCGACCCTGACTTTAAAATCCTGTGATCTGACTGGATTTGTTACCCGTCCTTTTGATCCTCCAAGAAATTGCAGTATTTCTTTTGCAACCGGTATCTCATGCTCCGGATCTTCACTTAATGACACTCTTATGGTATCTCCAATACCCTCAGAAAGAAGGGCGCCTATACCTGCTGCTGATTTCACTCTTCCATCTTCACCTTCACCGGCCTCAGTTACACCCAGATGGATTGGGTAAGCGATTCCTGCTTTCTTCATTACACCAACCAGCAACCTGTTGGTTTCTACCATAATATTAGTATCCGAAGATTTCATGGAAAGCACAAGGTTATTAAAATTCTCCGAACGGAATATCCTGATAAATTCGGCAGCTGACCTTACCATTCCTTCAGGAGTGTTTCCATACCGGGTCATAATCCGGTCGGAGAGTGAACCATGATTGATGCCGGTACGTATTACTGTATTGTTCTGCCGGCATATATCAATAAGCGAAAGAAGACGTTCATGTATACGTTCCAGCTCCTCTTCATATTCTTTATCAGTGAGTTCCGTTTTTTGGAAAGCTGCTCTTTTATCTGCATAATTACCGGGATTTATCCTGATTTTTTCGACAATCTTTGCAGCTGTTTCAGCAGCGGCAGGATTAAAGTGTATATCAGCGATAAGAGGCGTGTTGAAACCTGCTTTATGCAGTTCTTTCTTAATCTTTTCAAGGTTTTGTGCTTCTCTTACACCCTGTGCGGTAAGCCTTACAAAATCTGCACCTGCCTCTATGATCCTTATGCACTGGGCAACGGACGCATGGGTGTCAAGCGTGTTGGTGCTGGTCATTGACTGGATGCGAACGGGATAATCGCCACCGAGAGGTACTGAGCCGATGAGTACAGGTGTGGAGGTGTATAAGGACCCCCTATGGTCCCCCTGGGAGGGGGACAGATTAGTATTTATAATTTTGTTAATCATTTTATTTACCCCCGTGGCCCCCCTGGGAAGGGGACAAAATTTCATTTAAAAAGAGTCTTATTCTTGATATTGAGTGTTTTAAGTCAGTTTCAATTTCATGGTTTGTAAAATGAAGAACATGATAACCATTAATTTTTAGAATTTTATCTCGATACTCATCGGTTTTTTTTTGCTTTGGTAAAGTATGGACTTCACCGTCAACTTCAATGATCACTTTCAAATCATGACAATAAAAATCAGCAATAAAATCAAGGACAGGATATTGTCTTCTGAATTTATAACCATTTATTTGTTTTGATCTTATTCTTGACCAAAGTATTATTTCGGCTTTGGTCATATTGTTTCTTAATTCCCTGGCTTTCCTTCTTAACTCCTTCTTCTCCTCTCCAATCATAACATTAACTTATTAATTTAAAGCCTTTTATCCCCCCTCAGGGGGGGATCACAGGGGGGCATACTCCCAAAACAAATCATTCAACCTCCCATTCAGCACCATCCTTCATATCCTTCAGAATGATCCCTGCCTTTCTAAGCTCCTCCCTTATCTTATCCGATATCCCCCACTCTTTTCTGTTCTTTGCATCCTGTCTCAGATCAATAATTATCTTCATCAGGTCGTCAGTAAGTTTATCTCCTGATTTTCCGCCCTCTTCATCCTTAAGCCCCAGTACTTGAAAGATGAATGTTTCAAAAAGGTTTTTCATAGCTTCAGTATCGCCCTGGGAGAATCTTTCAGTTCCATCGCTGGCAGCATTAATATACCGGACTCCTTCAAAAAGATATGATAACAGCACCGGGCTGTTGAGGTCATCATCCATTGCCTCATAGCATTTTGCTTTAAGTGAGGAAATATCAACTGAAGATGAAAGGGATGGTTTCAGCCTGGCCAGGGTTTCATTTGCCTTCATCAGCTTTTGAAATCCTTTTTCCGCTGCCAGGAGTGCCTCGTTGGAAAAATCAACAGTGCCGCGGTAATGTGCCTGGAGAAGGAAGAACCTGATTGTCATCGGACTATATGCCTGCTGCAGCAACGGATGATTACCGGAAAAGAACTGATCGAGGGTAATGAAATTATTGAGTGAACGGGCCATTTTCTGACCGTTGATCGTGATCATGTTATTATGCATCCAGTACCTCACAGACTCCTTTCCCTGGGCTGCTGTTGATTGTGCAATTTCACATTCATGGTGCGGAAACTGCAGATCCATGCCTCCTCCATGAATATCGAATACTTCACCAAGATATTTTGTGCTCATGGCAGAACATTCAAGATGCCATCCGGGGAATCCGTCACTCCATGGTGACGGCCATCTCATAAGATGTTCGGGAGTCGCTTTTTTCCATAATGCAAAATCAAAAGGACCGTGTTTTTCATCCTGCCCCTCAAGATTCCGGGTATTGATCTGTAATTCATCAAGGACACGTCCTGACAGCTTTCCGTAATTATATTTCTTACTGTATTTATCTACATCAAAATATACCGAACCATTTGTTTCATACGCATATCCATTCTTCAGTATGCTCTTAATAAGTTCCTGCTGTTCAATGATATGTCCTGACGCCCTTGGTTCAATTGAGGGATGCAGGGTATTAAGCTGCTCCATGTTCGTCTGGAAAGAGTTTATATATTTCTGTACCACTTCCATAGGTTCCAGGTGCTCAAGGCGTGCCCTTTTTTCAATCTTATCCTCGCCTTCGTCGGCATCATTTTCAAGATGCCCGACATCAGTTATGTTACGTACATATCGGACTTTATATTCCAGATGCAAAAGGTATCGGTAAAGCAGGTCGAATGTTACTGCAGGTCTTGCATGGCCAAGGTGGGCATCGCTGTAAACCGTCGGTCCGCAGACATATAATCCGACAAACGGCGGATGAAGAGGTTCGAGGCGTTCCTTTTTTCGGGTGAGGCTGTTATAGATTGTGAAATTATTGTCCATGTATACCTATTTTTCTCTACAAAAATACGCATTCTTTTCTCCCCCTCATCCACTCTCCCCCTGAATGTCCATGTACTCACCCCCTTAAATTCCCCCTCTCTACTACGTAAAGAGGGGGAACTTATTAATATACAACAATATAACTCCCCCTGCCTTGCTTTAGCAGGGAAGGGGGTTGGGGGAAGGGTACATGTGACTAACAGTAGAAAGAGGAACAAGGGGCATTGGTACATGAGATTAAGGTTATCAGGCATTTTTTTTTGTATTTTCCAAATTCCTTTATATATTTGTCCCCACAAATCAAATATTCCTTCCAATTAAGGGTGTTTGGTTTTTATTAAGAAGGGCGGAGAGATTAGGCTCTGAGAAACCCTGGCAACCAATCCCGGTTTATCGGGAGAACGGTGCCAAAACCTAATCCCGGAAAAGCCGGGAGATGATAAAAATAAACACGGAAACCATGAAATCATTTCATCTGACCCGCAAGAATCTGACGATACCGTTCATGCCTATGGACATGCGCCGGTAAGGATCCTGATTTGGAAATAATCAACCTTTATTGTGTAGCCGGATCATTGCTATGACAGGATTATTATACCTGTCAGCAGGAAGAATAATATCAATACAATAATATCAAAATGAAAAAGAGAAAAATACACTTTGAGACTTTACAGGTACATGCAGGACATCACCCTGATAAGGAGACTCACTCCAGGGCAGTTCCTCTTTACCAGACATCATCATATGTTTTTAAAAATGCAAAACATGCAGCAGACCTTTTTAGCCTTACAGAACCCGGGAATATCTATACACGGATACAAAACCCCACAACGGATGTCTTTGAGAAGAGGGTTGCGGCGCTCGAGGGCGGCGTTGCTGCACTGGCAGTGGCATCAGGTCATGCTGCACAATTCATTGCTCTCTCAACAATCATAAGGAAAGATGAAAACCTTATTAGTTCGCCGTACCTGTATGGTGGAACCTTTAACCAGTTCAAAGTAACATTTCCCGGTTTAGGTATCGAAACCAGGTTTGCAAAGAACCTGGAGCCTCACTCCTTTGAATCGCTTATCGATAAAAATACTAAGGCAATTTATGTTGAGACAATCGGTAATCCGGGCTTCAATATCCCTGACTTTGAGGCACTTTCAACACTGGCTGTAAAATATGGTATTCCCCTGATTGTGGATAACACATTCGGGGCGTGCGGTTATTTGTGCCGTCCTATAGAATTCGGAGCCAATATTGTGGTCGAATCTGCCACTAAATGGATCGGAGGACATGGTACCAGCATAGGCGGAGTTATTGTCGATGCCGGCAATTTCAATTGGAATAACGGCAACTTTCCTCTCTTTACCGAGCCATCTGAAGGTTATCACGGGTTGATCTTTGGTGAATTATTCTCAGAGAAGTCACACTCAGGCAATATTGCATTCATCGTAAAAGCACGAGTTGAAGGATTGAGGGATCTGGGTCCTGCCATAAGTCCCTTTAATTCTTTCCTTCTGCTTCAGGGGCTTGAGACGCTTTCACTCAGGATGGAGAGGCATATTCAGAATACAATTGCCCTTGCCGAATGGCTGAAAAAGCAGCCGTGTGTAGAAAAAGTCAATTACCCCGGATTGCCCGGCGATCAGCATTACAGGCTGGCACAAAAATATCTGCCAAAGGGTGCCGGAGGTGTTCTGAGCTTTGTACTGAAAGCTGAAAAGCCGAGAGCAGCAAAACTGGTTGAGCATCTGGATCTTGTAAGTCATCTTGCAAACGTCGGAGATGCGAAGACTCTTATAATTCAGCCCTCAGCAACGACTCATTCCCAGCTTTCCGCTGAAGATCAGCTTGCAGCAGGCGTTGAACCGGGATCGTTCAGGGTTTCTGTAGGACTGGAGCATATCGATGATATCATTTATGATTTTGAACAGGCATTCAAACAGGTAATATAATGAAGACACTGAAATATAATCAACCGTTTAAGACTGAGACCGGAGCGTCTTTGCCATCCCTGGAAATTGCATATAATACATGGGGCCGGCTTAATACTGAAGCTGATAATGTGATATGGGTATGCCATGCCCTTACCGCCAATTCGGATGTTGAAGCGTGGTGGCCGGGTATGGTGGGCAAAGGACTGCTGTTTGATCCTGAGAAGTATTATATAGTATGTGCCAATGTTCTCGGTTCATGTTACGGGACAACCGGTCCCGCGTCGGTAAATCCTGAAACAGGAAAACCCTGGCTGCACAGATTCCCCCTTATTACAGTCAGGGATCTTGTGAATGTCCATGAGATACTGAGAAATCATCTTGGGATAAAAGGGATACATACGATCATCGGAGCATCCATCGGCGGATATCAGGCGCTTGAATACAGCATCATGTTCCCTGAGCTTATCCAAAGGCTGATTCTGCTGGCTTCAGGAGCAAGGCAAACACCATGGGCTCTGGCTTTCAGCGAATCGATGCGGCTTGCATTTCAGGCCGATCATACTTTTACATCAGGTGATCCTGATGGCGGTAAAAAAGGACTTAAAGCTGCAAGATCAATTGCCCTGATCAGCTACAGGACAATGGCCGCCTATAACAAGACCCAGCAGGAAGAGGATGATGAAAAGCTTACTTCCTTTAAAGCAGCTTCATACCAGGCTTACCAGGGCGAAAAGCTGGTAAAAAGGTTCAATCCCTATTCTTACTGGTGCCTGACATGCCTTTCCGATACCCATAACATCGGCAGAGGACGAGGAGGTATAGTGACTGCCCTTAAAAGCATTAAGGCAAAAGTCCTGTGCGTGGGGATAAAATCGGATCTCCTCTTCCCTACTGATGATCAGAAATTCATTACTGCAAATACCGAAAATGCAGAATACATTGAGATAGATTCATTTTACGGACATGACGGTTTCCTGATAGAAACGGACATCGTTACAGATGTCGTCAGGAAATTCTGGGAAAATAATTCAAACTAAGATAACAATGACAAGAGAAAAATTAAGAATTGGAATGTTCGGATACGGCTGTGTGGGACAGGGCTTGCATGATGTACTGAACAGCAGCAAGGGCTTCAGGGCCGACATAGTAAGGATCTGTGTAAAGGACAGGAAGAAAAAGAGAAGGATACCTATGTCGAATTTCACGTTTGACAAGAATGACATTCTCAATGATCCGTCAATCAATCTTGTTGTTGAGCTGATTGACGATGCCGATGCGGCATTCAAGATCGTGACAACAGCTATGAAAAAAGGCAAGAATGTGGTTACGGCAAACAAGGTTATGGTGGCAAATCACTTTAAGGAACTCGTTGATATGCAGGAAAAATACAAGGTGTCGCTCCTGTATGAAGCGTCAGCAGGAGCAAGCATCCCTATCATCAGAAACCTTGAAGAATATTATGATAACGAACTGTTATACTCCCTGAGAGGCATTCTCAACGGTACAACGAATTATGTCCTTACACTTATGCATAATCAGGGAATCGAATATGATATTGCTCTTAATGAAGCAAGGGAAAAAGGATTTGCAGAGTCGAATCCCACACTGGATGTTGACGGATGGGATGCAAAGTTCAAGCTTTGCATCATAACCGGGCATGCATATGGCATGTTCCTGGATCCAGGGGAGGTATTTCACTACGGAATAAGCAAAATATCAAAATTTGATATCCAGTATGCAAAAGAAAAAGGATTAAAAATAAAACTTGTCCCCTTCGTGGGAAAAACCAATGAAAATACAATCACAAGTTTTGTCCTCCCGAGATTTATTTCTCCTGACAAATACCTTTATAATGTTGATAATGAATATAATGGTGTGATCACAGAGGCTGCTTTCGCCGATAAGCAATTCTTTTCAGGCAAAGGTGCCGGGGGTCATGCAACTGGAAGTGCTGTATTGTCTGACATTTCTGCCAACTCATACGGATACAAGTATGAATATAAAAAATACCAGCAGGGGACCGTCACGGATTATACACGCAACTTCAGGCTGGAGATCTACTTAAGGTATAACACTGAAAAGGATAAAGATTTATTTGGATTTGAGGAAGTGTCGGAATACTTTAGCAGCAGGTTGTACAAGTATGCGATTGGAATAGTAAATCTAAACAGATTATATGAATTAAGGGAACAACTTCCCATGATGGATGTTTTTATAGTGAATACGGGAAGAAAGGGAATAAATTAGATCCACGTACTCATCCCCCCAACCCCCTTCTCTGCTGAAGCAAAGAAGGGGGAGTAAAAACCTGATAAACAATTAATTTCCCCCTATTTGCTTTAGGAGAGAGGGGAAAAAAGAAAGGGGGTGAGTACATGTAACAAGAAGGAAAAGCCAATAATCATGAACTCATTACTCGAAAACATAATTCAGCAGCGTATCCTGGTCCTCGATGGTGCAATGGGCACCATGATCCAGAAACACAGGCTTCAGGAGGATGATTATCGCGGAACTGTATTCAAGGATCATCCGAAACCTCAGAAAGGTAATAATGATCTGCTGTCTCTGACCAATCCGGAGATAATCCTGAACATCCATAAAGGTTATCTTGAGGCTGGTGCTGATATTATCACTACCAATACCTTCAATTCCAACAGGATATCAATGGCTGATTACGGCATGGAGGATCATGTTTACAACATGAATTTCGAGTCGGTCGGGCTGGTAAGGAAGGCAATTACAGGTTTTGAGAATAAAGAAGTATATAATGAACACTTTATCGCAGGGACCCTTGGCCCTACAAACCGTACGGCTTCCATGTCATCTGATGTAAATGATCCCGGGGCGAGGTCCGTAACCTTTGATGATCTTGTCAAAGCATATTCTGAGCAGGTCAGGGGACTGATTGACGGAGGTGTTGATATTCTGATGGTTGAAACAATTTTTGACGTTCTGAATTGTAAGGCAGCTCTTTTTGCGATTGAATCTGTTTTTGAGGAAAAAAATACCAGGCTTCCTGTAATGGTTTCCGTCACAATAACTGATGCCAGCGGAAGAACCCTGACAGGTCAGACCCTTGAAGCATTTCTCATTTCAGTATCGCATTTCCCGCTCTTCAGTGTTGGGCTGAATTGCGCGCTTGGCGCAGAGCAGCTCAGACCATTTGTTCAGGAACTCTCAGCAAAATCAGGCTTTTATGTATCAGTACATCCTAATGCAGGGCTTCCGAACCAGTTTGGTGAATATGACCAGTCGGCTGAGTTCATGGCCTCAGTGACTGAGGATTTCATGAAAGAGGGATGGGTGAATATCATCGGAGGATGCTGCGGAACCACACCACAGCATATCAGGAAGATCGCCGACGGGGCAAAAAAATACAAATCCAGGGTAAGACCGGCAATTACCAGGTTTACAAGGCTCAGCGGACTGGAAACATTGACAATAACTCCGGAAACAAACTTTGTAAATATAGGGGAAAGGACAAATGTGTCAGGTTCCAGAAAATTTGCAAAGCTCATACAGGAGGAGAAATATGGTGAAGCACTGGCAATTGCACGTAACCAGGTTGAAGGAGGGGCTCAGGTAATCGATATTTGCATGGATGAGGCAATGCTTGATTCAGAAAAGGCAATGGTGAAATTCGTTAATCTTATCATGTCGGAACCTGACATAGCAAAGCTTCCGCTGATGATAGATTCATCCCGGTGGAATATAATAGAATCTGCATTGAAATGCATTCAGGGCAAATCAGTTGTGAACTCAATAAGCCTGAAGGAAGGAGAAGAGGTATTCCTTCATCATGCACGCCTGATAAGGAAATACGGCGCTGCTGCAGTGGTAATGCTTTTTGACGAAAAAGGTCAGGCGGATACCTATGAACGCAGGATTGAAGTGGCTGAAAGATCATACCGTCTGCTGGTTGACAAAATGGGATTTCCTCCCGAGGATCTGATATTCGATCCTAATGTGCTGGCTGTTGCCACAGGCATAGAAGAACATAATAATTACGCAGTGAATTTTATCCGCACAACGCAGTGGATAAAACAAAATCTGCCATATGCAAAAGTGAGCGGCGGCATTAGCAATCTCTCTTTTTCTTTCAGGGGAATTGACAGGGTGCGTGAGGCGATGCATTCAGTGTTTTTGTTCCATGCCATAAAGACAGGCCTGGATATGGGTATTGTAAATCCGGGTATGTTACAGGTTTACAGTGAAATACCTCAGGATCTCCTTGAACTTACCGAAGATGTTGTACTGAACCGGAGAAAGGATGCAACTGAAAGGCTGGTAAAATTTGCCGAAGGGTTAAAAAGCGAAGCTAAAAAAGAGGAAAAAAGCGATGAATGGAGATCATTGCCGGTAATTGACCGTATAAAACACTCCCTAATCAGGGGTCTTGATGAACATATTGAACAGGATGTTGAAGAGGCACGTTCTCTTTTTTCCAGATCCATGGAACTTATTGAAGGTCCCCTGATGGGAGGTATGAATGAAGTGGGCGATCTTTTCGGATCCGGAAAGATGTTTCTTCCGCAGGTAGTAAAAAGTGCCAGGGTCATGAAAAAAGCTGTTTCAAAGCTGGCACCATATATTGAAAAAGAGAGTGAAAGCCGGGAGAAGAAAACAGCCGGGAAGATCCTTCTGGCGACAGTAAAGGGAGATGTTCACGATATCGGGAAGAATATTGTCGGTGTTGTCCTGTCATGCAACAATTATGAAGTGATTGATCTTGGCGTAATGGTGCCTTCTGAAAAGATCATCGACACCGCAATCACAGAAAATGCTGATATTATAGGTCTCAGCGGATTGATCACCCCATCACTTGAAGAAATGGTCCATGTAGCATCAGAGCTGGAGCGCAGGAAATTAACCCTGCCTTTGCTTGTCGGCGGGGCTACAACCTCCGAAATACATGCCGCGGTTAAAATTGCACCGGCATACTCCAGGCCTGTCATCCATGTAAAGGATGCATCCAAAGCTGCAGGGGTGATCTCTCAGCTTCTACGTGATGATAACAGTCAGTATGTATCTTCGGTTTCCGCAAAATACAGCAGGATGAGGGATGAGCATAAGTCAAGGCGCGAGGAAAGAAAACTGCTGACAATAAACCGGGCAAGAGAAAACAAACTCGTCACTGACTGGAATAAGACGGAACTGACTGAACCTTTGAAACCGGGACATCATGTTCTTTATGAACTCGATCTGAAAGAACTGGTAAATTATATCGACTGGACTTTCTTTTTCTTTGCATGGAAGCTGTCGGGAAAATATCCTGCCATCTTCAGTGATCCGGTAAAAGGAAGTGAAGCAAGGAAACTGTACGATGATGCACAGTTTTACCTTAATGAAATAATAAGCCGGAAGATAATTGCGGCAAAAGCAGTATTTGGTTTATACCCGGCTGTTTCGGATGAGGATGATGTTATAGTATATCCTGAAAACATCCCCCTCTCCTTCCCGCTGTCGCGGGAGAGGCTCTTCAAAGGGGGAATCAATTCCAGAGAAACTGTCCTGCATTTTCTGAGGAACCAGGAACAGAAGGATAAGGGTGTTCCCAATCTTTCTCTTGCAGATTTCATTGCTCCCGAATCTTCCGGCAAGGTTGATAACCTTGGAGTTTTTGTCGTATCTGCCTTTATCAATGAAAATGTAATCAGCAATTATAAGGATGATGATTACGCCGTCATTATGATACGTATACTTAGCGACCGTATAGCTGAGGCTTCCGCAGAATGGCTTCATGAGAAGATACGAAAGGAATACTGGGGCTTTGCACCGGATGAAAACCTTACTGTAGAAGAGATGCTGGCAGTGAAATACAGAGGTATAAGACCTGCTCCCGGTTATCCGGCATGTCCCGATCATACCGAAAAACGTGTTCTTTTTGATCTCCTTGATGCAGAAAAGACGATCGTAGCCGGACTGACGGAGAATTTTGCAATGACACCTCCTGCATCGGTAAGCGGTTATATATTTTCACATCCTGCTTCCTCTTATTTCAATATCGGGAAGATCGGGCAGGATCAGCTGAAAGATTATGCCTCAAGAAAGAACATGACAATTGATGAAGCTGCGAGATGGCTCGCACCCAATTTATAATATATTGAAGATGAGCGTTATAGATAAGATTAAAAATTCCAGAAGACCATTATTCACATTTGAGCTGCTGCCACCACTTAAAGGACACAGTATTGATAGAGTCTATACGGCAATTGACAGGCTGATAGAGTTTGAGCCTGCCTATATTAACTTCACAACCCATAGAAATGAGATAACATATAAAGAGAGGCCTGACGGTCTGCTTGAGAAAAGGGTGACCAGGCTCAGGCCGGGAACCATTGCACTTGCGGCTGCAGTAAAATATAAATATAATATCACTGTTGTTCCCCATATTCTGTGCGGCGGATTTACCAGGGAAGAGACTGAAAATGTGCTGATAGAAATGAATTTCCTCGGCATTGATGATGTCCTGGCACTCAGGGGAGATCCGCAGAGGGGCAGTCGGTCCTTTATCCCTGAAAAAGACGGACATACTCATACCTATGAGCTTGTTAAACAGATCGTGAACATGAATAAGGGCAGGTATCTTGAAGAATCACTTGTAGATACTATCTCTACTAATTTTTGTGTCGGTGTTGCCGGTTATCCTGAAAAGCATTTCGAGGCGCCCAACATTAATACAGATATGGAAAACCTGAAAAACAAAGTTGAATCAGGGGCAAGCTATATTGTGACTCAGATGTTTTTTGATAACAGTAAATTTTTCAGGTTCAGGGATGAATGCAAAAGGATGGAAATAAATGTTCCGGTAATAGCAGGGCTGAAGCCGATATCAACGTTAAATGATATTAAGTTGTTGCCTCAGACTTTTCATATTGATGTTCCCGGTGATCTTGTATCGGCAATAAAAAGATGCTCGACAGATAAAGAAGCCCGGGAGGTCGGGATTGAATGGGCGACGATGCAATCAAGGGAGCTTATAAAAGAGGGTGTTCCCGGTATACATTATTATACCCTCGGCCGGTCGGATAATATTGCCAGGATTGTTAAGGCAGCATTCTGAAAAGTGAATCATGAAACCACCTCCCCCTGACCCTTCGGTCAGGGGACTCCTCCTTAAAAAGGAGGAGAAAGTAGAAAAATATTTTAAAAATTTCCCCTCCTTTTCAAAGGAGGGGTGTCCCGATGTAAATCGGGACGGGGTGGTTAAAGTTTAAATGCTTTCTTTATCTTATCAACATAATCCAGCTTCTCCCAGGTAAAGAATTCAACCTTTTTCATCCATGCTTTCTTGCCGTTTTCGTTTACTATCTTCGGCTTACTTCCCGGAACCTCATAATAAACTTCCACATTCCTGACGAAATGATCACGGCCGAAATGTCCGTATGATGCTGCGGGTGAAAAAACCGGATTTTTGAGCCCCAGTCTTTTGATGATTGAATAGGGGCGCATATCAAAAAGCTTGCTTAGCTTCCGGGCTATTTCCCCGTCATTCAATATTTTTCCCTTTTCATTTTTTACATGAGCTGTTCCGAAAGTATTTACATATAAGCCGACAGGTTGTGCAACTCCGATCGCATAGGCAACCTGTATCAAAGCCTGGTCGCAGACACCTGCTGCAACCAGATTCTTGGCTATATGTCGTACTGCATACGCGGCCGACCTGTCTACCTTTGATGAATCTTTTCCTGAGAATGCACCGCCACCGTGGGCTCCGTGACCACCGTAGGTATCAATAATGATCTTACGGCCGGTGAGCCCTGTATCTCCGTGGGGACCGCCGATAACAAATTTGCCTGTCGGATTAACAAGAAGTTTCAGATCTGCCCTGAAGAGTTTCCGGATCCTTGCCGGAAGTGATTTTTTGACTCTCGGAATCAGAATTGCTTCCAGGTCTTCCTTTATTTTCTTCTGCATAGCTTTTTCGGCACTTTTTTCTGCAGCATGCGATTTGTTTTTTGGAAGAATAAATTCATCATGCTGGGTGCTGATCACAATTGTATCGATCCTCAGGGGTTTGTTATTATCGTCGTATTCAATGGTCACCTGCGATTTTGAATCAGGCCGGAGGTATTTCATGTGCCGTTCTTCACGTCTGATTGCTGCCAGCTCCCGGAGAAATGAATGTGCCAGCTCAATGCTGAGAGGCATATAATTATCCATTTCCCGGCATGCATAACCGAACATCATACCCTGGTCACCGGCTCCCTGTTCTTCCGGTTTTTCACGAACCACTCCCTGCCGGATGTCAGATGATTGTTCATGTATCGTAGAGATCACACCGCACGAGTCGCAATCGAACCGGTATTCTGCTTTTGTGTAACCAATGTTGCGGATCACCCTGCGGGCTGTTTCCTGGACATCAACCCAGCCTGTAGTCAGGACCTCGCCTCCGCAGACCACCAGTCCTGTTGTAACAAAGGTTTCGCATGCCACCTTTGATTCTGGATCCCATTTAAGGAATTCGTCAAGCAATGCATCTGAAATCTGATCGGCTACCTTATCGGGGTGCCCTTCTGAAACTGATTCTGAAGTAAAAAAATATCCCATTGTCTTATTATAAGTTAATATTTAACAACAGATGGGAAGATTGGTTGATTGAAAAAAGGAATTTTCCGCATTTTAGCATTTTTTCCTGTGGTTGCAATCAGCTCAAATCTTTCCACCAGATAATTAAGGCACAAAGCAAATAAAAAAATCCGTAAAATAAAAATATTATCCGCCTGTAAGATGCCTGAAGACCTCTTCGAGGTTGCTTTCTTCCTTTTTAAGGGAAAGCACTGTCAGGCTGTTGCTCACTGCGAATGCAAAAAGAGCCGGCCGTATATCCTCCTCTCCTTCAGCTTCAACAACCCACAGACATGATCTGACCTGCCTGGCTTTGACTACATTACCGAGACTTTTTAAAGCCTGTTCATCAGGTTCCCTGTCAAACTCAACATGAACTATCTGTCTCTGCCGTTTTATTAATGAATAGATATTGCTTTTCTTCTCGTTAATGACAATAACACCCTTATCTATAATGATTACCCTGTCGCATATCGCCTCTACCTCCTGCATGATATGTGTTGACAGCAGTATTGTCTTTTGCCTGCCGGCATCCCTGATAAGGTTCCTTATCTCAATTATCTGGTTTGGATCAAGGCCGCTTGTTGCCTCGTCAAGAATCAAAACCCCCGGATTATGTATAAGCGCCTGGGCAATACCAACCCTTTGCCGGTATCCCTTTGAAAGGGATCCTATCTTCTTCTTCTGTTCCTTAGTCAGTCCGGTGATTTCTATTATATTGTCAATCTGTTTTTTAACTGAATTGCCTGAATTATATATGGAAGCCACAAATCCAAGGTATTCTCTTACATACATCTCAGGATACAGGGGATTATTTTCAGGCAGATAACCTATATTTCTCTTTATTTCAGTATTATCTTCAGACGCTTTAATACCATTGACAAACACTGAACCTGAAGTAGCCGGAATAAATCCGGTGATGATCCTCATCATTGTCGTTTTTCCTGCCCCGTTAGGGCCAAGAAAAGCAACGATCTCTCCGGTCTTTACTTCAAAGGAGACATTATCAAGAGCTTTCTGCTCACCATAGAGTTTTGTAACTTCCTGAACTACAATGGACATAGCCTACAAATCATCATTGCTCTAAGAATGCTAAGATAACATAAGTGTGCTATTTTAACAAGGCTCTGAAAATTGGGCTAAAGCCCAAAGAATGACTTCTATTCAGCCGTCGGTTGAAACCGACGGCAAAAGAAAATTGATGACATAAGATAATCACCGATAAAGTAGGTTTTACCAATTATTTAAGAGTGTTTGTCGTAACAATAATTTCAATCGCCGTCGGCTGAAGCCGACGGGTAAGAATTCAAGAAGCATCCGGGGCTTTAGCCCAATTATTATTAATTTTGGATAGAGATACTTTAAATCCTGCATCATGGGTTTTCAGCCAGTAGTATTAGTTGTAGTCGTAACTTATATCACACTCCTGATTTTATGGGGAGTTTACCAGGGAAGGAAAGTAAGGACAGGCAGTGATTTCGCCATTGCCGGCAGAAAACTGCCCGGCTGGGTTGCTGCCTTATCGGAGAGGGCGACCGGAGAATCTTCATGGGCACTTCTTGGACTGCCCGGAGCTGCTTATGCCATGGGGCTTACGGAAATATGGACAGCTGCCGGCTGTGTTGCGGGCATCATCACGGCATGGGCACTCCTGGCATGGAGGCTCCGGGATGAAGCTGAAAAATACAATGTATCAACATTTACTGAATTTCTCGAGGCGAAGCATGGAGAACAGGGAAGAATCCTCAGGGTTATATCCAGCCTCGCTATTGTATTCTTCTTCTTTTTCTATGTTGGCGCCCAGTTTCTTGGAGGAGGAAAAACACTGCACACCCTGTTTGGACTGAAGCCTGTAATTGGCGGTCTTATTACTGCAGCAGTGATAATACCTTATTCAGTTTACGGGGGATTCAGAAGCGTAGTATATACCGATGTTATACAGGCGATACTTATGATAATCACACTCATCATCGGACCAATTGCAGGCATCATATATATAATCAATGCACCTGACCTGTATGCATCAGGTATTACGGAAGCGCTTGTAAAATCAGGCAGTACTTATACATCTCTTACCGGTGCCGCAAAAGGTTTTGGTGCGGGACTCCTGATAACCGGGGGATTCAGCTGGTTTTTCGGGTACCTCGGGGGACAGCCTCAGCTAAGTGTAAGGTTCATGGCAATAAGTGATCCCCGACAGGCAAAAAAAGCACGGAACATAGGCATTGCCTGGACAATTATTGCCTACCTGGGAGCTCTTATGATCGGCTGGATAGGAATTGCGATCTTCGGTCCTGCGGGGCTCGCCGATCCTGAGTATGTAATGCCAAGTGTTATGCTAAGGCTATTCCCTCCGGCAATTGCGGCACTGCTTATTACAGGTGCAATTGCAGCCATGATCTCTACGGGCGACTCCCTGCTCATAATTTCAGCAACTGAACTTTCAGAAAGCATTTTAAAGAAAAGAGAGACCAGCACTGCTTTAAAAACCACTTCAAACAGTTTAAAGAGACACAGACTGACAACCGCCCTTATAGCAGTTATAGCCCTTATCCTTTCTTACATCTCGCCATCAAAGCTTATTTTCACCATTGTCAGTTATGTCTGGGCGGGCATAGGATGCACATTTTCAGTGGTAATACTCTTCACCTTATTCTGGAAACGGTTTCACGGGAAAGCGGCAGTTATGACAGTTGCAGCAGGTTTGATTTTCACAGTTTTCTGGATAAGCGGAGGTTTTGAACAGCATTACAGGGTTACTGAATCAAAAACAGAATTTCTTGTAAATCAGAGTATTATTAATGATCAGGAAAAAGAAAGTCTGCTGATCCTTGAGGGTCATAGATTTGTAAGTTCGACAAAATTTGAAACTGCTCTTAAAAACAATCTTGAAGATACGGGAGATGAAAAAAAGCTTGCAGTCATTACTTCTGCATTTACAGCAAAAGGGATACCTGCAAGGCTTACAACATTTGTTTTTTCACTGCTGGTGGCAATATTTTCCACCTTTATTATTTCGCCATCAGGTTCTAATCGCCCCAGCCGCCCATAAACTGTCCCGACTTTGCAAAAGAGGTTCTCGGATTAACACAACATACCGGTATCTTGGAGCTGTTGGCAATTATATATTGCTCTGATGCTCCTACCATATAATCAGCAAATGTTATGTTCTTTGTGGTCATAATAAGTATAAGGTCGGCATTTATCCTCTGGGCAAAGTCAAGTGTCTGCTCTGCAAAGTTGCCTCTGGGGATCTCATGTATCTCATAATCAATATTATTCTGAATGAGATATCTGATCGCAAAATTGAGGTTTATCTTTGTTTTCTTAATAAGGCTCATGTCTGTAGAAGTGGTAACGAGTATATGAACTTTTGAGTCAAAATACTTACCCATATAAATTGCCATCTGGGTTTTCTCCTTATTTTCCCTTCTGAAATCAACGGGGAAGACAATATTATGATACCTTTCCTGGTCAGCAGGCGGATCCTGGACAACTATAAACGGCACTTTTGATTTCACAA
>Ga0307378_10000138_pt1 | contig 133464 bp, 98 predicted proteins | sample UN1MG_FD_202238 | JGI IMG/M metagenome (GOLD analysis project Ga0307378, IMG submission 202238) | Soil microbial communities from Risofladan, Vaasa, Finland - UN-1 | ecosystem: Environmental > Terrestrial > Soil > Coastal area > Acid sulfate soil | place: Finland: Risofladan, Vaasa | collected... | reverse complement strand
TTAACCACAGTACATCGCTTACTTCGCGTTACGAACTACGTTTGTACCCGCGAAGGGCGCGTATACGTGGTCTGCGGTGCAACTGCACTGCAGTTGGCACCTTGACATAGCCAGGGATAAGAATAAATTTCACCAGCCTTTCTATTTGGGGGCCGGAAAGCGGGAAAAAGAGAAAATTACTAATTGACCTAATTTCTAATTTTTCCGGTTTCCGGCTTCCAAAACTGGTCCGAGCAGGAATGATCCGAATCGAAAACGGATCAGCAAGTTTCCTGTCTCGGGGCTTCCAAACCGGAGATGAGTCTAACGGAGCAAGGCTCCTATCGACTCCGGGGGGGTAATTGAAAAAAAGGAAGGAGGTGAGAAAAATGAAAAAGATTAAGTTGGTGGTGGCGCTGGTCTGGGGAGCCAGCATCCTGGCGATGATCGCCGGGGGTATTGGCTTCCTGGCCAGCTGGAAAAACCCAGACCCTTGGACTACCCCAACGATTGCCATAGGGTTTGTGGTTTTCGTCGTCTCTGCTCTCATCCTCAACCATCTCGGTGGAGGCAGCGGGAGAGATGACTTCCAAACGTAACCCTCAGTCCCCAGCTCCGGGGGACCTTGTTCTTATCCTTGGCTCCGGGAAGCGGCTGGCTGATTATTTTTTATCATCTCGTTTTTTTCTGTCAGCCACCGCTTCCCCTCATTTTTTGAAAACTGACCGTCATCCTGAACGTAGCGAAGGATCCAGTGAGGTCGAACTTTCAACTAAGCGTAATACCTACGGCTTCGCCTGGATTCTTCTCCCGCAAGATGCGGGATCAGAATGACTATTGAATAACATTACTCAACGCCCTCATGATTACATCACACCCGGCCTGGTCGAATCATTTGTGGAATAATCTAAATGGCAGAAAAAGCTGCGGCACGGCGTAAGTTTTCATCTCCTAAGAGCCGGTTATATTTTTCCAGGAAGCCAACAAAACCAGCCAGCAAGTCTTGATCAATCGGCGCAATTTCGCCATTCCTTAACTCAAAACCCAACAGTCCCCAATCGCTTTCAGGTTCATCAATCTCATTGGCCGCCAGCTTTAACACCACAACCCGGGCAAAGTCGTTGCCCGTATCTTGGTAGGCTGCTTCCAAAGCCCAAGGCCCGCTGTCATTACAGGCATAAACAAGTTGGCAGTAATTACCTTCCCCATCTGCCAGAACCGGATAAACCTGATACCAGTATTTTCCGGCTGGCTGGTTTTCCGATAGGCTGACAAAACTTCTTAGTCGCCGGTCCGCCTCCGTCCATCTTTGAATCAGATCAGCTTCATCTCGGTCTGGGCGACCAAAATCACAGCCAAGAAAACAAGCTAAAAAAGGATAGTTATGGTCTCTTTCAGTCATTGAATTTTATTTTGTAATCTTAAATAAACCCTATTCCGAAGCCAAAGCCTGAGCAATCCTTTTGACTACTCTGGCAGTATTACCATCAAGATCAGGGCCGGCAACTTCGCTGATACTGCCATAAACTGTTCCCACTGTTTTAGTCTGAATACCAAAGTTAATGCCTGTTTCCCGGCAGGCTTGTTTAAGATCAACAATTGCCTGTTCCAGCTCGCGCATCTTAAATCCCCCTTTCGGAGTGGACCTGACCGCCCGACCGCGAAAACTGTCGGGAACTGATTGAACCGGCTGGGTTAAAAGAAAACAAGCATCAAGACAGGCACTGGTTGCCGGCCATAAGGAACTTTCAATTATGTCTGCTTCCCGTCTTTGTCTTTCCAAGATAGCCTCTTTTGTACCAGATAAGACTGACTTTCGGTTTTTTTCTTTATGTAAAGCTCTTATCGATTGTTTTAAATTCCAATATCTTTCTACTGCCAAACTAAACTCCTGAAACGAATGAAAACCGGCCGGTTCGATCGCTTTACCAAGATCCTGCATGCCAAGGGCCGCTATCAGAGCAAATGGGCTGTATTCAGTCGAAGTCATTCTCTCAGACCATAGATCCAAAACATCAGCATCAACAGAAACCAGCAACCGGTCAACTCCCAGAGCTGCCAGTTTCTCAACCTGTTGGCGGATCGAAGCTGCCGGCTCCCTTTTAGCCAGCCTTCCCTGCCGATTAAAGATATCAGCGACCAATAATTTCTCCTGGTTTGGTAAATAGAACTGTTTATAAACAAGAGTTTTTTGTTCCCCTGCTCTAAGATGATGAGGATGAAGAGGCTGAAATTCAACCTGGCTGTATTGTTCAAGCATGTCTTCTAAATCAACGGTTCGGCCGCCGGCGCCAATCACTTTGCCATTAATATATTCCGTAAATTGGTAATGCGATAGGCCGGTCAAGGCAATACCGCCAATACCCATCTGAAGCAGATAATTAAGAATATTTGATTTGTGAGGCGGTTTGTCAAATTGATCCGGATCCATGGCAATGCCGTCAAAATGGGCATCAAAAACAAAGACGCCGGTTCTAGCCGGATCAATCCCAGCTTCAATCAGACTTCTTAAAAGATAAACATCAGTTGCATGGCTAGGCGAAACTAAGCAAACTCTCTGATGCCTGGCAACGAGCTCTTTAATATAAGTCTGGATGTCAGAATCCGCTATTTTGCTTGGCGAAATAGGATTACTTGGGGTTTCTGCTCTCAAATTTCTAACTGCTGGCGGACTGGCTTTGATTTGATCTACCATCTGGATTACTCGTGGTACACTCAAATCAAGAACCGGAAAGGAAAACTGGTCAACAACTTCAGCAAAATTTGGACCTCTGGCACCCGCATACTGTCGACACAACTTGAGGATTCCGACATTATAGGCATATCGTTCCGGGCTGAAATACCCAAGACCACCCGGGTAGAGACAACCGACTTCTTCCTCGATTAATCCTTCGGGAATTACCGCCAATTCTGCGCCTTGACTAACTGGTTCCTGAGATTCCTGACCCATAGATTGTATTTAACTAAAATGCTTTCTGACTGGGTATTATATTACCTGATTCCTGTTCGGGCAATCAAAAGCAACCAAATTTTTATCCTCTTTCTCCATCCAGAGTGGCTAGTTGATTTTCCGGTAGACAATCAGAATTCCTGACCAAACGATAACCAATTTCTAAAGCAGATTCGATCCTATAAGGAGTGCCCTGGAGCGCTTTCCGCAAACGACAAACCCGCACCCGTATCGCTTCTTTATCAAGACTTAAACTACCATCTCCCCAGATAATCCGGGCCAGATCCTGACACGAGCAATACCGATCCTGATTTCCGGCCAGATAAAGCAATAATCCCCGGTCAACCGGACCCAACACAGGCACCAATCGAGTACCATTAACTTTTACCCGACAACAAACCGGCCAGACTTCCCGGTAAACTGCCTCATTGGCAAAATCATTTTCTGGAGGAAAAGGCAGAGATAAAGTCACTTGTTTAACTTCTTCAGCCGGCTTTTCCATCAGTATATACCCCAGATCCGGTTCGCCTTTACCGACACAGTAAACCTGTAAACCGGCACCGATTCTGGAAATCGCCCGTCGTAATCGTGACGCAGCGGTTCTAATCCGTCCCTGGTCCAGAAAAACCGGACCGGGACATTCTTCCGGCGGTAAATTATTCAAAAACCGGCTGATATCGGCCAATGGGCAAAGCTGGCCGTAGTGATCGGCTAAAAAACGAAATAAAAGCAGGGGCATCGGGTCAGAGAAACGGGAAACAAACTCATGACCGGAAATTCGAACCCGGTTTACCGCTTCGATAACCTGCTCCCGGATCTTTTTCGGTAGGAGGGGAAAATCTGCCCCAGAAACAAGCGACAAAGAAAAGATTGCTATCTGATCAGTTTTCCTTCGTAAAGAAAAAGAGCTCGTCTGATCTGATAAACTGACAATCTCCCAGTCAGGGCAATGCTGTTCTAAAACTCGTCTGATCTTCATAAAAATGGCTCTAAGATTCCCAAATCTTTTTTCTTGATCAGCCTCGATCGCCGGATCATCTTTAGCTAATGCCTGCCGGTCAAGATCCCGGTATCGGTAAAACTCGCCTTGATGATCTACTAAAAAGGCAAGCACCTGTCTGACCCGACCGGTTAGCAAGGGTTGTAAATAGTAATCATCTTCCGGATCGACTGGAACTAATCGGTCAAAAAGAGGTAAAATATCCTCTCTCGCGGCAACTGAAACATCAGGAGAAATCACTGAAATCCCTCAGAAGCTGAAGCAATAGCCGCTTCCAGAACCGAACCCGAGCAGAGAGTATTTTCATGGGTTGTTAAAAGCTGCATCAGCGCTTCTCTTTGGACTGACCTTTCTCCTCGGGAACAATGTCTCTCAAGCATAATTATCAATATTATATCAGCTTATAATAAAAATTACTGGAAAAATTTCTAATAGATCAAGAAGAGGTAAAAATTGTGCTTAAAGTCTTAAGGCTTTGACTAATTCCTTTATTAAAGGAACCACGACCGCCGGCGCCAGCAGACTGTAAGACTCGGTTCCCTGATCGTCTTTGATTATCCACGGCACCTCAGTTACCCGGACTGCCTTTTTTCCCTCATCCCAGGAATAACTATAAGCCGGAGTAATTTCATAATCATCAACCAAAATTTTGGCTAAATTCACCGGTACGGAGTTCCGCAATAGAATTTTGGGGATGCCGTATAAAGAAAAGGCCTTTGCCATCAGTTCTCCGTCCTGGTTTAAACGGCTGCGGATGGCTTCAATCCCCAATTCATCCCCTTCTTTACCAACCATTCTTTCACCTTGGCAAGCCGGATTTTCGCATTTTAAGAAAAAAGTATCATTTTCCCTATCGTAGTCAATCATTTGCGTCCGTAAAAGTTTCAGGTTCCGGGAAAGCCGGCATTTGGGGCAAATAACCCGGTTTTTCATCCGTTCATCAATCACCACCTCCGGAACATTAATTAAGATAAACAGATCCGGGTCATCGCGGTAACCGACTAGTGTCCGGTAAAAAAGCGAATAAGAAACCTGGTCGAGATTCCGGGGAAAACCGTCAATTAGCAGCGTCTTTTTACCCAAGCGGCTGATTTCTCTTTCCAGCAGTACCAGAATCGTTTCTGCCGAATGCGCCAAGCCTTTAGTATCCCGGTTCTTTTGGGCTTGAAAAATCTCTTCCATCGACTGAAAGCCACGATAATGAGCTCGCATGAAATCTTCCAGCTCTTTTTTCTTTTGCGGATCTTTTATCTCCTCGTCTACCCGGCGGACAATATCGCCGACGGAAATATGGGCGATCCGTTCCGGGCCGAAAATCTCCTGCAATAGCCCGGCGTAAGTTCCCTTACCAGCTGATTTTTTGGCCAGCAAGTAAGCGATAAAGCTATCGCGCTCGAAGTAGGTTTTAAGTTTCTCGATTTCTTCACCGGCTTTGGCTTCAAAATATCGTTGCCGGTCAACCGGATCAGTGAGATTAAATTTTTTGGTTAATCCTTTAATTTTGGTTTTGAAAAGCGGAAATTCCATTTTGTACCATTGTAAAAAATTAACGGGATTTGTCAACCGGGACTTTATAAACTAACCTGAAAAAATACGTTTGAAAAAAGATTAAATTACCGCCGTAACAGCTCCATTAACGTTGCCAATGGCAGTGGTTTTAATGAATAGTAACGGCTGAATAGATTAAAATCGCCTTTTACGAGTTTATAACTGAGAAGACCGGTCAAACCAGCCCGACCCAAGACTTGTTTTAATAATTCAATTTGCCAAACTTGATCATCGGCAATGATAACTTCGCCCTCTCGTAACAGTCTTGCTAGTAGTTCGCCGGCTTCAGATGGAATCGTAAGTTCAATCGGCAGACAGTTTAAAGCCGGATCAAAATTAAACCTGGCGGTCGTCTGGGAATCATCATTAACCAACACCAGAACCTGGTCCCCACCTAAGTCTCTGGACAGGGAAAGATCAGCTGATATACGAACAGGGTCTCTGCCATCCAAAAACCACCTGCTCCTAACCTCAGTCATCACAATCAGGCTCCTGCCAATCCAACCGATAATCTCCTCTTCAGACCGGTGTGTCTCTGTTGCCAATTGATTGGTGGTTTCGCCGGCTAAATTCCTTAAAGTCCACAGAAGCGGCAACGACGGATCGGCAAAAATCAGCCCGTCCTGATAAACGGTCGTTTCCTTCGCCCTGACGCTTCTTAATTGGATTTCCCAAGCTGCCCAAAGCAGTGGCAGCGACGAATCCGGCAGCTCTTTCAGGAGATAGATCAAGGATCTTAATCCCCGTTGACGCCAGGCATTGTGCTGCCTGCCGATTTCTGCTTCTAAATTGCCTGGATTGGGTAATTTCGCAGCGATCACCTCCGTCTGTTTTTGCTGCCACCAAGGCAGGGACAACCGTACCAGTCCGGCTTGAATTTGGTCTTCATCCCAATCGCCGGTAAACCTATCCAACTGTTCTTCCAGTCGAAAAATCTCTTTTAATAACCTCTGACGGTTAACAAATCCCCAGGTTCGGGCTAACGAATCAGCAATTTGATTCCTTTCTCCCCAAACACGGGTGCGAATCCAAGACAGATAAGCAGTAAGAGCCTGGCGCGGACTCAAAGAGGATACTTGAGACAAACTAGCTTTTTCTTCCAAGCCAGCTAATACGTATGCCCAGGCTTCTTCATGGCTTTGATCATCCTGATTATCCGCCGACAAAGCGCTGGTCAAAGACATCAGCTTCGTAACTATTATCTTTTCTCGATCAACTGCCCGGCCTTCACAATAAGAAGAATATTCTCTCCAACCGACAGGCGGATCACCATGTTCCAACCAATAGGTAACCGCTTCTCCATTTGGTTGCCCTAGCAACTCTCTGGCCTGATAAACCAATGGATCAGGTTCCCCACCAACGATGTCCGGCTGACAGGGATATCCACACTTTAGTTGTATTTCCGGAGACATCTTTTTTTTCTAAATATTTAACCTATATTATTCTACCAGCTTAAGCAAGAGGCCGATAGCGATTTCTTTCTCCGGTTTCCACTGGTTACTATCAAAAGCAATCTTTTTACTATAAAACATAACAGATTATCGTTTTATGATTGAATAATAATAGTAATCAGTCCTAATATAAACGTGAGCCTATAACAGTTTTTTCGTTTCCGGTTCCGGCGCTTCTACCCAAAATATCCTTCGCAACAACCTTGGTGGTTATCCGGCCACTTAAACAAGTGGTTAACCAAGAGAAGAGCCTCTAAACCGGAGATGAGTCTAACGGAGCAAGGCTTCTAACGACTCCGGGGAGAAAGTAACTGAAGAAGAGAGGAGGTGAAAAAGATGAAGTCCAAGCTTGCGAGCGGGGCTCTGATGGCCCTGCTGGGAGGTTTTTTCGGCGCTCTTATTGGAGCGCCGCCGGCAAAACTGGCACCATCATCGGTGCCATCGCCGGTCTGGTAGTCGGCTTCATCGCCGGCTGCCGAATGTAGAAACTTCAAGTCCCCAGTTCCGGGGGACATTGTTCTTATCCTTGGCTCCGGGAAGCGGCTGGCTGATTATTTTTTATCATCTCGTTTTTTCTGTCAGCCACCGCTTCCCCCTCATTTTTCTTAGAAAAAACTTGCGCTGAACTAGAAACCCGCTTATACTTATGGCTATCTAATAAAATTTATCTTATAAATGACAGCAGAAGACCTGGTTCCAAAAGACACCGATCGCTTTAAAGCTGCTCTGGAGCCCTTTTTTTCCCCTGAGGCAATTAAGACTTTCTTGGAACAGATCGAGCACCACCTTGATTACCAAGAACTAAGACTACTGACAGCCAGGTGGGACGGCAGTCACGGACGAGAAAGGCCGGACTTGAAACAGCGAGTCCGAAAGGCAACTAATTCAGCTAACGAAACTCATTTTGCTTCGTTAGTAACTGAAGCCGGACCTCAGGAAATCAGCTATACCTTTGAATTCCCAACTCTTAATCAAGCGGATGAATTTGAATCTAGAGGAAATCTCTGCCAGCTTGATCTTTACCCGACACCGGATATAAGCAAATTAAACTCGGTCCTTGTTTTCGTACCCGATTCGGTAGAAATGACTCCTTGGGAAATCAGAGCCGCGCTCAATTTAGGCCTTGAGACAATGAAAAAGATAGCTGTAGTCCATCAAGATGAAATCGTTATCATTACTCATCCCCTGGTCATCAGTCAATTTCGTTATGTTGATGGAGCAAGCAACGAATATTGGGAAGCCTTCCATCCGGCGGTTCCGACCAACCCAGAAGTAGCAAGAAAGTCTATCCAAAGACAATACGAGCAAACAATTAGGCGAAAAACAGGGCGTCAACCGATTAAAGCCGACTTAGAGATTAGTTATGCCCACAGTTTGAACACAGAAAACAATCTTCTTGGATTCAATACTCTGGCCAGAAAACTGGGAGGTGTTCCTATTTGTCGCTACGTTTCAGCTTTAGATAATCCCTTTGAACTTAACCGCCGACCTGGCCAATGGCCGGGTAGAACTTATACTCTCCACCTTCCGACAACTTAACTTTTTTCTTTGCTGACACCGGTAAAATTGAACTGGTCAATTCTTAAAGCCGGCGCTAAGTTAGCCCCCAACCAGCTGGCCATAACCTTGGTCTCACTGCCGATTTCAACCACTCTGTTTAAAGCTTCCGGAATACTTTGGGTGAAACGTAAATTAACCACCGGGTAACTAATTTCGCCATTTTCAATCATAAAGGTTCCATCCCTGGTCAAGCCGGTGATTTGCAGGTTGTGGTGATGAGCATTAACATAGTGGAAACGGGAGATAAACAGGCCCTTTTTAACATGTTTTATCAATCTTTGCTCATCAGCGCTAAAGGGAGAATCTTGCCCGATATGGGCGTTCTCTTGTTTGGCAGATACTTTAACGGCCGGCTGTAAATGCAAATGCGTCGCTAAGGCATCCAAAGTGTTGGGCGCCGGTAAACCGTGGCCGGTTGATCTCTTGCCGTACTTTCCGGCCAGGTAGGAATCATAAACAATATTTTTGGCAATTCCCTTGTCAATCAGGATGACCTTTCTCTTCGGCACGCCCTCAAGATCGAAAGGCATCGGTAGCCCCAACGGGTCATAAGCGTCATCCCAAATAGTAATATTGCTACCCATGACTTTCTTGCCCAGTTTTCCGGAGAGAAAACTGCGTTTTTCATAATAAGCCCGGGCCCCAAAACCAAGATAGGCCAGGTAAATCAACAGCTCATTAACCGCCTCAGGCGCCAGAACCACTTCATAGCTACCGGCTTTAACCAGCCGCGGCCGTTTTCCCATCAGCGCGGTTTTAATCGCCCGATCAGTCTCCTTCTCAATCCCAAGTTTATCGATATCAAGGCTGAGACTACTGCCATAACCCGATGATGTCTTGGCCATCATTATGGTACTAAACGAGGCGTCAGTATTAGGAAAATCAGCCAAGATTCCTTGTGAATTGGCAACAATAAATTCTGTCACTCCATTTGACAAGGCGCCAAAGCAAGTTAGTTTTGCCGATTTTGCTTTCTTTATTGTCTCGGCTACTTTTTGCGCCCGTTTCCGGGCCGAAAAGAGGGCGGTTTTTGCAAAGTAAGCCTCAACCGGCCGATATTTGGCGACTGTCGGCAGGGAGATAAAATCCGGATCTTCTTTTTGTTTTTTGATCAATTTCCAGCCTTTTTCAAGAGTATTAACTAGATTATTTTTACCCAGATTGTTCGTCCGGACGACAACGATTTTTTTCCCTAAAACCAACCGTATTGAAACCTGGTCATCCCGACGTCTGATATTTTGATGAATCTGGTTATTGGCAAAACGGGAAAGCGAGAAATCCGAGCTAATTAAAACCACTTCGGTCTGATCGGCCAAAGATCTTTTCAAGATAAAGTCGGTGATGGTTTTATATTTATTTATCATAATTGCTTCCGGTTAACTTTTGGCAACACCAACCTGGACTTTTCTAAACCGGGCCGGTGCGGTTCCGTGGGCAACATGGGCAATCTGGCCCGGCTCCCCTTTGCCGCAATTGGGCGTCCCCCACATTTGCCAGTGATTCTGATTGCAGATAGCATCACACGATCCCCAAAACTTAGGTGTAATGCCGGTATAAGAGGGATTTCTATACATTTGCCCAAGTTTGCCGTTTTTTATCTCCCAGGCCGCCTCGCAGCCGAACTGGAAATTAAGCCGCTTATCATCTATTGACCAGGCTTTATTAGTGGTCATATAAATCCCTTTTTCCGTATCGGCAATCAGGTTTTTAAGTTCCCACTCACCCGGCTCAAGATTGATATTAGTCATCCGGATTAAAGGAATGTTTTGCCAGCCGTCAGCCCTCATCGTCCCATTGGAAAGCCGGCCAATAACCGGTGCCGTTTCCCGTGACGTCAGATAGCCGACATGCATCCCCTCTTTGACAAGATAATCCCTTTGCGCCGGAACGCCCTCATCATCCCAGCCGAAGGTCCCCAAGCCGAAAGGGACGGTCGCATCGGCCACAATGTTAACAATTGGCGATCCATATTTTAGTTTGCCAAAGGTATCAAGATCCATAAAACTCGTCCCCGCATAGGCAGCCTCAAAACCTAAGACCCGGTCAAGTTCGGTCGGATGGCCGCAGGATTCATGAACTTGAAGCGCCAATTGGTTGCCGTCAAGAATCAGATCGAATTTCCCTTCAGGGCACTGCTTGGCCGACAGCAAAGCAACCGCCTCATCAGCCACCTGCGGAGCATGGGCAACCAGGTCAATTTGGTCCAAAAGTTCCCAGCCTTTGGTTTGAAAAAGACCCCGGAAAGAATTGGGATAAGATCGGGTTTGAATTTCAGCCCCGTCAACCGCCAAAGCTTCCAGACCGGCGCCTGTTTCTAAGATTTCCTGAAAGATATAGCTACCCTCGGTCGAAGCAAAAGTTTTCTTAGTCTTATAGGCCTGGTAGAATACTTGGGAAACGGTTATTTTTTTTGAACGCCTCAGTTCCCCGTCCGCCGCCAGTAAAAGACCGATTTTTTGTGAAACCGGAACAGTGAAGGGATCGACCTGATAGGGCGTTTGGTAAAAACCGTCTTTTTCTACTACCATTGGTGCTAACCGGACTTTTTTCCCGGTTACTGAAGCTGAAGCCTGAGCGATCTCCAGTGCCGACTGAACGGTTTTTTCAATTGCAGCCTTATTTAGTTGGTTACTGGCGGCAAATCCCCAAGCACCGTGCCAAAGTACCCGTACTCCAAAACCGAAAGAATTACCCAAAGCAAGATCTTCAACGACTCCATTCCGGGTGGCAATCGACTCCGAATTCTCCTCTACCAAACGAATATCGCCATAATCAACTTTCTTACAGTTTAAACTATTCAACGCTAAATTAAGTAGTTTTTTCATTTCAAGATTTTCCAAAAATCTTCTTTATTCTTATACGGACCGATTATAGCCAGATTCAACTTTTCCGGTTTAAATAAATTCCGGCTGACGCGAATAATATCCTCGGCGGTAACTTTGTCAATCTCGGCCAAGAATTCCTGGGGAGTCCTGATCTTGCCCTCAACTACCGCTTGGATTCCGTAACGGCTGGCCACATTGAATGAATCCTCGAGGGCCAAAATGAACTGGCCTTTCAAATAATCTTTAGCTCTCTTAAGTTCGCGACGGTCAACCTTTTTCATGACCAGCTTGAAATATTCTTCGCGGATCAAACGGAGCGAGTCAGAAATTTTATCTAAAGTCACTCCCGCCTGGGCGTAAAGAGCGCCAACATCGGAATAAAACTCAGGCACGGTATAAACATAATACGCCCAACCTCTCTCCTCTCTGATCCGGCGATAAACCCGGGAAGTCCGGGAATAACCAAGAATTGAAGCCAAAACTGACACTACGAAACGGTCGGGATGCAAATAAGAAACTCCGGGAACACCAAAGCAAAAATGAGCCTGGTCGGTTTTTTTATAAATCAGTTTCAGACGGGCTTGGCCCTGGGAAAACTCCAAGCTTTTCCTGGCGCGAACCGGTCCGGCCCGAAAATCGCCGAGATATTGCCCGGCCAATTTTTTTACCTTTGAGACAGAAAACCGTCCGGCGACCACGACCACCATGTTGGCAGCTTGATAAAAATGCCGGAGATGATCAAAAAAATCCGCCTGCTTGATCCGGACAACTGTTTTTTTGCTACCGGCAATATCTCTACCTAAAGATGTCTTACCATACAGTAATATCTCAAATTCATCGAGTACCTGGCGCATCGGCAAATCCTGGTACATATTAATTTCTTCAATAATCACCTTTCTTTCCCGCTCGATTTGTTCAAGAGCGAAAATTGAGTTTTTCAAATTATCGGCCAAGAAATCAAAAGCCACCTCCAGGTGCCGAGCAGCAATCTTAACCCAGTACTCGGTGAATTCCTTTGAACTACCGGCGTTTTCTTCTCCGCCTAAAGAATCAATCACCGAAGCGATGGCAAAGGGAGTCGGCCGCCTCTTGGTCCCTTTTGAGGCCATGTGTTCCAGAAAATGGGACAAGCCGGCTTTTGAAGCGGCTTCGTCGCGGCTGCCGCTGCCGACACCGACCAAAACTGTCACCGATTCCAAGCCTTTCATCGGTACGGTAATCAACCGCAAACCGTTTTTAAGAGTCGTCAAAGTATACTCAAGCATCTTTACTTTTTCGGGTTAACTAATCTTCGCTTAGGATTGGCGGCGGCGTCTTGAACCTCCTTAAGTATCTCAGCCAAAGTTTCCTCGTCAACCGGCTGACTGGCTTTTGCCGCTAGTTGTTTCCTAAACTCATCTAGTCTAGCTCTAGCTTCACGTCGTCTTACTTGCCTGTCGACCAGTTTTTTTAATTGCGCGATTTGTTGGGGTGGAATTATTTCGCCGATCGGTTTTCCGGGAGTTTCACTCATAGATCACACTTAATAAAATAATTGAAATCATTATAGCATTTTCTAATCGTAAAAGTTCAGAACACAGACAGTCTCAGGATACTGGATATCTGGTGGTTATTGGACAAAGAAGCTATACTTAAGAAGTAAAATGACCGAACAACCTCAGGCGGAAATCAGAACCATCGATACCTCAACCTTGCCGCCGGAAACCCGGGCTACGGTTGAATCATTACAAGTAATCAGGCCGGAAGCAATCAGAGAAATCGATCCGGCGGTCTTAACCTGGCTTAGCCTCCGGCCGATCAAAGATAGATACTTACTGCCCGATTTAGTGGCAACTTTGAGAAACTCTGATGTGGTTGAAGCTTCAGCTTTCATTGCCACCAGCCGCTCTCCCTGGGATGCAAGGACCTTGCCTCAAGTAGATCAAGTCCTGATCCAGCCGCTGATTCAATGGCGCAACCAAGAAATCGAGCGCCTAAACCGGTTTCAAACCTCTCCCAGGCCGATCGCCAGAAGCCCTCAAGCTTTCGACCGCTACCTAGAGGCAACCAGTCCGATCAGATTCCAAGCCGGTACCCGTCTAGAAGCTTACCTATCCGACGTACCAACCAGCTTCTTCCCGACTGATGCCGGTACCGTCAGGATCAGAGCCATTGGCGGCGACCTGTCAACAGTCAGCCGACTGAGCGATCCCTTTTTTGGTCAAAGAAAAGCCTGTCCTTTAGGAGAAACCATCATTAAAAATGCCGCCCGGTCGGCGATTATTTCAGCAGAAATGGACCGGGAAAAACAGGCTGTTTTCCAGGCTCTCTGCACTGCTTGTCGAGCGGAAATGAAATGGTGGAACTTAAATAACCTGGTTTTCGCTCTAGAAGTTTCCCAATACCAAAATAACCGGCAAGCCGGTTATCCGGAAACAGCTGAGGAAGTTGCCGACCGGCCGCTGCTTTTGGACCTCTGGACGTTGTTGAGCCGGTATTTTCCCGGACCGGAAAGCAGCCGCTTTATTTTTCAATCGTTTCAGGAAAAACTGGGTCAGCAAAGAGAGATTTCTAATCTGCTGCTTGATTATGCGGAAATTGAACCGCCGGAACTGTTCCTGCCAATACCGACCGGTTCCGAGGAAATCACCACTCTCCCCTACGATCCGGTCGGCCGGTTACGCGCCTGGCATCAACGGATGACTGCCAGTATCGGCTGGCTGGCAAGCCAGGCCGACCGGCAAACAGCCGGCCAAATGATTTACGAATCATACTCAGCCCGAGACTTAATCAGCTCGCAGACAGCTCGAATCATGGTCCAAGAAAAAGAGATGGCTGTTCTTCGGGCCCCGATCAGAAATAATCAACTGGCGTATTACGGCCGGAGAATTAAGATTGAAAGCGACCGACTTGACCCCGAACAAACCTACTCGGCTACCGAAGTCGCCGTTTCTCTCTTGATTATCCGGGACGATCAGGGTAATTTGATCGGCGCCGTCGATCTTGAACCGGTTATTGGCCAGAAACAACCGGCTGACTCTTATCCCCTACTGGCACCGGCAGAAGCAATTAATCGTTATCTTAAATCCGGACAAAAACATACCGATCAGGAAATTGCCGCTTTTTTGGCAAACTACGAACAAGTTTATCACCCCGACAGCCAGCTAATGAGAGCTTTAAGCCAAGCCGAAATCAATCCGGCAGTCCTGCCGCTTGACGCCAGAATCGAGATCGCCAATTTTTTAGCCACCGCAGATACTCAAGAAACCAGGCAGGTTTATCAGGCAATCTCCCGACTGGGGATTGACGCTATGTTTACCCTGGCGGCTGCTGACGGCGATCGTGACCGTTTTATAGCTCTGCTTGATTTTTGCCTGGGAACGGAAAGCGGATTTGCTCAAGCTTGTTGCCACTTGATCGCCGAAGTCGAATCTCTCTCCTGGGAAATGGGAATCGGGATTACCCCCGAGAGCCGGCAGACAGACACCCGAGCTCAAACCTATAGTCACGCTTTGATCAGAAATATCCGGGCAATTGCTGCCGATATTGCTGCCAGGCAAAAGGCCGGGCCGCTGAGCCAACAAGATCAGGAAATTATCTTGCTCAGCCTGCTTTATCACCGGGAAGCAATTATCGCTCTCCGCTACCGGGCGCTCGGACTGGAATATCCAACTATTGGCATCAACTGGGAAAGGATTCAGGATCTGGAGGCAACTTATGGCCGCTGGCCAGGCATTTTTACTGCCGTCCTTTTCTATCAAAACGCTCTGGCAGCTGCCTGGGAAGCCGGAATTCGTCCGGAAGAAAGCGCCCAGGCAATCGAAACTGCCTACGGAGCTTTAACGGTTGATATTTTTGAGCATGCCTCTCAGTTTACGGCTGATACCAAACAGGAAATCGCTGCCACCGCCGCCGTAATTAGTACTCTAGTTGGTCCGGGAATCGCCGGCGTAAAGCTCCCTACTGATATTCGCGGCTTGGACGCCGGTTGCGCCCTCGGCGACCGGGTCACCGGCCCGGTCCTCAGACAACTTGAGGAACAAGGAATCAAAACTGAAATGACCGGTATTGATTTAAGAAAAAGTGTTCTCGAAGCGGCCGCCAGCGGCCGGCTTGATCCGGCTTTAACCGGATTTATCCATAGCGACATCGCCTATCTCCCTCGACTGCTGCCCGGAAAAACTTTTGATTTAGCCTTAAGTCTCTGGTCAGCCAGCCTTGACCCCCAGGAACGAACCAGCCAGATTAAATTTTACTTGGGAATCGCCAAAGCCCTCAAACAAGGCGGTGTGTTGGTTCTTGATTTAGCTCCCTTGGTCGAAGTGCCCTCAAAAATCAGAAGTCACTACCGATCAGCTCAAGAATATCACCAAAAACATCCCGATGAACCGGTTGGCCGGAAACCGCCGCCGCCGGAATACCGCACCGGCCAAGAGACCGACGAAAGACCAGATGCTTTGGTAATGACTCCCTATTCTCTAATGGGAATCCTGGAAAAAATCGGCCTTAAGCTGATTAATACTGACCCAGAAACTTTAAGGCAGCAAATTGAGTTAGTCAGAAACGGAGATTTAGCTTTTCTTTTTCAAGAAACAGCCGTTCAAAAGAGAGTTCTTTACCTGACTTCATCCGGTTGGCTCAGAGCCTGCCTGATACTGGTGAAACAACAGGAACCGGAAGCCAGTCCGGATCCTGACATCCAGGAACTACTGGCAGAAATGGCCGAAGAACCGATCCCGCCAAGTTACCGGGAAGTCAAACTGCCGAAAAAAAGCACCACCGGCTAAATTACCCGCCTTCGCTAGAAAGCTCAGGCCTTTTACGCCTGGGAGCCTCACTTTTTAGTTGGTTTTTTTGGTCGGTAAAGACGCTCAAAACTATATTTGAAAACGCTTCTTAAGCTTTGGGCAAAATCGGCATTCTCAATAATCACACCGGTAAAATCGCCCTTTTTAAAACTCATCAGGGCAATTTTGTCCTCATAGATGTCAATTTCCGCCGGTAAAGAATATTTTCCCCGGTCAAGAAGAATCTGCTGGCGGTACTCCTGCTGATCCTTCTTCTCAAGCTCCAGAGCCAACTGCGAATCGGCGGAAAACGATTTTGCCCAGACTTTATTTTTTATTCGCAATGGTTTCAGGTTCGGCAGAATATAATCTTTCAGGCCTCTTTCCGCGACTTCGATGTCAACACAACCCCAAATTTCCTGATCCTTGGTCGAGTAGACATCGGCAAAAGCGGCTTTCACGCCTTCTTCGCCTTCAAAATAACGAATCGTCGGTTTACCGACCGTCATTTTATAGCTTGATGACAATTTAGGCAAAATTTTGGCAAAACCGGACCGGGCCTGATTGACTTCAATTGCCTTTTGGTCAATCAGTTCCAAAATTTTCTCCGGCGGCAGGGCCCGAAAATGAGCCTTCCGGTCTTTTTTGAAGGTAGTCACCAGCCCCTTAGTTTCCAAGCTATGTAAAATCGCGTAAACATTACCTTTTTTAAAACCGGACTGGGCGATAATTTTAATTGCCGAGGCTGCCGGTAGCTGCAGTAAAATCAGATAAATCTGGGCTTCCTTTTGGGAAAGACCGGCGGAAATCAATAAACTTTCTAAGATTTTGAACAGATTTTTTTCCATTTTTTTCTCCTTTGTCAATAGTATATGACAGTCCGAAATAAAATGTCAATAACATAAGTAAAGCTAAAAATACTATAATCCAGTCAAATTAAAATGACTCACCTACTATTTAACTTTAATTAAGATCCCATAATAGTCACTATATATTGACAAATTAGAATAAATTTGCTATGATTACAACTGAAATCGATAAAGAGTCAATGAAGATTGACAAATACTATTGCTCTTTAACAAGAAAGGTAGCAGGAAAACATTAATAGTTGTTGGTTTTAGATTTTAGAGTTATTAGCGATTAAGACTCAAGCAGCAGCGCTTTTTTCTTAGCCCTAAGTAACTGATTGCTAACAACTATTGATCCGTTTCCTGCTACCGCGTAAGGCATTTTAAAGGTGAAATCCAGGTGGTGTCAAGTTTTTCCTCTGGTTTTTGATTCTCTGCCGGGGAAGAGAGAATAGTTGTTGGCAGTAATAACTATCTTCTCTCCCCTGGCAGGGATCCTTAGGAGGAAAAATGAACAAGAGTAGAATTATTGGGATCGTCGCAGGACTGTCAGTCGTTGCACTACTTTCCTGCGGTGGCGCCGGTTTTTTGGGCTGGCTTGCCCTTAAGCCTACGCCCACTGAAACCGGTGCCGGTCAGGCAGCGATCAATCTGGCTACAGCCGTGGCAGATTTTCCGCTGTCAACTCCGACACCTTCGGTGACTCTTTCACTGACCAAAGCGACGTTGCCTACTTCGATACCGACTCAGGTACCAACTTTCACACCAACCATACCGCCAACGGCTACGCCGACTCAGATACCTTCACCCACTGCGACTCGTGTTCTCACCACAGCATCAACCGCAACTCCAACCGCAATTCCTGTGGGCGACAAGGGTCGTGGTGGCGGATATATGCCATCAGTCCCGACCGATCAACCGCCTGTCCGGTATTTGCTCGCCGGTGCTTGCTGTTTGGGCAGCCTCGGTTTACTAGCACTTACAGGCGTCATCCTCGGAATCCTCTGGCTCTGGAACCAGCATAGACCGGCTACCAACAACCTGCCACCCGCAGCCGTGCTTACGCCGGTCAAGGAAGCCGTCGAGGACACTCCCGCCAAGGCCCTACCCACTGACGAGGCTCTGGCCACCATCCAGTGGTATTGTATCGGCTGCCATGCGAAGGTCGTAACATCGTTTGACGCCGAGAAGTGCCCCACCGGCCACTGGCGACCCGGCCGCAAGCCGAAGCCGGTGCCGGAGACACCCATCGAACCGACCTGGCTGCAGGAACCGGGCCAGGCCGACGATATCGCCTAACCTAAATAGGACAGCAGGTACCACCTGCCAGGGCCTGACTGTCCGAGAGGTTACCCACCCCAATGTTTCATTAAACATCGTCTTATGCGGTAGCCTCTCTTTTCAGGAATAAGTGAACTATGAAGCACTCATTTCTGAAAAGAGAGCGATTACAAGTTATTAAAAAATATGAACCAGATCAAGCAAATTAAATTATTGAAAATGGATCGCTGGCTCCTGGATCAACTGGAAAAACCGGAATCAGCGGCTAGCCGGTTCTTTTGGAGTTTTTTACAAAGTTTTATCTGGCAAAATCTTGATCAGCCGGGAAAAAACCAGTTCTTAGCTCTCTTAGCCGGTAACAAAACCGATCAAATTATGCCTTTTATCAGCGAAAGCCTGCCTGGTTTTGAAAAAGACTTTGCCTTAGCTTTGGGTAAAAAATTGGCTCAAATCAAAAAAATATTAATTAATCACCAATAACTGAAAAATGGCTTTAGCAGAACTGGAAACTACCATCGACATTACGAATCAACCGCAACTGGTCCCAGCGGAACAGGCTTTCTTCGGCCAGGAAGCCAGAGCCGTTCCCCTGCCCGATCTGGCAGCAATCATCGCCAGAACTCAAATCAATCTGCTTGAGCAAAACCGCGTTTATCAAGCGCCGGTAAAAGAGGTCTCCTTTCAAACCGGCAGTGAAACCAGAGTCGCTTTTCAAACAACCACCAACGCCGGCAAAGAATTAGCTTTCCAGGTCAGCCAAACAATCCTGGCTGAACCAAATTTAGCTTTTGCTGCCAATGATTTCCTGGCTCAAACCCAAACCCTGCCAGATAAACTAAAACCTTTGGCGCCGGAAATTAAAGCCCAGCTTGAAGCCGGCCTGCTCTGGCTGGAATCTGAAGCCGATCCGCAGAAATTTCTGGCAACAGCCGCTTCTTATTTCCAGTCCCAGTCTGAGCGCTTTATTATAAGAAATCCGGCTACCAATCGCCTGCGGCTAACCACTGAAGGAAAAAGATTCTCCCGAGCGATCAGCTGCTGGCTTGGCTTACAGTCGGAAAATACTGATTTCGACCAACTAGCAGAGCAAATTCAGGCTTCAACCGGCGAAAATGCTGTTAGTCGAATCCTGAGGAAATCACTTTTATCCCACTTAGCTTGGGAAAAAAGAAACGCTTTGTTCCAGATTCTCAGCCAGCAGCCGGCCGAAGATCTATTCGGCCGCCAAAGCGGTCCGAAATCAGAAGCCACTCTTGCTGGCGCGGCTCGCTTCAGCCGTGAACTGAAATTACTCATTAGCACTAAAGAAGCCGAACTGGGCAGGGAAATTGATGCCAGTCGGGAAATTTCCCGCTTTGATCAGGTATTAGCTGAAGAAGAGCAGCAACTACAGGCACAAGTTAGTCAAGCAGTCTCAAAACCAAGCAGTTTTATCGGCCGGATTAAGTTTGGCTGGCATCAGTTTAAAGAACAAGTCCAAAAAGAGGGTTTCTTTAAAGCGGCCACTCCCGCCTTAAAAAAACTCGCCTACGGCCTGGCTACCGGAATTACTCTCAGCCTGGTTTTTGCCGGCGCCGGACAGCTAGCCTATGAAATTTATCGGGGAATTAACTCTGCTTCAGCCGAAAAAAATCAGCCGGTTTCCCGACCCGAAAGAGCCCTGCCAATAACCGGACGATCAATTAATCGTGATTTTCCGGGAAGAACCAGTCATCAGGCTATCGGTAACCACCCGGTTTATACCCGGCAACAGACTACTGAAACTCAAAGAATCAATCAAACTTCAAGCTTATCTCAGCCGGAAATTAAAAACCAGCCCGCGCTCTTACCGACGCCGACTTTAACTCCCGGCCAGGAAGTAACTCTGATTGCGAATAACAAAGAACACCACTTAAAAGTCAGCTACAGCGACGACCGGCCGCTTGATAGTTTAGTCGTTGAAGGCTATCTGCCGACTTCCCAGCCCGACGGTGAAGTCACTGTCTTAGCAGTCCACTACGGTTATGAAAACCGGATTGATCCTGTAACTAACCAATACCCGCCTCTGGCGGGAACCGACACTGTCATTGCTTTAACCAGCCAGCAGCCAGTCCGCTTAAGCATCAATGGCCAGCTTTTCGATTTTGTTCGAGCAGCGGTTGAACCGGTGGTTTTAACTCTTGAAGATTTTAATGCCGGAGGTTACGCTCAAGTTAAAGCCTTAATGACTGGAAGAGGCGTGACTGACCTGCCCGGAAAACCGGCTACAGCTTTAAGAACCTGCGCCGGGCAATGGCTGGGAGCAGAACAAGGCTTCAGCCACCGACAATTATTTTTCGGTTATTTAGTCCCCAGTAAAGGAACCTAAACTATGACTGAAAATACCAGATCAACAACCGGTCAAGTCGAATCAGCAATAACGCCAGAAATACCGGCGCCATTAGTAAATTGGGCATTAGCCGTTTGTATCGGCCGCGACCAGGCAACTATCAAGGCAGCACTTCAAACCGGGACTTGGCAACAGGACAAAGCGGAAATTGATCGAGTTTTTCAAGGAAAGCATCCTAAAACTGCTGACGGTAAATATCAGCGTCTGGAAGGTATTGCCGCCGCCTGCTATCCGGAATCATCACCAACAGCGCAGAGGTTTGCCGTAGCTTGCTTAAACAGAGTTCTTGAAATCAGCAAATCAGATAGAAGAGACCAGAAAGTCGGTCTTTATCCGATAGCAGCAAAATTTAAGCCTTTTGTTGATGCAATTGAGCTGGGTACCAGTAAAGAAGCCCGCACCGAAGGTGCAGATCGAATCACCGCTTTAATAGAACAATCACAACAATTATCCCTGCTAGAACAAGAAGCTCAAAAAATGGGAGTCAAAAAAGGCGCCGTCGCTCTACCTCAAGAATTGGCTGATACTCGAAGTGCCTTAGCTCAACTTACGCAAGAACTTCAAACCGCACAAACTACGCTTAAAACCAGGCCGACTAAGTCGGATCTGAAAGCCGCTCGCCAGGAAGGCCGCACCCAGGGCTTAAAAGAAGTTCAAGAAGAAACAGCTACAGTAATTGAGCAAGTTAGGCAACAGTTAGCCGCCGAACAAGCCGCTCATCAGACAACTCAAGCACAAAACCAGGCGCTTCAAACTGAAAATACCAGACTTACTCAGGGTCGGGAAACGGCTGACAAAAAGAGTGAGAGCTTAAGACAAGCCCGGATCGCTGATGCTGCAAGAATCAGCGAACTTGAAACTGGCAACCAGATTCTTCAATTAATTGATCTGGCTGCTCAAAAACTTGGCTATCAGGGAGATGAAAAACAAAGGCCGATTGAGCAACTGCTGGCAGCGGCAAAAGCAGACCGGCGACAGCTGGAAGCTCTGGCTCAAAGCTTAGGGGTTCCCGAGTCGGACTTAAAGCAACCGGCCAAAGATCTGATCGCCGCGATAGTCAATCAGGCCGGAGAGAGAACAAAAAAAACTCTCCGCCTAAAAGCCAGCCTAACCTCAACGGAGACTGAGCGAGACGAATTCCAAAGACAAGTTCAAAAAATAGAAACCCAACTTGAAGCCAGGCCGACTGAGGCTGATGTTAGGGCCGCCAGGCAAACCGGCCAAGAAGCCGGCCGCCAAGAGGCAAAAAAAGCCGCCCTTCAGGAATTGGCCACAACCCAGGCTGACCTTGAAATCGCGCAAGGTAAGTTCAAGGAAGCTCTGGCCCAATTGGCAGAACTTTCAAAAAGGGCCAATATCACACCTAAAGGATTAGCCCAACTTCAAGTCGACCTAGTAATCCTGCAAAATAAAGTCCAACGGCTCGAAGCTCAATTGGTTGCAAAACCTGAACCGAAACTGGTTCAGGAACTTGAACCTGACGTAATCGAACAAATCGTTACTCAAGCTACTAGCGAAGAATTAACTGACGAAGATATTGCCTGGCTTGGGCAACATCAAACAGCAGTAAAAAAAGTTTCAGTCGCTCTCGAGCAATGTGTGATTAAAACGCTTGAAGAACACCCTGATTTACAAGGCGCTTATCTGCTACGTAAAGCTGTAGGTGAATATGACCGTTATCTTTCTCTAGAATCACTTGATCAAGCAGAAGAGTTACTTGTCGTTCTTGAACGACTAACCGACTACCAGACCCGAATAATGAAAAACTCAGTTGTCGTAGCTCAAATGCGCCGGCTTTCAAAAGCATCAATACTCCAATATTCTGTTCGAACACTATTCCCCCGCATTCTTAGGCAGCTAGAAACAATTTCTCTACTGCCAAAACCACCAAGCGAGCCAATCCCTGCTTCGACAGAACCGGAAGCTGAATCTCAAGTACCAAGGTCTATTAGCGAGCCAGCTCCGGCTCCGGCAGCACTGGAGGCCGAATCAGCTGCCAGATCAAAAAGACAAGCCGCCGATTTAGCCCGAATTTTAACCCCTAACCAGGCTTTTTCAGCTGAGCAGTTAGCAGTTGAATCGCCAGTGCTTCTGGAGATCAGCCAAGCACTCAGAAGTATTGACTGGTCTCGCCTATCTGAAGGCACTGCTACTCCTAGTATCAGAACTGCCATTCGGGAACAAGGCCAACACTGGCTAGAGGCGGCAATCGCTTCGGGATTAGCTAATAAAAATGAAGTTAGAATCGTTTTAACCGAACTAACCGGCTATCTCCTGAGCCGTTTTCCGTACTCGTCGGTAAACGCACCTTTGAGAAATTTTATCAGTACAATTTTTAACCCTAGTCGGGTAGCTGAAAATCAACGGCTGACTTATCTAACTAAGGTTTTATCTTTTATTATCGGAAAGCAATAATTTAGCTTAAGAATATAGGAGTTTTTATATGCCAGAGCAAAAGCGAGTATTAGCCGAGCCCAGAAGCGATCTCCTAAAAGGTTGGGAGGCCTTGGCCAAGAACTGTCGGACCGCCGGGCGGTTCATCTTGAGGCTTTAGAAGACATCGCCGTACCGCCTTTGTCTAAAATGAATCAGGAAACTGCCAGGCAATTATCAGAAGAACAAAGACTGAAACTTTGTCTCGAGTTTTTTGATCCTGATATTAACGATGATTTAAATTTTACCCAATGGGAATCAATCGTCAATGGCATGAACAGCCGCCTCGGCAGAGTCTCCATTAACCAGGTTTTGGCTGATTTGACTGCCAGTCGTCCGGACCCTGAAGCCAAAACCAGTCTGCTTCAAAATTGGGATTTGCCGGAATTAATCGGCTATTTTGGCCTCAAGTATGCGGCAATTACGCCAGTAATGGCGGATAAACATTTACTCTCACCTCAACTGGGAAAAAGCGCCTTTCTGGCCGCCGCCCGGCCTTTGATGAGAAACCAACAACTGGCGACGATCTATGATACCGACCAAGCGGCGACAGTTATCCGGGAAACCAGAAAAAAATCCGGTCTGGACGAATACGCCGGTTGGTTCGAGACAGCTAATCTTCTTGTTTGCTCGGCACGTTTTAATCCTCAAGCTCAACCTAGTTTTTATCAAGCCTTGCTTCCGGATCAAGCCAAGCTGTCAGCTCAAGATTTAGAAACCATTATTCATCAATGGCCGAGTTTCGGCCGGCACTACGCCACTGCAGCACATTATGATTTTTCTCTCGATCAGCCCCAGAAAAGACTAATTAGGGAACTTCAACCTCCTTTCTTAAGCAGCCAGCAACTGGCGGAAAAAATGGGCTGGGTAAATGATATCTCTTTTTTCCTGACCCGGTTTTCCAGCTTAGCTGATGAGATTCCTCCGGACGATGCCAATGAAAGAAAGGCTCTGCAAGACGCTCACAGAGTCTTCTGCTCAATGACACAGAGCATGAACATCGCTCCACCTCTGGAACAAAGAGTTCAATTGATAGAATTGGGTTTAAAAGTCGATACTTTGAAACAGAAAGGAAACCGGCTCGTTAGTATCGATAAAATTGAATCAGGTTGGCCATTAGAGTATCTTTCCGAAAGCTGGCGGGAAACTCGCTGCTTCATCAAATATGACGAATCAAGCAGAGATCGCCGTTACCCCTCCTACTATGTCGACCGGCCGGCGCTTGAGGAATATAAAGCAGAACTTAGCCGAAGCCGGGAAATCGCTGCTCAAATGCAGGCAGTGATTGAAGGCGATAATTTAGCAACCGCTCTTACTCAAACAATCGAAGCAATCCCGGATTTACCGGCGGTTACAGAAGTTACTCGCCTGCTTGAGGAGCTGGCCGAAACTCAATTTTCACCCAAATTTACTGCCACGCCTGCTTATGTTCCACTCCATCCTCTTAATCCGACGGTTGCTCATTTTGCGGACCAATTAGGCTTAGGTATGGCCGCCGAAGAGGTGGCTTTATCAGCCGGAATCCAAGACTGTTTGAGATCACTTCCGAGTCATAAAGAACGTTGGCCAGCCCAGGAGCTGATCGATTTGACTGAAAAACTGGCTGAAATGACTCAGGCTGGCCAGATCCCTTGGAACGAATTGATTATTTTTACCCAGGAAGGCGGCTATCTGGCTCATCCCCTGAACGGCTTTGCCGAAGCCTGCCAGGTAATGGCAATTGACGATCCGGAGGAAAGAAAAGCTTATTTCCAAATCAGCGTCGACCAAATCCGGCAGTTTTTGGCTCAAGCCGATTACTTGCCGCCAGCGATTCGAGAGCCGCTGAGTGGTTATTGTACTTTCCTGGAACAATTCGGCAATACTTTCGACTTCGCTTATCAAGACAAAGATCGGAAATTTACCCTTACAGCCACTAATGATGATCTTGAGAAAGCCGGTCTTAATCCTGCTGAAATTAGGGTAGCTGCCGGCATTTTAGCTCAGCTTCAAGCTTGGCACTCCTTAGTCGAACTGGTACCAGGGGGATCAGACTATGTTTTTCATGATTTGATTGCCGCTGATCTGGTAAGAGCATCAATCGAACATATTGCTTCCCTTTCCACCTACAGAAAGATTTATTTACCTTTGCTCTATGCCGATCCTTTTACCCGCCGGCCTTTTGAAGGTGAATTAGTAATCCATCAGGGAGAGATTATCGTCGTCATGGCTCCGGCCGGCAGCGGCAAATCAACAATCGTCAAAGGAATCGGCGACGCGCTCCAGTTAGCGGCTGGTTTTTTGCCACCCTGCGCCCGGCTAACCAGACTCCCGACTGACGAAGAAGGCCATCTCCCTGTCTGTTTTTCTGTCGATCGGCCACAAACAACTTATGAAGGCAGCCTTTTTGATCACGCCTGCCGATCATTGGCAGAAACAACCAAAGATATCTTATTCGACCAAAGCCGCAAAGCAGCAATCTTTGAGAACCTTGATGAAGTGCTGGTGGGAACCAACAGCCGGGAATCAGCTCTTTTAAGCTTAGCCTACGCCTTAACCATGCATCGTTTTTATCCTCAAGCAACTATTCCGATTGTCGACCATGACGGCGAGATTATCTTCCGTCTCCTTAAGGCGCTGGAGACCGCCGGCGGTCCCGAGCTGCGATTACCAAGGGTTCGGGCGTTAACCATCAATCCGGAAACACACCAGCCGCGCGAAGGTTTAGCGGCCGGCCTGGGAATTTTAACTGCCCAAAGGGTCGGAGTTGATCCCTTAATCATCCAAAAAGCCAGGATCCTTGAAGAACAAGCCAGAGCCGGTTTGACCGATTTCAGTCTTGCTGGCGTCGCGGAAGCCCAAAAACCGACTGAATGGAGAAAACTTGAAGAAACTGAGCCGCTGCTTTTAGTTGATGAAGATTCGCTTGAGGCCTTGGATTATGACCCCACTTTAAAAACTGAGGGTTACTTTACTGCCGTCCGGGATCAACTAGCCAGCGCCTTAAAATTAACACCGACTGCCGCCGGCACCTTAACCCGTTTTTATGCCCAAGGATTTATGCAAAACTGCCAAGAGGCAATGGCAGTGGGAATTCCCCAGCGAAATGAAACCAGGAAACGCTGTCTTAATCTTTGGCAGAAGCAGCAACAGACTTACCTTGAAATTGTTACCAGATTAGGTTCCCAAGCCCAAGAATTACTCGCTTTTAATTACCCTAGCGGAGCTGAAGAAGTTCTTGGCCTGGTCCAGGCTCTATCCGAAAAGGGGCTCGGCCAAACCACTGGTCTTTTTGACCGGATCGGCTCGCTCGAGAAATATGCCAAATATTTTGGTCTGGAAACTGCCGATTTTAAAACTCAGCTAACAGACCTCCGCCGGGAGAGTCCAAAAATTAGCCTGGCTATTATTGGGCTGACGCATCAAAGAATCACGCATTATGTCCTTGACCGATTATTTGATCTTGGGGTTAACCCTGAACCAAAGCGTCAAGAAATTCTGGCTGGCCTGGAAAAAGGAGACTTTAACGCTTTAGCTGCCAGTCTCAAAAAAGAAAGAGCCGACCAAAAAACCGGCTTTCAGGAACAACTGACTGGTGAAGATAGCCTAAAGGAAAGCCGGTTACTGGCGCTGCTCCGGGAACCGGCGCCGGCTAATGCTTCTGAACTGCGAACCTGGCTTGCCCGCTTCCAGAGACAACTGACCGGTGATCAGAAAGCCGGTCTTACCGGTGAAATGATTATTGATCGAATTCTGGCTGGCTCCCTGGCTGAAGCTGTACCGGAAAATTTGGTTCCTAACCTGGAAACCGTCCAAAATTTTTTAACTCAAATGACTTTTGGTTTGGTTGATGCGGCGTTACTGGCTTCCTCCTCGAAGGATTATACCGACCAACCCGGTCAACTTACTGCTTCCGCTTTTCCGATCAGTTTCGAAAACGGGACTGATCCGGGCTTAAGAAACCATTGCCGGCAAGAAGGAAAGCAATACCATACCCAAACATTTCAGTTACCAGCGGAAATGGCTGATGCTGATGTCATCATTTTAAACGGACCAAACCATTCCGGCAAAACCGAACTGGCCAAACTAATCGGCCAATTGCTGGTTCAGGCAACCACCGGCAGTCCCGTCTTGGCAGCCGAAATGAAACTTGGTCAAGCAGGCGGTTTGGTCGTGGCGATTAATCCGGCAGAAAAATGGCAAACTGATTCTGATTTTATGAGCGTTTGCCGAAGGATGGAAAGAATCACTCAAAGAGTTAAACAAATATCAGCCAGTGGCCGACGGCCGGTGGTGATTCTTGATGAACCCTACACTCAAATCGGCGCCGGCGATCGCGGCGTTTTGACTGCGGCCACCCTCGACGAATGGGTCAACCGCTACGGCGCTAAGGTGATCATCACCAATCACGAAGCCACGGTCTATGATTTTACCGACGGTATCAACCATGCTCAACCCGGCAGAATTAACTACCTAGCGGTGGCGATGGACCGGCAAACTTACGAGGTACGGGAAAACGGTTACGGGATGAGAGCCACTTCCGATCCTTATGAAATTTTCCTCGGAGAATTTGCAGATCTCGCCGACCGGCAGCGCCTGCCGGAACTAGCGGTCATCGGCCAAAAAACCGTTGAACTGGCTCAGGCTTTGGACATATTCGATCAGGAATTAGTCAAAAAAATGCAGGCAGCCGGCGCTTGGTAAAGATTAACGAACTGCCAATGCGAGCCCGCTTTTTTGGAAAAAATTTAATCTTTACTCTCTCCATCCGGCTAAGCGAAAAGGAGCCTGCGAATTACTTAAATTGTGAGTTAAAACGATTTGCATCTCATCAAGCCGTTGATCATAAACATAAATAGTTTTCCCTGACTCCCAAGCGTATTGAGTCTGGTTCCGGTTCCAAAATCCCGTAAAGTACCGGGTGAAAACCGGAAAGAAGCCGAAAGCATAAAAAACGCAGAGTTTTTTGAACATCCTAGGTCTTCATTATCATACCGATCTAATTTGATGTCAACTTCTGCCTTTATGCCTCAAGTTGTCAATGGTAACGCCCCCCGGAGTTTTATAGAATATTCGCTTCGCTAGATCCTTCGGCCGAAACCTCGGCCTCAGGATGACAATGTTAATTCAGATTTACTGGCACACTTCGTCATCCTGAACTTGCTTTGCCATCCGAAGCTTAAGCGCAGGATGGTTTCAGGATCCCGTTGGGTTTTCCTTTGCCCGATGGGATGCCGAAACCACAGTACCATTCGGTACGTGGCAGGTAAATTCAGCATGACGGCTATGTGACAGTTTTATCAAAGAATCTGAGTAGTTACAACATCCCATAATGCTTGATATTAGGATGGGAAGATGCTATAATAAAGCTGCTTTAGAGACCGACGTTCGCCTGGCCTCTAAAGTGAGGCCTTTTTTAATGTTTATAAGCGAGAAAAGATCAGTTTTAAGGCCGGAAGCACCTTAACAAGTTAATATCCAGGTAGCAGGGAAAATTGGGGATTGGCAGGAAGGAAAAGCTTTTTATTGCGTTCGGCAGTCAATTTGCGGCTGTCTGACCGCAACCAAGCAAATCCAATCTCCGACCATTCCCTGCTACCGCGCAAGATGAAAGACATCTTTTTCGTTTCGTTGCCCCAAGCACACCTCCTGGCTGGCAATCTCCTGCCGGGGAAGGAAGGGAAGAAAATTTCTTTGAGATTTATTCTTTTCCTCCCCTGGCAGGGACAGTTCACCTTAGGGAGGTGGCAAACATGAAACGCAGTTGTGTTCTCAGTTGTGCTCTCGTCGTATTGGTAGCCTGTCTCAGTCTCATCGGAGGCTGTGCTGGGTTCAGCGCGCTCGTCGGCGGTGGTTCGTATAACATCGGTGGACGAGTCCACGAATTGCCGGCAGTCTGCGGACTACCGGCTTGCTGCGGCGCCTTAGCCGTCTGGCTCCTGCCAGCCGGCTTGGCGGTGGTTTCTGTGGTCTCAAAGAAGACCAAGAAAACCGCACCCACACCTGCGCCGGCTCCAACGCCGACGCCCGATCCTGCTGCTTGACAACCGTCCCTGCCAGGGGCCGGTTGTCCGGGGACAACGAAAAAAAGCTATAGCCTTTTGGCTATATTCTTATTTATTATTTGTTTGTCTTTTTCTTGTCGCGGTAGCTCTTTCTGCAGGGACAGGATTTTTAAAAGTCATGTCTCTACAAAAGGAAAGAATCAAAACAACAGTTCAATTCGGATTGCACTAACCGGTTTTAAGCGTTAAAATAAACCAATAAAGATTATGGCTGAAGAACCCCGAACTCATCACGATCAGGCTCCAGAAGCCCAATTAGCACCGGAAATTCCGGATTTCCTGATTATTCCGGTAGTTGAGAGATTTCTCGGCGGCCGAGACCAACTTTGTCGCGACTTACACACAGGCAGTTGGAAAGATGATTTAGAAAAAATCCGTCTTTCCCCTACTTCTCCGCCACCCCGAACTGCTGACGGAAAAATCAGCCGGATTACGGCCGTCACTGGCGCTTGTTATCCGGAGACTTCGCCTTTAGTTCAGGCATTCGTTGCCGGTTGTTTAAGACAGGCTTTAGAAACAGCCGGGCTGTCGGTAACTGATCAAAAAATCGGTCTGTATCCGATTGCCGTCAGACTCAGAACTGTCGTAACACTTTTAGAATTAGGTCAAAATACCGCCACCACTGAATACCAAAAATCAGCTAAATCACTAGGTCTTCCAAATCCTCAAGCAGTGTTTAGAGAGCTTCAAGTTGCACGAGCCGCCCTGGCTCAAAGAGAAATGCGCGAAGCGGCAGAAAAAGAGAAAGCAGCCGCTGATAAACAGGCGGTTGAAGCAGCAGTCATACAGGCTCTAGCAGAAATTGTTGAAACAGCGAGAACCAGATTGGGATTTCCTGATATAAAGGCAACCGGTGTCGCTGCAGTAATCGAGCAAATAAAAGGTGCTCATTATGCACTTAGGAATCTAGCTACATTGCTTGGCCTTGATCGTAAGCATGTCAGAGAAGCAACCGTTTATGACTTAGACTTAGACATAGATCAGGCAATACGTACTTTACAAACAGAACAAGCGAGAATAGTCGCTGAACTCGAAGTTCAGCTAGAAAAAACCAGATATCAGCAAGAGAAAGCTGAAGAAGATCTAACCGGTACCGAGGCTGATCGACAAAAATTATTGGATCGGTTGGCAGATGAGCAAGAAAGCCATAATCAGACAATCAGAGAAATGGCTGATGCCAAAACAGCACTAGCTGAAGAAAGAAAAAACCATGCTCAAACAGACGCAGAATCAGCAGAAGCCAGAGCTGAACTGTCAAAACTGCAAAATAGTTTGGCTGGCTTACTGAAATTAGCTAAGCTTAATGAAGAGGTAACCAGTTTAGAAGCGTTACAGAATTTGCTTTTACCGGTTTGGCGCCAAGGCCGGCAAATTGGACATCTTGACCGGCAACTAACTCAAACTGAAGCAAATTTAGCCGCGCGAGACGAACAATGCCGCTTACTGACCGCTACCAATAGTGAACTCGACAGAGCACTTCGCGATCTTGATTTACAAGCCAACCGAGCCGGTTTCGAGGGTACGCTTAAAGCCAATGCGACTGAATTATTGATTCGTGCTTATGAAAACCTTCTTCTTAAAGCAGAAGAAATCGGAATTCCGGTTAAGGAATTAGTACCAACAATTACGAAATTAAGAAAACGGCTAGCTGCTTTAGAAAAACCAGCCGAAACAAAAGCAGAAGGCTCCGGTGAATAAATCCCTAAAGCGCTTCCAGACTATCAACTAAGTAATTTCTTTCCAGCTGCCAGCTCTTCCCATCCCAGAAAACGCTCGTTAATCTTTCCAAATAATCACGCCGGACCGGATCTTTCAAAATATCTTTGATAAAAGGACGGTATAGCCTCAATAAAGCCTGTCTTTTGGCTGGCTTCCACTTAAGAATCCTCACCAGACCGGCATGACCGAAATGAAAATCAAGCAGAATTAATGGCCGTCGATGGCCTTTACTTTCCAGTTCGGCCGCTTCACCAGCCTTCTCGGCCAGAACCAAATTTCGCAAATAAACGACCGTCTTTTCCGGATGAAGATTACTCGCCTGGGCAATTGTCTCCCGAATTCCGGTCAACAATCCCCTTTTGGCCGTATTGCCGACCGCCTGAACCAGAAAGATACCTAAAATTTCTACGACTGAAGACAGTAGCCAAGTTCCTAAAGCAATTAGGGTTAACCCGCTGATAATTAAACTATTCCGCTTGACTATCCCCGCCCGTTTAGTGCTTTTCTTTCCCGTCTGACAACTGTTTCTTTTTTTCTTCCCAAGAAGCCAGTTGATTCCCTGTCCCAAAACCAGTAGTCCGGCCATAAACTCGATGACCATCAAATCCAAGTCCCGGACGGTAGAAAGAGACGGGCTTTCGGCTAAATCACCAAAATAGACCCGCGCCCGGCTTTCTTTGATCTTTTCGGTTAATATCTTAAGATCAGGATGATTCTCCAAACCGGCAACATAGGCTTGAATCCGCTGGTCAATATCTTCTATCGGCGGTTGATGGACCATCTCCACTAATGCAGCCTCAAACTTGGCGGGAAAGTCCAAATTTGACGATTTTTTCCCGGCCAAACCGTGGAGCAAACGAAAAGTAGCTTTGGCTGTTTCGACTTCTGTATAACTCATAAAAAGATGATGGTTGGAATTGTGAAAAAATTCTGCCGTTACATCCGGTCCAGGGGTTCGATACCTAAAATAATCAGACCGTTCTGTAAAATCTGGGCTACGGCTGCGGTCAAAGCCAATCGGAAACAGACAATATCTTTGTTAATCTTGCCCTGGTCCGTTGTCTTCTTATCTTCCCGAGTATCCCGCCCCGGAGGAGCCGGAGCCGTCGCTTCGTCACCATCCGCGGCATAGCCAAATTCGTCAAGATCGTCAAGATCGTCAAAATCATCACTCTCGGACGAAGCTGGCTCGGTTGTCATAGTCTGTAACAGCCCTAAAATTGAATGGCGGCTGTAAAAAAGATTAAACTTCTTGGCTAAATCGTAAAGATAATGGCAAATTCCGCTTATCTCAAGATTCTGGCCGGCTTCTAAAATCACTTCGGGATAGCGGTAAACGGTTCGTAGAATTGCCATCTCTTCATCATTTAAGGAAACCGAAGGACTGGCGGAAGCGACCGGGCCCTTTTCGACTAACGCCGACTTGGACGGAGGATAAGCCGGTAAACCGGTTCCAAAGGGAGTTTGAGCACCCATTTTTGATCCTCCATATGAGGGAAAGTTAGCCAGAGATGGCTTTGAACCAGCCGCCGAAGCGGGAAACAGCCCACCTGACCTTGGAAAATCTGCACTTTGGCCAAGAGAAGCAAATCTGCCCCGGAAAAGATCATACTCCGAAAGAGAAAAAACGACTTTCTTCTCAACTGCTTTTTTCAACACCGACTGGCAACGGGCATTAGTGTATTGCAAATAAGGACCGGAGTCGCCACTTAAGGAAACCGAACTGTCCGGATCAAAATGGATGTCATTAGCACGGCTGGTTTTTAAAAGACTGTACTTCAAGGCTCCCAAACCGATTTTTTCAGCGGTCTCCTCAATTTTTTGGGGAGTCAAACCGTTTAGAGATTGATCCTGGGCTTCAACGGGGCCGGATTGTTTTTTGGCTTCAAACATAATCTCATGAGCTTTTTTCTTCATATAGTCCAAAAGTTCATCGGCGGTAATCACCGTTGCCTTTCTTGAGCTCATCTTCTCGCCGCTTTTCAAATACACATAGCCAAAATTAAAATGATAGTAATCCTCCCTTTTACCGATACCTAACTGTTCGCAAACGGCAAAAAGCTGCTTCAAGTAAAGCAGCTGATCGTTACCGATATCCCAAATATAGAGATCGGCAGGAAAAGTCAGCCGTTTTTTTAAAGTCAGATTTAGATCAAAGGTCAGGTAGAGGGCAGTCCCGTCAGATTTGCGAACTAAAGTGTCAGGCAAATTATAAGACGATAAATTGGTTGCCACTGGCCCAGCCGCAGAGGCATTTTGTCTTGTCTGAGTTTGATCCGGGACTGTTGCTCCTTCACTTTTGCCATAGACGAAAACATTCTGCCTGAGACCCTTCTCGACCAACTGTTTGCCGCCCTGATAAAGATCTGATTCATGCCAAACTAGATCGTGATAGCTGCCGATCCGTTTATAAGTCACTTCATAACCCTGAAGCGACCAGTCAATAATCTGGCGCCATAGAGCCCTGACTTTAGCTTTATCATCTTCCCAATCGCGCAGAATTTCCCGGACTTGGTCTTTAACCTTATCCACCAGCTTTTCTGCCCGGCTGCCCAGAGAATAAAAAATCAGATTAAGATGATCGCTCTTAAGACCCAAGTCAGCCGGTTTCAGCCATTCATTCGGCCCCATTAACCACTCATCAAGCAATTGACGCCAATCGGCCTCTTGGGCAATCGCCTTAATCTGCTGGTCGGTTACTTGGAAATCTATAAAGGTTTCCTTTGACAGAGCAATTTTTTTTCGGGCAAAAACCAGGTAACCGAATATTGCCCGGCAGACATGAGTACCCCGATCGTTATTGATACAATCAAGGGTTACCTTTGCTCCCAATGCTTTAAACACCCTCATAACGGCCATGCCCAGCAAGTTATTGCGCAGATGGCCGATATGAATAGTCGTGATCGGGTTGGGGCTGGTATGTTCCAGTAGAATCCGTTTATCCTCCAAATATTCGTTTGTTCCATAGGCTTCTTTAGTTTTTAGCACTTGCCTCAGTTGGCTGATAATAGCATCATTTTTAAGCCAAATATTGAGAAAACCAGGAGGGGCAGCTTCGACTTTTTCAATCAAAGACGAATTAAAATTCTTGATAGTAGTTTGAAGTTTATGGGCCAAATCTAAAGGCGATTTTACTGCCTGTAAATCCGCTTTTAAATCATTATTTTTAGACTGGTTTTTACCGGTTTTTTTAATCTGCGGATAAAGAATTAAAGCAACATTGGTAAAATAATCACCATACTCGGGATTAGCCGGATGGTCAATCTTAGCCAGAGTCTCGTCAAAACCGATCTCTTTAACCGCCCGTCTGACTTCGCCAGTGATTTGCCCTTTCAAACCAGTCAAATACTCTTTTTGCAATAAAGGCGGGATTTTGCCAACAGCGCCCTTTTCTCCCTTTTTGGCGGTTTTTTTCAGCTTTTTCGCTTGCCCTCCGGTTTGAGGCAGTGGTTGATAATCAATTTCTAATTCGGGGTTGTTACGGCCCAAAATCGCCAGCTTAACTTGGCCGGCCATTTTTTCCTCAAGAAATAGCTTTAGTTCATTAAGAGCAATCTGCAATTCCTTTTCAGTCGCCGGCGGCATCGCCTCGGCCACTAAGACAGCCGCTCGGGTGTCTTCTGTCAACTTTGTTCTTTCCGCTTCCCGCCAATTCCAGCGCCGGCAGATGAATCCCTCATCATCACAGTAGGCGACTTCTCCCGGCTCACAGGCAACTTCTTCGTTACCACCAATGTAGATTCCTTTTTCTTCTCCTTCGCAGACTTTTAGGATAATGTCGCCTTGGATCAGGCTAAGATTTTCTCCCCCAAAAGGAAGCTGGTGTTTTAAGGAAAGGCTGTTATAGAGATTGACTAAGGGATTGATGTCAGGTAAAGGGTTGCCGGCTTTAACTCTCCGCAGAAGGGCTTCAACCGAAGACCGATATCGATTACCGGTAATCCCAAAATCCTGATAAACCTGTCTCCAAGCGGCAACTTTAGGCAATTGACCTACCGACAGTCCACCAAGCAGCTCAGGAATTTTTTTTTCCTGTTCACGCAAAAGGGACAGTATTTCCTTGTCGGCTTGACTGCCCTTCCGATTGTCGATTCCCAAAGCGACAACTACCCCGATCTTCACCTCGGGCCAATGAGAAAATATTCTGGGATCGATTTTGAATTTCATTTAAAGTTATTGTAGCAGATTTAAAAAAAATTTACCTGGCTTTAGTATCAATGTAATAATTCAGAGTATAATAAATCTTTAACAAAAAAATATTATCGGATTAACGCTTTTTAATGATTCAGGATTAAAACCTCGCCTGAGTGTTGATCGGCTGGTCAAAACGTGCTATAATAACAAACATTAACTATCTTATAATAGTGACTTTATCGAACTATAATTACTAATTGAACCTAAATAGAGATCGTTAGTAATTAATAATAATAAATATAGTAAAGCCTATATTGTACAAACATATGACTCAAAAATTAAATATTCCCCTGCCCGATGAACTGATAGAAAAGTTATCTGAACTTGATTATTTTTTATTGGCGCAACTTGAGGACGAAAGCTCACCGATCAGAAAATATGTCAGTTTAGCCATTTCAAGAATTGTTCTGGAAAATTCAACCACTGAAGAACGCGAGCTGTTTCAAGACTGGCTTAAAACGGACGAACAAAAAGCAATTGATTATGTCCTAGAAAAGGCCGTTCTTTATCAGGAACAAATTTACCAGGAATTAGCTGACTTTTTTCGTCAAGCGAAAGGAGAAGTAAACTATGGCTAATCCAGAGACTGGACCGGAGACAGGCGCTCCGGTAAATGAACAGCAAGAATTAGAGTCTGCTAGTAATAGGCCCAGCGTTACGGCTCTTCTCTTTACCGAATGTATTTCAGAAGCAAGGCAAAATCCTGATTTTAGTTTGGCTGGTCTGGTTAACCAGACTGAAAATGGCGGCTTTAGAATTAACGACGCCGGTCGAACTTTTGCTGATCATTTAAAAAAAACGATTCTTACCGCTCATAATTTTTCCCATCGTGAAGCGATCCGCGATATTTTCCAAACCCGGCACGAATTGCGGCAGCAAATCCAGGCCAGCCAAAACGAGGAGAATGAAGAGATGACGCGCATTTTACTGGCCACGGAACGGGTTTACCAAAGCATGGTTGCCCGTTTGTACTATAAGGCTTCTTCTTTGGTATCTAGCAGAAAACCAGCAGAAGCCGAACCTGAACTAATCGCCGGACAAGCTGAAACTGCCACTTATTTCGGACTGACTCCGGAGGAGTGGGAACTGGCGGCTCAAGAAGCAAGAGCAATAGCAATAGCGGAGACGAAAGTTGCAACCGAAGAGCAAAAAATCAGTGATTCATTAGGACAACCAAAGGAAGCTACCGTTCAAAGAATTGTTGCAACGGTAGGCAGAAGATTCTTGGGAACCAAAAGGGGCCAAGTCCTTGCTTTTGGCGGATTATCTACACTTATCTGCCTGGCAGCGGCAGGCTTGGCTCTCCGGTCGTCACCAATAGTCCGGGGTTTTTTGAAGGAGGCATGCAGCCGATGCCGGTTGCGGCCGCCGGAAGCGAGAACCAAATTCCACTACCAGCTACGGATTCCTCGCCGACACCCAGAAGAGTTGCCATGCTCCCCGGAGGCCAATTAGAATCACCAGGGGAAACTGATCCACAATCTACAACTGGAAGTGAACCTGATGCGCCAACCGTTGACCCGGTAACGCCGGAAGCGCCATCAAAACCGGAAGTTTTAGAAACTGCCCGTAACATTTGGGAACTGCTATTTAATAGTTTCATGAAGGAAGCAATTAGGGCACGACACCAAAGATATGCCTCTATGACACCGGCTGAACAGGCAAAATATTTAGAAAGAGTCGGCGGTATTGAAAATCTTGACAGCCAGAGAATAAATTTTTTAATTTGCGGCTGGGATATTGGCGATTTTCGAGTCGGCATAGCGGATGACTTATGGAAAGATGAAAACGGTAATCCGCTCCTGCGGACGAAAGAAGGCGCCTTAACGGACATCGCACTCGCCGTCAGTATCGACCCGGCGACAAAAAAAATTACCATCGCTTATTTAGACCGGGAATTAAGAGTACCAGAAACAGGCGGACGAACACTGGCCAGTGCCAGTTTTGTCGATCACAATCACCCGCGCAATCCTGACGGTACCTGGAATTATTATCCGCCGGAAAAAATGAGGGAGATTGCCGAAGACGCTACCGGCGAAACATTTGACGGAGTTTTTAAATTCACCTTCGATGGCTTCGTCGACTTTTTTGATACCTTATTTCCTCAAGGACTAGTGATTAATCTGCCAATCGAGCGGGCTTTTGCCTCCAATGTCACCTGGAGACAGGCTTTTTCTAAAGACTATTTGGAGACAAAAATGAACGATCCTGATTTTATCCTTGCCATTTTGAAAAAAGCATCGGCTGATCAAATGCAGGAAAAAAAGAATTTGTTTGAGCGTCATCCCGGGTTTGCAGAGCAAAATCTGGAACAAGATCTAGCGAGACTATTATCCCAAGACCCAAGCCGCCCCTTAACCGCTGACGAAGCAGCTTTTATTAAAGATGTTCAGGAAACCTGTCGAAATTTTAAGGTTAACTACCCAGACGGAGCAATGACTCTTGACGGAGAAATGGCTCTCTTTGCTGTCCGAGCCCGTCAGCAGACAACTCCGGCGCTGGCTGATTCTCACGCCGCTCAATCCTCAACCAGCCGGGGCGATTTTGCCACTTTTCTCTTTGGACAAGCTGTTAACGATTCAGCCAGGACTTTCAAAGACCGGACTACCAACGGCCTCGATTTAAGCGAAGCCGCCAAACATCCTTGGGAACTATTTCCCTATCTGACTGATATTCAAGGCCAGTTACAATTTCAAGAAGGAATCAATGGGCTCTTGCTGCCTTTAATTCAAGCTGCCGGCAGACTTGAACCCTCAAACGACCTGGCAATACACTGGGATTTAACATCAGAATCATTTGCACAGTCAGAAACGCCAGAAACGGATATGCTTAATGGTTCTCATCTTGTTGTCGCCCAACCGGAAAAATTAGCAGAAATAAATGCTGTCCCGCTTTCCCTCGAGGCTTTTTTCAGGCTTTATTACCAATCTTTAACTAAATTAGCCGATCAATTATCCGGCGATTCGGCCAGTCCCGAGGCTTTTGGACAATTTCTTAACATTTTAAGTGCCGGTTGGGATCCGACAATCAACCGAGTTTGGGTTCCTAAGCCTGAAACTTCTGCTGAAGGCAAACCGGTTTTAAGCTCTACTGTTTCCTATACTGACACAAAAACCGCTGTTGATTATTGGGGGTCATCTAGAGAAGCTTTCAAGAAAGCACTCTCTTCCGAAAATTGATTCCCTTCCATATTTGCAAAAGACCGGACCGACAGATACCAATCAACACTCAGTAACTTCATCTGGAAGTATAACGTTGAATTCTCGGTCTCGCTCCATTACGGGCGACTCCTCTTATATGCTCAGATCCGCCAGCCAGACCGCAATCACGATACCATGACCGGTGAATTAACCAGAGTACGGCCGGACTTCGACTATTACCATTTACAGAAAAATTGATAAAAAGAAAAATCCGGAAATCACCCTGAGAAACTTTAATCACTTGAAGACTCTGGCTTTCGCCACACAAAGATTGATGCCAGCGTCCATTAGTAAAAGGATGCCTATTCCGCTGTTTTAGAGTTCCAAACAGCTGGTTCACTGAAGCAGGCTTGCTTGCCAACTCCAGGTTTTCAGCTACCCAGCCTAATTTATGCAATAAATCTGCCGCCGAGACCTGATTTGAACCGATACTGGTTTCGATCCATTCAGGCAGGTTAGCCAAGCTAAACCTCTCCCCTTGCTGCCAAGAATCAGCAAATTTAAGACCGGGCGGCTGCTTCAAACCAGATGGACAAAGACGGATATCAAAAAAACGGGCTAGCTGCTGAACCGGCTCAGGCATAAGACCTATTTCTGGCTCCTCTTCATCAGGTTCCGCCCCTAAAAGAACATTTGGCCGGCGGCATGGACTCGGCAAGAGCCAGCTAATTCCCCAGTCTTCGAGCCTGGCAGCCACCTGGCTTTGCAACCATGAAGAATAACCTGCTTTCAGTCCATTACCACAGACATCGGCTAATTTATCTTGAAGGCCACGATCTCCCCCCAAGAGCTGGCGGACGCTAACTGAACCTGGAGCTTGATTCTCAAGAGTAGCTAAAAACATCTGAATTTCCCAACGATCAAATGGTGGAAAAGAGGCATTATCTCTATTGTCATTTCCAAGAATAAACTCTAAAAAACGGGCTTGCTGTTGCCGGTCAGTTAAGCGTTTTCTTGCGTATAAATCGAGTAAGGCTGGCGCTCTTTCCGGCTGATGGCAAATTCTGATCGCCAGCCATTCTGGATGTTGTTGCCCGGCAATCCATTCATCCAATCGATTATGAAGTTCTTCCAGCTCAAGTAGGGCTAAATCTTCATGTCCTGAAAGATGGTCAACTACCTGACCGATATCTTCAAGCCAACTGGCATTAACCTGCCGATTAACCGCACCCCGGTAACCATAAAACACATTTTCCTGGATTTCGGGATAATCAACCAGCCAAGCCATTGGCGGAATCAATTCATCCCTAATGGCAGTTGTTAAATGCCGTCTTTGCTGCTCTGGTGTTTTAGTTAGAACATCAGGTTGTGCTCTTGGGAATTGATCTAGTGTTTCGACTCTCATTTTCTAAAAAACGGGCAGGAAATTTAATAATTAATATAAATAAACATTATAGGATATTATTTGCGGATTTTCAAGCCTCAATTTAAACGTAAAGCAATGTAAGTGGGGGTTACTAAAAGTTAAGTATTTTCCAAAAAAAGAATCAGATCCGGATTGATTTTTCGACAATCTCGTTAATCTGTCGGGTATAAGCTTCATCATCAGGATAAATAATCCAAAAATATTGATTCTCTTGATCAGCATTGGGATCCAGCAGATAAAGTCGGGGTTTTTCCAGTTCATTCCAAAAAACGGCCACTTTCGGTTTAAACCTGGTTCCGTCGATACAGGTTACTGCCTTGGGCGAATTCCAGCTGACCTGGAGACGCCAGTCAGCTTCAAGCGCTTTACTCATGGCACTCTCGGCAGTTATTCTTTCCGTTTTACTCAAATCAACTCGCTCAATCAGGGCATAAATTAAATTAGGGAGACGGTCAACTTTTTTATTATGGTATTGCGATGAGTAAAGATTACAAGGCTTTTCTTCCTCCCCTTTTAAGAAAACGTCAATAAACATCGCTCCGGCTTCAGGATCTTCTTCTTCACTAGTTGATTCCTGCAACCAATGGCTCTCGGCTTCGACTACCTCCGAAGAAGAACGGATGCTTTTTACCATTTCATCCATGACGGCCACAGCTTTTTGGCAGTCTTCGTCATCCCAATTAAGAAGTTGGGCAACTGAAGACCCGTCATCCAGAAATTTGACTGCGGTTTCATAAACAATCGAATATCGGAAAGCACGGCCGTCTTTGTCTTTTAAAACAATTCCCGGTTCATCGATGATGACTCCTTGGTTTTGCCGTTGGTTAAAATAAACGCTGCCGCCAAAAATCTCAGCCTCCTCTAAGCTATCATTTTCTTCAAGTAACCTGGGATCAAGCAAGTCTAAATATTTCTTGCCAATCAAAACAGTTTTTTTGAGAAACTCTTCATCTTTAATTTTAATATTTTCCCGACGCATATGGGATTCCAGGTCACCGTCCGCTACTGATCCGTCAAAGATAAATCCGAACCCACCCCCGGTATAAACTGGATTTTTGGTAATTCGAAGAATAAACTCACGATTGGTAATTTCAACCGAAATTTCTGCGTCATCCGATGCCTGACCGTCTTCTTTGATCTGCCAGTTACTGGGAACATCAATCCCTAAACCGATCGAGGCGACTTTTTTAGTTTCAATCCTGATCTCTGCCGGAGAAGGAGACGTCGATTGTGGCGAAATTCCGACTGAAGGAAGCGGCGAAATCCCGGATTTTTTTCGCTCATAAATCCAGAAACCGATAACCAAAAGACCCAGCAAAAAAGGAATTATACCGTAAGTCATCAGCTTGGAATACAATGTCCGGGTTTTTGTTTTCGGAGGTTTAATTTGCAGACTCTCCAGTCTTTGGGCTAATGTTTCATGCTTCAACTTTGACGGCAAATTGGAAACAGAAGCCGGTCGACCGCTATTTTTATTTGGATCGGGCATAAGCCTACCCCGATAAACTTTTTTGATAAGAAAAGACTAGCACTCTTGGTGACAATAAGCAAGTCGGGATCTATCTAAAACGTTTCAAAATTCAGAAGAAATAAGGTAGGTTTTTTAAACGGAGAGATAACCTGAACCCTCTCTTAACCCCTCGGGAAAAAGCCCTGCTTTTATTATTAGCGGATCCAAGGTATCAAACATATTGTCCGCCAAGTAAAATTTTTGAGGTAGCTTTTTCAAAAGCCGCCTCGCCAAAGGGCAAAATAAAAGACCTTGTTTGTAAGCTGAGTAAAAAGCTTGAACAAGCTAATTCTTTTTTAAGAGTTGAAAGATTTAGACCGGCTGATGCTGTCTACAGCGGCTATTTTTTGGATTCTGACGACTAAAATCCGGCGACCTTATTTACGTGTTCAACTTTCGCCAAGTTCTAAAATATATTTGGTTTCTTCTAATCCATTCTTCTTAATCGTTACTATCTTTAAGGCCGATCCGGCTGAAGCGAGAATTTTTCGAAGAGGAGGAAGTAAATTAATACTCACCTCCTCCAATCTTTCTCCACCCCTTCTGCCCCAAAAATAGGAAGCGATTTCTGCAGCTGACAAACCATTTCTACTTTCAGTTAAAAGGTTAAGCAAGCGGCGCTCCCGGCGATAAACTACCGGCCTCAGGCGGTTTTTTCGCCCGGCCACGGCTAAATTTGTCAACCGGGCAACCTCGGCTGTTAGCGGATCATCAATTATCTTGAGATTAGGAAAAACCGGAGCTTCAACCGAGGAACCTTCGTCTAAGATTTCTGAAAGCCAATAGCCCAAAGTGACCGGCTGGTCTTGACCCCAGGCGCCCAAACTGTAAATACCAAGTGGTATCCCCTCTTTTCGAAAACTTACCCTAAGGTTTGAAACAATAATTCCAATCTGAGCGGAAGCATGCTTCGCCAACTCTTGATTGCTGATAATTTCGGCGAAACCAGCAGGAAACAATCTTTGAATCAGATCGAGACTTCTACAAACTTCTCCGTCCGGTCTTTCCGCCGACCTGCTAAGACAACTGTTAATCAAACAAGCCAAGACCAATCGGTGCTCCCTACCAAGGAACGGCCGAGCGCTTAAACTTTTAGTCGCCGACTTTTATACCTGTTATCAATCAACCGGTCAAGAAGAGGCAGAAGAAGTCGGGTAGCCGGATTTTGGAAAGCCTCAACTGAGAGCAGGGAAAGCCCAGGAACGACTTTTTGACCTTCGTCCGGCCGGCAAAACAAAGAAACTCCGATTTGAGAAATTGAAGCCGGCCGGGCAGTAAGCTATTCCAAATTGGGAAATTGTCATAATCGGCTGGCCGGCATTCCGGAGATAGGTGGTATAAACACCAATTTGATCCCTAACTTCGGAACTATCTTCCTTAAAGCGATTGCCAAATCTTAGAAGCGAAGAAATCTCTTCATAACTTGAAAAAACTCCGGGCACTTTCTGAAGATGCGCCAATAATTCTCTTTCGGCCATAAATAGATGAATCGATTCCGAAGGCCGCAATGCATCAGTTGCGGACGTCACCGAATCAATATCAAAACCAGCGGTACTTGAAGAAATTTCTGATTGCGGTTCAAGTTCTTTTCTCATCTAATTTTCTCCTAATTGATCATATTTGAAATAAATTTTATTCCAAATGATAATTATTTTAGTTATTATAGGCTAATTGTAAAAATTAGCAATCACTAAGACATAGCGTCTAGCGTTTAGTTTTTTAAGATGGATAGCCTGAAGCTGAGATCCCGAATCGGAGCGAGTTTCTCTCTATTTCTTAATCCCCCACTTTTTTCCATCAGAAACGATTTCGATTTCTCCTTCCCGGTCGGTGCGCAAGGTTTTGATTCCCGATGCTTGCAATTTTTCCAAGACTTCATCCGTCGGGTGGCCAAAAGAGTTTTTACCGACAGAAATAATCGCCAGCTCGGGCGATGACTCCTGAAGCAATTCAGCCGAGGTTGAATAGCGGCTGCCGTGGTGGGGAATTTTTAAAACCTCAACATTGGGAAAATCGATCTGGTTTTCGCTACCCGAGCCGATATCACCGGGTAAAAGAACCTGAAAATCACCAAACAAAAGCTGCATTACAATTGAAACTTCATTACTTTCTTGCTTGACGGTGGCCACGCCAAGAATCTGGCTATCTTCCGGTGTTAACTGACTCGTCTCGGACGAAACAAGATAGTTTTTTTGCCAAACCCGATCATCACCTAACTTTTCCTTCGGCCATAAAATGTTTATAACCAGCGGACCCAACTTAAGCTGGTCACCGGCCTGAGGCGAATAAATTAGAGCACTCTCAGCCAAAACCTCTTGCCGAAATTGCCAAAAAGCCCCACTTTCCTTAATCAAAGAATTAACAACAATCTGTCGCACATTATATTTTTTTATAACATCAATCAGTCCGGTAAGATGGTCATCGTCGGGATGAGTCAAGACTAAAAGTTCCAGCTCTCGATCCCAAGGTGGGATATTTTTCGATAAACATTCGCTTACCGATTGGCCTGAGGGACCACCGTCGATTAGCGCCTGAAGATTCTTATACTTAACTAAAACCGCATCTCCCTGGCCGACATCGCAAAAAACCAGGTGAAACTGGCTGTCAGGCAAAAAACCGACGGCGAAAATTAACCCTCCGCCGATAATAAGAATGGTGAGGAAAAAATTTTTAATTTTTATTTAACTCCCGATGTCTTATATAAATAAGCATCATTACCAGGACAAAATAATAAATCAAGACTAACCATAAGGGAAGGCTGGTAATTTTGAAATTAGCCCAGGAAAGTCGGCCGAAAAAAGAGATCAACTTGACCATCGTTGTTAGTAAAACCCAGACCGGTAAAGAAACCAACCGGCCAAGAGGAGTGAACAGCAAACCAGTAATGGCCGTTAAAGCGCCGAAACTCATAATGTAAGGGACCAACGGTGCAACCATCACATTAACCGCCGGAGACAAAAGCGATACTGATTGAAAATGATATAGTACAATTGGTAAAACACCGGTTTGTGCGGCTAAAGTCAGGCTAATTTCCTTACCGAAAGAATTTTTTTGGAAAAAAGTGATTTTGTCAAAAATAGGCAGAGTAAATAGAATTCCTGCGGTAGCGCTAAAGGAAAGCTGGAATCCTATATCAAATAGTATCAAAGGCTTAATAAATAACATCAAGTAGGCACTAATAGCTAAAGCTCGAACAGCCTCTTTTTCCCGGCCATATAATTGAGCTAAATAGGTCAAACTGCCCATAATCGCCGCCCGAACCACGGCCGGCCCGGCGCCGGCCATCAAGGTGTAAAGAATAATTGCCAAAAAGGATAAAATCAAGGCTCTTTTCCGCATCAAGAAAGAGGAAAAAAAGAAAAGAACCGCACCGGCGACAACGGCAATATTATAGCCTGAAGCAGCAATCAAGTGTACGACACCGGTTGTCTGTAAATCCTGCAGAAAATCCTTGGATATAGTTGACCGGGTTCCCAAAAGGATACCTGACAAAAGCGAAGACTCCGGTTCAGGAAGAATCAACGAGAGACGGTTTTCTAATGACCTCCTGAAACCCACGAGCAGCCTGACTGATTTGATCCAAAAAGTCGCCGCTTTGCCCCGATCAACAATGGCAATCTTCTCAGAATATAGCCAATACTCATTAATAAGTTTTTTTGTCACTTTTGGCTCCAATTTGCCAAAGACTTCAATTTTATCACCGTAGACCACCTCTGGAAACTGGTCTTTCAAAACCCTTATTTGACCGACCTCGACAATCTGTTTTGATCCAGTAAGATAGGGTGATTCCGTTACGCGGCCAATCATCTTAACCTGGTTGTCTGCCGGATATTCAGGCTGTTTCAGAAAAAATAGGCGCAGTATTAAAATTGCGGAGAAGAGAAGAATGGTTTTGGACTTGATCACGATAAAAAACTAAATAGAAATTTGCTCTTTAATTCGCTCATAAACATTGCTAGGGACAATTTTTTTATTTTTTAATTCCTCGATCGAAGAGAAAGGCCGGTTTTTAATGATATCCTGGGCTCTTTTTTCGCCTATCCCCCAAAGACCGTCAAGCTCGGAGGCGGAAGCGGTATTCAAATTAATTATAGTATCGGCGTTTCCGGCGACACTGCCGAACTGTACTGACGCTTCCTGTTGTTGTAACTCCCCTTTTTGAAGAATATATACTTTCATCCCATCTGATAACTTTTGGGCTAGATTGACATATTTCTCCAGCCATTCCCGATCGGCGGCAGCGGACAAACCGCCGGCCATAATTAAAAGATCATTGACTCGGGAATCGGCTGATAACTCATAGACTCCGGGATGCTCAACGGCACCTTCGATATCCACCCAAAGGGAAGTCGCTTTTTTTTCTTCTTCGACCGGGATAATCTCAACTGAAGTTTCTTGGTTGGAAGCCTGAAATAAATAGTACAAACCACAACTTGTTAATATCAAACCGATTGTAGCCAGTCCGATTATTAATTGGTTACGAAAGACAAATTCCCGCCAATCAAATTTCTTTTCTTCGCTTGGCTCCACTTTACTTCAGAGTACAAAAAGAGAACTAAGATTTCAAGGATTAATCTTAAAGCAGAGAATTCGTAATTCAGCCTAGTATTTGACTATTTTAAAATGAAAAAAACGAAACGATACTCGAGGTTAAATGCTTAAGGTTGAACGCAGCGGCAATTTGTCCAGCTTGTTTGTCGATTGCAGCAGGTAGCTTCCCGGCTGTCCATAATAATCTGACAATCAGAGTTGTAATTTTGACAGTTGCCTGAAAATAGAAGCATTCTTTTATTATTGTCAGCCTTCGGATTCGTTCCAACACTTAAACAAGTTTTACCTGATTCCTGACAAATCTGATTGCAGGATTCTCCGGTCGCGCTATTTTCCATAATCAAAGCTATCGGAGTCGGAGTCGGACTAGGGCCAGCCGGAGCATGTAAACAGCGGCAATTCGTCCAATTCAAAACCGGTCCGTGGGGTCCGTTAGCATCAAAACATTGAGCGCTACAGCACTCAACAAGACTCTGGCAAGTATTGTTGCTACTAGATATAGTACAGTTAGAACCGACAAATGGCCACAAATAAATTTGACCGTTAGTTGCCCCGCTATCAATACCGATACTACTACAGCTACTTCCCACCTCAGCTTCCTGACAAATTTCATCACAACTGGCGTTAGTAGCCGAATTCAAAACAACAAAAAACTCTTCTGGGGTCGGCGTCGGTCCGGCTGAAACACATACATGACTAACACAAACCTCACCGGTTGATGAGCAATCGATACAGATCGCACCATCCTCTCCACAGGCAATATTTGCCGTCCCAGGCAGACAACTGGCTCCTTGGAGACAGCCCGTACAGGTTGGCGTTGGCGTTGGCGTTTCAGTTGGAACCGATGGATTGCTCCAGTTAAGAAGCGCAAATCCCAAATCAATCCCGTTGGTTTTGTCATCACCGTCCTGGTCGCACGGACAATCCTCGCAGGTGGCAGTCATTTCTCCCCAATGGCTCATTAGCGATTTAAAATCGGTACTGTCAATCGTCCCATTTTTATCAATATCACCGTTTTCGCAACCTGGCTCCGGCGTAATACTTGGTCCGACCAATTCAAAACTATCGGTAATCAGATTATCGTTTTCATTAGCTTCATAGATATGATCATATTTATCAACCCAAAGATAGGCTTGATAATTTCCGGGTGCAATTTCCCGATCCACACACCAAGTATAACTTTCACCACTGGTTAATCCTAAGGCATAGCTGAGGCCAACTATTTCCGGGGAAGCAAAAATTGGCGGTTGGTCTTGGGAATTAAGAAATAAAGAAGACTGGAAAAGCTGACCGGTAGCAACATTTTCAGTACCGTCATTTTTAAATTCCAGGCACATTTTTACCCCTCCTGAAATTTGCTCGATTGAGGAAAAGGAGGCGGTCAAGTTTGGTATCGCCGGCGGATCACTCGCTCCAAGTAAAAAGTACAAGCCATCTACTCCTAAGGCTAAATTAAAGCCCGAGTCATACGTCAGCTGGCTAAAACTATCTAAACTGCAATTTTCGTATTGATAATAATCGATCGGCTGTCCGTATAGAGTCCCCTGATAAGAGTGATTTATCTGAACTGTAGCATCTAGGGTACCAAAAACCGATACTGCATCAAAAAAATTGTAACTGATCGGGAACGGGCCAGGCAGATCCTCCGGCAAATAACTGTCGCTGCCGGTGTGGTTTTGAATAAAACCGATTTTACCGTCACCGGTAACAGTCCACTTACCGTAGACAACCTCATTATTACCGATCATGCCATAGTAATACCAATCGTATGTTTGATCGCCGACCTGGCTCTCTAGTTGAACGGTAAACTCACTAGCCGGAACTCTCGGGAAAATACCAACCATCAAATCACCGCAAAGAGTAAGATGAATTTCTTCTTGCCAGTCAGACCAGCCTAAGGAGTCCCTGAAGCGAAATTTGGTCCATTGGGGTTGGTTTTCACCATGACGAAAGATATTAAGATAAAGAGTCTCGTTCTCGTTGTTATAAACTGCGCCCAAGATCGGCCGCTTAACAACGGACTGTGCTTTGACGGAATCAGAAAAAACCGAAGCCATTATAAACAAAAAACACAAAAGATAAACCCAAGAAGTTTTGCACCGATTAATCATAAAGGCAGACTACTAGATTCTTTTCTACTTAATAATAGGAATCTTTTTACGACTATGTCAATTACTGATTATTGTGCTTTGAATAACTAATCATCTTTAATTTTTCTAAAAATCCGGCTATGATAAAGATATGGCAACCATCGCTTTAATATTTATTCTTGGTGTCCTGACCCAAAGCATACTTATGCTTGGCAATAAGTTGGAGCCTTTAAATTGGTTTTTTTGCTTTGCCGGCTCGCTTATCGGTCTGATTCCGAACAAAACAGATGTGCCTTATAATGTTCTGCCTCACGTATTAATCACCTCTTTTATATTTTGCCTGATGCTGATGATGTTTTTTAAAAGAAAAATCCTGCCCAAAATCGGGGAGGAAAATCTATTTTCCTTGATTTTGATCCTTTGGTATGTCGGGATGGTTTTTTTCCAAGGAAGCGGTAGAAATTTCTTAATACGCTTAATGATCCTGCCAACCCTGGGAACTTTATATCTTGTCTTAACCAAAAAGAGGATATCGTTTTTTTGGCAAGTTCTTGCCTATAGTTGGTATTTAATCATGATTATTGCTTTAACATCTGTTAATTTGATTTGGGGTATTTTGCAGCTTCCCAACCAACCGCTCAAGATTGCCTATCTTGACGGAATCGACGTCTTTTTATCAGGCATGGCTTTCTGTTTTTTGGTCGTCAATATTACCTTTATTTATAAGCTAATTCCCTGGTTTCCCGGCAAAGACCAAAATCTGACTGCCAGCATTGACGACTGGCGGCATCATTGCCGTCTCTTAGCAGATAGATATCGCGATCGCCAGGCAAACTTTAAAATTATCAGTCAAATTGCTATTTTCCAAGGCGGGAGTTTGGCTTTTAATTACTTCTTTGGGATTATTCCTCATTTAATATTGGTAAATTTTTGGATCCTTCTGGTGCCATTTCTGAGGCAAATTTCGTCATATTACCGCTGGATTATTAAGTCACAGCCGGACGCGCTGACACCATAAACCGTTAATATATTACAAACTGGTTAAGCAAGCTGCAGTACGGTTGATGTCCGTAGTTTGCATATCATAGCCGGTGTTTATCTCGGCAAGAAGGAAATTCAGGTAAGTCGTCTTTCGAAACTGCTTCTTGGATGAGGGCGCTCTTTCATCACAGGTATTTGTAATTTTGGTCCCTTTTTAAACTTTGTCACTTTTCCGCCCTGATCGTTCCTAACTGCCCGAGTCGGCTGGTGAGTTTCTTCTGCTGTTCTGGCAATTTCCCCAGGTGCTAAATATATCGGCACAAGTCTTGCCAGTTTTTCTAATCCAGCCTCTCTATCAAGACGAGCCATGGGAATTTTCCACCCCTCCCCTTTTGGAGGCGGAGATTCTAAAGTTTCTTTCGCCATGGCTATAGCAGCTTCAGCTTCTTCGATTGCTGGCCTAAGATCAGCTTGATATTCTGCCAATCCCACTTTTCCCTGGGTCACCGCCAAATGAACCAGATTGCCAACGGAAATTACTGTCAGACAAGACGATGGAATCGGTGGCAGTCGCAGGCATAAAACCGCACTTCCTTGAAGCCGCATCTGGCTAAGAAGCGTTACTAATTGCCAAAAACCTTCCTCGTCTAAACGCGAGCCATTAACAACCAATCGCGCTTCCGGCTCAATGACTTTACCGTCAACCGGAAAAGGAGCAAATGAAAAATCCTCGCCTAGTTCTCCGGCTCTCATCAAGAGTTCTTCTCCTTCAACCGCCTGACAAGCAGCTTGACCATTTTCCCCTTGAAACTGTTGATTGGCGACTCTAGCGGCTTCTTCTCCGGCTTGGAGACAATCATCAGCAGGAATTCCTTCGATCAGCAGACAGCGATCGCCGAAAGGTTTGCCAGCCAGCTCTTCTCCCACCAACCCGGCTGTTGCCTTCATTCTATCGGATAAAGGTAACTTTGTTTCGGCTAGTTGACTTGGCTGTTCGTCCATTTACAAGAGTAATTTTCTAATAGCCTGATTACAGATTAGTAATAAATTCTACCATATCGGCTGCCAATCTGACATCCAAAGGATCAATGTCAACTGCCTCTAAAGCTCCTGAACCGGATTCCTGTCTGCCCACCAGAACGTTTTTTACTTCCTGCCTCGCGGATCCTTCGCCTTCAAAAATAACCAGACGATAGCCGGCCACTGTCTGGGGATTGCCTGCCGGCGAGAGAGCCTCAACTACATATTCACGATCTCGATATAGATCATCGCTTACGCTAAGCCCGATTCGTTGCCGGACTAAGAAAGAAGCGTAGCCAATTTTGACTTCACTTTCCGGTTCCGAAGGCGAATCACATTTTTCAAGAAAGGCTGCTTTCGGGACCATCGGCCGGCCACCTAAATGCACTTTCTGCCCCTTTTGCATTTGAATCGGCCTTTCCCAACGCTGGTAGACCCCGGAGGATACCGGTTCTCCCGCAGCTAAGACGGCTTGGGCGGTTTCAAAACCCGAAATCCCGTAATTTTTCTGTTCAGATATATTACTCCTTCCTTTTTTTACTCAGATAATTATTCTAAACCACAAAATTAACCAGCTTCCGAGCAACAAAAATGGTTTTTTTGATTTTCTTACCGCCGAAATATTTTTGCAGCTTGGCTGATTTTTGCAATAGTTTCAATATCATTTCCTTATCTTTTTCGCTCCCGAATTCGGCTATTTTTCGATTAACCTCTAATTTGTCTCTCAACTTGCCATTGATCTGTACCACGATTATTACCTGGTCTTCTCTAATTAATCTCGGATCATATTCCGGCCACCCGGAATCAAGAACCGAAAATTTACCGCCGGTCATGTGCCAGAACTCCTCAGCTAAGTAAGGCGCAAAAGGGCAGATTAACCGAGCGATAATTTCGACTAATTTTTTATTAGCACTCTCTCTTTGACCTTGCCAAGTATTGGCTAATTCCATCAAAGCAGCGATAGCCGTATTAAATTTTAACTTTTCCAAATCACTGCCCGTTTTTTTGATTGTTTTATGAAGCTTCCTTTCTAAAACTTTATCCAGTTGCCCTTCTTTATTAGCAGCTTCTACTGCCAACTGATAAAGCCTGTTCAAAAACCGAACCGTTCCCTGTATACCGGTGTCTCGAAAATCGCCACCCTGATCAATCGGCCCCAAGAATAACAGGTACATTCTTAAAGCATCGGCGCCGAATTTTTTAATATATTCTTCGGGATTGATTACATTTCCCCGGGATTTACTCATCTTTGCTCCGTCTTTGATGATCAAACCATGAGCAAAGAATCGCTTAAACGGCTCCTGAAATGACAGGGAGCCTAAATCATAGAGGGCCATGGTCACAAAACGGGAGTACAGTAAATGTAGGCAAGCATGTTCATTCCCACCGATATACATATCGACCGGCAACCATTTCTTGGTTAATTTCGGATCCCAAGGAATCTGGTTAGCTTTTGAGGATCGAACCGACGGATAGCGTAAGAAATACCAGGCGCTGTCCAAAAAGGTATCGGAAACATCGGTTTCCCGACAGGCCGGTTGGCCGCATTTCGGACAAGATACTGCATAGAATTGCTTATCTTGGACCAGCGGCGATTTACCCTTGCCTTTAGGCTGGTAGTCTTTGAGATACGGTAACTTGACCGGCAGATCATTTTCATCGACAGGATACCAACCAGGCATTTTTTTTGCTAACTCATCTCTCCTTTCAGAAGAAAGAAGAGATTTTCCCTCTGAAGGATCCCTAAGCAATCCCCGAAGAATGCGATGAGTAGGACCAGCATTAAACCAAGACTTGCCTGATTTTGCACACTTTTGACAATAAATCATCGGAATCGGCGGTCCCCAATACCTTTGCCGGGAGACACACCAATCCCGTAGTCGATAAGTGACTGTTCTTTTCCCCCATCTTTTTTCTTCAAAATAATCTATAATCTCTCGCGTTGCCTGGTGAATATCCAGGCCGTTTAAAAATTCCGAATGAATTATCACTCCTTCTTTTTCCTGTACCTGCTCTGGTCGAGCGATTGGTGTCCGATCGCCGTCCGAACCGGCAACTACCCGAACAATCGGCAGGTTAAATCGCTGAGCGAATTCAAAATCACGTAGATCATGACCGGGTACACCAACTACGGCACCGGTGCCCACGGTCATTAAGACAAAATCCGATACCCAGATCGGCATCCTTTTGCCGTTTAAATTGTTAATCGCGTAGCTACCAGTAAAAACACCAGTCTTTTCCCGACCCTCAGCAATCCTCTCTATTTCGCTCTTTTGATTAGTTTTTTCAATGTATCTTTTAACTTGGTCTAGATTTTCTCGCTTAGTGATTTTTAAAACTAACGGGTGCTCGGGAGCCAGTACTATAAAGGTCGCCCCGAAATTCGTATCCGGCCGGGTTGTAAAACAAGTCACTTTCTCCTCGTTACCTTCGATCTCATAGTCGATATTAATCCCTTCCGACCGGCCGATCCAATTAGTTTGAATTTCCCGGGTACTTTTCGGCCAAATTGTCCCGTGGTAATCAAGAAGCCTTTGGGCATAGTCGGTAATCTTAAAAAACCACTGTTCGGTTTCTTTCCTTTCAACCGCAGTTTTACAACGCTCGCAAACATTCTTCCCCTCCTTGGTTTCCACCTGTTCATCGGAAAGTACCGTCTTGCACCAGGGACACCAGTTTAAACTGGCTTTTTTACGCTCCACCAAACCGTTTTTAAAGAACTTAACGAACAACCATTGCGTCCATTGATAATATTCGGGTTGAGTAGTATCGACTTGCCGGCTCCAATCCCACATTCCGCCGTAAGGCTTCATTTGCTGCTCGCGAAAATAAGCGGTCGTTTTGGCAATCAACTCTTTCGGGTGCAAACCTTTCTTGATGGCAAAATTCTCCGAATGAATGCCAAAGGCATCAAAACCCATTGGTTCAAAAACATCATTTCCCTGAAGTCTTTTGAAACGACCGTAGGCATCGGCGCCACCAAAGGTATAGGTATGACCGACATGCAAGCCTTCGGCCGAGGGATAAGGAAACATCATCAGGTTATAAAAAGGCTTTTTGGCCTGGTCCATATCCGGTTCGAAAGTTTTTTCCTTACTCCAGCGTTTTTGCCATTTTTTCTCTATCTTCTGGTAATCGTACATAGTTTCTGAAAAAAGATCTTACGCTTTAACCGGTTCCCAAATTAAACCCATAAACAGAATTTCACCGGACCCCCGGTCAACAATCGCCAAAAAGAACGGTCGGTTGACTTCCAGGTAAAAAATATCGGAATCGATACCGGTTGATCTAATCCCGATGCCGGTAACCGCCGCCGCTTCTGTCCCTACTTCATTAACATCAATATAAGTCTTGTGCAGCACCTCGCTGATCGCCAGTTCGGCCGGTTGGGACGGAGGCCTCATCAACGAAAAATCTGCCTGACTGCTAAAAGCAATTTGCATTCCCAGGTCGGCCAGAAAAGAGCGCAATTCTTTCTCGTACTCCAGCTTGAATTTAGGTAAAAGAACCGTCCCCTCTTTTTCCCGAAAGCCGTCCAGCCATTCCTGCCAGTTAGCTAAAGTCAGTTCCGCCACAAAATCCTCAAGCTTTCCTTTGGGAAGAAAAACATACATACCCAGCTGTTTATGCTCGCCATAAGGCAGGTAAACGGCCTGAGAGAGGTCGTTTTCCGAATACAAGAAATCGCCGTGTTGACTCATTAACGGCTGTTTTTTTAAAGTCCCGTCTGCCAAGAAAAAATCCCGTTCACCGGTTAATTTAGGGTCGAACTCAACCGTCCAAGTTCCCTTGAAATAGATCGCGTTAACCAGGTACATGACTAAGTCTTGTGCTAACGGCGGCTGGACCAAGGTCGGAATTTTCCCTTTTGTTTTTTCATTTACCCAACCATTTATCGTCGCCGCCGCTTGCGGCAGAGCAAAATCTAAAGCCCTCACTTCGGCTTGATAATAATCCTGGTTGGTTTTTAAGAAACTTGAACTGAATTCCTCCCCTAATCTTGTCCAAATGGAATTGGCAATTTCCAAAGTCACTTTCGGATCGGGGTTGGTTAAAAAGGCCGTCAGCGCCGCGTTTTCCTGATTCACCTGCATCAGATCAAATTTTTCGAGATGAAGAACTTTGGCGATTGCTTCCCTGGTTTCGCCGGCGGCGCCATTATAGACCATCGAAAGAGCCAGGGAAATACTGGAAGACGACAGGAAAATATTCCGGTTTTTTTCTTCACGGTTAAGCCGGCTTAAAAGATCAAAACCGAAAGCATTATGGGAAGCGGCAATTTCCGCCGAAAAAGAGCTTTCAGGAGGCAGAGAGGGTTCAAAATATACCGTCGGTACAGGTTTTTCCTCCGGTGAGGGCGAAGGCAATTTGGGAATTGGTGGAAAGTTGAGCAATCTGCTTTTGCTAACCAGAAGAGAAAGAACCAAGAGAAAAAACAAAACAATAATCGCGACCACTAAATTCTTTCTGGCTTTTTTCTTTCCGTTCTCAACTTGATTTGCTTCTGTTACCAATGGGTCAGAGCCGTCAAACAGTGCTGAATTGTTTTTTTGAGACACCAACCCTTCTTCAACCATGCTTTAATGATAATACAGCCGACTCATAAAGACAAGATATTCATATTTAACTTGATTTTAATCCCGGAGGGGTTGGCGGTGGCGGACTGGTCAAATTGACATCAACTTCTTTAGGCACCGAACCAACCAGCTTTATTTCAACATTAGCCGGAGTATCTGACTGGGGAACCTCAACCTGGGGAGGTTTGACGCCCGATTGAGCCGCCGGCTCTTCTTTCCAGGGCCCAACGTAAATATTGACTGTTTGCGGCCCGATTGACCCACCAGCCTCTTTTCCGGGAACCGCTACTTCTGATCCGGAAGCAACTCTTTCGGTCTCCGCCGGCGCTTCACCTGAAGAAACTGCTGATCTTGACTGGACGGCTGCCAGTTTTGCCCTATCCTCTACGGCCACCTTTAATAATCTCCTAACCTGTTCAACCCGGTCAGGGTGAACGCCCCAATAGACATTAATTGACTTACCCAATAATTCCCGGGCTAATTCCTCCTGCCTGCTTTTCCATTCCTCGGTTGCTTCTTCGGGAGTTAAAGCCTCTCCTTGAAGATGCGGGATTTTCCCTGCCTCAACCCGTTTTTCCCAATCTCGCCTTAATTCTTGAATCCGGTCAGGTTCCAAAGGCCTGGTTCTCTCTTTTGTTTTTTCCTCTCCGGCGATCCGGGAGACCAAAGATGGCCCCTGTCCTGTATCTTGGTCCGGAACCTGGCCGGCTGGTGTGAACGGTAGTTCCCTGATTAACCTCTCCCAATCATCGGCAGGCAGTCTGGTTTCAACAACCCTGGTTGGAATCTCCGGCTGTTGCGGAGTTGGTAATTCTTTTTTCCTTTCGGGTAATTTTTCCCGTTTTCCGCCTGCCTTTTCTCCTCCAGTCTCTTCGACTGGTTTTCCCAACCGAACCGGGCTGACGACCGGCCTTTCTCTTCTGCCAATCTCCGGTCTTTCAGTTGCCGGTTTTTTGCCAATCTTGCCTCCGGTTTCCGGCCTGCCGACGACCGTTCCCGGAGAGGGCGCCGGAGAAGGCGGCGGAGCGGTAACAGGTTTAGCCACTGCCGGCGGTTCCCTTCTTGTACCTTCAAGTTTCCTCGACACTCTTCCTTTTCCGGGTAATGCACTACCCTTTTGTCCGCCTAAGGTTTTGGCTCCCTGTTCCCGTCTTTCCTCCTTGCCTCCGGCAATTTGCCGACCGACCCGGCTTAATCCTTCAATTCTTCCGGCGCCGGTTTCCCGAGTTTGAGCCTTTCTATCGCCAATCGCTCCCAAGTCTCTGGCCAACCGCTCGCCTCGTTCCCCCAGTTTCTGCTGTTGTTTCTGGCCTCGAGCCTCTGCTTCTACCAGCCTTCTTTGTAAACCAGCTCCCCTCTCCTGAAGTTGTTCCTGCCTTTGAGCCTCGAATCCTTCGAAATCCCTCAATCCCCGCATAACTGCCTGCCGCTGTTCCCGGGAATAGCGGTGGCCGGCTGCGCGCAACCGGGAAAAGCCACTAGCTGGTGGTTCCTGATCCGGTCCGGAAGACTCCCCGGCTCTCCGGCCAATAGCGGCAACCGCTTCAATCAGCTTTCCCAAACCAGTCGTATCCCGATAAACATCCACACCGCCCGATTCCGAACCAGCCTCAACTAAGGTTCCTTTATTAAGGTCAACACGGGAAGGAGTTTCTTTTTTCGGTTTGGGCTGGGACGGCTCGTCAAGGTCCCCAAGAACCAGCTCCGCTGCTCCCGCTATGGCATAAAAGGGAGACAAGGCAATTACCCTGGCACCTTCTTTAACAGACTGCCAAAATTCCTCTCTCTCCCGGCTTCTTTCAATTTTTCCCAAAGCCCGTTTGCCTTCAGCCGACTGCTCCCATACTTCCCTGGCGCGTTCTCTTGCCTCAATCAAAGCCCCAAGTTCCAATTCTTCCTGCCGCCTGACTTCCTCCCTCATCACCTCAGGCTGGTAATACTCCGCCAGTGCCTGAACCGTCTGGTCGTCTACACGAATCGGATCGACTTTTTCATAACCACCGGCACCAACCTCATCTAAATTTAACGTTTGTTGGTCTGATAACCACTCTCGTCCGAGAGACAAGCCAATTCTAACTTGAATATCTGCTGGTAATTGATTAAGGGGCAATGGCATACCTTCATTGTCCCGACATTGTGGTGGCAACTTACTGGCCATTAGCTTTCTTTTTTCAACCCGCTGTTGTCTTTCTTCTTCCTGTTGTCTCTCCCACTCTCGAACTTGTTGTTCTCGATAGGCTAAAACCTGGCCGCCGATTTCCTCCCACCGCCTCTCGATGCTATCGCCAAGTAGACCCAGTTGGGCTTCCTCTTCATGAGCTAAAGTCTTCCCCAAACGGTTAAGTTCTTCTTCAAGCCATCGTGGCGGCCGGACCAAGCTCCTTTGACTGATAACCGCTCTCTCCCTGAGTTCTCTTAATTGACGATAAGTTTGTTTCATGTGGGAGTAAAAAGACTGGCTTTCTTCCCAGGATTGGCGGATTGTCTTATCAAAAACTTCCGGACCGGCCTGCGAGATTCTGATAACTGCCTGTTCCAGTCTGTCAGGCATCTGCCGGCTGTCTGCTACTAAACGACGCCATTCCTTCTCAACCTTTCTTAGTTCATCAGTCAGTTGCGCCGCCTCAGTCTCTTTCCTGATCCGAACCTCGGTTGTTTCCTGAACCGTCGTAAAAGCTTGAACGGTTGATTCTAAACCTCTTATTTCTTCGTTCAGGTTCCTTCTCTCTTCCCGTAAATCAGCCACTCCCCGAACACCAACTTCCAACCTCGCCAAAAGCGGACTACCTAACCTCTGATTAACAAATTCCAAATGTAGACCTCTCTCTCCGATCTGTCGCCTCAGGGTATCGATATCCCGGGTAAGCCTTTCTAACTGTTGGTTTAGTTTGTCAATCTCCGGTTGTGCAACCAAAACCGCCGGTATCGGTTCCTTACTTGCTGCTTCTTCAAATTGAGCCGGAAGCGGCTGTAGGCCTTCCGGCGGAATAAGATCTGCCAGCGGCTCCCGAACTAAATTTTCAGGAACTTCAGCAATCGCCTCTTTTCCTCCTAAGACCGGTAGCATTTCAGCCGGAAACAGCCTCTGAAATAATCCCTGAAGCCGACCATTCGCTCCTTCCTGTGGCCCGTCCATAATTTCCCTAATTTGTTGTCCGGTGAGAACGAGAGTCGGATTCCCAAATCCTTCCTTTCCTTCCAGAGAAGCTGGTTCTCCGGTACCTTTCTCCGGTACAGCCTGAGGCAGCTCAGCCACGGCTTCTCGTGTTCCCCCTTTCAAACCGCTAGTTGTATCTTTGTTCTCTTCCCTTTTTTGCGCTTCATCAAGAACTTGGCCCCAAAGTTTTGCCAACGCCTCGACATTTTCCTGACTGGCTAAAATAAAAGCAACAACTGATTCAGCGCCGATCCCACCAAGCACTTCGGCCAGTTCGCCTAATTCACTTTCCTGCGATAAAGCGGCCCCAGCGAAAGTGTCTTCAATTTCAACTATCGCGCCTTCAGGTATCGCACTACCTTCATCACGGGCAGCTTTAACTTCCTGAAGTAAGAGAGCACTGGCTCCTATTAGCTTAGCCTCAAGAGTCGGCCTGGAAGCATAATCTAAAGCTTCTGAAGCGGATAACTCTCCTGCCTGTTGGAAAAGAAGATCAATAATAGTCGGATCATCGATAACTACCCTTAATCCTTCCGGTAAATCAGAATTCGCTATTGCCTGTTCAATATCTGAATCTTTTATCTCCACTTCCGCCGATTCCTGCCTAGCTTCCCTCTTCTTTTCGATAACCGCGATTAGCTGCTCGACGAGACGATTCTTTTCAATACTAGTAGCGTCTTCTTCAAACCTTCTGGCACTCACCTCTCCAGATAACCGCAACTCTTCAGGTTGGTTTTCAGGATCAGTTGCCAGCATCGACACATGGCCGGCGCCAATCGCCAATACTAAATGCCGGCAATCGGGATGCTGTTTACGCCAGTTATCAAGGTGTTGGCTGGATAAGATATTAGCAACCTTGACCAGCTCATCGACCAGTTGCCGGTATTCTGAATTCAGCCGATTTTCGATTGACTCTCTTTCTTCTTTTGACCGGGCAGGTAACATTTCATCGAGCCAATAATCATTATATGTACCGATTACTTCTCGAATTTCTTCTTCCGTTAACCGGAAAACCTTACACATTGTCTCCAGGTTTAGGCCACTTCCGGGATTAAGATCCTTTATCTGTCTTCGAAAGCTGATTGCTAAAGCACCGGCGGCGACTCTTTCCGGTAAAGAGACTCTTCCGCTTTTAATTGCCGCTTCCAAAACTTCCTGATGATAATGGGATAAGACCGGATCAAATATCGCAACTCCCTTATCCTGAGATACTTGATCAGCAGCTCGGGCTTCGAAGGTGTCCCTGTCTGAACCTTCAATAGCCAACCCCCATTCACTCGAATCAGTTATTTGGGGTTTAATTTTCTCTCCAAGTAGCCCAGCGGCTTCATGGCTGAAATGGTCCAAGGGAATAACATGGAAAGTCACCTCGCCTTGTTTAAATTCCCTGAGGATAGCATAGCCTCTGCCCTCCAACCAATCTTTCACTTCTTCAGCCTTTCTGGCTCCGGCTTCAAACTCGGCCAGTAAATCACTAGCTTCCTGTTCGGATAAAATTGTCCTGCCTTGCTTACCGGCTGCTTCCGGCGCTGACTGAGTCGGCTGCCGGGTGCCGGTTTCCTTGCCTTTCCTGCTTGCACCTGCCAAAGCAGAAGAGGGAAAATTTCCGGCCGGTTTACTTTCTTTGTCCCCATCTGCTTGTGGCCGGGTCGGTGAAGTCACTTTCAATTTAGCCTGTTCGGGTATGCCCGAAAATTCCTCATCCATAGATTTAAAATAAGATTGCGACTAAAAAAACTTGAGATCCTATCGGTCACTCCGTTCCCTCCAGGGTGACACTAGTCCTAACCTGAGTTAAAGCGAGAAACTAGTAACTGAAGATCTATTATCATTAGATTGGAGACGAATTTCAAGCGCCGTTATGCGAAACGGCGGCCAGAAAATTAAAGGGCTCCGTTGGTACCGGGACGGAACTGCCGGAGTTGGTATTCCCGTCCACCAAAATGATGTACCTCAAAAGATGAAAAAATACAGGAAATGTCTGATTGATTCAGGCTAACTTGCATTAGCTTTTCGAATCCAGTAATATTAGTTCTTGAGTAAAAACTATGCCAGACACTAGCGAACCGATATGGGCTTCACATGCGGCCGATATTGCTAGCCGTACATTAGCTCCAGTTAGAAATTCGTCTTCAGACAGACAACCGAGGCGATTTTCCGAGGAAGAGGCTGTCCGTTGGCAGTCCAAACAAGTTAACTTGGAAAATACTCGGCCGGGCGATGTCATCTGGGGACACTCAGGAATAAAAACAGGAACACCGCCTAGAGAACATAATTTTGCTTTGATAATCGAAGAACCGGCATCGGCGACTGAAACCTACGCCCAAGCGACGCTGATTAACGTTCTTGATCCCCGGCTTTACGGCACAGCCAGTGTCAGCGCTTATCTTTATAGCGAATCTAATCGAGGTCAAACAGTAATTGAAGCAGAAGGATTTTCCGCTTTAATCCCTTTAGCGTCATTTGGACCTGCTTATCAGGAATTGGCGCGCCTAATTTCCCAAAAAACAGGCGGTTCACCGGCTTACCATAGAATAATCGTCGCCACCGACGAACTGAGACTTCTCCCCCAGGAAGTCCTTCAAACGCCCCCTGAATATCCAAACTATCAAACTTTTTTAGAAGCTAACCTTAATCTTACGCCCTTAGGACCTATGTCAAGTCCTGATCCGATACCAGCTATCCCGGCTTGGAACGACGAATTTTGGCAGGAAATCAGTGGCTTAACTGATGAAGGGCATATTATCCAGGCAATGATTGCCCAATCTATCCTCTTAAAATACTTTGTCGGCCCGGGAACAGACGGACATAGACCAGTTGCCAAGTATGGAAAACAAGTAGAATTAGCTGAAACCGGACAAACAGTCCGTACGGTTGGTGAATTAATTGATTATTATCTTAAAAAAGGCGAAGCTGGAAAAATCCTCGCCGCTATTTTTTCTTGGTGGGCTGGTAAACTAGATCAATTAGAGTCTAAATAATACTTTTACGTACAAATTTTAACCCAGCCTTTTAATTTAATGAAGACTTTAGTTACCCGGTCTTTCCCCGATCGTAGTTGGCTCCCAAGGATTGCTATCTTCCTGAACCAACCAGAAATGATAAGAATCAGCCTTGGCCAAATTGTAAGGATTTATCAGCCGGAATGGTATAGGCATATATTCTTGAACTAGATGCCATTCCGGAACTGACGGCACACCGAACGATTCAAGATTTACTTGCGGGTTAATAATGGTCAGCCAGACAGGACTGTCCCCACTTTGACCGGCACCGACCAGACTTATTAGACGATTATCGGAACCAAGACATATTGCAGTACATTCATTCATCAAACCCTGGTGAACGATATCAAAATCGTCAGTTTCCCAAAAAATGATCGGAACCATCTTATAATCAAAAGGAGATCGGACTAAATTCAATAAACAGCTAATGCCTTCCTGGCTAGCTCGGAAAGAATTTGCTACTTTTATAGGAAATAAAGAGGCCTGTTCAAATAAAGGCGGGCTAGCCGGTAGATATTTCCGGCGAATAACATCTTTTTCCCAGAGCCTTTGGCTGATTTGCTGAACTCCGATATATTGATCTTGACCTAAAGCCAAAATTACACTTAAGACCGCCGTCGGTGCTTGTGCGTCAACATATCCCGGTTTAAAACATCCTTGGTCGATCACTGCGAATTCCTGATATGGTATTCCTTGCCAGCCTTTAGGAGATCTTGGATAGCATAATTTTATTTCCCCCTTACTGAGACCAATTAGCGCGACTGCCTGATCTAGCTGATCCTGATGAGTTTGAACCAGGCAGCCGTCAACTTCTGTTCTATGTCTTTGCCGGCTTAGTTCGACCATAAGCCGTTATTATAGCATACAAAGCCTATAGTAACAAATATGTATTGGCGAGATATGATTCAATCTTAACGCTACTATTTATATCAAAGAACTTTAATATTTGTTCGTTATATTTTCATAAAGCCTACAATAAATTATAACCTAATATATCTTAGTGTCTCACAATTGTTCAGATTAAGGAGTTTTGGCCGAAATTTTAATTATTGATTACTGGCCTTTTCCCGGTCCTGAAATCGTGAGCTTGAAGCCAAGCTAAAAAACCATCTCTACTTAAAGCCAGCGCCTGCTGATAACTCTGGCTCCGTTTAATTGCTTCCCGGATGAGGCCTTGAACTTCGTCCAAATTATCATAAATCACTGTTCTTTCTTGCCGTTTAGAACCTAAAGTCAGTTCCGGCACAATCCGTCCGGTTAAAAGGCTGATACCGGCTTCGCCTAAACTGAAACAGTGGTCAAGCAATTGTTCACGTACATTGGTTAAAAATTCTAATCGCAACCGTTGCTGATAAGTTATTTCAGCAGCGACAGAAAGAGGATTAATTTGATTGTCAACAAAATCGAAGGCGTCATCTATCCCTTCATCTCTGACAGCATCAACCACCTGGCTAACTTGGATTAGGGCATTAGCGCGCTTATTGCTTTCATCTCCGGCTGTAAAGTCAGCCGCTAATACTTCAACCTGTCTGACAAAAAGTAACCTCCAAGCGACTGATTCAATTTGAGACAAAGCCTGTTGGTGATTTGAACATTCGGCAGGAATAGCTTCGGCAATAACGCCTACTAACTCCTGCCACTGCCCGATGTCATTTCCTAATATCCGAAGCTGCTCCCAAGAAAATAATTCAAAAAGAGCAACTTCAACCCACTGATTTTTATCAAGAACCAACAAACGATTGTTAAAATCCGATAAAACAATCTCTAAAAGAGAGTTTATTTGCCGGTCAGTTTCGGTAGTTTGTCCCTGTTCGTTCATAATCATAAATAACTGAAACTGGTTACCTACCATATCCAAAATATCAATAACCTGGGTCGGATCAGTTATTTGTTCAGCCAGCTGCCGGGATAAACTTTGCGCTCGCGCTGTCTCCTGGTTACGAATCTTAGGATCACCTAAAGCTGCCCGATAGACAATTGCTTCTAAATGATTTATTTGGCCTCTTACCGGTAACCGGGCAAGCGCCTCGGCCGGTACTACCCAACCGTCAAAAGCAGCCTCTTCTTCATCTGACTCCCTTATTCCCTTGCTGATAAATTTTTCTCCGGACAGAACAACCGGCAAGCCCGAACCGCCGGTTTCCCTACCAGCCTGGACAATCACATTTACTTCACCGGTAGAAAGATATCTAACTAACCCAGGAAACCGGTCCTGCAAATAATCAAGCTCCGGCCGATGAAAGGGGTAATCCGGCTCCGCCAAGTCAGTCACCGATTTGGGAATAATGCCCTTAACTAAAACCAGAAAATCGATATCTGAACCTTGGCCTGCCTGATCAACCAGTTGACCTCGGGAATCAAATACCAAGCCGGTCCTGACGAAAGCGTCCGCGTTTAAGGAACCGATGAGATGAACTTCCAAATTCTCCGGCCCCAAACCTAATACCGTAAACAAATCTTTAATTTGCGGTTGTAACCAGTCTGCCTGCTGCCTAGCCCATTCCAGGTCGCTTGGTAACACAAATCGAAGTTGCCGCTTGATACTACCGAAAGTACCGTCTTTAAAATCTTGCCTTTCATAAACGATGAACCGGCCATATTTATTTAAGTCTTTATTCAACCCTAAAGATTGGCAGACTCGTCTTGAATCAAGTTCGATTGCCCGGTTAACCGGCCAGCCGGCAACTCCGGCCGTTTCCCGGCTGGCGGTTTGAAAAGCGGTAACCAGCCGGTCAAGGTCAAAATCGGGAAACCGGCCAGGAATAACCAGCCGGTCGCCGCCGATCTCTGCCACCAGATTACCGCTTGATTGATCGTGAATAAAAACCGGCGGCAATTCACCGCCCACTGGAGTATCTCGGGAAACTTCATCTGCTTGGGCCAAAAGAGACATCTTTGAGATGATAAATTTTACTAATCTTTAGCGAAATTATATCTACTTCAGGCTTAGAATTCAAGTACTATAGGATTTGAAACAATTCTGATTCTCGTTGGCACCAGTCGTTTCCTATCTTTTTAATAATTAAAATTTGCCAAAATCTCACCGAAATCAAAACTATTATTCTCTCCGTCGTGGTTTAAATCTCCCGGAGTGAAATCGGAACTATACCAGTTACCAAGAAATTTCTGCAGATCCTCTAGATCCACCTTCCCATCGCCATTCAGATCGTACGGATTCTGGTAATTTTCCTCCAGTATTACCATTAGGTCATTTGCCAGACCGGATAAGGAACAGGAACCTGAAGAACCGCTGGGTATTTTTCCAAAAAGAGCCACGCTCAGCCTTTTTCTTGGTTTAATCAGGAGAAACGATCTTTTACCGCTATAAGCGCCGCTATGGTAAGCTCTGATATCTTGACCGTCTAAATTATCACACATCCAGCCTAAACACCGGGAACCGGTATATTGTTTCAAAATTTGGCCGTAAAGTACTGGGGATGAGACAAACTTATTATCCATCACGCCGATGGAATAGCGCGCCAGATCATTTATCGTGGAATGACAAAAGCCGCCGGGAGAAAGCCATTGCTCGCTTTGTTCAAGAGCGGCTAAGGATTCAGCCGCCGCGGGAACGGCAATATAGTCATGAACCAGCGTGTTATATGACTTTCCAGTGACTTTCCGGATCAGTTCTCCTAAAATACCAAAACCGTTAGTCGAGTAATGGTAGTCAGTACCGGGCCGGAAATTTAAAATTAGTTTGCCATTGGCACAGGGACCTGATTCTTCAAAATCAGGCAGACCGCTGGTATGAGTCAGAAGATGCTTAATCGTAACCGGAGTATCGGTATATTTATCCTGAACGCAAGTATTGCCCTTGATTTTGTCGATATATTCCCAAATACTGTCCTCAACGCTGCCGATTTTTTCCTCATCGACCAACTGCATCACGATCATCGTGGTTAAAGTTTTGGTCACTGACCAGTAATAATAATCGTCATTAACCAGGTTATTGCCGTAAGATTTGGTAAAGACGACCCGGCCGCTGCCGACCAAGCCGGTAATTACGTATTCGCACGAACTCAGTTTGGCTTTGGCTTTCTGGTCGATCAGAGCCACCGTTTGATCATTAAGCAGATTAACGCCAACCTGGTCAGCCAAGCTTTCCTTGGCAGAAATAACCAAGAAACCAAGCAAACAGAATATTAAAACTAAAGATCTTAAAAAATCCTGATTTAGTTTATTGCTAGACATTTAAAAACCTCAGACTTCAATACTTTTTATCATACACCTGAGTCATTGTGACAGGCAAAGAAGATCTGAAGTTTTTCCTTGCTCTAACTTTCCACTTCGAATTTAGGCATAAAACAACCACCTATTGATTTACATTCATGTTTTTGATACGATCGTATTCAGTTAAAATTTTGTAGAAAGGAGAAAATATGCAAGATAATAAAGAATCAAATATTCCGCCTGGAGCTTTTACTCCACCCCCCAAAAATTCCTTAGAGGTTGATATCCCAAAGAGAGTAAAACAAGAATATGAAGATCTCGCCCGTGAAGTTCTTAGTAGTCAACAAGCTGAAGGATCTCAATCACCACCGAAACCAGGACATACAGGTAAAGGCAAATAAGAAAATCTCTAAAAAAAAATTATTTCTTCAGCATCAAAGCTTTAAAAATTTGCTGTTTCCCAGCAAGCCAACCTTGGCCGCAAGAGTCCGGCCAAAGTTCCCTTTGCCACCTGCCCATGGCGCCGGGTTTTCAGCCGGACTGCTGCGGTCAATTCAGTCTGTCATTTTTTAAAGATCTGGGCCGTTGCATTAAATCCTTAAACTGATCAATCTTCGTAAACCAGCTATGATTTAGCTTCAGAGATTTTAAAAGAGACCAAGCTTTCAAGGTCCCTAAATTAGGTCTCTAAAGCTAGCTTCTATTATAGCTTAGAAGCAGGATTTTATCAAGTACTATAGGATGGTAAAATGGGAAGAAATATTTTGGACAATTGTCAGCCTGGCCCGGTATTTTGCGGAATTAAAAAGAAGTCTGACAAACATAAAAAGACAGCACGCCGCGAAACAAGAAAAAAACAAAGAAAAAGAGAATTTGATTCCGCCAGCGGAACCAACCTTGTCTTTTCCTTGTCTTTCCGGCCAATTGCCCGGACAGGCCGCCACTTCAGCTTGTGGCTTGATAGCGGCCTGTCCGATGGGGCTACGGCGATGGTGGCAGATCGGAAATCTGGGGCAGCGATTCAAGATCGCCGCTCCAGTCGATCCATGGGCTCCAGACGTAGCCGCCCTCTATTTTGACCCAGTTCGGTCGCGCCCGCCCAGTGGCGGTCACAACTTCTCCAGGCTGGAGGTCTTTAATCACATGTCCTTCTGACACTCCCGAGACCCAGTAGGGCTCGGGTAGCAGGCTGGGAATCCTCCCAGCTTGAACGGTGCCGGTGATGGCCACCGTGGTCGGGGCTGCGAGCGGGGGGGTAGACCCGGCAGACTGGGTGATAGGTTCGGCTGGTACGGCTGCGACGGGCGTAGTCTCGCCTGTAATAACTGGAGCCTCAGGGGTAGGAGTGGATTCGATGCCAATGAGCTCGAGTCCCTTGTCAATGTAACTTTCGATCCACTCATTGACTTTGGGATAATCGAGAACCTTGGCGACTGTTCCAGTACCAAACGTGAGAAGAGACAACAGACTCCCAATCGCCAACAGAACCAGAAGTAGCTTGATAAGGGCCTTTACGACCCAAATGAGGAACCTACCCAGTAATATGGCGATTGCCTTTACCACCTTGGCAGTGCTGACGATCCAGCTCCACCAGATGTACTCGACAATCGTTATAATTCCCTTAGCCAGGTACAACAAGGCTTCGGGAATACCGGATAAAGCCCGAACAAGAAAAGCCAACACTAATGCTATTATTCGCACAGCCTTCTGCTTGTTCACAAGAGCTCCTTTCCCTACTCTCCTCCCCTTTGGAAATCCGTTCATTTCGGTTTTACGAGACTGATGTCTCTGCCGTTGCACCCGGATCCCTTAGGTTTGGAAGTTAACGAACCTTATTGCTTTTCCATTCGGCTAATAGCAACAAACCGCTGCGCGCTCCTCGACTTTGAGTCGGGATACCTTTACCCTGCCTCCTTACAGGATATGTCGAAATTCGACAGGTTCGCAGAAAACCGAAACCCTGGCTAGTATGATTCTACTAACCAAAGTTCCGGCTTCCTGCGCCAGAAACCCTGAAAAGAAGGCTTTTAGTGCCGGAAATATTGCGACGTGCTGTCTATTTTAAAGAGCCGCTTTAGAGAAACAAAAAAGAGACCAAGCTGAGAGGTCCCCAATGGATCTCTAAAGCTGGCTATATTATAACGCACAACCAGGATTTTATCAAGTACTATGGGATAGTAAAACAGTGGGGATGTTGTTCATGAAGTTTTTTAGAGTACTTGTGTTTATCGCTCGGGCCTTAACAGCCATCAGCAATAAATGTTAGTATTCAAACGAATTCAGCTATTTAAGCATCGGTATTTTATTAAATACGGACAATTACATAATGGAAATTGCCAGGAGTATTTACCGGCAAATTAAGGAAAAATTAGAACCAGGTAAGGTTTTGGTGATCTATGGTCCGCGCCGGGTCGGCAAAACGTTTCTTTTACAAAAACTAGTTAGGGATGAGTTTGTCAAAAAGGAAAAACTGGCTTTCTTTAAAGGTGACAGCCGGACCGTTCAGGACAATCTTTCCTCCCAAAACAGCCAAAAACTAATCAGTTTCATCGGCCGGGACACCAGCCTTTTGATCATTGATGAAGCGCAAAAAATACCCGAAGTCGGCAGCAATCTTAAAATTCTAGTTGATGATTTCCCCTACTTAAAGATCATCGCCAGCGGTTCAGCTTCTTTTGACCTGGCGCAAAAATTGGGAGAGCCATTAACGGGAAGGAAAAAAAATCCTCCGGCTGTTTCCGGTTTCGGCTTCGGAATTAATCAAAACCGGCCGCCGGCAGTTTTACGAGGAGATTTTTGAGGAACATTTAATTTTTGGCGGTTATCCCGAGCTTTTTTTAAAAAACTCCCAAGCCGAGAAAAGAGAATATCTTAATCTTCTCGCTGATGATTATCTGTTTAGAGACATATTAGAAGTAGAAAGAGTAAAAAATTCTAAAAAATTGCGTGATCTTCTAATTTTACTCGCCTTTCGGGTCGGTAAAGAAGTTTCCTTAAGCGAACTTGGAACCAACCTTGAGCTTAATCGAGCGACAGTCGGACGCTACCTTGATCTACTTGAAAAGTCATTTATCATTCTAAATATTCGCGGTTTTTCCCGAAACTTGAGAAAGGAAGTCTATAAAAATTCCCGTTGGTTTTTTTGGGACAATGGCGTCCGTAACGCTTTGATCAATAATTTTAATCCTTTAAACTTAAGGTATGATCTCGGCGCTCTCTGGGAAAATTACCTGGTAATCGAACGGTTGAAAAAACAGCTGGCAGATTCGATTTTAAGCAATAATTATTTCTGGCGGACTTATGATCAAAAGGAGATTGATTGGATTGAAGAACGAGAAGGAAAACTGTTCGGGTTTGAAATTGCCTGGCAAAAGTCAAAAAAGCTGAAGGCCCCTAAAGACTGGCTTAAGGCTTATTCGAATGCCAGTTATGAGTTGATTACCCGCGAGAACTATCTGGAGTTTATCACCTAACGGGTATAGTCAAGGTAGCGGTATAAGATTCCGGGCCGGATTGAAGAGTAGCAACATTGGTAACTGAACCCTGGGCGTTAAACTTAACATTAACACCAATCCTGACTTCCCCTGCTTCTGTGAGGTAGCAACTTATAACTTCAATTTCCGGTCTAAAAGAGCAGAAGCCGTTGGTGACACTGACTCCCCCATAGGTAACATTCTGCGGAAGCCTGTCCTCAATTTCACCACCGTCTGTTTCGTTAACTTTAAGAATATAGACCAGATATTCTCCGGGGTCTACTTGCCCATGATCAGCTTCTTTAGTTAACATCGGAGGTGGAAAATACTTTAAGACCAATGGCAGGTAAACCGGCTTCGGAGGCGGTGGTGGTGTCGGCGACGGCTCAGGCGTAGGAGTCGGTGGTACTTCGATCTTAATTGCCGCCTCAGCCTGGGTAATACCGGTGTCATCGCCTTCGATCTGGGCCGTGTTGGTTATCAACTCACTGGCATTAAGTCCAACTGTCCCGGTAATAGTCACGTCTTTCACTTCGCCGGGAGCCAAATTACCGATTTGGCAGGTAATTTCCCCGATCTGATTTTGGCAACCAGGAGAAGCGGCCACGAAAACAGTCCCGTCAGGCAGTTGGTTATGAAGCAAAACATCGGTGGCGGTGATCGTTCCCTGGTTTGAAAAACGCAACAATTCCACCAACCGGTCTCCTCTCCGGGCTCCCCCGGAAGGCGAATCAATATTCGTCAGTGTCAGCCAATTGTTCATAATCGGTTCTTTTCTGGCATGAGGTTGGCCGTCATAACCGGGCTTGTAGGTTAAACGGGTTAACCGGCCGCCATCGCAGGGAACTTTGTAGATTTCAAAATCACCGTCGTTGCCGGCAAAAAAAATCGTCCGGCCATCAGCAGACCAAGCTGGATCCCAATTCGCTCTTTCCGCAAGACTGCCAGATAAAATACCCGCCTGTGAAGCAGCCGAAAGCGGTACTTCCGCCAGCAGAGCCATCCGTTCGGTTGTTTTTCTCAAATTCTGGCCTTCGTATTCGGCAGCGAACTCGACTTTCCAAACCTTAGCCATCTCTCCGTCGTGAGAAACGACAGCCAGGCTCTTTCCATCCGGCGACCAGGACAAACCGGCAATACTACCCTCAATCGGAATCGGCTGTTGATCATGTCCCGTAATATGCATCGTCCACAAAGTTTCCCTTCCCTCGACTCGCCGAATAAAAGCCAAGTGGCAGCCGCAGGGAGCAAAAACCGCTTTCCAACCTTCAGCCAGAAACCGGAATCCGCTACCGTCAGCATTGATGATAAAAATTTGACCGCTATCAAGATCACTTCCGACAATCACATTTCCTAAAGGCGACCAATCAGGATAGCGAGCATTGACTGAATCACCGGTAATCTGCTGCTCATTACCGTTTATCAGCTCCATCAAATAAAGCCGATGTCGGTCAGTATTTGATCGGCCAAGGCTATAAACCAGCCGGGTTCCTTCAGGCGAGACATTAGCGTGATCATGCCAGAAGTCCGACCCCATGCCGTGAACTCTGACAATTTCTCCATTTCTTTTCATTATAAAAAGCTGAGACTGGCTTTCATCTTTTGGAATACCCTGGAAGACAAATTCGTTCTGTCCGGGATGAGGTCCAGGAAATCTCGGATGCCAGAAGACGCCGCCTTCCTGAGAAACCAGCCTGGTTTGCCCCAGACCATTCGCTCCCATACCCCAGATTTCCGAACCGCTCGCCCAAACAACGTCCCATTTTTTAGGGCAGATCGCTTCAACCGCTTGGGCTAAAGCTACTCTCAAATCTCCAGGAGTTTGGGCTTCAAAAAAGAGCTGTTTGCCAGTCGGACCGGTAGCGATATCTTGGGCTAGTAATCTAGCTTCACCGGTTAAAGGCCCGATAGCGACGGTGGCGATTTCCAGGCTTTCACCAAACTCAGGAGCCGCATCATATACCGCTCTCCTGGGATCATCATCGGCATCAGTCTGCCGGAAATCGGAAATAACAATCATCCTTTCATAATGAGCCGGACCAACCAAACTGGCAGTCGTCGTCATCGCCCAAGTTGCCGCCTTTATTCCTTTTCCGATAGCGGTATTTCCGCCGGCAACGATCTGACCAATCGCGTCTTGAACTAATTCCCGCTCGTTAATTCTCGTTAAAGGCGGTTTGGTGGGATCTAGGCGGGCGGTTTCCGAAAAAACCGACATCCCGAACAAACTGCCGGTATGGGTAAAGGCGTTAACGAACGAGGGCAGATTTCCAGTTATAGCTTGATTTTTCTCACCTTCAGTGGAGCCGGAACTGTCAACGACGACAACGAATTTACCCGGCATTTGGCAAACCGGAAATGGCTCTTGGAGCAATTGACTCAAACCTCGCCCCAGAACTTTATCCCGAGTATCTTTACTGCTATCGCCAATTCCGGCGGCTAAAGCAGAAGAAACCCGTTTCAGAAAAAGCGGGGCGGCAAAAAAAGCCGTTAAAGCGCCAACCGTACCGGCAAGCGCCAATTGCCTGATCCGGGTTTTTTGTTCCGGCTTTAAACGATCAAAATTTTCCAGCCATCGGTCTAATCTGGCAGCAATCGCTTTGCTAAAATTATCCAGATTCATTCGAACTTCAAAAGGAGTCACCCGCTCTAATTCATTTACCAGTTTTTCTTCATGTCTATATACCCAGCGTTGGTCCTCTCCAGCCTCAACTGCCATTTGCAAACCGGCGGCCAGACGGGTACTTTCAACTGCTGCCTGTAAAAATTTCTCGGCTACCCTCGGGTCAGTCGTCCCGAGAGAAGAATCAAGGTGCCTAAAGCCGACGGCCGCTAAATCTGTGCCAACGCCGATTGAATTACCGAAAGCGGTTACAGCCGCCAAAGTATTTTCTGTTACCGAAGCAGTAGTAGTTAAAGCTGCCCCACCCTGCTTTTTAATAGTCTCGAGTGTTTGTAAACCGGCAGCGATATCGCTAAGCGACCAAGCCCTTTTCAACATTAATTGTCCGGGTTCGGTTTCCGGCCCTAAAGAATAAGCTCGTTGAAGATACTCAAATCCACTTGCCGCGATCTGTTGGCCAACGCCCAGAAACATGCCTAAATCGTAAGTTTTGACCAGCCGTTGACAAAGCGGATGATCTTCCCATTGGCTACCGACAGGACCAAGATCAACTTCAGGCAGAACTGCGATTTGCTCTCGTTCTCTCATTAAGTCAATTAAAAATTCAATTAAAAGATATTATAGGTTCAACTAGAGAAGAAGTAAATAACCTCTCACTATCCAACTGAAGTATAATTACTGTACTTTGGTGGACCCGAGGGGGCTCGAACCCCTGACCTCCTGCATGCCATGCAGACGCTCTAGCCAAACTGAGCTACGGGCCCAAAGTTTGGTAATATTATATCTTGATTTACCGGATTCTTCAAACTGGATTTATATTTTAAATTCCCCAATTTTTCTTAAAAACTGTTTCTTGAATTAGAAAGATATAAAACATCATATTATGTCACATTTGGCGATGTTTTTGAGCCAGAATCGACAGGAAAAGCGGGAATTCTTCCCGGGCACGATTTTCCATTTTAGCCGCCCGGCCGACACTGGCTTTATCGGAGATCCACTCCTCGATTTTTTTAATCAAAAAACCATTCTCGTCAAGAAACCGGCTGAGGGCGGATAAGGAAAAATGAAAAGACCAGGCAACCGGCCCTTTTTTTCCCCGACTGGGCCGGATATTAATCGGTACCCGAAGAGATGACAAATAGCGATTGATCTGACGGTACTGAACTTGGTTTTGTTCATCAATTCCCCAACTTGATTGCCGGGGAATGCGGAAACAGGGGTGGTTAATAACTATCACCAGGCGGCCTTGATTAACCAGGCAACCAGCCGCATTTTTAATAATTAAATCAGGCCGGGCAACATTCTGGAGAACCAGAATCGCCGTCGCTTGAGTGAAATCCTTTTTATCCAGAGGCAAAGGCCTGGTAATGTCGGCTTTTAAGAAGCGGCATCGAGGATTACGGTTACTTTTTCGAGCATAGTCCAAAAGATCCACCGCCAAATCGATACCATAGTAATCAATGTCAAGAGGAATATTTCTTGCCAAAACTCCCTGGCCGCAACCCAGATCAAGCAAAGAATCGCCCGGTTTAAGCGATAGCTGCCTGATAACGTTTGGAATAATCACCTGCTGGTGAAAATAGCCGCCTCTGATACCAGTCAGCTTGTTGTACCAACGGCTTACCGGTTGCCAAGAGGTGTTTTGGTTTTGAGATATTCTTCTTTTCATTCCGATTGGTCACTATTCTTAACACGGTGGACCCACCGGGAATCGAACCCGGAACTGGTCGATGCGAACGACCCGGTATACCGTTTACCTATGGGCCCCTATTTCTAATGTAACTTTACCTATTCTATCACTTTTGACGGATAGATCTTTCAAGTACGAGACTAGTTCGAGCTTCGTTCATGATCGGGAGAAGATACTATTAGAGGTTATTCTCACCTTGCCAGTGATTTTTTATCAACCGAAGGCACTCGGCTGGTTTGCACACATTCGGCTTCTTAATTCTAAGTTTTTGTTTAATCTCTTCGGATTTAGCCAAGAGGGCTTTTTCGTATGTAATAAAATAGTCCCCCTGGTACCAGACAACTGAGCAGATATTTCGCGCATCACTCATTTCGTTATCTGTGTAGTCTTTATGATTTTTTTTGCCCCACAGAATTGTAAGAATGTTCAAGAGGTCGTCGTTGTATCTTTTATCGCTTGGCACACCGGAATATTGAGAGTAGCCCGAAACGTGTGGCCCAAAGGATGTTCCATACTTTAATGATTCTTTCCTTCCCGGTTTGTAGCCTTTTTGGAGTTCGTCCCCTGTGGCGTTGGTTTGCTCAAGGCTAATTTTGCCTAATTTATGGAGCTCTTTAAGTTCTATGAGAGCCTTATCGTTTTTACGGGCGCCAATACAGTTAGTATCGTAGTAAACACTTGGTTGGTATTCATCACTCATTTCCTATAAAGAATAACACTAGCCATCTTGAAATACAAAATACTGAGACTATTGAATAACAGCTCGTCATTCCGAGTGAAGCGAGGAATGACCCGTATTTTGCGCTTACGCTAGATCCTTCGGTCGAAACTTCGACCTCAGCATGACGATTGGGTTTTAAAATGAATTCTAGCCTTCTTCCTACAAACTATTTCAGGAAATTTAACGGATTTACCGCTACACCATTTTGTTTGATCTCCAAGTGCAAATGCAGACCGGTGCTTCTGCCGGTGGAACCCATTATGCCGATAACCTGTCCGCGGCTAACCCGGTCCCCAGCCTTAACGCTGATCTGGGAAAGATGAGCGTAAAAACTCTGGTAACCGTTACCATGGTCAATTAAAACCCGGTTGCCGAAAGCCCATGGGTCGGGCCAACCGACCAGCAAAACCATGCCGTCATCTATGGCAACTATTCCCGGCATGCTTTTATTGGCGATATCAATTCCCCGGTGCCAAGATTGATAAAATTGTGTCAGTCGGCCGCTAACCGGCCAAACGAACTGACCGGTTCCGGTCACCTGTCCGGCACCGGTAGTTACTTCGGCATAGTATCGCCTCGGCACAACCGGTTTTTTCTTGAGCATGACGCCGTCAGGCACGACCAATACCTGCCCTACGGCCAGGGCAAATGTTTCATCATTGGCAAAAGTATTATAGGGCCAGTCAACAATCACCTGGGCGCTGACATCGTATTTCTCGGCAATCGAATAAACGGTTTCTCCCTTTTTGACCCGGTGGGATACGCCGGTCGTGGGAATAACTTGAAGAATCTGACCGGGTTTAATTTTGGTACTGGGAGACTCCAGGTTATTTTCCCAAAGAATGGTATCAACGGAAACTCCGTATCTTTTTGCAATCGAAGAGACGGTATCACCGGTTTTAACCTCATACTTGATAATCTCTGAACGTGGTTTTTCGGAAATAAAAGTATAAGTGGAAGTTGAGTCTTCGGCAGAAAAAGAAAAAACCGAAGTTGATGCTTGGGCAGCCTGCCATAAATCGGCATCAATCTCCGGATTGGTTTCAGCAATTAAGACCGGCCCTAAAGTAACCGCAGCGATTACCAGAACTGCCATGCCCGAATGAATAAAAGGCCGCGCATACTTACCCCGCTTCTGGTAAAGCTGAGAGGCAAATCGGGATTTAGAAGATTCAAATACCCAGAAAGCCCCGAAAAGTTTTTGACGGAGGTAACGAAAAAGACAGGTAATAAAATCAATCAAATCATGACCAAGCGAAGGTAAATCCATAATTATTTATTCCCAGAATATCAGATACCAATCACCACAATTACCAAAGCTATTTGAGGCTAACACAAGAAAGAAAAGAAATCAAGGACAAGATATTATCAAATTCTCCCTTTTCTAAGAGTCTCTAAGAACTCTTTATTAGTTTTAGTTTTGCGGAGACGTTCCAAGAAAAGCTCGGTCCTTTCTTCTTTGCCTAAAATATCAATCATACGACGCATCGTAACCACTTCAGGATAAAGTTTAGGATCGTACAAAAGCTCTTCCTGGCGGGTACCGGAGCGTTGGATGTCAATCGCCGGGTAGACTCTTCTTTCCGCCAAGATGCGCGCCAGATGAATTTCCATATTGCCGGTACCCTTAAATTCCTCATAAATAAGGTCATCCATTTTCGAACCGGTATCAATTAAAGTAGTACCGATAATTGTTAAGGAACCGCCATTCTCAATGTTCCGAGCCGCTCCAAAAAAGCGTTTTGGCGGCCAGAGAGCGGCCGGGTCGAAACCTCCGGTTAGCGTGCGGCCGGAAGTAGGCATGCAAAGATTATAAGCCCGAGCCAGACGGGTAATGGAGTCTAAAAGAACCACTACATCTCGGCCTAGTTCTACTAAACGCTTGGCTCTTTCCAAACCAGTCTCAGCTATCCGAGTCTGGTCTCCTGGCGGCTCATCAAAGTTTGAAGCAACCACCTCGCCTTTTATGGAACGGCTAATATCAGTCACTTCCTCCGGTCGTTCTCCAACCAGAACCGCCATTAAATGAATATCAGGACAATTAACCGTCACGCCATTGGCGATATCTTTAATCAGCCAAGTTTTGCCAGCTTTTGGAGGGGAAACAATCAAGCCCCGTTGGCCACGACCGATCGGAGAAACCAGATCAAGAACCCGAGTTGATAAAATCTCCGGTATTGTTTCCAGCTTAATCATCTGATCAGGATAAATCGGAACCAGATCAGCAAAATTAGGCCGGTTCTCTAACTTCTCAATCGCAATACCGTTAACCTTTTCAACCCGCAAAATCCCGTGATAACGTTCGTTTTCCTTAGGCTCCCTTACTTGGCCTCCAACCAAGTCACCCGGTCTTAAAGAAAACCTCCTTATTTGTGAAGCAGAGATATAAACATCCCGATCGGATGGAGAGAATTTGGGGCGCAGGAAACCATGCCCTTCATTCATCACATCCAAAATCCCCTCCATAAAGTTAGTTGATACACCGGCATCAGGAATCAGCCGATCATCAACAACACCGTCAAACTTCATCACCGGTACTTGTTTTGGCGATTCCTGTTTCTTTTTTTCTTCTTCAATACCGACAATTTCTTCAACGCTTAATGTTTTTTTGACCACCGAACGAGAAGCAGCTTGTCTCTTTTTAATGCCTATCTTAACAACCGACCCGCTTTTTTTTGTAAGAAGAGCCATATAAAACCTCCAGTGAATGAAACTTATAAATTAATGAATACCAACCTAAGATTAACTGGTTATTCTTAGCCGACAACAACTCAACTATTGAAGAATAGCCATTTTAAAAAATGAAACTTGAAAAAATTGACTTCTTCTTGGAGAAAACTTAACTAGTTAAACGATCTAATATTCAAAAATTACCGTTTTCTATATTAAACCAAATCGATACCGGCTTGTCAAGTAGAACCGGAAACAGTAAAACTTAAATTAGAAAAGATAACCGGCCACGGCTTTTCTTGATCCTTGACCACTACTTCCGTTTCCGGAGAAAAGGACAAAGTTGTTTGACCGGCAATCACTGGTTTAACCTGTAAAATTGTCAAAATCCCCTCTCCGCGGGTAGCTGTCAGGCTGCCAGTGCTGAATTTTAATTTACCTTCTTCCTGGCTGACTGAATTTTCAAAAACGATCGGTTCTTGGAAGTAATCTCCAACTGCTACTTGTTTTATCGCCAATTGCTTGGGATTAAATTCTAAAACCAGATCGGCGCCCCAAATTTCTTTACCACCAGCTTTAAGGTAAATTTCTACCGCTTTTTCCTGGTTGATTAAAACCGGCTCTGTTTGAGCGCGGAAACCCAGATCAAGCTTTGTTTGCGACTCAATTGCTTCTATTTCAATTGATTTCTGAACAGCTTTCGGAGGAACCGTCTGGTTAGAATTGGGATGCAAGCCGTAGAACTGGTACCAATAGATAATACTTGACAAGAAAAGAACGGTAACGACCAGGGTTAAAAAAAGACTGAAATAAAATACTGTTGGTTCTTCTCTCATGCGTTAATCTCCGGATTTATTGAAATTCGCGGCAATATAGGCAAAATCAACGACGCTTACCCGGCCATCGTTATTAAAATCAGCCGGACTCCCTTCATCAGGCATTCTGGAACCGAAGTGATTACGCAGGACAACGAAATCCTGAAGATCGACTTTATTGTCGACATTGCAGTCACCGGCCAAGAGAGGCTGAGAGGACCAGTTAGCAGTATTGCTTCCCACGGTTAAACTCGCGGCAAATTTTTTCTGAAGATGGCTGGAATCCTTTACATACACGTCATAATAGTCGGCGTGGAGGTCTTCAACCTTGCCGGTATAGACTCCTTGTCCGTCAACCGTCATTGTCACATCTTCATAGGTAGCCAAAGTAGTGCCGCATTGCTTCAAAACTACATCCACTTTTCTCGCGGCTGCCTGTTCCCCTGCCCCCTGAAATTTGAGACTGAAATCGAGAGAACGAGGCGGATCCCAAATGATTTTCCGGCAGGAATCCTGACAGGAATTGACACCTCCCGAACAAGTACGGCCCATAATACTTCCGCAACAATCCGGGCAATTATTTGAAGTTTCCGCTTCCTGCCAGTTTGAACAATTCTGGCCAACTTGATCACAGATACGACATTCCACCAGCATATGTTCAATCGGCGGCCTAGGTCTTGGGGTAGTCGTCGGGCAACTAGCACAGGGAGCCGGACCGCAACCATAAATTCCACCTTCAGGAAAGGTAAACCGACTGGTTGCCTCACTCTCAGAGCTTAATACCGGATTAGGTGACAGATAGCTTTGACTACCCGAAGTGTCATAATATTGCCAGCAACCTTCCTCGGGCTGGCCGTTATTGTCGCAATCGCACTGTTTCTCGCAATACCTTTTGCGTTCGGCAAAACGGAACTCATAGCGAACCGGATAGGAAATGTCATTATTACTGCGGCAGGTCAGGGTAACCGTATCTCCGGGAGAAATACCGTAGTCGCTGGAACTTAAATCTTCACAGGTTAAACTGGGTGGAGTAGAAGTAGGAGTCAAGGTTGGTGTTGGGGTGGGAACATGAAAAAAAACACCACAGTTAACTCGGTTGTAATCAACTGCCTCTGAATGTTTGGGAACGAAACGGGAAGGAGCCTGACCCGGACTGGGTAATCTGGAAACCCAAAAAGCGATGCTTAAAGCAAAAGCGCTGCAGGCGACAAAAACCAGAAGGCCCATCAATTTGAGCAATGGTTTTACTTCAGGGAAATTCAAACTTAAAAATTTATAAATTCTGTTCATTAAAGTATTAACCGAATTTAGGGAAAAACATTTGTTTCTTCCCAAACGGAACATAAAGAATCATTTTCTAATGCACATACCTGGCATTGAACAATATAATCTCCATAACTGGGAATCACCAGATTAGCACTGCCTGACCGCGCACCCCCAGCCACATCGACTTTAGCGAAATTATTTGGAGAACCCCATGGATCAGCTGCCGTTGACCGCCAGAAATAACGGAAATTAACATGGTCAATGTTTCCGCTATTTTTATCCGCATTACAGGTAAAAACAACGCTATCATTAACACCTAAATCCGGCGAGGGGGAAATATCCATAAAATCGGCATGAAGCAGGCTGCAGACAGGCGCAACAGGGGTCGGTGTCGGACTTCCAACAATCACATGAAGCTGGCGACCGCCCTCATCCCACTTATTCCATTCGTACGAAGTGTATCCGGAACCGCCGATATCGATAGTACCCTGAGTTCCTCCGCTAGGAATTGGTGTTACGCCTAAAAGCACCTGATCATCTTTTAGTAAAAATAATCCACCGGCGTTTTCTTGGGCAACGGCGTGATCGTTATAGCGGGAACAGTCAACACAACTACTGTATGACATCGAAGCTAAACCTCGGTCTCGATAAACTCCTTCTAGGGAAACAGGCGTCAGATTACCTCCGGAATCCTGAGCATAGACGTCAACATAAGGAACTCCGGTCAAACATAGCCAATCAAATAACACCTCCATTGCAGTATTTGAACCGTTATTAAAAATAAACGCCGGCCGAATTTCATAAACATCCTTTGGCGCAACCGGACCGATAACTTCAAACTGTTTCCACTCCGAGGATAAGGAGTTGTCCAACGGCTGACACTTTTCTGTCATATTAGTTCCATCAAGATTCCAATAAGCCAAACAAGCTCTTAAAGAAGTTTTTTTATCACCTTCATTGATAATTTTGTACCAGCCGCGAAAGGAGGCACTTTCGCCGGTAATCAGGTAAGGCGCGCTAGCGGTCGTCCGTTTCAACGCCCAAGTTCCCAACCAATAATGAAACGGTGGTGGCGTATAGCCTTTATAAACGGCATGCAGAGACCAATTACCTTTTCTGGCAGCTTCATTCTCAGGCCAAAATTTCAACTTTTCGTCGGCCGGATCCGTCGGCGGATTAGGATCATTGCTCCAGACTTTAAACTCATTACCACATTCAAAATTACTCAAACTCCCGTTTCTAATATCAAGCATTCCGCAACCAGAATCGCTGCAATTGCAGGCTAAAGCCGGTCCTTGAACTGCTTGACTGCGAATACCGGATCGGCCTACTGAATGAACCCACCAATTATATCTATGACCGGCTATTCCCGTCAGATTATAATAACTGCTTGGATATTTATCTTCGCAAACATCAAATTGGCTTGGATTACGGCAACAGTCAGAAGGGACTGGAGATTGATTGCAACGCCAATCACTAATCGTGTCATCAATCCGAACGTCAAAAGAGGCAACATTGGCCGGCACCTCCCAATCAAACTTTGCCTGCAAACCCATCGTCGTCATATTACAGGTAGCCGTTAAAGAATATGGTGGATCCGGAGGTTGGCCAATGCCTACTTTAATCAATCGGTTTTGCATACTAAACTCATAGCCAGCACAGTTACGGCAGTTCAAAACTGTATCAAACTGATTAGAACTAGTTTCTAAAACATTACTACCACTACCCTCGTTATATTTAATCCTGCTGATTGCCCACCCGGCCGGCAGATCAAAACGGATAGTAGCATTGGCTTGAGTTTTGTTATCAGCACCAATAACAAAACCATCCTGCAGAGTAGCTGTCGGCATCACTCCGGACAGAAAATTATTTCTGATATTGGCACTGCAATTATTAAGACAATGCCCTACAATATTCTTGCAACCACCATCGCCATCACCGAACGGACAGCTACTGGTTCCCGAACCTTTATTACATTGTTGAGTATCGTTGTGACAACCATTTTCGATCGCCGCCCATTTCTCCCACTCTTTTCCTCCGAGATATCGATAAGTAGTGTAATTAGGGATATTAATATTCGTTTGTATGCCTCCTAAAATTGTGCTGTCTAAATTGCTGTCAATATTTGGGTTCCAATCGCCGTTACCGTCAACATCGATATAAAACCAAACGTCTATACCGCCGTAAGGAGCGGCTGCCGCTTTGACCGGAAAAACCAGAGCCAGAGAACAAAAACAACAAAAGAAGACGCCAAAAACTAATTTAGAAAAAAAAACTTTAGACAACTTTATCAGCTAAAAAATATTTGTATTTCTCATTTAACACGTTTATGAGGAAGAATGTCAAGAATGAAATAGTTTTACCTGTTTGGCCTCTTTCTTTGATAACTTTTTTCAACCTCAAAAATCTCTCTTACCTTTTTCATTGCGCTATATTCAATTTGCCTGACTCTCTCCCGAGTTACACCCCATTCTCTAGCCATCGCTTCCAATGTTTGAGGTTCGTCACTTAATCGATTCCTCAAGGTTGCTTTTTCCCGTTCCGTTAAAAATTGATCGGATTCCAAAATAGCCTGAAGCCTATTCATAAGCTCAGTCAGTGGCTTCCTTCCCAGAGTGACATCGACTTCCGATTCCGGATTTCCCACCAGAGAAGCAATACGGTCACCTAGGGTCTTTCCATCGCCTTTTCCTCTCAGCGGTCGCTCCATTCTATCGGGTGGTTGATAAGTGGGTCTTTGCGCTAACATTCTACTAGCGGTTGCCCGAGGGATATCCAAATGGCGCGCAATATTTTCAGGAGTAACCGATTGTCCTTGATCTCCAAGATATGTGATCGTATGCTCCAATTGCCTCATTTCCTCCAAATAACCGGCTGGGTGCCTGATTAAACTGCCATGTAAACCGATCGCCTTCTGAATTGCCATTTTAATTCCTTGCGTAGCATAAGTACTAAATTTTGCTCCCGTTTGCCAGCGGTAGTTATCTCTGATAGTGGCCAACAGTCCCATCTCTCCTTCTTGGATCAAATCAAGGAAGTCCAATCCGCGATCAAGATAATCCTGGGCAACCGAAACAACCAGTCTGAAGTTACAAGCGTCCATCAGATCCTGTGCTTCAACTGCCCAAGCGATATTTTCAATTAATACTTCGTTCATTATTTCCTCTGGCACGTCTCCCTGTTCTTGGCTATGCTGCTTTAGCCCGATCCTCTCCCAATAATTTGCAGCTTCATCCTTCATCCGTAACCAGGTTTCCCTCTTGTCTTCACCGGCAAAGACAAGCTTTCCCGCCTGTCTGCCGATCTCGACCAAGCGACCCAAAACTAATTCTTCTTCAAAATCAAGCAGATACCTGGTGTAACCCATTAAACTGAGAGCATCTTCCTCTTCTCCTCCGAGATCCGCTAAAGCTTCTTCTCTTTCCGTCCTCTCTATCTCAACTTTCTGACGAACCAACTGACAACTTTTTCTTAATTGCTCTTCAGTCATATCTCTCACTCTTTCATAAACCGGATCCAGGGGAGTCTTTTCAAGCGCTGCTACCAGTGCCAGCATTAATGACTCAGGAACCACCTTAACCGAACGTTTTCCAAAATCTCGAATTACTCGGATATATCCTTGATTATGCCCGCCAGATAAATTATTGACTGCCGCTCTTACTTGGGCTTCAGTCTTACCGGTTTCTTTGGCTAACTCAGCGGTAGTTTTCAAAGCCTGGAATCCCGGCCAATTCAAAGCATTCCCAAGTGAGACAAAACGCAAAAGTTGCGGTTGGGGAAGACTAGTCCAAATGTGATCCGCCAGCAAAACTAAATCAGGAACATCCACCAGTTCTCCTTGATTCCGACTCTCGGTGGTAATTCCCAAATCTCTTATTGTCCTCCGGAGTTTTGATATCGGACCGGCAGACCGCCAATCTGCCAGAATACTCGAAATGTATGTGTCTCCGAGTACCGCCTGCCTTGAAGATGTCAGTAATTGAGCCAAAGAGGCATTCTTACCATTGACCCGACCCTCAAGCGCTAAGATTTCGTCACTATTTCCATTCTGCCAAAGAAGGCGTAAAAAAACGCCACTCATCAAAGTCAATTCCCGTCTCTGCCACTCAGCCCGGTCTTTTATAATCCCTTCCTGACCAACATCCCGAGCTTTTTGCTTAAAATCTAAAAGTGCCTGACCTTCACTGGTTAACGCTAACATTTGTTCGGACTCTACCAGTTGGTATAAGTGGCCTTCGCCGACGTTTAAGCCATCAGGACTAACATAATTATTTAACTTTGCCGCTAAGCCTGTCTTTCCGAAAGCAGCTTGGCTGATCTGTTTCGGATCAATAACTAATCTTTCTGAAAGTGATGCTGGTGGTTGCAATATATCCGCCATTAATAATTATTATAAGGAAAAAATCGGGTAAGTAAAGGAAAGAAATTAAGTTTGCTAGGAAAAACAGCCATCCTTCAGCTAAACAGTTTATATATTTAGAGGTTTGGCGATAATCAGAAGCTGCTTTTGGGTTGTCCCCGGCGGATAACAGGTTTGAAGAACCAGCTTTTCCTCCTCAGCCTGGGGCTGGAAATAAGAAATATCGTCAACCGGCAAGATTTTTTTCTCAAAAACCAGGTAGCGGAATTTTTTACCCCAGAACCAAACAATTATTTCATCGCCTGCCTCAAGGTCTTTTAAGGAATAGAATATGGCGTTAAACCGGCTAATATTGTAAGGCGCATTGGTAGAATGAGCAAAAAGGTAAATTGTCCGATTCGGTCCGCTTTCACCGGGTAAACCGCTGCCCCGGGCGTGAGCAACACACTTTTGCAGGGCTTTGGCATATTCTTCTTTTTTGGTCGGATCGATGTTGGGCAAAACGCAGGCATCGGCTCCGATCTTGGGAATCAGGATCTGAAACCGCTTTTCTTCGGCTGGTAATGGCTCGAGCGTCGGAGTTGGTGTCGCCGTCGGCACTACCGAAGTAATATCAACAGCTACTTCTAAAGAAGATCTAAAACCCGAAGTCGGTGGTTGTCTACTAACCCACCAGCGGCGCACTGTCTGCTGAGTTTCCATGGCAAGGATCGGAAAATAGGTTAGGAGTAAACCGACAAAAGAGAAAATTATCAAGCTGCGGCCGATCAAGCGGGCAATATTGACAGGAAATTTCCTTGTTGTTTTTTTCGGGTAAGTCGGATTTTGAGGATGAATTACGACAACAGTACCCGAAATTCTCTGTTCGGATGAATCGAAAATTAAAGGCATAAAAATCTATTTTCAGAAAAATAGGTTTTAAAACTGCCTCAGTTATAGAAGTATTAACCCCAAACCGACAATACCGGCAACAATCAGTCCCCAAGCCGACCAACCGGCTTCGGGGGCTTTCTCAGGTGCGACGACTCCTAACACTTGAGGCTTAGCGGCTACTTCGATTTTGATTTCACAAGCCGAATTAAAGTCCGACCAGTCATTTTTATTATCCCGTACCCGAGCTTTAGCAATAAAAGTTCCGCTCTTTTGGTAAATATGCTCGGCATGAGATCCTTCCTGCTCATCAATAATGCCATCACCAAAATCAAACCAGAAACGGTCTAAAGAACCATCCGGATCGTTAGCTTCGATATCGAATTGGACAGTCAGAGCAACCTGACCTGATAAGTTTGAAGCATTTAAATCTTTACATTCCGGCTCTCGGTTTTCTTCTTCATGCTCGGTTACGTCAACTTCTTTCTCACAGTTATCGCTTCCGCCGATCCAGTTACCGTCATTATCTTTAACCCAACCTTTAACGGTAAACTTTCCTGTCCTGGTATAAGTATGGTTGAAAGTGTCATTATTCTGATACTGATTATCGCTGCCGTCGCCCCAATTAATCCGGTATTCAACGATTGATCCGTTCTCGTCGGAACCGCTAACAATAGCCGTCACCAGCAGATCTTTATCGCCAGATCTTGGGCTAACGCTTAGACTATTGCATACCGGTGCTCTCGCTGTTGACGTTGGCGTTACGGTCGGCGTTAGGGATGGCGTCGCGGTCGGTGTTGAGGACGGTGTCGGACTGGGAGTTAATGTGGGTGTTATCGGAACGGTAGACGTCGGTGTAACGGTAAGCTGCGGAGTTTCTGTCGGCGTTAAAGTCGGTGTCGGAGTAATACCGGATGTCGGAGTTGGTGTTACCGTAGGAATTTCGGTTGGGGTTGAAGTCGGTATTGGAGTTGGGGTAGGTGCCTGTTCACAGTTACAAACCATCGCTCCGCCGCTTAGAGAGACCGTCTGGGTACCGAAACTACCGGTAATCTTTGCTTCACCGCTAAAAACCCAGTCATTAGCACAGGCTAAGTTTTGGTTCCAATTACATGACCAATTAAAATCACCGGCCGGCAAATCATTCTCGCAGTGCAGGTTCACCGTACCAACTGAACTATTGGCATTGGCCTCAACCAAGAGATGGGCTCCTTCGCCGGCATTACCATTACCGGAGGCACCTGAACAATTAATGTTACCTTCGATATAACAGGCGTAAACTCCCTTTACATAACCGAGTATTGCCGCCCCTGGTTTATCCTCGCTTGTTTGCAGATTGGCCGAAAGATTATTTGAAAAAAAGCGGGAAGCCAGCGGAAACCCGGAAGAAGTAGAAATAAAATAATAAAAAGACAACCCAACTAGGATCGATAACAACAGCGCAAGCTTCAATCCCTTATTTTTAGCGATTTTGTTAAAGTATATTTCCGGCAAACTCATTGATTATCCTTTTCCTTATGGGCATTTGTGCTCGAGTAGAGGGTGGCACGCCTGCCCTACATACCACCCTCTACCCGAGCACAAAAACAGGATTGACTTTTGTTGTTCTCTATGCTATTTTCAAAATTAGGTTTGTAGGACACCTGTCCTGTCTTACAAGCATTTTAAGGGCATTACTATTCGTGGTGACATTGGCGAACCAGCGATAGTAATGCTCTTTTTTTTTAAATGTTCTTTACGATCTCATAATTACCACGTCTTGCCTTAAAGTGACCGTTGCCCTAATCTGCTGTGTCGCCCAACGGCTGAAAGCGTTTTTCTCGACACCCAATTTGACTTTTGGCAGATTACTCAAAAACTTCCGGCGAAATATATTCGTTAATCTTCGCTTACTCATAGACTATAAAAAAATTCTTTTCACCAAAATAACACTCAGACTGAGTTACTTATATCACATCCAGTCCAGTTTTGTCAATCCTATAAGAATCTTTAAGCCTTTCTCACGGGATCCTATAAGTTAAACTCTTCGCGAATTAGATTCAGTTTCGGTATTGTAACCGGCCAAACGACCTTATGTGGATAACCCCGGAAAAAGTTAATTTAACTACTTTACAACACTAGTCATCACCAATAAAATTTATTGTGTTAAAATCAAAATAGGATGATAGAATATCTGGACATTGTGGATGAAAATGACCGGTTAATCGGCTGCGATACGCGCCAGAACATTCATGACCAACACCTAATCCATCGCGGTGTTCACGTCTTCGTTTTAAACTCGCGTGGTGAAATTTTACTCCAAAAAAGATCGGAGGAAAAAGATTACTACCCGGGTTATTATGATGCCTCTGTCGGCGCTCAGGTTTTAGCCAGAGAAACATACGAAAACGCTGCCTTAAGAGAAACGCAGGAAGAGTTAGGCTTTAAACCAGAAAGACTAACTAAAGTCTGTGACTATAAATCATACTCTGAGAGGCAACGGGAAAACCGAAGGCTGTTTATTTGTTATTGCAACGGGCCGTTCAAAATTGACAAGAACGAAGTTAAGTTTGTTCGTTTTTATACCCCTGGCAAAATTTCAGCCGCGATTAAAGAAGAAAAGATGAAATTTACAGAAGGGTTTAAAATCTCCTTCCAAAACTACCTGAAATCTCGGAAAACATTAATTACCAAACCGTCCCTCTTTACCAATCGCTAATAATCCAACCGAAATCGTCCAAACTAACCAGACCGTCTCCATCCGGATCGGGAGCATAGGTTGATAACCAATGATTAGCCCGGTAAAGAGGAAAAAAATCTAAAGCGTCCTGATTATTAACGATTTCGTCTAGATTAATATCGCCTTGGGAATAAGCTGAAGTGGGTGTCGGCTCCCCTCCCGAACAGGAACCATCCTCGCACTTGACTAACTTAATATTAGTATAGACAAAAGAGCAAATATTCTGGCTAGTACAGCTGGTGGCGTAGTTCCCTAACCCATTTTGGGCAGCAGTATAATAAGTAATTCTCGGATTTCTCTCATCTTCCCAACCGGCTTGACGGACGCTTTGCATATAATCAATCATCACGCTGTCAACCGCCACCGGATCGGTCGATAAAAAAAGCGAGTTGGCGGTAAAAAAATTACCATCTTGACTGCAACCATTATTACAATTCGGGCCACCGTTTTTTAAACCGTACAAAGCATCAGCCACTACTAAAATCGTTTTTTGCTTGATAGCTGCCTGGTTATTAAGCTGGACAAGAGAATTATTACTCAGACTTGAACCGAAAAAACCGCCGTGGAACTTCGAAGGATCGACAGTACTGCCTAAATGATTCTTAAAAGATAAAGTAATGCTGGCCATACCGTGAGCCCGCAAAAGCGGCATATTGATCAGATAGTCGGCCTCTGCCAGTGCCCGGCCGATCGAAGTCCCTTTGATACTTAAGCTGCTTCCCTCTCCCTGATACTGGTTTAATTTAACTCCGGAAAACCGGGCAGAAATACCGTTGTTGAAATAATCGGGAAAAGAACGGGATGTGTCATAAACATTGATATCACCCGGAGAAATCCCCTTTTTATTAATCAACTGGTCAAGCAAGGCATTGATTACCTGATAAGTCGGACAATGGTCATGGTAACAGTTATTGCCGGTCCCTGAACCATAAGAATTGTTAAAGTTCACTTTGATGGCAATTTTTTTGCCGGAACAATCATTGCCACAAGGTAAAATCTGAGTCCAGGCAGTAACCACCGAATCGGCTGTCTTTAAAGCTTTAATCGCCTCTTCCAGCATTGTTTCGACGACCTGGCTTCTTACCTGGCCGGAATCACCAGACCAGCCGTCGGTAGCTTGACTGTTGCTGATCCAAACAACTGCCGGCTCCCCGTCGGCGCCGGTTACCTGATTAACCAGATTTAATGATTGCCAGATTTGGCGTTTTTTTAAAGTCTTGAGGAAGAAATAACTTCCCAGAAAAACAACCACCAGAAATAAAACAGAGAGCATTTTAGCCCGAGTCCGAGGGCAGTGCCTAAACCGATGGTATAAAAGTAAAAAAGACGGCAGGCCGAAAACAGCAATATTAGTCCGCGCCAGTTGTTGGCAAGGGTAGACTGCCCGGGTTGGTTTAGTACCGGTCCGCAGCAAAAGCCAAAATAAAGAGGTAATACTAACCAGCCACTGGTTGTAAAAAAGCTTGCCTAATAGCTTTTTAAACCGTTTCATGTCAAGACTATGATAACGACCCGTTCTAAATCTTCCATATTTTCCCCTTAACCACTTCTCGAATCGTTTTGTATTTTACCGGAGAAATTATTTCGGAAAAACCTAGGCGTAAAGCCTCTTTAGTCCGCTGGTTTTCCTGGAAAACCGGTCGTAATTCTCCTAAAAGTCCGATTTCGCCAAAGACGGCGGCCCCGCTGGGAAAAGTCAAATTCTTAAACGAGGAATAGATCGCCAGAGCGACTCCCAAATCAGCGCCCGGATCCTCGATCTTTAAGCCCCCGGCGACATTAACGATCACATCGTAACCGCCAAGTCCCAAACCCAACCTTTTGGTTAAAACGGCAATCAACAGTTGCAGGCGGTTATAATCAATTCCCTGGGCGACTCGACGGGGAACCGGCAGTTGAGTGGGAACAACCAAAGCCTGGATTTCGGCCAGAATCGGCCGGGTGCCCTCAATTGTCGGCACAATTACCGAGCCGGGCGTCTGTTGAACACGGTCCTTGATCAAAACCTGAGAAGGGTTAGTAACTTCCTTCATTCCCAGGTCTGTCATTTCAAATATTCCCACTTCAGAAGTAGCCCCGAAACGGTTTTTCGTCGAACGCATCAGGCGGAAGTTGGCAAATCTCTCACCTTCCAAAGTAATCACCGCATCAACCATATGCTCCAAAACTTTCGGCCCGGCAATAATACCTTCTTTGGTAACATGACCAATAAGAAGAACGGCCACCTGGTTTGGTTTGGCGATTTTAATCAAACGATTGGTTGATTCTTTTACCTGGCCAACCGACCCGGCCGGACTGCTAAGTTCATCAGTAGTTAAGGTTTGAATTGAATCAATAATTGTCATTTTGGGCTTTAATTTTTCAATCTGATCACAAATTGTATCCACATCAGTCTCAGAGAGAAAAAGCGTTTTATCGGAGATAATTTTCAACCGGTCGGCACGAACTTTCAGCTGCTCTAGAGATTCTTCACCAGAAACATATAAAACGGATTGCTGAACCTTTGGCATTTCAGCGCTAAGCTGCAAGACTAAGGTTGATTTCCCAATGCCGGGTTCACCGGCCAGTAAAACGACTGACCCGGGCACTAATCCTCCACCCAGAACTCGGTCAATTTCTCCGATTCCGGTTTTAATTCGAGTCAATGAAGTTTTTTTAATCTGGGAAAGCCTTTGCGGCTTAACCTCAGTTTTAAGCTTGGAGATTTTCGTCTTCTGTTTTTGGGCCAAGATAACCGTTTCCACCAAACTGTTCCACTCCCCACAGTAGGGACACTTCCCCGCCCATTTCGGGGTATCGTTTCCGCAAGACTGGCAGATAAAAACAGTTTTTGATTTCATCAGAATAATGATATCATATAGCGATTATGAACGACGAGGGAAAACCGCCAAACCAGCCAGCCGAATCTCCACCATCGCAACCAGTTTCCAGAAGACAATTTTTAAAATTAGCTGCCGCCGCCGGACTGTTAACAGCCATAAGACCAAAAGAGGTTTTAGACCAACTTTCTTCCCCGCCTGATCAGGAGCCACCGCCACTCGAAGAAACAAAAGAAGAAACAAAAATTTATCTTCCTTTTGTAACAAAAGAATACTGGCAACCGACTGAAGTTAGATGCCAAACCTATGGAGAACTTTTAAATCATCTTCTTCAACGCGACGCTCAAGCCGGCATCAACCAAGCAACTATGACCGAATCTCAGATCTGGCAAGCCCGCAATCGAGCGCGCAGCAATGATAACCAGCGGCATATGGTCTGGATAGTTTCGGATCTAGCGGCAGCCAATATCAAAAATAACCCGGATAAGCATGGAACCGGTAATGTCGTTGAATGGATTAAAGCCCAGGCCCTAGCTCATAATGACAAAGCCAGAGAAATCGGTCTTGCCGGTTCAGCCATTGTCGATGAAGTAATTCTTGTTCCCCCGGGGGTGGTGGAAAGTTGGCGAGTCGATCGTCTTCCTAGCGAAGGGGAAAGAAACTTAGTTTATCATAACCGCCAGCATAGCTTTGGTCTAAACAAACCCGCCCCTCAACCCTTCAATGTCGATATTATGGTCGTAATGTCCGACGAATTCGGCCGGGCCGGTTATCCCGATGGTCAAAGTGGCGGTTCTTCCTGGTACTATGTCGAAGGACTTGGTAAAGAAATTAAAATCGAATGGGGTAATGCCCTTCATGAATGGTTTGCTCATTTATGCGCTGCCTTCCAGCGGCCACCGGAAATTGGAGTCCCCCGGTCGACCGGATTTCCGGACTGGTACTGGGCTAATGGTTGTTTTGATGAAGAAAAGAGACTTTCAGTCTTTGAAGAACCTTCTGACTTTATGAGCAGCCCTTTAGTAACCTGGTGGTATGGCCAACCGGCAAAATACGGCGGCCTCTCGGCTTTGTATGCGGATAATTTTATCCGTCACTGTTCCCTTCCCCGCCATGACCCTTATTTCGGCATTCAACAAGATGGCGTGACTTATGTTGTTGATCCCCATAATCCGGTTGAAAGAATTGAACCAACGATAGCTTTTGCCCGAGGATATCTTTTCAATATTTATGGACCTGACGGCGAACTTTGGAGTACTCCTGATTATCTTGAACCCAAGGGAAAGCTGGTTTATGAAATGTCAGAACCGCCAAAATATGATTCTTTTAACGTCTTTCGAAACGGCCGATTACTCCTTGACAAAAATTCCGGCCGGCCCGGCTGGAGCCATCCGTTTGAGATTTCAATCTGGCAGGCAATTTATCAGTTTAAAAACGGTTTTCAGCTTCCTTTTCCTCGGCATGGCTTAAACAGTTTGGCTTGGCTTAACTCTTATAATAATCCAATGCAGGTACTGTCGGCTGATATCCGCTTCCACCGCAATCCCGAGCCGCACTGGCAAAATGATTTTTTTATCTATCTTCATTGGATTAAAGGCAATGTCAGGATCAACCAGGATATAATCGCCACCTGTCATCTGGGCGGCGACTATACCCTTGTCTGGAGCAGTCAATGTTGGAATCCTTCCGTTGGCGTTACTTCGCGTGAAGCAACCCAGGAAAGACTGACCCGAGCGGATCGTGCCAGATTTATTCAACGGATTCAGGACTTCAAAAATAATCAAAAAGAACGTCAGCGATTCAGCGGTTTACCTTAGCGGATATTTTTTCCAAGAAGGATTATCAGAGCTCGATCTCGCTCATTATCGGTTTTCCCGGAGACTGCCGATCGGGAGTTAAGGAACGCCAACGGCTATGATCGCTTTCCGTTACCCAACCGACCGGATGGTGCATCAGTCTTTTGTCGTATGAGTAATTATAAAAAGTCCGCTTATTGGTTGACTCGATGATTACCGGCATTCCCTCTGAGTGATACCAGGAGGGAATAAAATTGGTGGTTTCTTTTTTGGAGATAATCGAATAGAGTTTGACCAATTCCCAAAGCAAGGGATTAAGAACTTTCGGAGTCGGTTCGGCCGGTAAACCAATTTGCTGGGCTTCTCTCAGGACGATCGGATAGCCATGAGAGGGATAGGCATCATTTAAAAGATCGGCAATCCGATTTTGATCCGCTTCTGAAGGAGCGTTTCTTCTTAACTTCATCAAATTTTTTGCCGTCATCTTGCTTAAACTGCTGGTTCTTTCCAGCTCTGCCAGGACCACCGGATGAATTTTTTCAAACAGGATTTCCGGCAAAGTCTTGCTGCCGGGATTTTTCTTCAGATGTTTTTCGATAAATTTTACTATCCGGCTTACCTGGTCAACCGAGACGTTGGTCGGTGGTTGGCTGGGAATCGGTCGCGGATTTAAAGAATGGGTCAGCGAAGAATCGATCGCCGTTAAATAACCGGCCGGTCCGAAGAGTATTTTCTCGGCCGAAAGAGCCAGTAAAGTTGCGGTACTGGCGCAACGGCTGGGAACAATCACCGTTAACTCTTGACAATAATTCCGTAAAACATTAGCAATTCGCCAGGCGGCCGTGACTTCGCCGCCGCTGCTAATTAAGACTAAAGCTAATGGTGATTCGGGCGGCAACTCCCGAACATGCGAGAAAAAATAGTCAACATCCTCATTGCAGATTTTAGCGCTTTCTTGGGTAAAATAAACCAATACTTCCACCTGAATTTCCTTTTTAATTTCCTTAACTAATTCTTGGGTTTTCAGCCATAAAAGCGGCGGGTACTTAATCTTCGGCAGGGGCTTTTTTTCCTCGGGTTTATTTAATGAAGAAGCATCTGCTAATCTACTGGCGCCAATAGTTTTTGGAGAAACTTCTTTTTCCTGATTTTCTGCCGGAGATACCGGCTGGTCTTGTATATCGGGCATGAACTGATTTTAGAGGGATCGGCCAAATGATGTCAAGAAGCCAAATTATCCAGCTCTCGTTCTTGATCTCCGAAACCGCCATCCGGAAAGATTTCCTTCTTTCGGCAGTGGAATATAGCGGCCGGGATAGTCATGACCGCCACCGAGGCTAGCAGTCAGATTTTTCTGAGCACAAAACTGTCTGATTGCCCGAGCGTAACCAAATGCTTCCGATTCTTCAGGCTCCAAAAAGGCCAAATCAACAACTTTCAGTTTCCGCCCTCTCACCTCGGCAGAAAAAGCCCGGTAAACCTGTGACTTCTCGCCTTCTCTCTCATATTCCTTGAGCATTAAATAAGGCCGGAACCAAATCGGGACCCTCTGATCACCAATCTGCGGGGCAAGATTGACCATTAAATGAGGATACAACCGGACAAGCGACAAAACACATTTAATAACCAGTTCCGGGTCGCCAAGCTCCTTCAAGGCTTCTTTTTGTCGATCAAGAACCGCAATCTCTTCAGCCATAAAATTTTTTCAAAAGATCATGAATTACTGGCACTGGTTGATTTTTTAAAAATCAGGGACATGATCTTCCCCAAAATTTTAACACAAAACCAAAGTCAAAACCGTTTACCTTGCCGTCATTATTGACATCCGCTTTTTGGTCGCCGCCGAAGAAAAGATAATCCTTAAGCATTTGTAATAAATCGCCGATACCGACCTGATGGCTATGATCAATATCCGACCGGCAGCCCGGATCAGGCGTCGGCGTCGCCTCCACATTGGGAGTAGCCGTCGGCAACAGATAAGCGGAGAAATTATAATCCAGAACAAATTGGCTCTCCTCATCGGTATCATACTGCCCAAGCGTCGGCGAATAGGTCTTTACCTGGATTTTATTGGCCGCCGGATCAAATTCTAAAATTCTCAACCAGCCATTACCTCCATGGGAAAGACCCTGATAATCAGCCAGCAGACTATAAACCACGTTTCCCTGGTAGGTATCGGTCCGGCGGGCTTCGCCGTGATTATGTCCGCAGAGCATCAGGAAAAGGTTGGGATCATCCTTTAAAGCTTCGTAGATAGCTGATCCCGGAGCGCCAAAGCTAGCGTCAAGATCGAGAAGATAATGGGAAACCACAATCGCCAACCGGTCCGGATAGGACTTAACTAACCCGTCTGCCCACTGAATAATTTCACTGGAAGGATAATATTCAAAATTAATGGAAATAAAACCAATTCCGCCGGCGTTAAACAGGGTAAAATTGCTGTCGTTATTACTGCCGTAGTGCCCGCCGTAATAAGCCCGATTTTCGAACCGGGAAACGCCGAAATAGGTATTGAAGTTACCGGTCGGTTGATCGTGGTTACCGGGAACAATGCCATAAGGCAGACCGCCCTCAAGGCCGGTAGTTGCCGAATCCTCAAGAAGACTTATCGCTTCATCGGCATTTTCCCATTGACTGATATTACTTGAAACATTAACAATATCACCGAGATTCGTCAGGTAGGCAATCTTTAAATCGGCTATTTGAGCTACCGCCCATTGGGTTTGAGCTCTAAAAATCTCCGGATAAGATTGCGAATAGACTTGGGTATCGGGAAGAGCGATCAGGGTAAATTTTTCTTGGGCAAAGACCGGTTTTATACCCGATAAAGAAAGTCGATAATTGAAACCGGTAATGGCTATTACCAGGCAGAGAAAAAGAAGCAAGGACCGACCAATCTTTGGCAATTTCATGACCCTATTCTAGCAGAACATAATAAATTTTGTACCAATGATATAATTTATAAAATGAATAACTTTATTATCAAAAACCCTTCCGGGCAAAAAATTACCGGCCTGATCGATCTGCCGGCCAAGGTTGACCAACCGCTTAAGAGTCTGATCTTTTGTCACGGTTTCAAGGGCTTTAAAGAACAAAAATATCTGGAATATATTGCCGATTATCTCAGTCTTAGAGGGATTGCTGTTTTCCGTTTTGACTTCACTAACGGCATCGGCGAAAGCGAAGGCGATATTTATTATATCTCTACCGGCCACTATCTTGAAGATTTAAAGTCCGTTTTTGATTATGTTTCCCAACTTGACTATATTAACCAAAAAGCCGTCAGTCTTGCCGGCGCCAGTTTCGGCGGCATGGTGGCAATTCTTTTGGCCGCTGAAAATCCGGCAATTAAATCTCTAATTCTTCAGGCGCCGGTTTTTAAACCGGCTGAACTGCATCCCGAAATCAACCTGAACCAATGGCAGAAACAGGGCTACTGGACTTTTCATTCAAATAGCAAAAACCTCGATTTTAAAGTCGGTTTCCAGTTTTATTCCGAAAGAGTAAAATACGATCTACTTCGAGAAGCGGCCAAAATCAAGGCTCCGACTTTGATTATCCACGGTTCTGAAGATGAATCAATCCCCCTAAAGCACAGTCAGGAATTGTTTGACTGTCTTAAAGTCACCAAGAAACTTTTCGTTATTCCCGGCGGTCCCCATGATATCAAGCAGAATAGCCAGCTTAAGCTATATGCCGATAGAATTCTCGATTGGCTCAAAAATCCTGTTTGACTTGAATCAAATCCAAACCGGCCAGTCCGCGCAGTTCATCGGCTTTTACCGCTTTAAGATCGCCACCAACCCAAGCGTTAACTAACTTCATTACCTGATCACCAAAAACTTCTCCTTCGGGTCCGACTTTGGCTTTCCAGAAAACCGAGCCGACGACCGGGATTTCACCTTTGTGCCAGTTTCCGGTTAATAGTACCGAGGAAATCATCAAGGCCGCGACTTCGACGGCTTTAGCCATTACCAGACGAGCAGTTTCCTTGACGATTGAAAAATCAGCCGGTTTAACCTCAAAACTTAAATATTGATTTAAACTTTCAGAGGTCATCTCGCCGGTGATTAATCGGTCTAAGATTTTAGCTTCGTTCTTTCCTGACCTAACGATTTCCAAGAACCGGTCAACGATCCGGGCATCACATAAGCCTCTATCCGCCAAAAGACTAAGAGCACCGACTAATCGGGGTAACTGGTAATTACCGCTAAAATAATATTCTAAAGTCGGTCCGTGTTGACCCTTAGGCGTTAGTCCTAATTTATGCATCCTGGCCAAAATCGGATCAATTCCTAAACTACTGGCTTCGCCGATTTCCAAATTGACCAATCGGCCAAGATATTCCATGGCAATATTGGCGCCGCTGCCAATCACTACCCCCAGCGGCAAGACCCGTTCGTATTTTCCAAGATCACCATTCTTTCGCGCACCGCTGTTGGCCTTGGCAATCTCCGCCGGTTCGTCACCGGCAGTGATATCAAGAGCAGTACTGATAGTATCGTTGGCAATAACGGTTCTTTGCAAATTAGAATATCCCCGATGTTGTAATTCACCTAAAAGCAAGTGTCCTAATCTGACTCCGATTCCTCCCTCAACCAACCAGTGCTTGGGTAAAATTTCTGTTTTGAAAAAGGCTTCGATTCCGTAACCAACTTTTTCATTTCCCTGAGGAAAACCGAAGGAAACAGCCATTGCCTTAATTAGTGCCGGTCTGCCAAACCTAGCCAGTGAACCCCCGGCCAGACCGGCCATCAAGTCAATAAAGTCAGCTACCGCTCGATCCCCCCGAAAAACCCGCTGATTTTCCGGAATAGTTCTTTGATTCTCAACCGCTTTCTCTTCGTGCCAATTCCGGCCGTCCCAGTGCAAAATCGTTGCCCGCCATTCCTGGCCGCCACAAATACAGGCTAAAACCGATTGGGGCGGACATTGGTACAATTCAAGCCTCTTTGGTCGGTCAACCGGATAAGGAACTGCCGGCAAGCCGCTGTCGGCCTCTGTTGGCGGCCGACTTTGCCTGATCCGATTCAAACCGATAATAATCTCCTGCTGAAGACTGGCGAGTAACCTTTCTCGTTCATCGTAACTAAAAACCGCCAACTCCGGCAGTTCTTGTCGGAGAATTTGCGCGGCTCTCTCCTGATTTCCGTTGGCCGATTCTCTCGGATTATTCATACTGCCTTTCCGGTTTTATTTTACCACGAGGCTTCGCGCTTCAACCCAGGTTAGGACTGGTGTCATCCTGGAGGGAGCGTAGCAACCGACAGGATCTGGTTTACGTGCTGCTAGATTCTATCGGGGTCGAAACTTCGACCCGTTGATTACGCTTCGCTAGATCCTTCGCTTGTGCTCAGGATGACAATGCGGAAAACAATATTCAATATTCTAATATTTACCTCTTTCTTATATGCTGCCTGAAAGGACCAATGCAGAATCTCAACCTGCAAATACAGCCCGAAGAGTATTTCTTGGATAAGACGAAGCGATCGTCAATTTCTTTGCCTAATTTCCCAACGAATTTACAAAGCAATGATAATAAAGCAGCTCTTTTCCAAAGCATTGTCCTAGCCTTTTCCCATCGCCTGAAGTGTAAAGAAAGCTTGATAAACAGGAAAAAGACAGCACGCGCAAAGACAAAAATTAGAATAAAAACAAAAGATTTTGGCTCCGCTATGGAACCGCTCTTGTCCTATCTAATTTAGGTGAGAGGAGAAGGTTGGCGATCGTCTGCCAACCTTCCCAATGGTTAGCTGCACAGAGAGACGCAGCTAACAACTACGACGACGATTACGACAATTCCAAAAAACCACATCGAGAGCCTTATCAGCCCTCTGAAATCGTAACCGCCGCCCGAGGGGCTACTCGGGGTAGAATCTCCCGAGAGCCCTCGCACTGGGAGTTGACCCAATGGCATTTTTCTCACCTCCTTTCTTCAAAGGCTTGCCCGATGGTGCTGGACAGCTAGCGATCGGTAATTTTTTATCAACCCCTAGCTGTCCAGTTTTGGACAACCAAGAAGAAAGAAAGTTTGTTTGTCTTAAAGCGACGTGCTGTCTATTTTAAGGAACCGCTTTAAAGCCAGGAAACTAAAAATGGGCCGCTTCAGAGGCCCAAATTCCTCATCTCTAAAGCTTAGTCTAATTATACCTTAAAACCCCATTTTATTCAACCACTATAGGCCTAACACAGCTTTAGCCTTGGTAAATTGACATTGTAATGATTTCCAAAGCGGTAAAATAATTATGTGGCAAGAACTTAAATAAAGACCTCAAACTTTAACCAAAAGATTTGAAAAACCATTGGCCGTAAGTTTCAGGAAGCAATTGCCAAATCCCTGGATCTTCTCTCAAAGAATCCCCGATCAGGCAAACCCCTTATCGGTAAGTTAAGGGACGATCGCCGAATAAGAGTCAGTAAAATTCGAATCGTCTTATAGTCTAAACCAGCAAAAAGAAATTTACCAAAAAACAATCTAAGGATCGAAAAAGTCTGATTAAGAAGTTGGTTACCCGCCGAAACTTACTTCAAGTCTTTTCAGTATTATTCATACACGACTTGAAGGGCGTTTTCTGGCGGGTTCGTTTTATCTAGGCTTTTTCTTCGGTTTTTAACCTCGAAAAACCCTGATAAAAAGAAAAAACCGCACAGATTGGATAAGAGCACAAAAAAAGAATAGAGGGGAGCGGCTGACGGCCGTCACTTGCAAGCCGCTCCCCGGAGGCTGGTTATCGCGCAGCGATAACCAGAAGGACGATCCCGACCACAATAACGATCGCCCCGCAAATATAAAACCACTTTGAGGGTCCTCCCCCGCTAGAGGGAAGTGGCCCCCAGTAGTCTTCGCCCCCACCGGCGTGAGGGCACATGGCCAAGAGGGGCAGGAGGATTCCTGCCACGTGAGGGTGCTGGCATCCGCGCAAAATGCAGATGACCAGCATGACGACGCTGATAATCCCGGGGACTACCAGCATCCAAAAGTATCGCCTCAATATCGACATTTTTCCCTCCTTTAAGGAAAAGAATGTCTCTGGCCTCCGGACTGGCCGACCGGTATTTTTAACATCCCCCTCTGGGATGCTGCGCTCTTTTTCACCTGCCAAGCACAGAACGACCGGAAGAAAGAAAAGAAAACGAGATTTCTTTCCTTGCCTCCGGCGTCCTGAACCCGGTAAGGATGAATTTTTCCAATCTGTGCGGTTGTAAAGGAACTGAGAGAAGACCAAACAGTTTCCCAAAGAAAACAGCGATTGTTTCCCTGAGAAAATCAGCTGATCTCCTCAGTCGTTCCTTTAAACCGCGATTTAATTTTTAAAGTGCTTTACCCCACAAAAAAAGGGTCCCGCTTCAGAGACCCAAATAAAGAGAGCTGATCTCTAAAGCAACCCTATTATACCTCAAAATTGACCTTTTATCAAGACTATAGGGTTACCTGATATCAGGATACAAATCACGATATCAGAACTGACGATAGAGATTGCGTCGACTTGAAGGATTTAGAGTGATCAGAAGGAATTTAAAATTTTCCTTACTTTCAATAACTTATTCTTTCGATTTCGAGGATTTTCATATCTTGACTTAAAATAACCTTAATCAGCTCGCCCATTTTAGTAATCAGGCCTTCTCTCGGCAGGTTGGCGGTATCTTTTCCCTGCAGGCTAAAAAGCAATAGATCAATCGGACCCTGATGGGAAACAGCGACAATCCTTTGTCCCGGGTATTTGGCAAGCGCCATCCGGACAAAATCTTTCATCCGCTTCAAAACGGTCATCTTCGGCTGGAATGCCCGGTTATATTCTTCAAGTGAAAAATCCGCCATAACCGCCGCCGGCTGGCCGTCGTATTCGGAGGTCCATTCGGAAAGATGAGTCGTTTGTTTAATTTTGACGCCACCGGGACCAGAGATATTCCACCTCGGAGGAGTCATGGCTTCCGCTTCGCTACAGCCTGACACCCTGCCCCGCCATCGGCAAGGCTTCCGGGGTGTTTTGACCCCGGGCAGGTCTTCGTTTAAAACCGATGCGGCAATCCAGGCCGTTTGCCGGCAACGGAGCGCTGGGCTGGTAAAAATCGCGGCAATCCTCTCCCCTTTCAGTTTTTTAGCCTGCACCTTCACTTGTTCTTGGCCTTCCTCAAACAGCGGAAAAGAAGCCGTGCCCTTGATTAATTTTCTGGGGTTTTCCGGCTGGCCGTGGCGCAAGAAAAAAATCGTGGTTGGCTTTTGAATTCTTTTCGCTTTTTTACCCATTCGAGATTATTAGATTGCTCACCTGAAAGGTGGAATAAAGTTACTTATATTATAAAAGCGTCAAAACTAATTAAAAAGTAGCTCTTTCACAATTTTCGCGCTTTAACTCAGGTTAGGACTGGTGTCATACCGGAGGAACGGAGTGACCGATAGGATCTAGTTCACGTACTATTAGATTCTATCGGAGTCGAAATTTCGACCCCTTCGAGAATTACACAAAACTACGAAACTCGTATCTTTATTAGGAGCCAGAAATGGTGCTTGCAAAATCCGATACATTAGTTAAAAATAGGCTCTCGGGAAAGAGGTAAAAAAGATGAACGAGAGAATAAAAGGTTATTGGCCTCATGAGGTTGCCTTAAATAATATGCTTCACACTGTGTCACTGCCTCACGAAGCGGCTTGGGAAGCAATCCGTTCATCACAGGGCTGGAAAGAAAGTCGCCTGGACGAATCTAAGGTAACAGATGACCCAGATTCAAGCACATCCCCAACTAACCAGCCAGAATCCTAGCCTTCGGATCCGACAACTATTTGACTTGATTTGTTATAATTAAAATGTTACAGTCGTAACAATTCCCGCCAAGTTAGACTTGGCGATTTTTATCTTAATAAAGAAGGCAATGACTCAGTCCAATAAAAGTTTTTTAACCACCAGCGAATATGCCCGGAAACATAAGATTTCCAAAATGCAGGTAATTCGCTTAATCAGAGTCGGTAAAATTGTTGCCCAAAGAGCCGGTAAGAACTGGCTGATTCCCAGCGACCAGGTTAACCTTAACCAGATCGGGATGGAAAAATCAACCTCCCTGCAAAAATGGAACAAGATCATTCAAAAACAGCTCAAAAAACACTTGGAAATTGAAGAAAGTAAAGACCGGGAAATTCTTTATGCCCGGCTTCACAGCTTGGGTATTCCCCATGAACGCTGCCTGGCTTTTCCGTCAGGTAAGTTCCCGACCAAGGATGAATTTGAAATTGCCACCGGCCGCCTCGGTTTTCCCTATTGGATCAGTGCCGTCCCAGTAGCCAAATATTCCCATCTTAACCGGTTAACAAAACTGAGACTTTACGAAATCTCTTCCGGCTGGCAATTTATTAACCAGATCCCGGAAAAAGAAAACTATAAAATCATCATCTCTCAGTACGCGGACAATCCCGACTTTAAAGGAACAGTTTTGATCTCCCCGGCCGGCCAGGGAATCGGCGAATTTATCACCGGTGACCGGCACTATATTATGACTCGCGGTTTTACCTTAACCGATCCGATGCTTTTTGACCAAGCTTCGATTAAAAGATATTCGAAAACTATTTCCCAAGCCAAACAAAAGAAGCTTTATCAACTAGTGCGGGGAATTTACGGCCACCTGGAGATGCAGCACGGTATGATTGAGAAGAAAAAATCGCTCACTTTTTTTGATTATACCGACGAAGAAGCTTATATCGAAATCGACGATATCTGGCAAGACCTGGTTACTTATTTTGCTTCCCGGAAAAAAAGAACAAAAAAATTTCTTTACGGTTTACCGGCCAGCCCCGGAAAAGCCAAAGGCCGCTGCGTCGTTGTTCACCACGAAACTGCCGGTATTATTAACGAAGTCCGAAAAGGAGACATTCTGGTTTCCGATACGACCACGCCGGAGATGACTTTAATGATGAAAAAAGTCGCCGCGATTATCACCGATTTAGGCGGGGTGACCAGCCATGCGGCGATCGTTTGCCGCGAACTAAATATGCCGGCAATTGTCGGCGTCGGTAACGCGACGGAAAAACTGCGCACCGGCGACAGAATTCGCATTGATGCCGACAAGGGAGAAGTTGAGATTCTCGATTAAAGATGAGTTTTGCTTCAGAAGACTTTGGTTACTTATAACCAACCGGTTTGGCTTTTAAGACAACCCCCAGACTCATTCGTCTGTTTTCCGGATCGATGCTATCAATAAAACAGTTCAACTGATCACCGACTCCGGGAGTAACTCCGGCCGGAATTTTTGAAATATGGACCAGCCCCTCAATTCCCGGCTCCAAGAAGACAAACACCCCAAAAGGAGTAATCCGGCTCACCATTCCTTTGATCGGCTTGTCTTTGGGATATTTCTCCCCAATCTTCGCCCACGGGTCGGGAGTCAGTTGTTTCATCGAAAGATTAAGCTTACCGCTTTTGTCGTCTACGGCCAAGACTTTAACTTTAACCTGTCCACCAACCCGGCCGAATTTGGAGACATCTTCGACTCTTTCCCAGGAAATTTCGGAAATATGGATTAAGCCTTCCAAAAAAGTCGCCTTTTTATCCTCACCAAAGTCTATCTTAACGAAAAGTCCAAATGGCATCACGGCGGTAACTTTTCCTTCAAAGATATCACCGACTTTCACTGTATCGAGAACGCCTTTCTGAGCCGCCAACATCTCGGCTTCGGAAACAGCTCTTTCTGAGAGAATCAGCCGATTTTTTTCCCGGTTAACCTCAATGACTTTTACTTTAACCGTTTGTCCCATGAGATTAGCCACTCTGCCAATCAAAGCCCGGCTGAATTGTGATGAGGGAATAAAGCCCTGAATGTTGCGGACATTGACAATCAAACCTCCCTTATTTATTTCCTTACCGGCCACCTCGAAAGCTTCGCTGGTCTTAAGTTTTTCCTCAAAAAATTCCCAAGTGCGATCAAGAGCCGCTTTTTTCAGAGACAGAACGATTTGGCCCGAGTCATTTTCAGGCATGCCGACGACGACATTGATTTTGTCGCCGATGTTAATCTCATTAATTAAATCTCGGGCTTCTTTTAATTCCCGGTCAAAAATGATCCCCTCTGTTTTGGCGCCAATATCGATAAACAAAGCCCGGCGGGTCTTTTCGGTAACGGTTCCTTCGATTACGTCACCCCGCCTTAAACCCCTGATCGGGTAGTCGCTTTGAGCGAGAAGCTCTTCCATTGTTTGGGGCTCTTTTTTTCGAGAGACAGGTTTTTTCTGGTCCGTTTTTTTATCTTCACTAGAAGAAATAGTCACTTTTTTTGAGGAAGTTGTCTTTTTTGAAGATGCCTTCCTGGCTGTCTTTTCTTTAACGGCAGAGATTTTGCCTGCTTTTTCGGAAGATAATTTTTTCTTGGTTACCAATTTTCATTTACCTCGCTTTCTTTTAAAGATAGTTCTGATTATACAAAAAAAATCATCTTTCAACAAGATAAAAAATTGACGTTATTCAGATTACCCTGAGAAGCATCTTAGTTTAAGTTATTTTACTTCTCCACCTCCAATAACCCCAGTATTTCCAGGGCGCGGTTCTTCCGCAGACTGAGAGTTTGACGGGGAGCAACCAAGGTATCTCTATACTGCTGGCCCAATTTCACCAATGACATTTTTGTACCGGCCAAAGAACCAAGCTGGTAAAAAACCGCCAAAGCGGCAAACTGATCCCAATCCAGGGCTTCGAATGTTTGGGGATTTTCTTGAAATAATCGATTTATTTGATGCCACATCTCCCAGCGGGGAACCGGTAGTGTTTCAGGCGGTAAAAGATCGCCAATTCTTAATTCTTGGCGCCTTCTTTCCCGCTCTTCGACATCTCTTTGTAACCGCTGCAGCCGGGACAGGTGAACTTCTAAATATTCTGCCTTGATTTTAACCCCTGGTCGGCGGGATTTAATTCCCAGCCAATGTATAAAGACATTAAACTCAAACTGGACTCGTCGGCTGGGCAATCCCAACTCTTTGGCAACCACCCGCAAAGAACGCCGATCTCCCGAAAAGTAACTTTTAGCCACCGTGGCGCCGATAAACTTCAAGTCATCTTCTGCCAACTCAACCATTCGATGATAAGCAGCTGTTTTTTTAGGATTTCCAAGCATGGCCGTAAAAGCGGTTTCCTTAAGTCGATAATTAGGATCAACAAGAGCTGACTCGTCATAATGTCTGGTATCGCGGATCCGATCGAAACGCAACTCGATTCTCTTTTCTTCCAAAATAGTCTGTAATCCCGGTCCGAACATATGTTCAAATGATTTCGGTGCTTGAATTAGTCTAAGGCGCGGACAAGAGTCAATAATTGCCCTGATATTGTCCATCCTTATTGCCGACTGGCTACTTAAATGAACGGCTTCGGTTTCAACCGGCGGTATTTCTCCGGCCCTGTTAACCGGTTCAATTGGGACATATCTATCTTTAATCATAACCCTGTGTCTAACTTGCGATCGAGTTATGGCTGGTCTTTCCCTTGATCTAACTGGCTTAGAGCCGAAACCTGAAGCTTGAACATCTCCACCCGAAACGGTTTCAATTGCCGGCTGGATAATTGCCGCCTGCGTTTGAAAAACACCCGTATTAATGGCCGCACGCAATACTTGCATTGGTGTCTGATTACCAATTCTTCTATCCTCTTCTTCAAGAAAGCGATCCGCTTGCTGATCAAGAAACGTGATAAAAACATTTCCATCAGGCTCTCTAATCGCCTGATGAAGTTTACTTGCAGCAGTAACAATCCTTGCCAATTCTGCACCGGAAAAACCGGGAAACTGCTGACCTAGGATGCCTTGATAAAGCAGACTAATTGGAGTAATTCCATCAAGACGCGGATCGGGTCGGTTAAGAAAAGTTCCCGGGGGAGTTTGCAAGAGATCATCCAGTTTGCCCTCGCCTGTAACCAAAGTTTGACGAACAAGGCTCTCGGCACTAGCCAAAACTTCTCTTTCGCCAGCTGAAAAATTGGAAAAGAGCCTCCTAATTTCTTCCTGACCTGGAAGAGTTGGCTTTGTTAATTGCTCAGTCAAGTTGTCTCCACGGAAGTTAAAAATTAACAATACTCAAACTAACCAACCTAGATTTTATCATACAATGATAAAAAGCTACTTTCTGAGCAAACTTAAAATTACTAGAATCAGGAAAATTATCAAGTATAGTTCCCGAAGACGGAAACCATTTTTTTTGCACTCAAGTCCCCCGGCCTCGACCTATTTTCGCGGTCCGTCGCCGGGCAACTATCGTCGGCGCTGGTACGTTTCACTTCTCTGTTCGGAATGGGAAGAGGTGGTTCCATACCGCTCCGGAGACCGGAAGACTTCAGCGCAAAAAAACATTTCAAACGGCTTCTTATATAAAAAAATCCGTCCTCTCCTTGAAATGTGAATAGGATGTAAGCCGATTCTTTACCACAAATCCTTCGACCGATTAGTACGACTTAGCTTTCCCGAAGCGTCGGGACCCCCCGAAAAATCGGGGGCATGGATTGCTCCATTTACACCTGTCGCCTATCAAGGTAGTAATCTCCTACCGGTCTTTCTCCCTCACCATTTCTACCTCCCAAAAACTAGTTTACAAATTAAGATCGAAATCAAATTTCGTTCTCAACACAGCGTTATCACTAGCTTGAGACGCAAAAATGGTGAGGGACAAGATACCTAATCTCGGGAACGGCTTCCCACTTCAGATGCTTTCAGCGGTTATCCAAAACGAGTGTGGCTATCCAGCGATGCCCTTGACAGTGACAACTGGAACACCAGGGACTCGCCCAGTCAGGTCCTCTCGTACTGTGACCAGCTTCCCTCAAGTATCTAACGCTTGCTGCGGATAGAGGCCGAACTGTCTCACGACGTTCTGAACCCAGCTCACGTAACGCTTTAATGGGCGAACAGACCAACCCTTGGGACCTTCTCCAGCCCCAGGATGCGTTGAGCCGACATCGAGGTAGCGAACCGCGCCGGCGCTGTGGACGCTCGGGCGCGACTACTCTGTTATCCCCGGGGTAGCTTTTATCCGTTAAGCCCGGTGCCTCCCACAAGGCATCCGAGGATCACTAAGACCGACTTTCGTCTCTGTTTGGCTTGTTGGCCTCACAGTCAAGCCGGCTTATACCTTTACACTTTAGAGCACGATTTCCATCCGTGCCAAGCCAACCTTTGTACGCTCGCGGTACTCTTTAGCAAGCGACCTCCCCAGTCAAACTGCCCACCAGGCACTGTTCCTGGACCCGATCTAGGGCCCTTAGGTTAGAGGAACTGATTCCAAAGAGAGGTGTTTCATTGGTGTCCCGATCTAAAATCGAGACTCCCTCCTACGCTAAACAATCGGAAACAGCAACTCAATGCCAAGTTGCAGTAAAGCTCCACGGGGTCTTTTTGTCCTGCAGCAAGTAGGCCGCATCTTCACAGCCATTTCAATTTCGCCGGGTGAAGGCTCAAGACAGTTGCTTACTCGTTAAACCTTTCATGCGAGTCGGAACTTACCCGACAAGGTACTTCGCTACCTTAGAACAGTTATAGTTACTGCTGCCGTTCACCGGGGCTTAGTTTGAAAGCTTTCCAAAAGCGAATCTTACGCATCAGTAAAACTGATGAGCAAGAAACACTCTCAGATCACCCTCGCGGTTAACCTTCCGGCACTGGGCAGGTATCAGCCCCTATACTTCCTCTTACGAGTTTGCAGAGACCTGTGTTTTAGATAAACAGTCGGTAAGCAATCTTTCGCTGCGGGGTCGAATTTTCGACCCAGGACATCTCCCTAAGTTACGTCCAGCTAATTTGCCGAGTTCCTTGAACCTCCTTCTCCCGCTCGCCTAAGTATCCTCAACTCGCCCACCTGTGTCGGTTTGCGGTACGGCTGATAAAAATTCCCTCAGTCGAAATTGACTTCTCACTACGAGTCTTTTTCTAAAGACTGAACTCACCCAAATTGCGATCGAAGTTTCGACCACTCTTTATCACTACTCGATTTCGCCCTGACGGATTTACCTATCAGGACTACCTTGTAGCTTAAACGGCTCCTTCAACTGAGCGTTTGGGCTATCCTGTCTTGTCCACCCGAAGCTTTTGGGGAATCTTTACCAGTACAGGAATATCAACCTGTTGTCCATCGGCTACCCCCCCGAAATCTCAGGGGACTCACCTTAGGCACCGACTAACCCCACGTCGACGAACGTTGCGTGGGAAACCTTGGGCATTCGGCGATCCGGATTCTCACCGGATTCTCGCTACTCATACCGGCATTCTCACTTCCGACCGCTCCACCGACTCTTACGAGCCGACTTCACTGCTGTCGGAACGCTCCCCTACCACACTCGTGCATAGCACGAGAAATTCCAATTTACAAAATCCAATTTACAATAAGATCTCAATTGACTAATTTTCAAACTAATAAATTGAAAATTGAATCACCGGAAATTCATTGAAAATTGAAAATTGAGCCTTGAAAATTCTTGTGCTATGCACAAGCATCTCTGTCTTCGGCACATACTTTGAGCCTCGGTAAATTTTCGGCGCAAAACCTCTTGACCAGTGAGCTATTACGCTTTCTTTGAAGGATGGCTGCTTCTAAGCCAACCTCCTGGCTGTTTAAGAAGCTTCACTTCCTTTGACACTTAAGTATGATTTAGAGGCCTTAGACGAGAGTCTGGGTTGTTTCCCTTTTGCCTTACCAGCTTAGCCCGGCAAGACTGACTGCCTCTTTTAGTTTGACCGCATTCGGAGTTTGGTTGAATATAAGACCTTGCGACCCCATACTCATTCAGTAACTCTACCTCAGTCAAATAGTATTTAAGAGACGCTATACCAATATATATTTCGGGGAGAACCAGCTATCTCCGAGCTCGTTTGGCATATTACCCCTATCCACAGATCATCCCAGTCTCTTGCAACAGGCACGGGTTCGGGCCTCCCTCCGACGTTTATCGGAGTTCACCCTGTCCATGGATAGCTCGCCCGGTTTCGGGTCGTCCGTCAGCTGCCTGAGTCGAAATATCGACTCACGCCCTATTCAGACTTGGTTTCCCTCTGCCTCCGCTACAAAATAGCTTAGACAAAGCAATTGACGGACACTCGCCGGTTCATTCTTCAATAGGCACGACATCACTCGCCCTCCGGGCGAGAATCTCAAATAATAAAACTCAATTTTAAAATCCACACTTTAAATCTCAAATCTAAAGAAACCTAAAAAAATTAAGTCTTGATAGTTTCTTAGATTTAGGTTGCAGTTTAAAGTTTTGACTTTTCAAGCTTTTGAGATCCTTGTCCGAAGGACAAGCTCTGTCTGTTTGTTAGCAGACAATTTCAGGTACTATTTCACTCCCTTTTACGGGTACTTTTCACCTTTCCCTCACGGTACTAGTTCACTATCGGTCTGTTTGGGTGTTTAGCCTTGGAACGTGGTCGTCCCGGATTCCCACAGGGATTTACCGTCTCCCGTGGTACTTGGGATACTCCTAAGGCTGCTTTGGATTTCGTATACGGGGCTTTCACCCTCTTTGGCGGACGGTTCCGCGTCCTTCTACTATCCTCGGCAGTCCTATATCGGAGTCCCGCAACCCTACGTTCATATAACTGAACGTAGTTTAGGCTATGCCCCTTTCGCTCGCCGCTTACTAAGGGTATCTCGTTTTGATTTCTTTTCCTCCGGGTACTGAGATGTTTCAGTTCTCCGGGTGTCCTCCAATCCGGTTAATAGTCCGACTAAGTCGAACACTTGGCCGGATGGTTTCCGAGAAAACTCGGAAGGGTTCCCCCATTCGGAAACCGTCGGATCACAGGTAGCTAGGCGCCTCCCCGACGTATTTCGCTGCCAGCCGCGTCCTTCATCGGCCCAAACAGCCAGGGCATCCATTGTCTGCGTTACTTAGACTTACGGTAAAGATGCGACTTATAATCCGCCTGAGGCGGATTATGCCTACATCCTATTCACTTTTCAAGGAGCTAAGTGGACTGAGGCGGGTTCGAACCGCCGACCTTCCCGATGCAAACGGGATGCTCTGCCAGCTGAGCTATCAGCCCGTATGATAAAGTGCCACCCGCTAAATTTTAGGTCGAAATTTCGATCAGCAATTATTGACGGGCTTAGTATTTTCTAGTCTTTTTCCTCTCCCGCATTTTGCGGGATCGAAAAAGCCTGAAACTACTAAAAAAGCCGCCCGAGGCGGCTTGTTAAAAAACTCCAATTTCAGATTCACGTCGAGCGGTTAAACCGCTTTAAAAACATCTGCAATTTTTTCTGACTATTCATAAAGAAATTGGAGCTTAAGATACGCCTTGGTTTCCTAAAGAAAATTTTTAATAAAAACAATCAGGTATCCTTGAAAACCTTATAGGCTTTATACCAAATTATCTTTGTCTTGTCAATGACCAAGATGCTTCTCTGCAAACGAAGATATTAATGATAAAATCATAGAAATAATAGTTGGTTAATACATGGCTGAAAACTCTCTACCTGACGATAATTCTTTGAAACCATACCAACCGATAACACCGCCGGAAAACCTTGATCCCCGGTCTCGGCGCAAAGAAGCCTCCCCGATTTATCTTATCGATCATCAACCGCAGGCAACCGAAGTCTGGCCTAAAGTAGAAGAATTTCTCTGGTTCAGAAAAACTTATCTGAGATTTCCCCGCCAATTCCCTAATCCGCCACAGGCTATTCAAGTTGCCAGAGCCTCAGTTGCCGGTTACCAAAATCAGGATCTGGCTGATTCACTGGGGGTATCCATCGGTACAGTTGCCTGGACAAGAAGACTGGTCGAAAGAACACTTCTTATTTTGCCTGAAAGTTATGAATTTCTTGCTCCAGCCGGTTTCCAATCACCTCCCCCGACTCCCCAAGAATTAAGAGTAGCAACAATTTATCACCGCTTCAGGGAAATTCCTGCACTTTTAGAGGAGGAGAAAAACCAACAAACTAAATTAGGTTTGCTTCTTGATGATAATCCCCATGTCGATTACCTGCTCAAGTATTTTGCCGGGGGCAAATCGGCTCATGATTTAACCGCTGAGATGAACTTAGGCCGGACAAGCAAAACCGGCGCTAAACAGATAACAGAAAAAATCTTAAACCTATTTATGAATGGAGAAAAATCAGCCCAATTCCATATCCTGGCTCGCAGTCTGCTTTTCTCGCGTTGTTTAAGAAGAGAACAGAACTGGTACGGGCCCAGTCTTTCCTTCATGTTCGCTGACGCAGCCACATACGCGATTACCGTTCCACCGGCTGAGACCGGTAACCGCCATTTTTTCTTTCAACTAGCCATCTTTGTCCGTCTCCTGCCCGCTTTGCACTTGTCACTAATGAGAGAAGAAGGATGGCAGAATACCGATGTTCGAACTGTCTTTCCCGAAGCTACGTCAAGAGAACATGATCCATATAAGCTTGATACCCGGGCATATCTTCAAAGATATCGTGACTGGAAAATGCTCCCCCATCCGATCAGCATTCTAGCGAAAGCCTATATGAATGGAACAATTGGTCATGATATTCTCGACCGGCTGGCAGCAATCGGGATCCCTCATAAAAGAAACGCTCTTAATACCTACATTCTCATCGGTCTACGATTTCTTGATAATCTTTCTTTAGTGAAAAACATACCGGACAATTGGTCCCGTTACCAGTCAGAACTTTTCAGAAGCAGGAGTACGGAAACTGATCAGATTATCCATTTACTGGCCGAAAGAATCAGACTCTTAAACGAAGGCTCAGCAAGAACCTGATCTTACTCCCAAAAATGGAACAAGCCTGGGAAAAGATAACTGGTGGATTTGCATTTACATGCAAAGGCAACACACCAGCCCCAGGCTTGCAATACTCCCTTCCGGAGAACTCCCAAGATCAAACTTTGGAAGTTTATCACCAAAAATCCTCAACCCCGCAATCGGAGTTGATTCTCTTTGGTTTATCCCCGGAAGGGGGAAGTCAGCGGATACTACCGGCAACCCTCGTCCACGCGGACAAGGGTTGGGATATCAAAGAGACGCCGGGCGGGGTCGTTCGACGAAAACGTGATGTGCCCGGGGTAGTCCCCTTCGGCGACTGGCGTCCCGTCGTGACGCAAGAGAAGGTTCACGTAGAAATTGAAATGGCCTTCTCCTCCCGGGGGGACATTCCCAACCATATCCCCGATGGGGCCGACCATACCGTCCGAGTCGACGATCCGCCAGATGAGCTGGCTGCAACCGTCATTGTGGATCTCTACTGACCCGCCGATTCCCTGGCCAGGCCGGCCGCACATATAGATCCCGTCTCTCAGCTCGGGGGCGAATCGGAGCACAGACGAAGACGGGTAGCACCGAAGAACGATCGGCAGGTGAATTCTGAACGGAGTGACCACCCAGAAGGGGGCTGTGGCCGTAACCACGCGCCCGTCGGGTGCTACACCGCGCGCCCAGAATTCGTACTCCCCAGCCGGTAAACCCGTGTCCCAGCTGAGGGAAGCCGACTCGCCAGGGTCGAGGATTCCGAACGACTCCCCGCCCTTTTCCACGTAGTCACCCGTGACGTTCAAGGGGCTTGACCCGAGATTCGTCACGGTCGACGTGAAGATCGACCCGACCGTGGAGGTCAAGGGATTTATCCCGACCGTCATACTGACGACCGGCGGTTCGGACCAATCCGTAGTGAGCTGGTCGTGGGCGATGTAAACGGTCCCGATGCCTCTTGGCCTAAGGTGAGCCTGAAGAAAGGTCGTCACCAAACCGGAGTGGGTCATCTCGACGGTGACGGAGATTATCGTGCTAAAGTTTCTCTCCGCATCGGTCGATCCGACGCAGACATCACCAGCCACAATGGTGCACCCTTCAGACCTGACGATCTGGCCTGGGGAGTCCACGGAGAACATTCCGAAGACATACCAATTCTCCGGATCTCCGCACGTACCCGCGACCGTCCCCGTGAAGACAGCTCTTGAAACTCCTTGGCTGGGCCCCTCGAGTCTGGCATAGATCGACCCTACCGGGGGCCAGCCCGGGCCTTGAGCTGATACAGCGCCCTGGACCAAAGCGACCAGGGCGAGGCCAGCGACGAGGCTGACCAAAATCCATGGAAAACGACGACTTATGTTCACTGTCCCTCCTTTGGACTTAGTTGTGAACTTGGAGTCTTGCCTCCTTTTCCTCCTCGGGTCGGCGGCTTGAGACGAAACGATCTGCCGCAACGGCTCAAACGAACTGCCGTAAAGAAACCCGAAAAAGGAAAATTCGGCCCAGTAGTCCCGCATCTTTTACCCCGATCGTGCTGGGGCTTCATAGAGGACATCGGGTATTAATCCCCCTTTATTTGAGTAGGTCGAAGCTGAAGGGAAAAATTGTTTCCTCATGTCATTCTGAGGTCGAAGTTTCGACCGAAGAATCTAGCGAAGCGTATAGCTTACTTTAGTCTACTAAGACGCTAATGCTGGATCCTTCACTTCGTTCAGGATAACTAAAAAACTTTCCCTCCACCATCGACCTACCCAAAAGCCGGGGAAACTTTCACCCGCTTTGGCCAACATACTTTCCACCTACAACTTACAATTATTTTCCGCTGACTATGTTAAAGTGCTAACTGCAGTGCAGTTGCACCGCAGACCACGTATACGCGCCACCGTGAGGCGAGGCTGTAAACCTCGCGAACGGCAAGCGTTGTACTGTGGTTAAAGTGCTCCGCCAAAAGGCGGATGAATCTCCGGCAAGCTCAGGGTAAACCAGCTTTTTTGGCTTCCTCAAACTTGCCAAAGATTCTATCCTACGGTTTAACCGCAGGGATCCGGAAGGAAATACAAAAATTCTTCCAGAACTTCCCTCCGCATCCCTGGTGTTAAAAATTATCTAAAAGAACTTTTTTCAGCCACTACAAAAAAGGTCTTTTGAAGAGACCAATAATCGCGATCTCTAAATTAGGCCCATTATACCCTAAAAGGCTTAATTTCGCAAGTACTATAGGCTAAACTGAGGCAGTTAGACCAGCGAGACGCGTATCGGTTGACCACGAAGCAGATTGATCGGAATCGATCCATCAAGATAGTCTAGAACTTGAAGTTTTTGACCGTTTTAATTTGATTAAAAAAATCTAAATCTTCGGATTCCCGATGGCCTAATTGAAGCGCTAGAGCGGTACCGCCGCTGAGATAAAAAGACCCTAGAAATTTACCGTTCTTAATTTTTCTTAAAAGTTCAGCCACTTTAGGAGACAATATTTCAGTTCGCATAATTTTAGGAAAGGTAAAGAGATCAAAAGTTTTTAGATTTTGCCTTAAGCCTAAGACGGGAGGCTACCGCTTTGAGTTTTTTCTTGCTGATTTTTCTCATCAGCCACTTAGCCGCTTTTGGATCCCCTTTTTCAAGAATAGTTTGAATAATATAATCCTGATGTTTAAGCCAATCCAAATCAGACAGATCATCTCCCCAAAAGTATTTGACTACCGACTTCGGCAGGATAGAAGTTTTTTTTCTCACCAAAAATAGTATAACCTCACTTAATATAAATTCAAACCGCTTACCTTTTTACACGCCGGGTGTGTTTTTCTATTACACCTTGTCACCTTGAACTTGCTTTGCCATCCGAAGCTTAAGCGCAGGATGGATTCAGGATCTGTATAGATTCCCTGTCAAGCACGAAATGACAGGATTGTACAAAGAATCTGAATCGTTACCCGTGAGCCCTTCTCTTTACTCTTTCTTCTCTTTTATGCTAAATTAAGGTTATGGCGGAAAAGGAATCGGTTGTCGTCAATTATTTACGGTGGCATTACGTTTCCGTCCCGAAAGCGATCGGCCAGTGCAGCCTCAATTTTCTCAGGTTTCTTTATTATTACTTCTCCATCGGCTTCCTGTTACGGACCCTTTTTGCACCTTGGAAAAAACAGCTGGTCAGCCGCAGATCGCCCGGTTTTGACCTGGGCGAATATTTCCAGGTGATTACCTTCAACCTGATTTCCCGTCTCATCGGCGCCGGTGCCCGGACGACCTTGATCTTTTGCTGGCTTACCAGCATCATTCTTTCCTTCATTGCCGGGCTGCTGGTTTTTATTGTTTGGGCCTTTCTTCCCGGCCTGACCCTGCCTTTATATTTAATCGCTCAAAAAGGCAAGCAGGAGCAGCGCTGGCTTTTAATCGAAGAACCGTTCGACGTCCAGAAAATGTTAAACAGCCTTCTTGACACCGGCTTGGGGCAATTTGTTTTCTCCCGTTTGGACCTGCCTCCGGAAAAAATTAAGAATCTCCAAATCAGCTCCGCTGAAAAAGACCGGTTCAAGACCGGATTGGCAGGATTTATGCAGAAAGCCAAAATCCAAAATGGGCAAATCAATCCGAAAGATTTCCTCGAATTCCTGAGTAAAGAATTTACTCCCTTTATCCAACTTTTGGCTGAAAGGAAGATAAAGAAAAGTGAAGTAATCACCGTCTGCCACTGGTATTTACGCGAAGAGAAAATGACGGCCAAACCTTTTGCCCTGTCCAAATTCGAAACCCTGTTAAAAATCCCGCCGCTTGGCAAAACTCTGATCTATGCCTACACTCCCAATCTCGATCGCTATTGTCTCGACCTGTCCCAACCGGCGGCTCATTCCCACCACCTGGTCGGCCGCAAGCGGGAAACCGGCCAGATCGAACAGATCTTATCAAGAAGCGGCGGCAACAATGTTCTTCTTGTCGGCGATCCGGGAGTCGGCCGCCACACGATTATTGAGGCTTTTGCCAAACGGGTCCATGAAGGCGAAACCGATCCGGCGCTTTCCCACAAACGGGTAATGGAGTTTGGCATCCGCCGCTTACTCTCGGAAACCAAGTCTCTAAACGAGGCTAAAGGTTTGCTGGAAGAAACCATGACTGAAGCGGCCTATGCCGGCAATGTTATTTTAGTCATTGAGAACTTCGACCAATACGTTTCTCTCGGCCCCGGCCGCGAAGACTTGACCAATATCTTTGCCAAAGCGGTTTTGACCGGCGTTCAGGTTATCGGCGTTACCACCTATACCGATTTTGCCAAATACCTTTACCCTAACCAGGAGCTGCTAAAACACTTCGAAAAAGTCGAAGCTTCACCGCCGACCAACCAGGAAGCTTTAGTCATTCTTCAGGATACGGTTGGTCTTTACGAGCAAAGAAACCGCGTTTTTGTTACTTTTCGGGCCTTAAAGGAAGTTATTGACAAAGTGGATAAATATATTGTTCATATCCCCTTCCCCGAAAAGGCGATCGATCTTTTGGATGAAGCTTGCGTTTATGCCAGCCAGAATCAAAAAATCATCATCACACCGGAGATAATCAATCGGGTAATCTCTGAGAAAACCAAAATTCCCTTGGGAAAAATCAGCCAGGACGAGGCAGAAAAATTAAAGAATCTGGAAGAATTGATTCACCAGCGGGTCATTGACCAGGAAGAAGCGGTCGTCGCCATTGCCAAAGCCATGCGCCGGGCCCGGGTCGGGATTACCCGCTCCGACCGGCCGATTGGTTCGTTTCTCTTTATGGGCCCGACCGGCGTCGGCAAAACCGAAACCGCCAAAGCTTTAGCCGAAGGCTATTTTGGCGATCCCGAAAGAATGATCCGCTTTGACATGAGCGAATACCAGGGTGAGGACGCCCTTGACCGGGTGATCGGCTCACTATCCGGCAACGAACCCGGGTTATTTGCCAAAAAAATCCGGGAAAACCCTTTTTCCCTGCTGCTTTTGGATGAGATTGAAAAATCCAACCGCAATATCTTAAATCTTTATCTGACCATGATTGATGAGGGTTATTTTACTGATGCCTTCGGTAAAAAAGTCGATTGCCGGAGTCTGATTATTATCGGCACCTCAAACGCCGGTACGGAACTGATCCGGCAAAGAATCAGCCAAGAACAACTTCATACTGGAGCAACACCTCAAACAGAGTTCCTCCTCCGAAGTGTCCGAATGGACTCCTCGGATGGTGGAACAACTGAAAAACAAAAGACCGTTTCTTCCCTTGATATGGATGTCACGGACCTGGAAAAAGAAGTCATTGACTATGTCCAAAAACAGGGTATCTTTTCCCCGGAATTCATCAACCGTTTTGACGCGGTAGTCATCTACAAACCCCTGACCCGGGAACATTTGGTTAAAATTGCCCGGCTGATGCTTAAAAAACTCAATAAACGCCTGAAAGCCAAAGACATTTCCGTTAAAGTCACGGATAACTTAGTTGCCCGAGTGGTGGAATTGGGCTATGATCCGGCTTTCGGCGCCCGGCCGATGAACCGGGTGATCCAGGACAAAATCGAAGACCAAATCGCCCAAAAAATCCTCCGGGGAGAACTGAAAAAGGGCCAGGAAATAGAGATAGAAATATAAAGTTTACTTTCTGTCTGATATTTGCTTTTCTATTTCCTGTTTTAAAAACATTAAGGTTTCGGCTTTCAGACTATTCCGAATTGCCTGATATTTCTCTAAAGGTAAAAGCGAATTCAAGTCTTCATTAATTATTGTCTGGGTAACTTTTTTTTCAATAAAATCAACTAATTCCCTAAAATAAGAGCCAACCGTCAGGCCGGTTCTTCTTTTGATAATTTCCGGCAAAAATTTAAATCCATTCAGGAAAAAATGATGAATATCATAAATATCCCGACCAGCGATTGTTTCATTTTTAATAAAGCGGTCTTTAATTGTTACTAATTTATGAGCAAACATCGTTTCAATCGTCTGGCAATTGGCAAATCGGGAAATTTCCGAAAGATACTGAACCTGATATTGATTAGCCGTTAAAACCTGGTCAATCAGATCAAGTTTTAGGGTATTACGCTGGCCTGGCATTGAATCGTATTTTAAAAAAAATTGAAGTACTTTCCGGCCTTCGTTTTTCACTTTAAGATTAATCTTTTCAAAAATCTGATGAAACTTTTCCCGCAGTTTTTCTAGATCGGCCCCCTTTTTAAAATCGAAGTCTAAATCAACTGAGTAACGGTCCAAAAATCCGAGCATTGCCGCACAGGTACCGCCTTTAAAGTAAATTTGACTGGCAATTTCCGGCTCGTCAAGCAAAGCCATCAACAAACGATAAAGCCAGGCCTTATGCCGACTTTCTTTCGGATTAGGTAAAATCATCTTTTATAACCCACCTTTCTTTGGATCGCCGCCACCGCTTTCCAATCAACTAACTGCCGGTTATCAAAATGATAAAAAGGGTTAAAATATAAAAGATCGGCTACTGCTCTTTCACGATTGGCTCTTAAAAAGTCGCCTTCCTTAATAATTCCCGCAGTTTGGAAAAGAAACTTCTCCTGAAGCTTCCGGACCAGAAATAAATTCCCGGCAACTTTAAATTTTTTGGAAATATCAGCAACCAAAGTTAAGTAAGGAATACTTTGATTAATTACTCCTTCTTTGACTAAAACGCTCTCCGTGGTTTCGTAAGCGTAACGATGGACAAAAACGACGCCCAATTCCAGCGGCTCAATTTGATTAAGCGGTAAGGTGCTGTAAAAACCCTTCTGAATCGGGATTAAAATTCCTTTCTCTAGATATCGCTTAATGGCAGTATAGAGAGTATTTTTATTCTCGATCCCCCATAAAATTGCTAAATCTTGAGTATGAAAAAGCTTTCTTTCTTGCCTTAAAAGCAGACCGATTTTTTTCAAACTTTGTTTACTTTTCCTGTACATTTAAGTACATGATAACATAACAAAGATCTTTAAATCAAGGGTGCTTTTCTGGGAACGAAAACCTGTTCCGATCACGGAACGGAAAAGACAGGACAAAATCGAAGGCCAAATCGCCCAAAAAATCCTGCATGGCGAACTTAAAAAGGGCGAAGAAGTAGAGATAAAAATCTAATTTTCATTTTTTCCAAAATAAAAGGGGCTCGTCTGATTCTGATCGGTGCGCATACTAAGCGCGGTTCCAATCAGACTCATAGAGCCCCAGTCTCTTACCCCTAGGGCAACCAGTGTTCCGAGCTTGATCGGAACCTGTCGCCCCGAAAGGGGTTTGTTAGCTCAAGCTAGCGCAGGTGGACGGGATCTGGATCAACCGGCCGCTCGTGGACAGGGTCGGCTTCAAAAAGCCGGAGGTCGTCGAGAGACATTTTTGAGGCGGGAATCTGGTGCCTGCAGAAGATCGCGCGCGCGATCTCCTGGGCATCCCCTTCTGCCTCGAGGAGGCTCCGCACCTCAACGTAGACCCCACCGGTCCTGACAGCAGCCGAGCTGGCCCGTTGAATCCACTCGTCCTCGAACGGCGGCCAGTAACCTGGAGCCGTGTTCGTGAAGAATGAGTGGATCGGGACACCCAAGCTTATGGCTCGAGTGACCTGCCGGTCCCAGGCGGCGATAGTCCCCATGTTAATCTCGAAGTCGTCCAGAAAGACGACTTTGCAGGGAACAGCCTGGTCCTGGCACCATCCGAGAGCGGCGGACAGAGCCTGCTGGGGCTCTGAGTAGAAGCAGTCCTTGGGGACGACTTCTACTTTCGCTACCGCGGTGGCAGCAGCGAGCGGATCACTCCCGTCATAGTACCACTTCACGGGAGAACAAATTCCCCCGCTCCCGATCACCGCAAACCGAGAGCCCGGGGCGTGAGCCACCCTCAGTAGATAGGACATTCCTGCCCTCTCTGCCTCGATGGCCCTTCCGCCGCCAGGAAGACGATACTTTGCACTCAGGGTTCTTCCGGCCACCAGAGCCAGCGCTACCGGCTGCGGCTCGCAACAATCTCTACACATAAGGGGAAGATATATTGCGAGCGTACTAGTAAGCGTAGGCGTACTGGTCGGGGTGGATGTCGCCGTGGGCGTAGCGGTAGGAGTCGGAGTCAACGTCGGTGTAGGGGTCGGGGTGCTCGTGGGCGTGGCGGTCGGGGTCGGTGTCGATGTCGGCGTTGCGGTCGGAGCAGCCGTTGGCGTGGCCGTCGGGGTCGGTGTCGTTGGGCAACACTGAGAACCTCCAAAGGATACCTCATCACAGTCATGGTCTCCCTGAAGGTTCCAGGTACCGTCCCCGTTATAGTCCCAGTAGAGACAAACCCTCATGGCCTGCTCTACGCACGGGTTGGCACCCAGAAAGTCCCAGGTCTCGTGCCAGGTATCGTAGTACGAGACCCAAGTGAACCGCCTGATCCAGCCATATCCCACTAACTCGATTGCATATGGCCCTGTAGTTGCCACCTCGACTGTCATCCCAGTGCAGTCAGCCGTCAGGCTGACGACACCGGGTGCCGGCGTGGCGGTTGGCGTCGGCGTCCGCGTTGGTGTCCGCGTCGCCGTCGGCGTTGGAGGGCAGCTGCCCTCTGCCGATACTCTACCGACCGAGATGATCGGCAAGGTCGCAAAGATCAAAATAATGATCCCCAGAACCGCCGCGACCCAGGCGGTGCCCTTGCGGGTCTTAAAGTTTATGTTGTTCACGTTTCCCTCCTCAGGAAAAAAGTGAACTCAGACTTCGCTTCCTTTTCTTTCCCAAAGCTGGATTTCTGCCATACTTGAGCAAATTTCCAACTGAAAGAAAATTCCGCAGTCAGTAGTCCCGCCCTTTTCCACCTCTTGCATCCTGCTCCTTGCCTCTTTTCAGAGACTATCGGAGTCACTCCAGGATACTATAAAACGAGGCTTATGAGGGCAGCGGGCACGATTCCCCCTTTGTCTGAGTAGGTCAAGGCTGGAGGAAAAAACTTTCCCTCCACCGTCGACCTACCCAAACAGACTCGGTTAGTCCCAGGTCAGCGCTTGCATGCTTGAGCCTTTCCCGGAACAAGAGCCAAAAACCGCTTTAATCAAGAGGCATTACTCTGACTAAGCGAAGAATTAGTCACCTTAACTAATCTTGTCCGGGAAGACTAGATTTGCTTGTTAAGGTGCCCTTACTGTCTGTTTAATAGTGCTTTAGGATTAGATAAAAATTTGACAGCAAGGATCCGGTCAAAATTTTTTTGACCGAACCTTTACTGTCAAAACATCCTTAAGTCTTTTTTAAAAGAGCCTTAACAACCTAAAAAAAGACCTCGCTTCAGAGAGGTCTTTACTAAATAATAAATCGGCCAATCTCTAAAGCACTAGATAGTCTCTATTATATCCTAGAAGCTATGAATTATCAAGTACTATAGGGCTAACAGTTCTTAACCGTCTGGTAGTTAATCGAGGCTGACTGTCTTCAACTATGTCAAAAATGCTACTCTCTCGAAATAAAATCTGAAAGGAAAAATTTTCTTAAAAAATATCGAAGAGATACTGATTATTTCCCAAAAAACGAACTAGGGGGCCGGAAGGCAAGGTTGACTGAAAAATCGGTTTACAAAGAGTCTAAAAACTCTTTGAGCGAAATTTCGCTTTGATTAAGAATTGCTTTCAAGGTGCCTTTTCGTACCGGACGATTATGAACAGGAACAACCGTTCGGCGCCCATCTGTATGTTTAAAAACCAGATGACTACCTTTTCCTTTTCGGCAACAAAAACCAAATTTTATCAGTACCTTTTGAATTTGTCGGGGTTTAATTTGAGGCAGTTTAGGCATTAATTTTTCAGGCAATCTGAAATTTACCGGTAATACTGATTTGCGTTGTCGTAATTAGATCTTTTTGAGGATTATCGACCGGAACCGGTTTTCGGTCTTGAATTAAACTTTGGACATAAGCTTTGATTGCTCCGCGGACATTCTTAATTGCTTCTTCAACCGTCTCGCCGTCATCGGCAACCCCCAAAGCCGGGCAAAAAGCCGTAAAACCGGGCTTTCCGGTACCGGTTTGTTCGTCAGGTTCAATAATTATTCGATAGTTTAAAATCTTTGCATCCATAGTGGCCTAAGTCTAGCAAAAAAGTTTCTCTAAAAAAAGAGGTATTTTTTTTCCCTTTAAACGAACTAGGGGGCCGGAAGACAAAGATTAATGATGTCATCAGTGATGACTCTTTGCCTTTTTGGCCCCCAATTAGAACTGCCCACTCGCAAGGCGACGTTGGCTCTGTTACCAGAACCTAGCCACCCGCGAGGGGGTCGTCAGCAGGATCTAGCCCTCGCCCGGGTAGTACTCCGGGGCGATAACCTCAACGTGGAGGTTGGCGGCGCCGCTACCCTCGCGGAAGGCCACCACGATAGTGATCTCTCCAGAGAGTTCGACATCGAACTCGCCTTCGGCCGCGCCCTCCAACCAGGAGTCGTGGACCTGGCGCCAGCCATGGCCGTCCTCGACCCAGACAATCAGGCCGTCATCACGCCCGTAGCGAAACTTGTAGATGCCTGGGGTGAAAATGGCATTTTTGGCGAACACTGCCGTGAAGCCATCTGTGGGCATCGAGGATTCCGGCGAACCTTCGCCCCAGTCGAAGTTCAAACTCTCGGAGTATGAGATAAAGCACCCCGAGTTTGTCCAAGGGTCGAAGTCCTCCCTCCAGAATCTGTACACCCAACCCTCTTTCATGTCATAGCAAGTGTTGCCATAGACCCACTCAGGAGGGGGAAAGTTCTGGGGACTCCAGGTCCTGCCACCCGCGGGCGTGCTGGTGGGCGAGAGCTCCGGTTCCAAGGTCGGGGTGGACGTAGGCTCGATAGTGGCCTCCTCCTCTACAACAAGCGCCTGGGTCGGCTCGGCCGTCGACACAGGCCCACAGCCGGCCAGCACCAGTCCCAGCGCCAGCACGAGCGCCAGAAGAAACAAAGTAAAGCGCTGCATTTCATTCTCCTTCGCCTTCCAGTGCGGTCGTTCTGCACCTTCCGGCTTCGAAGATGGTGTTTGGATTATCCGATTTTACTCGAATGCACCATCCCCGAAGGTTTTGTCCCAAACTTGCGTTTAAGACTCTAACGGCAGTGATCCTTCTGCCGGGATAACGGTTTTCGCCGCCGAGTTCGGAGGTTCCTCCCCGCCTTTCAAAAAAGGCTGGTTCGAATCTCCCTCTCACTCGGGTCATCCTTCATCAAGCCTTTGGTCAACCTTCATTTCAAACTCCGCTCCCCATCGGGGACCGGCGTCAGGTTGCCTCCTTGAGACTTTCGTGTCACCAAGTACCGGGATCACCGGCTGACTTGGAGTTTCCGTAGTCAAGGAGTTGTCCAGTTCCTGAATTCGGACAACCGCTAGAGAAGGGATCTCCCCGGCCAAGATTTACTTGGCGAGAAATCCTCCCCTCTCTCGGGAGCCGAAACCTGTTTCCGGAAAGTGTAACCGTTGGTCAGACTTGCACCAATCGGTTCAGCCGGAACAGGATTCGACCCGTGTTTCGCCGTTTGCCCTTTATCCGGGCTTTATGGAAGTGGCGATTTTCTCCCTTGGGTAGACCTGGCCTAGGGACTAGAAAACTAACTAATCCCCAAAGCAGGTCTACCCAGATTAAGGAGACGAAATGCCGCTTTTCTGCCTGTCCATAACATCCTTCGCTCATCACCATCCGAGGAATCCTTCGGACACCTCGGAGGAGATTCGCTATTGTAGTCCTACTGACAATGTTAAAGAACTCTTCAGTAAATTTGGAAATCAGCCAGCTTTTTTGACTGTCCCAAACTTACCAAAGACAAAATCCTACGGTTTAACCGCAGGGAGATGAAAGGAAAGCTTGCCCTGAGCATTGTCGAAGGATTCCTTCCCTATCCTTGCGGTCAAAAAATATTTTTTTAATGATCAAAAAAATGATTCGCGCGCGCAATTTGTGTAGTTTCTGGTGTAGTGGGTGTATTGGCCTCAGGGCCTTTATGACTAGTAGAACCCTAAAAAGGGGGAGTGGATTCTACTAGTCAACTTCTACCAGGTTGGGCAGGTGTGATACTTAGACTTCACATCTCTGATACATCGAAAGGATGCTGGGTCTACAATCACCCTCCAGGTATTCGACTGCTGGCCCCAAGTAAAGGAATCCACTGGACTACAGTATTCAGAAATCCGGGGGTCGCAGTGGATCGGCATTTGGTACACCTTAGTGCCGTCTGCGAACTGCGGCCAGGCAACCATGATGCCGAAATTAGTGCCAGCCTCTTTCAGGATGATCCCAAAGCGACCCTGGGGATCAGTCCAAAGAGGCGGCAAGCAGTAGTCAAACTGCTGCGAATTGTCAAGTACCCCAGGTGATATCTCATATCTGAGGTCTTGACAGAGACCGGCATCGTTCCAATCGTTCTGAACTAAGCCAGCGAAAACGAGAGCAGCATGGGCAATGTCAGGGCAAATGTACGCCTTGACCGAAAACCCAGGTGCAACCGCCCTGCCGTCCTTCGTCAACACCGCCAGCACAACTCCAGCATTCGAGCCGGCGCTGGCTGGCACAACCAGCAAGGTCGAGACAACCAAGCTGGCAACCAAGACCATAACAACATTACACTTCATGGTACTTCCTCCTCTAGATACTAATAGTTGGCCGTAGAATCCATCTCCCCCAGCACCCGGCCAGTTTCTTTAGGTATTCTTTATTGTCATCCTGATCCCGCATTTTGCGGGAGAAGGATCTAGCGTCAGCGTTTAGATAATAAAAGCAAGTATTACGTTTCACTAGATTCTTCGCTCCGCTCAGAATGACTTGAGACCTGGTCAAGTCCTGGGGAAAATGGAAGCCCGGTCATAAGGAGAAAATAATGCATGGAAGCGTTTCAAATTGCGCGCGCGATAGTAAAGAACGTTTGGAAACACAAGCCGTTCTTTAATTCCGGTGCTTAAATACCGGTTAAAGAAACTGGACTTGCATTCCCAAGTTTCTTTACTACCGCGTTCTAAATTGTCAAAGAGCTAAACTAAAAACGACCTCGCTTTAGAGGCCAATTACTTCTGTCCCTAAAGCAATTCAAATTATACCACCATTCCGGTCTTTTTACAAGGGTTATAGGACTTACTTCTAGAAGGTTTAATGAATCCTACATTCTAAGTTGAAGTGCAACAGTGGTTTCTTTTTGTTTTCTGTATTTTCTAAACTTGTAACTATTGGCTTCCCTTTCTAAAGCTTCATTGGGAGTAAAAAAATTCAGACATTTTCTGGGAGTATTATTTAAAGTATTTTCTGTCCATTGGATTTGTGCATCCGTAAGTTTATGGATGCTTGCTCCTCTGGGAATATATTTTCTTAATCTTCCTATCATATTTTCTACCGTTCCTTTTTCCCAAGAATGATAGGGATGACAAAAGTAAAATTTTACCATGGCCTTTTGGGATATTGATGTATGGCAGGTGTTCTCAGTGCCGTTGTCAGCGGTGACACTTCTCGCTATGGGCTTTCTCTGCTTAGAAAGAGATTGTAACGTTTTTAGCTGAAAAAGCAATATCTTTTCCTTAGTTTCTGCTCTTTTATTGACTGCTTTCTTAAGCAAAGTGTATCGGGTTTTACGGTCAACCATAACTGAAATGGCACTTGATTCCTTACGGCGACCTTCCATCAAATCTGTTTCTAAATGCCCTGCCTGAACTCTCCGATTAGCTTTGGATGAGCGATTTTCAATCGACACAGCTCCAGGAATTCTTAAGGCTGCTTTTTCTCTCCTCGTTCTTCTTCCTGACTTAAGCCTCCGTTTTTTATGCGACCGGTTAAGAAATCGCCACAGGCAGTATCTTTTACCTTTTCCATAAATATATTGGTAAATAGTCTCCGTATTAATTAACTGCCCGGGGCAATCTATCGGCAACCTGCCGGAGATGGTTTGAGGACTCCAGCCCGACCTCAATTTTTCCCGAACGTAAAGAAACATTCCTGGGTTCTTGAGAGGAGCCTTTGTCCGTTGTTTAATTTCTCTTTTATCGGCGATTTCCTGTGCCTTAATTGGTTCATAAAGTTTAGTAAACCTGCTTCTGTTTCTTTTTAATTCTCGGGAGATTGTTCCGACATTTCTCCCAAGCTCCAAAGCAATATTTCTTAAAGAAACTTTTCGACCAGATAAAGCGTAAATTTTAACCCTTTCTTCAAGATTAAGATGGTGATAATCTCTTGTGTTTTTCATTGGTGAATTTTACACCAATGTTGCACTTCGTTTTAGAATCTAAGAAAGATCAAGACGTAACTTACTCAGAAAACTCAGATTTCCCGAACCTATAGCACTAGGTTTTAGTGAGGTACCGCTCAAGCAGGGACGCTTTTTCTCTTATAAAATGATACTTGGTATAAGCGCCAAAACCAGGGGGGTTACCAAAGATTAATCAATATCAAGTTGGTTAATCAAAATAAATGGTTGCTTATACCAAATGAAACCAGGCCGTTATTTTTTAACTGCCAGACCAAGAAAGGAGGTGAGTAAAAAGCAAATGATCAGACTGACACTTATCCCTCTGTCAGCTTTGCTTGCTTTCGTAGTGAAAGCTTACGTTTTTCTTCTTATCGGAGGATACTGTCTGATCTGCTATATCTTTGCCCAAATCAGCAAATCTACCAAGACCACCTTAAAAGGTGAATAAGCCAAAACCAAGTTAGGTAAAAGGCTGCTTGTCTATTTTAGATAGGCAGCTTTTTTTTGATGGCATTTTTTTATCTTTGCTTGCGGTAAACCCGGCGTATCCGATGTAATGGGTAAAATATCTTGCCAGGAAAATCTCCCAGACGGTAAAATGGAGTGAATAAATTTTCCAATTGCTGGCTAAACCTACCGGCCAGATAAGCAACCAAGTGTTTTTCAGGCCAACCTTGGGCGCCTAAATATATTCTTAATGGCGGGGCAATTTTACTGATACTGCTTCTGAGTGAAGGAAGGGCGAAGGGAAAATGCCGGTCTGTCGTCCGAACCATGGCATTAAGATGAGTGATTTCTCCACGCGTTATCTGAGACCAAGGTTTTAAGTCACCTGACGGCAGAATATCTTTGATCGCCGTATCTTGAGTCAGTATTGCAGGAATCGTACGGCTGTATTGATCTCTGCAAGTTTTAACAAATATCCTTAAGGGATCTTCTGATGGACTTTCCTGGAAAAGAGGTTCACGGGAGAGCTGATCTCTGTAAGTTCCGTTCGAATGCTGCCTGTTCGGTTTCGATTCCAAAACCAGGTTAAGCCTGGGAAAAAGCCGGCTGACTGATTCCAAGAGCAGTAGTTCTTTGGTTGCCGGCCAATTGGCCTGGGCAATTTTTCCTAAAGTCTGTTCGATTTGTTCTAAAAAGACCAGCACTGCAGCTTCCTGCTCGGCAGAAACAGGCGGTAGGGATTTAGCTACGGTTGCAATAATTTGAGAAGCCTGGTCAAAAAGTTCCACCGGAGCTTGTTTATTAAGTAAAACGGCTAACTTGCCACCACGGATAACTGCCTTGGTGGCCGAAAGTACCCAATGCCAATCACGGGGGCCGGGAGGCAGAAGAGCCTCAAGACTGCCGTAGGTAATCTCGAGAACTTCCGGTCCCAAGGAATGAATCGCGCCGAAAAAATCAATTAGATATCCCCGGACCGGAATCTCCCGACCAGGTTTCGGAACTAGATAACACATCAAACTGTCTTGAGTCGGTTGTCTGCTTGCCCAAACCCAGGGGTGGTAATAGGCATCATCAGGAACAATCGCCAAGTCGGCAATCATATTTTCCCAAGCGGAATACCAGTTATAACCGCCTCTTTCACCTGGTTGCCGGCAGCAAACTTTGGCGCTGGTCGGTGGCGAATTAAAGGTGGTCGTACTTCGGAGAAGAGCAATGTAGAGAGGGCTGGCAGGCAGCTCAAGACAGCCGTACAGGTGATCTCTAAATCGGCCCGGTGAAAAAAAGCCCAATGCCCCTCTTAGCCTATCGATTAAATCGACGGTGGAGAGTAACGGCTCTTGGACATCGAGACTAAGCATCATTAAATCCAAATCGGTTAATTCTTCTCGTCCTAAGGCCATGTTTCTGGCGGCTCCGCCAACTAACAGAGCCGCCAGGTTAAATTCTTTCAACCGGGCAAGAATATCAGCCAACGATTGAGGGTGAAAAAAGCGGGCAAACGGTCGATCGGGATCAAAGTAAGACATTCGGTCATCTGGGAGCGGGTGAACATAAGGTTGAAACAGTTCAGGAATTTCTCCCTGGTCAAGAGCACGCAGTAAACTTAAGGTTTGGTTGGTTGCCGGCGCTTCGGAAGAAAACTGAAGTAATTCAGAGAGAGGGTGTCTTTCGGTTACGGTGATGAGACCTCGATCAGGTTCCTTTGCCATTTTTTAAGTAAATTAGAAGGAGGCTTTAAAGCAATAGCCCTTGCCTTTTACAGTGACCAGATTTTCTTTAACACCTACCAGGGCAAGTTTATTTCTTAGCTGGTGGATCAGTTGGTCAATTGCCCAATCGGAATATTTCTCGTACGAATCCTTCCCCCAAAGAACTTCGGCAATTTTGTCCCGTGAAATCGGGAAGTTCTTATGAGTCAGGAAGAAGACTAAAATGTCATATTCCTTACCGGTAAGAGAAAGGTCAATCGGTCTTTTTCCCTGCAGGATTACGCCGCTCTGGGGGTCAACAGTCAGAGGATTAATTTTTCTTTGGGACTCGTTTTTCAGAAGCTTTATTTGGTAGTGGTTATTTAAGAAAACTTCGGGTGTTTTGATGTCGGGATTATGGGCGAGTAAACGGGCGGCAACCTTAATCAAATAAGGATTAGCCTGGCTGACTTTTTTGATCGTCTCAACTTGCTGTTGATTGAATTTAGTTTGCAGAAAATAGGCTTGTCGTTTTATGACGTAGCTAATGTCCGCTGGGGTAAGAGAGGGGATTTCCACCAGATTTTCCATGATTGCTTCCGCCAGTTCACCGTAATCGGATATCAAAGGCGGTTGAGAAATATCGTCCCAGGGGAGGAAAACAAAATGGATTTTCCGTTTATCAATTTGCCATAAGGTTTTGAGATTATTGAAAAGAGTTTTGTCAGTAAAAGGCAGCTCGTCAATCTGGTTGAGAAAAAAAACAATTTCTCTGGCTTGAAGTTTCTTTTTGATGGCTTGCTTAACCAGATTAAGGATTTCAAAGTATGAACCGGGTACTAGAGTACTGTCTGGCTTAAGGGCCTGATATAGAAGCAGCAGGTATCCTAAAGGAGTTTCCTCGCTCATTTCCGGAGGATCAATATAGTAAAAAAAATAGTTTCCCGGATCATTTCTGATTTGATCCTTGAAAAGGAGAGCATTGTCAATAAAAAACTTCGGGAGTGCCCGACGTCCGGCTTTTGCTTTTAGAATAAGCACCAGAGATTCACCTTTCTCAATCGGACCAAACAACAGGCGAACAAATTTTTCCATTGTTTCACGAGGCAGGGGAAATAAGAAAGGCTGAGAGCTTTTCATAAAACTTATTCCTATTCTAACAAAATATAACTTTAGGTTCAACTCAGGGCTGGTAATGTTTTAAAGTTCTTGTTATAGTAAAAGAGACTTGTTATACTGGTTAGAAAGAGTTAGACTCTAAATAAAGAAGGTAATTTTCTGTTTATGATTGCTTTTGGCAGCGTAAGTTTTTTTAAAAAGTTGAATTTTTATAGTTTGGATCAGGGCAATGTTTAGGCAAAAGGCACCAGTCTATTCAGCAGTTTTACTGATTTATCTCGGTCTGGTTACCTTTCTTCGCTGGCAATTTAAGATTGAGATAGTATTTTTTTGGCTGGGAGGGTTTGCCGGTTTACTTCTTTATAATCTTGATCAGGTGGTCTATCTTGTTTGGCAAGATCCTAACAGTCTGACCACCGGAAAGCTGAAAACGCTGGTCAATCAGCGCCGTTTTAAGGAAAGTTTAGACCTTCTTTCCGATACCTGTGACGAGAGGAAGCATTTAGTGGCTCACTCGGTTGTTTTCCAAATTGCCTTGGTAGCGCTGACTTTTTTTGCTATTTCTTCAACGGCCTCTCTCTTCGGTAAAGGATTAGTCATCGGATTGTTTCTTTATTCCTTAATTAATCAAGGATTATTGCTGGTTCAGGGAAAAAGTATGGCTTGCTGGTTTTGGCAATTGGGAATTAAACTCACTCGAAGGGCAGAGGCTTGTTACTTCCTGTCCTTAGTAATCATTCTTTTTCTTTTTACGCTACTTTTGATTTAGCGGCCGTAAAGATACTCCTAATTATCTATCTCTATAAAAATTGATCTGATTCGTGTAAACTATAATCAGTTTATTCAGGAGAGGAGAAATCATGTTTGACTTGGCCGGAAAAAAAGCTTTAGTCACCGGCGGTTCCCGCGGAATTGGCCGGGGTATTGTTTTAGCCTTAGCCAAACAAGGGGCCGATGTCGCCGTTAACTATCGTTCCAATGCCGGCGAAGCGGAAACCGTGGTTGCCGAGGTCGAAAAGATGGGGCGGGAAGCTTTTACGCTTCAAGCTGATGTCTCGCAAAAAGATCAAGTGGACAAGATGTTTGCCGAAGTAAAGGACCGCTGGGGAAAACTTGATATCTTGGTAAATAATGCCGGAATTATCAACTACGGTTACTTTGAAGATTTAACCGAAGAACAATGGGATCAGGTAATGGGAGTGAATCTTAAAGGCCAGTTTCTGTGCAGCCAAAAGGCGGTTAAATTGATGCCCAGTTGCAGTAAGATTGTTAATATTGCCTCGATCGCTTCCGGCGGTGTCGGTATTGGTTTCGGCCAGTTAGCCCACTATACGGCTTCGAAAGGTGGTGTCGTCGCTTTAACGGAAAACATGGCTTTGGAATTAGCCCCAAAGGGGATTAATGTTAATGCAGTTGCTCCGGGAGTAATAGAGACCGATATGACTAAGGGCATGCTTCAGGATGAAAAGCAAATGCGGGGGACACTGACAAGAGTACCTAAAGGCAGAGTTGGAAAACCTGAAGATATTGGCGCCGCGGTTGCCTTTCTGGCTTCGGATGAGGCAGATTATATTACCGGAACCGTGCTTTATGTTGACGGCGGTTGGTTGGCAAACTAAATTTTATCGGCTGCCAAATCTTGATAAAAGCAGATTATGGCTTTTTGGAATTCACTTGAGTTTAAAAATGATTTTTTGGATCTGATCGATAAAGTTAAGGGATTGGATTTAGTACTGGAGATTGCTAACCAGTCCGGAGTCCGCTACGCCCTGTTCGGTGGTGCCTATGTCTCTTTGGCCACCAGAAGCAGACCGGTGACCGATATCGATTTTTTGACTAATGCCTACGCGATTAGGGAATTGAGACAGCGTTTTCCTGAATCGGTATTAAAAGGTAGCCAGCCCGGATTTGCGACCCAATTTTTATGCCCCTTGGGGACTAACTTAATCGAGTTCACGGCCGATATCGAAGTCTATAATGGTAAGCATAAATACTCCTTTTTTTTAACCGATCTTGTCTGGAAATATACCCAGCGAGTTATTATCAGCGTTTACCAGCTCTATTTTGTAAATCCACTCGAGGTTATTCTTTTGAAGGCAATTCTACAGCGGGGGAAAGACCAGGGCAAGCATGATCTGGAGGACATTAAAAGTTTATTGAAATTTACTTATATTAATAATAACTATTTGAGACAAAGATTAATAGAAATTAATGCCGATGAGCGGGTAATCAATTGTTTGGCTCAATTTGGGATTCGAGTGCCGGTAGAAGAACAGACTGAAAAGGAGATTTCGGAAGCTACGAACGCGGAGTAAGATCCAATTTAATTAAGTCAAGACTTGAGGTGTCAATATGGTTTCACACCCGGCGTGTATTTTTTTAAATATAGCCTGCAATGGCCAATAAAACAAAGGCAGATAAACGAAAGTTTAGAGAATTAGACCAAAAGCATCTCAGGCAGGCAACACTTTGTTTCCTGCTCCGGGAGAAAAACGGCAGGCAGGAAGTACTGCTGGCCAGAAAAAAGCGGGGTTTTGCGGAAGGTAAATTCAACGGCGTCGGTGGCAAGGTTGATTATGATAACGGAGAAACAATTGAAGAAGCGGCCAGAAGGGAAACAGTTGAAGAAATCAGGGTGATCATTAAAAATTTCTCCAAGGTGGCAATTTTACGCTTTTTCTTTCCTTTGGTTTCACCCGATTTGGATTGGGGTCAGGAGGTGCATGTTTATTTGGCCAGTGATTGGGAAGGGGAGCCAACAGAATCCGAAGAAATGGCGCCGGCTTGGTTTGATATTCGCCACTTACCTTTTGTGAACATGTGGATCGATGACCCCTACTGGCTGCCGCGGGTATTGCAAGGGGAGAGATTGAGAGGAACATTCATTTTCGGGCAGGACCAGACAATTAAAGATTTTGAAATTTACAGGGAGGAAACGTTGCTCCAGTGATAGAAAAGAGATATATATTATAATCAAAAAAGTGTAAAGTATTTATACCTGTTAGAAAGGTGGTTAAGATGATTGATCTGACTGATGCTAATTTTGAAACAGAAGTTCTGAAATCCGATTTGCCGGTTTTTGTTGACTTTTATGCATCCTGGTGCGGACCCTGCCAAATGGCTGCTCCGGTGATTGAAGAATTAGCCAAAGAATACGAGGGAAAGATAAAATTTGCCAAATTGAATATTGATCAAAGTCGGGAGAGTGCCGCCAAATTCCAAGTAGTCAGTATCCCGACGGTAGTGATTTTTAGCAAAGGTAAAGAGATAAAGAGATTGGTTGGCTATCCGGGTAAAGCAGGATACAAGGAATTAATAGATAGCTCATGTAGAGAGAGTTAATAACTATGAATACACAACCAATATACGACTTAATCATCATTGGTTCCGGGCCGGCCGGGCTGACCGCTTCAATTTATGCCAGTCGTTATAAAATGAACAATCTGGTTATCGGTAAGCAAAAAGGCGGCACTATCGGTTTGGCTCATAAAGTAGAAAATTACCCGGGTTTTGTTTCTATTTCCGGTTTAGAGTTGATAGTAAAAATGGAAGATCAGGCGCAAAAGCTGGGAGCCGGGATTATTTATGATCCGGTTAAAGACATCAAGACTAATTATGATGACTCTTTTCAAGTGACCACTGATTCGGGGAAAAGTTATGCCAGCAGAACTTTAATTCTAGCCACCGGTACCGAGCGACGAAAACTAGAGATTCCCGGAGAAGAAGAATTTCTCGGTCGGGGAGTCAGCTATTGCACCACTTGCGATGCTCCCTTTTTTCGCGATAAGACGGTGGCTTTGGTGGGCGGTTCGGATGCGGCCGTTTCCGGCGCCATTCATACGGCCGAATATGCCCGGAAGGTGTATATCATCTATCGCGGAGAGAGTTTAAGGGCGGAGCCGATTTGGGCGGAAAAAGCGCTTTCAAATCCGAAAATCGAGCCGATTTACAATACTAATATCGTCGAGATTCAGGGAGACCAGGTAGTTAAAAAGGCGATTCTAGATAACCCTCTTAGAGGATCAAAAGAATTGGCTTTGGATGGCATATTTATCGAGATTGGCGGCGTACCGGGAACAGGGCTGGCCAAGATTGCCGGTGTGGAGCTAAACGAGGTTGGCTATATTAAAGTTGATAAGGAAATGAAGACTAATGTTACCGGGCTATTTGCCGCCGGTGATATGACTGACTATTTACCGCGTTTTCAGCAACTGGTAACGGTTGAAGCAATGGGCGCGTTGGCGGCCGCTTCGGCCTACCGGTTTTTAAAACACCAGGAAGCTCCACCCCAGCGGGGGAATTAAAAGACTCTCTTCCGGCTTAAATACTTGTCAGTATTTTTACTACGGGATTTTCATTTTTTGAAAAAAACTAGCTTAAGGAGCTGAAGGCAGAGTAATCCGGTTCAGGATATTTAAGAGTAATAAAATTGTCCGAAAAGAATAATAAAGTTCTTTTTATAAAATAAAAATAGTCAACAATATTTTGAAATAATTGTCGAATAATATTGATATTAACTATTAATCGCATCTTGTTTAAATACTGGTTGACAAATATTATAGGTAGTTGTTAGAATCAATAATCTGCTCCGAATTAAAGACTTATTTAGTTTATTAATTAGGATTTTATTATAATGGTAAGGGTAGAAGTAAAAGGGCCTGGTTCTGAAGAAGAAAGATTAAAATTGCCTCAAGATTTGATGGACGGATTCAGGCAGCTTCAAGAAAGAGCAGCGGAATTAGGAGTACCTTCGGATCAAAGAGCAGTGGCAGATTATACCTACTGGGTATGGTGTGTGTCTTTATATCCTGAAGAAACCGCTCGATTGATTCGAGAAGAAGACCTTTGGCATATTATCTATACTCCGGGTATTGCCCCAGCAATGCGCTACGAGAATCTCTTGGAACCGTATCTGCCGGAATCGTTGTTACCATTAACTATTCAGGTTGACGATAATTTTTTGCGAGAAATTGAAGAAGATGAAGATGGAGCGGTGTCTTTTGTCTGTGAATTGATTAAACAGCGGGCGCGAGAGATGTATGAAGCCTTGAAAGCACCTAATGATTCGGACTGGAGCGAAGAATTTTTATCAAGAATGGATCTTTGCAATACCGATGGTCGTCGGCCTTTAGCCGAGGGTGATTTAGGTGAATTAGCCAAGTTAATTACCGTCGGAAATTAATGTGTGTCTATACAGTAACAGAAGGGAGATTGCCCTTATCTTTGATGCTAGGAGTGATGCTTGACATGGGGACTAATCGTCAAAGACTACAGGACGACCCAGAGTACAAGGGAATTAAGGCGCCTCGATTGGGAAGCGAAGATCCACAGTATCAAAAAGCGATGAGAGTAATTAAAACAGCCTATCAAAGACTGGGAATAGGTTTTGTTATGGATGAAGACTTTGCTGGTAGTGAAGCCTGGCTTAATATTCGTCTTGCCAGAGAATTAAATGACCGGTCTCTTAATGACGATGTTGAGGGAACCGGCAGCTTAATGGCGGAAATTTTGCTTTTAGCCGAATTATTAGGTATAAATATCGAGCATTCCCAAATTATCGGTTACGGTGCCGGCGGGGCCGGAACCGGGATTTTTGATCAAGCACGGGAAGTATTTTGCGGTCAGATCCCTGAGGAGGAGATATTCAGGACTCTTTTCTGGTTTTTAGATTCAGCAGGATTACTGGTAGCAGATAGACGAGTAAAAGAGAGTCAGGGAAGAGCCGAATTTAGGTCTTTTCAGCAAGAATTAGGTTTGGTTATCGGTCAAGCTGATCCGCGCTGGGCGGCGATCCGGGATTTTCGGCAAGGAGTCGGCCGGGGTTCTGAGGAGCAAATTACTTTAGCAGAAACAATTCGATTAGCAACCCAAAAAGTTCAGGAGCATGATGACGGGGCGATTTTTCTCTACGGATTTGCAGCAACTGCCGACGCTTTTAACGATGAAGTAATTCAAGCTTTAGCCGAGGCAAGAGTACCGGTTTTTATGGTTGCCGGTTCAAATCCGTTCGAGGCTTGTGAAATTCTTACTTCTGAAGATCTGGCAGAACTTAGGCGGGCTACCGGTAAAGAAGAAAAACAAACTGTCGTCAGAAGAAGGATTGAACGTCTTTACCGGGTTTTTGCTGAAAATGGTGGTAACGCGGATGACTTAAGAGTTACTTTAGGTTCTGCTTATTTAGAGTTTACAAGACCGGACGGCGGACCAGGAATTGTTGCTCAGGGAAACAACCTGTTCACTTTTGGGGCGATGGTTGAAGCAGTGATGGTCGCTAGACTTAGCCGGTTAACGCTCCAGATGAAGGCAGAAGCCGCCAGAGCCGGAGCCAGATTTATGCGAAAGCAAGAGAGAGAAAATTTCGATTTAGGGGCACTTTATCCTGAGCGGGCTCACTTGGCGGAGGTGATTTTAGCCAAAACCGCGGCCTTGATCTTGGTTGGCTTAATGGACCAATCAGTAGAAGTTGGCAATCCGGACTATGCTGAGATAAGGACTGAAATCGGAAGGATGAGAGAAGCTGGTAAGAGTGATGAAGAAATCAGAAAAGAGGGACTACTTCTGGTTAAGGCTTTATTAGATAAGAGTCGATGGGAGAATGTCGGACGGACGGCAGAAGTTATTGCTGCCCGTCGACGTTTACAACCGGAACCCGAAGTTGCCCAAAAGGCTTTTAATCAAGCTTGTAGGGTTTTGGATGATAAAGGAATCGGGCTAGCAGCCAAAACGATTACTGCGAAAACTTCATAACTGTTAAATCGGAGGCTCTAAAAGGGTATTGATTATTACTGTCTTGTCTTCTTGACATTGACTATAGGTTTCTATAGAATAGAAAATATTTCTACCTACATTCTAAGTTGAAGTGCAACAGTGGTTTCTTTTTGTTTTCTGTATTTTCTAAACTTGTAACTATTGGCTTCCCTTTCTAAAGCTTCATTGGGAGTAAAAAAATTCAGACATTTTCTGGGAGT
>Ga0307378_10000137_pt1 | contig 133697 bp, 85 predicted proteins | sample UN1MG_FD_202238 | JGI IMG/M metagenome (GOLD analysis project Ga0307378, IMG submission 202238) | Soil microbial communities from Risofladan, Vaasa, Finland - UN-1 | ecosystem: Environmental > Terrestrial > Soil > Coastal area > Acid sulfate soil | place: Finland: Risofladan, Vaasa | collected... | reverse complement strand
AGCGACATCCGCCGACTCGAATACAGCACCCTCTGCGATGTCACCCCCTCGGTCATGGACGACGGCTCTGTCCTCTACTCGCGGTGGGAGTACCAGGACAAGAACATCTTCACCCACGAGATGCTCTGGACCATCAACCCCGACGGGACGCGGGTGCAGCTCTTCTACGGTAACACGCTCACCGTGCCGAACTCGATGTACGGGGCGAAGCAGATCCCCGGCACGCGCAAGGTGATCTGCGTCATGGCCGCCCATCACCATCCGCCGCTCGGCGCCATCGGCCTCATTGACCGCACCCTCGGCCACGAGAACGTCGAGAGCATCGTCAACATCACGCCCGAGGTCCCTTACACGCCTACGGTCGGCAGGACGTGGCGCGACACGAACTGGGGCCCTGGCGACAAGCTCTACCCCTGGTCCTACACCGACCCCTATCCCATCGCCGAGGATCTCTTCCTCGTCTCCTACGGCGGCCCGCTCACGGGCGGCCCGAAGCGCTACCGCCTGTTCCTGATGGACGCCAAGGGGAACAAGGCGCTCCTCTACGACGACCCGCAAACCTCGTGCTTCTGCCCCGTGCCACTGCGGCCGAGGCCGCGGCCCCACCAGTTCGTGGGGGCGCCGCCGGCGGAGCCGAAGGGCGAGGGACGCTTCTTCTGCTTCGACGTCTACCAGGGCCTCCTCGACAAAGGCGTCGAGCGCGGCCTGGTGAAGGAACTGCGCGTCATGTCGCAGCTCCCCAAGAAGTACAACACCGAAGGCCCCCGCTACTCCGACCACTATCCCGCCATCGGCGAGGGCACCTACTATGTGAAGCACAACTACGGCACCGTGCCCGTCGCCGACGACGGCTCGGTCTACTTCACCGCGCCCGCGGGCGTCGAGCTGTACTTCCAGGCCCTCGATGCCAACGGCAAAGAGGTCCGCCGCATGGGCACCGTCACCCAGCTTGTCAACGGCGAATCGCAGAACTGCATCGGCTGCCACGAGTCCCGCACGCACGCGCCCTCGCCGCAGCTCCAATCGTGGAAGCGGCTGGCCAAGGGGCCCGACCGCATCACCCCGCCGCCCTGGGGCGAGGGGCCGGTGGACTTCGTGAAGCAGGTGCAGCCCGTGTTCGACAAGTACTGCGTCAAGTGCCACAGCGGCCCCACGCCCGACGGCGGCATTGACCTGTCGGGCGACAAAACCCGCCTGTTCAACATGGCCTTCGAGACGCTCGTCTTCACCCCCGGCCTCGTGGACCGCTACCACATCAACCCCGGCCCCACGGGCAACTTCCCACCGCTGGCGACCGGCTCGTGGGTGAGCCGCCTCACGAAGCTGCTCGAGGAGAAATACAAGCGCCTCAACGTGGACGACGAGAGCCGCCGCCGCATCTACACGTGGGTTGACGCCAATGTGCCTTACTACGGCACGTGGGACATGACGCGGCCCCACAGCTTCGGCGGGCGCGACACGTGGCTGGACGTGGGGGGCAGGCCGCTGCCCTGGTTCGCCGCGTTCCAGAAGGCCTACGGGGACGCCTTCGACAAGGCGGCGGGCGAGAGCAAGAAAGGGCGCCGCGGCCGCATTGCCAACGTCGCCCACACCGACATCAATCTCACCCACCCCGAGTGGAGCCGCGTGCTCGTGAAGAACCTGGCCAAGAGCGCCGGCGGCCTCGCCGACGACGCGAAGGCGGCTTTCAAGTCCAAGGACGACCCGAGCTACCAGGCCATCCTCAAGGCCATCGAGGGCGGCAAGGCGGCATTGCTTGCCAAGCCGCGGATCGACATGCCCGGCGCCGTCGCCATTCCGCAGCAGCGCGACTTCGGGCGGACGTTCTAGGAGGCCACAGGCCAATGCGGAAGCTTGCGGCGTTGTCTCTTATTGCAGGCGGGTTGACGGCCTTGTGTGCGACTGCGAGCCGCGGCGCTCAGCCCGAAGGGCCGATGTGGAACACGGCGGCGTTGTTCAAGCCGCCGAAAGCGGTTCCCGCCGAGGGTTTTCGCGCCGAGGGGATGCGGGCGGTGTTCTACGACGGCCTGTCGTACAGGGGCAAGCCCACGCGCGTCTTCGCCTGGCTCGGGATCCCGAAGACCGAGCCGGGCAAGAAGCTGCCGGGCATGGTGCTCGTCCACGGCGGCGGCGGCACGGCCTTCGCCAACTGGGTGAAGCTGTGGAACGACCGCGGCTACGCGGCCATCGCGATGGACACCTGCGGCTGCGTGCCCAAAGGCTCGTACGGCAAGTGGCAGCGCGACGAGCAGGGCGGGCCGCCCGGCTGGGGCGGCTGGAAGCAGATCAACGAGCCACGCGAAGACCAGTGGGCCTATCACGCCGTCGCCGACGTGCTTCTCGGGCACTCGCTGCTCCGCGCCCAGCCCGAGATGGACCCCGACCGGATCGGCCTCACGGGCATCTCGTGGGGCGGCTACCTGGCGTGCATCGTGGCCGGAGTGGACCCCCGGCTCAAGTGCGTCGTGCCCGTCTACGGCTGCGGCTTCACCAGCGAGCACGGTTTCGCCGCCAACGTGGCCGCGCTGGGCAAGGAGGGCTCCGGCCGCTGGATGCGCTGGTGGGACCCGTCGGTCTACCTTGAGGACGCCCCGATGCCGATGGCCTGGGTGACGGGCACGAACGACTTCGCCTACACGTTCAATGCGCTCCAGAAGTCGTATCGCCTGCCGAAGGGCCCTCGGACCCTGTGCATCCGCATTCGCATGCCCCACGGCCACGGGCCGGCAGGCGAGGCGCCGAAGGAGATTCACGCCTTCGCCGACAGCATTCTCAAGGGCGGCGACCCGCTGCCGAAGATCACGGGCCAGGGGCGCGAGGGCAACCAGGTGTGGGCCACTTTCGAGAGCAAGCGCCCCATCGCCAAGGCCGAGCTGTGCGTCACCCGCGCCGTAGGGAAATGGCAGAACCGCAAGTGGGAGGCCCTCCCAGCCCAACTCGCGCCCGGCAAGGTCGCGGCCACGCTCCCGGACGGCGTCACCGTCTACTACCTCAACCTCGGCGATGACCGCGATTGCGTGGTGAGCACGGAGCACGTGGAGACGGCAGGCCCCGGCGCGCGGCCATGAGAGGGGGCCGGCTCAGAAGGGCACACGGTTGCCCTTCGCGATCATCACCACCACGATGAGCACGACGGCGAGCATCAGCCACTGCTCGCGGTTCTCGCGCCAGAAGGTGGCGGCGCTCCAGCCGAGCTTCGAGCGCTTCGGGTAGGGGCTCAGGCGCGGGATGAGGCTGCGGACCTGGCGGCAGTAGTCCACGTACTCCTGGCCGAAGTAGCCCTCGAGGCGCTTCGTCTCCTTCCTGAGCTTGCGGGGCATGTAGTTGAGGAAGAAGACGATCATCGCCAGGCCGAAGAGCGCATAGGTGTAATAGCTGTTCGCCAGCACTCCGAGGCCGACGAGCAGGAACAGGCGCCCCAGGTAGAGCGGGTCGCGCAGGTAGGCGTAGGGCCCCGACGTGGCGAGCCGCTGATTGCGGCGGAGATGGCCGGCGGCCCAGGCGCGAATCGCCACGCCCACCACGATGAGCGGGATGCCCACGGCGATCGTGAGCTGCGAGGGGGTGCCCAGCCACGCGAACAGGGCGCCGAAGGCCACGACCGCGAGCACCTTGGCCGCTTCGGCCGGGCGCGTGCGCCACTTGTCAATCAGCCCCACTCATCTCCTCCTTCGGCCTCGACGCAGGCGGCCCAGGAAGTGGATCGCGCGGTAGATGAGGCCGGGCCGCACGTCAATCTCCACGCTCTCCCCGCACAGCTTGCGCCGGAGTTTCTGCACCTTGAGCTTTCGCATGACCTGGAGGTTGTGGAAAATCCATCTGCTCAGCACCGGCACCCGCCCTCGCAGATACGACGTCGAGAAGTCCACCAGGTACGGCTGGCCCTCGCGGTCGCACAGGATGTTCCTCATGTGCGGGTCGGCGTGAGCCACGCCACGCTCTTCCACGGCCACCATCAATTGCTCCAGGCGGTCTACGAAGCCCGGGGGCACTTGCCCCGCCTTCCTCAGGTCGTGGAGCGGCGTGGCCTCGATGAACTGCATCGAGAGGACGCAGGGGCCGTCGCGGGCGACGAACGCGGGCACGCCCTTGAGGCCGGCCAGGCGCCGCAGAGCCTGCTCCTCGCGGTTCAGGCACGCCCGCCCGTAGAGGCGTGCCAGCAGGCCGCGCTTCCGGTAGTCCTTCACCAGCGTGGGCGGCGTGGTGCCGAGCACGTAGATGTCGGCCTTCGTGCGGTTCCGGGGCTTCACGTCCAGCCGGCTGCTGCCTGTGGGCAGGGTCGGCGCCGCCGTCGGCGAGGGAGCAGCCTGTACGCCTGGTTTCACGCGACACGCCCCGGGAGGACGAAGTGGCGCCGCTTCGGGCACTGGACTCGGCCCGGCCACTCCCGCGCGAAGCCACGCGCGCGGGCGGCTCTGTGCCCATAAGAGTAGTCGCGCTCGCGTGAGTAGTCAAGAGTTTTTTCGCACATGTCGGGTGATCGCTCGCCCGGGCGCGTGCCGCATCGGCGGCATCCGCGACTTGCAATCCTCGACGTGAGTTGCTAGCCTCAGGCGTGGGAGCCAACCCGGTTCGAGGGCCGAGCGATGCGAAGGCGGACCTGTCGGCGGGTGTTCCTTTCCTCCACGCTTGGCGGGGCGGCGGGGCTGGTGATCCTGCGCGACAGCGCCTCTGCGCAGGCCACGAAGGCCAACGACAAGCTCAATGTCGCCCTCATCGGCGTGGGGGGGCGCGGCACCTGGTTCGTGGACACGATCCCGCGGATGCAGAACGTCGTGGCGTTCTGCGACGTGAATGCGCAGAAGATCGCCGAGGCATTCAAGCACTGCGCGCAGCGAGCCGCCGACTACCCGAAGTCGCCCAACGCCTGGGAGAGGAATGCCGCTCCAGCCTTCGCGCGCGTGACCGAGGACAAGACGAAGGTCTACAACGATTTCCGCAAGATGATTGACGAGATGGGGCAGGGGCTCGACGCGGTCATCGTGGCCACGCCCGACCACACGCACGCGGTCGCCTCGGCCTATGCGATTCGAGCCGGCAAGGGGGTCTTCTGCGAGAAGCCGCTCACCCGCCTCGTGTTCGAGTCGCGGGCCCTCCGCGAACTGGCGCGCAAGCACAAGGTGGCCACCGCGATGGGGAACCAGGGCACCTACAGCGGCGCCTTCCGCCGCGCCCTCGAGCTCATTCGCAACGGCACCCTCGGCGAGATCAGGGAAGTGCACGTCTGGAACTCGGGCGGCGGCTCCGACAAGACCGAGCCGCCGAAGGGCGAGCAGCCCGTGCCCGACTACCTCAAGTGGGACCTCTGGCTCGGCCCCGCGAAGATGCGCCCGTTCCACCGCGACTGGCTGCGGCGCAACGCCTGGCGCGACTTCGGCACCTGCCAGCTCGGCAACTGGGCCTCCCACACCGCCAACCTCGCGGTCATGGCCATCAAGACCCACGAGCTCTGGCTTGCGGATCCCCCGAAGGACCCGCATCCCGTCGTCCGCATCGAGGCGAAGACCTCGGGGATCAACAGGCTCTCGTTCCCCAAGTGGGAGCTGATCAAGTGGGAGGTCCCCGCGCGAGCCGAGTTCCCGCCGATCACCATCACCTGGCACAACGGCGGCGCCCCGGGCCGCAAGGAGCTTGTTGACTCCATCCAGAAAGAGATCACCGACCCGAAGCAGAAGAACCTGGACTTCGCCGGCACGCTCTTCGTCGGCACCAAGGGCCGCCTCTACGCCACCGGGCACAACGCCACGTTCGGCCTCCTGCCCGAGGAGCAGTTCAAGGGCGTGCAGCGCGACCGCCCCGAGCAGGTCGAGCAGTCCCGCGGCCCCGAGCAGGACTGGTTCCTGGCGTGCAAGGGAGGCAAGCCGCCCTGGTCGAACTTCGACTACGCCGACGCGCTCAACGAGTTCCTCATGCTCGGCAACGTCGCCACCCAGTTCGAGGGCAAGCTCGAGTACGACCCGGTCGACATGAAGATCGTGAACAACGCGGAGGCCGACAAGGCACTCCGGTGCGAGTACCGCGAGGGATGGGCACTGTAGACGGGGCGTCTCTGCCCCGCGAAGGAGAATGTCATGGCACAAGAGGTGCATCGTCGAGGGTTCCTGGGCACAGCGATTGCCCTGGGCGCCGGCGTCGGGCTGCGTTCGCGTGGCCTCTTCGCCGCCGAACCGGGCAAGGGCGCGCCGAACTGCGAGAAGCTCGGCTGGCGCTTCGGCATCACGGCCTACACGTTCCGCCACCTGGCCCTGTGCGAGACCGCCGAGCAGGTCGCCGCACTCGGCCTCCGCTACATCGAGGGCTTCACCTGGCAGAAGCTCAGCGCCAAGAAGCCCAACGTCGTGACCAACGAGACCATGTCGGCCGACGACCGCAAGGAGACGAAGGCCCGCCTCGCCGACATCGGCGTCCAGCTCGTTTCCTGCTACTGCCAGGCGATGGCGAAGGAGGACGCCTGCCGCAGGCTCTTCGACTGGGCGAAGGAGATGGGGATGGAAATCCTCGTCGCTGAGCCGCCGCTGAACGCCTACGACATGCTGGCCAAGCTCTGCGACGAGTTCCAGCTCACCCTCGGCGTCCACAACCACCCCAAGCCGTCATTCTATGCGAATCCCGACACGTTCCTGAGGGCCGCCGAGGGCCGCACGAAGCGCATCGGCGCCTGCTGCGACACGGGCCACTGGGCTCGCACGGGCATCCAGCCCGTCGAGGCGCTCAAGAAGGTCGAGGGGCGCATCGCCGAACTTCACCTCAAGGACATCGCGAAGTTCGGCGACGCGAAGTCGCCCTGCGTGGTGTTCGGGGCAGGGGAGGGCGACATCGCGGGCATCGTCAAGGAGATTCGCCGCCAGGGCATCAAGCCCCTCCTCACCATCGAGCACGAGGTCACTGCGCCCGATCTCGCCGAGCAGGTGGCGGCCTGCATCGCCTACTTCGACAAGGTCGCGGGCGAAAAGGAGTGAGCCATGGTCAGCCGACCGAATCGTCGGGCGTTTCTCGGGAGCGTCGCCCGCACGGGTGCGGGCATCGCTATCCTCACCCACGCCGCTTCGGCGCGAAGCTACGCCGCGAATGAGAAGCTCAGCCTCGCCCACATCGGCGCGGGCGGGCGGGGCCGCGAGCTGCTCCTCGGCTTCTCGCGGCAGGAGAACTCGGTCGCCCTGTGCGACGTGAACGAGAGCAAGGCCACGGAGATGTACAAGAAGTTCCCGGACCTGCCGAAGTTCCACGACTACCGGGAGATGCTCGACAAGATGGGGAAGCAGATTGACGCGGTGGTCGTGGCCACGCCCGACCACTCGCACGCCCCTGCCTCGGCCCTCGCCATCCGCGCCGGCAAACACGTCTACACCGAAAAGCCGCTGACCCGCACGGTCTTCGAGTCGCGCACCCTGCGGAAGCTGGCCAAGGAGTTCAAGGTCGCCACCTCGATGGGCAACCAGGGCACGGGCAGCGCCCAGTTCCGCCGCGCCCTCGAGCTGATCCGCGACGGCACGCTCGGCACGATCAAGGAGGTCCACACCTGGAACGACCAGGGCAGCGCCGACCACCCCGAGCCGCCGAAGGAGGAGGCCAAGGTGCCGCCCTACCTCAACTGGGACCTCTGGCTCGGCCCCGCCGCCGTCCGCCCCTTCCATCCCCGGTGGCTCTGGTGGTCAAGCTGGCGCGACTTCGGCACCGCCAACCTCGGCAACTGGGCGTCCCACACGCAGAACCTCGCCTTCATGTCGCTGAAGGTGGACAGCCTCTGGTACGCCGATCCCGCCACGAAGCCCATCCTCCGCGTCGAGGCCAAGGTGAACCACATCAACCGCCTGTCGTTCCCCAAGTGGGAGCACGTGCAGTGGCACATCCCCGCCCGAGGCGATCTCCCGCCCATCACGTTCCACTGGCACAACGGCAGCAGCCGCCCCGGCATCAAGGACGACCTCAAGAAGATCCTCGGCCACGACGTCGCGTGGGGGCCGAAGGACTGGAGCGAATGGGCCGGCTGCCTCATCATCGGCGCCGAGGGCAAGCTCCACACCACGGGCCACAACGCGACGTTCAAAATGGTCCCCGAGGAGAAGTTCAAGGGCGTTCAGCAACAGAAGCCTGAGAAGGTAGATGCCTCGGCCGGCCACGAGCGCGACTGGCTGCTCGCCGCCCGCGGCGGCAAGCCGGCGTGGGCCAACTACGACTACTCCGGCCCGCTCACCGAGTTCAACATGCTCGGCAACGTCGCCACGCAGTTTGAGGGCGTGCTCGAATACGACCCCCTCGAGGGCAAGATCGTCAACAACGAGGAGGCCGACAAGGCCCTCAAGATGGGCGAGTACCGCCAGGGGTGGACCTTGTGAGGGGGGCTCAGCCCCGATGGACTCGCGCGAACGGGTCGCTCTCGCCCTCGCTCACCGGGAGCCCGACCGGGTCCCCGTGGACTACTGGGCCGCGCCCGAGGCGACCGGGAAGCTGCTTCGCCGCCTGGGCCTCAGGTCGCAGGAGCAGTTGCTTCAGCGCCTCGACGTGGACTTCCGCTACATTGACGGCCCGCGCTACGTCGGCCCCGAGTCCCGCCGCGCCCGCGATGGCAGCGTCGAGGACCACTGGGGCGTGCCGCGCGTCCGCGTGAGCGTGGGCACAGGCGACCGCGCGGCCGCCTACTGGGAAGTCGCCCGCTTCCCGCTGGCCGACGCGAAGTCCGTGGACGAAATCCGCGACTACCCCCACTGGCCCAGCCCCACGTGGTTCGACTACGCCGTGGTGCGCGAGCAGGTGGCAGCGGCGCGGCGGACGGGTAGGGTGGTCGTGTTCATGGGCGACCGGCTGAATCGCTGCGCGCAGCTCAAGCCCGCGATGTACCTGCGAGGCGTCGAGCAGATTCTCCTCGACTTCGCCCTCGCGCCCGACATTGCGGAGGCGATCCTCGCGCGAATCGCGGCCTTCTACCTCGAGTACGCGAAGCGCACTCTCGAGGCCGCCGGCGGCGGGATCGATGTGTTCATGATGGGCGACGACTTCGGCACCCAGACGGGGCCGTTCCTCTCGCCCGCCATGTGGCGGCGGTTCCTGCGCCCGGGCTTCCAGGCGCTCACCCGCCTCGGCAGGCGCTACGGCTGCAAGGTCGCCCACCACTCCTGCGGCTCCATCAGGCCGATCATGCCCGACCTCATCGAGTGCGGACTCGACATCCTCAACCCGCTCCAGCCCGACGTGGCGGACATGGACCACCGGGAGCTGAAGCGCGAGTTCGGCCGCAGCCTCTCCTTCCACGGCTCCATCTCGATCCAGCGAACGCTCCCGTTCGGCACGCCTCGCGACGTCCGCCGCGAGGTGCGCGAGCGCATGGCCACCCTCGCGCCAGGCGGCGGGTTCATCTTCTGCACCGCCCACAACATCCAGGGCGACACCCCCGTCCGAAACATCGAAGCTCTCTTCGACGCCTACCGGACCCTGGGCCGCTACTGAGGGCCCTCCGATTCTCCACTTTGCGGGCGCGGCGCGTTCCGCTATAATCCGCCTGCCGTCGCGGGGACCGGAGCAGGGGAAGCCAGAACACGAAAGGCGCACGCATGAGGCAACTCGCCGCCCTGAGCATCGCTCTCTCGTTGTCCTCCGCCCTCGCCGGCGGCCTCGCCTACGACGAGCAGTTCGTTCCACGCTTCAACGTGCCGCGCATCTCGAAGCCGCCGGCCATTGACGGCACGATCGGCGCCGACGAGTGGCGCGAGGCCGTGAAGGTCATGGGCGTCGTCTGGACCAGCACCCTCAACTACCGCGACCGCCCCATCTCCTTCTGGGTCGCCTGGGACCCCAAGCACCTCTACATCGCCGCCCGCAGCGACATCCTGCCCGGCCATCGCCTCTATCGCAGCAAGCGCGAGAAGTACACCGCCGGCGTCGTCTTCGACGATTCCTACGAGCTGGGCATCTTCCTCCACGACCGCAACAAGCTGCCCGGCCAGGTCTCCAGCTTCCTCAAGTTCGTCATCAACTCGCTGGGCAGCGGCGAGTTCATGAAGCTCTATCCCTCCATCGGCCAGAACCTCTTCAACTGGCGGCCCGACATGGCCATCGCCAACCGCATCCACGAGGAGGCCGGCAAGCAGTGGTGGGACATGGAGCTGGCAGCCAGTCTCGCCGACCTCCAGATGCCCGTCGAGCACAAGGCCGGCGACAGGATGGACATCCTTCTCGCCGCGCCGCTCAAGAACCCCCAGTGGCAATGGCTCGACGTGCCCAGTGCATCCGGCCACCTCGAGCACTACGGCTTCCCCCGCACCCTGCTCATCGCCGACAAGCCCTACGTGCAGATCGAGCAACTGAGCGGCCTCCACGACGAGAGGCTCAATCTCAAGAGCGTGATCTACAACCCGTCCGACAAGCCGGTCAGCGTCAAGGCCAGCGCGAGCATCCTCCACGGCAAGATGGGCCGGGCACGCGACCGCGGCATGCCCGAGAATGCCAAGCCCGTCGTCCAGGAGGAGAAGACGCTCACGATCCCCGCCAAAGGCTCCGCCCGCTTCGACGTGGCCAAGGCATTCCCCGGCCTCGCGTATCCCAAGCCCGAGCGCAACGAGCCGGGCGAGCTGTCGTGGTACAGCTACAGCGTCACCCTCGCGGATGATCCAAAGGCCGATCCTATCTACACCTATCAGCTCAGCTTCGCGGGCACCGACAAGAGCTACCTGGCCGCGAAGCCCCGCGAGATCATCTTCGAATACGCGGCCAACTGGAACCCCGTGCGCGGCCTGCTGTTCCTGAGCGCCGACACCCTCGACGCCCAGCTTCCCGCCGGCACCAAGGCCGCCGGCGCCGAGTTCGAGATCACGAAGGACGCCAAGCCCGTGAAGAAGGGCCGCCTTGGCCACTACGTTTACTACAAGTATGAGGACCTCATCGAGCTACCGGGCGTCCGGCCCGGCGAGTACCAGGTGAAGCTCAGCCTCGTGGATGCGAGCGGCAAGGCGCTGCTCACCCGCGACGGCATCAAGCTCGCGAAGAAGGACGAGGCGAAGGAGTTCGCCAAGTGGTGGGGCAACAAGCTCGGCGACACCGAGAAGGTGCTCGAGCCCTACGAGCCGCTGCGAGCAAGCGGTAGCGGCCTGTTCGGGGGCGGCACGAAGATCGCCTGCACCCGCCGCGTCTACCACCTCGATTCCCTTGGCCTGCCCCGCCAGATCGAGGCGAACGGCGGCGACGTGCTGGCGGCCCCCGCCCGCATCGTGGTAAAGGTCGGCGGCAAGGAGCATGTCGTCCCAACCCGCCGCAAAGCGAGAATCACGAGCGAGAAGGATTGGCGGGTCGAGTTCGAGGGCTCTGCCGCCAAGGCCGCCGGCCTCGTCTTCAGCGCCAAGGGCTCGGTCGAGCAGGACGGCCTTGTGGAACTGGAACTCACCTATGCGCCCGAGAAGGAGCCGGTCGAGATCGAGGAGCTTCGCATCGAGTGGCCGCTCGACGACCGCGACGGGCTGCACATGGCGTGCATCGGCCAGGGGAACAACTACTGCGCCCGCTCGATCGGCAAGGTGCCCCACGGCGAGGACGAGGTGTGGAACACCCTCAAGGGCATCGGGCTGACAGGCTCGGGCATGACCACGGGCAGCTTCACCGACAACCTGTGGCTCGGCACCGAGCGTCGCGGCCTGCTCTGGACCGCCGACTCCGACCGCGGCTGGGAGCCCGACGACAGGGTGCCTGCTCATTCGCTCATCCGCCCGACACAGCAGGTGCGTGCCCCGGGGAAGGTCGAAGAGGCGGCTGTGCCACTCGGCCTGGTCGTCATCCGCAACAACATTGTCGGCAGCTACCCCGGCAAGAAGCCCCTCAAACTGGCCGAGCCGCGCACGATTCGTTTCGGCTACAACGCCACGCCCTTCCGCCACCTCACCCCAGGCTGGCGGCTCAACCAGGTCTCCGCCGCCAACGGCTTCTCCGGCGGAAAGTACAAGGTCAACTGGGACACGGGGCAGGACTTCTTCTCGATTCTCAGCCCGCCCTTCCCCGACACGAAGCGGTGGCCCGAGTACTATGCCTACTGCAAGGCCGAGTGCGACAAGCTCTCGCAGCGCGGCCTCTACGATGGCTCTGCCCGCCTCGGCATGTGGACGAACAACCAGATCGCCCTCCGCGGCTACATGAACAAGTCCATCGAGCCGGGCGTCTACGACTACTTCGCCGGCGACTGGGTGCCCGGCGGCGAAATCCTGTCGGCGACTTATCGCGACTACATGATGTGGCTCCAGGACCGCCTCATCCGCGAGGGCGGCTGCACGCATTTCTACTACGACATCAGCTTCACGGGGCACTTCGCCCGCGCCCTCGCCGCAGGCTTCGGCTACCGCCTGCCCGACGGCCGCATCCAGCCCGAAAGCGACGCCGCGAATCTCCGCGCGTGGTACAAGCGCGTCTGGGCGCTGATGCAGGAGACGGGGCAGTACCCCGGCGGCGTGAGCGGCCACGCCACCAACTCCATCTGCCTCAAGGCGCTGCCCTTCGCCGACTCCATCCTCGACTCCGAATACCCGATGCTCGACCCGATCAGCGTCTACCCCAGCGACCGCATGATCGCGATGTCGTGCTCGCACAACTTCGGGGTGAACATCAGCCACCTGGGCTTCATGAACCCCACCTGGCCCGCGATGCACGACGCCGTGATGGGCGGACTCCAGGGCAGCATCTTCAACCACCAGGCATTCAAGCACTGGGGCATCAGCCGCCCCGACGTCGAGTTCATCCCCTACTGGCGCAACCAGCAAGTTGTCACGGAGATCACTCCGGGCATCATCGTCAGCATGTGGAAGCGTCCCGGTTCGGTCGCCATGGCCGTGTGCAACTACGGCCCGGATGAAGAGGGGAAGGAGAAGACGCGGCCGTTCCACGCAAAGCTCGATCTGAAAGCCCTCGGCGTGCCCTCGGGGCTGAGCGGCGAGCGGCTCCGCGTCCACCAGCTCCTCAACAACCCCGCCCAGTATCGCTACACCGGCCACCTCAAGTGGTATGAGGAGCTGCCCGGCGACCCCGACGACGCGAAGAAGCACGAGCACTCGCGCCAGCGGACGGTGCCGCCCATCGAGCCGAAGCTCGACCCCGCGACGGGCGTCCTCGACGGCTTCAGCGTCTTCTACCACGACGTCCGCTACCTGGTCATCCACTGGGAGGATCAGCCGATCAACGACGCGGCGTGGAAGGGCATCCTCGCGGGCGACGTGAGGCAAGCTGCACTTGATTGGGGCATCAACACGGCGAAGCCTGAGGGCATCGAGGCCCCCGCTCCTGGCGTCGTTAGCAATGCCTGGCAGCAGCCCCGAAGCGTGCTGCTCCACGTCACCAATGTGGCAGGCGACGAGAAGAAGCCGACAACCGTGAAACTCGACCTCGACCTGGCCCGCCTCGGCATCAAGGTCGAGAAGCTCTGGCGCGAGTTTACCTCGATCGTGCCTCTCGACGGCGGCCCCGCCGACAACATCACCGACGAGCCGAAGGAGAACGACCATCGCCTCAACCGCGGCGCCGTCCTCTTCAACGGCTGGACGGGCAACGTCTGGCTCCGCCTCAAGAAGGGCGAATCCCGCACCTTTGCCATTGACCGTTACTGAGTACTGCTCCACAGAGAAAAGTGTACAAGAACCACGCTCTGCGGCCTTCGTGCCGAAGGCACGTCAGGACTTAGCCGGCGGCTTCAGCCGCCGGACTCGGGTGCCAGAATAAGCCCAGTCCCGCAGGGACGGTAGGATGGCTTCCCGGCGCGGGTTCTGCCGCCCCTTGCGGGGCTGAAGGCTGGGGACCGCCGGGTTCCGGCGGCTGAAGGGGCCGGCTAAGTTCTGGCGTCCCTGCGGGACGAAGCCCGAGGGAATCCCGCCTCACTATTGCGCGCCTTCCTCCGTGGATCGGTACTGAGTGACCGTGGCACGGCGGGCTTGTCCAGCCGTGTCTTCGCGAGCCTCACCGAGGGCGGCGAGCCGATCGCCAGGGCGGAGGGCGTGCGGCTGATTCGCACCGACCGCAAGTGCGCCGTCGTCGAGGTCGCCTCCGGCCGCTACCAGTTCGCGACGAGCAGGTGACGGCGGCCCATTACGGACCTCGCGAGGTCCGAAACCATCACCGTCCTGCCCAGAATGCATCATCGAACCCGCTGTGTGGTAGTGGAGGTCGTCGGGCCGCTACCGCTTTGCGGCCAACAGGTGACGCTGGCGGCCCATTCCGGACTTCGCGAGGTCCGAAATGATCACCGTCGCGCTCCGGGCGCACCATCCCCCCCGCATCGGCGGGCGGTGAACGAGAATTGCATACCTATTCAAGTATGCAATTCTCGTCCTGCCGCACTGTGACGTGGGTGGACCCCCTCGCGCCACCCAAGCCTCCCGCAGGTTCCGAACCTGCGGGAGGCTTGGGGCAGGCGGGTAGGGCGTGCATACCTGCACGCGGAAGTGCGTGGCCCAAACCGAATTGTCAAAGAACAGGTGCGGCGGCCCGACGCTACTTGCGTTGGCTATGCGTTGGCCGGCCGCCTCCGAGGCGCGCTCGAACAGGATGCCCCGTGGCCGCCGGACGGCCACGAGCGAATTCGGAATGCGGAATTCGGAACGCGGAATTCACAAGCTTCCGCACTCCGCATCCCCCACTCCGCATTCTCCTCCTGCCGGGCTTCTCCCATCCCGGCGGGGCAGGGCTTCGGCCTTGATGACAGGAGCCTTGCCTGCCCTTCGAGCGCCGCTCGTACCACGGGACAACGCCCTATCTCCGGGCAGGGCATTCTCCCGTGCGTAGTCCATCGCCCCGCCACCGATGGGCGGGGCAAGATTGTCAGAGAGCCTAGGGACCACAGGGACCTAAGGGGCCAAAGGGACACAAGACGGCGAGGCACCTGTCCCCTTGGTCCCTTTCGTCCCTCCTTCCCTCTCCACCATGATCTACGCATCGTGTCCGACGACTCGCCAGTAGCTCCGGGGCTTAGGGGGAGGTCGGCCTTCGCAAGAGCTTGGGGGCAGGACACTTCAGGCGGGCGGACTCGACGCAAGAAATTCTTTCCGTACTGCCAAATGTCGTCTTACGTACTGCATGGGCAGAGTCCTCCTACCCAGGCAGCTTGGCCGCAGAGGGGGATGGGGGGCGCTTACTTCGCTTCCGCCAGATCCTTGACGTAGATGCTCTTGTACTCGATGGGGTCGCCGTGCTGCTGGAGGCCGAGGGTGCTGGCGTGGGGCTGGGTCTTGAGCGCGGCCTCGCGGATGACCTCCTTGCCGTTGAGGAGGACGGTCACCTTGTTGTCCTTGACGGTGACGACAAAGGTGTTCCATTCGCCGACGGCGCGGTCTTCGCGGGAGAGGGGGATGTAGGGGTTGCGCTCGCCCTCGGCCTTGGGCTTCCAGCCGCCGCGATGCTCCCACATTTCGCCCGAGCCCATCGCCCAGGTCCAGATGTTGAGCTGGGAGCTGTCGCGGACGAATACCCCGCTGTCGGCCTGGCGGGGCAGCCGCCAGTCCACGCGGAGCACGTAGTCGGTGAACGCCTGCTTGGTGCGGAGGGTGCCGCTCTTGCCGTCGTAGCGGATGATGCCGTCCTCGACGAGCCAGTGCTCCGCCTGGTTGCCCTTGGCGTCCCACGCGCCGAGGTCCTTGCCGTCGAAGAGGGGCGTCCAGCCGGCCATTGTCGTGAAGTCGGGCTTCGCGGGCAGCGGCTTGCCGGGCGAGGCGTCGGCCTTGAGATCGCCGAGTGCGAACTGGATGCCGTCGAGCACGTGGCGGAGGAACTTGGCGTCCTGGAACGTCGCCGGCTCGTGGCCGAGGGCGGTGTAGAACACACGGCCGCTGCCTGCGGCCCTCACCCAACTGATGGGGTAGTCGCCGTCGGGGCGCTCGGCGGTCATGCTCTGGGGCGCTTTGTCGGCCTCGATGCTCAGGAGGACGTGGAGCGCCTCGCGGCTGTAGGGGGCGGTGAAGGCGTAGATGTCGTCGCTCGCGGTGAAGCCCTGGCCGCCGAAGGCGGCGTTGAGCGGGTGCTGCGGGTCGTCGAGCTTCACGGGCACGGCCTGGTGCGACCACCAGGCGTGGCCGGCGTGGGTGCCGCCGATCATCGCGTTGAACTCGGGCCAGGCGAGTGCGGTGCAGGCCGCGTTGTGGATGCCGACGAGGCCCTTGCCGCCGTTCACGAAGTCCAGCAGGGCTTTCTGGCGGGCCTCGTAGGCCGGCTTCTCGTTGGGATTGAGGTCGCGGGGCGTCCTGTAGAGCTTGCGCTCCAGGTAGATGTTGGCCAGGACGATGGCGTCAAAGACCTTCAGCCCGTCGGGAGTGTCGAAGACCTTGGGGTCGTTGGCAATCGTCGCCTCGAAGGCGCCGGCCTTCTTGCCGAGCGTCTCGATGGCCAGGGCGCAGTGGGCGGCCGAGGGGTGGGGCACGAACTTCATTCCCTGGTTCTTCTGTGCGGTCTCGAGGTCCTTGGCCGATTCGGTGAAGACGAGCACCCTGCGGGGCTTCTCGGGCTTGACGGCGGCCTTTTCGGGCGCGGCGGCCGCAATCTTCGCCAGCGCCTCCTCGCCCACGAAGGGCTTCAACTCCTCGGCGGGCGTGGCCGCCAGGGCCAGCCCGAAGCCCAATGCCAGCACCCCAACGCACAAGCGCACGGCCCAGTGTGACATGTGACCCACGCCTCCTTTCCTGAGTGGCCTCATCCCCAGCGCCCTACGGCTGCTTCGGGGCAGGCGGGTGGTGGCCGGGGACGAGCGGGGTCGGCTGCGGAATCTGCTCGTCGCCGGCCTCGAGGGTGACGGGAACGGTCTGCTCCTTGTCGCCGCGCTTGAATCGGACGGACACGGTGTCGCCGGCGACGTGGCGGCCGAGGAGCACCCGCAGCGCCAAGAGGTCGCGCACCGGCTTGTCGCCGATGGCGAGGATGACATCCTTGGCCTCGATGCCGGCCTTCCTGGCCGGGGAGCCCTTGAGGACATCTCGGACGACGACCCCGCCGCCGGGCGCAGAGCCGGGCTGGGGCTGGATGCCGAGGCGGCCGGGGCGGATGACCTCGCCGGCCCTGAGCCGGGCCAGGATCGGCTCGGCGTCGGAGAGCGGCACGGCGAAGCCGATGCCGGAGTCGTACCACTGCACCCCCTGGCCGGCGGCGCCCCCGCCCGGGGCGAGGGGGACGCAGATGCCGACGACGCGGCCCTCGATGTCCACCAGCGGCCCGCCGTAGTTGGCGGGGGAGAGATTGGCATCGGTCTGGACGGCCTTGCCCGAGAAGCGTTCGAGCGCGCTCAGGATGCCGGCCGAGAGGGCCGGCGCGTCGCCCCCGTAGCCGACGCCCATCGAGACGACCCACTGGCCGACCTTGAGCTCGCCGCGCGGCGCGAGCGCCGGCACGGGCAGGTCCTTCACCCCCTCGACCTTCAGGAGGCACAGGCCGCGAGTCTCGTCGCGCCCGCACAGCTTCGCCACGTGGCGCGAGCCGTCCTGGAGCACGACCGTGATGATGGGGGGCTGGCGCAGGAAATTGAACGTGCTGGTGACGATAGAGCCGTCGGACGAGAGGATGAGGCCGGTGGTCGGCCCCTCGCCGGGCTTGCTGATCGTGCCGATGCGCCGGCGGGGCCTGGGCGCGCCCTTGGCCTTGGGCGCCGGCGGGCGCGGGGCGACGCCGCCGTAGCTCTCGATGGTCACGAGCGAAGGCAGGACTCTGGCGACCGCGGCGCGGAATGCCTTGGAGACGAGGCGGGGGTCGGCCTCCTGCTCCGCGGCCCCCGCGGGGGCACACGTCGCGGCGAGCAGGAGGCACCACGCGAGGAGTCGTGACATTCTCACATTCTCAGGGATGTGAGAATGACGCCGAGGCTGGGGAACCGCGTCCGGGTGGGCGCCAGTGTGGTGGGACGCAACGTGTCTCACTTCGGCTTCTCCGGCTTCGCGGCGAGGGTGAGGAAGACGGTCTTGATGGTCATTCCGCGCTTGAGGAGGAACGGGACATCCTGCCCCGACTTGAGCTTGGCGACGGCCTCCTCGTACTCGCGACAGGTCCGCACGACGTCCTGGCCGATGGCGAGCACCAGGTCGTCCTTGCGGACCCCCGCCGCGTGGGCGGGCGAGCCGGGGGCCACGCTGTCCACGTAGGCCGGCGCCCTCTCGCCGCTGAGCTTGAAGAGGCGGATGCCCACATAGGCCCCCTGGCCCTTGGGCGGGGCCTCGTCGGGCGGGGCGGGGGGCTCCTCGTCGTCCTTCCCCTCGACGAAGCGCTGGAGCATGTCCACCGGCACGGCGTAGTTGATGCGCGTGCGGGTGTTCACGCTCTGGAAGAGCTTGCCGATCATCCCGACGAGCTTGCCCTCGAGCGTGCACACGGCGCCGCCCGGGGCGCCGGGGTTGCTCGTGATCGCGTCCACCAGCAGGATGTCGCCCTCGTAGGGCACGTCCTGCGTGCGATGGCGGGCCTCCATCTCGGCACGGACGGAGACGATGCCGAGGCTGACGGAGAGGGGCTCCTCGACCGAGGCGACGTTGAAGGCGTTGCTGATGGCGAAGACCCAGTCGCCCTGTTCGACGCGGGCGCCCTCGGCCAGGTTGAAGTAGAGAGGCGTCTTCGCCTCGATCTTGAGCAGCACGGCCTGGAGCTTCTCGCTGCGGCGGACGGTTTCCGCCTCGAAGCGGCGGCCGTCGGGCAGCACGACTCGGAGCGACTCGCCGCTGAGGTAGATGCCCTGGGCGGCGAGGATCAAGCCGTCGGGCGAGACGAGGAGGCCCGTGGCATAGCCGTGCTCGCGGCCGGCCCCACCGCCGTAGAGGCGCGCGCAGCGCTTCTGGGCATAGTCCATCGCGTCGCGGAAGGCGCCGCTGTCGTGCGTCCCGGGCGCTCTCGCTTCCTGGGTGGCACGGGCATCCTGCCCGTGGGCCACAGGCGGGACGCCTGTGCCACCCATGCAGATGGCGAAGAGGGCGGCCATTGGCTGTTCGATCGGGAACCGCAACGTCCTCATTTGGCGCCCTCCGGAGGGAGGAAGGCGTCGTCGGGCAGGGCGGCCACGGCCTCGGCCGTGGCCACGACGAACTCGAGCGCGACCCGCTCCTCGAGGCCGACGACGCGAGCCGTGCGGTGCGGGATGCGGATGCCCGCGACGGGACGGTAGTCGGCGAATGCCCAGGCCCCGTCGGCGCCCTTCTGAGAGGAGTCCACGGCGGCTTTGAGGAGGCGAACGCGCGGCGAGTCGGCGTCGAGCACGCTGAACCAGAACAGCAGCTTGCTGCCGGCCTTGTCCTCGACGCGGAGGCGGAAGGCCCGCTGGCCGAGCGCCTTGTCGCCGCCCTCGAGCTCGACGGCGGCGAAGGCGTCGAGCGGCTTGTCCTGGGCGAACGCGGCGAGGGCGCGCGCGAGGGCGACATCCGTCTCCTTCAGCGCGTCCGCCTGGTCCCGCTTTACGGCCGGCTCGCCCGGCACGTGGCGCCAGAAGGACTTGCCGTCGAATGCCCAGGCGGCGCCCTTGGGCAGATCGCCGTAGCCCTCCAACACGTCCACGCGGAACCGGCCGTCGGCGGCGCGCAGGACGCGGCGCCGGCCGACCGGCTTCCCGTCGGCGACGACGGTTTCCTCACAGCGCACTGCCGGAGCGGTCTGGGCCGCGGCGTTGCGGAGGAACTCGCGCCAGCGTCGGAGGGTGCGCTCGCACTCCCGGCGGTTGAGGTCCTTGCTCATGATCTTGCCGGGCTCGAACTCCGGCCGGGGCGGGGCCTTCGCCTTCTCCTTTGGCTCGGGCGCCTTCTCCTTCTCCTTGGCCTTTGGCATGGGGATCCGCGCGTCGGGGCGGCGTTGGGGCATCTGGCCGTAGGGGAGGGCGCGGAGGCGCAGCCACACCGTCCTCTCGCCGCCGGCGTTCCGGAAGGTGACGGAGGCCGGCCACTCGGCGGGATAGGTGGTGATGAGGTTGAGATAGTGGTTGGCCGTGCGGATGCGGATGCCCTCGAAGGCGATGAGCTGGTCGCCGAGGCCGAGGCCGAGCTTGGCGACGGCCGAGTCCTCGTTGATCTGGTTGCAGGTGACGCGGCCCGCGTCGTCCTGGAACGTGGCATCGAGGGTGGCGTGCTGGCAGACCTTGGTGGCGAGGAGTTCGGCGAGGAAGTTCTTGGCCTGCTCGATGGAGATGGCGTAGCCGACGCCGACGTTGACGCGCCCCCGCTCCTCGAAGGAGCCGCGTCCGTTGATGCCAATGACCTGTCCCTGGAGGCTGAAGAGGGGGCCGCCGGAGTTGCCGGGGTTGATCGAGGTGTCGAACTGGATGCAGTTGCCGTAGACGAGGGTGCGGCCGCCGCGCTCGCCGGGCTGGAAGCGCTCGATGCCGCTCACGATGCCCAGGGTAACCGTGGGGCAGAAGTCCTCGGCGAGGACGAAGGGGTTGCCCATCGCCATCGCCCAGTCGCCCGGGTGGACGGCCTGCGAATCGCCCAGCGGCGCGGCGGGGAACTTGGGCTTGCCCTTGAGGCGGATGACGGCCAGATCGCCGCCGGGGTCGGTGCCGATGAGCTCCCAGTCGTAGAGCCCGCCGTCGGCGAGGCCCGCCTTGCCGGCGCGGCCTGCGGCGCGGACGACGTGGTGGTTGGTGAGGGCGAAGCCATCCTCGTCGAAGAGCACGCCGGAGCCGCCGCCGCGGTCGGTGGTGGGGCCGTAGATGGCGACGACGGCGCCGTAGACGCTCTGGACCGCCTGGACGCGTGCGGCCTCGGCGGCCTTGACGCGGGCCAGCTCCTCGGGGGAGAGCGCGGGCGGCGCGGCCGCAAGGGCCACGCTCGCCAGCCAGAGGACGCACAGGGCCTGCCTCATCACTTCGCCTCCCGAATCACGCGGGCGTCGCACCAGTTGGCGCGGTCGGCCAGGTCGAGGTCCTCGCCCCAGTCCACGAGCAGCGTGAGCCGCAGGGCGTTGGCGACCTTCAGGCGGACATCGGCGGGGCCGTCGGTGCCGCGCATGGCCTTGCGGAACAGCTCCTTGCCGTCGGCCAGCACGGCGAAGACGCAGTTGCCCTTGCCGGCGGCGCTCGCGTCAATGCCGATCGTGGCCGCGAACAGGTCGTACCTGCCGTCGAGCGCGTAGCTGAGGCGGCAGCGCGAGTGGACGCCCAGCCCCTTCTCGTACACCGTCTTGCCGAGCGTGAGGGGCTGGTCGAGCACGCTGCGGTCGCGCTGCCACGGCCCGGCAAAGGTCACCAGCGGCTCCTCCACGACCTCGATGGGATCGAGGTCCGACAGGAAGGCGCAGCGCGAGCTGCGCACGGCGAGGCGGCACACGGCGTCCCAGGGCACCGCCAGCTCGAGCTTGGCGGCGACCTCGAGGGTGAGCCTGCCGCTCTCCATCCCCTTCACGAAGGCCCAGAGCGACGAGCCGTCCTTGAGGTGGACGAGGCACTGCCCCGTGTGGTCCGGGGGCCCGCTTCGGTGGGCGAGCACCAGCCCGTAGACCTTCGCCCTTGGGACCTTGCGCTCGGCGTCGTTCCAGATGAAGCGGACCTCCCCGCCGGCGATGGCCTGGAGCCCGCCGCGGATGGCTTGCACCGTGCCCTCGGTGATGGCGAAGAGCTCGTCGAGCCGCAGCTCCTCCTCGGCAATGCTGGCCTCGAAGGCGTGGGGCATGGCCCCCGGCGCCTCGCCGGGCGCGGCGTTGAGCCGCACGGCGCGCACCAGGGCCAGCGGCAGCGCCAGGCTGTTGCCATAGGGCCACTTCAGCGACAGGATCTGGCCATCGAACGACACGCTCTGAGCGTGGAGGACGCCACCGGTGGCGAGATGCACGTCGCAGGGCGCGGGGGCGGGGGAGGCGAGGGCGGCACGCTCGATGCGGCGAAGCCCCTGGAGGTCCACGGCCTGGGGCCGCCCCTGGCAGCGCACCGCGCCCTGGGCGTCAATGGCCGCGACCGTGTCCTGGAACGCCGAGCCATCGAGCAGAACGAGCTTGTCGGCCGCCTGGCCGACGGCTGCCAACAGCAGCCAGGCCGCGCCAGCACACCATGTCATCCTGAGCGGAGTGGAACGACGCGAAGGATCTCTCAGGGGAGGTCGCCGCCAGGAGACGCGGGCCGTTGGGATCGGGGTGTCTCCCTGAGAGATGCTTCGACTGCGGCCGCCTGGAGGCGGCCTTCGCTCAGCATGACATGAGATGAGGCGCTGGCTGTGACCCATGGCAAGAAACGCGGGCTAGCGTTCGCCCTCTTGGAGGCTCTTGTAGTACTGCTCGAGGAGCTCGCGGTAGCGCTCGGGGAACTTGGCCTTGAGGACGTTGAGGACCTCCTGGCGCTCGCGGGCGCGGGCGTTGCCCCACGACTCGTCGGCTCGGCCTCGGGCGGCGCGGGCGAGTGCGCCCATGCGGCCTTCGCCGGCGGCGGCCGACGACTGGCTGGCGGGGCCGGAGGGCTGCTGGTTGCCGCTCGGCGGCCCGCCGCCTTGCCCGCCTTGTCCGCCGCCACCACCGCCGCCGCCACCGCCGCCCTGCTGCTCGCGGTCCTCGGCCTCGCGGATGAGCTTGTCGAGCATGGCGATGATGCGCTCCTGGCGCTCCTGCGTGGGCTTGCCCGACTTCTCGATGTGCAGGCGGCGGCGGGATTCGTCCATTCGATCCTGCACGTCATCGAGCGAGCCCTCCTCGAGGGCCTGGATGGTTCGCACGACGAGGTCGGCGCCGATCCGCATGCGCTCGGGGGCGTCGGCGTAGAGCTTCAGGAAGTCGCGGAACACGCGGAGCGCGGCCTCGCGGCGGATCAGCTCGGCCTGGCAGATGCCCACGAGGAACAGGCTCTCGCCGCCGTAGAGCGTGCGGTCCAGCCACTCGCCGGCGACCTTGGAGAGGAGGGGGAGGGCCTCCTCGTAGCGCTCCTCGATGACGAGCGCCCGCCCCTCGAAGTAGGCCGCGTGGGCCGCGAGATACGGGTCGGGCGACTTCTGCTGTTCCGTCAGGAGGGCGATCGCCTTCCGGGTATCGTCGTTGTTCAGGGCGGCGAGGGCCTCGCCGAGCTTCGGGTGCAGCGCGGCGACCGCGCCCGCGAGCGCGTCGGGCAGTTCGGCGGGGTCGCCCTTCGCCTCGTCGAGAAGCCGCTTGACTGCTGCACGGGCCTGGTCGGTGACCTTTGGGTCGGCCTCGACGGCCTTGAGGAAGGCGGCCACGACGTCGGCTGGCACGGGCGGCTTGTAGAGCTTCATGCCGGCGACGGCGGGGTCCTTCTCCATCTCGGCGACCAAGGCGGCGGCCTCGGCGACCAGGGCCTTCAGGGCCGTGTCGGTGGTGTTCTGGAAGGTGTCGCGGAACTCCAGCGTCTTGTCGTAGGCGGCGGGACGGTTGTCCGCCGCGAGGAGCTTGCGGATCGCGTCGAACGCCTCCTTGGCGGCGGCGAGGCGCTCCTTGCGGGCCTCGGGCGAGTCGTCGTCCTGGTGGACGAACCAGAGCTTGCTCATCCACTTCACGCCCTCTTCGAGCACGCGGGCCGGGGCGGGCTCGGGGCTGCGGGCGTCGAAGGGCTGGAGGCGGAAGGGGATGCCCCTCTCCTGGCAGTCCGCACTTGCCTTCATCAGCTCCCGGGCGGCGGGGTTCATCCGCGTGGTGGTGGCGAAGACGGCGACGTGCTTGGGGTGGTCGGCGGGGGTGCCGGGGTCGAACGCGCCGTCGGCGAAGACGCCCGCGAACTTCGCGGGATAACTGCGCGCCAGGGCGACTGCCGCCTTCGCCCCGCCGCCGTAGCCCGCGGCGTAGGAGCGGCGGGGGTGGACCCGCACCTTCTTCTCGACGCTCGCCGTCACGGCGTCCCAGATGGGCTTGAGGTCGGCGGCCTTGGGGGTGTCGGTCACACCGCGGTCGCACCAGGCGATGACCCAGCCGAACTGATTGGCGAGGGGCGCCCAGCGCTTGGCCGACAGCTCGCCGTCGTTGTCCGAGGCCGAGAAGCCGTAGAGGACGGGGTAGCGCTTCGCGGCATCAAAGGTCGTGGGCAGGCACAGGTGATATGTGAGCGTGCCCTCGGCATCGCAGGTGATGCATTGGACCTGGCTTTGCTCGGCGGGCTTCTCTGGGGCGGCGGCGGGCGGCTTGGCGTCGGGTTTCGCCTCCTTGGCCTTCTCCTTGGCCTCGCCGGCAAACGAGGTGGCCGCCAGCCACGCGACGAGAACGGGAAGCAGTTTCATCTTCGGCACCCCCGTGGAAGAATGAGCCGTGCGGTCAGCGCTCGATCACCTCCTGGGTCATCTTGGCGACGTCGGCCTGGCGCTGGGCGATCTTCTCGAGGTGGCCCTTCATCAGGGCGTCGAGCTCGTCTTCGGGCCGGGCGCGGTCGAATGCCTGCGTGCGCTTGTTCACGCGAAGCTGGGCGGACTTGAGGAGCTTGAGCTCCGCGGAGCCTGGGACGAGCGGCTGGAGCTGGGGCTGACCCTGCTGGGGCTGGCCCTGCTGGGCTTGCTGTTGCTGTTCGCGGCGGGCACGCTCGAGGGCCGCGATGATCTCCTCGAGCGTCTGCTCGATCTCTCTCTCGAGCTCCTGCGTGTACTTCCCGGTCTGCTCGCGGCTGAGGAGCTGTTGGACGCCTCGCATGTCGTCGTGGAGCTGGGAGACGATCTGGGGGAAGATGACCGTGGTGCCGTCTTCCACGAGGATGTCGAGCGCCTTGCGGACCAGGACGGCGAGCTTGCCCTCCTCGTCCGTGATGTCGGTGAGGCGGAGGCGGTCGGTGCGGGTCCACTGGCGCTTGCCGCGAGCGGTCTCCAGCTCGACGGTGGAGGCGGTGATGGGGCGGTGGCGTTCGAGGATCTCGCGGAAGCGGGCCTCGAGGGCGGCGAGGATCTCCTCGCGCTCCTCCTCGCGGAGCTGCGCGAGCGCCTTCTCGATCTCCTGCATCGCCCGCTCCAATTCGTCAATGGCCTGCCGCTGATCGTCGGTCGCGCGCTTCGGGTCCTGCTTGCGGTGCTGGTCCGATGCCCGCTGCATGGATTGCTGAGCCTGCTGGACCTGAGGCTGGCCGGGTTGCTGCTCCCCCTGGTTCCCGCCTTGGGACCCGCCTTGCGACCCACCCTGGGACCCTCCTTGAGAGCCACCCTGAGAGCCGCCTTGAGACCCGCCTTGCGAGCCACCTTGAGATCCACCTTGTGAGCCGCCCTGGGAGCCGCCTTGGGACCCGCCCTCGCTCGCCTGCTGCATGTTGCGGGCGACCTGCTTTGTCTCATCGGCGATGCGGTCCTGGCGCTCGGCGAGCTTCTTGAAGTGGTCCTCGGGCAGCTTGGCCAGGCGGTCGCGCTCGCGCTTCAGCTCATCGAGGGCCTGCTGCATGCGCTCGACGGCATCGCGCTCGTTGCCCTCGGCCGTCTTGCGGGCGCCGCGGATGAGGTTCTCCTCTGCGCCTTTCTGGCTCGCGACGGCGCGAGCCAGGGCCTGCTGCCCCGGCTCACCGCCTTGCTGGCCGCTCTGCGACCCGCCCTGTGACCCGCCCTGGGATCCGCTCTGTGCCCCACCCTGTGCGCCGCTTTGCGAGCCCCCCTGGGAGCCGCTTTGCGACCCGCTCTGGGAGCCGCTTTGTTGCCCCTCCTGGGAGCCGCTGGCTTGCGGGCCGGGCTGGCCGCCGGCCTCGGCGGCGATGTCGCCGGCGACCCGCTGGGTGGCTTCGCGGACGTCTTTCTGGTCGGAGGCAATGCGGCCGAGGCCCTGGAGGTCCTGGCTGCTGGCCGAGCCGGTCTTCGCGAGGACGTCTTTCTCCTTGCCGATCAGGCCCTCCAGCTCGCGGATATGCGCGTCCAGCTTCTTGAGGAATTCGTCCTTGTTGGCGACTTTCTCGCTCTCGCGCTTCTCGCCGGTCTCCTTCTCGATGATCTGGCGGATCTGCTTCTTCCAGGCCTCGAGCTGCTCGATGCGCTTCTGGATTTCGTCCTTCTCGTCGGCGGTGAGCACCTCGATGAGGCGCAGGAGGTCCTCCATGACCTCCCCCTGAGCCTTGCGGGCGGCGTCGAGGTCGCCCTTGTCGAGCAGGGCGATGATCTTGGCCATGTGGCGCTCGATGAGGGCTTCCTTGGACTCCTGGAGTGCGCGGAGGAGCTTGGCGGACTGCTCGGGCTCGTTGGCCTTCAGCAGTTCGGCGAGGCGGGCGAACTTCTGCTCCAGCTCGGCCACCATCTGGCGCACGCCGTCCTGGCGGATGCCGAGGGGCGAGTCCAGCGGCTTCGTCTCGGCGGGCGGGGCTTCCTTCTCCTTGGGGGCCGGCTCGGCGCCGAGCGCGGTCACGCACAGGCCAAGGGTGCCGACGGCCACCAGCACGGTACGCATGCGGTTCATCGCAGGCCCCTCGCACCAAAGGTTACTCGAAGATCTTCTGGATCCGGCGCTGGTATTCCCTGATGGTCTCCTCGTTGAGGTTCCTCTGGGCTTTGAGGACCTCGCGGAGGAGGTTGACGGCTTCCTGGTATCCCTCCCATTTTACCATATGGCGGAGGATTTCTCGCATGGATTTTGCAAGCTGGTCCTGCTCGGCCACGGCATCGGCCAGGGCGGCCAGGCTCTCGGTCTTCGGCGCGCCCGTTGCCGGCAACGGGCTCCCGTCGGCGGTGGGGAGGGCCTTGCGGGCCACGTCGAGCAGGTCGGCCGCCTGGAGCACGCCGCGTCGGGCGAGCAGCTCGAGCGGCTCGATGATGCGCCCGTGGAGGCGGTCGCGTGCGATCTGTGGGTCGGCCTCCAGGCGGTTGTTCTCGACCTCGGCGAGGATTTGCGTGAACTGGGCGGCGATGGCGAGGGCGCGGCCGCCCACCAGGCGCTGGAGCTTCTCGGAGCTGGCGAGCAGGGCGCGGTCCCTCGCCGCCAGGGTGGGGTCGCGCTTCAGCGTGGCCTCGAGTGCCCGCGAGTTCTCGAGGAGCTTCTGCTGGTCGCTGAGGATACGCTCGAACTCCAGCCGCTGCTCCTGCTCGCGGCGCAGGAGCTCGCTGCGCAGCTCGTCCTCGGTCACCACGCGGAGCGAGAAGGTGCCGGAGAGGCCGACCTTTGGCCCCGACACCGCGTCGTTGTCCCTGGCCTCGACGTGGAGCGCCATGTGCGTGCCGGGCGACAAGGCGAGCGGCGACACGTCGAGCCGGTGCGCCGCGGCGAGCTGCCGCTGGCCGTAGCCCTCCTTGCGGTCGCCGAAGGGCGTGCGGCGCTCGACAGGCTCCTTGCCCGCCTCGGCGGAGAGCACGCACACCAGCTCGGCGCTCACCACCGCATAGTCGTCCGACATCCGGGCGTGGACGGGCACGACGGCGCGCGGGGTGACCATGTCGCCGATCCCCTCCAGCCGCGCTCGCACGACGGGCTTCTGGTCGGGCACGACCTTGAGCGAGAAGCGCGCGGGCTGCCGCGAGGCATAGCCGTCGGTGTCGGTGAGCGAAATCGCGTAGGTGCCGCTCTGGAGCGTTTCGCCCGCAAGGGTGGCCTGGAACCCGCGCTCGCCGCTCACCGCGAACGCGATGGGCCGGGCCTTGCCGAACGCCAGCTCCCCCCCGCGCAGCGGCTTGCTGGCCGTGCCCTGCACCTGGAGCGTGCTGCCCAGGAGGACGGGGCAGGACCCGACGTCGGAGGGGAGGGGATGCGGCCCCCTGCCCACGTACTCGGGCGGCGTGCACACCAGCGTGAGGGCCTCGACGACGGGGCGCTCGACCAGGTGCACGTAGCACCAGGGCGTCTCGGCGTCGCCGCCCCACACGTAGAAGCGCAGCGGCTCCAGCACGTTGCGGAACGTGGTGCTGAACGTGTTCTCGCCCACGACGACCATCGGCTCGCTGCCCGACGACCCGCCCTCTTGCCGGAACCGGATCGTCACCAGCGAGGGGACGATGCCGCTGGGGTCGGCCTGCACCTCGACCGTCAAGTCGTCGCCCCGCGGGCACACGATCGCGTTGTCCGCCGCGCCCACGATGGTCAGGTGCGTGGCCTGGGGCCACGAGCGGTCGAGCAGGAGGACGTTTCGGGCGAACCAGAGGCGCATGGTGGATGGGAAGGCCACGCACGCGGCGACGACGATGGCCGCGGCCAGCGCGAGGGCCGCCACGTTGAGCCGCTGCCGTTGCCGGTCCACCGTGTCCGCGAAGTCTACCTCCCCTGCGGCGCGGACGCCGTCGTCAATCGTTGCCCGCACGAGGGCGGCGGAGGAGCCGACGGCCTCGGGGTCGGCCATGCGGGAGAACTGGATGGCGCTGATGAGACGCTCGCGCAGCTCGCGGTGGCGGGCCTCGACGAGGAGGCCGAGCACCTCGTCGTCCAGCGGCCGCGTGAGGGGCCGCGCCAGCCGCCGCCAGGCGAGGAAGCCGAGCGCCCCCAGCCCCAGCAACAGGCTGAGCGCCCGCTGCGTGAGGTCCATGCGGAGATACCGGTCCACCACAAGGCTCACGAGCGCGAGCAGCACGAGGGCGACGCACAGCACCGCCGCGCCGTCGAGGGCCAGCCACAGGCGCACGGAGCGGCGGAGGCCCGCGAGCTTCTGCTCGATGCCAGCAGGAATCACACCGTTTGCGGCGCTTACGGCCATTCTCGTCGCCTTGCCCTGGGTTCGCGGATGGGACCTATAGGACCTATGGGACCCATGGGACCCAGCCCGAGCATCACGCATCTTCACATCAGGCGGTTGTACTTGCGCACCGCCCACTCGATCGTCAGCAGCAGCGCCAGAAGCCCCAGGAGCCGGGTGGTGTCCCAGAGGTTCTGCGGCTTCTCGCGCACGATGATCGTCTCGCGTCGGTCGGGGATGGCCGAGGCGACCTGGTCGGCCTCATCCATCCCGAAGTAGCGCCCCTTCGACCGCTCGGCCATGTCGGCCAGGAGCGCCCGGTTGAGGCGCGGGTCGGCAAACTCCACCCGCGGGGTCTCGACGGTGATCTGCTTGGTGACGAGGACGGGTTTGCCGCTCGGGTCGTCGCGGAGGGCGATCTCGATCTCGTTGATGCCGAGTTGGGAGACCACAAACGCCCCTTCGTAGTGCCCCGGCCGGTTGGGCACCAGGCGCAGCTCGGCCTCGAGCGGCGGCGTGCCCGGCTGGCCGCGCACGAGCAGCGGCACGGTGGGCAGCGCGAGCGGCTCGAAGGCCGGCGTGTAGAGCGTGGCGGCCACCGGCACGCGGCTGCCGGTGGTGAAGAGGTCGCGGTCCGTCTCGATGCGGCCTCGCCGCTTGCCGCCCATCAGGCGGCCCTCGACGAGGTAGCGGACGGCCTGGACCCAGAACTGGTCGAAGTAGCGCTCGCCGAGCTTGCGCCAGCGCCAGGTGGAGTTGAAGCCCAGGTAGAGGCAGCGGCCCGCGCCGTACTGGCTGGCGACCAGGAGCGGCCGCCACTCCTCCTTGACCCGCAGCCGCGGGTCGCCGTGCTCCAGGAGCGTCGTGGTGCCCGGCTTCACGCCGTGGGAGGGGAACGACCAGTAGATGCCTGGCATGGCCTCCCAGATCTGGGCGTTGACCTGCGGGTCCTTGTCGAACACCAGGAGCGGGTGGTCGGTGCCGGCCGCGGTGACGCGCGCGGGCCAGGGGCGCGTGTGGGTCTCGCTCAGCAGCCGAAGGTCGGCCTCCGTGAAGTCGCCCAGGCGCACCGGCAGCAGCGTGCGCACCTCGCGCGTGCGGTGGGCCGTGAGGAACCGCACCGTGTACTTCGGTCCCGCCTGCCACAGCAGGCCGCCCGCATGGTCGCCGACGAACTTCCTCAGCGCCTCCATCCACGCCTCGTTGAACTCCAGCGGATCGGGGTCCAGGAACAGCAGGACGTCGTACTTGAACAACTCCTCCGGCTTGTCGGGCAGCTTCTCGATCACCGTGTCGCCGTCCTGCTGCATGTCGGGGTCAATGGACTGGAGCCAGCAGGAGACGTTGATCGTCTTGTCGCGGATGAGGAGGGTGCGGAGCGGGTGGAAGTCCCAGGTCGGCGAGCCGGCGATGAGGAGCACGCGGGCCTGCTCGCTGACGACGCGGACCGTGATGGACCGCTCGTTGTCGCCCTTGAGCAACTCGTTGGGCTCGGGGGCGACGCGGACGGTGTAGATGAACTGGCCGGGGACCTTGGGGGTGTGGCGGAAGGAGACGTTTGCCTGCGCGGGGCCCGCCCCGAGCGGGGCCGAGGGCTCGCCCTGGAAGGTCACTTGCTTGCGTTCGAGGACGGTTTCCTGGGCCGGTGCCTCCTCGGTGCCCGCGGCCTTGCGCTCGACGAACTCGGCGGTGACGGCCGCGGCCCCCATGCCTTCCGCGTGGAGCCGGGCCTGGAGCTGGAAGGGGTCGCCGGCGAACGCCGTCTCGGGCGCCCACACGTCGGCCACCCGCAGGTTCTGCGGGTTCCGCGGGTCGCCGACCCCGACGGGCAGCAGCGGCACGCGCTGGTGGGCGGCGAGCTCGGCAGCGGCCAACGGGTCCGAGCCGCCCGTGTTCTGCCCGTCGGTGACCATCACGATGCCCGCGACCGGGCTGCCCGCGAGCGAGGCCAGCGACTCGCGCACCGCCCGGGCCAGATCGGTGCTGGCGCCCGACGGCACGAGAGGCGGCACCGGCTCGCCGCGGGCCAGGGCCGCGGCCTCGGGCGTCTCGGCCACGGGCTCCGAGGCGAGGCCCAGCGCCTCGCGGACCTTCAGGCTGTCCGAAAAGGTCATCACCCGCACGCGGCCCCGCTTCCGAAGCTCCTTGAGGAACTTCCCTTCGTCCTTCCCCAGCAAGGCGTCCACCAGCTCGGCCCGCGACGGGGCGCGCTCCCGCAGGGTCTCCTCGCTCAGGCCCACCGCTCCCGCCACCTTGGCCGAGGTCTCGGCGTCGTAGTGGTCCTGGATGCCCATCGAGAGCGACTCGTCGAGCAGCAGGACGACGTAGGGCTCGACCGTGCGGCGGAGCGAGATGGCGAGCGCCGGCCCCATGAACACCACGACGAGCACCAGAAGCACGGCGATGCGGACGACGGCCAGGAATGCCTTGACGCCGGGGCGACACGTCTTCATCTCGCGGCGGTAGAGCGAGTAGACCAGGTAGACGAGGCCCGCCACCAGGGCGAGCAGCACGAACACGCTCCAGGAGGCCGGGGCATGGGTCCACACGAACTCCGTCTGCGCCCCTCTCGGGATGCGGCTGAGGTCGAACCCGAGCGCTCGCAGCCAGAACTCGCTCATTTCTGTCCAATCGTGCGTGCCGAAGTGGCGGAGGGGATGAATGGATGGGTGGATGGATGGATGAATGCGGGAGGACCCGAGTGCCCGATTCCGTCATTCATCCGATCATCCATGCCTCCTTTCATCCCCCTTCTCATCTTGTCGTGTCCCGCCTTCTCCCAAACCACCACCCGAGGGTCTGCTCGACGCACAGGGTCACGACCAACATCAGGAGCAGGCCACGCCAGAGCTCGCCCTTGGCTCCCGTGACGGCCTGGGAGAGGTATCCGCGTCCCTCGAGGAACACGATCTTGGTGTCCGCGGCCTGCCGTCGCAGGACGCGCGGCTCGGCGGGCGTGAGGTCGCCCTCGGTGCTCTCGACGTTTGCCGCGAACAGCTCGGTGTCCACGCCGCCGTCGTGGCGCTTGCGGCGCACGTGGTAGAGGCCGCTGCGGGCCGTGTCGCTGAACTGGAAGCGGAAGTGCTGGCCGTCGTCGGCGGGCGCGGCCTGAAGGGTGACGGCGGCCCCGCCGGGCGGCTCCACCTGGACCTCGGTGCTGTGGACCGAGGGGTCCAGGTCGGCCCGAATCGGTGCCCCGGCAGCCAGGGTCCCCCGGTCGGGGGCCTGGCGGGTCGCGTAGCGCGCCATCTCCAGCACGGTCACCAGGTAGCTGGGGTCGGCCGGCCAGGTGTTCCACTCGGCGTCGCCGGTGCTGGTGACGGCCAGCACGCGGCCGTTGCCCACCACGCGCTCGGCGATCGCGGGCGAGGCATCCGTGTCGGAGTACGAGGCGAGCACCTGCACGCGGCCGGCGGCGAGGTCCTCCTTGCGGACGGTGCCGTTCCACCAGCGGAAGAATTTCACGCGGCGCAGGAAGGGGTTCTGCGTGCCCTCGAAGATGCGGAGGACGGGGTGGTTGATGCTGGTGTCGCTGAGGTGGACCCACTGGCGCTGCGACTCGTCGCCGGCGATGGCGGTGAGGCGGAGGGGGAGGAGGCCGGCGCCGTCGGCCCAGAGCTTCTCGTTGTAGGCCGCCTCGTCCACCTGGTCGCCCAGGAAGAGGAGCAGGCCGCCGCCGGCGTTCACCCAGGCCTCGAGGGCCTTGCGGCGGCCGTCGGTCACGCGGTACACGTTGGCCAGCACGATCACCTGGTAGCGGTCGAGCGGCAGCTCCTCGAACTGGTTTTCGGTGACGATCGTGACGTCGTTGCCGCTGAGGGTGAGGCCGGGCGGGGCCAGCGCGCGCTCGACGTAGAACGTCTCGGTCTGGCCATACTCCGAGGACGGCTCGCCGTCCACCAGCAGCATGGGGATGCCGGGCCGGATGCGGGCGGCCATGTGCCGCACGTTGTCGCGGGGCAGGGGGTCGGCGGGGATCTCGGCCCGCAGATACGCCGAGCCGGTCTCCTTGAAGGTCAGGGTGAAGGGCACGGTGGCCCGGGCGCCCGCGTCCACCAGGTCAATCGTCGCCCGCAGGGGCACGGCGTCGCCCGCGGTGAAGGTCACGGGCACCTGGGCGGCGGCGCCGTCGCCCCAGTTGGTCACGACGACCTCGAACTGGGCAGGGACGTTGGCGAGGAGCGCCTTCTCGCGGAAGGTGATCTCGGCGACGGCCAGGTTGGGGGCCTTGGGGCCGCCCACGTTGACCACGGCCAGGCTGTCCACGCGCTCGGCCAGGCGCTTGAGGAGCGCCAGCGGCCCGTCGGGCGCCGCCTTCTTTGCCTTTGCTTTCCCCTCGGCGCCCGCGGCCCCCTCGTCGGGGCGCCCGGGCAGCCAGTCGCGGCGGCGCAGGTCGGTGATGACGGTGAGGGCGCGGTTGAGGTTGCCGCGAGGCGAGGTGAGGGTCTGCTCCAGGGCGGCGAAGGCGACGTCGAAGGCGGCCGACTTGTCGCACGGCTCCAGGCCCTCGATGGTCCGCACCACGGCGTCCACCTTGTCGCCCGTGAGGTACTGGCCGCTGAGGACGGGGCGCCGGGGCTGTGAGGTGAGCACGAGGGTCAGAGTGTCGCCGGGGTGCTCCCGGGCGGTCTGCCGCACGAACTCCACGAGGCCGCGCTTGGCCTCCTCGAAGACCGTTTGGGTGCCGAGGCGGGCGTCCATGCTCGGCGAGTCGTCGAGGAGCACGAGGCGTTCGATCCGCGCCGTCTCGATCGCGCGGCCGGCCAGCCCCGTGCTCTGGAGGAACAGCCGCGCGACCAGGAAGGCCAGCAGCAGGATGGCCAGGCACCGCAGCAGCAGGAGGATGAGGTGCTCGAGCCGGATGCGGCGGCGGTTCCGCCGCTCGGCCTCGAGGAGGAACTCCATCGCCGCCCAGTCGAGGATGCGGAACTTCCGCCGGCTCAGCAGGTGGATGATGATGGGCGAGGCGATGAGCAGCGTGCCCCACAGCAGCGCCCCGTTCACCGCCCCAATGCCCAGCCAGTTGCCCATGTCCCCGTCCTGTCCTTCCCTATCGCTTCACGGCGGCTCGCGCAGCCCGGCGTCGGAAGGCCAGGTAGCTGGCCAGCGCCGCGTCGAGCGGGTCGCTCGTGCTCATGAGCATGTAGTCAATGCCGTTGTTCGCGCACGTGCGGCGGACGCGGCCGAGGAAGCGCTCGACGGCCTCGAGGTATGCCTTGCGCAGCGCACGCGGCTCGGTGAGGACCTGTTGCTCGATCTCCAGGCCGCGGAAGAGAATGTTGTCCTGGAACGGGAACTCGAGCTCGTGCTCGTGCATGACCTGGAAGACGACGACCTCGTGGCGCTTGTGGCGGAAGTGCTGGAGGGCGCGCATGAGGCTCTCGACGTCCAGGAACAGGTCCGAGATGAGCACCACCAGGCCCCGCCTGGTGATCTGCTCGGCGAGGCGGTGGAAGATGTCGGCCACGTCGGTGCGGTGGTCGGGCTGCGTGTTCGCCAGCTCGTGCAGGAGGAGCTTCAGGTGGCTGGGATGCGAGCTGGCGGGCAGGTTGCGCCGGATCTCGGTGTCGAAGGTCACGAGGCCCACCGCGTCCTGCTGCTGCTGGAGCAGGTAGGCGAGCGAGGCGGCGATGGTGCAGGCGTAGTCGAACTTCCGCATCCCGCCGTCCCCGCCGCCGTAGCGCATCGAGCGGCTGGCGTCCACCAGCAGGGTGCTCCGCAGGTTGGTTTCTTCCTCGTACTGCTTCACGTAGAGGCGGTCGGCGCGGGCCCACACCTTCCAGTCAATGTGCTTCGTTTCGTCGCCGGGCACGTACTCGCGGTGGGTGGCGAACTCGACGGAGTAGCCGTGGTACGGGCTCTTGTGAAGGCCGCTGATGAAGCCCTCGACGACGGTGCGCGCCCGCACATCGAGTCGCGTGATGCGGTTGAGGACCTTGGGGTCCAGATAGTTGCGGCCGTCGGCATCCGCCACGGGGGGGCTACTCTTGCTCGGGCTCCGGGGTGAAGGCTCGTGCGGCTTCCCCGGCCAGGACCTCGGCCTCTTCGGTCGCCGGGATGGTCTCCAGCAGGCGGTCCACGATGCGGTCGGTCGTAATGCCTTCGGACTCTGCATTGAAGTTCGTGATGATGCGGTGTCGCAGGACCGGATGGGCGATGGCGCGCACGTCGTCGGTGGTGACGAAGGTGCGGCCGTCGAGGGCCGCGCGCGCCTTGCCGCCCAGCAGCAGGTATTGCACGGCTCGGGGGCCGGCTCCCCAGGTGACCCACTGCGTGATGAAGTCGGGCACGTCGCCTTCGCTCACGCGGGTGGCCCGCACGAGGCGCAGCGCGTAGCGGATGACGTGGGGCGCCACGGGCACGCGCCGCACGATGTCCTGGAGCCGCAGGATCTGGTCGCCGGTAAGCACCTGGCTCACCTCGGCGGAGAAGATGGCCGTCGTCGTCTCCGCGATCTTGTACTCCTCGTCGAAGCTGGGATAGCGGACGAAGAGCTTGAACATGAACCGGTCCTGCTGGGCCTCGGGCAGCGGATACGTGCCCTCCTGCTCGATGGGGTTCTGCGTGGCGAGCACGAAGAAGGGGATGGGCAGCACGTGGCGCACGCCGCCGATGGTGACCTGCTTCTCCTGCATGGACTCGAGCAGCGCCGCCTGGGTCTTGGGCGGCGTGCGGTTGATCTCGTCGGCCAGGATCACGTTGGCGAACACGGGGCCGGGGAGGAACCGCAGCTCGCGGCCCCCCGTGGCCTTGTTCTCCTGGATGACCTCGGTGCCCGTGATGTCGGAGGGCATGAGGTCGGGCGTGAACTGGATGCGGTGGAAGGAGAGCTCGAGCGCGCTGGCCAGGGTGCTCACCATGAGGGTCTTGGCCAGCCCCGGCACGCCCTCCAGGATGCAGTGGCCCTGGGAGATGACGGCGATGAGGAGCTGGTGGATCACATCGTCCTGGCCGACGATCACGCGGGCCAGCTCCGCTCGGACGCGGCCGTGGGCGTCGCGAAGCCCCGCCAGTTCCTCCAGGTCGTGAGAGCCGAGGGGCTCCGCCGCCTTCGCGTCAGTGTCCGGGGCCATGCGTCTGTTCTCTCCTCTCAGCGTTGCAGAATGGGCAGGTACTGGTACGGGAGCTGGAGCACCAGCAGGGCGATGGCCGTGCCGTAGACGTGGCCCGCGAAGTCGCCCTGCCAGCTCCCGTCGGACTTCTGCTGCTTGATCAGCTCGTCGCGGTGCTTCGGGAAGAACTCCCTCCAGTCCTCCTCGCCGCTGAAGAACATCGCCTGGGACGTGTAGAGGAGGGCGTAGAAGCGATGGCCCTGGAACACGGTGGCCGAGTTGCTGCCCTTGAGGAGCTTCTTGAGGTACTCGAGGGCCTTCAGGGCGACGGGGTTCTCGTACTGGCCCGCGTTGTACAGGGTGGCCACGGCCGCGGCGCTGATGGCGGGACGGCTGCCGCGACTCATCAGGGAGTAGCTGATGCCGCCGTCCTCGTTCGCGCACTTGCGGATGTACTCGCCGGCGCGCGTGACGGTGCTCTTGGGCACCTTGATGCCCGCGTTGCGCGCCGCGCGGAGGGCCTGGATTTGCGTCACCGTCACCGAGCCCTCGTCGCCGTTGGAATCGGGCGAGTAGAGCCAGCCGCCGTTGAACGACTGGCTCCTCGCGGTCAGGGCGACGGCGCGGGTGATGACCTCGTGGAGCCGCCGCTGGAGGTCCGTGTCCTGCTCGGCGCCGTAGGCCTGTGCCAGGAACATGGTGGCGAAGCCGTGGCCGTGCATGCCCCGCTGCTCCTCCATCATTGCCGTGATGTAGCCGCTGCGGTTGGCGGAGCTGAGGAGGAAGTAGACGGCGCGGCGGACGTTGTCGGAGTATTCGCCCTCGCAGGGGGTGTTGCCAGCCGCCATGATGGCCAGGCCGCCGAGGGCGGTCATGGCGGTGGGGTACACGCCGCCCATGGCCTCGCTGCGCCAGGAGCCGTTGCGGGCCTGCGTGCGAACGAGGTAGGCCAGGCCCTTCTGAATCGCCTGTTCCGCCTCGGGCGTGATCATCTCGGGCCGCACGCGCACCTCGCCGCCACGCACGGTTCCGGGGAGCGTTGCGGCAAGGGCCGCCGCCAGGAGGACTCGTCGTGCCGTCTTCATTTCTTCTCCGTCCCCTGTCCTTTGCCGTCGGGCGGCTTGTCTGCCTTCGGGGGCTCGGCGGCCTTGGCCGGCGGCTTGGGCGCGTCCTTCGGCGGGTTCGGGTCGTGGCCGAACACCTGTGTGCCGTCGTGCCGCATGAGGATGAGCATGCCGTCCTGAACGAAGAGCTGGTTGACGTTCTCGAACTTCCCGTCGGGCCGGGGCGAGGGGAGGCCGTGGCCCTCGAGGATCTTGCCGGTGGACTTCCGCGTGAAGCCGATGTTGCGCAGGTTCGTGTGGCGCATCGTGTTGCCCTGTTTGACGGGGGGGTCCATGGTCATCCAGGGGATGAGGTCGCCGGAGCGCGCCCAGGCCTCGGCGATGTCGGTGCCGCCGAACAGCTGGATTCCCGTGCCTTCGCCCTCGATGAGGCGGCCCGTGGCGAGTTCCACGGCGTTCATGCGCATCTTGCCCTGGCCGTCGTAGGTGCAGAAGCCCAGCACCTTGCCGTCCGCGCTCAGCGTCACGTTGTTGAGGTTCCCCGGGAGCTTGTCCTGCGGCAGCGTGAACCTGGCCTCTCCGGTCGCCACGTCGCGCAGCTCGAGGCCGGGCATGCCCGCGAGGTAGAACAGGTCCTCGTTGAGCAGGATGGGCTGGCGGTACGCCTGGCCCAGGTCCGCGCTCCAGAGGGTCTTGCCCGAAGGCAGCTCGAGCAGCGACACCCGGTTCCTGGACTTCGCCGGGTCCCACCCCTGGTAGAGGGCGCCGTGGCGAGTGACCTGGAGCGACCTGGGGTAGCCGATCCGAGGCCCTTCCTCGAACTCGAACGTGCTGAGGCGGTCGCCGGAGAAGGCGTCGCAGACCCAGCACTCGCCGCCCTCGAGCGAGAGGAGGACATAGCAGCCGGCCTCCTGCGCCCAGGCCACCTGGCGGCGGCGGAAGGTGCGCTCCCACCGCACGTCGCCCGTTGCCAGCTCCAGCACCCGCACCGTGCTCGGGTTGGGCCGCTGGACCACGCAGCCGGTGGGCACTCCCCCGCTGGCTCGCTGGTAGATGTTCATCCGCCAGCGGACCGCGAACTGGATTCCGGTGGCGCGGGCGGCGGGTTCGGCGCGGGTCCAGATCGGCTTGCCGCTGACCAGGCCGAAGCCCTTCAGGATGTTGTTGCCCTGGAGCAGCACGATGTGGCCGTCGCGGGCCCCCTGGTGTGCCTGGAGGTACACGTGGTTTGGCGGCTGCCCGAGCTGCACGTCGTAGAGGGTCTGCCCGTCGCTCACGCGGCGGCAGGCCAGGCGCATCTCCTGGCCGTGGCGCTGGAACAGCAGGTGCTGTTCGAGGAACTGCGAGAACTCGAGCACCCCGAGGCGGGGCGACTGGCGGAGCTTCACGGGGTATCCCTGGCCTGGCGGCTGGCTGGCCTTCCAGGCGAGGCGCCAGGGGGGCTCCTGCACGCCCTTGAACATGTCCTCGTCGGCCTCGGCGAGCGCCTTGGCCGCCAGCCGTTCTGCCGCGAGCGCCGCGCCGGTTTTCGGCTTGCCATCGAGGGGAACCGGCGTGTCGGCGAACTCCTTGGCCAGGGTCGCCCACTCCCACCGGGCCTGGGAGAGCCAGCCCTTCTTCTGGTGGAGGTCGGCCAGCCCGGCCAGTCCCGCCGCCGCGGTGGGGCGGTGCCCGGAGCGGGCCATCTCGCGCAGGATGACCTCGGCCTTCTCGAAGATGCCCGTGGCGGCCTCGGCAGCGGCCGCCTTCAGGCCGGCCTCGACCGCGGCCGGTGTGCCCGGGTACAGGCGCAGGATGGCCTGGAGCGCCGCCACGTCCTTGCTCGAGCGGGCCGTGGCCATCGCGGCCTCGCCTCGGTGGGCCAGGAGCGGCCCCAACTTCGCGGCCTCCTGGCCCAGGAGGCGCTGGACGCCTCCTGCGGCCACGGCCACGGGCGATGCCTGCCAAGTGTCGCCTTCGGTGCTCAGGTCCAGCGTCCGGCCTCGGTCGGCTCGGGCGAACTGGAGGAGCATGTCGAGGGCCTGCTCGAGCTCGCCGCGCTGGCGGTGGGCCTCCACGAGGGGCAGCACGGTCTGCCCCTCGTCGGGGCTGCCTCTGGCGATGGTGTGGGCCTCGCGGAGGAGCTCGAGGCGCTGCTCGGGCTGCCGCTTGGCGAGAAGGGTCAGGCACTCCACCAGCTCGTGCCGCGCTTCGCCCTTGAGCTTCGAGTCGGGCGAGTCGTGGAGGGCGGCCTTGAGGTCCTCGACGGCCTCGGCGGCGCGGTCGTACTTGAGGCGAAGGTGCGCGCGGGCGACCTGGGCCTCCGCCCGGCTCTTCAGGAGCTGCGTGCGGCGCTCCGGCGGGGCGTCCTGCGCGAGGCCGGCCACCTGCTTGTCCATATCGGCCACGCGGCGCTCGGCCTCGGCCAGCTTCGGGGCGGCATCGGTCACGGCATACGCCCTGGTGGGGCTGATGACGAGCAGCCTCGCGCCGTCGCACACGAGGTTGCCGACCGGCTCGTCGTCCTCCGTCGCCACGCGGAGGGTGGCCTGGACGCTGCCCTTCTGGGGGTCGAGCCGCAGGATGCACTGGCCGCTGGGCACGAAGAGGGCGTCGGGCGTCAGCAAGCCCCGTCCGCACGCTCGATGGGTGCCCTCGAGCTTCCGTTCCCAGACCTTGCGCCCGGTCACGGCATCCATCCGCCGCACGCAGGTGGCCGACGCCGCGAACAGATGCGTCCCGTCCAGGCCCAGGCAGAAGTCCAGCCCCGGGGTCTTGTGGCTAGCCACCGCTTTGCCCGAGGTGGCGTCGAGCACCAGGACGCGCTCGGCGTCGCTGGGCAGGACGATGAGTTTTCCGCCCTCGATGAAGACCAGGCCGTCGCGCCAGCCGCGGAGGGTAGACGTCTGACCGAACGGCGAGGAGGTCGTCTTGTCCCACTCCTGCTCGTACTGCGAGGCCCAGTGCAGGCTGCCGTCCGTGCCGTCCACGGCGAAGACGAAGCCCTGGCCCGAGGCCACGTAGACGTCGCTCCCCTGGACGGCGAGGCCGACCAGCCGCCACGAGTCCATCCGCGGGACCACGTAGGAGCACAGAAACGTCTGCCACAGGCAGCGGCCGTTCGCAGGGTCGAGGCCGGTGAGCCACAGCTCCCCCCTCCTCTCGACGGGCACCAGGAGGCGCCCCCCGCTGGCCACGGGCGCGGCCACGAACTGCACGGCGCCCACGGGGTCGTCGTCGTCGAGTGAGCGTCCGATGCGCCAGGCCACCTTGCCCGTCCGGGCGTCGTAGGCGGCCAGGACGCTGCCCGTGGCTTGCTTCGCCTGTCGCGGGTTGTTTCGGATGAACATCTGCATGCCGAAGCGCTGCGGCCCCCAGCGGTTCTCGTAGTACTCCTCGATGTGGTAGACGCGGTCGCCGACGACGCGCATGGCGCGGCCGATCTGGTCGTCGAACTGGAGGACTTCGAGGGGATGGGCCTGGCCCAGGTGGCTGAAGTGATGCACCGAGATGCGCGTGTTCGTGCCCTGCTTGGGCGCGGGCGCCTGGGCCCGCCACCGCTGCTGGCCGGTTGCCGTGTCCAGACAGGTCAGCGTGCCCTGCGATTTCAGGATCATTGCTCCGTCCATCAGGAGCGCGTGGCCGCTCGGGACGAGTGCCGAGTTCTCCCAGCGTCCCAGCATGCGGTCCTTCAACGCATTGAGATCGGCCTCCTTCAGTTGGCCGAAGTTCGTGGGCGGCAGATCGGTCGGGATCATGCTGATGGCGTGCTGCCAAGCCGGGATGCACAGCCCCCTGGGCATCCCGATGGCGCTGGTGGGCAGGGGAGGGAAGAGGCCGCGAGCGGTCGGGCGAACCGTGTCCGGCCCGGCAGCCGCCTGGTGGACGTTCCCGGCTACCTCGCCCTCGATGGCCTTGAGGGCCTCGGGGCTCAGCCTGGTGGGTCCGGCGGCGGCCAGTTGTCTCCAGGCGGCCTGCGCGCCCTCGGCGTCGCCGCACCGGTGACAGGCCAGGGCCAGCCGCAGCACGACGTCGGCCCTCGGCACCGAGGGGTCGGGGTGCTCGGTCAGCACGCGGCGGAACAGCCGCCGCGCCTTGGCGAAGTCGAGCTGGTCCAGGTGCAGGCAGCCCAGGAGATAGGCCGCGTCGTCCCCGTGCGAGCTCAGGAAATACTGCCGGGCGACGGTTCGCAGGGCCTCCTCGTCGCGGCACGAGGCGACCGTGCCGAGGAGGGCCTTGGCCTGGCCGTCGGCCTCCATGCGATAGGCGTCGAGCCCCGCGGCACCCAGGCCGGCCAGCAGCCGCTCGGCCACGTAGCGCACGGGCCGGAACACCGAGCCGTCCTCGCTCGCGAAGGCGTCCCCAGGCCGGTCAATGAGGGTCTGGAGCAGCACCACGACGTCGCGGTACTGCGGCTGAGGCGTTTCGAGCAGCTCGCGCACGCGGCGGAGCAGGCGGTCGGCCTCGAAGTCCCGGTTCAGCTCCGCGCCGCGGGCCAGCACCCTCGCGTCCTCGTCGTCCTCGCTCTTCTCGGCGACGGGGGCGGGGGCCGCGGCGGGCCTCCCCGCGGGCACCGGCGCGTCGCCCGCCCACGCGGGCGCAACGCCCCCTACGGCCAGGCCGAGGACCGCCAACGCGCGGCCAAAGGCCAGGACCATCGGTGTGTGGCTGCCTCCCCCGACTGCTGGCGTTCTGCGCCTGAACACGGCATGGGTCTCCCGGGGAGGCCTCCGCATGGCGGAGGCGAGACTCTGGTCCTGCCAGCACCGGGGATTCGCGGCTGCCGCTGGGCGGCGAAGCCGCGAAGCGCACGCATGGCCCCCAGGTGCTCCACAGAGGCCCAAGGTAGCAGGTTCCTGCCATAAAGTCAACACGGTTTCGGCATCAGAAAAGGGCGTTCCCGGCGGCCCGATCACTCCTGCGGCGTCTCGGCCAGCCTGGCCGTGGCAGGGTTCACCCGCAGCGCCCACGCCTCGCCCCGGAAGGTGAAGACGTAGGCCAGTTTGCGCGTCGCGTCGTACATCCAGCCGGTGCTGTAGCCGGCCGGCACGTCGCCGGCGTCCAGGAGGAACATCTTGTTCTTCGCGCAGTCATAGACCCTGGTGTAGCGTGTGCCCTTCTTCTGCTGCCCGTGGGGGTAGAGCTCGCCGATGAGCACCCAGTCGGCGTGCTCGATGTAGGCCAGCTCGCGCGCGTTGTGGGTCTTGGCGAACTCGGGGTTCTCCGGCGCGATCGCGTCGAGCGCCTTGGTCTTGAAGTCGAAGGCCAGGAACGTGCCGTTGCTGAGCTTGCTGTAGCCGCCGCCGACGCCGCTGAGGATCATCCGGTCGCGCTTGGAGTCGTAGACCATGCCGTGGGCGTCGCAGTAGGGGCCGAAGAGCTTGCCCTTGGGCTCGAGGTCGGTCCAGCCCTTCTCGCGGTCGAAGAGCCAGAGGCCGAAGTCCTCGCTGCCCCGCTTCCTCGCCCAGGCCACGGCGCCGTGGGGCGAAGTCTCGACGCAGGTGCTGCCCCAACTGAAGGCGAAGGGCAACGCGTAGGGCTCGATGCGAAGCCAGTCCATCCGCTCGGGGTCGTAGAGGTAGCCCCGGCCCGAGACGAGGAGCTTGCACTTCGGATCGTAGGCGTAGTGGTTGTAGTTGTGGGTGGAGACCCAGGGGCGGCTGAGGAGCGAGGAGTCGAAGCCTCCGCCGCCGTTGGCGCCGTAGGGCTCGTCGGCGTCGTAGCCCTCGACGAGGCGGCCCGAGGCGGGCGACCAATGGGCAACGACGCTGGCCGAGCGCACGCAGTGGCCGCCGCCCCAGAGGAGAATCTGGTCGCGGTCGGAGTCCCACGCGCACGTGCCCCAGTCGCGCTGGCGGCAGCCGCGGCAGGGGGTGCGGGGCGAGTCGGGCAGGCGCACCCACTGGTTGTCGGGGAGAGCATCGAGGCCGGTCGGCTTCGGCTCGTCGGGCACCTCGCCGAACGCGGCGACGAAGGGGCCGGTGCGATGGAGCCGCTGATTGGGCTGCGTGCCCAGCTTGTCGCGGCCTTCGGTGTCGAGGTGGGCGGGGTCCACGGTCAGCAGCCAGGTCTCGCACGGGCGCTTCCAGCGCCAGAACCAGGGGCCGACGGCGTGGGCGGCGAGGACGAGGCGGTCGTCGCCGTCTGCCGCGAGCGCCGGCGGGCAGAACCACTGGCTGGCGTAGCCGTCGAAGATGCCCAGCGGGGCGGGGGTGGACGCGTCGTCCTTCGCGGGAAGGGGCCAGGCAGCCACGAGATCCCACCGCTCAGCCTTGGGGTCGAAGAGCCAGAGCTGGCGCGGATCGAGGGGCTGGTAGGGCACGGTGCCGTAGTCGGTGCCCGAACTTTGCACGTAGCCCTCGTAGAGCGCGACCTTGCCGCTCGCGGGGAGCGCGGCGAGCGCGTGCCCGGCGCGGGGCCTGGGCGCCTTGTCGGGCTTCGCGCGGCGCCACGCCTTTTTCTCGAGGTCGAGGACCCACGTGTCGTTCATCAGATAGTCCTCGTGGTCGCCGCCGAAGAGGACGAAGAGGCGGTTCTTCGCATCGTGGACGAGGGGCGAGTTGCGCCGCGAGCAGGGCACGGGATATTGCGCCTCGGCGGCCTCCTCGATCTTGCGCTGGAGGGCGCGAGCGGCCTTCAGGGCATCGAGCGTCGTCTTCTCACCGAGCAGCCGCACCACCGCGTCCACATCGCCCACGAGCCTGTCCATCTGCGGCATCTTCTTCAGGGCGTCGCAGCGTTCGGCGAGGGACTTGCGCTCGGCCTCGGTGCCCACGCCCTTCGGGTCGCGGAACCACGCGAGGCGAATCCGGCCGACGAGGTCAATCGCCGCCTCCTTGGCGGCGATCAGCTCCTGGTGCTCCTTGACGACTTTGCCGTCGGCCACGTCGAGCCGCGACCATTTGTCCGCCGCGATGTCGTAGACCACGGTGCGGCACCAGCCGAGGTTGTCGGCCCGCTTGTCGGCGCCGACGACGACCAGCCGCTTGCCCGCCGTGTCGCACGCCAGGGTGTGCCAGCTCAGGCCCTCAAGCTCGGGGGCGGGCGGATGCATCCTCCAGGTCTTCTCGGTCGTGCTGAACGCGTGGAGGACCGGCCCGCCCGACAGGCAGTAGACGGTCTTCGTGCTCGGGTCATAGGCCGCCTGGTAGTAGGGATGAATGCCCTCCTTCAGCGGCGGGGCGTCGGGCGCGAATTCGCTCCAGGCCCGCGCGGCCGGGTCGAATGCCTGGACGAACGGCGCCCCCTTCGCCGCCCCCACCAGCAGCATCTGCTTCAGGTCCGGCGCGGCGACCAGCACCGAGCCTGGGCGCACACCCGTCTTCCCTTCGTCCACCTTCACCCACGCATTGGGCGGCCCTGCCTCTGCGCACCACGCCGACCCCGCGAGGACCCCCGCCGCCAGAATGGCCAGGATTCCCAGCTCGCGCCGCATCGTGTGTCTCCTTGTCTCCGCGGTCCCTCAGGGATTGTTCCGCTCGTCGCGCCGATACTACGCGGTTCGGCCTCGGCTTTCAAGGCAGGCCGGCCGCTTCGCGAGGCAGCCACACCCCATCGAGCGATTGCGAATCCCCCGGCCGACTTGACAGCGGCGCGGGAGGGGGGTAGCCTTTGTCTCAACGATTCGGCGGCGCCGAGCAAAGACGATCCCCCATCGGGTGAGACAGACAATGGAGAGAGACATGCCTGGAAGCCGTTCCTCCGGCGCGGCGCGCGCCGCGCCGACCCGGGCCATTCTGTGGGCATTCGCCGACCGCCGGCGGACGATTGCGGGGCTGTGGCTCCTGGGGCTCGTCGGGGTCGGCCTGTCGCTGGTGCTGCCGAGCCAGGTGGGGCGCCTGACGCAGCTCTTCGCCGGCGGGCAACAGGTCACCTGGCCGCCGGTGCTGTGGGCCGTCGTGTGGCTGGTGTCGGCACAGCTCGGGCTTTCGGCGATCACCTACGTGCGGGCGCGGCTCGAGGTCTCGGTGCGCGAGTCGGCCGTCCACAAGCTCACGATGCGCGTCTACGCGCGGCTCCTGCGTTTCGACGCCGCCTTCTTCCGCAACCAGGAGGTCGAGCGGATCAACACGCGCGCGATGGAGGACACGAGCCGCGTGGCCACGTTCTGGGCCGCGGCGCTGGTCACGGCCCCGCTCGCGGGGGCGAGCATCGCCGTCGTGGGCGCCGTCATGCTCCTCGACAACTGGCTTCTGGGCCTGTGCATGATCGCCCTGTCGGTGCTCTCCGGCTACTTCGCGCTCTTCGACCGCAAGGTCCAGGCCATCAATCACATGGTCCGGGAGAGCTGGGAGACGATCCGCGCGCGCGCGAACGAGACCGTGGCCGGGGTCGCCGAGATTCGCGGCCACGGCGCCTTCGACCACATTGCGGGCGAACTGAGCGGGTCCTTCCGGGGCTACCAGGGGGCCATGGAGCGCTTCGGGCAGTTCATCGCCATGTTCCGCGCGATGGACCCGCTCGTGGCGACGGTGCAGAAGGGCGTGCTGTTCGCCGTCGGCGCCGCGCTTTGCATCGCCGGCGCGCACGGGGCGTCGCCCGCGGGGCCGATGACTTGGGCGCAGGTCATCAAGTTCATGCTCCTGGCGCAGGTGTTCCAGGGCTCGGTGGCTCAGTTGGCGTCGCAAGCGCTCCAATGGCGGGTGTCGCGGGAGAGCGCGCGGCGGATGGGCGAGTACCTCGAGCACCCGTGCGCCTTCGCCGAGGGCGCGCCGGGCGAGCCGCTCCCTGCCGAGCCGCTCTCCGTGGCCTACGAGGGGGTGAGCGTGACGGCCGAGGGCGGCCGCGGCATTCTGCGCGACGTGAGCCTGGGCATCGCGGCCGGCCAGCACGTGACCCTGTGCGGCCCGTCGGGCTGCGGAAAGTCCACGCTCATGCAAGTGCTCGCGCGGGGCGTGGAGCCGAGCGGGGGCCGCTGCGTGCTGGGGAGCCTGCCCCTCGAGCGCTACGACCTGCTCGCGCTGGCCCGCGGCGTGGGCCTGGTGCCCCAGACGCCCTTGCTCTTCCACACCAGCATCCGCGAGAACCTGCTGCTCGCCCTGCGGCGGCCCGCGGGACGCTGCCTTCGGGACGAGCGCGGCCCCCTCGACCTCCAGGGCCTCGACCACGTGCAGCGTGCCGAGGACCTCGATGCCGAGCTGCTCGCGCTGGTTCGAGGCGTGGGGCTCGAGGGCGACCTGATCGCCAAGTGTCTCGACGGCCCGCTGCCGCCCGTGCCGGCCGCCGAGGTGGTCCGCTCGCGCATCGAGGCCCTTCGGAAACGCGTCGCCCAGGCGCTGGAGGGCGGCCCACCCGACTTGGTGGCCCGCCTTGACCCGCCCCAAGGCGCGGCGGGCTACGTGGACGGGTGGACGGTGCGCGAGAACCTGCTGTGCGGCCGCCCGAACGCGGGCCTCTACGGGGCCACGGAGCGGCTCGAGCGTCTGCTCCTCGATGTGCTGCGCGACGAGGGGCTGGCCGATGCCGCGGTGCTCCTCGGCCTCGAGTTCCAGGTCGGCGAGGGGGGCCGTTTCCTCTCGGGCGGACAGCGCCAGAAGGTCGCCATCGCCCGCACCCTCCTCAAGAATCCCTCGCTGCTCCTGCTCGACGAGGCGACCGCCAGCCTCGACGAGGCGTCCCAGGCCCGAGTCCTCGATCTGGTCCGCACCCGCCTCGCCGGGCGCACCGTCGTCTCGATCACCCACCGGCTCAGCACCGCCCGCGACGCCGACCGCGTGGTGGTGATGGACCGCGGGCAGGTGGTGCAGGAGGGCGCCTACGACGAGTTGGCCGGCCAGGAGGGCGTGTTCCGGGGGCTGCTGCGGCAGGAGCACGGCGAGCCGGCCGCTGATTCCCGCCCGGCCGCCGCGGCCGCGGGGCCGGAGGAGATGCGGCTCGAGCTCCAGCACAAGCTTGCCATGGCCACGCTCTTCCGCGGGCTCAAGAGCCATCACCTCGCCTTCCTCGCGCGCGAGATGCGCATCGTCCAGTGCCCGAGGGACGAGGTGCTGTTCCGTCGCGGCGACGCGGGGCGCGACCTCTACGTGGTCCTGGGCGGCCAGCTCGAGTTCTTCGTCGAGCGCGGCGCGGGCGAGGCCGCCGCGGTCGTGAACACGGCCGGCCCCGGCAGCGTGTTCGGCGAGCTGGCCCTGTTCGGCGAGGGGCGGCGCACCGTGGGCGCCCGGGCGGCGGCCGATGCCACGCTGGGTGTCCTGGGGCGCGAGGCCCTCGTGAAGCTGATCCAGGCCGAGCCCGCCATCGCCATCGAGCTGCTCGGCACGGTCTCCAGCCATCTCGCGCGCACAGCCGACGCCGCGTATAATGGCCCCGGCCCCGCGCCGAAGGTGGCGTAGGCCGCCGACCACCGGCCCGAGGAGGATGAGACGAATGGACGCACAGAGCCGCATCCTGCACACCTACCTGGGCATCGCCTCGCGCACCAGCGAGGAGGCGACCCTGAGGCTCCTGGTGGACCTCGGCAGGCAGTATGCCGGCGCCGAGGAGGGCTCGCTACTGGTCCTCGACCCGAAGACGCATGAGCTGGTCTTCGCGATGACCTCCGGCGACCGCCAGTCCGAGAATGCCCTCCTGGGCCAGCGGGTGCCCGTGGGCCGCGGCCTCGTGGGCCTCGCGGTCGCCACGCGCGAGGTCCAGGTCGGCGCCCCGACGTTTCGGGACATTCGTCAGCGGCGGCGCCGGGCCGCCTCGGACAGCCAGCCGACCGCGGTCTTGGCCGCGCCCATGCTGGTCCGCGACCAGGTGGTCGGCGTGCTCACGGCGGCCAGCTTCCGCGCCCGGCACCATTTCACTTGCGACGACGCGGCGTTCTACGGCAAGATTGCGGCGGTCGCGGGCGTCGTCGTCGAGCAGCAGCAGCGGCTCGGCGCCCTCGAGCAGTTGGGCAAGGGCGGCCGGCCCCCGCGGCCGCGCACGCGCGAGCAGCGCCTGCAAATGCGGATCATTGACAGCGTCGCGCGTCTCACCGCCGGCCGGCCCGAGCGGCTGGCGCGCGTGCAGGCCCTCCTGGCCGCCGTCGAGGCCCTCTGCCGGGGGCCGCAGGCATGAGCAGCATCGAGCGCGCCCTGGGAGTGAGTCTGCGGGGCCTTCGCCGGCGCCGCCTCGCGCCCGTGCAGGTGGCGGTTGTGGACAGCGGGATGGACGCCACGCACCCCGCCCTGCGCGGCCGCGTGAAGGAGGCATGGAAGGTCGTGACGCGCGGTGAGGCGGCCCGCGCCGTCAAGGTGTCGCGCGCGCGGAACAACGACGCCTACGGCCACGGCACGGCGGTGGCCGGGATCATCGCGGCCATCGCGCCCAACGCCCGGCTGCTCGACGTCCGCGTGCTCGACGCGCACTGCCAGGGCGGCGGCCCGGCCCTGCTGGCCGGCTTCGAGCAGGCCATCGCCTCGGGGGCCAGGCTCATCAACCTCAGCCTCGCCTGCGTCGCCGAGTTCGCCCCCCAGCTCCACGAGCTGTGCGAGCGGGCCTACCGCGGCAACCAGATCGTCATCGCCGCCAGGCGCAACATGCCCCTCGCCGACAACGGCTTCCCCGCCGAGTTCTCGTCCTGCATCAGTGTGGACATGGCCGACTTCGCGTCGCCCTTCGTGCTCGACTTCCTCGACCCGCCGCCCATCGAGTTCGCCGCGCGCGGCGAGCACGTGCGCGTGCCGGCGGCGGGCGGCGGCCACACGTACATGACGGGCACGAGCTTCGCCACGCCCGCGGTCACGGGCCTCTGCGCCCTCCTCGTCGGCGCGTACCCCGACCTGCGGCTCTTCGAGCTCAAGTCCCTCCTCAAGCACGCCGCGCGCCGCTCTCGCCGGCGGCGCGCGGGGCCTTGACAGGGCGACTTGCGCCTGCTATATTGCTGTACGTTTCGCCGTGAGGAGAGGGCAGAGAGAACGGAGAAGGGGCGATGGCGAAGCCCGAGAACCCCAGGGCCTTTCTCCGAAGTAAGCTCGGCGCGGCAGGCTTTGCGAAGTTCGAGGAGGGGATGCGTCTTGCGGCCAGGGACAGGCGGCAGAAGACCCCGAAGGCAGATGTCGAAGGGCAGACACCCATCTGCGACGCCACATGCTCGAGCCGCTGCCAGGGCAACAACTTCCTGTCGGCCGGCTCGTACTGTAGCCTCGACGCCTTCTAGGAGGCTGCCCTGGCCAGTCCTGAGACCTGTTGAATAGCCGGGCCGCCCGGCACGTCATTTTGTGTAGCGTGACCTTGTGGAGGCATGGAGGCACAGGAGGACCGAAGATGGGGCAGTTTGAGGATCCTCGGGCGTTTCTGAAGAAGAAACTGGGCGAAGAGGGGTTCGCGAAGTTCCAGGAGGGCGCGCGGCTGGCCGCCGAGGGCAAGGGCGAGAAGGCCCCGAAGGCCGCCGTCGAGGGACAGTCCGCTTCCTGCTATGCGCCGTGCGCGAGCTACTGCGACAGCAACAGCTTCCTGTCCGCTGGCGCCTACGGCAGGTGCAGCTTCGACTGATCGGCTGCCGCCCTCGCTCGCATCCGAGCCGACCCAAGGTTCCCACGGCGCGTCGCGCGGAACGCCCGGGCGTTCCGCGCTGCGCGCCATCGGGGGAGCCGTTCGGGCCTCGCCCGCGCCTCAGGAGGGTTTTCCCAACTGTGGCCGCTTCGCTTGAGAACACGGCCGTGGCGGACTCTGTGCCCAGCAGGCCGCTGTACAAGGTCTTCTCCACGGCCGCCGGCAGCCGCCTCTACGACACGGCCACCAACCAGATCCTGACCATCCCCGACGACTTCGCCCGCCACCTCGAGGAGGGGGCCTTCACGCCAGGCGAGCTCGACGGCCTGGCCGCGGACCCCTGGGACGGCGTGCTCGTGCCCACCTCGGGCCTCCCCCTGTCGCCCGGGCCTGACTGCGCCGCGGTCGAGTGCGCCATCGGCGGCGAATGCAAGCAGCTCATCCTCGAGGCGACCCGCGACTGCAATCTGCGCTGCCGCTACTGCCTCTACTCGGGGCGCCAGCCGGGCCGGCGCGGCACCTACAAGCAGCACATGCCGCTCGACACGGCGCGCAAGGCCGTGGACTATCTGGCGGCCCACTCGGCCCGGTGCCCCGAGGTCCTCGTCGGCTTCTACGGCGGCGAGCCCCTCCTGAACCCCTCCCTCATGCACGCGGTCGCCGAATACGCCCGTCAGGCAATCACCGGCAAGAAGCTCACCCTCACCCTCACCACCAACGGCACGCTGCTGAATCGCGACACGATGGACTTCCTCGCCGCCAACGGGTTCTTCGTCTACGTCAGCATGGACGGCCCCCCCGAGGCGAACGACCGGAACCGCGTCTTCGCCGGCTCGCAGAAGGGAGCCTACGACGTCGTGGCGGCCCGCCTCACCGAGTTCCAGAGCCGCCACCCCGACTACTGCCGCCGTTCCGTCGGCTTCTCGATGGTCATCGCCCCCGGCGCCGACCTCGTGCGCATGGCCGAGTGGGCCAGCCAGTGGGACCTTGCCCTTGCCACGGTGACCCGCGCCTCCGACGACACGGGCGACCTCGAGCGCGCCTTTCGGGAGCACCCCGTCACCGGTCTCGAGGAGCTCAAAGCCCAGTACATCGAGGCCGCGTGCAGCGGCAAGCTCCCCGAGCGGCGGGGACGCATCGCCTTCGCGCTCCACACCGCCCTGTTCTCCATCGGCCTCTCGACCCTGCGGAAGCGCCGCGTGCCCACCTCGCCCACCGACCGCGCTATCCGCCGGGGCATCTGCATCCCCAGCAAGCAGCGGCTGTTCGTGGACTGCAATGGCGACCTGTTCCCCTGCGAGAAGACCGACGGCTTCCGCCACCTCCACCTCGGCCACGTGGACACGGGGGTGGACGCCCGGAAGGCGTATGACATCATCGTCAAGTTCCACGAGTTCCTCGCGGCGGAGTGCGCGTCGTGCTGGCTGTGGCGGCTTTGCCCCGTCTGCTTCGTGGGAGCGACCGTGGGAAGCGCCTACGAACGCGAGAAGGCGAGGCGCGTCTGCGACATCCATCGCCGCGAGATGGCCGAGACGCTGAAGACCTACTGCACCATCCTCGAGCAGAACCCGACCGCCCTCGACTGCTTCCTCGAGCCCGACCCCTCTCCGCACCGAGTTTGACTCGCGGGACGGTTTGGTGTAGAACCCGCGCGTGACGTGGACTCGTTGGCCTTCTCTGGACACAGCACGGGAGAGTGCGAATGGCCCCGCCCCTTGACCGCGCGGCGTGCCAGCAGGGCCGCCTGAGCCGCCTGCTCCGCCGGCTCCTCGCCGAGGCCGTGGCGGCGTGCCGTGCGACGGAGTGCACGTTGTGGGTGCCCTCGGCCGACCGCACGGCCATCGAGGGCGCGCTGAATCACGGCCACACGCCCGACATCCTGGAAAGCGTCGCGGTGCCCGTGGGCGACAGCGTGGTGGGCCTCGTGTTCCGCACGGGCGCCGCCGCCTGCATCGGCCCAGGCGACCCCCACAACCCCAGCGTGGACGAGCGGACGGGTCTGCCCACCCAGGCGATGGCGGCCGCACCCGTGCGCATCGGGTCCGAGACGGTGGCGGTGCTCTCGGCGATCAACCCGACGCACGCGCAGGTGTTCTCCCGCGCCGACCTGGAGGCGCTCGAGTGGAAGGCGTATCTTGCCGCCCTGGTGATCGAGGATGCGCGCGATGAGTGATGACCCCGTGGCCCTGGACGCGCCCCGCATCGAGGCGGCCACCGGCAAGGGAGTGCGTATCCTGGTGGTGGACTCCGGGGTCGAGACGGCTCACCCCGCCCTGCGGGGGGCCTCGATCCCGTGCTGGAGCGTCGAGCTGACGCCGGGCGCCACGCTGTCGGTCGTCGTCGAGGACCGCGGCGGCGATGCGGCGGGCCACGGCACCGCGGTCGCCTGGATCCTGGGCCAGTACGCGCCGGAGGCGGAGGTCCACAGCCTGCGGGTCCTCGGGCCGAGGCTGCACGCGGCGTCGGAGCTGCTCCTGACCGGCCTGTGGTGGGGGATTCGCCAGGGCTACGACATCCTCGTGTGCAGCTTCGGGACGACGTGTCGGGACTTCCTGGGCGACTACAAGCGGCTGGTGGACCAGGCCTTCTGCCGCAACGTGTGGCTGGTCGCCGCGTCGAGCACCTGGGACTTCCGCGCCGAGGAGTATCCCGCGCACTTCCCCACGGTGCTCTCGACGGATTTCGCGGCGCTGGAGGGCCTGGCCCTGCGGCGGCGGCGCGAGCACCTCGTGGAGTTCGTGGCGAGCGGCGAGGGCCTCCGCGTGCCGTGGCGGGGCGGAGGCTACCGCACCGTGTCGGGCGCCAGCTTCGCCGCGCCGCATCTGGCCGCTCTTGCGGCCAGGGTGCGCCAGACCCATCCCGCCTGGAACGCCTGTCAGGCCAAGGCCGCCCTCTACGCGCTCGCGGCCGACGCCGCCGATTCCTGACAAGGAGCAGAGCGATGCTGCGGAGACCGTCTGCCGGGCCTTGGCGCCAGGTGTTGCTCGTTTTGCTTTGCGTCTCCGGCGCCGCGCGGGCGGCGGACGGGGCCGCGGCCCAGGCGCGGCAGATTCTCGAAGCGGCCGGCGTCCAGGGCGGCCTGGTCGTCCACCTCGGTTGCGGCGACGGCACGCTCACGGCCGCCCTGCACGCGAACGACCGCTACCTCGTGCACGGCCTGGACACCGACGCGGCCAACGTCGAGAGGGCGCGGGCAAGCATCCTCAAGCTCGGGCTGTACGGCAAGGTCTCGGCCGCTGCGTTCGACGGCGCCCACCTGCCCTATGTGGACAGCCTCGTGAATCTCGTCGTGGCCGAGGGCCTGGGCTCGGTGCCGATGGCCGAGGTGATGCGGGTGCTGGCGCCCAACGGCGTGGCGTTCATCGGCGGCAAGAAGAGCGTGAAGCCCTGGCCGAAGGCGATTGACGAGTGGACCCACTACCTCCACGGCCCGGACAACAACGCCGTGGCCCGCGACACCGTGGTGGACATCCCGCGCTCGTTCCAGTGGGTCTCCGAGCCCCGGTGGGGCAGGAGCCACGAGGAGCTGGCCAGCCTGAGCGCCGCCGTCACCGCGAAGGGACGCATCTACTACATCCTCGATGAGGCGCCCCTCGCCTCGATTCGCTTCCTGGGCAACTGGAAGCTCGTCGCCCGCGACGCCTTCAACGGCACGCTCCTGTGGAAGCGGCCCGTCGCACCGTGGAGCGACCACCTGCGCCACTTCCGTTCCGGCCCCCTCCACCTGCCCCGCAGACTTGTCGCCGTCGGCGATGCGGTGTACGTGACCGATGGCTTGGCCGGCCCCGTCCTCGCCCTCGACGGCGCGACCGGCGAGACCCTCCGCGAGTACAAGGGCACCGAGCACACCGAGGAGATCCTCGCGAGCGGCGGCGTCCTTTACCTGGTCGTCGGCACGTCCGAGGCGAGCCGCCGCGGCGGCGGGCTATTCGCCCGCAACGAGCCGGACCCCACGAGCTTCCGCTACCTGACGGCCATCGAGGCCGACACGGCGAAGCCGCTGTGGAAGAAGGACCTCACCAAGGAGAACATCCTGCCGCTCAGCTTGGCGGTCAAGGGGCAGCGGGTCTACTTCCAGAGCACGGCAGGCATTGTGTGCCTCGATGCCCGGTCCGGTGACGAGGTCTGGCGCACGCCGCGTCCGACACCCGCCCGGCGGATGTCCTTCTCCGCGCCCACGCTGGTGGCCACGGACGAGGTGGTGCTCTGCGCCGACAGGGACGCCGGGAAGCAGGACGAGGACGCGCCCTCGACAGGCAAGCTCGAGTGGGGCGTCCACGGCTGGAACGAGAAGGGCTTCGCACGCGGCGGCCCCAGCACCCTGCGGGCCTATGCCGCCACGGACGGCAAGGAACTGTGGTCGGCCAAGTGCAGGGAGGGCTACAACTCGCCCGTGGACCTCTTCGTCATCGGCGGCATCGTGTGGGTCGGGCCGGACTTCAGGGGCCTGGACCTCAAGACCGGGCAGCCGACCCGACAGATCGACACCAAGGCGCCCCGCGTGGGCATGCCGCATCACCGCTGCTACCGCGACAAGGCATCCGAGCGATTCATCTTCGCCGGCAAGTCGGGCATCGAGGTGCTCAGCATCGAGAAGGGGGCGTGGCTGAGCAACAACAGTTGGATTCGGGGCACCTGTCAGTACGGGATCATCCCGGCCAACGGCTTCCTCTACGCCCCGCCCGACGCCTGCGCGTGCTTCCTCACCGTGAAGTCCCCCGGCTTCTTCGCGGCGGCGCCGCAGAGGGACAAGAGCGGGAGGATGCCGTTCCCCAGCCAGCCCGTCCTCGAGAAGGGGCCGCTCTACGGCAAGCCGCTGACGGCCGACGCGCCGAAGGCCGACGACTGGCCGATGTTCCGCCACGACGCCGCCCGCAGCGGCGCCGCCTCCTGCGCCATTCCCGAGGCCGTGACCCGGCAGTGGTCCGCGACCCTTGGCGGCAGGCTCACGCAGCCGGCCATCGCGGGCGGCAAGGTGCTCGTGGCCTCGGTGGACACCCACACGCTCCACGCCCTCGCCGCCGCCGACGGCAAGGAGGCGTGGCGGTTCACCGCGGGCGGCAGGATTGACAGCACGCCGACGGCCTACGGGGGCACGGTGCTCGTCGGCGCCGCCGACGGCTGGGTGTACTGCCTCGGCGCGGCCGATGGCGCCCTCGTGTGGCGGTTCCGCGCCGCGCCCCAGGACCGGTTGGTCAGCGCCTACGGGCAGCTCGAATCGGTCTGGCCCGTCCACGGCGCCGTGCTCGTGCAGAACGACACCCTCTACGTCACGGCGGGCCGCTCTTCCTACCTGGACGGCGGGATCGTGCTCTACCGCATCGAGCCAGCGACGGGGAAAGAGCTGTCGAAGACCGTGCTCTACCACCTCGACCCCGACACGGGCGCGCAACTCGTGCCTGAGGCCGGGTTCAACATGGAGGGCACCACGTCGGACATCCTGTCCGGCGACGGCGACCTGGTGTACCTGAAGTACTTCGGCTTCGACCACTACGGCAAGCGGGTGGAGGTGACCAAGTCCCACCTGTTCTCCATCACCAGCTTCCTGGGTGAGGAGTGGTTCGTCCGCTCGTACTGGGTTGTCGGGTCCGGCATGCCGGGCGCCGGCTGGGGTGGATGGGCCAATGCGGCCAACAGGTTCCCCTTCGGGCGGATCCTCTGTTTCACCGACGACACGGTCTACGGCTACGGCCGGCAGAAGGTGGCCGGCGGACCCGTCGGCCACAGGGCAGACGCCTATCACCTCTTTGGCATGAGCCGCAAGGCCGGCGCCGCGGCGCCCGCGGGGAAGGGGAGGAAGGCCCCGGGCAGGCCCGCGCCCATCTGGGCCGACGCCGCATCGCCTATCGTGCGGGCCATGGTCCTCGCCGGCGGCCGCCTGGCCATCGCGGGCCCCGTTGATCTGGGCCGGAAGGATCCCCAGACCCTCGCGTTCACGAACGAGCCCGAGGCCCTCTCGGCCTTTGAGGGCAAGAAGGGCATTCTCCTGCGGATTGTCCGAGCCGCCGACGGCAAGACGCTGTCCGAGTGTGAGCTGAGCGCTATGCCGGCCTTCGACGGCATGGCCGCCGCCGGCGGCCGGCTGTTCCTCTCGACACTGGCCGGAGAGGTCGTCTGCTTTGGCGCCGCGAAGTAGAGACGTCGCGACGACACGCCGGCCGGGACCACCAGGCAGGAGGGCCGCCGATGGGGCACGTTTCCCGCCGCACGCTGTTCGTGGCATGCCTGTTGTCCGTGGGCGCTGGCCCTCTGTCTGGCGGGGAGCCGGGCCTCGCGGTCGGCCGCCTCAAGGGCATCCGGGTCGCCGGGCCGCCAACGGGTCTGGACCAGATGGCCGTCAGAGAGTTCCAGGCCGGCATCAAGCGGCTGTACCGCATTGCACTGCCCGAGCTGAAGGAGGGCCAGGCGTCCGCCGCCGAGCCGGTCGTTTCCCTCGGGAAAGCGGCTGCCCTGGCGTCGGGCAAGGTGACGCAGCGAGAGTTGGACAGCGTGACGCCCGGCGGATACGCGATCAAGTGCGCCGCCGACGGCATCGCCATCGCCGGCCCCGACAGCGCGGCGACGCTCTTCGGCGTGTATGCCTTCCTCGAAAAGCTGGGGATGCGCTTCTACGCCCCCAGGATTCAGGACGCGACGGCGCCCCAGAGTCTGGGCTCGGAGATCACGCCCTTCTCTCTGGCCGAGCGGCCCGTCTTCGCCTACCGCGCGGGCAGGCACTGGCCGTGGCGGCAGATGTTCTACCTCGTGGGCGAGGGCAAGAAGGGGCTGAACCCCGAGCTGTTCGATGAGAAGAAGACAGGCTCGGACCTGTGGGTGGACCACTCGGCCGGCTACCTCGTGCCGAAGCTGCTCTTCTACGACCAGCACCCCGAGTACTACGCGATGCTGAAGGACGGCAAACGGGTCGCGAAGAAGGACTTCAGCGACCATCGCACGCCGCTGTGCCTGTCGAACCCCGATGTGACGAAGATCGCCACCGAGCGCGCCCTGGCCTGGGTGAAGCTCGAGCCCGACAAGCGCTTCTTCCCCATCACCTACGGTGACACAGGCACCTGGTGCCAGTGCCCCGAGTGCCTCAAGCTCGACCCCGAGCCGGGCCAGTACGCCACGCGGCTCCTCTCGTGGGTGAACCCTGTTGCGAAGGCCCTGGGGGAAGAATTCCCCGACCGCATCATCTTCACCTTCGCCTACGGCGGCTCCGACGTCGCGCCGCCGCGCCTCCGGCCGGAGAAAAACGTCTGGGTCATCGGCTCCACGGGATGCGGCAACGTGCCGTTCTGGGACCACGCCGTGGCCCGGGCCGCGCCCGAGCTGGAGCGGAACCTGGCGAAGATCCGCGGCTGGCTCGCGATCGTGCCCCAGGGCTACCTGGTCTGCGAGTACCTGGCCGACACCTATCAGCCGGCGCTCGTGGATACGACCGCCTCGCGCCTCCGCACCTACGCGAAGCTGGGCCTGCGGGGGATCTGGACCACCTACGGGAGGCCGAAGAGCTTCACGGTCGTGTGGGAATACCTGTTTGCCCGGCTGATGTGGAACCCTGAGCAGGACCCTCACGCCATCGCCGAGGAGTTCATCGCGCACTACTACGGCCCGGCGGCCAAGCCCGTCGCCGCCCTGTTCCAGCTCACCCATCAGCGATACGAGGAGACGCTCAAGAGCAATCCCGAGTTGAAGCGGCTCTATCCCGCCGGCTACTACAGCCAGGCATTCGCCGAGCGGGCCGTGGCCTGCTTCTCGCAGGCGCGCGAGATCGCGAAGCGTCAGGCGGATGGCCTGTCCTATGGGAAGGACCACAGGGAATCGAAGTGGTGCGGCTGCGCGAAGTGCCGGGCGGTCGGCCTCGCCTCCGAACTCGCCAACGAGGAAAGGCTGTTCCTCCTCGACTGGATGGAGCACCCCGTGTCGGAGCAGCTCGACGCGAAGACCACGGCGGCCCTGGAGTTCCAGCTCGACCGGCTGCTCGCCCTGACGGTGGACACGCCGGCGGAGAAGGTCGCACTCCTCCGCATGGCCGACGCGGCCGCGGTCAGGCTTGAGGCGCAACTGCCCGGCGCGAGAAAGGCCGTCCAGGCGTGGGCCCGCGACCGAGGGCTCGTGAAACCGAAGGGCGTCAAGACGCCCGACGGCATTCTCCTGCCTGCCGAGGACTTCCTGTACGCCGGCTTCGGGCCGGAGAAGTACGATAAGCAGTGCCCGCCAAAGACCGCCGTAGCCGTCTACGTCAAGGGCAACAGGGCGCACCGAAGCGACTTCACGGAGGTGGAGTTCGAGTTCGACGCCGTCCCCGGGGACGGCGCGGCCACGCTCGAGCTGGAGGGGCAGGACTGCGATCACGACGTGCCGCCTGCCGTGCTCCGCATCGAGATCAACGAGAGGAAGGTCTTCGAGGGCCAGGCGAGCGTCGTCAAGCGCAACTGGTCAACGCAGTCCTTCGAGATCGCCGCGGGTGTCTTGAGGAAGGGCATCAACACGCTTCGCATCGCCAACGTCACCCCGCCCGAGGCGGTCACGCGCTGGTTCCACAGGTGGTTCATGCTGGCGAACGCGCGGGTGCGCTTCGCGAAGCGGACGCCCGCCCCTTGACAGGGCCTTCGTCGCGGCCTTGAATAGCCGCACGTACGGCGCAGGCGTTGGGTCCACCCATGAAGTCAGGAGGTCTGGCAATGGGGACGGTTCGCATCGGTGTGGTCGGCTGCGGGGGCATTTTCCGGGGCGCCCACGTGCCCTATCTTCAGTGGCGGGCCGACCGCGCCCGCGTCGTCGCGGTGGCCGATGCGAAGCGCGAGAACGCCCAGCAGGAGGCAGGGCGCTTCGGCGCCGCGCTCTGCGACGACTGGAAGGCCCTCGTCAAGCGAGAGGACGTTGACGCCGTGATCATTGCTACCCACCCGAGGCCCCGCTGCGAGATCGCCGTGGCCGCCGCCAGGGCCGGCAAGCACATCCTGCTCGAGAAGCCGATGTGCCGCACGGTCGCCGAGGCCGACCGGATGATCGCGGCCGCGGAGAAGGCCGGCGTGAGGCTCCAGGTGGCCTACATCTTCCGCTTCTGGCCCTCCTACCTCAAGCTCAAGGAGCTGCTGGGCGACGGCACGCTGGGCAAGCCCCACCTTGTCTACGCCACTCAGGTCGGCTGGTTCCGGCCGACGCATCCCTGGCTCTTCATCCGCCGGGAGAGCGGCGGGATGCTCGTCGAGCAGGCCATCCACGTCTTCGACGAATGGCTCTGGCTCTACGGCCCGGTCGCGAGCGTCTTCGCCCAGACCAGCCACGTGGCCGTCGGCGGCACGTACCCCGAGAGGAGCAAGGCCGTCGAGAACAACGCCACGGTCGTCGTGAAGTTCAAGAGCGGCGCCACGGGGCTTCTCATCAAGAGCTGGGCTGCCGAGGTCGGCATCGGCGGCGAGGGCGTCGTCTGCGAGAACGGCTCCGCGAAGCTGGGCGGCGGCCTCACCTGGAAGACCCGCGACATGGCTGCGCCCGCCACCTTCACCGACGCCGTGCCCGACGACGGCTCCTACCCCCAGGTGCCCAAGGACCGCCGGGACCGCGGCTACTGGGGCTTCGCCTCCAAGGGCGCCAGCATCGCGCACTGGCTCGACTGCATCGAGGGCAGGGCCACGCCGACCACGTCGGGCCAGGTCGGCCGCTCGGGCATCGAGATTGCCGAGGCCGCCTACCGCTCGGCCAAGTGCGGCCAGCCCGTCGCGCTCCCGCTCTAGGAAGCCGTGGCTGTTGAGGGCTCCCCGCCCTGCTTCAGAGGAAGGTCACAGAGGCCCGGGTGGACATCGCGCCCGAGATGCTCCCCCACAATTCAGGAGGCTACCGCGTTGCGCCTTTCAGGGCCTCGGCTAGTTTATGGGGGTCGTTCCGCCTCTTCGCCCTGTCCTCGTACACCTTGCAGTTGATGTGGGCGATCCGCTTCCCCGCCGCGTCCAGCACGACCAGGGCCGGGACGTAAAACTCGTCCACGTATTCCCCCATCACGATCTGGTGCTTGTCGAACCTGCCGACGTCGATCCTCAGGTAGGCGAATCCCTCCAGCGCCTTCTTCATCTCTGGGTCCTGGACACACCTGTCCAGGTCTACGCACCAGGGTCACCAGCCGCCGTAGAAGTCCAGCAGCACCCGCTTGCCCTCCTTCGCGGCCTGCTGGCACTTCGCCTTGATACTCTCTCGCAGCTCCTTGTCGTAGTGGGCCAGGTCGGTCATTTCGAGGAATTCGCGCCGGACGGCCGAGTCCTCGCCGAGGAGCATGATGTCGGCGAAGTGGCTGGCCCTGTTGTCGTTCGCCCACAGGATGGCCTCCTCGGACGAGGCGATGGCCCTCCTCAGTTGCTCCAGGCAGCCCTTGAGGTCCGCCTTCTGGCACGCCAGGACGGCTCGGAGATACAGGACCTTGGCCTGTATGCCTGGGCCGCCGGCCTTCTTCAGCCCTTCCTCGGCCCGGGCGAGGCAGTCCTGCGCCTTGTCGTATTTCTCCAGGTTGCAGTAGACCTCGGCGAGCTGGGCCGAGGCCTGGACGGCGAGCGGCGGCGACGGGCTGAGGGCGAGTGCCTCGAGGCAGGCTTTCTCGGCCTCCGCGTGCTTCCCGTCGCTGGCCAGCTCGGCCGCCGCCGACAGGAGCTTCCTCGCCCGCGCGTCCGCGGCGGCGCCAGCCCCTGGCTCCCCTGCGAGAGTCAGCGCCTGGCCGAAGGCCATCAGCCCGAACACAGTCACAAGGCGGGTCATTGGCTTCTCCGTAGTTGCCGCGCATTATACTGGGGCGCAGCCCCATGCGCAAGACCCAAGATGATCAAGATGATCACGCGCGCGCAATACCACCTGATCATCTTGACGGGACGTCCTCGGCGTTCGCCGCTTTCCATAAGCCAGGTCGCAGCAAGGACATGCGGCTTCTTCCATCACACGCCCGGTCGTTCTGCGGCTGCGTCAAGATGATCAGCCTCCTTCCCGGCCGCCATCTCGACCATCTCAACCATCTCGACCATCTCCACCACCTCGGCCTCGCTCACTCCACGGTCACGCTCTTGGCCAGGTTGCGCGGCTTGTCCACGTCGCAGCCGCGGAGCACGGCGATGTGGTAGGCGAGGAGCTGAAGCGGGACGACGGAGAGGAGCGGCACCAGGGGCGCGGGGGCCTCGGGGATGTGGAAGACGTGTTGGCACTTGCGTGCGACCCCCTTGTCGCCCCGCGTGGAGGTACACCCAGGCGTCGGCCTCGCGCGCGATGGTGCTGGCGACGACGTTCACACGGCGAGCGTGAGCGCCCCGCGCCGCTTCGCCTCGCGGAGTGCCGCCAGGGTGTCGGCCGTCTCGCCCGACTGGCTGAGGACGGTCGCCGGCGTGTCGTCCTCGATGACCGGGTTGCGGTACCGGGACTCCAGCCGCTTCAGCCCGTCACCAGGATAGGTGCGGCCCCCAATGTACCCCACGATCCCGCACACGTGAACGCTCCGTCACCTGGGTGTGGAGAGAAGATGCTCCCTGGAGTAGAGGGTATCCCGGTCTCCGCCTCCTGTCAGACCTGCCTCAGAGGCAGAGGCGAAGGCGGCCCGACAGGCCGTGGCGGGCCGCCGTGGCGAGCACGAGGCGCCGGGCGTTGGCGACATAGTGGGCGCGAGCGTCGGGGTCGTAGAGCATCTCCCCCACCTTCCCCACCACGTGCGGGGCGTGGGCAGCCAATGCCGCCCGAAGCACGGGCCACAGGCCCCGCTTCGGGTTCAGCGTGTCTACCAGCACGTAGTCCACGTTCGCCGCCGCGATGGCCCGGAACAGGGCATCCACCTCGCGGCTGCCGTCGCAGAGGAAGGGGAAGAGCGGCCCGGCGAACACATAGGTGCCGAGGCCCGCCTCCCTTGCGCGGCGAAGCACGTCGAAGCGGTCGGCCACGGGGCTGGCGCCCGGCTCCAGGATGCGCCGCACCTCCTCGTCCACCGTCGCCAGCGTCACCCCCACGTCCACCTCGCCGCCGCGGAGGACCTCGATGTCGCGGCGGACGAGTCCGCTCTTGGTCAGGATGCCGACGGGGAAGGCGAAGCGCACGAGCGTCTCGGCGCAACGCCGCGACAGGCGATACTGTTCCTCGAGCGGCTGCCAGCCGTCGCACACGCTGCTGAGCATCACGCGGCCCGGCTTCGCGCGGGCCAGGTCGCGGGCCAACGCATCGGGCGCGTTCACCTTCGCGTCCACGAAGCTGCCCCACGGCTCGCCCTCGTGGCCGCCGAATCGCGCCATGAACCGCGCGTAGCAATAGATACAGGCGTGGGAGCAGCCGACGTAGCAATTCACCGCGTAGTCGGAAATCCCCGACTTCACGAGCGCCGACTTGCACCGAACTTCCGCGACCCTCGGGACCATGAAACTACCTCGTCCCGACGGTCCTCCGTCGGGATGCCGTGTCCTGACGCTCCCGCGTCCATTCTACTACCAGGCGATGGGAGGTCAAGGAGGGACGGGAGACCGTGCAAGATGGGGTCTCCCCGCACAGGAGCGTGGGGATGAGAGAAGGGGACGGGAAACACCGCAGAGCGGTGCGACGAGGAGGGCCTTCGGCGGGCCTAAGACACAAAGGGCAAAAGAGCAAAACTGCAAAGGACTACTTCAGAGTCCTGGCGACCACGCACACCCGACAGCCGAGGTAGTAGAACCGGGACGTCGGGACGCGCATGTAGCGGGGGGCTGAGCGACAGTCCCTGGGCTTGCTGCACCAGGAACCGCCCCGCAAGACCCGGGCGCCGCCGGCTTCAGGGCCTTTGGGGTCCACCTGGGCCGCCTTGTCGTAGGGCGCAAACCAGTCCTCGCACCATTCCCAGACGTTGCCGAGCATGTCGTGCAGGCCCCAGGCGTTGGGCTTGGCCTTGCCGACGGGCTGGGTCGAGGCGCTTGAATTGGCATTGAGCCAAGCGTGTTGCGGCAGGGCGGCCTGGCTGTCGCCGAAGGAGAACTCGGTGGGAGTCCCCGCGCGGCAGGCGTATTCCCATTCCCCCTCGGTGGGCAGGCGGAACGGCCTCTTGCACTTCGCGCTGAGCTTCTGGAGGAAGCCCTGGCAGTCGTTCCAGCTCACCATCTCCACCGGGTTCTGCGGTCTGGGCTTGAACTGGCTTGGGTTATCGCCCATCACCGCCTCCCACTGGGCCTGGGTGACCTCGGTCTTCCCGAGCCAGAAGGGCTTGCTGATCTTCACGCGGTGCTGAGGGAACTCCCGCTGGAACTCGTCAAGGTTGCCGCCGAAGACCTTGACGAGCTGCTCCGGGCTTGTGGTGGGCGGGCTGCCCATCAGGAACTCGCCGGCGGGGATGAGGACCAGGGTCATCTTCACCCCGTTACCCAGGTCTATCTCCTCCTCGACCTTCACGCCGAGCGCGTCGGCGGTGGCCTTCTGGCGCCGCTTGGCCTCCTTCTCATCAAAAGGCCATTTGGTGTAGCCGAGGGAGTCCTCGATGCGGGTCTTCACCGCGGCGATCTGCTCTCCGAGGCCCTTGTAGAGCTTGGTGCCGCCGTGGGCTTTCTCGAATGCCGCGAGCATATCGGTGAGGCGCTTGGCGGTCCCGGGGGAGAGCTTACCCTTGGCCTCTTCCTCGATGCGCCCCCACGCGGCCTTGGCGGCGGCCTCTGCCGCGCCCAACTGGAGCGCCTCCAGCCGCTGCCGGTAGATGGCGACCGACGGCGCGTCGCCCGCCCTGTCGAGGGCCTGGCCCGCTTCGTCCAGCGCGACGCCATCGGCCAGAAGGACGACCGCTGTCATGAGGTTCGACCGCTCGTCGTCCTTGATCTCAGCGTAGGCGAGGGCCTGTTTGGCAGTGAGCTTGATGATGGGCAGCGTCACCTCGGCCCGCCCCGAGCGCAGGGTCACGTTGCCCTCCTTGACCTCTGCGATGGCGCCGCCGGCGCCCCCGAACGCGAGGAACCGCCCCTTCTTGGCGGCGAGGCTCGCCTCGACGGCGGCCCAGAAGTCCCTCAGCAGCCTCGATGCCTCCTGGTCGGCAGCCATAACCTCCCGAAGGTTTGGAACCTTCGGGAGGTTAGCAAGGAGCTTGTCGGCCTCGTCGTACTTGCGTTCCTTGAACAGCGCCCAGACCTTGTCGGACTGGACCGCGTAGGCGGCCTCGGCGCGGGCGACGGCGACGCGCCTCGCCGCGGCGACCTCTTCCCTGGCCTCGGTGATCCGCTCGGCGATGTCCTTGAGCTTGATCTCTGTGGCCGAGTCCAGGAGCTTCGCGGCTCCGTCGTAGTCGCCCGCGGCGGCGAGCTTGCCGACGCGGTCGCGCAGGTCGTTCCACTTGGCCTCGGCGTCGGCCTCGGGCGGTGGGACAGGCTCCTTGGCCTTCGGTTCGGGAGTGGGCTGCGGGGGCCCGGGCTCCTTCTTTGCCGGCGGCTCCTCCTTCTTGGGCTCGGGCGTGGGCTTGGGGGGCGGAGGCTTGGGCGGTGTGGGCAGGGCGGTTGTCGGTGTTCGGTTGTCGGTTTTCGGGGTGAGGGAGGCAGGAGATACAGCCGAGGGCGGCTGTGCCACATGCGTGACCGCCTCGCGGGGGCCGGGGCGAAGAGCGAGGACGAGGACAACAACGAGGAGAATCGCGGCCGCGGCACCTCCCGCAATGAGCACGAGCTTCTTGCGGGACCAGGCCTTGGCGGCACGACGCTCATCAAGGGAAACCTTGTGTGGCACAGGCGCCCCCGCCTGTGCATATGTAGGCGGGACGTCCCCGTCCCGCGACGACACGCGGCGTGAGGACACGCCGCCTACAACAGATGCGCCGCCCACAGGAAGATGATTCAACGCGGCGAGGAGCTCGTCGGCGGACTGGAAACGCTCGGCAGCATCCTTGTGGAGAAGCCGATGAATGATGCTGCACAGGGCCGCGGGCGCGCTCGGCGCCGCCTCCTTGAGCGGTGGCACGGGGTCGTTGGAGTGCTTGAGGGCCAGCATCATCGCGTTGTCGCCCTCGAAGGGGGGCCGGCCGGCGATGAGGTGGTAGAAGGTGGCGCCGAGCGAGTAGAGGTCGGAGCGAGTGTCGTAGCGCTCGCTGCGGGCCGCCTCGGGCGGGAAGTAGAGCGGCGTGCCCATGAGCGCGCCAGTCTGGGTCACTGTCACGTCGGTCGCGGTGCGCTTGGCGAGGCCGAAGTCGGCCAGCTTGGCGTGGCCGTGGACGGTGACCATGATGTTCGCGGGCTTGATGTCGCGGTGCACGATCCCCTTGGCATGCGCGACGCCGAGCGCGGCCGTGACCTGCTTGAAGAGGTCGAGAGCGCGCTCGGGCGCGAGTCGGCCCTCGCGCTTAAGCACGTCGGCCAGGCTCTCACCCTCCACGAACTCCATGGCGATGTACTGAAAGCCCTTCTCCTGTCCGACGGCGAAGACCTGGATGATGTTGGGGTGGGAGATGGCCGCGGCATCGCGGGCCTCGCGGGTGAAGCGCTCGACGAAGCTCGCGTCGCGGGCGAGAGAGCGGGGCAGCACCTTCACGGCAACAAAGCGGTCGAGAGACGGCTGGCGCGCCTTGTAGACCGCGCCCATCCCCCCGCGGCCGAGAAGCTCGACGACCTCGAACTCCCCAAGGGCCTGGCCGATGAGGGGGTCAACCTTGTCGGAGGGCTTGATCTTGCCTGGGACGCTCAGGAGCGCCCGGCACTGCGGGCAGGTGATCTCCTCATCCACGGCCGACTCATATTCGAGCCGCCCGCCGCACTTCGGGCACTTCGCGGGGTGCTTGGCCAATGCCGTGGCCTCCCATGTCGATGCAACCAGCGGATCGGCGGCACGTCGGACCGGCAGTATGGCAAGGCCGGATGCGCGCCGCCAGTCTGAAACCCGGAACCTGCGATCTCCAGTCACTTCGCCGGTCTGTGGAGGGCCGGGGCGGCGGCGAAGATTGCCCGGTCGGTGTTCTTCATGTGCAGCAGCGGCGTGAGGCCGAGGTGGTTCAGCGTGGCCGCCGCCTCGACGGTGAGCGAGACCTCCGTCGGGCACATCAGCTCGGTGTCGCCATACTGGTCGGTGTAGTGCAGGGCGGGCAGGCCCTCGACCATGCAGTCCTCGCCCCCGCTGCGGAGGCTCGCCGCCCAGCCGTCGGCCTTGAACGCCCGGGCCAGCACCACGCCCAGGCCGTAGGCCGCGTTGCACCAGACGAAGTCCGCCGACGACGTGATGTCGTGCTTCTCCTCGTACTCGATGCCCTCGGCGGGATTGGTCTTCTTGCCGTAGGGCAGGCGGGCGAGGAACCGGGGCATGGTGAGGAAGAGCTGCTTCGCCGCGGCCGACTGGCCGATGAGCCGCCAGGCCGCGTGCGCCTCGTCCTGGAGCGCGCAGCCGGTGTCGGCGGTCACGCGAAGCTGCCGCCAGTCCTCCAGCCCCAGGAGCTTCGGGGTCACGGCGGCGATGAACGGCAGGTCCAGCTCCTGCACCAGCCGCGCCACGCCGGCCAGGACGGCCACGTTGGCGGGCGAGTGGTCGAAATAGTAGTCGCCGATGAGGCAGCCGAACGGCTCGTGCCGCATCTGCGTCCGGAGCGGGTGCAGCTCCCAGTTCTCTCCCTGGTAGGCGAGCGCCGTCGCCGCGAGGTCCTCCTTCGACATGTCGAACACGCGGAGCTTCAGGTCCTCATCCATCTCCACGTTGGACACGAGGTAATGGAGGCCCCGCCACGTGCCCTCCAGCGTCTTGAAGGCCCTGTGGCGGAGGGTGAGCGTAAGCTGCTGGGCGAGGAGTTCATCCATCCGCCCGATGAGTGCGCCGAGGTTCTGCACGGCCTCGGCCGAGATGCGCGGGGTGTCGGCGAGGGCCTGCTCGACGATCCCCTGGACGACGCCTTTGGGCTTCGGGGCGGGGCGGTCGCCCGGCTTCAGCCCCAGGAGCTTCTCGAGGTCGCTCAGCGCCGAGGCCTGCGGCTTCTCCTGCGGCGCCGGCTCCGGCGTCGGAGCGGCGGGGGCCTCGGGCGCCGGCGGCGCCGCGCCCAGGCTGGGCAGAATCGCCACCCTCAACTCAGGGTCTTCCACCGCCTGCGCCAGGAGGGCCTCCAGTTGGGGCCGGCCCTGGAGCTCTCTGCCCTTCGGCGTCGCCCGCATCGCGGCCAGCCTGCGGCGGGCCGCCAACAGCTTCCGCAGCACCGGCACCTGCGAGCAGACCGCCTGCGGCTCGAAGTCCTCGAGGCTGCGGAACTTCACCTCGACGTTCAGCTCCCCCTTCCCCACCACTGAGTTCGGCACGGCGAACGCCAGCCGCGGGCCGAGCGTGCCCAGCCGGTCGTCGAAGTTATCCACGTCAATCTCGAGGAACTTCCTGTGCGGCACGAGGGGCAGCGGCTCCGCCGGCTGGCCCGAGAGGTCGGCGAGCACCCCCACGTGCATGATCTCCTCCTCGCGCTTCTTGCCGCGCGACGTGCCGAACCCGAACTCGAAGCTCTGCATCACTTGCCCCCTACAGCTTCGCCGCCTTCACGCGGCCCAGGATGAAGTCCATCGCCTTCGACGTCGTCCAGATCTGCGACTCCCACACCCCGTGCGCGGGCGGGAAGATCTCGGCCGTCACATAGCCCTTGTAGCCCACGGCCTTGAACGCCGCCATCAGCGTGGGGTAATTCACGTCGCCGTCGAGCAGGTGCACGAAGCCGTCGAGGTTGCCCACGTTGCGCTTGAAGTCCTTGAAGTGCACGCGGCAGATGCGCTTGCCGAGCACGCGCGCCCACTGGTCGGGCAGGCCGTACTTCACGATGTTCGCCGGGTCGTAGTAGGCCGCCACGCGCCGGCTCCCGCAGGCGTCCACGAAGTCCCGCATCTCCGTGGCCGACAGCAGGAAGGTGTTCCACACGTTCTCGATGCCGATGGTCACCCCCAGGTCCTCGGCCTTCGGCACGGCGGCCCGGATGCCCGCCAGCGCGCGGTCCCAGGCCACGTCGGGGTCCACCTTCGGCTTCGCGAGGTCGAACGCCACCATCACCGAGCCGGGGATGACCAGAATGGCGTCGCAGCCGAGGGCGGCCGCCGTCTCGATCTGCTTCGAGAGCACCTTCCCGGCCATCTTGCGCTCCGCCGTGTCGTCGCTGGCCATGTTATAGGCCCAGTACAGCCCGGTCGAGACGCTCGAGATCTCGATCCCGATGCGCTTCGCCGCGGTCGCGATCTTCTTGAGGCTCGGCTTCGGCGTGTGCAGGCCGATCTCCCCCTTGTCGGCCAGGTTCAGCTCGATGGCCTCGTAGCCAGCCTTCTTCGCGTACCGCATCGCGTCGCGCGCCGACACGCTGGCGGGAAACGCCCACGCATTCAGTCCCTTCTTCATCCTGGGTCCTCCTAGACTCGGGATTCGTCGGCCACGTGGGGATTCTAGCGCCCCGGCCAGCCTGTGTCAACGCGCTTGCCAAGGGACCCCGCTCGACAGAACAACACGAACCGTATGGTATACTGGAGCCGGGCGGCCAAACGCCGAAGACATGGAAAGCTGGTGACCGGGTGCGGCTCGACATCCCCATGCCCGTGCGCTTCAACGCGTGCATCGAGAAGGTCGAGGCCAACGTCGGCCGGGTGGCCGTGACGCGCGGCCCGCTGGTCTACTGCGCCGAAGAGGCCGGTAACGGGGGGCTGGTGCAGCGCCCAACGTCTGCTCTACGGCCGCGGCAAGGTACCCGCGGCACGGGCGTTCTTCCCCAGGAGCCGACCGATCTGGCGCTCGAGGGTTCCCCGATCGCGCCGCTTGCGGGCCCCGCGCCTGTGTGCCAGGTGGTGGCCTTCATCTCCTTTCGTCGCCCGGCGCGTCCGCAAGGATGATCCTCGCCTTCCTGGCGATGAAGCCGGCGGTCGAGCGCCAGGTGAACTTCAGGACGTTGGGCTCGGAGCCGAACTTCAGCCACGCGGCGGGAACGCGAACGGGCGGGAATTCGTAGTCGCGTCCGTTGCTGAGCTTCGATGTCGCGAGGTCCACCTTGTGGCTGTTCAAGGTGATCTCGCCCTCGCCCCTCTGGTCCCAGTCGAACAGGGTGAGAACCAGATAGGCGGCGGCAGGATTCGCCTCCTCGACGGGGAGCGCGATGCGCATCTCGCCTGCGGTGCGGTCGCCGCGTTGCTTCTCCATGAGATTGATAGGCGGGTCCTTGCTCTCGAAGACACGGCCGACCGCGCCGCCGGTGAGGACGGTGGACCCCGGCGGCGCGAGCCAGGCCCGGCGGGCCCCGGCGATGGCCTCCACGTAGCTCTTGCCCTGGAGCACGCCATCGGCGAGGGCCTCGCCGTAGCGGCAGGCGCGGGCGTCGTCCTCGGAGTCCATGGGCGGGCTGTCGGGGCTCCAGAGGTGCTGAGCCGTGAACACGAGGTTGGCGAGGGTGCCGTTCTGCTTCATCAGCTCGTAGTTCATGGGGTGGTAGTAGGAGACGAAGCCGCCGTAGCAGTCGAGCTTGCCGCGGACCTCGCGCATCTCGGGGCGGCCGGCCCAATGGTCGTTCCCGGCGAACAGGTGCATCACGTCCTTGTAGCCGTGCCCGCGGAAGAACGGCGTGGCCTTGAAGTCGGGGACATGAAGCGTCTCGCCCTTGACCTTCATGGCGCCGCGGCGAATGTGGCCCTCGGACCAGTTGTAGACGGCGAGCTTGTCACGCCGCTCGATCAGGTCAATGGCCTTGTAGATGTCCTTGTACCAGCCCTGGTGCTCGCGCACGAGCATGCCGCCGCCGATGATGGGCACCTTGCCCAGCTCGAGCACGCGGCCGGTCAGGCGGCTGGCGAACTCCGCGAAGAGCTTCACGGGGTCCTTCCCCTGGCAGAGCTTGCAGACGGCCCAGCGCGAGCCGTTGTACTCCTGGTACATCTCGTCGAGCGGCACGGCGAAGTGGTCGCCGGGGAGCACCTCCACGATGTCCTCCATCGTCTCGAAGAGCAGCTTCCAGCTCTCGGGGTTCGAGGGGCACACGTTCACCCGCGATTTCTTCCGCACGCCGCGCATCGTGTCCCACGTCTCGTCGGGGTATAGCTCGGCCAGGCGCTTGTAGTCGTAGTAGACCCACTGCCAGGAGAGCGAGCCGTCCATGCTCAGGAACTGGCGGGTCGCGAAGCCCACGAGGGCCTTGGCCTGGTCGGGGGTCAGGACGTCCTGCCAGGCCATCTCGGGATGGCGGCGCATGGGCGTGTTCCACGACGTGCCCTCGACCCACACGTGGTTGAGCCGACAGAAGGCCATGAGGCGCAGGAGGTCCCTGAAGTAGGCGTGGGTCACCTCGCCCTCGCGCGGCTTGCCGCGCGGCAGGCCCGCGCGCATGCCCCGGTAGAAGTGATACGGCGAGTCAACTATCTTGGCGCAGGTGAGCTGGTCGGGCGGGGTGAAGAGCTGGAGCAGGGTGAGCGCGCCGTAGAAGGCGCCCGCGGCGTCGCGGCCCAGGACGGCGACGCCCGAGGGCTCGACGGCGAGCACGTAGGCCCCGGCCTTCTCCGCCAGCTCGCCGGCGAGGGCCTTCGCGCGCTGCGCGGCCAGCCGACCCGCAGAGGCCGTCCCCAAGGAGACATCCGCCGCCCCTGGCGTGTCCGTGGGCGCCTCGTTCACGATGGCGAGGCGGCCGCCCCCCGCGCCGAGCGCTCGCCCCAGCTCGGCGGAGAGCACCTCGGCCACCCATGCCAGACGCTCGTCGCCGCCCGGCAGCACGAGTCGCGCGTTCTTGCCGAGCGTCAGCCTCGGCCCGAGGAGTTCCATCTTGGCCGGCTGGGGGAATACGGGCGGCGGGGCCGGCTCCGTGCCGCACTCGCCCCCACGCCAGCCGACCAGCAACGCCGCGACTGCCCACAACACATGGCCTAACCGTCGGCGCGCCACCATGGTCAGATCACTCCTTCATCCCATCCCGCACCCGGCCCGCAGCTACGGCCCAGGCGTGCGCGGAACAGCGCCGGTCACAACAGCGACCCAGGGGCCTTTGCCGGGCGGCTGGACGGTTAGGCGCTGGCCGCCCTGCCACTCGACTTCGGCGCCCCATTCTCCCGTGCGGATGTCCACCCACTTGCCGCGGAACGTGGCGGCGTGGCCCGTGAGATCGAGGGCCACGGAGCCGCCGTCGGTGAAGAACAGCACATAGCTCGTGCCCGGTTTCGCAGCGAGGTATGCCTCGTTCGCCTCGCGGTCGGCCAGCAGCTCCATGTGGGGCACGACGTCCCAGAACTTCACCAGGCTCTCGACCTTGCGTGCCGCGCGGAGGCAGGCCTGGGCGACCTCGTTGAGGCCGATGCCCGCCGTGGGGCGATGGAAGCGGCTCGAAGCCGCGCCGCCAAGCAGGTTGCGCCAGAAGCGCTCGACGCCGTCCTTGGGCGTGCCCGAGCCCCAGGTCGTCTGCCCTGCCGAGTAGATTTTCGTGTGGTTGAGCGGGCGGGGGGCCTTGGCTATCTGCTTCACGATCCACTGGAAGCGGTCCCAGTGGGCCTGGCCGAAGTTGCGGCTGTTGACCTGCGAGACGTCGAGGAAGGTGTAGGTCTCGGGGTGCTCGGTCGCGTGCTTGAGCTTGTCGCAGGTCTCGGGCTTCCAGGCGTCGTCGAACATGTCGGTGACGCAAACCGCGACGCCCTTCGCCTCGGCCTGCTTGCGGATGAAGGCCATCCAGTGCTGGCCCCATTCGACGGGCGAGGAGGTCTCGTTGTCCATGCAGTACAGCACGTTGCCGCGGTCGAGGCTGTAGGAGAGGAGCTTCGCGACGAAGCGCTCCTGGCAGCGGCGGATGACGTCGTAGCGCTTCTGGTAGCGGCGCATGCCGGGGATGGTGTGGAAGAAGGGCTGCTTGTCCGAGCCGGGATGGTCGGGGTAGCGGCTGGCGAGGCCGGTCTGCTCGGCGGTGTAGCTGACGTTGTTGTCGGGGTTGTAGGGATGAGCGGCCCAGTTGTCGCGCGCGTAGTCGAAGCGGTCCCAGACCTCGATCTGCACGACGATGCCGCGCTCGGCGGTGAGGCGGAGCATGGTCTCGAAGCGCCGCCAGTACTCGTCGTTCCATTGCTCGAGATCGTACTTGCCGTCGGCGAGCCGCTTGAAGGGATAGACCTCGAAGCCGAAGTCGGGGCGGTCGCTCATCGTGTTGCGGATGACATTGCCGCCGACGCTCTTGAGCAGGTCGAGGTGCTCCTCGATGTCGGGGATTTGGAAGAGACTGTCGTCCTTCGTCCCGCCGATGGGGAGGACGGGCTGCCCCTTGAGCTGCCAGTATCTCGGGTTCTTCGCCCAGGGCTGGATGCGGTCTTCATTCCTCATTGCTGGCGGCTCCTTTGCCGGCGCCTCGGCCCGAGCAGGGCCGGGCGCGCCCAAAAGGGCGAGCAGAAGCGCTGCCGATGCGGACGAGCGCCACGCCGTCACTGGAACTCGCAGGGTCATCCCGCTCTCCTGTTCACTCATCTTGGCTGTTCAGTTGCCCACGGTGGTCCGGCCGGACACGGCAAAGAGGAGAAGCGAGACGTCCAGGATGCTGTCGTGCTCGGCGACGACGCGGACGATCTCCTGATCCGGCTTCGGGTTCACCCACTCCCATTGGAAGAGGTGGACGGCGTCGCCATTGGCATCCTCGATGGCCCAAGTGTACCGGTTGTCGAGGGTCGCGCGAGTCGCACTGGCCGTGTCGAAGCGCTTGACGTTGCCCGTCAGCCGCACGGGGAGGACCGCCTGCGAGCCGTCGGCGTAATGGACGGTATAGTTGCCGCACGGCCAGCCGTACATCCACTCGCGGACGCGGACGCCGGCGACGGCTTTGTCGTGCGGGTCGTTGATGAAGGCGGAGTGCAGAAAGAGGAGCGAGGCGAAGCGGCCCTGCACGGGCAACGCGACGGCCTTGGAGTCCTTGCGCAGTATCAGGCAGTCGTTGCCCTCGCCGCCGGCGAGCCGCGTGGGGATGAAGCCGATCTCTTGGACGCCCCCGGGCAGGTCCACCGGCCGCGCGTGCCGGGCATAGGTGTCGGGTTTGGCCTCTCTCAGGAACGCGCTGAAGCTGTGCGTCAGCGCAGGGCCGAGATCGAGCGGTTCCACCCGGGCGCTGGCGTGCGGGTTGGGCCGAATGGCCAGCAAGTGCTCGACGGCCACCAGGCGGGCGGGGTCAGGTCGGTCGTCGCGAGCGAAGTTCCAGGCGTAGTCGGCGACGCGGATCACGTTGCTCATGGACCACAGCGACGAGTACTCGTCGAGCAGGTGCGCCCTGTCGTTGCCGAACGAGTAGATGCCCTTGCCGAAGCCCATGACGCGGGCCTTGGCCTCGTCGCTCAGGGTGAACATGCCGGTGGCGTTCGGCCACACGCGGAAGCCGCGGTCGGTGAAGTAGCGGATCTCCTTGTCGGTGTTCCCGCCGCTCCAGAGCGACAGGATGATGTCCTTCGGGAACGCATCAATGATCTTGTAGGTGTCGAAGCGCTTGCCGTTGTGGTAGGGCGAGAGCATGTCCTCGAAGATCATCATCGTGATGCCGCGCGGCTTCAGCCAGGCGTTGAGCCGCACGTGGAAGTCGAGGAACGCCTCGGCTCGGGTCTTGCCGCGGAGCCGCTCGTCGGGCGTCTCGCCCTCCTTACGGTCGTGCCACCACTCGTCGGACTTCGGGCTGAGGTACTTCGGTTGGAGGGCCTCGATGGCGTCGAGCATGCAGTCGCGGACGATGGGGTCGTGGTCGGGATGGGTGACGTCGCCCTGACTGGCCCAGCCCTTCTCGCGCAACTCGGGGTGGTAGCCGATGGTGAGCCACCAGTTGGCGTGGCCGCCGATCTGCCAGGCGGGGCAAAGGTCAACGAAATGGTCGCGGCAGAACTGCCCGAAGCGCCGCAGGTCGGCGAGCGAATAGATCCTTTCGGTGCCGTTGAACTCGGGGCGGCGCTCGTAGCGCACGACGGCCGACAGGTCTATGAACAAGGTGTTGATCTTGTTGCCGGCGATGAAGCGGTCGGTCCAGTCAATGAGATACTCGATGCCGCGCTTCTCCCCGACCGCGTAGTTGCGAAACGTGTGGGGGTGCTCCAGGCGGATGAGGCGGTTCAGCGTGTCGGGCCAGTCGTGAATCTCCACGCACGGCACGGGAGCCGCATCCGTCGGCTTCTTGAGGGCGTGCTTGAGCAACTGGAAAAACGTGACCGTGCCGTAGTAGAGCCCGGGCTCGTCGGCGCCCGTGATGACGACCCGGCCCTTCTCGACGGCGAGGGCGTAGCCCTGGGGCTTGAGCAATGCCTCCTTGGGCTGGCCGCGATTCGTGCCCGCGAGGCGCAGGACCACGCCGGCGTCGGGTAGTGCGCCGCCGAAGGTCTGAGTGGCGAGCCGCTGGCCCGTGTAGCCGTAGTAGCGGTCGGCGAAGAGCTGGGCAGTGCGACGCGTCCGCTCCGTGGCGGCCCTCTCCAGGGAGAGCGCCCAGGGCCTGCGCGCAGGGAAGGCCCCCTCGTGCCAGGCGACCTGCTTCGGCTGTGGCGAGAGGATCGGCTCGGCGAAGCGGTCCGGCACGAGGCCGCCTTCGAGGGCATCGCCCGCGTTGGCCTTTACCTGGAGCAGTGCCATCCGCCGCAGGCGATACGTCAGGTCGGTCGCGTGTCGCCCGGCGTCCAGGGTGAGCATCACGTACGCGAGCAGCTCCCAGCGGGGCGGGTGCTTCTCCCGGCGGAAGCCGCCCTCGACGAGGTAGTCGTGCCGGCCCTTCTCGAGGGTGAGGTCGTGGCTCAGTTGCGACCTGTCGGAGAAGGCCACGGTCACGCCGATGTGGGGGTAGTCGTCGCGGTCGCAGTCGAGGACGAGCCTGATGCCCCGATACTGCATCCCCTCGTCGGGGTCGGGCGCCTTCTCGAAGTACAGCGTGGAGCAGGCCATGCCCTGCCGGCCGCGGAAGGTGAACTCGACCCACTGCTCGCCGTCCCGCGTTACGGCTTGGGCGACGGGCACGAGATCGCTCCCCTTCCTCCAACTGGCCGTGTAGTCCCTGATGGCGGCCAGGTCGTGGCGGCCGGCCTCAAAGAGGAGCAGTTCGCCGCCCTCTTTCAAGGGGCTGAGGACCGGCGCCTCGGCCGCCGCCGCCGATGAGAGGGCCACCACCAGCCCCATCGGCCCGGCAAGGAGCGTGCCCCGACTCATTGGCCGTCCTTCACTGTCACGTCGCTCGGGCGGTCGGTCGCCATGCGAACAAGATGATAGCAGGCAGGGTGCGGGCGTTCAACACCCCGTGCGTCCCGCTTGAACTGCCGCAACCTTTCGCTAGACTCGCTCTCAACGAGCCGTGGCCCCGGGGTGTCAAGCTCCCGGCAAACGCTACGCGCCGCGGACTGCCTCCGAAACCCCGCGAGGCGCAGCTCGAGCGGCGACTGGAGGCCCGATGATGGTTCACAAAGTGGCCGCAGCGGCCGTCGTCCTGTTGTGCGCGCTTACCTGCTGCCCGCTGCCCGCCGATGGCGGCGAGTTGGGGCACCTGGGGCGCTTCGCCAGGTGGGCGAAGATCGAGATCGTTCTCGCCGGGCCGCCGTCCCGGGGCACAGGGAACCCCAACCCGTTCAGTCTGTTCGTGGACGTGGTCTTCACCAGCCCCGCGGGCAAGCAGGCGACGGTGCCCGGCTTCTACGATGGCGATGGCAAGGGTAGCCTCGACGGCAACGCGTGGAAAGTCCGCTTCTCCGCCGACGAAGTCGGCGAGTGGACCTTCATCTCGAAGAGCGCGCACAAGCCGCTCGACGCCTACGGCGGCTCGTTCACGGTGACCGCTGTGCCCGAGGACGCCCAGGGCTTCTGGAAGTGGGGCCGCCTGGAGGCCGTCGGCACGCCCGAGAACGGGCTCCGCTACCTGAAGTTCCGCGACGGCCCTTACTGGCTCAAGGCCGGCTGTGATGATCCCGAGAACTTCCTCGGCCGGTGCAGGAACTACGACACGCCCGAGAAGCGCAAGGCCGCCGTGGATTACTTGGCCAGCAAGGGCATCAACTCCCTCTACATCATGACCCACAACATTGACGGCGACGACAAGGACGTGTGGCCCTGGCTCGGGAAGACCCCCGCTGAGGCCAAACCCAACGCCTGCACCGCCGCCCGCTTCGACATCGCAAAGCTGGAGGGATGGCGCGACCTCTTCGAGCACATGCAGACAAAGGGCGTCGTCCCCTATCTCATCCTCGAGGACGACAGCGCCTGGGCGAAGTACGACCATGCCCGCTACTACCGCGAGATGATCGCTCGCTTCGGCTACCTGCCCGCGCTGCTGTTCAACTTCAACGAAGAGTACAACGAGAACTACCGCCTCCCCGCGGCTCTCGCGCACATGGAGCACCTTCGCGACAACGATCCCTATCGGCACCCTCGCGGGATACACAACGTCAACAGCCCGACGAACGAATACGTAGATGCGCCGCAGGTGGACTTCACGGCGATTCAGACGGGCGGCAAAGACCCGCTCGACCACAACCGCTTGGCCATACAGTGGATCGAGCGCTGTGAGGAGCGGAAACAGCGGGTCCTCGTGGTTGGCTTCGACGAGGGCCGCCCCGAGGAGGATCGCCGGGCCTGGTGGGCCGTCTACCTCGGCGGCGGGGTGTGGGAAGCCCATGTGCGTCCCCCCTACGACCGGCCGATGGCGACCTGGGACACCCTGTGGACCCAACTTGGCGGCACCCGCGCCTTCATGGAATCGCTGCCCTTCTGGGAAATGGAGCCGAGCAACGCGCTGGTCAAGGCAGGCAAAGCCTTCTGCCTGGCCAAGCCCGGCCACGTCTACGCGCTCTATCTTCCGGAAGGCGGAGAGATCGGCATCGAACTCCCGTCGGGCGCCGAGTATGATATTGCCTGGTGGAACCCGGCCAATGGCGCAACGGGCCAATTTCAGGGCGAGCGGCGCGTGGCCGGCGGCGCCCAGCGATTCCTCGCCCCAGGCAGGGGCGACTGGGCATTGCGGATCACAAAACGTTGAGAGGAGCGTGAGACATGCGCGAGCGCGCGGTGTTGGTAGTGCGGCGGGGTCTGCTCCTCGTTGCCCTTGGCATCGTTCGGGCGGCCGGAGGCGACTACTTCCCGCCGCCGGAGGCCCAGGGCGGCTGGCGGAAGCTTGACGCGCCCGACGAAATCCGGCGGCTGGCGGGCATGGACCCCGAGAAGCTGGCCGCGCTGAGGGACTGGCTCCACAAGTCCGACACCCGCCCCTTCGCCGCCGTCGTCATCCGCCGCGGGTATGTCGTCCTCGAGGTCGAGCGCGGGAACAGCTCGAAGGCCGATGCCCGCAACATCAAGTCGTGCGCCAAGGCCATCTGCGCCACCGTCCTCGCCATCGCGTCCCAGGAAAGCCAGGAGGGGCGCACGCCGAAGAAGATGAGCTTCGACGACCCGGCCTTCAACTTCCTCCCCTGGGCCAAGCCGCTCAGCGACCCGCGCAAGGCCCAGATTCGGGTCAAGCAGCTTCTCAACCACACCTCGGGCCTCGCCCCGGAGGCCACGGGCGCGCGGAACAGCGGCCCCTGGGAATACGTCCTCGGCCACAGCGGTGACCCGAAGACCGCGAAGCTCGCCTTCGACCCCGGCACCGACCTGGGCTACTCGACCCATGGCCTCTACCACGCCGCACTCGTCTGCGAGGACGTCATCGGCGTGCCCTACGACAAGTTCGCCATCGAGAAGCTCCTCAAGCCGCTGGGCATCGGGAAATGGTGGTTTGAGTTCTTCGACGGCAAGATCGGCCGGCACCCTTCGCACGCCCTCGGCCTGCCGGCCCGCGAGAGCGCCCGCATCTGCTACTGCATGCTCCAGGGCGGACGCTGGGGTGAGAGGCAGGTGGTCCCCAAGTGGTTCGTCGACGAGACGGCGAAGCCGACCCACTCGGTCGAGGGCATCAAGAGCTTCAAGCGCGACGCCGTATCGTTCTCCCACGGCTGGGAGCTTCCCGGGCGGCTGAGCGACGAGCGCGGCAAGGGCATCCCGCGCGACGCCCGCTTCAAGCCCGGCTCGGGCGGCCAACTCATCGCCTTCGTGCCCAGCCTGGACCTCGTCATCACCCGCCAGACCGGCGGCAGTGGCCAGTGGGCCTACGAGGAATACCTGCGCCTCGCATGCGAGGCCGTTCTGGGCACGCCGGGGCCGAGCAAGTAGCGGCGACAGCGCCTGACAACAGCCGGCTCAGGAGAAGGAGTGGGCGATGGGGCCCGTGGATCCCCGCCTGTTACTTGTGGCTTTCACATCAGGGACAGCAGCGTCCGCGGCCACGACCGACCAGGCTCTCAAGCCGCCCTATCCGCCCAGCCCTGTGATCGCAGGTGTTGAGTGGGACTTCGAGCATCTCGTTCGCCTGGCGCCAGGGAGCGATCTATGGCCAGTCACCTGGTCGGATGACGATCATCTCTACACCTCGTGGGGCGATGGCGGCGGGTTCGGCGGCACGAACTCCGACGGCCGCGTGAGCCTCGGCTTCGCCCGCATCGAGGGCGGGCCGACGGACTTCAAGGGGGCCAACGTCTGGGGCGGCAAGAGAGCTCAGAACCCTCCAACCTTCAAGGGGAAGACCGCCGGCATCATCTGCGTCGGGGGTGTCCTCTACGCCTGGATCAACATGCAGAACGGCCACCCGCCCGACCACCGGCTCGCGTGGTCCTCCGACCACGGCGCCCGCTGGGAACTCTCGGAGTGGACCTTCCCCAGGTCGGGCGACTTCTTCCCCGCCACCTTCCTGAACTGCGGGAAGGACCATGCCGGCGCCCGCGACGACTACGTGTACAGCTACGGCGCCCCATGGACCCTGTCCCAGGGGCCGGAGGACCGCCTGTTCCTGATGCGCGTGCACTAGGCGAAGATGAAGGACCGCGTGGCCTATGAGTTCTTCTGCGGCCTCGGCGACAAGGGAGCGCCGCTCTGGACGCCCGAGGTCAAGGAGCGCAAGCCCGTCTTCAGCGACCCGAATGGGGTGGGGAACGCTGGCCTCGCCCACGTGGTGTTCCACCCCGGCCTCCGACGCTACACCCTCACGTTGGGGCACCGGCCCAAGGGCGAGAAGACGATGGCCGCCGTCGCCTGCCTGGGCGTCTTCGACGCGCCCGAGCCGTGGGGGCCGTGGACCACCGTCGCCTACTACGACGACTGGGGCGGCCTTCCCGCCAGCGAGTGTTTGGGGTATGATATCCCCGCGAAGTGGATCAGCCCCGACGGCACCGCGATGTGGTGCGTCTTCTCATCCACAGGCAAGCTCGACTCGCTCAACCTGGTCAAGGCCACGCTCACGCTCAGAAACGCCCCGGTCAGTCCACAGAAGACGGAGGTCAGATGAACACGAAGCCCTGTCAACGGCGTGATTGGCTCCAGTGTCAAGTCGGCGGCTGCGTCCTGGCGCTCCTGCTGACGCTGCTTTGGGGCCGGGCTGCTGCCGGGGGGTTCCCGGCCTTTCGTTACCACGAGATTGGCAAGTGCGGCGACAAGATGGGCCAGACCTCGCTGGTGGACGTGGACCGCGACGGGGACCTCGACTGGGTGGTCGGCTGCCGCGGCGGCGAGGTCTGGTGGTTCGAGTTCAGAGCGCCCGGCGATTGGGCCCGCCACAAGATCGGCGACGAGGCCGAGACCGATGTCGGCGGCACCGCCTTCGACGTGGACGGCGACGGCTGGGTGGACCAGGCCTCAGGAGGAGTCTGGTATCGCAACCCCGGCGAGCCACGGACAAAGGAGTTCACCCGCTACGCCAACGGCGCCATCCCCACCCACGACAACGTCGCGACGGACATTGATGGCGACGGGAAGCTCGACCTGGTCGCCATGTCGGACAAGGCTGGGCTGTTCTGGTACAGGATCCCCGCCGACCCCACCAAGCCCTGGGAGGTGCACAAGATCGGCAGTGGCGTCCACGGCGGAGTCGCGCCCCATGGCGTCGGCGACCTCGATGGCGACGGCGACAACGACATCGTCCGCTCCAATGCCTGGTTCGAGAACAGGGATGGCAAGGGCACGACCTGGGTGGAACACAAGGCGTTCGGCTTCGGCAGCGCCAAGGGGCCGTATCCTTTCACCACTAAGGCCTGGGTGCTCGACCTCGACGGCGATGGCGACAGAGACGTCGTGATGGCCGAAGCCGACTGCGAGAAGAGCCGGGTCGCCTGGTTCGAGAACGCCGACGGCCGCGGCGGCGTCTGGAAGCAGCACCTCATCGCCCAGACCGACCAGGACCTCCACTCGCTGGCCGTTGCGGACCTCGATGGCGACGGGGACCCCGACCTCTTCTCCGGGGGCGGACCGCTGACGAAGACCGTGCACAAGTGGTTCATCTGGGAGAATGCCGACGGCAAGGGCGGCTTGTGGAAGGAGTACGTCGTCCTCGAAGGTAAGCGCTGCCACGAAGCCGTCGCTGCCGACGTGGATGGCGATGGCGATGTGGATATCTGCTCGAAGCCGTGGAATGGCAATCTCCACGTGTTCCTGGAGAACCTGGCGAAGACCCCTGGAGCGGCAGGAAAGCCCTGACCCAGCCAGCAGGCGTGCGTAAGGAGTGGAGCGGATGCCCTGGAGCCTTGTGTCGTGCACGGCCGTCGTCTGCGGGCTGCTCGCCGGGGGCGCGGGGGCCGGGCCGGCAACCGTGTTCCGCGTCCACGAAGTGGCTCTCGAGGCCGAGAGGCCCTCGGCCGCCCCGTATGTGCACGGGCCGGAGGTCGCGGCTACGTTCACCGGCACCTCGGGCGCCGCCGCGGGGCGCTCCTACCGTGTCCAGGGCTTCTGGGACGGCGGCCGCACCTGGCGGATACGCTTCGCGCCGACCACGCCAGGGGCATGGTCATACGTGACTGCCTCGGAGGACCTCGGTCTGAACGAGAAGAGGGGCACCTTCCATGCCGTGGCCGCCACCCCCGACGAGTTGCAGGCCAACCCGCTCCTGCGCGGGTTCCTCGAGCGCCGGGGACACGCCTGGGCGCTCTCCGACGGCAAGCCGTTCGTCCCCGTCGGCGACACGCAGTGGTCGTTCGCCGAGGAGTTCTCGCTCGACGAGTTCCGCCAGTGGATGGATGCCCTGGCCCAGCGGGGACTGAACACGATGCACGGCTGCATCTGGCTGGCGATCTACACCCGTAACGGCCAGGCGCCCTTCCGCAACCGCGACCCGAGGACCGATGAGCTCCAGGTCGAGTACTTCCGCCAGCTCGATGCCATGGTCCAATATGCCAACGACAAGGGCATCATGATGGGCCTGTGCATCGGCGGCTTCCCCGACAACAGCCAGTGGTGGAGGAAGCTTGACACGCGCGAGCGCGACGACCGCTGGTTCCGCTACTGCGTCGCCCGCTACAGCGCCCATAGCGTCCGCTGGGTCCTCTACGGCGAGGTGGACGAGGCGAATCCCCCCTGGGGCAAGTGGGCCGACGAGGTCCGCCGCAAGGCCGCTCTGGTGAAGAGCGTGGACCCCTACCGACACCCCATCGGGAGCCATCATCGGTCGGTGGACACCTCCAGCGCCGACGACCCGAACATGGACTACATCGAAGTGCAGGCGCAGAGCGGCTCGCTGTGGCAGCAGGCGCTCAAGCTCCGCGCGCACGGCAAGCCCATCTGGGAGGAGGAATACTGGTACGAGTGCAAGCACGACATGACCGAGGGCATCCGCGACACCTACCGCACCTTCGTCGCCGCGCTCGGCCACCCGACGTTCGGCAGCGCCATGCGGGCCCACGAGGCGATGAAGGGGTTCGCGCCCGCGGCCGCGCAGCAGCGGGGCCTCAGCCTGAAGGACTACCTGCTCCAGCACGACGACGGGCTGCGCTGGATGGGCCACTTCGCGGCATTCGTGAAAGACCTCGACACGCTACGCTTCGAGCCGGCCACGTCGCTCGTTAGCGCGGGCCAGTGCGGCCGATTCGGCGCCGACTACCTGCTCTTCCGGGAGGGGGGAGGCGATGTCACGATTGACCTGAGCCACGTCCGTGGCAGCTTCGACGTCACGGCCATGACGGTCCGCGACGGCCAGGTCCGCCGCCTGGGGGCCGTGACGGGAGGCGCGCCGCGGGCCCTCGCCACGGGCACAGCGGAGGACGTGGCGCTCCGCCTGACGCGGCGTGGGGATTGAGCCCGGCACGCCGTGCCGCGTACCCAGGCGCTTCGCGGAAGGAGGAAGGCAAGTGCGTGGAGTGGCCGGCGCGGGGTGTTTGCTCCTGGGCGTGCTCCTGTGCCTGTCGGTGCAGCGCGCCGGTGCGGCCACTGAGCCGCTGCGCCCCCAAGGAGGTACAAGCGTGAACAACACGGCTGGCCCAGCCACGGCGAGGCCCCGCCTGATCGTGCTCACCGACATCGGCGGCGACCCCGATGACCAGCAGTCCATGATCCGACTCATGGTGTTCGCTAACGAGTTCGACATCGAGGGCCTGATCGCCAGCGCCTCGGGCACGCCGGGCGAGCTGAAGCAGGCCATCACCCAGCCCAACCTGATCCGCGAGATCGTCGAAGCCTATGGCAAGGTGCTGCCGAGCCTCAGGCAGCATGCTGAGGGCTATCCTGCCGCCGAGGACCTGCTGGCGCGCGTCAAGAGCGGCAACCCGCAGCGCGGCTGGGACCACGTGGGCGACGGCCACGACACCGAGGGCTCGCGGTGGATCATCCAGGTGGTGGACCGGCCAGACCCCCGTCCCGTAAACATCACGATCTGGGGCGGGCAGACCGATCTCGCGCAGGCCCTCTGGCGCGTCAAGGCCGACCGCGGGGAGGCCGGCTACCGCGACTTCGCCCGCCGTCTCCGCATCTACGACATCGGCGACCAGGACCGCATCGTCGAGCGCATCTGGAAGGAGTTCCCCGGCCTCTTCTACATCCTCGGCCAGGCCGAGAAGGGCAAGGACAAGCGCGAGGCCGTCTACCGCGGCATGTACCTCGGCGGCGACGAATCGCTCACCGCGCGCCAGTGGATTGACACGCACGTACGCACCGGCCACGGGCCGCTGGGCGCGCTCTACCCGCCGAAGACCTGGACCGCGCCCAACCCCCACTCGACCCTCAAGGAGGGCGACACGCCGTCATGGTTCTACTTTCTGTCCACGGGGCTAGGCGACCCGGCCCATCCCGAGTGGGGCGGCTGGGGCGGGCGGTTCCAGAAGATCCCCGAGGGCGTCTACCGCGACGCGCAGGACCATGTGGGCACCGAGACCCACGCTCGAGCCTCCGTGTGGCGCTGGAGGCCGCACTTCCAGAACCACTTCCAGGTCCGGATCGATTGGTGCGTGAAGCCGCGCAACGAGGCCAACCACGCGCCGATCGCCGTCTGCAACGGCGATGCGACGCGGAACGTGCTGGAAATCGCCGCCGCGCCGGGGTCCGAGGCCAGGCTCACGGCCTCTGGCTCGCGCGATCCCGACGGGCACACGCTCTCATGTCATTGGTGGGTCTACAGGGAGGCGGGCACGTATCGAGGCGAGGCGAAGCTCTCCGCGCCCGACAGCCTGGAAACGGTCCTTGCCGTCCCCAGCGACTCGGCAGGCAAGGAGATTCACGTGATCCTCGAAGTCACTGACGACGGCGCGCCGCCCCTGACGAGCTACCGCCGCGTGGTTGTCAAGGCACAATGATTGGAGGAAAGCGCGATGAACTGCGTCAGAATGGTGGCCGGCGTGCTGACGTGGGCCTGCGCTGTCTCGACCGCGCTCGGCGCCGAGCGTGCCACCGGCCCTCTCAAGGTGCACCCTGCGAACCCTCGCTGGTTCGCCGACGGCGCCGGCCGCGCCGTGTGGCTCACCGGCTCACACACATGGGCCGGCCGCCAGGAGCGTGGCGTCGAGGGCACGACGCCCGACTTCGCCTACGCGGGCTACCTCGCCTTCCTTCAGCGCCACGGCCACAACTTCATCCGCCTCTGGGCCTGGGAACACGCGCAGTGGATGCAGTTCGTCGGCAGCGACGTGCCCGTCCGCTACACGCCGCTGCCCTGGACGCGCACGGGGCCGGGCAAGGCACTCGATGGCAAGCCGCAGTTCGACCTCAGCAGGCTTGACGACGGCTACTTCGCGCGGCTCCGCGAGCGGGTGGTCGCCGCGCGCGACAGCGGTCTCTACGTGGCCGTCATGCTCTTCCAGGGCTTCAGCCTCGCCAAGAACCGCGGCGACAAGACCAAGGGCAACGCCTGGCACGGCCACCCCTTCCATAGAGCCAACAACGTCAACGGCCTTGACGGCAATCCCAGCCGCGACGACACGGGCAACGAGGTCCACACCCTCAAGCTCCCCGCCGTCACCGCGCTCCAGGAGACCTACGTCCGCAAGACGATTGACACGCTCAACGACCTCGACAACGTGCTCTGGGAGATCGGCAACGAGTGCCACGCCGGCTCCGTCGAGTGGCAATACCACCTGATCCGCTTCATCAAGGAGTACGAGAAGACGAAGCCGAAGCACCCCCTGGTCGGCATGACGGGCGCGCCCATCAGGAACCCCGAGATGCTCCGCAGCCCCGCCGACTGGATCTCACCTGTCGGCAGGGAGTACCTCAACGACCCGCCCGTCGCCGACGGGAAGAAGATCATCGTCGTGGACACCGATCACATCCTGCCGTGGGACCACAATCCCCAGTGGCCGTGGAAGTGCCTGCTACGCGGCCACCACTTCATCCTGATGGACGGCTACCGCGACTTCCGCATCGGCTCGCCGAAGGAGCCGAAGCCGGAGTGGGACGTCACCCGCCGGGCCATGGGCCACACGCGCCGCTACGCCGAGCGGATGGATCTCGCAGCGATGACACCGCAGGACAAGTTGGCCTCGACCGGCTACTGCCTTGCCAATCCAGGCGTCGAGTACCTCGTCTACGTGCCCGCTGGCGGGAAGGTGACGGTGGACCTCTCGGCGGCGAAGGGCGATCTCGCTACTGCATGGTTCAACCCCCGAACGGGCGAGACGCACAAGGGGACAGCGGCAGGAGGCGGCGCGAGCGAGAGCTTCACTGCTCCGTTCCCCGGCGACGCCGTGCTTCACATCAAGCAAGTGCAGGAGGGTGACAAGCAATGAAGCGTGGTCTTCTGCTCGTGTGTGGCCTCGTCCTCTGTCTGCCACTCGCTGCAGGGGGGCAACCGATGGTGTTTCCTGCACGGAACTGGGAGGAGGCGACGCCCGACTCCCAAGGCGTGAGCCCGACCGCGCTCAGCGAAGCCATCGCCCATCTGAAGGCCAACACGGGCCGCGACGGGGTGAACGAGTTGGCCATCATCCGCAACGGCCGCATGATCTGGAGGGGGCCGGACATTGACAAGGTGCACGGCATCTGGTCCGCCACCAAGTCGTTCACCAGCACCGTCCTCGGCCTGCTCGTGGACGACGGCAAGTGCACCCTCGACACGCTGGCGAAGGATCGCGTGCCCGCGCTTGCGGAACGCTACGGCACGGTGAGGCTGCGCCACTTCGCCACCATGACCAGCGGCTATCGCGCCGTGGGCGACGAGCCGCGCGGCGACTACGTCCACGGCCCGAGCCCCACGCCCTTCGTGCCCGGCCCGCCGCTCTTCACGCCCCCTGGGTCGAAATACGCCTACTGGGACTCCGCGATGAACGAGTTCGGCCTCGTGCTCACCCGGATCGCAGGCGAGCCGTTGAGGGACCTCTTCAAGCGGCAGATCGCCGACCCCATCGGCATGGACCCGAAGAAGTGGAGCTGGGGCGACCTCGGCAAGGTGGACGGGATTGCCGTCAACGGCGGTTCGGGCAACCACGGCAAGCACGTGCTCATCTCGGCACGCGAGATGGCCCGCTTTGGCCACCTGTTCCTCAATCGCGGCAACTGGGACGGCCAGCAACGGATCAGTGCAAAGTGGGTGGAGGCGGCGACAAGCGTGCACGTCCCGGCCGCGAGGCCTGAAGCCATGCCCGGCTATCGCATCCAGGGCGCGGGCGTGTATGGCCTCAACTGGTGGGTCAATGGCACGAAGGCCGACGGGCAGCGCAAGTGGCCCCACGCGCCGCCGCGCACCTTCGCCGCCTCAGGGTTCAACAACAACAAGTGCTTCGTCGTCCCCGAGTGGGGCATGGTCGTCGTCCGCCTCGGCCTCGACGGCAACGTTGAGGACAAGGTGTGGGACGCCTTCTTCGCCAAGCTGTCGGCCGGCGTGAGCGCACACGGCGCAACCGAGTAGGAGGTCCGCGCGGATGAATGCCTCGTGGCCGGTCGCGCCCATCGCTATGAGCGATGGCCCTGATCCCAGTCCCGCAGAGCCGTAGAATCCCCCGCAACTGGGATCCTGTGGCGGCGAGTCTGAGGGGCTTCTCCATACAGCTTCCTGCGCGAAATATCCTGGTGGGCCTCGCGCCGTTCGGCGGCGCCGCGCTTCTCTTCTTGACCGCTCAGGAGAAAAGGCCATGAGCAACGGTCGGCGTCCTGCCGCATGCCCCGCATTCCTGGTGACGGCCTGGGCCCTGCTCGCACTGCCCATTCCAGCACAGTCGAGCGCGCGGGCGGCGGAGAACGCTGCCCCGTATCCCCGCAGCGTCGTCATCGAGTCCATTGCGTGGCACTGGGACACCCACAAGACCGCGGCGCCGGGCAGCGACCTCTGGCCTGTCACGTGGGGGCCTGACGACCATCTGTACGCGGCCTGGGGCGACGGCGGCGGCTTCGGCGGCACGAACTCGGACGGTCGCGTGAGCATGGGGTTCGCACGAATCGAGGGGCCGCCGGAGAGCCTCAAGGGCGTCAACATCAACGGCGGGAAGAATGCCGAGAACCGGGCTTCCTTCGCGGCGAAGGGGAAGACGGGGGGCATTCTGTGCGTAGGCGGCGTGCTCTATGCCCGGCTGAACATGCAGAACGGCGAGTGGCCGAACGTGGATCACGCGCTGGCGTGGTCCGAGGACCTGGGCAAGACGTGGCGCACGACTCCCTGGGTATTCCCCAAGGGCGAGGGCAACTTCAAGCCGTCGCGGTTCCTGAACTTCGGCAAGGACTACGCGGGGGTCCCGCCGCACCTGAAGGGATACGTCTACACCTATGGCTTCAGGCAGCACAAGGACGGCTGGGGCAGCGGCGGCAGCACCTATCTCGGTCGAGTTCCGCAGGACAAGATGACGGTGCGGCCGGCGTATGAGTTCTGGGCTGGCCTCGACGCCGAGGGCGCGCCCCGCTGGTCTTCAGATGTCGCCGACATCCAGTCCGTCTTCACCGACCCGAACGGCGCGACTCCAGGCACGGTGGCATACAACCCAGCACTGAAGCGATTCCTTCTGGTCAGCTTCCACACCGGGCCAGGCCAACTGGGCGTGTTCGACGCCCCGCAGCCCTGGGGGCCGTGGACCACGGTCGCCTACGAGGAGAGCTGGGGGAAGATGGGCGCCGCCGGCTCCGGCCTGAACTGCGAATTCCCGCAGAAGTGGATGAGCGCCGACGGCCTGACGATGTGGTGCATATTCAGCGTCTACGGTGAGGGCGCCAGGCAGGGCATCAAGGCCCACGACCAGTTCAACCTGGTGAAGGCCACGCTGACCCTGGCCGTGAAGTGAGCCGGCGCAGATGTACCCATGACCCGACGGGAGGAGACCCTGTCTATGGCATGGACTGCGTTGTTCGCGACTACGCCTGCGCGAAGGAACGGCACAAGTCGGGCGACGTGTGCCTCTTCGACCCGATCTCGGGCAAGTTCCTGCTGCGTCTACCCGAGAAGGGCGACCGCCTGTACGTCGCCGACGTGACGGGCGACTGGCGCGAGGAGACCATCGTGTGGAGCGGCGACGAGCTGCACGTCTACACGAACTTGCAGCCGAACCCGAGCCCCGAAGCGCCCCGGCTGTGGACCGTGCCGCACTGCCGGCGCAGCAAGATGGCGTGGGACTACTACAGCCCATAGCGCCGCGCGGTTCGGTCCACCGGGGCTGCACTCCGTTCCTGCTCCAGTGCATTCCGAGCCGGGACGCCCTATCGCCACACAGGCTATTGCACGGGTCCTGGCACGGCGGCGCAACCCGTCGGAGTCTCCGCCGCCAGCGTCCCGTCGAAGCGGAACAGGGCGAGGGTCTCTGCGTCCGAGCCAAGGCGCTTCTGAGGCACGAAGGAGCCGCGGTAGCGGCGCACGGCGCTGATCCGGAGCTCATCAATCAGCGCGTCCGCCGGGCGGAAGCCAGTGTTCATCGAGCCGACCTGCACGGGATACGGCAGGGGCTTCATCTTCAGGGGATGGTCGTTGGGGCTCTTGGCGCTGCCGACGCACCGGTCGGAGGCGAGCTTGCCATTGAGGAACAGCGCCATCGCGGTCTTCCCGCCGTCGTCCAGCTTCCACTGGAGCGCGACGTGGTGCCACTGGCCCTGGCGCCAGTCGCGAATGCTGGCGTCCACCGTGCGCGCCTCGTAGCCTGCGTTGGAGAGGACCGCGGCGACAATCCCAGGGGCGGTATGCGAGATGGTGAGCGAGCTGTGATTCGACAAGTATGGGTAGTCGGGGCGGATGGGACCCAGGTTGAGGAACACGTGCTCCAGTGGCCCGCGCGGCCCCGAGGAACGGGGCACGACATCCCACTGCGGCCGGACCCAGAACTCGATCGTGCCCTCTTCCACGTTGAGCTTCGGTGGGTCAAGGGAGCTGAAGTGGACGGGCATTGCGAGGGCCTGGCCGTCAATGCCGGGCGCGAACAGCCGGTCGCGCGGCACGTCGCTGCGGCGCGGGCTGCCGAACCTGCGCTCAAACGACCACGTCCCCTCGCGGCTGCTCACGGTAAACGTGCAGACGACCCCAGGGACTTCCACCGGGACGCGAATCACCACGGGTTCCTTCGGCGTCCAGCGGAGCTGGACCAGCGGCGCGGCGCCCAGCTCTGTCCTGCCCAGCGGCTTCACGCCATCGGTGTACTCGGCCACGACGCGGAAATTGTGCAGGTTGCGGTCGGTCTCGACGCGCAGGTCGCCGCCGAAATGCGTGCCGGCGCCATCGCCCGTGGTCTCGTGGCCGAAGGTGAGCGGGCGCAGCTCGATGTCCACCTGCGGCTCCGGCGTCCGCGCGTCGGGGCCGCCGGACTGGAGCGTGGCGAACTTCTCGACCGTATGGAAGTTGCTGCCGTCGAGAAACACCACGGCGTTCTGCTCGTGCTCGCCTTTCGGCCGGGTGTGGACGATGTTGCGGCAGAGCAGGATTCGACAGCTTGCCCCCTGCTCGAGGCGCAACCCTAGGTCTTCCTGCGGAATGGCCATCTCGACGGTCCAGCGGTCGGCCGCCTGGGCAACCTTCACCCGCGCCGTGCCGTTCCACTTTGGTGAGTACTTCGCCATCCCGTCCGCCGCCTTAGCGCTCCGGGCGTCGAAGACCGTGCCCTTCGAGTCCACGATCCAGTGCACGAACTCCCTGGCCGCGGGTCGGGTGGCGATGAGGACCTCCACGCTGTCGCACGGGGCGTGGTGGTCAGGGCCGGGCATGGCTGTGGCGATTTCTGACGGCTCTGGGTCGAAGCACTCCATTGCCACGTAGAGCGTCTTGTCGTCGTAGGCCAGCCGGGCGGTCGTTTCGAGGCTCTCGAGGCGAAGCGCCCGCCAGTCTACGAAGTGCTCGATGCGAGGGGCTTTGGCCCATGCGGGCTCGTCCAGTCGCCCGTCGGCGGTGATGGGCTCGCCCGCTCGTACGGCGACGAGTTCGCGCTTGCGGCAGTCGCGCTCGAACCAGCCAGGGATGCTGTGGGCGGCGATGAGCTCGTTGCAGCGCTTGGCGAGGTCGTCGGCCTCCTTCCGCAGTTCGGCGGGGTCGAGCGTGGAGAGGAGGCCCGTGGTGGCCGTTTTTCGCGTCGGGGACGCGAGTCGCCGGTTCCGCGGGATCTTGCGGGTGAGAGCGGCCCATTCGGGTGCCGCCTGATCGAGGTGCGCCCGCGCCGCTGCGAGCTGTTTCTCGGCCTCCGTTCGGTCGCCCTGCTGGATCGCGCGCCGCGCCGCCATGATCGCCGCACGGTGCGTGGCAAGGATCCGCGCGGCGTGGGTCATCTGGTAGAGGTTGAGGAAGTAGCCGTACTCATCGCCCGACAGCGCCGGCGCCCGCTGCTGCGATTCCCACAGCTTGTCGAGCGATGCAGCGGCCCGTGCTGCCGCCTGCGCCTGCTCGTGCATGGTGCGGACCGGGTCGTCGAGCTTCACGTGGTCCAGCACTTCGCTGGGGAAGCAGATGTAATGATGGCTGATGTTCTCCGCGAAGGCCGGTGTGAGGAGCGGCCCGGCCTCGTCGCCGAACATGAAGCGACAGGCGCGCTGGGCGAAGGCCCGCCGTTCGGCCGGCACGCCGCCTGTGGTGCCGCAATCGTGCCACGCGGCCGAGTCGAAGTCGGCCGCGCCCGGCCGGTTCACGTGCCACGCGCACTCGACGCCGAGAAGCTGGGTCAGCTCGCGCCAGCCGTTGCCCGACACGTTGCCGAAAAGGATGTCCTGGTGCGTCAGATAATGGAGCGACCTGGTGAACAGGGGCGTGGTGATGAAGTACGGGCGCCAGCCTTTCCAGAAGGCGTACTCGTAGTAAAGGAAAAACGGCCGGGCGCCCCACGCTGCCCGCGCCAGGTCGAGATGCCGCCGCTCGCTCTCCCGGACGCAGATATAGATGTCGGGCGGCAGCACCGAGTCCAGCCGCTTCAGGAAGGCGACGAGCTTCGCGCTCGCCTGCTCCGCGACCTTGCGGGCGGCGTCGCCCTGTCCCATGGACGCCGCGGCATCGCGGTACACGTTCTCCGGGTCGAGGTAGCGGCCCGTGTACGGGTAGACCACGGCCACGAACTTCGCGTCGGGGATGCGTTTCTTGATCTCACGGTAGTAGATTCCGAACACCGTGGCGTCCGCCTTGGCGTGGTCGTCGCCGTAGTTCTTGCGGCATTCGTCGCAGCGGTCGTCCCAGAGGGCGGGATTGGCCCAGCCGCCGCTGTCGGTGGCGTGCAGGTAGTAGCCGCGGTAGCCGCAATCGGCCAGCCACTGCGCGGCCCGCTCGGCCCGGCGCTGGTGGAGGTCGAGCCGCGACCAGCAGAAGTAGCGGCCGTGCGACCTGGAGAGCACGCAGCGGTTGAAGGCCGCGTTGTCCTTGTCCTGCGGGAACCGCCCGAGGGACGTGGTGTCCGCATCTATCGCCTCGATGCCGCGCGCGAAGCCGTAGTCGTGCACCTCCCTCAACGCGGCGCGGACAACGGTTGTCTTCTCCCGGGCGTCTCCGGGGTCAATGCTCGTTCGGTTCCACGCCATGTTGATCTTCGCGCGCAGCATCCAGTCGAAGTGGCGTTTCTGCGCGGCCACCCAGTCAGCGGCGAGGGCGCGGGCCTTGGCCAGGTCGCCCTTGGCCTCGGCGTTCAGGATGGCGTACCAGTTGCCGCGCAGGTGCTCGGAAAACGGCGCACCGTTGCAGCGGTGCAGGTAGTCCGGCCAGTCGCGCACGGCGGCCGGCTCGACCAGAAGCTTGCCGTCCCGCCTGACGATCAGTTGGCGCAGCGTCGCCGCCGCGTAGAGCGTGCCCAGCGTGTCGCTGCCGATCAGGAGCAGTTTCAGGTTCTCGCCCGACCCGAATGGTTGGATGACGTAGCCCTGCGCCCCTGGGTCGGCGGGCGTCAGCCGGGGCGCCTCCGCCATCGCGGCGAGTTCCTTTGCCGTGCACGGCGCGAGGAGGACCAGCCTCCCCTTCGGGAGGGGATCGCCCAGCTTGCCCACCGGCAGCGGCTGCCCGCCCAATGAGACGATTCGCTGATTGATCTCCTGGGCGCCGATCTGAGAGCGCTCGTCGGGTGCGGCCACGATGCGGAAGCCATCCAGAGCCACTGGCTCGCCGAGGGCGCGGACCTCTTTCGGCAGGGGGATGATGGCATCAATCGTGGTCTGGGCCGACGCCGTGCACGCGACGAAGGAAGCTGCCGCCAACAGCCGCCACATGATGCCATCTCCTCTCGCTTCTCCCAACGTTCATGGGGCCAGGATGAACTCCCCGCGCAGGGTGTTCCAGGCGTCGTTCTCGCCGACGCCCGTGAAGACGAATGTGAACCGGCGTCCGTCGGCGCTGAGCCACTTGGGCGAGAAGTTGAAGCGGAATGCGGTCAGCGGCACGTGGCCCTCGCCCCAGGCGTCGTTGTAGAGGACGGTTGTCCACGGTCCCCACGGCTCTGGGGCGTCGAAGAGGCCCATGCAGCCCCGGGACGTGCGGGAGTGCTCGGTCGCGAGGAGGTAGCGCCGCAGGCCGGGGTTGTAGAGCACGCTCAGGTTCCAGCCGACGCCGGCGGGGTCCGCGAAGACGGGCCGTTTGGCGGCGAGGTCTGAGGCCCAGCGCGGCGCGCCGCGGTCGTCGAGGCCGGCGAAGAACTCGCAGGCGGCGCGGTCGAGCAGCCGCTCGCGCGGGACGCGCGACAGGTAGACCTCGCCCGGCTTGTGCACGTCGAATCCGGCGAGCTGCGCCGGCACTGTCGCCCGGCCCGGCCCCCAGCGCGGGCGAATGTAGTAGCTGTAGACGTAGCCGTCTCGCGCACCGGCGTAGTCCTTGCCGAACTGTAGAAACGTCGGGATCGTCAGCTCGTCGGCGAAGGTGAACGCCCAGGGCGCCTTCTGCCACGAGCGCCCCTTGTCGGCGGACTTGGCCAGGCGGGCCTCCACGAGGTGCGGCGAGGGATCGGGCGATGCCCACATGTACAGGATGCCGCCGACGGAGAGAATGCCGTAGCTCTTGCCGGGGAACGCGGCAGGGGCCTCGGGATTCTTGCCGCCCCAAACGTTCACGCCGCGGTAGGCGTCGGCCGGGCCTTCGACGCGGGCGATGCCGAGGCCGACGCGACCGTCGCGGTTCGTGCCGCCGAAGCCCCCACCGTCGCCCCAGGCGGTGTATTGATGGTCGTCATCGGCCCAGGTGAGCGGCCAGTTGTCGCTGCCCGGGGCGCGGCGGCCGAGGGTCGAGAAGTCGAACTTGGCCTCACGGATCCGTGGGCTGGGCGGATAGGGCGGCTTCGTCGCTGCCACGGCGATCGAGGCCAGGCTCCACATCAACAAGCTAGCCGTTCGCATTGGTCACCTCTGCTTCACCGACTGGGCACTCCCATCAGGCGTTGCCTCAGTGCCCGACACGAATCAAAGTGCCTCTGCGGACCGAGAAGCAGTCGTCGCCTGAGAAGACGAGGTGCACGGTCTTCCCGTCGGCGCTCATCCACTTGGTGGGAAGGCTGGACGTCTCGCCCGGCCCGACGTCCCATTCCTCGGTGAAGAAGACGGTGGTCCACGGCCCCCAGGGCTCGGGGGCGTCGTAGATGCCGAGGCCCCCCTTGAAGCGGGTGTCGCCGCCAGGGAGGGTGTGGCACCACAGGTAGCGCTTCAGCCCCGCGTTGTAGGTGATCCCCGAGCGATAGCAGCGGCCGGGGTGCTCGAAGACGGCTCCGCGCTCCCGCACTTCACTCGACCACACAGGCTTTCCGCCCGCGTCGAGCTTCTGGAAGAACTCGTAGGCGCTGCGCTCAGCGAGCTTCTCTTTCAGCACGCGGGCGAGGACCATGCGGTCGGCCGGCTTGTAGGCGCTCTCGCTGTCGTGGGAGTAGATGTAGACATACTTGTCCCGCGCGCCCGCGTAGTCCTTCCCAAAGTTCAGGAAGGTGGGGCAGCCGAAGCTGGTGCTGAGCTTCCAGTCGGCCCAGGTCCAGGTCTTGCCGTGGTCGCGCGACCAGGCGAGCTGGGCGTTGCCCGCGTTGCGCGCCCACATGTAAAGCACGCCATCGAGCATCAACATTCCGCTGGCCTTCCTGCCGCGGGCGCCGTCGCCAAGGGTCTCGCCGGTGGGCGACAAGACATTGACGCCGTGGACGTCGGGCGGCGTGCCGAGGACCTTCGCGAAGCCGAGGCTGAGCTTCTTCGGCACGACGGGCACGAAACCGTGGCCGTCGCCGTAGGCGGTGTAGAGGGCATCGTCGTCGGCCCAGGTCATGGGCCAGTTGTCGCTGCCCTTGGCGAGGCGGAGGATGGTGTTCGCAGGCGCCCACTCGATGCCCTTGATGACGGGGCTGGGCGGATAGGGCGGCTTGGCTGCCGCCATTGCGGTGGAGGCCAGACACCAGACGAGTGAACCTGTCATTCGCATGGGCTACCGCTCCTTCACCGACTGGGCGATAGGGCCGAGGAAGCGGATGAGCTTCGCGTAGTGCTCGGGCGTGGCCGGGAGCGACTTGCCCGCCCGGGCGACCACAATGTCGAGGCTGGGGACGACGACGATGAGGCTGTCGTAGAGGCCCCACGACCAGTAGGCGTCGCGCGGCACGTCCTTGAGCGTGCCGTCGGCGTTGTTCCACCACAGGTAGCCGTAGTGGCTCGACGCTCTGCCGTAGAGCCCCGGCTCCACGGTCGGCACGCCGTGCAGCGCGTCGGGCAGCTTGCCGCAGGCGACGACGAAGTCCTCGGGCAGGAGCTGCTGGTCCCGCCAGCGGCCGCGTCGGAGGAACAGGTAGCCGAAGCGGGCCATCGCGTCCACGTTGGCGTGGATGCCCGCCCCGAACTCCCGCCGCATGATGCCGTTGATCTCCCTCAGGCGGTAGGCATTGTGGCGCCACGTGAGGTCGGCCGGCTTGATGCCGATGGGCGTGAAGAGCCGCTCGAACATCACCGCGTTGAGGTCCCGCTGGTAGACGAGTGTGATGCACTCGGCGAGCCAGTTGGGGCCGCTGTCGCTGTAGGCCCACTTCGTGCCCGGCTCGAAGAGCATCCGGCACGTGCCGCCGGGCTTCTCGAACCCAGCGGTCTGCGTGAGCAGGTGACGGATCGTCATCTTCTCGAGCCAGCCTGGCTGGGCGTTGGCGTCCTTGCCTTGGCCGAGCGTGGGGTGGTAGAGCCGTGCCTTGTCGTCGAGGCCCTTGATCTTGCCGTCCTTGAGCGCGAGGCCGAGGGCCGCTGCCCCGAAGGACTTCGTCGTGGACTTCAGGTCGTAGCGCTGGCGCAGGTCGCCCCAGTGCAGGACGAGGCGGCCGTGGCGGATGATCATGCCCGAGCCGTCGCCCTCCAGCGCGTAGTCGCGGGCCCGTTCGAGCTTCGCCTCGTCCATGCCCACTTCGGCGGGCGTGGCCTTCGCCCAGTCGGGCATCGGCCACACCGCTTCGCCTGCGTGGATCAAGGCGGGAGATGCGGCGACGAACAGCATCACCCACGCGGCACCCGCGACCATACGGTACTCCTTTGTTCCTCGGGCACAGTGGGGGCGTCTGCTTTGCTGCCCGTTTGCCGGACGCTCCGGCACGGCAGGAAGCGTAGCACGAAGGGCGACGGACTTCAACAGGGCTCCCATCCACATCCACGATTCCTTGCAGCGACGCTTGCTGCTATTGGCGGACATGGTAGACTCTGGCTCCTGTGCGTGAGCCACGCGAGAAGCGGGAAGCCGAGGAGACAGCGATGTCTGGCAGCCGGTGGTGTGGTGCAATTGTGGGGCTGCTGCTGGCCGCCAGCGCGGCGGCGCAAGGAGAACGCGGCATGAATCGTGTCGAGCGGTGGGGGCACTTCGAGGCAACGCTGAAGTCTGCGAAGGCCTATGCGAATCCCTTCACCGATGCGGACCTCTCGGCCCGCTTCGAGTGCGAGGGCGAGGCCGTCACGGTCAAGGGCTTCCACGATGGCGACGGCACCTGGAAGATCCGCTGCATGCCGACGAAAGAGGGGCGCTGGACATTCAGGACACAGTCCGCCGATCCCGAGCTGGACGGCAAGACGGGCGAGTTCCGGTGCGGCCCACCCTCGAAGGGCAACCACGGCCCCGTGCGTGTGGCGCACACGTGGCACTTCGCCTATGCCGACGGCACGCCCTACTTCCAGGTCGGCACCACCTGCTACGCCTGGACCCACCAGACCGAGGCGCTCCAGGAACAGACGCTCAAGACCCTCGCCGCGTCGCCCTTCAACAAGATCCGCTTCTGCGTCTTCCCCAAGTCCTACACCTACAACCAGAATGATCCGCCGTTCTACCCCTTCGAGCGCAAGGGCGACGGGAAGTTCGACTTCACGCGGCCCAACCCCGTGTCGTGGCGGCACCTCGAGCGGCGCCTCCTCGACCTTCAGCGCCTGGGCATCGAGGCCGACCTCATCCTCTGGCACCCCTACGACCGCTGGGGCTTCGCCGAGATGGGTAAGGAGCACGATGACCGCTACCTGCGCACCTGCATCGCCCGCCTGGCCGCCTTCCGCAACGTCTGGTGGTCGCTCGCCAACGAATACGACCTCATGGCCCCCAACACGAAGAACCACCGCGGCGACAAGACGATGGCCGACTGGGACCGCTTCTTCCAGATTCTCCAGAAGGAAGACCCCTTCGCGCGCCTGCGCAGCATCCACAACTGCCGCGGCTTCTACGACCACACGCGAGCGTGGGTGACACACGCCAGCATCCAAAGCTCCGACCTCGCCTCCGGCCCCGCCTGGCGCGAGAAGTACCGCAAGCCCATCGTCTACGACGAGTGCAAGTATGAGGGCAATGTGCCCCAGGGCTGGGGCAACCTCACCGCCCAGCAGATGCTCGACCGCTTCTGGCTCGGCACCATCGGCGGCTGCTATGTCGGCCACGGCGAAACCTACAAGCACCCCGACGACATCCTCTGGTGGTCCAAGGGCGGCGTGCTCCACGGCCGGAGCCCGGCCCGCATCGCCTTCCTCAAACGGATCATGGAGCCGACGCCGTTCAAGGACATGGCGCCCGACGCCGCCTTCTGCCCCGGCAACGCCACCCTGGCCAAGCCGGGCGAACTGTACCTCGTCTACTGTCTCAAGTCATGCCCCGCGACGATTGACCTGCCCGGCGACCGGCCCTTCAAGGTGGACGGCATTGACACGTGGAACATGAGGGTTGCGCCCCTGGGTACCGCGCGGCCAGGCAAGTTCACCTTCACCCCGCCCAAGGCCCCCTACCTCTTCCGCTTCGAGCCCTACAAACCCGGCGAGGCGCTGCGGCCCGAGGCGGTAGCGAAAGCCACGCCCACCGAGGGCACGCCGCCGCTCACCGTGAAGTTCAGCGGCCCGGCCGATCTCGCGTGCCAATGGGACTTCGGCGACGGCGCCACGTCGGCCGAGGCCAGCCCCACGCACGTCTACGCCAAACCCGGGCTCTACGCCGCCACGCTCACGGTCACCGACAAGGCCGGCGCCTCGGCGAGCGCCAACCTGCTGATCGCCGTGGACGCCCCGTCGGACAAGCCGCTCATGCGCGCGGCCACGAAGGGCGCCGACACCCAGCCCGTGAAGCTCCACGGCGACGTGAAGCGCGGCGACGATGGCTCGCTCGACCTCGGCGACGGCGAGCCGTGGAAGTGGGTCTCCGTGGGCGACAAGCCCCTCGAGGCGCTCGAGGGCCTCCGCTCGTTCACCGTCTGCGGCTGGCTCAAGGCCGCGAGCCTGGAGGCCGGCAGCGGTGGCAACCGCATCGCCTTCAACCTCAACTACAACCGCTCGGGCCTCGACCTCGTGTGCCTCGGCGACGGCCGTTTGCGGCTCGCCGTCAACGAGTGGCCCGACCGCATCGCCAACGACAGTTCGCCCGGCAAGGTCGCCGTGGGCAGGTGGGTCTTCTTCGCCGTCGCCTACGACGGCACGAAGGAGAAGGACAACGTTCGCTGGTACTTCGGCGACGCCGACACCCCTGCCCAGCTCGACAGGACGACGACCTGCGCCCGCGGCGCCACGGGCCAGGGCAGCGGCCCGCTCACCATAGGCAACTACAACGAGACCCTTCACAACCACGGCCTCGACCGCCAGTTCCGCGGCGCGCTCCGCGACATCGCCATCTTCGGCAGCCGCATCGGCTCCCAGGGCGCCCTGTCGCTGGAAGACATCAGGAAACACCAGGAGTGAACGCCCCATGTCCCGCGTGTGGCAGTGGCTTGGCCCAATCGCTCTCGCCTTCGTGGCGAATGTCGTGGCAGGAGAAGCGCTCGTGGACAACGGAACGCTGAAAGCTATGCTCGAGGTTCCCCTCGGCTCGCGCATCGGCCAGTGCCGGGCCGTGCCCGTGCAGCTCGGGCCGGGGAGCCGGCCCGCTTTCCTGGCGATCACCTGCGCCGACGCGACGGTGGACCCCTGGAGCGAGATGTTCTTCTACCCGACCGACACGCTGAAGCTCGCGCTCTGCGATGCCGAGGGCAAGATTCTCTGGCGTCTCGACCTCGGCAAGGGCGTGGTGCCGGGCATGTGGTTCTGCCCGTTCTTCGCCTTCGATCTCGACGGCGACGGCACCGATGAGATCTACTTCGTGAACAACATTGACGCCGACCACCCCCTCGGCCACCGCGGCCGCCGCCTCGAACGCCTCGACGCCCGCACCGGCAAGAGCACGGGCCGCTGGCCCTGGCCCGCGAGAAACTCCGACGAAAGCATGAGCCACGCCTACCGCAACTTCATCCTCGGCGGTCACGCCCGCGACGAGGCCGTGCTCGTCACCGTCCAGGGCACCTACCAGAGCATGCACCTCCAGGCCTGGAGCCGCGACATGAAGCCCCGCTGGGAGCGCACCATCGCGGCCAACGCCCCCGGCGCGCGCGGCAGCCACATGTGCCCCATCGCCGACCTCGATGGCGACGGCGTTCAGGAAGTCATGTGGGGCGAGCGCTGCATCGAGCTGGACACGGGCAAGGAGGTCTTCTGCGCCGACCGCATGGCCTATCGCGGCCACTCGGATGTTGTTCAGCCCTTCACCGACCCCAGGACCGGGCAGTGGCTCCTCTATACCTGCCGCGAGAGCGACCCGAAGGCCACGCCCCGCGTGGTCGTCTTCGATGCGAAGGGCAACCGCGTGTGGGGCGCGGTGGACGAGGGGCACATGGACATGGGCTGGATCGCGCGCCTCGGCGACGGCGGCGCGCCCGTGGCCATGGCCATCCGCATCGGCAGCAAGGGCGCGGGGCCGGGCGGCACCACACGCACAGGCGTCCACGAGTTCGTCTTCAGCGCCGTCACCGGCGAGAAGCTCGACCTCGGCTTCAGCGTCTACCGCACGCTGCCCGTGGACCTGGATGGCGACGGGCTGCACGAGCTCGTGCGCACGACCGACGACGGCTCGGTCGAGGTGATTGACCACAAGGGCAAACGCCTCGCCGACCTCGGCGCGGACGGCCACGTGGCTATGGCCTGCAAGCTCCTCGACCTGCCCGGCGAGCAGTTGCTCGTCGCCTACCCCGACGGCACGCTGCGCGTCTGGGCCGACCCGAAGGCGAAGGACAGCGACGCCGCTCTCGCCCGCTACAGGCACCCGCTCTACCGGGCCAACCGCCGCCTCTTCGCCACGGGCTACAACCTCAATGTCCTGGGCGGCTTGTGAGTGTTGAGGGGAAAGGGGAAGACCAATGCTCCAGCCACTGCTCCTGTTCGGCCTGATTGCCTCGGCGGCCCCCGCTCAGCCGCCCGGTGGCGCGCTCGCAGGACAACGCCCCCGCGTGATCGTCTCGTCCGATATCGGCGGCTCGGACCCCGACGACTTTCAGTCCATGGTCCACCTGCTCCTCTACGCCGACGTGCTCGACATCGAGGGGCTGATTTCGTCGCCCCCGGGCAAGGGGCGCGCTGAGCACATCCTCGAGGTCATCGCGGCCTACGAGAAGGACTTCCCGAACCTGTCGAGACACTCGCCCCGCTATCCCAAGCCCGACGCGTTGCGGGCGCTCGCGAAGCAGGGCACCGTGAACCCGGCGCCGCGGGCCGGCGTCTCGGAACCGACCGAGGGCTCGCGCTGGATCATCGAGCGCGCGAAGGCGACAGACCCGCAGGGCCGGCCGCTCTGGGTGCTCGTCTGGGGCTCGATCACCGACGTCGCCCAAGCCGTCCACGACGAGCCGGCCATCAGGAAGGCCATCCGAGTTCACTCCATCGGCTCGTGGAACACGGCGCAGGACCGCGCGTCGCGCGACTATCTCTTCCGCGAGCACCCCGACCTGTGGTGGATCGAATCCGACACAACGTTTCGCGGCATGTACCAGGGCGGGCAGCAGGATGGTGACCTGGGCAATCGCCCGTTCATCGAGCAGCACGTGAAGGGCCACGGGGCGCTGGGCGCGCTCTACGTGCGGAGGAAGGCCGACATCAAGATGGGCGACACGCCCTCGGTGCTCTATCTCTTCCGCGGCAACCCCGACGACCCGACGGCCGAGCACTGGGGCGGAGCCTTCGTGCGCCCCGAGCCCGACAAGCGGCCGACCTACTGGCACGACAGCCACAACCCCGCCCTCGCCGAGGGCGGCAAGCCGGGAGCGAAGACCGTGAACAAGTGGCGTGCGGACTACCTGCGCGACTGGCAGCAGCGCATGGACCGCGTGCTGAGCCCTGCGAGGTGACCAGTCCAGCGAGGAGATCGACCTCCATCTCGACCCGCGCACTGGGTTGGCCCTTCACCAGCGTCACCTGCCTGACGCACGAGCAGCTTCGAGGCCACCGGGCTCGGGGGTCGGAGCGCGGCTGGCGGTTTGCGGGATTCAGGGCATGGTAGACTTCGTCGGGTGCCCTCCCAAACATCGCACGCTTGCTGTGAACCTACTGCTTGCCCGCAAAGCACAGGATCCGTCGGTCCGCCGTCGAGAGGTACAGCCTGCCGTGTGCCGCGGACATGCCGTCGAACACCGGTGGAGCGGCGAGTGGGTGCTCCCTAATGAGCGCGCCGTCGGAGGCCGAGAAGACCTGGAGCAGAGCGCCCCTTCGCCCCTCGAAGGCCGCCAGCGGGTCGTCGGGGTCCACCACGTCGGGCATCCCGGCCGCGAACAGGTGGTCGCCGGCCAGCACCATGGCCCGGACGCGCAGTGGGATCATCGCCTGCCACTTCGCCGGCCGAGCGCGGACGTAGCCCGTGCCCTTCTCGACGCCGCGCCCGCCTTGCCGGTACTTGTCGCTGTAGGCCTCCTTCGGCAGCCACTGGATGGCGACCTTCTTCCCCTTCTCCTCGAGGACGGGCTCGTTGTCAATGTCGTCGGCGAACAGCAGGTAGCCCTGCTCGCCGGGGATGAAGAGTGGGCTCCACACGACACGGCGATAGAAGTACTTCACCGCGTAGGTTGTGCGGTCGTCGAAGACGACGAGCTGCCCCGACTTGGGCGCGTGCTGTGCGAAGTAGAAGCCCGGCCAGCGCCGGCTGTGCATCCAGTAGAGGCGGTCGAAGCCGGTGTCGTCCAGAAAGCCGCCCGTGGCGACCAGGTGGTCGGCCCCCATGTCCAACTCGCCGAGGTCGCTCTCCTGCTTCGTCGCCAGGCGATTCAACCTGGCGTCGAACTTCACCTGCCCCATGTAAAGGTCCTTCCCGTCGCTGACAAGCAGGTCTGGCAGCGCCCCTTCCATAGCGAACGGCCTGCCCGTGTCCTTCTTGATGTCGGGCCACGGCCCTTCCAGGTGGTGGTGGTAGAGCACCTTGCCGGTCTTCACGTCGAGCCCGTAGGCCAGGATTCCGCCATCGAGGAAGGACGACCTGCCCGCCGCGAAGTACACAACCCCGTCCTGGACCAGCACGCTGCCCTGAACCGGCCAGACCGACTCCACTTGCTCGAAGGATACCAGGCGCCGGTCGTCGGGCGCGGCGCGGAACCGCCACACCAGGGCGCCGTCGGCTGCGCGCAGGCAGTAGACGTAGCCGTCGCGGCAGCCGAAGAGCACCAGGCCGTCGTGCACGGTGGGCGCGGAGTCGATCCGCCCGCCGGCGGTGAAGCTCCAGAGGCCCTTTCCGTCGGTCGCGCCGAGGCAGCGGATGCGGTGGGCACCCATCTCCGCCACCCAGAGCCTGTCGCCGACGATGACGGGTTGCGAGCCCTGGCAGGCGAGCTCGAGCTCCCATTGCTTACTCAGCTCTGCGGGCACGGCAGACCTCGTGGCGCCGCTGCGCTGCCCGTCGCGGCGGTGCATGGGCCAGTCCTCGGCCGAGGCTTCACCACGGTCCGGGGTCTTGCCGTAGGCGGGGCCGCGCTCGATAGCGGCCTCGGCCGAGGGCCTGAGCGCGTCGGCCGGCTCGGCCGACATCGCGAGGAAGCCGCTGACCTTGGCGCCCGGGTAGCAGAAGCACTGGCTGGGCGGCGCATAGAAGAGCCCGTTGGCTGGTGTGGCCCCCGTGAAGCAGGGGGCGCGGAGCCAGTCGCAGCGCATGTGCCCGTCGCCAATGATGTCCACGAACTCGGCGCCGCGCTTGGGCAGGATCAGGAAGCGCTCCGTCGCCTTGCTGCGGTGGCACCGGTAGTGGTGGCCGGGGGAGATCAGCTTGGCCACGTCCACCGTCTTCTTGACCTCGCCCGTCTTGAGGTCGCGGCCCTGGAACGAGCCGCACCAGACGAGTCCGCCGGCGACAAAGAGGTCGGTCGGTTGCGTGCACGCGCCGGCCCACGCTCGCGCGCCGGGGCACTGCCACAGGACCTTGCCGTCGGCCAGAGACAGGGCTGTCAGGTACAGCCCCTGCTGCGGCTGTTTCTTGCCCGCGCCTTTCCTGGCCTGCTTCGCGCCTGCCGGCGGCTGCCCGTGGCCGTGGAAGAGCACCACGCCGTCGCTGAGGACCAGCGTGCTCCCTCCGCCGACGGTGGAGCCGATGGGGTCGGGCGTCCGCCACACCTCGGCGCCGGTCCTCGCGTCGAGGCACACGAGTGCGTCCATGTCGTGGTAGACCACGCGGCCAGCCTGGGCCGACAAGGCGTAGGGCACGACACGGGTGTGCTCCTTCCGCCAGAGTTGCTTGCCCCTCTCGACGTCGATGGCTGCGAGCGTATCGTCGAGCGCGTCTTTCGCGAAGCGCGCGGTCGCCGCCACCGACCGCCCCTGGGTGATCTTGACGATCAGGATGCCATCGGACAGGATCATCTCGTCAGCGCCCTGCGTGCCTTCGATGGCCTCGGCGAGGACCTTGCCCGTCGCCGCGTCGAGCACGGAGACGGGTGAATCGAGGAACCGGAGCGTGACGTACACGTGGTCGCCCTCGGCCACCAGCCGCCGCGGGATCGTGTGATGGATGGCCCATCGGCCGCCCGTGCCCGTGCCGAATTCCGGCTGCCATTGCTGCATGGGCACCTTCCAGAGCAGGACGCCGTTCGCCGCGTCGCGCGCGATGAGGCTGCACCGCTGCGGCAGCTTCCTGTACACCCCACTGGGGGCCTCGTCGAAGATGGTGAAGATGCGCCCGCCCGCGGCGACCACGGCGTTGACGCTGCTGGGGAATTCGTGGCTGCGGCACCACGGCGGCCCGGCCACCCAGCGCAAACACTTCGGAGGGCCGATCTGCCTGTCGTTTGCGACGGCGTTGCCGCTGGCGTCATGGAGGAAGTGCGACCACTCGTCAATGTCCGCCGGCCGGGGCTTCACCGTCTTGATCCACTTCCCGCCGCTCTTCACATAGGCCACGCCGTTGGGCGCCAGCACCCGCAGCACCTCGGCCATCGGCACGTCGCCCGGGTCCTCGGCTACCACAAGATTGACCAGGTTCTCGACATAGGGCAGCCGCGAACCGCGGAGGAGGTCCACCGACACCGGGCCGTAGAGGCCCAGCGACTGGATGTGCTTGCGGGCGGTCGCGACCTTGGCCGCATCGGTATCGAGGCCGTGGACCACGTAACCATCGCCGGCGCGCAAGGCCGCTGTGAGCCTGCCGTCGCTGCAACCGAGGTGCACGACGAGGCCGCCTCTCACTCCTGTCGCGGCCAGAACCTGCTCCGCCTGGGCCTTCTCAGGCGATGGGGCCCCAGCCTCCGCGACGTGCAGAGCGCAGGCACACGCCGCGGCAGCCAGAATGGTCCTCGGCCAGAAGGCGCACGGGACAGAGACACGGGTCATTCGCGTCATGTGTTCTCTCCTCAACTGGGCTCTTATCGTCGGCGACCTCCGCCCAAAGCATACGCATTTCCACATGCCCTGTCCAGTCAGATGGCGCCGCTCGAGCGGCGAGGGAAGCGGGTTGGTTGGCACGGGCCGCTACGGGCTGTGGAAGAGAGCAGAGCCGAGAACCGGCTTCTTCGCCTGCTCTGAGGTGTAGGAGATGCGAAGGTCTTTGTTCGTGGCGTGCTGGAAATACAGGACGGTGAAGCTATGCTTGCCGGCCCTCAGCCCGATCTGGCCCGAATCTTCCCAGGCGTCGCGCCCGCACAGCACGTCGAGATTCACCACGGTCACGCCGTCTATGATCAGGCGGCAACCGTCGTTGGACCGGACTTGGAAGGTGTACAGGTCGTCCTCCGGGATGTGGATGTATCTCGAGAAGCGCATGGCGAAGTGCTCGTTGCGTGGCGCGCGGGCGAGGTCAATCGCCTCGGCGATCCCTGCCGCCTTGGGCGTGAGCGACTCGAAGTTGGGCAGCGCTCGCCACTCGCCCTCGAAACTCTCGTAGCGGATGCCCGGGCGCAGGGGGCCGGGGTCGGCGGCCTCGCGGAGTTCGGCCCTGGTGTAGGTGGCCGCCATCGGGGCGTAGACCGTGCCGTCGTCGGAGAACGCACGGAGCCGCAGCGCCGTGCTCCGGGTGAACGTGAGCGACTCCGTGTACGCCGGCGATGCGGCCGTCGGCTCGGCGCCATCGGTCGTGTAGCGCAGGGTCGTGCCCTCGACGAGGTTCTGGGCCGTGACGGTCACGCTGTCCCGGAACATGCCGCCGTGCGGTGTGAGATAGGCCAGGGCGTTGAACGTGCGCGTCCGCTTCCCCAGCACGAGCGACAGCGCCCTGTCGCCCCCGTCCTCGAACCGGAAACTCGCGACCCTGTTGCGGGCGGGGCCGTCGGACGCCGGGGTGCTCGAGATCAGCGCTCTGTCCTCGAGCCACGGCTCGACGATCAACGTCTGAAGCGGACAGTTCTCCACCTCGACGCTTTTGACGATTTGGTCGCCTCGAAGAGAGCGCTCAATCCTCACCTTCGTCCACGCGACTCGCTGGCCTTGGACGACGGGGGTGCGGGTCTCCACGTACTGCCAGGCATCTGGCAGGTGATCTCGGACGCGGAACGTGCCATTGGGAAGGGAGTAGCTGATCCCTGCGAGCCGCTCGAGGAGCAGGCAGTTCACGGCTCCGCACCAGTTGTAGTACATTGAGCCCCAGGGCTTGTAGTCGGGGTCCCAGCACTCGGGGGTAACGGGGAAGCCGTGGTCGCGCACCATGCCGCCGAGGTGGCCGAGCGTGCACTGAACCGCCTCGGCGGCGCAGCCGCGTCGGAACATTCCTTCGATGGCCAGCCACATGCTGATGGTCGAGACGGCGAAAGGCCCGTTCTCGGGGTAACCGGGCGGGCGGACGTCGAGCGGCACCGGCCCGTAGAACCCTGTCTCCGTGTTCATGACCCATCGCTCGACCGTGCCTCTAGCCCACTCGTCGGGCATTTCGGCGCACATGAGAGAGGCCAGGTGCCAGATGTCTTTCCAGCGGGTGCCCTTGCCGGCGTGGTACTGCGGCCAGCAGGCCTCCCAGGGAGTCCGGAAGCCCCTGACCATCTTCGGTCTCATGGCCTTCCAGTGCACGGCATCGGCGTCACGCTCCAGGGCGGTGGCCATGGCGACGAGGGCGTCGAGCGCGTTGATCTCGAGGCCAAGGCATCCGGGCAGGCCGTCCCAGTAGAGCTTCCGGAACAGCTCGTCGTAGGCCTCCGCCAGGAAGGCCCTGTCGCCCGACTGCTCGTATTGCCGCCAGGCGAACTCCACGGCGCCGACCAGGGAGAACCGCGCGGGCGAGTGCTACGCGATGCCGAAGTTGTCGGGCAGCGCGCCCGATGCGGCCTTGAACGGGAGCAGGAACTTCCAGGACAGGACGTTCCCGAAGCCGTATGCGCGTTCGTCGGCCACCCACGCGCCCATCGCTGTGTAGGCCCACGAGTCCCAGAGGTGCAGCCCCATGAAGTTGTTCACGGCCGTCTGCGTGTGGGGTATTGCTCGTGGCCTTGTCCTGTGTGGGTGAAGTAGAGGAAGTAGAGCGCCCACAGGTAGTAGTAGGTCTGCACGGCGCGGGGGTCGGAGCATCGGAAGAAGGGCACCTGGCGGTTCCGGAGGTCGTGGATGTGCTGGGTCTTCGCGTCCAGGGCGGCCTGAGGCGCGGCCAGGAGCCTCTTCACGCGGGCCAGCACGGGGCGGTACTCGTCGCCCATCGCGAAGGCCAGCACGAGCGGCTCGCCGGGGGCGCACTTGGTGCATTTAGTCCGATTCCGGAGGGGGCGTTTGGGGCGGGGCTTGCCGCCAGGCGGGCCCGCAGCGCGGAGAAGCCGGCGCGGCCGAATACCCTCATCCTGTTCGTGGACGACATGGGCTACTCCGACGTCGGGTGCTTCGGCGGCGAGATCGAGACGCCGCACCTCGACGCCCTGGCCGCCGGCGGGGTGCGCTTCACGCAGTTCTTCAACGCCGCCCGCTGCTGCCCCGCCAGGGCCGGCCTGCTCACCGGCCTCTACCCGCACCAGGCCGGCATCGGCATGATGGTCTATCGCGACCGCAAGCTCTTCATCAAGGCGAGCGAGAACCCCGTGAACCCCTGCCGCCCGGGCGAAGAGTTCTACACCACGGACTTCTTCACCGACGTGGCGACGGACTACATTGACCAGGCGCTGAGGGGGCCCTCCAAGCCCTTCCTCCTGCACGTCTGCTACAACGTGCCGCACTTCCCCCTCGAGGCTCCCGACCCCCTGATCGAGAAGTATCGCGGCAAGTACCTGGCCGGCTGGGACAAGCTTCGCGAGGCCAAGCTCGCGCGGATGCGCCAGATGGGCCTCGTGCCGGCGACCTCGACCCTGCCCCGCGCCAGGGGCTTCGTGAACCGCAAGATCCCCGGGTTCACCGAAGTGGGCGTCGAGACCGACTACCTGCCCGCCTGGGACTCGCTCGCCGAGGAGGACCGGCGGGAGCTTGATTTCCGCCGGGCCATCTACGCCGCGCAGATTGACCGGTTCGACTGGAACGTCGGGCGGCTCGTCGAGCACCTGCGCCGACGCGGCGTGCTCGACAACACGCTGATCCTCTTCTTCTCCGACAACGGCTGCTCGGGCGAACTGGGCGAGTTCGGGATGAACTGGGGCAAGTTCACCAGGGCCAACTACGCCCAGTGGCGCAAGAAGGGCGGATGGAGCATCTCGCAGGGGCAATGCTGGGCGAGCTACTCGAGCACGCCGCTCCGCCTCTACAAGAAGTTCGTGCACGAGGGCGGCATCGCCTCGCCCTTCATCGCCCACTGGCCCGCCGGCATTCGGGCCGGGGGCAGGATCGTCGGGAACCAGATCTTCCACCTCATTGACGTGATGCCAACCCTGTGCGAGGTGGCCGGCGCCACCTATCCCCAGGAGTACAAGGGGCGCCCGATCACCCCCGCTCAGGGCATCAGCATGGTGCCCTATCTCGCGGGCGCCGATGTTGAGGCCAAGCCGCGCACGCTCTACTGGCAGCACGAAAACCACGCGGCCATCCGCGAGGGCAACTGGAAGCTCGTGACGACCAACGACCGCGACGACACGGCCTGGGAGCTCTACGACCTGGGCGCCGACCGCAGCGAGTCGCAGATCCTCGCGAAGAGCCGCCCTGAGGTCGCCGAGCGCCTCAGAGGAAGGTGGCGGCAGTGGGCTGAGGAGACAAACGTCGTGCCCTTCCCCGAGCAGCGCGGCAGCCACAAGGGCGTGCCTTGGCCGCCCCGCCCCTGGCCCGACGAGTAACCATCAAGCAACTCCAAGAGGAGACACTGATGACAAGGGGCCTGTTGCTGTGGGGCGCCTGCGCCGCCGCGGTCGCGTTCGTGGCCACGAGCGCGCTCGGGGCAGAGAAGCGCGACCATCCGCTCGTGCCCGTGCGCTTCAACGCGTGCATCGAGAAGGTCGAGGCCAACGTCGGTCGCATGGCTGTGACGCGCGGCCCGCTGGTCTACTGCGCCGAGGAGGCCGACAACGGGGGGCCAGTGCAGCGCCTCTTCGTGCCCGACCTGCCCCCGGCCGACGCGGTGAAGATCGATGCTTTCGCCGACGGCCCGCGATGTGGCAAACGCTCGTGGAGATGGATGACGAACGTCTCGGGGCCGTCGTAGGCGCGCCACATCGAGAAGACCTCCGTTGTTCGATTCCCCGCGACCCTCAAGCCGTGATCGCGGGCGAGGTGGACCCTGGTCTTGCCGTCTCGCTTCTCGATGCGATCGATCTCATAGGCGTGGGTGATCGTGCCGTAGGTGCCGTTTGCGCCCTGCTCGTCGGGCTTGACGGGCTTGCCGAAGCGCGCGGCGACGCGACCGTGGGTGACGACGAGCCACTTGCCGCGAAGGGCCGTGCCCACAGGCAGCTCAGCATCCACGACGAAGGCGTTGCTCTCGGCGCCATCGAGCTTGCGCGTCGCGCCGACGAGCGTGCCGCGGTAGCTCGCCTGCTTCGTGGAAAGCTCCACCTTGCCCTTGCGCAGCCGCGTTCCGGCTACGAGACAGGCTTCGGCCTGGCCGCCGCGCTCCGAGACGAGTGCGAGCTTGCCATCGGTCTCCACGCCACTTGCGCTCATGGCCTGCGGCTCGCCAAGGGCATAGAGCAACGTGTCGGTGCGCCCCGCCAATGAGATCTCGAGGGCGACCATCCCCTCGTCCTGCTTCAGCCGCTGCACCGCGGTGACCTTCGGCCCGCCCTGGAGGAGGTCGCAGACGGCGACGAAGGTCGTCTTGAGGCCACGCGCGCCCTTGCGGCGGACGATGAGGTGCGGCATTTGCCAGTTGTAGACCTCGTCGTCCTTGTAGTGGCCGGCCCTGCGCAGCGCGGGCGTCTCGCCGAGGAAGAGCTGCGTTGCGTCGTCGCGGAAGAGATGAGTGCGCGTGCCCGTGTCGGGGGCGTCTTTGAGCGTGAAGTCCACGTGGAAGTCCTGCGCGGGCTTCCCGGCCCTGACGTTTCGGAAGAGGCCATAGTGGTTGAGGGCACCCATGCCCCTCGGCTCTTGCCATTTCTCGCCCAGCTCGAGGAGCGGGCGCTCGGCAGGCAGCGGCTCGACGGGCAGCGACGCGTGGCCCACCGTGTCGCCCCACACGGAGCCGCGGATGGCGTAGTCGTGCACGCTCCCACCTTCGACCTCAAAGATGTCCACGAAGTACGGCCTCTCGATCTCCATCGTGTTCAGGATGAGGGTGCGGCGGTAGCGGGTGACACCGAGGCCCTGGTAGGCGCGCGGCGCGTCCACCTGGATGAGCGCGAGGCCGGGCAGGTCGGGCACGTAGTAGAGGAGATTGCCCGAAGTATCGCCGCCGGTCTGGTTGCGGCGGTCTACGACGACGGTGTTGTGGCTCAGCGTGCCGGCGGCCCAACGCATCGGCTGGCTCGCCCCCGAAGTGTACGTTCGTGCCCTTCCACCAATCCGCGTAGATGTCGCCCTCGTGGTCTTTGACGAACTGCCACTGGTCGCAGATCGCGATCTGTGGGTGCTTCTTGACGACCTCCAGCGCCCACGGATTGAGGTACTTCTGCATGGCGCCGGCCGTGCGGGCGGGGGCCTTGCCATCCCTGAGTTCGCCGGCGGCCGGGAAGCCGTTCGGCACGGGACAGGTGGTGACCCAAACGAGCTTCGCACCCGTCTTCTCAAGCTCCTGGATCACGGTCTCGAGGTTGCCCTGGTACTGCTCCCTCGTGTTACCGGCGTCCCAGTGGCCGAAGTTGAAGGAGATGACGTCCCAGTGCCGTCCCTTGAACTCATAGGCTCCGAGCCAGTTGTGGATCTGGCTTCTGCCCTTGCCCGAGGGGCCGCAGTTGGTCGCGGGATGGTGGTAGTTGACCTTGCCCTCCAGCGCCTGCTTGAGCGCGTGCGCGTAGTTGCCGGAGATGGAGTCGCCGATGCAGAGGTATCTCGGCAGCTTGGGGTCGTCGCTGGCGGTCTGGTCGCCGATGGGCAGGAGGCGGATCTCGTCGGCGATGACCGCGCCGTCCTTCTCGTGGCCGATCGCCGTGGCTTGATTCACGAAGGGATGGAGGTCCTTCACGGTCAGGGCGCCGTAGATGAGAACGTCTGTCTGGCCGCGGCGAAGGTAGACCTCGAAGGTCTTTTCCCCGATGTGCAGCTTGGCCCGCTCCTTCCTGGACTTGGCGAACTCGAACCCGCCGGCGAAGGAGGTGTCGTCGCCGCGCTCTACGGGCAGCCTGGGCTCAACCGTCTCGCCGCAGAGGATCTTCATGCCCCAGGGCTCGAGCCAGCTCTCATCGAAGTACGACTGGATCTGCTTCGGGTTGACCTTCTCTCTCAGGGCATACTTCCTGCCGGGCGGCAGCTTGAAGTCGATGATCCGGCCCGAGGAGTGGATGCGGTAGTGGAGGACATCGTCCTCGACGACCCCGTAGGTGCCGTCCACCTGCCGCCAGTTGGCGACAAGCGCCACCTTCGTCTTCGCCGTCCAGCGGGTCTCCTTCTGCTCTCCCGTGTTGGTCCGCAGGTACATGGCACTGCCGTCCAGCGGGATGATCAGGCCCGAGACCTTCACGGGCTCGCCTGCTGGGGTTGCCCGGATGACAAGGGTGATCAGGCTCGCGATCAGACAGGCACGCTTGCGCACGTGGTTCCCCTCTATGCGGCGCCGTCGGCGAACTCGACGCGGAAGCTCAGAGCGTGCCCGCACGGGAGCGCCTCGGGGATCACGATGCGCAGCATGTCCTGATCCTGCCCCCAACGCAGGGCGCCATCGCCGCCCAGCAGTGTGACTTCGGCGATCGGGCCGATGCCCTCGTCGCAGGCCAGCGCCCGCACGTTGTAGAGATGGCGGACATACCGCTCGCCTCGCTCCACCACCGAGTAGGGCCCCCAATGCGGGTAGATGTCGAACTTGGCGTCGCGGAACCACGTCGGGCATTCGTAGTCCAGCAGCGACGCGAGGGTGGGTGCAAACTCGGCCATGACAGGTCCTTTCGTGATGTGATGGGCCTCGGGTCGTCGCGAACGCGGCGGGTTCTCGCGGGCATGCCACCTCGTGCGGGTGGGCCTCCTCAACGCGGTGGGGCCGTCGAGCCCCAGACGATCAGCTCCGGCTTAAACCGGATGCGGCGCGGCGTGATTCCCGGCTATCTCAACGGCGACTCCGGAGGCCCCACGCCCAGCGTGCCCCCGCTGGTCGGGTCCCGCTCCCCTTCGACCTTGAACTCGGGCCTCCCGGTCAGGAGGATTCTGTCAATCAGCGCACCGTCCTCACGCATCCAGATGGAGAGGGTGTGCACGCCCGGCGCGGGGACATCGAGTGGGCGAGGGTGCTTCATCCAGATGTACTTGCCGCTGCCGGTCTGGACGTTCTGGCCCCAGTCGCCCGGCTCGAGGTCGAGTCCGACGTGGATCGAGTCGGTATTGGGGTTCGAGCCGAAGCCGCGTACCCAGAGCCAGTGACGCCCCTTCCTCGCGAACTCGATGACGTAGTCCATGCGGGGGCTTCGCGCGGCGAAGTCGCCGTCGTGCTGCGCGCGTCGGTCGGGCAGCGCCTTCATGGCGCCGGAGCCGCCGTAGCCCTTCCTCGCGGTATCGAGCTTCCACTCGTGCCCGTCGGGCGCCGCGACGTTGCGGGCGAAGTGCTCGGCCTCGATCACCACCAGGCCGTCGCGGTCGGCGCTCTGGATGAATGCCTTGGGCCTCGTGCAGACGAGGTCCGACGCCTTGGACCACTTCGTCTCGTTGCCGTGGACGTCGCGCATCTTGAGCCGGTAGGTGTAGCGTGAGCCGTCGCGCAGTCCCTCGTCGCGGAAGACGGGCGACTTCTGCCATCCGCTGCCGTCGCCTCCGGGGCTGTCGGTCGTCTCCTCGAACAGGTACTCGACGCCGCCCAGCGGGTCCTTGCCCGGCGCTGCGTGCATCACGGCGGCCGAGTCGGTGACCAGAATGGGGGCGATTGCCCACTCGGCGGGGTCGGGCTTCGGCGCCTCTTCATCAACGAGCGGCACGCTGTAGATGCTCACGTCTTCCAGCTCCCCAGCGAAGAAGTCGCCGTCGAGGCCGCGGCCGACGAGGCATGCGGTCGCGCGCAGATCGTCGGGGTTCAGCGTGATGCCGCCATCTCGCGCGACCGTCTTGCCGTCAATCTGAAGGATGCCCGTGTCGCCGGTGAGTACCAGGGTCAGCTCTGCCCATTTGCCGCTCGGGATCGGGGCAGAGGACCGCAGCGTCTGCGTCTTCCCGTCCCTGGTGATGAGGAACGCGGGCCGGCCGGTTTCATCCGCGTGGGTCAGGTGCATCCGCGTCTTGGCGTCGGCGGCGAACTCCACGAGCCGCTGGTTGGGCTTGCCGCCCTGGTGCTTGAGGGTGACGACGATCGACAGGTCGTGCAGGTCGGCGACGCCTCGTGGCAGCTCGAGGAACTGGTCGCGCCCGTTGAGGGCCAGCGCCGTGCCCGAGGTCTGAACGCTGAACTCCACCTTCTGCTTCCTGCCATAGGACTGGACGTAGGAGCAGGACTTCGACGCCTTCCTGTCCGGGTAATGCACCGTCCTCGGATTGCCGTGAAGGATGGCGTGTGTGGCCCCGTAGGTGTCCCACGCGAACACCGGGTGTTGGGTCTCGAACAGGTACTGGGCGTAGAGCCCGCCGAGCTCGATGTCGTGCTCGCCGGGATTGTGGCCGATGGCCCAGCTCCAGGTGAACCACGCGCCCTTGTCGATGAGGTTGCTCTTGCGGTAGTGGCCGTCGAGGATCGCGGAGCCGCCGACGCGGCCGCCCACCCCCGCGACGCCCTTGAGGGTCGCATTGCCGTAGACCTCGCTACAGCCCGCGTCGGTGTAGGCGTGCTGGAGGATGCGCGCGTTGTCGCGGACCACGGTGTTGCCGGTGACGGCGGCGTAGTCGCGGAGTTTCGCGTGGTCGCGGATCGTGGCGTCGCCGCTGACGACGGCGTGGCCGCTGACGCGCGCGTGGTCGCGGACGGTCGCGCTGTCCTTGACGACCGCATAGTCCTCGATGCGAGCGTGTCCGAGCACCTTCGCCCTGCCGAGCACCTGTGCCTGAGGCCCGACGTAAGCGGTCGGGTCCGCGTGCGCGATGGACGTGACGAAGCCGCCGCCGTTGGGGTGCTGCGCGCCGGCCTCCGTTGGCTTGTCGGGGATCAGCACGTCGAGCGGCTCGCAGCCCGTGAGCCGAACCTTGTAGGGGAACCGCTCCTGCTCGGGGGAGCGGAAGTCGCCGGTCATCGGGATGGCCATGACCTTCGTGGGCGTGGCGCACACGACGAGGTACAGCTCTTTGGTGCCTTCCGCCACCTTGAAGCGCAGGGTTTCTCCCACGCCGGCGATCTTCCCGTAACGGGGCTTGCCGGCGGCGTCCACGCCCACGAATCCCGCGCGCCAGTCGGAGCCCCGCTCCTTGTTGACATAGCCCGACAGCTCGGCGGCCGCCTCGTCGGACACGATCTTCAGCGGGCAGATATTCCAGCCGAGCTGCTGCGGCGCCATCTCCATCGGCGGGCGCCACCAGCCCTCCTCATAGGGCACTGGCTCGAGCAGGACGCGCCCGTAGCGCAGGATCTCGTCTCTGCCCCGCGCTGCGTCCTGCTTGTACAGATCGTCGGGCTGGCCGCCGAAGATCTCGAAGTCCCACGTGACACACCGCTGGACCATCCTCGCCCACTCGTAGGCGAGCGGTGTGGCGGGGTCGGGATCGAACCGTGCAAACGCCTGCCACGGATACTCGTTCTTCTCGGTCTCCGTCCCTGCATCGTACCAGAGCTTGGAGATGAACATGGGCCCGTACTCGGGCGTCTGCGCCAGGTGCTCGAACATGAGCCGGGCGTGGTAGTAGCACCTGCCGTTGGCGGGGAAGAACATGCACACCCTCGCGCAACAGGTCGGCGGCAGCGTCTGGTAGACGCCGGCATAGGTCTGAGGGAAGTTGGCGTGGGCCTCCCAGTAGTTGCCCTGCATGGCTCCGCCGGTCTGGCCCTGGCAACCGTGCACAAGTTCGTGGGGGTTGATGTGGCCCGCCCCCTGGCAGGCCCAGCCGAACCCCAACTTGCCATCCCATCCCATCCAGCTCCCCTTGGAGGGCTGAATCGGGATCTTGTACTTGATGCCGTCGCCCCGGTACTCGGGCTTGCTGCTCACGACGCCCACGCGGAGGGCGAGCCGCTCCGAGTAGAGGTGGTAGAGCTTCTCGGCCAGCTCGAACATCGTGGGCACGCGCTCGTGGAACCGAGCCGTTTCCTTCTCATCCCATGCGGCCATTTCCTTCTTGTCCACGCAGTGGCGGAAGTGAGCCGATTCCTCAGCCCACCACTTGTCCTTCTCGGTCCGCCACCACGAATGGAGCTCCGTGCCCAGCATGATGCCGCCCTGGAAGTTGTGGGCGATCTCCTCGTCGCTCAAGGGTTCCTCGTGCAGTCGGACCACGGCCAGGTCGCCGTCGAAGGACGGCTTGCTGACGGATTCGCCCCCGAGCACCATCCGGTGCCCTTTACCGATGATCATCTTGCGGGGCCCGCTCGACACCTCTTTGCCGTCCAGGTACCAGGTCTCCGTGGCTGCCTTGCAGTTCACGACGATGTGGCTCCACTTGTCGGAGCCGCTGAACGTCGCGGGATAGGTCAGCGGCGCGGACGTTTCCTCTCCATCCTCCGACTGCCAGCCGAGGATCGCCTCCCCCTTCGACGGCTTGGCGTCGCGCACCCAGACCTCGAGCGCCATGTCCTTACTGTCCGCTGCTGCGTCCTCGACGGCGAAGTTCCCCTTCATGATGTCGTTCCCGTCGAACCGCACCGCCGGCGATTCTGGGGTGGTCACGCAGCGGGGGTACTTCTCGTCCCTCTGGGTGTGGGGCACGTGCAGGCCGAAATCGCCGAAGGACCCGCCGACCTGGTTGTGACTGCCGCCGCCCGAGTAGCCGCAGTTGTACCAATGGAGCGCGGTGTCCTTCTCGAAGGTGCGGGACACCATGAACACGGCGTGCAGGTCGACATCCAGCCTTCCGGCCACCGCGAGCTTGCCGATGAGCTCGCCGGTCACAAGCGACTTCTCCGTCTCCACGCCCATTCCCGTCCCCACGAACAGCAGGACAAAGGCCACGGTCCCCGTGGCGACGCGGCAGCCTGGCATTGCTTGGCTCATCCGCCATTGCTCCTGATGGAGGCCCACCGCAGCTCGCCACAGGTCTGGAATGATACCCAAAGGCCCCCGTTCCCCGCAAGTGCGCGGCCATCGCCCACGTGCTCTGGCAGCACAGGATGGCCCTGCTGAAAGGGCAGGCCAAGTACGCCGATGTGATGGAGCTGACGCTGTACAATGGCGCGATTTCGGGAATCTCGCTCTCCGGCGACGAGTTCTTCTACCAGAACCCGTTGGAGAGCAAGGGAGCCCGGCGGCGATCGTGGATCGGCCTGGCCTGCTGCCCGACCGACCTCACGCGCTTCATTCCCCAAGCCGCCGGCTTCGCCTATGCCCTCGGCAAGCGCCGCGTGTACGTCAATCTCTACCTCGCCAGCGAGGCCAAGATCGAGACGGAGGACGGCGCGACGGTCGCGCTGGAGCAGCGGACCGACTACCCGTGGGACGGCCGCGTGCGACTGACCGTCACGCCAGACAAGGCGGCGGAGTTTGCCCTGTCTCTGCGGATCCCGGGCTGGGCGCTGGGCCGACCCATCCCCAGCGATCTCTACCGCTTTGCCGAGGCAAAGGCCCCGCCTGTCGGCCTGAAGGTCAATGGCCAGGCGGCGAGTCCTGCGCCACAGGAGGATGGATACGTGCATCTCGAGCGGCGCTGGCGGGCCGGGGACGTGGTCGAGCTTGATCTGCCAATGCCCATCCACCGCGTCTACGCCCACGACAAGGTCGAGGCCGACCGGGGCAAGGTGGCCTTGATGCGAGGCCCGGTCGTCTACTGCCTGGAGGCGGCAGACCACCCCGAAGCAGACGTGCTCAACGTGTCGCTGCCGCGCAGAGCGCGTGCGGCTCGTGCTGTCGTCCTTGCTGAAACTTCCCCAGGGTCCGCAGCCAGCGGGCGTGGGCGGGTACAGGGGCTATTTCTATCACTTCCTCGACGAGAGGCGCCTCCGCAAGGGCCATCCGAGCCTTGCGCCACGACCGCCAGCACACCGACCTGTGGCGGAGCGCCGGCTGTGGCTTCGGCGACGCCTACGCCCCCTCGACCGGCTACGCCAACCACGCGCTCTTCGCCATCGACGCCGGCCCCATGCTCATCGCCATCGACAACTACCGCGCATTGCGCGAGGGGAAGAAGGGCGCCGTGTGGCGCAGCTTCGCCGCCAACCCCGAGATCCGCCGCGCTCTCGGTTCCATCTACGGCGCGAGGGACCGCTAGCCCGCCTTTCTCACCACTCTCCGGTGGCAGTGGATGCCCTATGCGAGCTCATGCCACAGGCCGCCCCCCAATTGTGACGGCCAGGACGGTCCCCACGCCGTGCGGAAGCGGCAGCCTCAGTAACGAGCCTCCAACCTGACCGTTCCTTCTATGTCGTGCAGCCGGATGGCCTCTTTCGCGGCATCGAAATCCGTCCACGGCTGCCCGTTGACCGTGACGCTCCTGACTGGGACCGCCTTCGGATGGCGGAGCCGCAGGAGCAGCTCCTTGGGCGGCTTGCGGGCGGGCAACTCGACGCTCGCGGTGATCCTGCCGTTGTCCACGTCGGACACGATCTCGAAGGCGACGGTGCCGAAGTGCGTGGGTGCATTCTTCACGGAGATTCTCTTGCCCTGCTCCAGCCACACGCGGGGCGTCGCGCGGGCCAGCCAGAGCGAATCGCCATCTTCCATGAGCAGCATGGTGCGCAGGCGCTCGAGGAACGCCGCCTCTTCGAAGGACTTGTCGTCGGGCCCCCGCGTCGTGTGTTCGTTGAACGTGTAGGGGCCAACCACAATGTCCACGGCATACTGGTTGAAGAAGGAGCGGAGGAAGTTCGGCACGTCATCCCATTGGAGATGGACGTTGGCCGTGCGCTCGATCCCGCACTGGTAGTACCACCCGGCGTGGCTGAACCAGTGCGCCTCGGGGTCATAGCCTCGGGTCCGCATGGGCAGGCGGTGGTGCTCCAGGAGCAGGCGGTCCTCCAGGACGTCGATCAAGCCCTGAGCGCGCCGATCGGTCGGGGGCAGCAAACCCGAGAGGTTGACCAGGTGGACCCCGCCGCGAATCGCGTCGGCATAGAGCCCGGGCGTGTGCTCGGGGCTGCCGAAGGAGGTGGGCATGCTGCGGCTGGCCGGGCCGCGGATGTACGGCGTCGGCGGCAGGAACGAGCGATACGTCCCGTCGCGCACGCGGACCACAGGCGAGAGCACAAAGGACTTCTCCACCGCAGCCAGGATGTCCTTGGCGTAGGCCTGGGCCTCGGCCGCGTACTTCGTGCCGAGTTCCGCGTCCAGGTCAGCGATGGCCCCGGCATAGCGTCGGAGGCCGAAGCAGTAGTTGGCGTTGGACTCGTACCACAGCCGCCAGTTCGTGCTGTCCCAGATGTTGTGCGGGGGCAAGAGGCCGTAGCACCAGGCCCGCTCGCGTCCGGGCACGTCCTGCATGAACTGCTTGCGTTGGCGGATCATCCAGTCGGCATTGGTCCGGAGTTTCGCCGCCGCCTTGCTCAGCCACTCCCGATCGCCAGTGAGGAGATAGTGCTCGACCATCTGCCACTGCATGACGCCGGGTCCGCCGGCGTGCTGCCAGTCCCACTCCACCCCGCTCATGGCCCCTATCGTGTCTGCGAACAGGCCGTCCATTTGCGCGGGCTTCTTCTCGTCGCGCTCGAGCCATCGGGCCAGCCCGTCGCGGGCCGCCTGGTGCATGCCCTGGAGGTCGAGCGCGCGGATGATCAGGAACGTTTCGTGGGCGAGCGCATCGTAGGGGTAGTCGCGCAGGATGTAGCGCCCCTGTGCGTCCTTCTTCAGCACGCGCAGGAGGTGCCACGCCCCGCAGCGCCAGGCATCGGTCAGGCGCGGATCGGGCACCTCAATCTGCGCGGGCGGCTCGAACTCCGGCTTGGGGTAAGGCGGCCAGTTGCCCCCTGGATGCATGGCCTGCATGGCGCCTTCCCAGGTCTGCTCCGCGTGCTCGCGGACGCGCTGGCGGATGGTCTTGAGGCCCCGTGCGGCGAGTTCCCTCGCGAACTCGCGCGCGCTCGTCGCCTTCGACGCGAAGACCAATGCCGCGAGTTCAGGCTGGGGGCCGCGTTCTGGGGAGCGCAGGTGCCACACGCCTGGGTTTCCCAGTGAGTCTGCGTGCGGGTTACCTGCCTGGACGTTGTCCAGCAGGTCCTTCGTCAGGTCCCATACGCGGGCCTTTCCTCCTGTCTCCGTGATGGCCAGCTTGACGAGCGTGGTGTCGAACGAATGGTCGCCTTTGGGGCCAACCACCAGCGAGACCAGGTCGCCCGGTTCCACGGCCAGCTTTGCGGCACCAGAGGCGGCGGGAATGGACTGCTCCCGGCCGCGCTCGATCGCCCCGCTGGCCAGGACCCGCGCGCCGGACCTGGCGCCCAACGTGAGCCACCACTCGATCCCGTTGCCCCCTTTCGTGTCGGCGCCCGCCACCTTGCCTCTAACCTCGACACTGCCCTTGATGGGGCTGCGCCAAGCCACTGCGACGGGCCGTGTGGGGCCGGGGTGCATGGCGACACTCCGAGCAGGCAGCGTGAACGTGCCGACGGTGACTGCCTTCTCCGCCGGGTTGCTCCCAAACCAGGGCGTGGCATTGCTGCCCCAGCCGCGGATAGCGGGACCACCCGCAATGGCGTCCACCTTCTCGGTCAAGAGATCCCGTGGCGCAGCGACCTCCTGCGCCGGTGCAGGGGCGGGGGCCCGCTGCCGGGCTATCGCGCGGACGAAGAACCCATATTCCGGCGCCAGAATCGCCCCGGTCTCGAGGTCCGCCGGCCGGAACGAAAAGCTGCCCGCGCCGGTCCGCACGGTCACGATCGTGCGGTTCGCATCCTCCAGTCGTGCGTGTTGCCGCCAGACCGAGGTGTTCAGCGTGGACCCCAGGTACAGAAGGGGAACGGCAATTCCCCGCCGCACGCCGCCGGCCGGCTTCGATCTCCAGGCGTGGTCGCCCACCAAGGTTGTCCCATCATCGCGATCGAGCGGCCTGGCCTTGCCCGCGATGCCGTTGTAGACCTCGATCCCCCCGTCGAACGTCAGCTTCTCCGCCCCGGCCTGGAAGCCCCACTCGATCTCCGCCTCCAGGAGTTCCCACGTCTGGGGCGTGAGGATGCGAACGGTTGGGGTCGGATAGGGTCCAGTGGGCCTCTGGACATCGCCCTCGAGGGCCACGACCAGGTTGTCCATGGCGGTCTCTGGACGCAGTGCATCCACCGTGTAGACATACCGGCAGCCATCGGCGGACACCTCGGGCTTCGCTGCCGTCCGCAACTCTCCGCCCCGGCGCGACCACCAGCTGGAGCTGTTCCCGTGGGGCAGCCAACGCAGCACCACATCGTCGGGTCGAGGCACGGCCTTGGCTCCGGTCGGCCAGATCAGCTCCACCCAACTGACGGGCCGCGGCTCTTCCCAGAGCAATCCACAGAGGGCGCCTGCTCTCTTGTGCTTGAGGGCCGAGAAGAGGAACACTGTTTCCGGCGGGTTGTCATCGGGGTTGCGGTCCGACCGGTAGAGATACGCGCTGGGCGCGATATCCGCAGGTTGGCCCACCAGAGGAGCCAGTTCGCCCCCGTTGAGCCTGTCTACGGTGTGTGCCATGACGATTCCCCACACGATCAGAATGAGTTGCGCGCGCACGACTGCCTCCCAGGGCGTCTGGAGAGCCGGCTCGGACAGTGAGGTCACAGGCGGCACCAACGGCCCCTCCTCGACCCGCTCGGGCCGATGGCATTGTAGTGCCCGGTGCATTCGGATACAAGGGATGATGGGCCTCCTGCGGCCGGTGCCACAAGATCGTCGGCGATGTCCGGGCAGACCTGATGGCGGAATTCGGCGTCAGGGACAACGTAATGTGAGGTGGTCGGGACGTAGACGAATGAGGAGAGTCAACTCGTGACGCAGGCGCTCGACGCTCTGGCGTCGGCCATCGAGAGAGGCGGGAACCGGCGACGACATGATACACAATTGCTTACAGGCCGGTGAGTGACGACTTGCGGTGCTTGCGCCGCGCGGCCCAGGGCCTATACTACTGCCGGACCCGTCCGAGCTTCGTCCGCGTCAGCGGACCCCAGGTGGGTTAACCTGTCTGGAGAGCCCATGTCCGCAAGACCTGGTCACGTGCCCCTTCGCGACCTCGTGGCCCACCTCAGAGCGGCGGGGCGGAAGTGCACGCTGCTGGGGGTCGGGCCGGTCTCGGAGGCCGTCGTGCGAGCGACTTTTCAAGCCTGCGCCCGCCATGAGTGCCCCGCGATCTTCGTCGCCTCGCGCAACCAGGTGGACCTCAAAGAGCTCGGCCAGGGCTACCTGATGGGCGGGATGGATCAGCGAGGATTCGTCGATCTACTGCGGCGCGTCGGCGCGGATTCGGGCTACAAGGGCTGCGTCTATATCTGCCGCGACCACGGCGGCCCCTGGCAGCGCAACGACGAACTCGACGGGAAGTACCCGGTCGGCCGCGCGATGGAGATCGCGCGCCGGTCGTTCCGCGCCGATATCGAGGCGGGGTTCAACTACCTGCACATCGACCCCACCAAGTGCCCCCATCCGCACGAGCAGAACCAACTGGTTGATTGGACGTTTGAGCTGGTGGCCTTCTGCGAATCGGCCCGCCAGGAGTTGGGGCAGGGGGAGATCGACTACGAGGTCGGCACGGAAGACATTCAGGGCGGGCTGACGACGGCCGCCACCTTTGAGGCATTCCTCGGGAAGCTCACGGCCCGCCTGACGCAGGCGGGCCTCCCGCTGCCGACCTGTGCCGTCGGCCAGACGGGCACGCTCTGCCGGATCGACCGCAACGTCGGGCGGTTCGACGCCGAAGGCACGGCACAATTGGTGAAGATTGCGGCGAAGTACGGCGTCGGCTTCAAGGAGCACAATGGCGATTACCTGTCGGCGGCGTCGTGCCGGGTGCATCCCGACCTGGGCGTGACGGGGATGAACGTGGCGCCCGAGTTCGGCCTCGTCGAGACCGACGCGCTGCTGGCGCTGGCCGACCTCGAGGCGAAGCTCGTCCGCGAGGGCTGGCTGGCAGATGTGGCCTCCTCGCGCCTGCGGCAGATCCTGCTGGATAGGACCTTTGCCAGCAGCCCGTGGCAGAAGTGGATGACCGACGACCTCAAGAAGCTCCCGCAGGACCGGGTGGAGTCCGACGCGGCCCTGCGGCTGCTCATCGCCCGGGTCTGCGGCCACTACGTCTGCGATGACCCCCTGGTGGGGGCCGCCCGGGCGTTGCTCTACCGGAATCTCAAGGCGTTCAGCCTGGTCGAGGGGCCCGATGGCACGCCCGAGGGCTTCGTCCTCGCCCGAGTGCGTGGCGCGATCGAATTCTACGTCCGGCACTTCCGGCTCGACGGCGTGAACGCTGCATTGTGAGCCGAGATCCCCGTGGACACGCTGAACAAAGACGCCTTGACCATCCCCGCCGACCACGCGGATTGACGACGACTGGGTGAACGTCCCGTTCATTTCGCCCGCGATGTTCCGCGAGTTCGTCCTGCCCGCCTACCGCCAGATCGCGGCGAGCGAGGGCAAGGTCGTCGGCTTCCACACCTGCGGGAACCTGGTTCCCGTGGTCCACGACCTGCTCGGCGTCTTCCCGGGCATCCAGACGCTCGACGTGAGCGCGTGGAACGACTTCGAGAAGCTCGATGCGATGCTCGACCCGGAGATCGGCTTCTGGCTCGGGTTCAAGAACACCTTCGTCCTGGCCGGCGCACCGGCGCAACACCGCGAGCTTCTCGAGCGTGTCGCCCGGCTCGGTCGTCGGCGGAAGGTGGGCGTCTGCGCCCAGGCCATCGTCCGCCTGCATGAGACGTACGAGGAGAACCTCTCGCGCGTCAACGCCTTCATCCGGCTGGCAAGGGAGACCTTCGCGTGACGAACACTCAGATCGATCTGGCGGGCCAGTGGAAGCGATCCGTCGGTGGTCGGGACATCGACTTCGTGACGGTGCCTGGCTCGTATGCGCCCCTGGGTCAGTGCGCGCTCGAATATAGGTTCGACTGCCCGTGGGAGCCTTCGAGCCAGCATCGCCTCTTTCTGGTCACGGAGGGCGTCCTGGCCAGCGCGGCGTTCTTCCTCAACGGAGAGGATATCGGCGTCGCCGGCCCGTGGACAACCTATCGCTTCGAGCTGCCGGCGGGGCTGCTCAAGCGGCACAACGTCATCCAGGCGCGGATCCGCGACATCGTCGAGGATTTCGGCCCCACGCCCGGGAGGCGCTTCGACGCGGGACTCGTCCGCCGGATCTGGATCGAGCGCCGGCCCGCCGTCTTCCTCGAGAGCGTGGCGTTCCGGGCGAAGCTCGCCGATGACCTCGCGTCCGCCTCCTGCACCGTCGCCGTGGAGATCAACGGCGGGACGGCTCAACCGGCCGATGTCGTCCTGGCCGAGCGCGAGACGGGCCGCGTGGTCGCGGAGGCCGTCGCCACGGCGGAATCCCCCGCGCAGTTCACGCTTACATGGCCGCGCGTCTGGTCGCCCGAGATGCCGAATCTCTATACGCTCGCCGCCACCCTGCGAGGTGAGGAGCCCGATGCGCTGGCCGAGAACGTCGGTTTCCGCCGCATCGAGGTGCGAGGGCAGGACTTCTATCTGAACAACCGGCGGCTCGTGTTGAAAGGCGTCTGCCGCCACGAGTTCACTGACGCGAGCGGCTACAGCCCCTCCGAAGAGGCAGTGCGGCGCGAGCTGGCCCTGATCCAGCATGCCGGGTTCAACTACATCCGCCTGGTCCACTCGCCCCACGCTCCGTGCGTGTGCCGCATCGCGGCCGAGCTGGGCCTGCTGGTCAGCGAAGAGCCAGGGACGTGCTTCCACGACCTCGGCAACGAGGCCATCTCCGCGCCCGCGCTCGAATCGCTCCGCCGCACGGTGAAGCGCGACCGCAACGTGCCCTCCATCTTCGCCTGGCTGATCTACAACGAGTGCAATCCGAGCGTCGCCTACGCCGTGCGGGCCGCGAAAGTCTGCCGCGAGCTGGACCCCGGCTGCCGCCTCGGCATGGCCGACTGCTCGGGCCAGCACGACAACGTCAAGGCGATGGCCGCGGCGGCGGACATGACCTTCTACGGAATCAACCTCTACTCCTTCTGGCCCAACGACTATTGCGAGCGGATGAAGGCCTTCACCGATCGTCCGCTCGTCTTCACCGAGTGGGGCGGATGCCTGGGGCAGGGGAACCCGCGGCTGCTGAAGGATCTCTGCGACTCGTTCGTCATCCACTCCCGCCAGGGCGAGAGCCTGCGGATGGCCGGGTGCAGCTTCTGGGCCTGGGCGGACTACGAGGAGCACTCGCGCCCCGGCCCGGCCACGGCGGACGGCTGGACCATCGAGGGACTCGTGGACGGCGCCGGCCGCCCGAAGCCGGATCTTCAGACGCTCTCGATGATGTGCTTCGAAATGGATCGGCCGCCTCTCCGCCTGGCTCCGCGTGTGGACATCCTTTGCCCCGCTCCGCGTCGCGACGAGAGCTGGGAGCCCGTTCCTCTCGATGGCATCAGGACGGCTCAAGAGCCGCTCGAACAGGCGATCGAGCAGATGCGGCGGAATCAGCTCCGATATGCCGGCCACTTCATCCCTATGGACCCCGCCTTGCCTCCGATGCCGCAAATCGGCCGCCTGATGGCGGACGGCATCGAGTTCCGCTGCCGCGACGCCGGTGGGCCGGCCTATCCGCTGCTCCTGGGCAAAGGCTGCGAGGAGGTGGTCATCCCGGTCGGGCGCCGGGTCAGCGCCATCGCGGCGTTGGGGCACGTGGCGATCCAGGGCGGCTACCCGGCCTCCGCAGTCTTCTCCGTCCACCACCGCGACGCCGAGGCAGGCAAGGCCCTGGGCACCCCCGCGGCGGAATACGAATTCCTCTTCCAGGGCGGGACAATCGTTCAGCCCCTGCGGCACGGCCTGGAAATCCTGCGTTCCAACGACATCTGCCGCTGGTGGACGCCGGCTCCACGCGCGCCGCACACCCGCCCGGCCGTTCGCGTGGCCATCAACAAGACCCACGAGATCCTGCGGCTGGACTTGTGGGAGTGGGAGTTCCCTGAGGCGGGCCACCTCGAAGCGATCCGCTGGCGCCTGCTCGACCCCGACGCCATCCTGCTGCTCCACGGAGTGAGCGTGCGCGTCGAGCCGACATAGTTCCAGTCGAGGAACGCCCGGCGGCTTGTGCCGGAGTGGGGCAGGGGGGTACAATGCCCTGCAACTCCGTGGCCGACCGGTCAGCCCTCTGTACAGCCGAGGCGCTCAGGCAGCGCCGCGGATAGGAGTGTGCTGTGACGCACAATGGCGGCGTCCTTGCGCATGGCCCCTTGTTCCTCTTGGGAGCACTGCTGATGGGCGCGACAGGCCGACGGGTGGAAGCCGCATCGCCGACCGCCGGCGAGATGGGGCTGCGGCGCGGCTGGGTCGAGGCGAATCTCGGGCCGACCCCGCCGAAGGCGCCGCCCTTCTCCTTCCGCTACGGCGACGCAGCGTCTGCCACCTTCCTGAACGCGTGGACGTTCGCTCGAGACGCTGCGAAGCCCGACGAGACCCGCACACGGCATACGCTGACCTGGACCGATCCGAAGACCCGCCTCGTCGTCCGCTGCGTGGCCGTCGAGTACCTCGACTTCCCGACAGTCGAGTGGACGCTCTACCTCAAGAACACGGGCCAGAGCGACACGCCTATCCTGGCGGACGTTCAGGCGCTCGACACCGTGCTTCAACGGGGCGACAAGGGGGAATTCGTCCTCCACTACGCCGTCGGCAGCCCATGCTCGGCGAACGACTTCCAGCCGCTGGAGAGGCCGCTCCCTGCCAAAGCTGAGTTCCGCGTGGCCACGCGCGGCGGCCGGCCGTCCGACAGCCAGATGCCCTACTTCAATATCGCGTGGCCTGGCGGCGGCGCCCTCGTTGCCCTCGGCTGGCCGGGCCAATGGGCCGCCGCCTTCGCCCGCGACGAGGCCAAGGGGCTGCGCGTCCGCGCCGGCCAGGAGCTCACTCACTTCAAGCTCCTCCCCGGCGAGGAGGTGCGGACCCCCCTCGTCGTCGTCCAGTTCTACCAGGGCGACCGCATCCGTTCCCAGAACGTCTGGCGGCGCTGGATGCTGGCCCACAACCTGCCGAAGCCCGGCGGCAAGCCGATGCCGCCGATCCTCATCATGTGCTGCGACGACCACTTCCCCGGCATGCGGAGCGACGAGGCCGGCCAGTTCACCTTCATCGAAGCCTACGCCAAGGCCGGCATCCCGCTCGACTATTGGTGGATGGACGCCGGCTGGTACCCGTGCGACCCCGTGGGCTGGCCCAAGGTGGGCACGTGGGAGCCCGACGCGACGCGCTTCCCGCGCGGCCTCAAAGCCGTCTCCGACAAGGTCCACGCCCTCGGCTGGAAGCTCGTCACCTGGTTCGAGCCCGAGCGCGTCCACGCCGGCACCTGGCTCGCCGAGAACCACCCCGAATGGGTCCTCGGCGGCAAGGGCGGCGGCCTCCTCGACCTCGGCAACCCCGACGCACGAAAGTGGCTTACCGATCACATTGACAAGCTGCTGACCGAGCAGGGCATTGACCTCTATCGCCAGGACTTCAACATGGAGCCGCTCGGCCACTGGCGCCGCCACGACGCGCCCGACCGCCAGGGAATCACGGAGATCCGCCACGTCGAGGGCCTCCTGGCCTATTGGGATGAGCTGCTCCGCCGCCACCCCTGCATGCCGATGGACACGTGTGCGAGCGGGGGCCGCCGCCTGGATGTCGAGACCCTCCGCCGAGCCGTGCCCCTGCTGCGGAGCGACTACCGCTTCGAGCCCGCGGGCACCCAGGGCCACACCTACGGCCTCTCCTTCTGGATCCCCTACTACGGCACGGGGATCGGCAACGAATCGCCGTACATTCTCCGCAGCCACTTCTGCCCCTGCTACGGCATCGGGGGCGACGTGCGGCACGGCAACACCGACTGGGCGAAGATGAAGCGCCTCATGGCCGAATGGAAACAGGTCATCCCCTGCTTCCTCGGCGACTACTATCCCCTCACACCCTACAGCCTCGAGCAAACCGTGTGGATGGCTTGGCAGTTCGACCGGCCCGAGGCCGGGGACGGGGTGGTCACGGCCTTCCGCCGAGCCGACAGCCCCTACGAGATCGCCCGCTTCCGGCTCAGCGGCCTTGACCCCGATGCGCGCTACACCCTCACCGACCTTGACACCCGCACGACCGTGGAGGCCACTGGCCGCGCCCTGGCCGACCAGGGCCTCCCCGTCACCATCCAGGGGAGACCCGCCTCTGCTGTCATCACCTACCAACGCGCCCCCCGCACGCCCTGATGAGCCCCACTTCTCCCCCAGGACCCGACGGGGACGCTGCCGCCAGGCTTCCAGAGCCTGCCCGATAGCGACTGCGAGTTCTCGCTCTATCCCTGCCGGGACGGCGAGAGCGAGGTGCTGTGTCTGCTGAGTCCGGGGATGCCGCGCGTCCACATCTACCCGCGGCAGCCGCGCGGCAAGCTCTACCCGTATCCCGTGAACGGCGCGCAGTCACGGGTCACTCACGAGAACGGGCGGGTCATCTACCGGCTGGCCCTGCCCTGGAGCGCCCTTGGGGTCGAGAAGCCGAGGGCGGGCATGGACTTCGGCTTCACGTTCACCTTCAACAACACCAGCGGGGGGCGGACGGACTTCGGCGACGACCTGGCCTCGACCAAGTCGAACGGCCTCACCCTCCACCCCTACTGGAGCGCCAGCCCCTTGTGCACCGTGCGCTGGACGCTCCAGGCATGAGCGGGTGAGGAGAGGCCGAGCATGAGGCACTTGCCGCACGTTGCTTCCGTTTGGCCTGGGTGGTAAGATGCCGCCGGACCCATGTCCAACCTATCTGAGGCACTCAGGGAGTAAGGAGATCCAGTGATGTCACGCGGGCGGATGGGCATTTGGGCAATCCTGGTGGTTGCGCTGTTGCTGGCGGGGCCAGCGGCTGCGAGCGAGGTGAACACGCTGTCCAAAGAAGAAATCACGGACGGCTGGATCCTCCTCTTCGATGGCGCCACGACGTTCGGATGGGAGACGGTTGGCGGGGCCAAGTGGAAGGTAGCCGACGGCGCGCTCGTGAGCGAGGAAGGCACCGGCTGGATCCTCACGACCACGGAATTCACGGACTTCACGCTCAAGGCGGAGTTCCGAGTCGGGGAGGGCGGGAACAGCGGCATCTGCTTCCGCGCCGCCAAAGGGCCGAAGCCCTACGAGACAGGATTCGAGATGCAGATCGGCGACCATGTGCGGGGAGAGCCGACGGGCAGCATCGAGCACGTGGCCGCGGCCCCGCCTGGAGCGCGCAAGGGGAGTGCCTGGCAGAGCGCGGTCATCACGGCGGAGGGGGACCACCTGACGGTCGTCCTTGACGGCAAGCCGCTGGTGGATACCCACAGCCCGAAGCACGGCCGCGGCGTCATCGGATTCCAGCGCGGCCAGCCTGAGAGGAAGGTCGAGTTCCGCAACGTCTGCCTCAAGCCGCTCGCCCAGAAGCCCATCTTCAACGGCAAGGACCTCAACGGCTGGCAGATGCTCCCGGGCCACAAGTCGGTCTATAGCGTGACGCCGGCGGGCGAACTGAACGTGAAGGACGGCAACGGGGAGATTCAGACCGAGGGCCAGTGGGCCGACTTCTGCTTCCAGCTCGACATCATCTCGAATGGGAAGCACCTGAACAGCGGCGTGTTTTTCCGGGGCATCCCCGGGCAGTTCTGGACCGGGTACGAGTCGCAGATTCGGAACCAGTGGGAGGGCGAGGACCGCACGAAGCCCGTGGATTTCGGGACCGGCGGCCTCTACGGCCACCAGCCCGCTCGAAGGGTGGTCCCAAGCGACCACGAGTGGTTCACCAAGACCATCGTCGCCCACGGCCGCCACATGGCCGTCTGGGTCAACGGCCACCAGGTGAGCGACTGGACTGACCCCCGCCCGCTGAACGACAGCCCGCGTCAGGGCTGCCGCCTCAAGGCGGGCATCATCAGCCTCCAGGGCCACGACCCCACCACCGACCTCTCGTTCCGCAACCTCCGGATCGCCGAGTACCCGAAGCGCGAGCCAGCCAAGTAGGGCATCTTGTGGAGCCGTCGTCCGGGTCGCCGCCGAATGGGGCAGCCGCCATCTGGTTCACCTCGGTCGCCGCCGGCGGATGATACAGATGGGCGCTTTGCCGATCCGGGTGGCTCTACGGCCTTTCCCGCCCAACTGTATCAAATCCCTCCCCCCTGGGTGTATCGGGCCAGGGAGTTTGATGGTGAGCCGCAATGAGTAGCACAGCGGTGGATCGAGCACTTCATGGCTGTGAGTCCGGGTCGCGAGGCACGGCCACGTGACGTGGTGGTGGCGCAGGCCGACCGGGACAGAGTCCAGGCGCGCGGTGCGGTGAGTGCAGCCTCGTTTCTGAGAGCGCTTTTCGTCTCCTACGCAGCACGCTGGAGGCGAACGACCGGGAGGTGCTTCCTGCCGGAGAGGCACTCCACCTCCATCCTGAGGCGTACTCCCTGCTGGCCCTTCACCAGCGTGACTGGCGTGGCGCAAGGCGAGCTCCGTGGCCACCCGGCCCTGGGCTCGAACCGCGGCTGGCGGTTCGCCGGACGCAGGTTGTGGTAGACCTCATCAGGCGTCCGGTCATCGAGCGACACGTGCGGACGATGCGTGTTGTACCAGGCGGCGACGAGTTGGAGTTCCCGCAGGAAGGCTCCTCGTTGCAGTGGCACGAGCGGCAGCCAACGGAGGCTCTGCTTGAGTGTCCGAATGAGCCGCTCGATGATGGCGATGCTGCCGTGCTGACCCACCGCACCGAACCGGGGCTTGATGTCGCGCCTGTCACACCACTCGGGGTACTCGTCGCACCAGAACTGCGGCCCCTTGTCGCTCACCAGGTGCCGGGGTGTTGCGCCGGCGGCGTGGATCACCCGGCCGAGGAAGGCCCGCGTGGCGACCGAGGTGGGTTCCTTCCGGAACAGCGTCACGCCCATGACACGACGCGAGTAGTGGTCGAGCACCACGCCGACCCACCAGCAGAACGGCCAGCACTGGAGCAGCGAGAAGGGAGACCACGCGGTCCAGAAGCCGGACCCGATGGACACGGTGGTCAGGTCCACGAGCCATACGTGGTTGGGGTACTTCGACGTGACGGCGCCCTTCTTGCGAACAGGCTCAGCGTCTGTCGGCTCAGGAGCCGCCGGCTCCTTGAGGATGCGCCCCACCGTGGTCGCGCCCAAGTGCAGGCCGGCCCGCGCCAGGATCTCCGCGATCTTCACCTTGCCGAGCATGGGACACAGGGCCTTGAGCCGCTGGACAATGTACCTCACGAAGTCGGGGAACTTGTTCACAGGCTCGTTCAGCCGAACAAGCACGTTGGGGCCGCCTTCGTCCATACGCTTCACCCACGCCACGACGGTGGCGGCGGCCAGGAGGAATGCCCGAGCCGTCTGTTCCAACGACCAGCCGCGCGCCGCCCGAAGTTCCAGGATGCTCATGCGCTCCGTGGCCGAGTAGTAGGGCAGCCGACGGGCAGGAGCGCGCGCCATGCGGGCATCCTTGATGCGCATCTCCTCGCGGAGGTGGGCGATCTCCTCGTGACAGCGCCCCAACTCCGCCTTGAGTCGCACGCGGGTGTTGATCTGCTCCGCAGCCCAGCCGCGAGCAGCGCCGCAGGCGAGCCGGGCCAGGGAGAGCACGTGGACCATGGCGGAGCAAAGGTGATCGGGCCAGCTCTTGGGCAGTCGGAGAGGCGGATCGGGGCGGTCAGCAGGCATAGAAACACTCCGGGGAGGTCCGGCAGGAATCCTGCCCAGAGCATACCATAAACCACAGCTCTGCCACAACTTGTGGCGTCCGATGGAGAACCGAAGACTCGCTGGCCCAGTACAGCGGCCGCAGCCAGTGGACGAAGACGAGATCCCGACAATCACACCCGAAGTCTCAACGATCAGCCTGTCGGTCAAGGCTGACTGCGCGGCTCTGGAGCGCGCAGTTATGGAGAAGGCCCGCGAGAAGTTCCCGATGCAAGATAAGCTGTGGCTGAAGGACGTGCGCTGCGGCCTGTGCGGTGGCAGACAGTACCACAGGGTGAGAGTGTGTTTTGGGATCGGTCCGAAAGTACCAGTCGCCCCATGCCCCTGCATTCTGAAGGGATTGGCCAAATCCTTTGCCGTTAGTTACAGGCTGGATCTGTTCTCGCTGAAGGTGTCTTTCGCGGGACCAGCAATGACGGTGGTAGGTCAGATGCGGGCAGCGGGCAGCGCGCACATTGGCCCTATGAAGCAAGGGCTCGAGGCGGACTTTGCCTTCAAGTCCATGCGGATCATGGCGCTGGAGGAAGGTGGGAGGCTGAACTTTGAGAAGTTGCCCTCCCGGAAGCAGGTGAGAGTCGACGTCACCCGGCCCTGCAAGGTTATTCTCCCGCCCTTCAAGATCCCTGTGCCGTTCAGTGACTTACTCGTTGAGAAGATTCCCCCCTTGATTGGATACATAGAAAAGCAGGTCGACACGCAACTGGAGAAGCAATTCCAGAAGGACCACCTGACGCCCCAGATCGCCAAGGGGTGGCAGGCTCTCCACGGCCCCTTCGAGCTAAAGAAGGGCAGCAGGGCCTGGCTGGTGCCTCGGCCCGAGGAGATCTGGATCGCACAGCCCCATGGCACGGGGACTACGCTGGAAACCACGGTGACACTGCGCGCGCGCCCGAAGATCGTGCTTGGGGATGAGCCGGTCGTGCCGCGCAGTCCCATGCCGACCGTGCGGGTCGGTGGCGCAGAGAGGGGCCTCCTGCGCTTGTACATTGAGGCTGTAGTGCCCCGTCGTGAGGCAGCCCGCATGCTTAACGGCGAGTTGAAGAAGGTCAAGTTTGACGACCGTGTGATGATCACGAACGCCGAGGTCTTCGCCAGCAGGAACCGCCTCGGCTTGGAGTTGTCTCTGACGAGACCGTTCACGGGAGTTCTGTATCTAGTGGGCACTCCCAGGTACGATGCGGACACCAACGAGCTTTACGTCGACGGCCTGGACTACATGGTCGAAACAAGGAACCTCTTGGTCAGGTCTGCAGACTGGTTGCTGCACAGCCGCTTTGTGGAGTACCTCCAGGCGAAGGCGCGGTGGCCCGTCCGGGGTAAACTGGAGAAGGTCATCAAGGAGATCAAGGAGTACGAGCACGAGTTGGTCAAGAAGGACGAAAACGGGGTCATCAAGTACCGTGCGTTACTCAAAGGTAAGGCCACCTCATTCGGGGTGCTTGGTGTCTACGGTACACGTGAGGACGCCACCGCGATCGTGGAGGCAAGGGGCACAGCTGAGCTGATTCTGGAATAGGAGCGTGGTTGTCCTCTGCCTCACGGCCCGTGGTTTGCAGCATGAGCACCCACTGGCGCAGGCCGGACCCGGTGTTGCCCAGGGCGCTATTGCGCAGTCTGGGGTAGCCAATAGGAGGACTACGGGATATGCGAGCCGCCATCGCGCTCGTCATTGTCCTTAACGTACTGGGGTGCGCACAGGTTCACCGAGTTATCGTCGCGCAACAGCCGGTCGGCAACTTGCAGGTGTCGGACAGCCCGACCGCCGGCGCCATCTGCGTCGACATCACCCCGCCGCCGGGGATGCCGATGGGGGGATACTCGTTCCTGGGCAATAGGGGCCAGGGCTTTCGTACGCGTCTTAAGGCCCGGGTCGTCTACCTCAATGACGGCAAGGGCCACTCGGTGGCTTTGGCGCAAACCGATCTCCCCGCAGCCTCATTGCTACTGCACCACAAGGTGGCGGAAGCGGTGGCAGGGCCAGCCGGCTTGAGACCCGGTGATATCGCGATCACCGCATCGCACACCCATTCGGCGCCTGCGAACTTCTTTGAGAACGACTTCTACAACAAGCACATGTCGAGCGGCAAGTGGCTGGACGTTGACTTCCTCGAGTTCCTCACGCAGCGTGTCGCCCAGGGGATCGTGGAGGCTCATCGGAGCCGTCGCCCTGCGCGGGTCGCCACAGGCAGCAGGGAGATTCACGGCTACAACCGCAACCGTTCGCTGGCCGCCTACGCTCGCAATGGGGGCGTGAATATCCGGCTTGGTGAACCTGATGCTGCTTTCAGGGCAGTGAATCCTGCCTTGTGCATGGTGCGGGTGGATGTACAGGACGACCGCGGAGCCTACAAGCCGCTAGCCGCCTTCTCCACTTTCTCAGTGCATGCATGTGCCCTGACGCCGCCTGTTGAGGTGTATAGCGCAGACCTGTTCGCGTACGCGCAGAAGGATCTGGAGAGGGCGATCCAACGGAAGTACAATACACCCTGGGCCGTAGTGCATGCCCTGACCACTGGAACCCAAGGCGACATGGCCCCAGCGCTTCCGGAGCAGGGAGACAACATGTTCAGGCACTTCCCAGTGGATTGGAGGGGAGCACGGAAGCTGGGCCAGGGCATCGGCCGCGAGGCGATCGACTTGTTCGAGAGCCTGGGAGACTCACTGACGACTGATGTTGTCCTGGAGTCCGCGGTGCGCGAACTCAACATCCGTGAGCACAACGCCGTGGAAAGCATCAAGCTGTGCAGGAACGCCGCGGTGGGTAATCCATTAGTGGCTGGCGCATACGAACGCCGTACGCCATTGTTGGCGGCCGTTCCCTTCCTGAAGGGAGGCCACTGGATGTCTCGACGGTGGTGGTTCTTCAAGAACGGCCCTCAGGGCAACAAGCGGCATTTCGGATTCTCGTTCCTTCAGCCTCTGGTGGAACCCAAGTCCAGCTTCCCCAACACGGTGATGTTCCAACTGATCCGGGTGAACGAGGCTATCATCCTGCCGGTGCCATTCGAGGTGACGGCGGAATCCGGGCGGCGGATGGCTGCTCGGGTCAAACAGGAGTTCCTGCAGGCCGGTGACCATACCATCCGACACGTGTGGGTGGCGAGCAATGCCAACGGCTACTTCGGCTACACGACCACGCCGGAGGAATACTCTCGCCAGGAGTATGAGGGTGGACACACCCTGTATGGCCGGTACTCCACGCCCTACCTCACGGCGCACCTTGGTCTGCTGGCCCGTGACCTCGAGGCCAAGGGCGAGGTGCACGAACTAAGCCCAAAGTGGGAGTACGTGCTGAAGGTTAACAAGTTCTACCCGGAAGCCCGAACTAGCACTGGGGTGCGCCGAGCGTTGGCCGTGCCCACGCTGAAGAGGGCACGACGAGAGAACGAGGAAGATTACGTTCGTTTCCGCTGGCAGGACGTTGGTCCCAGCGAGATCAACTTCCACCAGCCGCTGGCCCGGGTGGAGGTCAAGGCCGGTGACCGCTGGGAGCCCATGCGAGTGGACGAGCGACCGATCGATGACGACGGATATGACCTGGAGGTCCGCTATCTGGACAAGCTGGCCGATGGCATGGGCGAGTACGAAGTGCGCTGGTATAACCCGGTGCCTGGTGGCGGGTACCGGTTTGTGATCGCTGCCCGGGGTGAACGTGCCGCCATCGTCTCCCGAGCTTTTGTCTACAAGGGGTCTGCTGATGGTCTGCACGGGGAGGCGGCGCTGGCGTTGTTCGCGGCTCAGACCATTACGGACTGAGCGTGCCCCGGCCTCCCCAAGAACGCGCTTGCACTCTGGGCGGACGCCGCTACAGTCATGACCGCGGTGGCTGCCCGGCGGGGTCAGCCAAGAACTAGATGCGACACCCCCGGTCATCCAGGAGCCACGCAAGCCGTAGTCGGGCAGCGCGCCACCCTCCAGGGATCGTGTTGCGCGGAGCACGGGCCCAAGGAATCTAGTAGGAGTGTCTCATGTGCGAATTCTGCACACAACACGGCGAGGGCAAGAAGTGGTACCTTGCTATGCGCAACTACTCCCGGGAGCTGGAGGCTGAGGCAGGCCGATCTGAGTACCGGGAGAAGTTCATGGCTTGCTTCGAGGAGGAAGCGGCTCGGGAAGTGGCGCGACTGGATGCAATCCGAGGCATACCCCTGGTATTCCGCTTCGTCCGTCGGATGGCCATGCGACAGCAGAGGGCCGAACACTGGGGGCAGGTAGTGCCGATCGAGGATGTGGAGCAGATCGTGGACATGCAGGACTCTATCGTACGCCTGCCTTGTGCATGCCGCAGCCTTACAAGAGGGCGTGAGGCCCGCTATTGCTTCGGCATCGGCATCGATTGGCCGCGCATCCTGGGCAAGTACCCTGACTATTCTCATAGCCTCGAGGTGCTGGGTAAGGAAGAAGCCAAGGGACTGCTGCGCTCCTTCGACCAGAAGGGCCTGGTGCACTCCGTATGGACCTTCAAGACACCCTATATCGGCGGCATCTGCAACTGCGACCAGGATTGCCTGGCATACCGCCTTCAGGTGAAGACGGGCACGCTGCAGCTCGTCTTCCGTGCCGAGTATGTCGGCCTGGTGAACTGGGATCTGTGCACCGGTTGCAGGAGGTGCCTGACGTTGTGCCAGTACGGGGCTATCGGTTACTCCAACGCTCTGGAGAGGGCCACCATCGACCCAAGACGGTGCTACGGTTGCGGGGTGTGCCGCGCGGTCTGCGCTCGTAAGGCGATCACGTTGAAGCCCAGGTGCGAGTTCGCCAACCTGCCGTGGTAGAGAGCGAGGGAGCCATGAAGATAAGCGTCACTGCCGAGACCTGCGGCAACCCGCTAGATTGCCGGCTGTGTTTGGAGCGGTGCCCAGGGCAGGTGTTTGCCACCTATCCACGTCGGCGAAGGGAACCAGGCGTGGCAGCCCAGGACTGGGTTGTTGTCGCCATGCTCCCTTCGCAGTGCACGGGTTGCATGGAGTGTCTCAGGTTCTGCCCAAAGCAGGCGATCTCAGTGCAGTGAGTGCCGCTCAGCCGCGAGGTAAATAGCAGCTGCTTGCCTTCGCTGGAAACGTGGGTTCCGCGCTGCCAGCGCATATGCCGCGGGCGGAGCGCAGAATGTTCCTGTTGCCCGGAACTCACTCGATATGTCATGTGGCTGAA